>Ga0123335_1000093_pt1 | contig 126067 bp, 124 predicted proteins | sample BiotimSIPDNA_2_FD_89707 | JGI IMG/M metagenome (GOLD analysis project Ga0123335, IMG submission 89707) | Anaerobic biogas reactor microbial communites from Washington, USA - Biogas_R2 time_0 SIP DNA | ecosystem: Engineered > Bioreactor > Anaerobic > Unclassified | place: Washington, USA... | reverse complement strand
ATGATTTTCGTGGTGGTGGCCGGGGCGACGGTGTTCGGACATTTTCTGGCCGTCACAAGAATTCCGGCGGACATCGGAACGTTTGTGTCCGGCCTGCAGCTGCCGCCGATCATCGTCATGGGCATCATCATCCTCATTTACCTTTCGCTGGGCTGCCTGATGGATTCGCTCGCGATGATCATGCTGACGATTCCCATTTTTTATCCGGTCGTTCTGGCGCTGGGCTTCGACCCTATCTGGTTCGGCGTCATTATCGTGGTGATTTCCGGCATGGGCGTGATCACGCCGCCGGTCGGCATCAACGCCTATGTGGTGGCGGGTGTGGCGCGCGACGTGCCGCTACACGTCATCTTCAAGGGCTCGCTGCACATGCTCTACGCGATGATTGCTCTGGCGCTCCTCTTGCTCATCTTCCCGAAAATCGTGACGTTCCTGCCGCAGCTGCTCCGATAACGCACCGCAGATCCATTTGCCTCCCTCCGCGGTGTGTATGGGTTTTCCGGGTGTAAAAACACTTTCACAGCCGAGCCGTGGCTTTTTTTCACATCATCTTAAAATCCTTATTTCAAAAGCTTTTGATTTTCATTAGTTGCATCCCCGCCGGGAGCAAACACCCCCTGGCATGGTTGCTGCTTCTGCCTGCGCAAGTCCGACTGACATTGCCAACAGGAGTATCGTCATATGAAAAAATTCCAGAAAATACTGATCGCCAACCGCGGCGAAATCGCCGTGCGCATTATCCGCACCTGCCGCGACATGGGCATTCGCTCCGTGGCCGTTTATTCACAGGCGGACAAAGACGCACTGCACGTCAAGCTGGCCGACGAGTCCTATGAAATCGGCCCGCCGGAAGCGCCGGACAGCTATCTGAACTTCGGAAAAATCATCTCCGCCGCCCGCCGGAGCGGCGCCTGCGCCGTTCATCCCGGCTATGGTTTTCTATCGGAAAATCCGGAATTCGTGGAACTGTGCGAAAAAGAAAAAATCGTTTTCATCGGACCGTCGAGCCGCTGCATGTTCAAAGCCAAGCCAAAAAACCGCGCCCGGCAGCTGATGAAGATGATCAACATTCCGGTCACGCCGGGCTGCGATGACGCCATCACCAATGGAACGGAAGAAGGTATGCGCCGCGCCCATGACATCGCCCGCGACATCGGTTATCCGGTGATCGTCAAGCCATCCGGAGGCGGCGGCGGGATCGGCATCATGATCGCCCGTAACGAAGAGGAACTGGGCCGCGCCGTTGCCGGCGCCGAAACGCGCGGCCGCAAAGCCTTCGGCACTTCATCCTTCTATATCGAAAAGTACCTGCACGGCATGAAGCATGTCGAGTTTCAGGTTCTGGCCGACAGCCACGGCAACGTGGCCCATCTGGGAGAAAGAGACTGTTCCGTGCAGCGCCGCTTTCAGAAGCTGGTGGAAGAAGCCCCCTGCCCCATCGTCAACCCGTTCTGGCGGATGAAAATGGGAGCGGCGGCCATCGACGTCGCGCTGGCGCTGGATTACGTGGGCGCGCTGACCGTCGAATTTTTTTACTTCCCGGAGGAAAGGAAATTCTACTTCAACGAAATTAATTCCCGCCTGCAGGTGGAGCACTGCGTCACCGAAATGGTGACCGGCATCGACATCATCCGCGAACAGATCCGCATCGCCGAAGGCGAAGAGCTCAGTTTCAGCCAGGACGATATCCGCATGAATCTCCACGCCATCGAATGCCGCATCAATGCGGAAGATGCGCTTAACAACTTCATCCCCTCGCCGGGCGTCATTCGGAAACTGAGGCTTCCCCACGGCCCCGGCATCCGCATTGACGAAGGCGTCTACGAGGGCTACACGTTTCCGTTCCACTACGATTCCCTGATGATGAAAATAATGAGCGTCGGCAAGACGCGCAGTGAGGCGATTGCGCGGATGCGGCGGGCAATCGGCGAAATGGAGCTGGAAGGACCGAAAACCACGCTTCCGTTTCACCGGGTCATTCTGCAGGAGGACGACTTTCTGGACGGCGGCTACACGACGGACCTCGCGGACCGGCCGGATATCCGCGGCAAATTGAAATAGGTCGCAGACAACAAAAAGCCCCGTCGTCACCGGCGAGGCTTTTTTAGAGCGCAGGAGCAATCGGTTCAGGCGAATTCGCCGGGCGTGATGACGGACTTTCCGGTTTTTTCCCTTGCCACGGTCAGACGGTTGCGCAGCATGTCCATGATAGCATGGAACTCATCGGGAATGTTTTCCTCCTCGCGGTAGGCCTTTTCGACGCGGTCCAGTTTCTCCAGGAACTTTTCCACCCGGACCGAAAACAGCTTGTCGTACATTTCGCGCGAAAACTTTTTGCCGAAAATCTGCACAAACAGCTTGGCGATATCGTCGTAATGCGGAATATACCCTATCGGCGTTTCAATCGCCTTGTACTCACCGTGCACCCGGCCTTCCATCCACATGAGCCAGACTTTCTTGTCGACCTTTTCGTTCAGGAATTTGCCGTCTTCCTTCAGGAAATAGTTGGTGGCGAAAACCAGCGGCTTGACGATGAGGCGGTTGCCGAACTTCAGATGGTTGGAAAGATACGTTCCCAGCGGCACCACCAGGAAATCCAGGTTGGCCATGGGAGACAGCTCCCGGACGCCCACCGCTCCGATCGTCGCGGCTGTCGTCTCCGACTCCAGCGACGCGCCGATAAACATGCCGTGGGCCCAGTCAAAGCTCTGGTAAACGGGCACGGACGTATCGGAATCGCGCCCGCCGTAAATGATGCCGCTTATGGGAACGCCTTCCGGATCGTAAAGTTTGGGATCCACGTTCTTCAGTTCGTTGAGGCGAATCGTGTAGCGCGCGTTCTTGTGGGCCAGGAGAATGTCGTTGCCCTTTTCATCCTTCTTGCCTTTTTTCCACTCGCCGGAAAAATTGTAGCCCTCCTCCGGAAGAATCTGCCCCATGCCCAGCCAGTAGGGCTTGTCGTCTTTCAGGAGGACGTTGGAGAAGATAAGCTCGCGCGGCGTCGTCAGGGCTTCGTAGATAACCGGATCGTCGATGGGGTTGACGTCTTCGATGATGCCGAAGATGCCCTGTTCGATGTTGACCGCATACGCCCGGCCGTCCTCGGCGTGGCGGATGTAGGCAATGTCGTCGCCGACAATCTGCTGGCCCGGCACCATGGCCGTCGAGGTTTTTCCGCAGGCGCTGGGAAACGCGCCGGTAAAGTAGGTCACGCGTTTCCTGCCTTCCGGCTTCACGCCCATGATGAACATGTGCTCGGTGAGCCAGTCTTCCTTGTTGGCCTTGTAAATCGCCAGACGCAGCGCCAGCTTCTTCAACCCGACGCTGTTGCCCGCGTACTGATTGTTCACGGTAAGAACCTTTTTCCCGATCACGTCGATATAAATTCTACGGTCCTTGATGTTTTTGGTATTGCCCCGTTCATCGAGTTCGCCTGCGGAATGGACCAGATAGAAGAAATCATCCGAGCCGGCAAGCGTTTTGAAGTGTTCGTATCCCACGCGGTAAAGCAGATCTTCACTGTGGGCGACGTAGGCGGAATCGGTGATCTGCAGGGCGGCGATGGAAAAACGGGAGTGAAGCGGCCCCAGGCAGAAGAAGCGGACAAAACATTCCTTTCCCTTCATGATGCCGTCCATGATTCCGCGGATTTCCGCGAGGCCTTCCTCCCGATCTTTCACGTCGATGATTTTGGACACTTTCATATCGGGAGTCACCAGCAGGCGGGTGTTTTTCTTGTCGCGCCCCTGGTCGTGAAAACTGTCGAAATGAATCGTGTGACCGGGCATGGCCAGCTTCTTTTCTTCGCCCAGATCCAGGGCCATCTGGCGAATGTAGCCGATATCCGTAAAACTGTCCGTGATCACCGATACTTTCGCCGGCTTGCATAACGTCACATATTCCTCAACGATTCTTTCCACGTGGGGATTCTTGAGGGCTTTAATCTTCTGATAATTTTCTTCGCTCAAAATGGTCTTGTCAATGTTCAATTGCTCATTCTCCCTGATTTGATTTTGGTATTCTTGCTCTCCAAGCGCACAACACAGCGTAGTGATTTGAGGATTAAAGAGGATATCGCCGGCATCCTGAAAAACTACGGTAAGCGGATCGCAGACCCATTTACGCGGGCGACTTTAAAGGAGAATACTATAAAAATCAATCAATTTTTATGCGGCGTCCGTCATCCGGCGCACTTTCCGCAGGACAAAAAACGATCCACGGGGAGCCTGCCCGGCAAACCGACCGTAAACCGGCCGGGCAGACTGCAATTGGCATAGTCTGCCCGGCCGGTTTACTGCATTAAAGAAGAGTGATGGGCATTATCTTCTGTCGCCCCTGTCTGGGCGATCCCTTCCCGGTCCGCCCTTGGGGCCGGGTCCGGGGCCATTCCCGCGTTGCGGTCCGTCATAGCGGTCGCGGTACTTTTTCTGCTGACCGGACGGCCTGCGATCCATTCCTCTCACGCCCCAGTGGTTTTCCTTTTCCCAGTGCTTGTTGCGCTTCCAGCTGCGCCAGTTTTTCTTCGCGTCACCGTAGGGAATGCGGCGTTGATCCCACTCATGGCCTTTCCACCGGCGGTCCCGATAATCGTTTCTCCATCCTGGCGGCACATTCCGGTAAAATGAGGGCGCCCGGTTGTAGTGGCTCCAGCCCCTGTCGTAATAACGGGATCGATACCAGCGTCCCTCCCACGGGCGCCACCACCAGCCGCCGTAAAAGAAAATATCGACATCAACATCGGGCACCGCATAAACGTCGGTTTCCGGAATCACGATCACCTCCGGCGGCGCCGGAAAAAGGATCGGCGGCGGAAGGGGAATATTGATGCCGATTTTTACATCCACATCCGCCATCGCTGAAATGGGCGTCAGAACAACCAGCGCCAGGAAAATCATCCTGAAAAAAAACCTTTTCATTAAATCTTCTCCTTTCTCAAGCAAGGTCGCCCCTCCGGTCATCGGAGCAAGGGGGACTTGCCGCACGGTTTAAATCTACCGCTTTGCCGGCAAGATTTCAATCCAATAATCATCCGGGTCGTTGATGAAGTAAATCCCCATTTTTTTGTTTTCAAAACAGATGCAGCCCATTTTTTCATGCAGCGCATGCGCGGCGGCAAAGTCTTCCACCTTGAGCGCCAGATGAAATTCATTGTCCCCCAGATTATAGGGCTCCTCGCGGTCCCTAAGCCAGGTCAGCTCCAGGTAATGGGGAGTTGTTCCGTCGCCCAGGTACACGATGATGAAACTTTTATCCGGCGGTTCGTAGCGGCGCACCTCGGCGAGCGAAAGCGCTTTCCTGTAGAAAGTCAAACTCTTTTCCAGATTCAGGACGTTAAAATTGTTGTGGGAAAAAACAAACTTCATGGCTTCGACTCCTTACTTTTTGTTGATTGTACGTATAACGTTTTTCAAAAAACGCCTCATCCACCGGCGTTCAGGCGAAAACCCTGACTATTTTAACTTGTGAAGGCCGAAGGTCTTGCTCATCAGCCCGTCGAACTGGCGCAACGGCAGACGGGCCACCAGCGGCAGGCTCGTCGATTGCCGGCCCAGACGAATGATTTTGGGAATCTTTCCGGAAAACAGTTTGTCGACCAGCTTCTTCACAAATTTCTCCGCCGATGTCGGATTGTCCTGGGACGCGGTGGCGCGCGCCTGCACGTACGCGGCAACCGGCTTATAAAACGAATCCTCGCCAAGCCGGACGCTGTCGGCCGCGGCTTTGCCGAAGCCGGATCGTATCGCGCCGGGCTGGACCGTCACCACGTCGATGCCGAAAGGCGCAAGCTCGATGCGCAGCGACGTGGAAAGCAGATTCACGGCCGCCTTGGAGGCGCAGTAAGCCCCGGCAAACGGCGTGGCGCAGATACCCGACACGGATGCCATGTTGACCACCAGCCCCGAACGCTGCCGGATCATGGCGGGAACGACGGCCCTGGTGAGCGCCATGAGGCCGATGACGTTGGTTTCAAATTGTCTGCGCAGGTCCTCTATGGAAAGATCGATCATCGGACCGATGAGCGCATAGCCGGCATTGTTCACCAGCACATCGATCCGGCCGGCTCTGGCCAACACCTCCGCCACGCAGGCTTCGATGGACCCGGCGTCGGTGACGTCCAGAGCCGCGGTATCCATCGTTTCCTGCACGAGGTCCGCAAGGGCTTCCGGCCGGCGCGCCGTGGCAAAGACCCGGCAGCCGCGCAAGGCAAACTCACGGGACAGGGCAAGACCGATGCCGGACGAACAGCCCGAAATGAGGACGACTGAATTTTTCTCCATGCGTTACCTCCTTGTTTTTTGCGGTCGGTACGACGCCGGCATTTCCGGCGGCTCAAAAAAGACTCAGACCGTCATGCCAGCCTGCCCAAAAGGTCTCGGAAAACCTCCAGCGGCTGAGCGCCGGTGATCTTGTAAGCGTCATTGACGATGAACAGAGGAATCCCCGTCAATCCGAGCATCCGCCCTTCGCCGGCCGCTTCCGCGAGTCGGGGCGCATAGCGGCCGTCGCCTGCCGCCGCCAGCGTTTCTTCGGCGCCGAGGCCGCTTGCGGCGGCGACCGCGCCGACCACTTCCGGTCGGCCGATATCCTGCGCCCGGCTCAGATACGCCTGAAACATGTTTTCATGAAACACATCATGCCGCCCCCGGTCGCGGGCATACTCAGAGGCCAAGAGCGCCAAACGGGAATTGGAAAGGATGGCGTGTTCTTTAAAGACGATGCCCAGTTCATCGCCGCGTAACTTTAACTGAGCGTAAAAAGGCGCGAGGTCTCTGCCTTTAAAACGCTCGGAAAGCAACATGCCTTCGGACGGCGTTTCCGGATGCAGTTCATAGCTTATCCACTCTTCCACTATCGGATATTCCTTCTTCAGCCGATCGACAATCGCCTTGCCGATATAGCAAAAAGGTCAGACATAATCGGAAAAAATTCTGATGCGGATCATCAAAGCTCCTTTCGATTCCCAAGGTGCCCGGATTCTAGCATTATCGGCAAGGAAAGATCAACGGGGGATTGCTGACCGCTGAAAACGGCCGCAGCCGCAAAGGTTTTCCAAAGAAGCCCCTGCGTCTTTGCCGGCCGGGGGCTGGCCGTACAAAAACGCAGAGGCTGTGAGAAGGGGCAAAAAAATTATTAAGGGCCTCCCGGAAAACAGAAGCGAGGCCCGGTTGACTATTTTCTCAAATTTTCAATGATCGCAACCACGCCCTGACCGCCGCCGCAGCAGGCCGAAAAGAGGCCGTACCGTCCGCCCGTCCGTTCCAGCTGTTTCATCGCAAACAGCGCGCAGCGGGCCCCGGAAGCGCCGTTGGCATGGCCAAACGCAATCGCGCCGCCCAAGGGATTCCAGCGGTCCATCACGACTTTCTCGCCGGTTTGCTTCTCCAACTCCTTGATGACGGCCAGATTCTGCGCGGCAAAGGCTTCGTTGCATTCCACCACGTCCATATCCCGAAGCCTGAGACCGGCCCGCTTCAGCGCAATCGGTATGGCGTAGGCCGGGGCGATTCCCATGATGGAAGGATCCACCGCCGCATCGGCGCCGCAGATCCAGCGCGCATAGGGCTGATATCCCAGTTCCCTGGCCTTCTCAGCGGTCATCATCAGAACAAACGCAGCGCCGTCGTTGAGGCCGGAGGAATTTCCCGCCGTGACCGTTCCGCCTTTTTTGAAAGCGGGCGGCAGTTTGACCAAAACATCCAGGGGCTCCAGCCGCGGATGTTCGTCCATTTTGAACTCCAGGGGCGGCTTCTTCTTTCCCTGCGGCACCAAAACCGGCACGATTTCATCGACGAAATACCCCGCATCCATCGCTTTTTTAGCGAGGGTCTGGCTGCGAAAAGCAAATTCATCCTGGGCCTCGCGGGAGATGTCGTACATCTCGTGCAGATTTTCCGCCGTGAGCCCCATCTCGAAGGGCAGATACGCCCGGCCTTCCGCCGGCGGCGGCTGAAGCTGATATTCCAGAACCTTCGGCGGCGTGATCCGATACGGCGTCGGGCTCGAGGTAAATTTGAACGGCAGCTGGCTGAAGGATTCCATGCCGCCGGCAATGATGACGTCCGCATGCCCGCAGAGGATCTTCCAGGCGGCGTGATTGATGCCGTCGATTGCCGATCCGCACTGCATTTCCACGTAAGAAGCCGTTGTCTCCACGGGAAGGCCGGCATTGAGCACCATCCAGCGGGCCGGATTAATTGGCCGGGACACATGAAACGCTGATCCCGCAAAAACACAATCCACTTTCCCCCGCTCGCTGATTCGGGTCTTGTCCAGCAGACCCTTGAGGGCGACGGTGCCCAGCTCCTCCGCCGTAATATCTTTCAGGCTGCCGCCCAGGCGGCCGAAAGCCGTCCTTGTGCCGTCCACCAGAACTACTTCTTTGCTGTTCATTCCCTTTATCTCCTGTTTGCTTTACTTGGTGTCGTATTTGTAAAAGCCTTCGCCCGTTTTCCGGCCCAGCTTCTTCTCAGACAGCATCTTTTCAAAAAGGGGAGACGGTTTGTAGCGCTCTTCTCCCGTCATCTGGTACATGGCTTCGATGGCGTTGGCGCACACATCCACGCCCGCCAGATCGATAATCTCGGTGATCCCCATCGGCCAGTTGCAGCCCAGCTTCATGGCCTGGTCAATGTCTTGCGCCGTCGAATCGCCCCGGGCAATCATGTCCGCCGCCTCGTTGTAGATCAGGCACAAAAACCGGTTGACGATGAAGCCGGGAATGTCCTTGACGACGATCGGCGTCTTGCCGAACTTCCGGCACAGCTCCACGGTCCGCTCGGCCGTGTCGTCGGTGGTTTCCCTGCCCCGAATGACTTCTACCAGGCGCATGGCGGGAACCGGGCTGAAATAGTGGGTGCCGATCACCCGCCCCGGTATCTTCGCAGCGGCGGCAATCGACGAAATGCTCAACGTCGAGGTATTGCTGGCCAGGATGACCTCCGGCGGGCACAGGGCATCGAGCTTCTGAAAAATGTCTTTCTTAAGCTCAAATTTCTCGAAAACCGCCTCTACGACCATGATCGCGCCCGCTGCCGCGGCGGCCATGTCCGTTGCGCCGGTCAGACGCGACAGCATCCCATCGAGCTGGTCCTGCGTCAGCTTGCCTTTTTCGACTTTCTTGCCTAAAAATTTGCGTATATTGGCAACCCCCCGGTCCACGAACTGCTTGTCCGTGTCCACCAGGATCACCTGAAATCCCGCTTCCACGGCAACCTGGGCGATGCCCGAACCCATCGTCCCCGCTCCGATAACGGTAATCTTCTGTGTCATCATCGTACTCCTTCTCCGTCTTTGAAACCCATTTACAAATACCCGTACGCCAGCCAACCGCCATCGATATTGACGATGCTGCCGGTCATATAGGACGACTCTTCGCCGGCGATATAGACGGCCAGACCGGCGATATCCTCCACCTCCCCGATGCGGTGCTGGGGCGTTCTTCTCAAAATGGCCTCCATGGAAATGGCCCCTTTATCGATGACATCCTGGACCAGTTCCGTGCGCACGTACCCAGGCGCGATGGCGTTGACGCGGATCTTCCGGTCGGCCCATTCGATGGCCAGCACCTTGGTCAGTTCGTTCACCGCCGCCTTGCTGGCGCAATAGGCGGCCCGCCTGGGCGCGGCGAGAATTCCGTTGACCGAGGAAATGTTGATAATGTTGCCGCCGCCCTGGGGAATCATGATGCGCGCCGCCGCCTGACAGGCAAAAAAAACGCCGAACAGATCGGTTTCCATGGCGGCCCGCCAGTCCTCCGGCGACAGGTCTTCGGAAGGGCTGCCCATGGTGACGCCGGCGTTGTTGACCAGCAGGTCGAGACGGCCGTACCGGTCGACGGTTTTTTGAACCAGTTCGTTGATGCTTTCCGCGTTCCGCACGTTGACGGTAATCGCCGAAGCCTCTCCGCCGGCGCTTTTGATCTCCTGCGCCACTTTTTCCAGCGCGTCGAGCGAACGGCTGGCCACCACGACCGACGCGCCCTCACGGGCGAACCGGACGGCAATGGCCTTGCCGATGCCTTTGCTGGCGCCGGTGATAATGGCAACTTTATTTTTCAGTTTCATAAATACCTCCTGCGCGCCGCTTAAGAGACATGCTTCCGGGCGCGCTGTTCCGCTTTATTCCGGAGGCGGGCGGCGCGCAGATCTGCGGCAAGCTCGCGGCCGGCGGACAGCTCCGGTGCGAAATTACGGATGAAATCGATTTCCTCGTCGCTGGGCCGTTGGGTCACGCTCAGGTCGGATGCCACTTTCAACTCCCAGGGAATGTCCTTTTTGATGGATTCGATGTCGACAGCCGGAAAAATTTCGGCCAGATACATTTCCTTCGTTGCCGGATCGAACCGGAAAACACCCTTCGTGCTGATGAGCGCCGAAGGCCCGGAACCCTGGGGGAAAAGCCCGGTTCGGTCGCGGCTGTCGCCGCCGTCCAGATAGCCCGGTGACGTGAAATAGTCGAGCTTGTTGACAAAGGTCCCGCCGCGCATGGTCAGGACCGTCCGCTTGGAATAGGCAATGAAATCCGCCGCTCCGCCGGATCCCGGCAGGCGCATCGTCGGTTTTTCATAGTCGCCGATCACGGTGGTGTTTAGATTGCCGAATTTATCGACCTGCGCCACGCCGAGAAAGCAGACATCCACAAAGCCGCGGTAGGTTGCGGTAAAGGCGGAGAAAAGATCCGTGGCGTAAGAGAATCCGCGCGCCGAGTGGGCATCGGCGATGTTGTTCAATGACAGAAGCGGACGAATATCCACAATTCCCGATTCCATCATCAGCGTCGCGTGCGGCGCGAAGAGCGCTTTGGCCAGGGCGCCGGCCGTCATGGGCACGCCGACTCCCAGCACCACGTTTTCATAATCGTGAATTTCTCTGGCCACGGCAATCGCCAGCAGTTCGTCCAGTGTATAGGGTTTACTCATACAGCTTCCCCCTCTCTTTCAATAATTTCTCCAACTGTGGAAGGGTTACGCCCATGCTTCTCTCCCTGCCCTCATGGTCCCAGTGCGACGTGAACGCCGCTCCGTAATTGGCGGGAGCGGAGTAAAGGGGCCGGGCGCGCAGTTCGTTTAGCGTTTCAACGCCGAACCGCTGGATGTAACGATCGATGTAGGCCGTCCGGTCCGGGCAACCGTAAACCCATTCGTCCATCCAGGCGGCAAGGCCGTCTGCGGTTGCCGCCGCCGCGGTAAACAATCCGTTGTACATGAAAGTATCCACGTTGTAATATCCCAGCACCTCTGTGGGATGGGCGCCCCAGGGAACCTCCACGACGGCGTTGACGCGATAGGCCGGAATGATCGTCAGATGGGGGCTTGACTGGATGATGTCATGCTCGACGATTTCTTCACAGGAGACGATGATTTTTTTGCTGGACAAAGCCGCCGCGGCCACGCTGCCCATCGCCCCCCAGTACTGGGCGTTGCCGTCTGTATCCGCCCGCTGCACATGAATGACGCAGACATCCGGAGTCGCTGCGGGCACCGTAACGATCTCCCGGCGCGTATAGGGGCAGGAGATGATCTGAAATTTGTTTTCGCCCATAAACCCGCGTTTGCGGAAGATATCCGTCACCCTCACCCCTTCCAGCACCGGCATGAAGGTGAATCCGTGCATACCGGCAACCAGGCGGGCGTTATATTCAAAATTGGTGTAATCCTCAATCTCCAGGGTTCCTGCATTCAGGGCCCGCTCGACGGCGGAGCCGCCCTTTTTGCCGCCGGAACGCAGCACGTACGTCGTCACCAGGCGATTGACGCACCCGCCGGCGACCAGCACTTCGACATCAAAAATGCCGGATTGCGAATACAGGGTGAAGCCTTTCCTGCCTTGCCTGATGATTTCATAGACCAGTTCGGCGCAGCTGCCCACGGTATAATTGCCGATCACCACTTCGTCGCCGTCATGGACGAATTTTTCTATCGCTTCCCGCGCGCTCATGACCTTACCGCTTGCTTCTCCCATATGTATCATCCTCACTGTTCGGTTTGCTTCCTGCTGCCTCGATTGCCCCTCGCCTCATGAAAGGGCCCCTTCGCCCGGAAGGGCATCCGGGACCGGTTCATAAGGCGGATGGACAGTTAATGTTCAGGTTTCCGGCGTCTTCCGTCGTTAAGACCCGCAACGAAAGTCGCCGCCGCTTTTTGGGAAATCGCTACTTCATCTTGCAGCCTGTTTCCGCACAAGGCACTTCCACCGCTTTCGCGGAGATCATTCCCTTGGGCGCCTCAAAAGCGTGCTTAAAATACTTCGTTTTGGGCACAATTTCCGTGTACCAGTAGGGAACCTGCGCCTGGTGATCGCAGGCTCTCATCGTCCAGAGGCCGGCCGGCCCGTCATAGGTCAGGCCTTCCCAGGCCTTGATGACCGCCGCGACATCCGTCGTCCCCGCCTTTTTAACGGCTTCCGCCCAGAACATCGTGGCGATGAACGCCTTTCCGCGCAGCCAGGTCGGATAGTAGCCCTTGTCCTTGTAAAACTTGGCGACAAACGCTTCGTTTTTCTTCGTGGGAATGGAAAGGGTGTAAATTTCCGCGCCCATGTTGCCGATCATGAGGCTGTCGTTGCCCAGCGCTTCAATCGTGACTTCATCATTGATGTAATAGGAAAAGACCTTCTGGCTCATTCCCATGGGACGGCCCTGTTTGAGCAGCAGCGTAAGGTCGTTACCCCAGTTCGGCGTAAAAATGACATCCGGTTTGGCCGCGATGATCTGGCTGACGTAGGGACCGTAATCCTTGGTGCCGGCGGGGTGATACAGTTCGACCACAATTTTCGTCGCCGGACTGATCTTGGCGACTCTTTTCTTGAACGCCGCCAGCGCTTCCTGGCCGAAAGAGTAATCCTGGGCGATGATGGCGATTTTCTTGTAGCCCAATTTCACGATGAGCTCAGCCAATGCGAAAGAACGGCCGTCCGTGCTTCCGCCGGGGCGGAAGAAGTTCTTGTTGCACTTGACGCCTGTCATGCTGGCCGCGTCCATGCCGTAAGTGAACATGATGACGTTCTGTCTTTCCGCAAGCTGGGCCATGGCGGCTCCGACGGAGCTTCCCGTGCCGCCGCAGAAAAACTTCACGCCGTCGCGCAGAATCAGGTTTTGCGCCTTGCGGGTCGCCACGTCGGGCTTCAGTTCCGAATCGATCGGAACCACTTCCACTTTCTTGCCCAGCAATCCGCCGCTCTCATTGATCAACTGCGCGGCATACACCACGCCGTCCAGATAACGTTCCCCGATGTCCTTGAAGGTTCCGGACAGCGGCTCCGTCGCCCCGATCTTGATGGTGTCCTCCGCAGCCCCGGAAGAAACAGGCCATGACATCATGAGGACTGCAAACAGAAAACATAAACCGTAAACCAGCTTCTTGCTCATACTCCACCTCCCATTGCATTGTTTTGGTCGTTTTGCTCTCCTTGCCAAATGCAAAAATGCATTGACTCCCTATGCCGCTTTCTTAATCGCGTCTCCTTCCGGTCCCAGCGGGGAGGCGCGGGCGATCATACCTCGAGGTAGTTTTTTCTCACCTCCTCCGCCGCCATCAGTTCTTCCCGGTTTCCGGAAAAAACGATAGCCCCTTTACTCATAATGTAGAAGCGGTCCGCAACTTTGATGGCCGCGTTGAAATTCTGCTCCACCATCAGCACGGTGACGCCCGATTGACGGACGGTAATCAGCATTTCCAGAACGTCCTTGACGATCAGAGGAGCGAGGCCTTCCGTCGGTTCGTCCACCAGAATCAGGCGGGGATTGCCCATCAGCGTCCGCACCACGGTCAGCATCTGCTGCTCGCCGCCGGACAAGTGGCCGCCCTTGTTGTTCTTCCGCTCTTCCAGGCGGGGGAACAACCGATAAACTTTCTCAACGCTCCACGCCTCTCCTTCGGCGGATTGCCGTCCGCTTTTAATGCCCATCAGCAGATTTTCATGAACGGTCAGGCTGCGGAAGATGCGCCGGTCTTCGGGAACGTATCCGAGGCCCAGGCGGGCAATCTTGTAGGGCTCTTTGCCGCACAGCTCCTGGCCGCGAAACCGGACGCTGCCCGCGGCGGGCCGAACCACGCCCATGATGCTCTTGAGGGTCGTGGACTTGCCGACGCCGTTTCTGCCGAGCAGACAGACCAGCTCGCCTTCCTTGAGTTCCAGAGAAACGCCATGCAGGATATGGCTCTTGCCGTAGTAGCTGTGAACACCCTTGACTTCTAACATGATTATCCTTCCCCCAGATAAGCGTCTTTTACGCGCTGGTCGCAGCGGATCTTGTCCGGCGCGTCGCAGACGAGAATCGTTCCGTAATGAAGAACGGAAATCGTATCGGCCAGCGAAAAAACGACGTCCATGTCATGCTCGATAATAATCAAGGTCAGGCCGGCGGTGACCTGATCGATCATTTTAATGGCATGCTCCGTTTCCTCGCGCGTCATGCCCGCCGTCGGTTCATCGAGCAGAATCAGCTCCGGTTCCGTGGAAAGCGTGATGCCGATTTCCAGCGCCCGCTGCTGCCCGTAGGACAGGGAACTGGCGGGCTGGTCCTTGACGTCGGCAAGGCCGACTTTCTCGAGGATGGCTTCCGTTTTTTCGGTCAGAACCCGGTTCATGGCGGGCTTTCTGAAAAAATGATAGCGCAGTCCGTGCCGGGAACGCACGCCCGTCAGGATATTGTCGAAAACGCTCAGCTCCTGAAAGACATTGGTGATCTGAAAAGACCGCGAAAGACCATGGCGGTTCAAAACATCCGCCGGCTTTCCCGAAATGTCCTCGCCCCTGAGCAGGATGGCGCCGGAGGACGGTTTGAACTTGCCGCTGATGATGTTGAACAGCGTCGTCTTCCCTGCCCCGTTGGGCCCGATGACGGCGTGACGCTCTTTTTCCCGGACTTTGAAATCAACGCCGGTCAGGACTTTCAGTCCCGAGAAATCCTTGTGAATATTCTGAATATGAAGATAATCGCTCATGGTCTCACCTCCTCTGCCGTGGTGAGTTTCCCGTCTTTGTCATCCTTCTTGCCGAAGAACTTATGCCACAGATTCGTGATCACGTCGGAGAGGCCGCCGGGGACGAACAGCACCATCAGGACGAAGATCATCCCCATGACAAGCGGCCAGCGGTCCGTGACATCGCTTAAGTAGTTCTGGAGGATGATGTAAACGAACGCGCCGAGAATGGGCCCCCAGAATTTTTTCGTCCCCCCGACAAAAGCGATCAGCAGAACCGTCGTGGACATATCGCCGCTGATGGCCGAAATGGAAACGAACTGAAAATGGAACGTGTAAAAAATACCGGCCAGACCGGCCACGGCGCCTGAAAACGTAAAAAGGATCAGCCGGCTGATGTTGGTGTTGTATCCCAGAAATTTCATCCGGTCTTCGTTTTCGCGCATGAGCAGCACCGTCTGGCCCATCGCTGTCTTCGTAAAATACCAGCAGAAAATGATGGCCAGCCCCAGCACCACCAGCGTGAGATAATAGAAGTTTGTGAGACTCGCCAGCGGAATGGTCGTAAATCCCAGACTGAGATCCGGCCGCGTGATGCTGAGACCGTCGTCGCCGCCGGTGACGGAGTGCCACTTGGTCGCGATGGCAAAAAGAATGGAGTTGAAGGCCAGCGTCAACAGGGCAAAGTAGGCGCCTTTATGCCGCAGGAGCAGTCCTCCCAAGGCAAAGCCGGCCAGAGTGGTCACCGCCACGCTGATCAGAATGACGTTCCAGATGGACAGCCCCGGAATATTAATGATGGACACGGCCGTCGCAAAGGCGGCCAGGCCGAAAAACGAGGCATGCCCGAAGGAAAGCAGACCGGCATAGCCGAGCAGCAGGTTGTAGCTCACGGCATACAGCGCAAAAATGATGATTTCCGTGAGCATGTTCAAATGATACTGCTTGAGTACGGCGGGCATGACGGCTGCCACCGCAAACAATACGACAATGGTGATCAGGGAAATGCTTTTCTGTTTCATCATGACTCCTCGCCAAACAGGCCCGACGGTTTAATGATCAGAACGGCCGCCATCAGCAGATAAACCAGCGCCATGGACAGCTTCGGAAACAGCAAAACGCCGAAGGACTGGAGTTCGCCGATGATAAGCGAGGCCAGAATGGCGCCCCCCAGACTTCCAAAGCCTCCCACAACGATGACGACGAAGGCGTCGAGCAGGATTTCCTGCGCCATGCCCGGAAAAGTCGACAGGAGCGGCCCCGCTATCACGCCGGCGAAACCCGAGAGCGCCGCGCCGAAGGCAAACACGCCCATGAAGACCAGCGGCACGTTGACGCCCAGGGTGTTGGTCATCTCGCTGTCGTTGACCGCCGCCCGGAGAATGATGCCCAGACGGGTTTTATAAAGCACCAGCGCCATGACGCCGCCGACCAGGATGGCGCAGACAAAAATGAAAATCCGGTACATGGGATAAATGATCCCGAAGATGGAAACCGTTCCGTTGAGAAAACCGGTGACGTTAATGGCCAGCGGATAGTTTCCCCAGTACCATTTGACCAGTTCCGTGATGATATAGGCCAGTCCGAACGTCAGGAGCAGTTCCTGCACGTGGCCATACCGGTGGACACGCCGCAGCAGAAACCGTTCGACCACCGCCCCGATCACAAACAGGATGACCGGACAAATCATCAGCGACATCCAGAACTGGCCGGTCAGCTGCATGACGATCGTGTAGGAGAAATACGCGCCTAACATGTACATGGCCGCGTGGGCAAAGTTCAGAACGTTCATCATTCCGAACACGAGGGTGAGTCCGGCGGACACCAGAAAAAGAAGCCCGGCATAGGCAAGACCATGAAGAAAAAAGACGAGAAATTCGCTCATATCCCTTCCTTTCTGCTGCGGTTGTTGTCCGCGGAACTTCGTCTGCCCCGTTCTTGGAGCCGCAACCGCCTGTAATTTTTTTATGCATCGTCGGCGTTGGCGATGACCATGAAACATTTGACCGGTATTGTTCCCGTGGATTCTCCGTAATGGGGCACACTGGAATCAAAGTAAATACAGTCACCTTCTTCGACGATGATCTCCTCCGCGCCATAGCGAAACTTCATCGTCCCCTCCAGGACGAAGAGCAACTCCTGGCCTTCATGCTGATAAATAATTTTTTTCTTCGTTTTAAAAGGAAGCGTCAGAACAAAAGGGTCCATCGTTTTGTTTTTAAACTTGTGGGCCACCGCTTCGTAGGAATACCCCACACTGCTGCCATTTCGCGTGATGAGGGGTCTTTCGTCTTTCTTGACCAGACACAGGGAGGTGGTTAGACTGTCTTCTCCCAGAAGGGTGGAAATGTTGACGCCCAGCGCACGGGCGATGATCCCAAGTGTGGAGACGGGAGGCGCCTTGGAAGAGGTTTCCACCTTGGATAAATACCCCTTGGTGAAACCGGTCTGAGCCGCAAAGCTTTCGAGCGTAATGCGCTTCTTGTTCCTCAGCGATTTGATTCTTTTACCGATGTCTGCTTCATTGATAACGGGTCTTTGTATCATGAAAGGAAACCTCTGCCGTTTTTTTTCGCCTAAAACCGGTGATGGTTCATCACATCGTTAACTGCTGGGAAACTTTTATTTCATATATGTAAACATTTGTCAACGGGAAAAATATTTTTTTCTCCTCCGCGGCCACGGACGGGCGCGCGTCACCGTCGGGGGCGCGTCAGAAGCGGGAAAGATTCGCTTTTTCCGAAAAACCGTCGTTCAGGGGGTTGAGGCTTTGCGGCGCCGGTAGTAGCGCAGCGGAAGGATAAGAACAAAAAAAGGAATCGTGTACATGGCGGCGACCAGCGGCTCAAGCGGACCGAAGAACGCGGAAGAGAAGACGATCACGAGTACGTTGTTGATGTTGCCGAGCATGACCGCGCCGGCCAGATGATTGTGGAGCGGGCCTCTGCGAAAGAAGAAGATGCCGACGGCGCAGTAAATCGCCGCCAGGAAAAACACCACTCCCGTCGCGGCCAGAATTTCGGAAGGCTTCTCCTGGAAAAAGAACGCATAACGGTAAAATACGCCCAGGTTGATGACGGCGAACATCAGAAGCGATACGGGAAACGAAATTTTCATAATCGGCGCAATCAGCCGGGGCGTCCAATAGCGGATGATCTCGACCAGGACAATCGGAATAAACATGACGGTCGCGAGCAGCTTGAGCATGGCCCAGAAGGAAATCGCCATTTCCCGGGCGAGCAGGAGCTTGACGAGAATCGGCAGCGTAAAGGGCGCCAGCGCCGACGTGATCACCACAACCACGAGAACCAGCGATGAATTGCCCTTGACCATGTTGGAAATCATCGGCGAAACCACACCGGTGGAAACACCTGTCAAAAGAAGAGCGGCAAGGGCGTACCGGGGCGCCGCGACCCAGAAGAGCCCGTAAAGCGCCACCGGCAGAAGCGCGAGTTTGAGCACCGTGAAGCCCAGGATCTCCCGGACGTGGCCCCGAAGCGCCTTCCAGACGTCGGCCAGATCAATGGAGAGGTAACTCAGAAAAAAGTTGACCATCAGGCAATAGACGGGAAACGCCGCAAAGCGGGCGCCGAAATCGGGGAAAAGGACGGCGGCGGCCATCGAGGCGATCACCACCGTCACCAGCATGATATCATTTGAGCGAAACGGCATTTGCATAAACAATGTTTACCAGACAAGAGCTATCTTATCAAGATCTTTGATTTTATACATCATTGACTTGGAGTCAACTTTTTCTTACAATGCGCCAAACCCGCTTCTTCAATTCTACCGGGTAAGGAAGGAGAGCACGAGTTATGGCAGCAAATTTTGTTTATTCCACCCGCGAACACAAGTTTATCCTCAAAGAGTGGCTCGACATGTCCAAAGTCTTTGAACACGGACGGTTCAAAGGGGGCTACACGATTGACGACCTCGATTCCATCCTGGAAAACGCGCTCAAAATCGCCAAAGAAGTCGTCGCCCCGACCAACGAAGACGGCGATAAGCTGCACGCCGTTTACAAAGACGGCAAGGTCACGACTCCCGAATCGTTCAAGAAGCCTTACTGGACGGTGCAGGAAAACGGCCTGGGGTCCAGCAACGCCGACCACTCCGACCCCAGTTCGCTGCCGCTGTGCGTCATGGGCTGCACCAACGAGTACCTGGCCGCCGCCAACGCCGCGTCCGGCCCGTACGTCATGGCCACCACCGGCGCCGCCGGCCTGATCCGGGACTTCGGCAGCGGAAAGATCAAAAACCTCTTCCTGCCGAAAATGTATTCCGGCCGGTGGTCCGGAACAATGGACCTCACCGAGCCCAACAGCGGATCGGATGTGGGGGACATCACTACCAAAGCCACGCCCACCGGCGAACCGGGGATTTACAACATTGTCGGCACCAAATGCTTCATTACCGGCGGCGATCAGGACATCACGGAAAACATCGTCCATCTCACGCTGGCCCGCATCGAAGGCTCGGCGCCGGGCACCAAGGGCATCTCCCTGTTTGTCGTTCCCAAGTACTGGCACACGCCGGACGGCGAAAAAGGCGAGTTCAACGACGTCAACTGCGGCGGCGTCGAGCACAAGCTGGGGCTTCGGGGATCGGCCACGAGCATCATCAACTTCGGTGAGGACGGCAAGTGCCGGGGCTATCTGCTGGGCGATCCGCCGGTGGACGGCAAAGGCGCGGGCATGGCCCAGATGTTCCAGATGATGAACGAGGAGCGCACCGTCACGGGTCTGGCGGCGCTCGCGGCCGCTACGGTTTCCTACAACAACGCGGCCCTGTACGCCGCGGGCCGCATTCAAGGGCGTCAGCTCACCAATCCCAAAGCAGGCCGCGTCACCATCATCCATCACGAGGACGTCCGCCGCATGCTCATGTTTCAGAAAGCTGTCACCGAAGCCAGCCGGGCGATGATCGCCATGTCGTATTACTGCATGGACATCGCCGAAAACACCGACGATGAAAACGAGCGCAAGCGCGCCAAGGCGTTCGTGGAAGTCAACATTCCGATTGTCAAGGCCTGGTGTTCCGATCTGGCGTTTCTCAGCATCTCCGAAGCCATGCAGTGCTACGGCGGCTACGGCTTTTCCGAGGACTACCCCATCGCCCAGCAGCTTCGCGACTGCCGGATATACCCGATCTGGGAAGGCACCAACTTCATTCAGTCCATGGACCTGATCGGCCGCAAGTGGATGATGGCCGGCGGGCAGGTGTTCAATCTCTGGTTTACCGAACTCGAAAAATTCGCCGCGGACAACAAAGATCATCCCGAGCTGGCCGCGGAAGTGGCGCTCTTGGCCGAAGCGCTCGGCCAGTACAGGGAAATCCAGACCACCATGGCCGGCTACCTGGGCCAGGGCAAGTTCGGCATGATCGGCTTTTTCGCCACCCGCATTCTGCACGCGACGGGCTATCTTTACGGCGCGAAACTGCTGCTGGAGCATGCGCTTCTCTGCGGAAAGAAAATCGCCGAAATCGGCAAGAAACATTTCGAATATCCGTACTATGCGGGCAAGGTAGCCTCGGCCAAATTCTTCGCCCGCAACATTCTGCCCAACGTGGGCATGATCCTGCGCGTCATCAAGGAAGGCGACGCTTCGGTGATGGAAATTTCCGAAGCGTCCTATCTGCCGGAATAACCTTTTTGTCCGGGGCGGGAGACGCCTCTCCCGCTCCGGATTATCCAAAGGCCCATCCCTCAAGCGGCTTTCCGGAAATAACGCCGGTAGAGGACAAACGTGTAAACCGCCAAGTTTACCGCGATCACCAGGATTCCCAAAACATACTGCATGGCGGCGGTCAGCCCCGGCGGATAGATGACCGGAATAAGGTAGTGCGCGATAAAATCGCTGCGGTAAGCCGCCTCGCCGGCCAGGCGGCGCAGAGAATTCTCGAGCGGCGTGAGCGGGCAAATCCAGCCGGTAAATTCAATCGCCGCGCCCCAGAGCGCCGCGGGCACGTGCGCCCAGGCCAGGCGCGGATGGAACAGGACGATGAACCCGCCGGCGACGACGAAAACAATAAACAGAAAGTGAACGATGATGACCGCATCGGCAAAGAGTAAATACACGGCGCTTCCTCAGGGTTACTCAATGGCCCCGCTCTTTTTCAAAAGATCCCGGACGGCTTCGGCCAGTCTGCGGTAGCCGGCTGCGTTGGGATGAATCAGATCGGCTTTCAGGGAACGGTCGGCCAGAATATCGGACAGGGTTTTTTCTTCGAGCGGCGTAATCAGGTCGGAGGCGAGGTCGCGGTAGAGAGGATCCGGCGCAACGGACAGACCCAGCGCAGGAACGGCCAGCAGCGCTACCGACGCGCCTTTCTCACGGGCAAGCCGCACCATCGCCCGAAGGTTTAAGGCCGCCTGCTTCCGGTCGAGCCGCCGCAGAAAATCGTTGCCGCCCAGGCAGAGGATGACGAGCGCCGGTTTCTCCCGTTGCAGAACCTCCGGAAGACGCGCCAGCCCGGCCGCGGTCACTTCCCCGGAAACGCCGGCATTGACGACCCGCCGGCCGATGAGGCGCTCCAGAACCGCGGGGTAGCTTTCCTGCGGCGCCGCCCCGACGCCGTAAGTAATGCTGTCGCCGAACGCGACCACCACGTCGTCTTTTTCCAGCCGGGGAAGTCCGACGGGGCGCGAACAGGCGGCAGCGGTCCAGAGAACCGCCAGCGACAGAAGCACAAGCGACATTTTCCGCGTTCTATTTTCCATTCTTCTCCCGGCAGGCTTGTATCTCCCGTCTTTTTTTCTCATTTTATCATGTTCGGACGTTTTGTGCGCGTCTTCCTTTCGGACGGTCGGAAAAATGCCGTTTTTCACCGGAATTTTTTTATGATACATACGTATGCATTAAAATGATTCCTGGAGAATCTGAAATGTTTGACTGGTTCAGAAACCGCCGCCGCCGCAAACTTGCAGAAGCGCCCTTTCCGACCGGCTGGGAGGACGTGATCCGCCGCAACATGGCGCACTACCGAATGCTGGATGAAGACGAACAGCAGCGGCTTCGCGAACGGATCGTCATTTTCGCAGCCGAAAAAAACTGGGAAGGCTGCGGAGGGCTGGCGCTCACGGATGAAATGCGCGTCATCATTTCCGCCATGGCCTGTCTCTTGATTTTAAACCTGCCCCGCACCGACTTCGACAATGTCGAATCCATCCTCGTCTATCCTTCCGAACTGGTTCTGCCCGAACGCAGGATCGGCTTTTTTGAAACCGCGCTGGAGCCGCTGGAGCCCGCCTACCCCATCACCGGCCAGGCTTTTGAACAGGGTCCGCTCATCCTGGTCTGGGATGCCGTTTTGGAAAGCATCCGCTACGCCGGAGGCGGCTACAACGTGGTGTATCACGAATTCGCCCACAAACTGGACATGCAGGACGGCATCGCGGACGGCACCCCCCGCCTGCGGGACCGCGCCGAATACCGCGACTGGGTCAAAACCTGCTCGCGCGAATTTGCCAAACTTCTGAAAGACGTGGAAAAAGGAAAGCGGACCTTCCTCGACGAATACGGCGCGACGGACGAAGCGGAATTCTTCGCCGTCGCCACGGAACATTTTTTCGACCAGCCGCTTCGCATGCGCCGGGCCGCGCCTGAGCTTTACCGGGTGCTGAAAGGATACTACCGGCAGGATCCGGCCGCGCGCGAGCAAAAAGACAAGCAGCGACGGGAAACAGACAGCCTTGATGAAGATTCGTAAAAGGAAAGCAATGAACGTCCGGATAAAATGGATCGGCCTGATTAACCGGGTTGCCACCGGCGACAGAAAAATTCGCCTGCTGCTTGCGCCGGCTGTGGGTCTGTGCTTTTTTCTTTGCGCGATTTTTTTCGTGCTTCTGGCCCTCGTGACCGACAGGCGGCTGAACCTTCCCTCCTTTCCTCCCGCGCCGTATCATCGGCATCTCGGTTTTCCCGTTATGGCAGCCGCGCTGCTTCTGCTGACCTGGTGCGTTTTTCATTTTGTGAAGAAAAAAGGCACTCCGGTGCCCATCCATCCGCCGCCCGTCCTGGTGGCTTCCGGTCCTTACGCTTTCACCCGAAATCCGATGCTGACCGGAATGTTCCTGCTGCTTTTCGGGCTTGGTTTTGTTTTGCAATCGCTGACGCTGCTTTTGATCTTCACGCCGCTTTTCATTTTATTGAGTGTCCTGGAGTTGAAAATCATCGAGGAGCCGGAACTGGCGATGCGTCTGGGCCGGAACTATCTGGACTACAGGAAAAAAACGCCGATGTTTTTTCCGAAAACAGGCTGCATTGCGAAAAAAAGGAGAAAAGGTTTATGATCGACTACATGCGGAGGCACGAAAGCCGCGTCCGGGATCTGCTCGCCGGCCGGCCGGCAAAGGAAGCGCTCGCCGAGCTGCTGGCGTATCACGACAAACAGATTTCCTGGATTCAACACGAACGCCTGGCGCATCTCATCACGATGATGTTCGTCTGCCTCTTCTTCCTCCTGGCCTTCGGGTGGTCGCTCGTCCATTTCACGGTTCCCTACATTCTGCTGACGGCGCTCCTGCTCTTCCTGTCAGCCGCCTACATCCTGCACTACTACCGTCTGGAAAACGGCGTGCAGAGCTGGTACGCGCTCTCCAATGAAATCCGGGCCAGGCTTTTGGAGAACGCCTAGGGCCAGTGCGCCGGAAATCCTGCGCGAGGCGAGCTTGGCCGCATGAAAAAAACCGTCCCTACCAGCTGCCCGACGCGCTACGGACATGGGCAGGAAATTGTATTTTGCCGGAGTATAAAAAAAGCAAAAACGGTGTCAACAATATAAAGGGCACAATATAAAGGGTTCATCCTGCCCCGGTCGCAAAACATGGGCGGCAGGCTTTCGCGTGCCGGCGCTTACCGACCAAGGCTACGCCAGAGCCTCCAGCGCCGCCGGCAGCTCCCGAACGCTTTTCAAAATTTTATAGGCTCCCGCGAAAGGGCTCGCGCCGGTAAACCGGCTCGGAATCACAACACAGCGGATTCCCGCGCCCACGGCGGAGGCCAGACCGCGCGGCGAATCCTCAATGACCAGGCATTCCTCCGGCGCGCATCCGCATAACGCCTGGGCCTTGAGGTACGGTTCGGGATGCGGCTTGAAATGCGCGCAATCCTTCATCGTCAGCACAAATTGAAAGTAGGGTAAAAGTCCTGATCGCCGATGAATGATCTCGAAGTGCTCGTGCCCGGAACTGGTGACGATCCCCATGGCATACTTTCCCTGAAGCGTGTCCAGCGCTTCCCGAACGCCGTCGATCACCAGCGGTTCGCGCGTGAGCAGATCGGCGTAGCGGGCATCCCGGATGCGGCGCAGGTTGTAAAAGGCCTCCGTTCCCGGTTTTTCCGCAAGCGTAAGAACGCTTCCTCCCCGGGCCAGAGAGATTTCCGCAAACTGATCCCAGTTGAGCGTCGCACCCACGCCTGCCAGCGTCTCCTGGTTGGCCCGAAAAAAAAGTCCTTCCGTATCGACCAGCACGCCGTCATTGTCCCAGAAGATTGCCTTGATCATGCCGCCTGGTTTCCCGTCTTTTTAAAAATACTCTACACCGCCTGAGTCTTAAGGTCAACCTGCGCCGGACGTAAAACAAGCAGGAACGCGTGAAAGGCGCCGCCGCCGTTCCCAACCTCCGCGCAGCTTATATGATCCGGCGTCATTTGACCCGTCCGGCCTTGTGTGCTATGGACCTCCAAAACATAGCAATGCACAAGAAAGGAACGCATCATGAATCTCTCCCGTTTTTCACTTGAAGGAAAAGTCGCCATCGTCACCGGAGGCAGCCGCGGCATCGGTTATGCAAGCGCGCTCGCCATGGCGGACGCCGGCGCCCATGTCGTCGTGAGCAGCAGAAAAATTGCGGACCTGGAGCGGGTCGCCGAGGAAATCCGCGTCAAAGGCGTGAAGGGAATGGCCGTTGCGGCCCATAACGCCAAAATCGATGACTCCCGGGCCCTGGTGGAAAAAGTCGTAAAAGAATTCGGACGGATTGATATTCTCGTCAATAACGCCGGAACCAATCCCTATTACGGAACGCTTCTGGAACAAGACGAGAAAACCTACGACATCACGATGAACGTCAATCTCAAAGGCATGTTCTTCTTAAGCCAGCTCGCGGCAAAAGTCATGATCCCCCAGGGCGGGGGAAGCATCATCAACACGTCCTCGATCGGCGGTCTGCGCGCGGGCGAACTGGGAATCTACTGCGTGACGAAGGCGGGCGTCGTCATGCTGACGAAGGTGATGGCCAAGGAATGGGGGCCCTACAATATCCGGGTGAACGCGATTGCGCCGGGCATTATCAAGACGCGCCTGAGCGAAGCGTTGTGGAAAGACCCGGAAGTGAGCAGGAAAGCCGTTTCCCGGATTCCGCTGCAGCGCCTGGGCGAACCGGACGAACTGGCGGGCGCCGTGGTGTTTCTGGCCTCCGATGCGGGAAGCTACATCACCGGCGAAACACTTGTCGTCGATGGCGGTCGCGTTCACGACGAACCGTCCTGGCGGGAGCAACCATAGAGGATAAAAACCATGAAACTGACATCTGTTGATCACATCAGTTATGCGGTGACGGACATCGACAAGGTCATCGCGTCCTGGACAACGCTTTACGGCATCGGCCCCTGGACTTTCCGGGAAAACGGCGGGGTGGACGGCAAAGGACGTCCCTGGAAAATCCGGATGGCTTTTGCCTATCTGGGTCCGGTGGAAATCGAGCTGGTCCAGTGTACGGAAGGCAGGATCTTTCAATCGAAGTTCCTCGACCGATGGGGCGAAGGAATCCATCACCTGGGATTTTTCGTCGACGACGTCGATGCGGAGGTGGCAAAGCTCGCGCAAGACGGCGCCACCGTGCTCGTTCACGATCCGGGCCGGTTCGCTTATGTCGATGCCGGCGGTCCGGGCGGCGCCATCTTTGAGTTGATGTCCAAAAGAGGCAAAATGGCGGCTGCTCCCGAAGGATAACCGCAAACAGGATGCGGATCGGCGTCCGGCGAAAGCGCGCCTTTGCCCGGGCGATACAGGAGAGGCGTGCGTTCGCTTTGCGCCGGGACGATGCCGCCATTCCGTTTTTGTTTTTCCGGGCCGGCGCCGGCCGCACGGAATCTTGCCTTCCTGACAAGACCGGTTCGCCGCCGGAGAACCGCTCCGCGCCTGACCGAAAGGTCATCCCGGCGGAGCAGCGCGGCGGCTTTCCCACTCATGAATGAGATCGCGTTGCGGTTGCTGGACCGTTTGCTGATGGATCAAAATTCGGGGAATATGAACCAGGATAAACTCTGGACAAAAAATTTTATCATTGTTTCCTTTATCAACTTTCTGGTGTTTCTGATCCATCTGCTTTTGATGGTCAGCATCGCTTCCTATGCCATCGAACGCTTTCAGGCCGCCGTCAGCACGGCGGGGCTCGTCGCCAGCATCTTCATCATCGGCGCTCTGATCGGACGCTTCAGCGCCGGGCGTGTTATTTCGGACCTTGGAAGCAAGAGCGTTCTGGGCTTCGGCGCCATCTTTTTTGTTGTCGTCCTTGTTCTGTATTTTATGGCCGTTAGTCTGCCCCTGTTGATTCTTGTCAGGCTGCTGCACGGAATGGCTCACGGAGTGGTCAGCACGGCCACAGGGACCATCGTGGCGCAGACGCTTCCGCAGCGCAGACGCGGCGAAGGCATCGGCTATTACGGCCTGAGCATCGTCATGGCTTCGGCCATCGGTCCTTTTATCGGGATTCTCCTGATTCAGCTGGTTGATTTCAAAACCGTTTTCTTGTTCACTGCGCTGCTGGCCGCTGCGAGTCTCGGCATCTCCTTCCTGGTGCAGGCGCCGGCTCAGCTTGCGCCCCAGGAGGAGGAAGGGAAAAAGGTCCACCGCTTCCATCTTTCCAACTTCTTCGAATTCAAGTCGATCCCCATCTCGGTGATCGCCTTAATCGTCGGGTTCAGCTGCTCCGTGATCATTGCGTTCATATCCATTTATACCAGAGAGCTGCGCCTGGAAAAGGCCGCAGGCCTTTATTTCGTCGTGTCGGCCGTTGCCACGCTGGTTACAAGGCCCATTGCCGGACGCCTGCTCGACATCCGGGGAGACAACTTTGTCGTCTATCCCTGCCTGCTGATCTATGCGCTGGGAATGTTTTTATTCAGCCAGGCCAATCACGGCATATTCCTGGTCCTGGCCGGAGCGCTGGTCGGCATCGGTTATGGAAACTTCATGTCCAGCGCCCAGACGATCGCTTTATCGGCCACAATCCCGCGGCGCTTCGGACTGGCGACAGCCACCTATTATGTTTTTCTGGATTTCGGAATCGGTGTCGGACCTTATCTCCTCGGATTGCTGGTTCCCTATACCGGTTATCGCGGCTTGTATGTAACGATGGCGATCCTGGCGCTGGCCACTGTGCCTCTTTACTACTTATTACACGGAAAAAAAGCGCCGGGCAAATAGACGCCGCCCTGACCCGGCGTACAGACGGCGGTCCGCGCAAGATCTCTCGACCCCTTTAAGGCTTGCGCGTCGCCTCACGACCGGCCGGACGCCGACCACGCGGTTTTCCAGCGGGCATACCCGGCCATGTAGGACAGAGACCGGACGGCTTTGCGGCTCGACAAGTAAAAGGGGATGCCGAAGCGTTCAGCCAGCGCCCCGAATTCCAGCACCAGTTTCTGCGACGGCCCGTAGCACCAGGAGACGATCGGTTTCTCGCGACAGGATCCGATGTAGCAAAGCAACTCCTCGTAGAAAGCCGGCTGCAATCCGTGCGAAACATAACCGTTAAAGTAAATACAATCGATGTTTTCATCCTCCCGGAGGACATCGAAACATTTTCTGTACAAAGAAAATATTTCAGCGCCCACCGCAGCCGACGCGGGCCCCACGTCCACGGGGTGGTTGCCCAGCGTGTCGCTCGCGGCGGCCAGCCGGCGGCGGCTTTCCGGCGAAAGTTCCCCGAGAGAAAGACCGCCCGCTTCAGCGGCATCAATCGCCTGAATGCCGATGGCCCCGGAAAAGGTGATCACCCCCAGACGGTTTCCTCGGGGAAGAGGATAGCGGAGAAACGGGGTGGCGCAATCGCGGAGGTCTTCGTATTCCTCGACCCGGAGGGCGCCGCCTTGCTTCAGGACCGCCTCGTACAGGTTCGCCTTGCCGGCCAGGGAGCCCGTGTGGGACGCCATGGCCTGAGCGGCGCCGGCCGATGTCCCGGGCTTGAGGCACAAAACAGGTTTTTTCAGAGAAACTTTTTTAAGAACGTCCAGAAACATCCCGGGCCGCCGCGAATGCTCCATGTAGAGGGAAATGACATCCGTGCTGTCATCCTCTCCGAGATAGTCCAGACAGTCCGTCTCATCGATATCGCACATATTTCCCAGATCAATGACTTTATTGATCCCGGCTGCGTATTCATCCCACGCCATGGCCTGCGGGCTGTACATGCCGGTCTGGGTAATAATGGAGAGTTTGCCCCGCCTGTTGTACTCGTAGCCCCGATCGTAGGGAACGGTAGTGAACCCGTTTTCGGAATTGAAAACCCCGACCGTGTTCGGCCCCATGATACGCATGCCGTAGGATTTTGCAATGAGGAGCAGCTCTTCCTGGCGAATTTTGCCTTTCACTCCCGCCTCTCCGAATCCATCGGAAACGATAACGGCCGCCTTGACGCCCTTCGTTCCGCACTGGTGAAGAATACCGGGCACGTGCTTGAAAGAGGTGACGATCACCGCCAGCTCGGGAACGGCGTCCACCTCGCTCAGACTGCGATAGACTTTGACGCCGTAGACCGTTTGCGCGCTGGGATGAACAGGATAGATTTGCCCCCGGTAGTTCCATTTCAACAAATCGCCGATAATGACGCCGGCGCCGAAAAACCAGTTTTCCTGCATGCTGCCGAACAGGGCGATGCTCTGGGGGTTGAAAAACGGATTAAGCCGGGAGGCCCTTCTTGTCATGCGGTCTTTATCCCCTTCAAAACTTCCTGAGACAACAATTCAGTCCCGGGACGCGTTCATGATCACTCTCGTCTTATCCATCAGTTCCGTCATGTTTTCTTCATGGTAGTCCGTGACGGGAATCGGTTTGTGAATGATCATGGTCACGTTACCGGGTCGCAAGTCAATGCTTCCTTTCGGCAGGATGTTGCGAGTGCCGTTGATGGTGACGGGTAAGATGGGCAGCCCGAGGTCCAGCGCCATCTTGAAGGCGCCTTTCTTGAACGGTTTCATGGCCCCGTCGCTGCTTCGCGAACCTTCCGGGAAAAAGAGAACGGACGTTCCGTTTGCGATTTTGGTTTTGGCGGCGTTAATGGTTTCAACGGCCTTTTTCGTATCGGACCGGTCAATGAAAATATGCCCCAGGACCTTGCAGGCAAATCCGAGCACCGGAACCTTTTCCAGCTCTTTCTTCATGACCCATTTGAAATCGACGCCCACCCAGCCGTACAGGACGTAGATGTCGTAGAGACTCTGGTGATTGGCCGTTATCACATACGACGCTCCCGGCTTCATGTTTTCGGCGCCCTTGACGGCGACGGTCATCGGAGTGAAAAAGCTGTTGATCCTGGCCCAGAGTACGCCGCTGACGCTGCCGATGCGCGGTGAAAACAAGAGCGCAAAGACAACGGCGCCGATTCCGAAGATAAACGTGGTCACGACAAGCAACGGAAAAACAAACAGCCATTTGTACGGCTGGTAAAGGGCGCGGCTGATGCGGCCTTCACTTCTTCCCGCAGATAGTTTGATGCTGTTTGAAAATCTCAGCCGGTCATCCAAATACTTCTGTCGATATTCCGCAAAAAGATCCTTGGCCGCGTCTCCTAATCCCATCTTTCCCCCCCCACTATTTTAACGTTTTTAAGCGTCATCCGAAAGCAGGATCACTTTCCGCTCTCTGCCGCGGAGAGTGTTCAAGCCGATCCGCCGCTGCCGCCGGTCAAAGCTTGTCTTTTACTTCGTTCCAGAACAGTTCAACTCCTTCTTTCCACCCCCTGACATATCTTTCGGAGAAGCCGCTCAGGTAATCCTGCGCTTTCTGGCCGGTCGCCGTAAGCCGTTTTTTATAGGTTTCAAACATCTGAGAAAAATATTCTCCGAGTTTCTGATCCCGGCCGGGATCTTCATAGGGGGTCCAGGACAGCGCATACTGCAGTTCGTCATAATGGGCGGTTTTGCACCATTCGAGGCCGTCTTTTTTCCCGCATTCCGTGATGTTGAATTCGTAATCGATTTTTTCTTTTTTCAGCCGATCCACGACGGCCGAAAAATCGATTTCATTGCGAATCCTGGAGGTCAGAGCTTCTTTCTTCTGGATCATTCCGGAAACGGCGTTTTGAAATACCCGGGAAAAGTTCATCGAGGATTTCCAGGCCGCCATTCTTTCATAAAGCTCATCCGGAACGCTGATCGTAACTTTCTTGGCCATATTGATACATACTCCTGACGGTGATACGTATTTTTCAAAGATTAAGTACTTTAAAAATAAATCCGTGTCAATCGGCAAAATATGACAAGACAACAAAAGACTTGACGGCAAAAAGAGGACAACCCATAATCGGCGCGAAATTTTGATTTCCTATCGGGAAACGAATTTCCCGGCGCGCGACAACGATCGTCGCCGCACATTGCACAACAGGAGAGTTTATGAGCGACAGTTTAATTTTTCAGGATACGCCCGAGCTGGTCCACCCCTACATGCTGATCGGCTACTACGGCTGGCTTAACGCCGGCAATGTTGCCACCGGAAGCATCGATTACCTGCGCGACAAGCTTTCCGCCCGCAAATTTGCCTCTATTGACGCCAGACACTTTTATATCTGGCAGGTTCCGGGCTTTGATGCAGCGCAGATCATGCGGCCCCGCGTGGTCGTCGAAGGCGGCCGGATCAAGTCCCTCGACGAACCCGCCAACGAATTCTTTTTCTGGCAAAGCGGCGCCGAACACGACCTGATCCTTTTTTCGGGATTCGAACCGAACGTGGCCTGGCCGGAATATACGTCGGCGGTTTTAAGCGTCGCCAAACGCTATAATGCATGCCGGATCTATATTCTGGGCGGCGTCTTTGACCAGGTTCCCCATACCCGGGACACCAGCGCTTATGCCGTGTTGAGCTCTGCGGAGATGAAAACCGAATTCCGGTCGTTTCCGCTCCTCAATTATACGGGGCCGTGCAGCTTCTCCACTCTGCTCGTGGATCACGCCGGCCGGGAGGGAATCGAGGCGGCGAGCATCGTGGCCAGGGTTCCGCCGTATGTTGAGTCGTTTAACGCCAAAATATCCCACGATCTTCTGCAAAAGGTGCTGGCACATACCTCGCTGACCCTTGATTTAAGCGATCTTAAAAAATCGGGAGACGTCGCGGCCGCACTGATGGACCAGGATTTCAGCCAAAACAAAACCGCCTTGAAGCAACTCCGGAAACTGGAAGAAGCCTACGATGCGGCCCTGTTGCCGAGCTACGGCTATCAGGAAGTCAGCGTCGATGAACTCATGCAGGAAATCATGAATGTGAAAAAGGACGGCCGCAAACCGCACTGAAGATGGATCGGGGAAACGCCCCTGCAGGGATCAAGACGTTCAGGGGCGCTCCTTTACCGTTTAGGCGCATACCGGCGGCCGCTTGTCTTTCCAGGGCCTGGCCGTTTCCAACTGGGACGCCAGCCGGAAAAGTGTCGCCTCGTCTCCGAACCGCCCGATGAAATGCGATCCGACGGGAAGCCCGCCGTCATTCCAGTACAGGGGCACCGACATGGCCGGCAGCCCCGTGGCGTTGCAAAGCGGCGTGAAAGGACAAAACTCCCCGGCGCGCACCCATCCGTTGAGCGGATTGTCCGGCGTCGGATCGAAGCTGCCCAGCGGCAGCGGCGGCAGCGCCAGCGTGGGCGTGAGCAGGATATCGTACGTTTTAAAGAAAGAGGCAAATTCACGCGCCATCCGCTGCATGGCGCCGACCGCGAGCAAATAGTCGGCGGCATCGTTGGCGCAGGACATTTCATACAATCCCCAGGTCAGTTTTTCAAAATGCTCTTTTGAGAGTCCCATTTTAACGAAAATTTTGACGATGGACGCGACGCCGGCGGCCCAGATGACGCCAAAGGCTCTCCTCACGGCCGCCGGGTCAGTGATCGGCGCCGAAGGCATCTCTTCAACGATATGTCCCAACCGCTCGCAAAGCAATGCGGCATCCTTAACGGCCTTCACGCAATCCTCGTGCACGGGGACATCGAACGCCGCGGGCAAAAACGCAATACGCAGCCTTCCGGGGTCTGCGCCGACCTCCTCAATAAACGGCCGGGCAATGGGGGGCGCCCAGTAAGGGTCGCCCGGCAGGCATCCGGCGGTGGCGTCAAGAAGCGCCGCGCTGTCCCGGACGGAAAGCGTAAGCGCGTGTTCGTTCACCGCGCCGCCCATCACGTCGCCGAAATCCGGCGCCAGGCTTATTCTGGCCCTGGTCGGTTTTAATCCGAACAGACCGCAGCAGGAGGCCGGTATCCTGATGGAACCGCCGCCGTCGTTGCCGTGGGCCATGGGCACCATGCGCGAGGCCACGGCCGCGGCGGAACCGCCGCTCGAACCGCCCGGCGTATGCTTCACATTCCATGGATTTTTGGTCGCTCCAAACGCCTCGGGTTCGGTTGTCGGAAGGATTCCGAATTCGGGAGCGTTGGTCTTGCCCAGGACGATCAAACCGGCCTTTTTATACCGGCTCACCAGCTCGCTGTCATGATCCGGGGCGTGCTGTTTGAGCAGCTTCGAACCCATCGACGTGGGCACTCCCTTGTAGAGCGCAAGGACGTCCTTCAGCAGAAAGGGCACTCCGGTAAAGGGACCTTCCGAAAGCCGGGCCTTTGCCGCCTCGCGCGCCAGCTCGTACATGGGCGTTATGACCGCATTGAGCTCGGGATTGAGCTTCTCCATGCGTCCAATCGCATCATCGACCAGTTCGAAAGGCTGGACTTCTTTTTTCCGGACCAGTCCGGCAAGCGCCGTGGCATCCAAATACTTCAGTTCATTCGACAGGGACATTATGACCTCCTTGATTTTAAATTTAGTGAGACATCCTTCAGTGGCCCGGGAAAAATTTTGTTTCCTGCGCACCGGATTTAATTGAAGAAAAGACCTCCGAGAATATCCGCAAACTGAGGCGCTTTTCCAAATAATTATCAAGTTTATTTGCGGCAAAGGCAACTTCTTTTTTTCTTTTTTTTCGTGGAGTTAAGATTATCTTGACAGCCAAGACTCCGTTTCCTATAGTCCACCTGGAAAAAACAGGTTTCTATCCATCATTTTCAAAAGAGGAGAACAGGGATGAGGGTAAAGATGCGGTCAGCCGTGGCATTGGCCGTTTTGATCGTGGTTGTTTTAGCGGTCTGCGCCGCCGGCGCATCTGAGCATTGCAAACTCATAAAAGAGTACGGCAGAGGCAAGCTCTACGATTGCAGCGGCATGAGGATGGCCGTCCTGGAGGGCAATTACAGAGAGATGGGCCGGCAATACGGGGCCCTGTTGAAGGACGATATCCTTGCTTTTTATCAGCAGATGATCGAGGGATTTGTGCTGAGAAGCGGGCTCTTCAGCGAAGAAGACCTGCGCCGGCTGGTCATCGATCCCGCCATCAGAACACAGGCCAAACGGCAGAGCGAACTGCTCAGGGGGCTTTCCGAGAAAACCGGTCTGTCCTTTGAGAAGCACGCGCTCCTCAACCTGAACGTGCAGACGGTCATGTACATGAGAAAGCTCGGTTCCGGCAATGCCACAGCCTGCACGTCCCTGGCGGCCTGGGGCGATTTTACGGCGAACCGCCGGACCTACACGGCCAGAAATCTTGATTTTCCCGGCATCTATCGGGAAGCCGCGAAAAAAGTCGGAATCGTGCTGGTGATGAAACCCAATGACGGAAGCAATTCTGTTGCGGGAGTGTGCAACGCCGGTATGATCAACTTCTTTGATGCAATGAACGACAAGGGCATTTACGTTGAGGGAAACAACGCCGCAGACTCCGAAGGACTGGTCATTTACGCAGACCGGTCGGTGATCTTTGACGAAGGCACGAATATCCTCTTTGACGCCGATACCATCGAGGCGGTTGAAGGGAGGTTGAGAACCATCCGTGCGAGCTATCCCCTGATCTTCATGTGTGCGGGACCCGACACGGCATGCTACTTCGAAAACGGCACGACGGACGTGAAAAAAAGGGTCGCCAAAGAAAACGGCCTCATATCGGCTGCAAATCAGTTCCTTGAACCGTCCTGGCATATTCTTCCTCTCAAAAATCCGGGCGCGTGGTATTCGGAAGCAAGGCAAAGCCGGCTGGAAGCTCTGGCAAAAGCGAACAAGGGCCGGATTCAGGAAGAGACTCTGATGAAAATCCTCGATGAACGGCTCTTCAACAAGGATGGATCGTTCGGGAAAGGCGCCTCCGTGATCGAAAAGGATCCCAAGGATGACGAGGTGACCGTCCATCAGGTCGTTACCTGCCCGGCGGCAAGAAAAATGTGGGTGAGAATTCCCACACACACCGGCTGGATCTTTTTCGATCTGAAAAAAATCTTTCAAAAGTAAAGAGGAAAGCAAGGTTGCGGAAAAAGGCAAGACCTGGAGCCACTCGCGATTTTGTATTTCGCGTTCCCCTATTTTGATGAAGAGCGAGAAGGGGCAAGACAGATCCTGCTAAATTCATACGGCCCACCCAATGTCGCGTCCGGACAGTCCGCCCTGCCTTACCTTGTTTTCGCATCGGCAGGGACTGGCCTTCCGGATCACAGGACGTCGCAACGTCAAAATCTCTCCTGTTGACAGAAAAACCGATTTCGAATAGAAAAACATACGTATGTTTTATATGCGGCAATAATATATTTATAACTATTTAATATTCATAATGAAAGGAGGTTGCAAAAACAGGTTCCTGCGAATAGTTCAATAGCTTTAGAATGATAACAATCAGTCCCATTTTTCACCGGATATTAAGGAGGAGATTGCAGATGAGATGTATCAGAAAAAGCGTCATTTTTTTCGCATGCGTGCTTTCAGTCCTATTCCTTTCAACCTACAGCGCCTCAACGGCCTTTGCCGCGCCGGCAAAGGCAAAAACCAAAGCGGTAAAATCAGAATCGGCGGACCCGTTCGGCAAAGTCAATGACGCTTTTGACGTCAACAAAATGAGCGACATGTCCGATTACGATCCCGCCACTCCCGTTATTCCCGAAGGAGACACCATCAAGATCGCCGTGGTGGCCGCTTTTTCCGGCCCCAGCGCCTTTAACGGCATAAGTTATTTCTTCATCGCCCAGTGGGTAGCCCACGACATCAACAAGCGGGGCGGCCTGATGGTGGATGGCAAGAAAAAGCTGATTCAGGTCATCAAAGCCGATCACATGTCCAGACCGGATCAGTGCAAGAAGATCGCTGAAAGAATGGCCCTCCAGGAAAAGGTCCATTTCTTCTGGGGCACCGACGGCAGCCATTTCATGAAGATCATCAACGAAACAGCAAGCAAATACAAGATCATCGCTTTGAACGTTCCCTGCCTGGCCGATGACCTTCAGGACGCCAACAATTTCTCGCGCTACGCTTTCCACTCCTCCTATTCAACGGAGCAGATCGCCCGCGGTCTGGCGTATTTCTACGGTCAGATCCGGAAGAAGGAAAAAAAGTTCTACATTCTGAACCAGGATTACGCCTTCGGCCGCATTCTGGCGGAAAGCTTCAAAAAAGGCTTGAAGGAATACTATCCGGAGGCGCAGGTGGTGGGTGAAGATTTTCACAAACTCTTCCTCACGGATTACGCCCCCTACCTGGAAAAAGTCAGAGCTTCCGGCGCCGAGGTCATCTTCACGGGCGACTGGCTTCCGGACGCCGGCAACCTGCTCAAGCAGGCCCGCCAGATGGGTGTCACGCTGCCTTTTGCCAATGTCTACATGGACAACCAGAACTTCCTCAATGAAGTGGGCGTCGAAGGAACGAAAGGCCTGATGAACATCAGCCCCTACAGCGTCCCCAATCCGTATTTCAAGTCCAAGGAAGAAATCAAATTCTACAATACCTGGCTGAACCTGTGGAAGACCAAGTGGAAGACGCCGCCTTTCAACACGATCGCCTACCAGCATGCCACGGCCAGCGGCGCCGTCTGGCTCATGCAGACTTACTGGCTCTTCAGCGTGGTCGAACGCGCCCAGAGTATCGATCCGGAAAAGATCATCAAAGTGTGGGAAAACGATACCTATCGTTTTGTCAACGGCAAAGTGATTAAAATGCGCGCCTGCGATCACAAGGCGATTCAGGACCTCGCGGTCGTCGAATACGTGCCTCCCGAAGAGCAAAAAGTCTCCTTCAACATTCCTCCTTACTACTGGTTTAAGAATGCATCCTACACGGGGCCCGTTTCCCGGATTCCGGCGGAAAAGATCCTGCCCTGGATGGACCAGAATCTCGACCGCTGCAAAGGCAAGAACGGCTGGGGCGAATAATTTCCCGTTGAAAAAGCCCCATTGAAAAAACAAGACACCGGAACCGGCCCCGCCGGTTCCGGTGTCTTGTATCCCCCCGGCCAAGACAACGTTAACCGATCACCCTTCCTCCCATCGTCCTTTTTCCTTCATCCGCTGCGCCCTTTGGTCCTCCGGGTCGGGACGGCGTTCCAGGGATCGTCAGGCCAGGGATGCTTCGGGTAGCGGCCTTTCAATTCTTTTTTCACCTGCGGGTAACCGGTATTCCAGAATTGTTTCAGATCGCGCGTTATTGAAACGGGCCGGCGGGCGGGCGAAAGAAGATGAAGAAGTAATTTTATCCTTCCTCCGGCAATGGCCGGCGTGTCGGCCAGGCCGAACATCTCCTGGAGCTTGACGGGAAGGACCGGAATCTCCCCGGAAACATAATCAATCGGAATGCTGTGGCCGCTGGGAACGCCGATCGCCGCGGGCGCGCGGTCGGCCAGAAGATGCCGCTGCTGCCACGAAAGCTTTTCCTGAAGGGCGGGCAAAATGTTCAGAGCGGCAAGCTGACCGGCGCTGCGGATGCCGGCGAGCCAGGGCAAAAGCCATTCTTCGGGTGTTGCATGCAGCGTTTCTTCGGCCATGTCCGGCCAGTTTTCTTCAGGAAAGGTTTCTCGCATCAGGCGCACGCGGGCCTGGAACTGCAGGGCCTCCCGGCTGAAGTGAATTTTGGCCGCACCGGAGCGAATGGCAGAACAAAGGACGGATACAACTTCCGCCTCCGGAGGATTGGCCGGTTTTGCCGCAAGCACAATCATTCCCAACCGTTCTTCCAGAGTGGCGACGATACGGCCTTCCTGTTTGTCCCACACGACGCGCCGCAGGATTTCAATCTGATGGCCCAGTTCTTTCCGGATGAGCGCCTCCGCAAGCGGTTCGGCCACATGGACCGTACCTTCCGTCTTTTCGCCTTTATCAACCACAACGGCAATCAGGTAGGAACCGTCGTCCGGCGGATGTTTGACGGAAAGTTTCATCCCTCTTCCCTGCCGCAAAACATACCGGTTCTCATCGTCTTCGCGCTTTTTGGCGATGCGGTCGGGAAAGGCGCAAAGGAGCAGTCGGGGAATCACGCCGCCGGTTTCTTCGCCGGACCCTCCGGGGATTTTCCCGGACAGGCGCCGCAGTTGCCTGGAAGTTGCATCCACCGCGCGCAACGCCCACGGGTCCGCCTCACCGGAGGGCCGCTTGTCTTTTCGCCACCCCCGCAGGATCTCCAGGCGCTCGCCCAGATCCGCGCCGCCGAGAGGCTGCGCCGAGGCAGAGCGGAGAATGTCGCGCTCGGACAGCAGCGCCGCCAGATCCGCGCCCAGCGACGGGCAGCCAAGCCGCACCGCTTCCGTAAGCAGGCGGCCGAGCCGCGGATGAAGAGGCAGGCGCGCCATGGCGATGCCGGCCGGCGTAATCGACCCTTTGGCATCCAGGGCGCCAAGTTCAACAAGCAGTTCCCGCGCCGTTCGCCAGGCGGCGGGCGGAGGAGGATCGAGCCAGGAAAGCTGTCCCGGGTCTAAAACCCCCCAGGCGGCCAGATCCAAAACAAGAGACGACAAATCGGAAATGGCGATCTCCGGCGGGGCAAAGGGAAGGAGCGTCTGGAACGTATGGGAGCTGTAGAGGCGATAACAAACGCCCGGTCCCAGACGGCCCGCCCGGCCCTGACGCTGCCGGGCTGATGCCTGCGACACTGTGACGGTGACCAGGCGATTCATGCCTGTGGCGGGATCGTACTGAAGCCGGCGGGTAAGTCCGCCGTCAATCACGACACGAACCCCTTCAATCGTCAGGCTGGTCTCCGCGATGTTTGTGGCAAGGACAATCTTGCGCCGGGACGAAGGAAGAATCGCCCTTTCCTGCTCGTCGAAGGGCAAATCGCCGTAAAGGGGATGAAGCGAGATGTCGCCGGAAAGGGTTTGTGCCAGAACGTCTCTTACGGCGCGGATTTCTCCCGCCCCCGGCAGAAAGACGAGAATGTCGCCTTCCGTCTCTCCCAGCGCTTTTTGAACGACAGCGGCGGTTCGTTTGGTCACGGATTGATCCCGGTCGTCCCCGCAGTAGCGCTCCTCCACAGGAAAGGATTTGCCCTGCGAGGAAATGACGGCCGCCCCGGAAAGCAGGTCCGCCACCGGCCCGCCGTCCAGCGTGGCGGACATCACCAGAATTTTCAGATCGTCGCGCAGGGCGCGGCGGATATCGAGACACAGCGCCAGCGCGAGATCCGCCTGCAGGCTCCGTTCATGGAACTCGTCGAAAATCACCATGGCGACGCCTTCGAGCGATGGATCGGCCAGGATGCGCCGGGTGAGGATTCCCTCCGTCATCACTTCGATGCGTGTGCCCTGCGAAACCCGGCTGTCGAACCGGATGGAATATCCCAGCGTCCGGCCGATTTCCTCGCCCAGCGTTTTGGCCATCCACCGGGCGGCGGAAACGGCTGCGATCCGCCGGGGCTCCAGCATCAGGATGCGCCCTTTTTCCGGCGGAATCACATCCAGAAGCGCCAGGGGAACCCGGGTGGTCTTGCCGGAGCCGGGCGGCGCCTGAAGGACCAGGGCGGAATGTTTCCGGACAGCCTCTTTCACTTCCGGAAGGATGTCGTCGATCGGATAGGAGGTTAAAACGGGTTTGCTCTTCAGATCTTTTTGCATGCCGGAAGTATAGAGAGGGTGGCCGATGGTGTCAATACTCTCCTGCGCAACACCCCGGTTGCGCCCTTTCTAAAGAATGGAGAAACGCCTACAACTTGCGCAGCTCCTTCTTCAGGATTTTACCGACGAGCGATTTGGGCAGGGCCGGAAGAATGGCCACCTCTCCGGGTACGAAGAAGCGCTTCAGCTTCTGCCGGCAAAATTCCCGAATTTCCTCCGCGGTCGCCGACAGACCGGGTTTGAGCGCGACAAACGCCTTGATCTCTTCTCCGTAAACCGAATCTTTCACGCCGATCACGGCGGCTTCGGCAACCGTCGGATGGGCGTAGAGCACTTCTTCAATCGCCCGAGGTGAAATGTTTTCACCGCCCTTGATGATGATATCCTTCTTCCGGTCGGCAATGAAGAAGTAACCGTCGGCGTCCACGTAGCCGATATCGACCGTATGCAGCCAGCCGTTGCGGATTATTTCCGCTGTCGCTTCGGGCTGCCGCCAGCAGCCTTTCATCACCATCGGTCCGCGGAGAACGATTTCGCCTTCCTGCCCCGGCGGAACTTCCCGGTCCTGATTGTCGAAGATCTTCATTTCCATGCCCACCTGATAGTTGATGGGTACGCTCACCGCGCCGATCTTCCAGATGGCTTGAAAGGCCGAAAAGATCTCCGAACAGTTGGGCATTTGCAGAATGACCCGGTCGCCGCGCTTCACGCCCAGTTTCATGAGGGCGTTGCCGAGCTTTCTGGCCGTGCAGTCAAGGTTTGCGTTGGTGTACTCCCGGCCTTCATAAAGGATACTGACCTGCTCCTCTTCCGCAACGCTTTTTACCAGCACGCTTTTTACCAGCAGTTCGGAAATGTTCATAAGTTCACCCTCTCCGAATCATAACGAAAATCAATCGTCTCTTTCCCCTGCCGGGAGCGAAAATCCGCGGCTATTTCGCCATCCACCCCAGTCCCCTGGCATGCAGGCTCTGGATGTAAAGCCGGTCGGCGGTTTCCGTCACACCCGTCGTTTCCGGGTAAGCGCCGCTGGGATCCTGCAAATCAGCGACAATCCGTCCGTCTTCGGTAAAGGCGATCACGTGGCCGTAGGCCTTCGGCACCGGCCACAAGGCGCGCGGCAGCCGGAGCGTGATCTTGCGCAAAAACGGCTTTTCAGCCAGCCTGTCTACGACCGCGTTGCGCGGCTTGGCAAAGCCCAGCCAGATTCTGCCGTCTTCCCCCCGCATGAGATTGTCCGGATAGCCGGGCAGGTTATCCAGCAATACGCGGGCCTGGTCGCCGCCCTGGGCCACATCGAGATCGCGCGCCGCGACGGAAATTTTCCAGACACGGTATTTGCCGGTTTCATTCACAAAGAGCGATTGTTCATCGCGGCCGAGCGCAATGCCGTTGGCAAAACTCAATCCCCTGGCCACTACCCGCGCGGTTTCTGCAACCGGATCGTACTCCAGAATCCGTCCGGTGGACGACTGTTCCAGGATATCCAGAATGCTGGCCTCGAAGGTTCCACCCCAGTCGGCGGGCGCAAAGCGGCCGGACGCGTCGCTGAAGTAAATTTTACCCGAACCGGCGACAACGACCGCGTCGGCATAGCGGATCGGCTCGTTGCCGGCCCTGTCGGCAAGGAGAGTGACTTTCCGGTCGGGGCCGACAGACAGCAGGCCTTTTACCGCGTCCGCGGCGATGAGGTTCCCCCGGGCGTCGAAATCAAATCCCAGCACACGCCCGCCGGTATTGACAAAGACCTCCTTAGCGCTGCCGTCTGGATTCATGCGGAGAATATTGCCGCTCAGCACGGTTGTGTAAAGCTTGCCGTCCTTGCCGATGACGATGTGCTCCGGCCCTTCCTCGGCGCCGAGCGAAATCAGGCGGAGCGAAGCCAGTTTCGTGTTTGCGGCGTGCGGCCCCGTATAACCGGGCGGTTCGGGCGCCTTCCAGGCAACGGGCTTAATCGGCACCGGTCAGAACAGCAAATACAAAACGCCCAGAAGCGTGACACAGATGATGACCAACAGCAGTTTTTTCATGAAGGCCTCCACAAATGTTTTCCGGTTGTTGAAAAAATACGCCACGCTTACTTCTTCAGGACTTGTCGATGTTGCTGGTAAAGCTCATAAAGCGACTTCAGCATATCGGGAATGGGCAGTTCGTATGGGCATTTCTCGAGGCAATCGCCGCAGGCGTTGCATTCGCGCGTGCTTTCCATGGGCAGACGGCAAAATTCAACCGCCACGGCGGGCGACATCCGCTGCGCAATCACCCGGTATCCCATGGCCTGCGTGATCAGAACCCCGTTGGGGCAAGGCTGGCAGTATTCACAGCGGCGGCAAAATTGCCGGCCCAGTTCGGACCGGTAACGCTCCATCTCAGCGAGGTCGTCCGGTGTGACCCGGTTTTCGGTTGCATAAAAAGAGACAACCTCGTCCACGGCGGCCACCGAGTCAAAACCGGGAATGGGCAGCACATGGGGATACTGCCGCAGAAATTTGAAAGCGATTTTTGCATTGTCGATCATGCCGCCCGCAAAGGGCTTCATCGCCAGGATGCCGAGATGGCCTGACCGGGCGGCTTGGAAAAGCTCATCGGCGGCTGCGACTTCGATAAAGTTGAAGGGAATCTGGACCGAGCAAAACAGGCCGGTTACGGCCAGTTTCACGGCCATTGCCGGACTGTGGGACGAAAAACCGATGAACCTGATTTTGCCCTCGGCCTGCGCCGCCCGAAGCGCTTCCAGCGCGCCGCCCGGCCCCTTGATGGTCTGCCAGTCCGCTTCTCTGGATACCTGATGCAACTGATAGAGATCGATATAATCCGTCTGGAGACGTCGAAGGCTCTTGTCGATGTGCCCGGCCATGCCTGCCGCGTCGCGCTTCAGCGATTTGGAGGCAATGACCACCCGATCGCGCATTCCGCGAAACGCCGCGCCGATCTTCTCCTCGCTGTCGAGATACATGTTGGCTGTGTCGTAAAAAGTGATGCCCCGGTCAAAGGCCCGGCGCAGAACCGAATCGGCCGTCTCTTTATCCAGGCGGATCAGGGGAATTCCCCCGAATCCCAGTTCGGAAACTTTCATCCCCGTTTTGCCGAAAATGATTTCTCTCATAAACGACATCCCGTTCCTTCAACATCAAGCGCCGATCGTCAGGTCATTCGTCCATCCGGGAAAAAAGCAAGTCTTGCGATGGTCATGACTATAGAAGACGGCATAAGACGTGTCAAGGTCAATTCGGGAACGGCCCGGAGCTCTTTTGCCGGATGCCCTGCGGCAAGTGCGGCAGGGCATCGACAACAACGTTCAAGCCAAAAAATCAACGCAGCAAAAAGCCCCCTGTCCGCGAGGACAGGGGGCTTTTTTACCTGACAGCCTGCAGGGAACGGTCGTGACCGTTCCCTGCCATTGACTTTTCCTACATGCCCATTCCGGGGTAACCGCCGCCGGGAGGCATACCGGGCATTCCGCCGCCTGCGCCCTTCTCTTCGGGCTTATCGGCGATCATGCACTGCGTGGTCAAGAGCAATCCGGAAACGGAGGCTGCATTCTGCAGCGCAAAGCGGCTGACCTTGGTCGGATCGATGACGCCGGCCGCGATCATGTCTTCGTAAACATCCGTGCGGGCGTTGAAACCGAATGCGCCCTTCTTCTCTTTGACTTTTTCCACTACGATGCTGCCTTCGAGGCCCGCGTTCGCGGCAATCATCTTGATCGGCTCTTCAATGGCTTTCTTGACAATGTTGACGCCGATCTGCTCGTCGCCGGCCAGTTCCATTTTGCCAAGAGCCGGCAGAGCGCGCAGGTAGGCCACGCCGCCGCCGGGAACAATGCCTTCTTCAACGGCCGCGCGGGTCGCATGAAGCGCGTCTTCCACGCGGGCTTTCTTTTCCTTCATTTCAGTTTCGGTTGCAGCGCCGACTTTGATGACGGCCACGCCACCGACGAGTTTAGCCAGTCTTTCCTGAAGTTTCTCACGATCATAATCGGAAGTGGTTTCTTCGATCTGAGCGCGAATCTGTTTGACGCGGCCTTCGAGATCGGCCCGTTTGCCGGCGCCGTCGATAATGGTGGTGTTGTCCTTATCGATGGTGATTTTCTTGGCGCGGCCCAGGTCTTCCAGTTTCACGTTTTCCAGCTTGTAGCCCATGTCTTCGGAGATCATCTTGCCGCCGGTCAGGATGGCGATGTCTTCGAGCATGGCCTTGCGGCGGTCGCCGAAGCCGGGAGCTTTCACGGCCGCTACATGCAGGGTGCCGCGGATCTTGTTGACCACCAGGGTGGCCAGCGCTTCGCCTTCGATATCTTCGGCGATGATGAGCAGCGGACGGCCCATTTTGGCGATCTGTTCGAGGATCGGCAGCAGGTCTTTCATGCCGCTGATTTTCTTTTCGTAGATCAGAATAAGCGCGTCTTCGAGGGCGACAATCATCTTGTCGGGATTCGTGACGAAATAGGGAGACAGGTAACCGCGGTCAAACTGCATGCCTTCCACGATTTCCAGTTCGGTCTCAAGCCCTTTGGCTTCTTCAACGGTGATGACGCCTTCCTTGCCGACTTTGTCCATCGCGCCGGCAATGATGTTGCCGATGGTTTCATCGTTGTTGGCGGAGATGGTGCCGACCTGGGCGATTTCCTTCTGGTCCTTGGTGGGTTTGCTCATCTTGCTGAGCTCTTTGACAACAACTTCAACGGCTTTGTCGATGCCGCGCTTTACATCCATCGGATTGGAGCCTGCCGCAACGGCCTTGACGCCTTCACGGTAAATGGCCTGGGCCAGAATGGTGGCGGTGGTGGTGCCGTCGCCGGCGACGTCGCTGGTCTTGCTGGCAACTTCCTTGACCATCTGCGCGCCCATGTTTTCAAATTTGTCTTCGAGTTCAATTTCCTTGGCGACGGTGACGCCGTCCTTCGTGACGGTGGGTGAACCAAAGCTCTTGTCAATAATCACATTGCGGCCCTTCGGACCGAGGGTTACCTTCACGGCATCGGCCAGGGTGTTGACGCCCTTCAAAACCGATTTCCTGGCTTCTTCATCGTAAAGAAGTATTTTTGATCCCATTGTATAGATTCCTCCTTATAGTTTTCTTATTTTTCAATGATGCCCAGAATGTCGTCTTCTCTCATGATCAGGTATTCTTCGCCGTCGATTTTGACTTCCGTGCCGCCGTATTTGCTGAAAAGGACTTTGTCGCCCACGCTGACTTCGGGCTTGATCAGTTTGCCGTCATCCGCCACTTTGCCTTTGCCGACCGCAACCACTTTACCTTCGATGGGTTTTTCCTTGGCCGTATCGGGGATGATGATGCCGCCCTTGGTTTTGGTTTCCTCCTCCAAACGCTTTACAATGATCCGATCCTGTAAGGGTCTGATTTTCATGCTTTTTACTCTCCTTTCTTCCTTATTTATACGTAATGATTATAGCTTCTTAAGCGGCGCTATTTTATGCACGATTTATCCCGTGTCAAGGTTTCGCCGAAAAAAAGTAAAAAAAAGTAAGCGGGAATTTCAAAAAAGATTTTCCAGCAGTTCCGCAAGCGATCCGATGGCCGTCACAGAAATTTTTTCCGCGGCCGCCGCGGAAGGAGAAGACGTTTTCGGGATGATGCAGCGGTTGAAACCCAGGCGCGCCGCCTCTTTGATGCGCATATCCATCTGAGAGACCGCCCGCACTTCGCCGGTGAGCCCCACTTCGCCCAGCACCACCGTCCGCGGATCGACCGGCCGGTCCAGAAAGCTCGACGCCAGCGCGGCAACGATGCCCAGGTCCACCGCCGGCTCCTCCACGCGGACCCCGCCCGCGACATTGAGGAAAATGTCCGAACCGCCCAGGTGCAATCCACAGATGCGTTCCAGCACCGCCACTAAAAGCGACACGCGGTTGGAATCCACGCCGATGGCGGTTCGCCTGGGCATGCCGAGATTGGATTGCGCCACCAGCGACTGAATTTCAACCAGAATCGGCCGGGTGCCTTCCAGGCTTGTCACCACAACGGAGCCGGGCGCGTTTTCCGGCCGTTCGGCCAGGAAAAATGCCGACGGATTGGGCACTTCTTCCAGCCCCCGGTCGCGCATTTCAAAAACACCGATTTCGTTCGCGGGGCCGAAACGGTTCTTGATGCTGCGGATGATCCGGTAGGCGTGCCCCGAGTCGCCTTCGAAGTACAACACCGTATCCACCATGTGCTCCAGCACTTTGGGACCGGCGATCGAACCGTCCTTGGTCACGTGCCCGATGAGAAAGACGGGAACGGCATTTTTTTTGGCGGCGAGGATCAGGCGCGACGACGCTTCGCGCACCTGCCCCACACTGCCCGGCGCGGACATCAGGCTGCTGGAATAAACGGTCTGAACGGAATCGATCACCACCACGGCGGGATCGACGGCGTTGATCTGCTCCAGAATTTTTTCCAGGGACACTTCCACCAGCACCAGAAGATCCTTCGCCTGCGCGCCGATCCGGTCGGCCCGCAGCTTGATCTGCGCGGCGGATTCCTCGCCGGAAACGTAAAGCACCCTCCGGCCGCCTGCGGCCAGGTTTTGCATCACCTGAAGCATCAGGGTCGATTTGCCGATGCCCGGCTCGCCGCCGACGAGAATCGCCGAACCGCTCACCAGACCGCCGCCGAGAACCCGGTCAATCTCGGCCATGCCGGTCAGCATCCGCTTTCCCTCCTCGGCCGGAATGTCCCCGATGGGAAGGGGTTTGCCGCCGAAAACCAGATCGGGCCGTCCGCCCGCGTCCGGATCGGGAAGAGGCTCTTCGGCAAAGCAGTTCCAGCCGTTGCAGGACGGGCACTTGCCCAGCCACTTGGGCGACATGTACCCGCAATGCTGGCAGAAGAAACTGGTTTTGCTTTTTTTCAACGCGTATTTCCCCTTGATGTGGATGGCCTACCAGATCATATTTTTCCGTAAAATGCCAACAGGAATTAAACCATGAAGGTTCCGCAGAAACACCGCTGCGCCGCCTGCCCTGACGGACGGCGGGCTCATTGGCCTTTGCCGCTTTGCATGAGTCTCGTATGAGGCGGCGCGCCGGTCAGCGGCAAGGCGACAAATTTCAGAAAAGCGGATTGGAATTTCGCGAAATACCCGGCGCTGTGCCGGGGATCGGAGGTGGGCAGTTCCAGCGTCAGCGTAAAAATACCGCGTTCGTTGCCCGCGTAATTTCCGAGCGATCCCGGGTAGACGCCGAATTTTTTCAGGGGATGCCGCGTTTCCCGGGACATTTTTTCCATCCATTTTTCAAAAGAGTCCAGATCGGTGGACGGACCGTCGTAATCAAAGAAATTGAGCGGCGAATGAACGCTGAGAATTTTCTGCGGCTGAAACCGCCGGATCAGCGCCGCCTGAAACAGCGTTTCCTGTTCGGAGGCCGCTTTCGAACCGGGATAGTAGCGCCCGTTCTTTTTGCCCTTCGCCTGCCACTGGCGGTGGGCGTCCGGATGCCAGCGCCGGGTGGGAAAGTTGCGGTTGATGTCCACGCCGTTGGCGTTGACGCGCGTCGGCTGCAGCCTCAGGTATCCGTCGGGATTGACCAGCGGCGCGATAACGACGCAGTGATTCCCGACCGCGTCCGGATTGCGCTTAAGAAAGTCCGCCAGTTTGAACATCAGATAAATCGTCGGCAATTCATCGCCGTGAACACCGCCGAGAAATAAAATGCAGTTGCCCGACGGCTGGCCGAACCGCGCGAATATGAGCGGATGGCGGTTTTGCGTGGTGCGGTGATACTCCCAGTTTACTTCGCCGCACCGGATATCCTTCCAGCCGTAACGGGCGTTGTGCTCGTCGACCTTCCGCAGAAACTGCGCCAGCGCCTGCGGCGAGGGGTCGGCCGCCCGCGCCGGCTGAGATAAAAACAAAACATGCGCCAGGCACAAAACCAGGACCAGGGCTGACGCCTGGCGGAAGAAGGTCCTGTGCCCCGGGAAAAACCGGGAAGCGGCAAGCGGGTGAGCGGGCGTTTTTCTCATTTTTCAAGTCATGGCTTTCACAGCGTCAGACGTTCAAGTCTTTCACGGGCGGACGCCGGGCCCAGAATCGCAAAAACGCGGTCGAGCTCCGGGCCGGAAAGCCTTCCGGTCAGCGCGGCCCGGACCGGCAAAAACAGGTCCCGGCCCTTCGCGCCGGATTTTTCCCGGGTGTACTGCATCGCCGCGATGTAAATCTCCCGCGGGGCGCCCGAGGCTTTTTCCAGGTATTCCTTAAAGGACGAAATGACCTGCCGCGCCCGGTCGGAGGCCAGAACCGCCCGCGCTTCGGGCGTCAGGACATAGCGGTCGTCGAAAAATAAATCGATGTGGCCGCCGATGCCGGCAAACGTCACCAGTTCGCCCTGCACGGCCGCCACGATTTCACCAAGCCGGCGCTGATCGATTTTTTCCTCCGCGTAGCCGGCTTCGCGCAAAAAGGGCCGGAGCCTTTCCACGAGGTCATCCACGTGGAGGTTCCGGATGTACAGGGCATTGAGCCAGCTGAGTTTGTCCTCGTCGAAAACCGCGCCGCTTTTGGACGCGCGTTCGAGAGAAAAGGCCGCGACCATTTCGTCGCGGGATAAAACCTCCTTCGCGTCGGCAAACGAACTGCCGAGCAGGCCCAGATAATTGAGCAGGGCTTCGGGAAGGAAGCCCCTCCTGCGAAACTCGCCTACGGCAACGGAGCCGTGGCGCTTGCTCAACTTGGCATGGTCGCGTCCCAGAATCAGGCAGTGATGAGCGAAAACCGGCGGTTCAAAGCCGAGCGCCCGGTACAGCATGATCTGCAAAGCCGTGTTGGACAGGTGATCTTCGCCCCGGATAACGTGTGTAATCGCCATCAGGGAATCGTCGATCACCACCGCGAAATTGTAGGCGGGCATGCCGTTGGAGCGCACGACGATGAAATCTCCCATGGCCTCGCCTTCAAAGCGCATCGGCCCGCGGATCAGATCGGTAAATTCAACAGTCGTCTGGGGAACCTTGAAACGCCAGGAGGGCTTGCGTCCGGACGCTTCGCGCGCTTTGCGCTGGTCCGGAGTAAGGCTGCGGCACCTGCCCATGTACCGGGGCATGCGTTTGCTTAAAATGAGCGACCGGCGTTCCTCTTCAAGTTCCTCTTCCGTGCAGTAGCAGGGATAAACCAGCTCCGCATCGATCAGTTTTTTCAAATAGCCCGCGTAGATCTCCAGCCGTTCGCTCTGACGGTAGGGTCCACAGCCGCCGCCCGCGTCCGGGCCTTCGTCCCAGGAAAGCCCCAACCACTTCAGATCGTCCATCAGACTTGTCTGATACGACAGGGCGCTGCGGGACTCATCCGTATCTTCAATGCGCAAAATCAGGCGCCCCCTTGTATGGCGGGCGAAAAGCCAGTTGAACAGGGCGGTGCGCGCATTTCCCACATGCAGTTCGCCGGTCGGTGAGGGAGCAAAGCGGACCCGGGGTGCGTCAGTCATTTTTTCCCCCTTCCGCGCCGGTGGCGACGGCCTCTACGGCAACGCCTTCCCCGCGCCCCACAAATCCCATGCCTTCGTTGGTTTTAGCCTTGATGTTCACGGACGTCTCCGGAATGCGCAGCGTCCCGGCAATGTTGGCGGCCATGAGCGGCGCATACGGCGACAGTTTGGGCTTTTCCGTCAAAACGGTAGCGTCGATGTGATGAATGCGGATATTCCGGTCCGCGAGCATTTTTCCCACCCGTTCCAGAAGGAGAAGACTGGAAATGTCTTTGTAAGCCGGATCCGTGTCCGGAAAATGGCGGCCGATATCTCCCGCTCCGGCCAGGCCCAAAAGCGCGTCGCAGACGGCGTGAAGAAGCGCATCCGCGTCGGAATGTCCGGCCAGACCCCGCTCGAAGGGGATTTCCACGCCTCCCAGAACCAGTTTCCTTCCGGAAGCAAAGCGGTGGCTGTCATATCCCAGGCCGCATAGAAAGGTCATTGCATTCTTCTCCTGTTTGGTCAAAAACGCCTCGGCAATCACCAGATCCTCCGGCGTCGTGATTTTGATATTTTCATAGGCTCCGGAAAGCAGGCGGACGGGAGCGCCCAGGCGTTCGACCAGCGACGCGTCGTCCGTACCGAAAAAGCTGTCCCGCGCAGCCTGGTCATAGGCCCGGCGCAAAAGATCATATCGAAAAGCCTGCGGCGTCTGCGTCTGCCATAAATTGCGGCGCGGCAGCGTCGCCGTCACTACCCGGGCATCCGTCGTTTCCTTGATCGTGTCCTTGGCCGGAACGCCGATGGCGGCGGCGCCGTCCCTAGCGGCGGCTTCCACAACCCGCGCAATCATGTCCCCGGTCACGAAGGGACGCACGCCGTCGTGAACGACGACAACGCCGCATGGCCGTCTTGCGGCCGCAAGGCCGTTGCGGACGGAATCCTGACGCTCTTTTCCTCCGGCCACCACGGCGGAAACTTTCGTCAAACCGTAGGGCACGATAAACTGCTTCCGGACGGACGCCAGATCCTCGGCGGGAACCGCCAGAATGATTTCGTCCACGGCAACGGATTTTTGAAATACGATAAGCGTCCGGACCAGCACAGGCAGGCCACCCAGCAAAAGGTACTGTTTGGCGACATCGGCGCCCAGTCTCTTGCCGGATCCGCCGGCTGGAATAATAGCCACAGTTTTCATGATCACCCCAAAGAAAAAAGGCCCGGAAATATTTCCGGGCCTCCTTGCCAAAGGCTTTTCTTTCCGTTTAAAACACCATTACTTATTATTGCTTCGCTTTTCGGCGGCCTCTTTCAATTCCGTGAAAATCATCCGGCCGGCTGTCGTCTGCAGAACACTGGTAACGATCACGTCCACGGTCGTGTTGATCATCCTCTGGCCGCCATCCACAATGATCATGGTTCCATCATCCAGGTAACCGACTCCCTGTCCGGGTTCCTTGCCTTCCCGGATGATCTTGACCACCATCTGTTCGCCGGGCAGAACCACCGGTTTCATTGCGTTGGCGAGCTCATTGACGTTCAGCACCCGCACACCCTGCAACTCCGCGACCTTGTTCAGATTGTAATCATTTGTCATCAGTTTGGCGTTCAGCTTCTGCGCCAGGGCGACGAGTTTCCCGTCCACTCCCTTGATTTTCGGAAAATCCTGTTCGACAATTTCAATGCTGATGGCGGTGCTTTTCTGCATTCGGTTGAGGACATCGAGCCCCCGGCGCCCCCGCGACCGCTTCATCGAATCCGACGAATCCGCGATAAACTGAAGCTCGTTGAGTACGAAACGGGGAACAATCAGTTCTCCGTCGACGAACCCCGTATCGCAAATATCCGCGATTCTTCCGTCAATGATCACGCTGGTGTCCAGCAAACGATGATCAACGGGCGCCTTGGCCTCGGCGGAATGAAAAATAACTTCCTCCGCCTTTTTTGATCCCAGGACAAGACCCAGATACCCCAAAATCCCCGTCAAAAGCAAATAGATCCAAGGGACTACCTGCTGATCCTGTGTGATTTTGATGACCATGTTCAGGCCAAAACCCAGAATCAACGCAATCAGCAAGCCGATCACCATGCCGATCACACCGCCGGCAATGATTCGTAAAGACAGTTTGCGGATATCCTTCTCAATCCTGATGACCAGCAGCGCGACGCCTAAGCCTATAATAAAGCCGAATATTGCCTGGAAAACAGCATACGAACTGGTCGCCGCCATCACATAATAAGCAATAAAATAACCGCTGATCGAACACGCTAAAACCAATAATACTCTTATGACCAAACGTTTCACCTCCTTTCTGGTAATAAAACCTCGAACCTTTAATAAAATCAGGCTCCAATGCTACTTGAACTTCGGAGGCTTCTTTATCTTCCCTGAAACAAGAAGATCCCTTCTTCAGTTATCAAAGAGCAGCAGAATAAATAAAATAGTATGAATGGGTGGTTATTGAACCGTAAAAATCATCTGCAAATCACGTTCGACTTTGGCTTCCTGTGCGTTGGTGGCGACGGAAATTTCCTTGACCAGCAGATTTTTGGCGGTATCCATCATCTTCCGCTCGCCGAAAGAAAGGTTTTTGTCGCTTTTGAGAATGAACAGATCCCGCAGGACACTCGCGATTTCAAAGACGGAGCCGGTTTTAATCTTCTCGAGATACTCCCGATAGCGCTTATTCCAGGTTTGCTTGTCGATGGTGACGTCCTTGTTGCGTAATATTTCGTAAACTTTCGGAATTTCTTTCTCCAGAATGACCTCGCGAAGGCCGACAGCCTTCGCAGAGTTGGTAGGAATCATGATCTTCATCCCGTTGCCCATGATTTTCATCACGTAAAAAGGCTGTTTTTTACCCATCACTTCTCTATTTTCAATGGCTTCGATGACACCGACCCCTTGTGCCGGATAAACGGCCAAATCTCCTACTTTAAACATCGTGCATACTCCTGACTTTCCATAATAACGCCGCAGGCTAACACGTTTCATCTATTTTGTCAATGATTAATACAATTTACTGAAATGCTTTAAAAAAGCTATCCACAGGAAAATCCCGGACGGATCAGGGCAGGTAAAACAAGGGATTGCGGGCTTTTCCCTTGAGGCGGATCTCAAAATTGATGAACGTATCCCCCACCTCGTCTGTTTCACCGGCCAAGGCGATGGTTTTTCCCTTTTTCACGGACTGATCGGCCTTGACGTTCCGTTTTTTAAGATGGGTATAGACCGTGGCATAGTCGCCCGCATGCCGGAGAATGATCGTTTCGCCGAAACCTTTCAATGCGGCCGAAAAAATGACCGTTCCGGCGGCCGCCGCGCGGACCCGTGCGCCGGGCGGGCAGACGATTTGTATCCAGTTATGATAGGTTTTATTGGGCTGAATGCCGAAACGGGTTTTCACGATCCCGTTGACCGGCCAGTCGAACCGGCCCTTCTCCCGCTTGACGTCCTCCTTCGTTTCTCCCGCGGCCGGTTTTTCAACGACTCCGGCGCGGGGCTTTTCGGGCGGAGTCGGCGGCGCTGGAACGGCCGGCCCCGCGGCCGCCGTTTCGCCTCCCCCCGGCTTTGCCGCGGGCGTCTTTATCGCCGGCGGTGTTTCAGCCGCTCGGGGTGGTTTGTCAGCGGAAGTTTTCTGATCTTTTCCGCCGCCGTCCCGGCGGACCTCCCCGGATTTTCCGGCAGAAGCCATGACATCGTCAATGACCGAATCGGCGGCGGGAATAAAGATGACCGAACCTTCCGGAATATTTGACACATCGCTGATATTGTTGACTTCCGCCAGATCCTGCAGGCTGATGCCGTATGCGCGGGCGATGCTATAAGCCGTTTCGCCTTTTTTTACGATATGGTACACACCCCTGGCCGGCGTTTTGACCGTCTGGGGGCCGGCGCAGGAAACCAGCAGGAACAAAAACAGGATCAGAAGAGGCAAACAGGCGCCGCAATAACGTCTCCAACCGGATCTCTCCCGCCGGTCGCCGGTCGTCCGGGTCATTCCTTCCATCCGCTCTCCCCGATCAGGCTGACAAACCGGCAGCCGCCCAAATCTTCCTTCTTCACTTCCGCCGGATTTTCCAGCGAACGCGTCAGTTTGTAAAGCGTCTGGACGTCACGGTTTCCCACCGGCACAACCATTTTGCCGCCCGGCGCCAGTTGCTCGACCAAGTAAGGGGGAATCTGGGGCGCCGCGGCGGTTGTAATGATCGCGTCAAAAGGCGCTTCCTCCTTCCAGCCGTAGGAACCGTCGCCGACGCGGATGGCAACGTTGTAGCAGTTGAGCCGGTCCAGAATCTTGCGCGCCCGCCCGGCCAGCGCCGCCACGCGCTCGATGGAAAACACGCGGTCCGCCAGTTTGGCCAGGATGGCGGTTTGGTAGCCGGACCCTGTGCCGATTTCCAGCACCCGCTCCCTACCCTTGAGTTCCAGAGCCTCGGTCATCAGGGCGACAATGTAAGGCTGCGAGATGGTTTGCCGCTCGCCGATCGGCAGGGGATTGTCGTTGTACGCCTGATCGATCAGGCCTTCATCCACGAAAAGATGGCGCGGAACCGCCACCATCACCTTTAAAACGCGCTCGTCTTTGATTGAACGGGACCGCAGCTGCGTTTCCACCATCCGTGTGCGTTGTTTTTTGTACCTGTCCATTAAATGGCCTGTATTTTTTTCTTTTTCGGGGGGACCCGGTAGAGCCGGTGCACCGTTTCGTGCCGTCTCAGGCCCATCGCTTCACGGGTCACGATCAGATAGTAAAACTGGATTTCGGCTTTCCGGCAGGCCGTGTTGTACTGATCGATGATCGAATTGATATCTTCAAAAATCGACTGCCGGTCCGGCAGGAACCCGCCGGCGGAGGCCTCCTGAAGTTTGGTCCGCCAGTACCGGATCCTTGCTTCGATCTCGCCGTCGATCTTGAGAAGCTTCTCAAGCGCGTCTTCCACGGCAAAGCCGGCCCGACTCAAAACCGCCGCCCGCTCCCGGAGGAGTTCTTCGCACAGACTCTCGTGCTGATTGGGTTTCCCTGAGCCGGGCGACTGCATGAATCCTCAAAACCTTCCTTACGCGCGCTTTTCGAGCCCTCTATCATTTAAGCGCTTAATTTTCAAGTTTAAAAGGCTTTCCCGCGCCCAGGCGCGACAATCTTTTCTCTTTACAGGTGGACATTATTTCGCTAGATAACTCCTTCGAAAAAATACACTCCAAAAACGGACAGACGGATACCCCCATGTGCTCTACAAAAATTTCCTTCCCCATGTCCCGCGCGGTTGCCGACGCCTACACGCAGGGACAGGAGGATGAGACGCTTCTCCCGCTGGTGCTTGCCGACGCCCGGCAAAATCCGCTGGGAAGAATATCCCCGGACGACTCCATTATTTTTTACAATATCCGCGGCGAACGCGAAATCGAACTGACGCGCAGTTTTACGGAAAAAGGCTTTCGCGGATTTCCCGTCCACGACAATCTTCCCGTCCACTTTGCGACGATGATCGAATATCAGAAGGGTTTGGATGTCGACGTGGCTTTTCCGCCCCAGGGCGTTCTGACGGATACGCTAAGCGATATCCTGGCCAGCCGGGGCTTCACCCAGGCCAAGATCACGGAAGCGGAAAAAGCGGTTCATGTCGGCTTCTTCTTCAACGGCAAGAAAGCCGACCCGCTGCGAAACGAGGAAAGAATCGTCATTCCGACGCGCAAGGACGTCAAACTGTTTGACGAAGCGCCGGAAATGTCGATTGCGGACATCACCCGCGCGGCGCTGGCGAAGATCCGGGATCCGTCCTGCCGGTTCATCGTGGTCAATCTTCCGAACGTCGACGTCGTCGGCCATATTGAAAACGAACCGGCGGTGCTCCGGGCCGTCGCGGCGGTGGACCGCCATGCCGGACTGCTCATCGAAGAAGCGGCCCGCGAAAAGATGACCGTCATCGTCACAGCCGACCACGGCACGGTGGAAAAATGGCGCTACCCGAACGGCGGTGTGGACACCGGACATACGGACAGCCCCGTGCCTTTTGTTCTTCTGCACCCGGAGCAAAACCTGACGCTGAAATCCGCAGGAGAACTGACGGACATCGCTCCGACGGTTCTGGACTTGCTGGACCTGCCCGGCCCTGCGTCCATGACCGGCGCCTCGCTGATTGCGGACAAGCCCTCCTGCTCTGCCCCCGTTTCGCGCCTGCTGTTGATCATTCTTGACGGCTGGGGTTTGTGTGACAACACCCAGGATAACCTGATCGCCTGCGCCGACACGCCGGTGATGGACCGGCTGCTTCGCGACTTCCCTTCGGCGCGGCTCGCCGCCTCCGGCCTGGCTGTGGGTCTTCCCGCCGGAACCGTGGGCAACTCCGAAGCGGGGCATCTGCACATCGGCGCGGGCCGGCGCATTTACTCCGACCGCCTGAATATCGACCGGTCGATCGCCCGGCAGGATTTTTCTCAAAACGACGTTTTCCTCCGCGCCATGGACCGGGCCGTCAAAAACGACCGGGCGCTGCACCTCATGGGAATCGTCTCATTTTTCAGTTCGCACGGCTCGATCGACCACCTGTTTGCCCTGATGGACATGGCCGCCGGCCGGGGCGTTCCCCGTTTGTACATCCACTCCATGCTGGGGCGGCGCGGCGAACAAGCCGCAAGCGGCGCTCGCTACATCCGGCAGGTGGAGGAAAAATGTCTGTCGCTCGGTTTGGGGCAGGTGGTGTCCGTCATCGGACGCTACTGGTCGATGGACCGCGAGGAAAACTGGGACCGGATCGAAAAAACCTACCGGATGCTGGTTTACGGAGAAGGAACGCGGATCACCGGGGAGGAATGAGCATGCGCATCACCGGAAATCAAACCGTCATCGAACTCGTCCGCGGAGACATTACCGAAGAAGAAACCGACGCCATCGTCAATGCCGCCAACAGCCGGCTTGCGGGCGGCGCGGGCGTCGACGGGGCCATTCACCGCGCCGGCGGCCCCGCCATCATGGCCGAATGCCGCAAAATCGGCGGCTGTCCGACGGGCGAGGCCGTGATCACGACAGGCGGCAATCTCAAGGCCCGTTATGTCATCCACACCGTCGGTCCCGTGTACCGCGGAGGCGGACACGGCGAAGCCCGGCTGCTTTCGTCCGCTTATGCCAGCAGCCTTCAGCTCGCCAAGCGCCGGGGCCTGCACAGCATCGCGTTTCCGGCGATCAGCTGCGGGGTTTACGGCTACCCGATCAATGAAGCCGCGCGCATTGCGCTTTCCGCCTGCCTGGACTTCGCCGGGGAAAATACGGAGATTCAGCTCATCCGCCACGTCTTGTTCGACCAAAACACCTGTGACATTTTTGCCGACGAACTGCGAAAACTCCTCCAGCCGCCAGGAGAATAAATCCATGGACGGAAAACCAACTTACGCAGACCCGGGAAAAAAGATCGCCTCGCCAAACGCCGGGTTCGCGGCGCAAAAGGCCGTCGCCGCGCAATACCGCATTTTCGATAAGCCTTGATCATCCGGCAAAAGTATGTCATTTCCAGACCATGAGACGGAAATTTTCAGTGAGACAACTTGAGCCCATCGGTGAAATCCTTTACGCTGCCCTGAAAAGAAGAGGGATGGCCGTCAAGCGCGAGGAAAGCGCCGTCTTTAAACTCTGGCCGCAGGCGACAGGCCCGCAAATCGCCCTGCAAACCAAGCCGGACGGCTGGCGCGCCGGAATTCTCTTTGTTCGGGCCGCTTCCTCCGTCTGGGTGCAGCAGTTGCACTTCATGAAGGAAGAGATCCGGCAAAAACTCAACAGCCTCGCCGGGAAAGCCGTCGTCCGCGACATTCACTTCACCGTCGGATATTTTCCCGCCGTTCCCGACGGAAAAAAGGCGGCGCCCTTTGGAAAAGCAGCGCTTAAGGAAAGGGACAAAAGAATGATTAACGAGTGCGCCGGCCGCCTGGCGGACCCGGAACTGGCCGATGTCGTCAAACGGGTGATGACGCTGGAAATCAGCCGCCGCCGGCAACTGGAGGAACGACGGCCGCGCCGATCGAAGTGAAAGGCGCGGAAACGGCCTCCTTTGATTCGCAGCGGTGACGGCAGCGGCGTTTTGAAAGCGCCGTCTTTCGCTAGGCGCAAAAAAACGCGTCAACCGGCGGGAGAAGCCAGGTCGGCGAAAATCCGCTCCATGCTTGGCGAGTATTTTTTCGGCGCGTCGTAAACATACAGCGGCGGCTCCATTTTCAGCTCTTCGCGCGCCCCCTGCCGGCCCTCCACCAGAACAAATTCCGCATCCGTTGTGTCATCCGAAAACACCGGCTTCAGGCGTTTGGGTTCGATGCCTTTCTTGTCGAACCAGCGCATCAGCTCCGCTAACCTTGTCGCCGGATAGACGGCGAAGACCCGGCCTTTGGGCTTGAGCGCATACACGGCCGCCGCAAGAAATCCGGCGAGCGATCCGCTGACTTCATGCCGGGCAATGGCTTTTTCCGGCAGGGGATTAATCCGGCCGGAATGGATTTTCCGGTACGGCGGATTGAAAACAACGGCATCGAAGGTATGCGGCGCGTAGATTTTTTGAATGTTGCGCGCGTCGCCGATGTCGATCGTCACGCGGGCGGCCAGGCCGTTTTCTTCGACATTCTTCCGCGCCAGCGCGCCCAGGCCCGCCTGCAGCTCCAGGCCGCGCCAGCGCGACTGTACAAAACGCGCGGCCAGCACGAGCGCGAGAATCCCGTTGCCGCAGCCCAGATCCAGATTGACGCTTTGCGGCCGGCAGGTCACGAAGTGCGCCAGGATAAGCGAATCCAGATTGAACCGGTAACCCGTCTTGCTCTGGCGGATTTTCAAACGGCCGCCGAGAATTTCATCGAGTGTCTCTTCTTGGATCATGATCCGCCTCCGGCTTTCACCCGCCCGCCTCCTCCCGAAGCAGCAGGAAATACAATTCGCCTTTTTCCTTGAGGCTGCCGGCCGTGGCCTGTGCCGCGGGACCGAAGCCGCAGAACAGATCCACCCGCCCCGGCCCCTTGATGGCCGAGCCTTTGTCCTGATTCAAAACAAAACGTGAAAATTCGACGCGCGCAGTCACGTTGTAGTCGCCGTCCAGGATCGGCTTGCTGAGCCGGATGAAGGCGAGCGCCCCCGGCGGGAAAAAGGCCGGATCAGTGGCGATCGTCCGGCCCGGCGTCACCGGCTGGCCCAGCGATCCCACGGGATCCTGCTCCAGAAAGCGAAAGAAAATGTAGCGTTCGTTGTGGCTCAAAATTTCAAAAATCTCCTCTTCGCTTTTGCTTTTCAGCCAGACCTTGAAGCTCCGGTAGGAGGAGTCGCTTTTTCCGATTTTGTTCCGATCCAGCAGATTGAGCGTCACGGAGCGGAAAGGCCGTCCGTTGTTCTGGGCGTAACCGACCGTGACGAGCGTTCCGTCTTCCAGACGGATTTTCCCCGATCCCTGGGTATGCAGCGACTGAAGTTCCACGGCATCAGACACCCAGATCAGCTCGAGCCCCCTGCCGTCCAGCGCGCCGGCGATGTCGATTTCCCGCCGCGTGTAGTAGGGAACCAACCGGCCGTTTTCCCGGCGGCCGATCCGGATTTCCCCGGCCGGCCCCTTTTCCATCACCAGATCGGACGGCGGCCGGTAAAGCGGATACCTGTACTTTTCGGAGCGCGTGCGCGATCCTTCCAAAAGCGGCTCGTAATAGCCGGTAAAGACGACGTCCCCCGTCCCCGTCTGCCCCGCCGCGCCGAGCAGCAGAAAATCTTCGGCGATCCGGCGCTTTTTGGTTTCGCTGTCCGCGTCGGACCGGACAATGTCCCGGAAAGCCTCGAGCGTCCGCTTCAGACGCCCGGCGGTAACCGGACGGCCGGCCAAGGCAAAAACCTGATCGCGGCCCTTTCCGTTGTAGTAGGCCAGACTGCGGTCGACGGCCAAAAGGAGCGAGGCGCTGTCCAGATCGTCGAGAAAGTCATCCGGGCGGGCGTCCGTTTCGGTCAGAGCGGGCCCGGGCGCGGGTGTTTCGGGAAAGTGCGCCGCCCGGCGGACGCAGCCGGACATCACAACGGCAAGCACCAGCAGAAAAATAAAAATCGGTCCGGACCGCATCATAATTCGATAATCATAGCGACTTCATCGCAGTAGTCGGGATACTTTGGGCAGCGGAAGCAATCCGACCAGATCTTCTCCGGCAAAATGGAGCGGTCTACCTCGGAAAAGCCCAGACGGGCAAAGAACTCCTTTTTGTACGTAAGTGAAAAAATGCGAAAAAGCTCCAGCGTGATGGCTTCGGAAATGCAAAACTCGACGAGCTTCCGGCCGATGCCTTTTTTGCGGTACGCCTCGTCCACGTAAAGCGAACGAATTTCCGCCAGGTTTTCCCAGATGATGTTCATGGCGCATACGCCGACGATCCGCTGCTCCTGTTCATCGAAGTAAACGATGAAGTCCCGCACGGAATTGTAAATGTCCATTAACGATCGCGGCAGCATTTCTCCCTTCGCCGACGACTGGTTGATCAACCGGTGAATGGTCTTGACGTCACCGATGCGCGCTTTTCTCAGCATGCCTGCTCCTTCTCTGATCAGCGCCGACGCGCGCCGCACGGGCCGCTTCCAGCATGGCGCGGGCGTGAACGCGCGCCGTTTCCGGAATGTCCACGCCGCCCAGCATCCGGCTGATCTCTTCGATTTTCTGCGACTCATCGATTTCCTCCACCGTGGTGAAGGTCCGCCCGCCGGCAACCTGCTTGGCAACCCGCAGGTGCAGGCCGCCGAAGCTGGCGATCTGCGGCAGATGCGTAATGCAGATGACCTGGTGATGAGCCGATATTTCTTTCAGTTTCCGTCCGACGATTTCCGCCGTGGCGCCGCCGATGCCGGAGTCCACTTCGTCAAAGACGAGCGTGCCGACCGAACCGGTCTGCGCCAGAACATTTTTCAGCGCCAGCACGATGCGCGACAGCTCCCCGCCGGAGGCAATCCGGGCCAGCGGTTTCGGCTCCTCGCCGGCGTTGGCCGCCAGATAAAATTCGATCTCGTCGCCGCCTTTGGGACCGTAAGTCTCCACCGCGGGGCCGCAGCGTTTTGTGAAATTCACAAAAAAGGAGGCGTTGGGCATATTGAGGTCGCAAAGCTTCGCGTCGATGGCTTTTTTGAGCGCAGCGGCGGCCTTTCCGCGAAGCTTCGAAAGCGCCAGCGCCTTTTCTTGCAGCTTTCCGGTCAGAACCTCTTTTTCACCGATCAGGTCCGCCAGATCCTCTTCCAGGCCGGAGGCGCGCTTAAGCTCTTCCTCCATCTCGCGCCGACGGGCCAGGACGGCTTCCAGGCTGCCGCCGTGCTTGCGTTTGAGCCGTCCAAGCACGTCCAGGCGTTCGTCCACGACCGCCAGCCGTTCGGGATCGAACACCAGACGCTTCGCGTAGTCGCGCAGCGTCAGCGCCGCATCCTGCAGGATCGCCTGACAGCTTTCGAGGTCGGCGGAGTCGATCTTCAGCCCCGGATCGATCTTCCGGATTTCCCGCACCTGCGCAAGAACCTCCTTGAATTGATCGCCGATGCAGCCGTTTTCCGCGTACAGAAGCGCGTAGGCCCGCTCCGCGAAGGAGGCAAGTTTCTGAACGTTGAGCAGCACTTTTTTTTCATCGGCCAGCGCCTCATCCTCGCCCGCGGAGGGATTGAGACCGCGGATTTCCGCCAGTTGAAACTCCAGGAGATCGGCTTTTTCCGCGCGCGTCCGGCGCATCTCCTCGAGCTTCTCGATCCGGCCGCAAATCTCGCCATAGCGCCGGTAGGCGTCTTCATAGGCGGCGCGCGCGTCCAGGCAGCCGCCGAATTCATCGAGAATGTCGATGTGATTGTCCGCGGAGAGAATCACCTGATGTTCGTGCTGGCCGCAGATATTGATGAGCGATTCGCTGATCTGGACCAGATTCGCAAGCGTCGCCATCTGCCCGTTGACCTGGACCCGGTTTTTGCCGGCACGGGAAATCACCCGGCGGATGACGAGCTCCTCGCCTCCGGGAAATCCCAGCGCGGCGAGTTTTTCCTTGAGCCGGGCATTGTCCTGAATCCGGAAGAGCGCTTCCACGGTGGCGGTGTCGGCCTGCGTGCGGATCATGTCGGCTGCGGCCCGATCGCCCAAAAGCAGGCTTACCGCGCCGATGAGAATCGACTTGCCCGCTCCGGTTTCGCCCGAAATGATGTTGAGGCCTGCTTCAAACGAAACGTGCAGTTCGTCGATGATGGCAAAGTTGGTAATGCTCAGATCATGAAGCATTTTTTCTCTTCCCGGCTTCTGACGGCAAACTGCCCCAACCCAGTTTAGAACGCAAAATCTCCCCGTAACTTCGGTGCGGCGAAAGAACCAGCCTTGTGTAATGCCTGGATTTGCGGATCGTCATGACGTCGCCGGAACTGATCCGGTAGGATTCCTGCCCGTCCAGCGTCACTGTCGCGCCGCTTTCCTTCGACCACAGTGTGACGGTGAGAACGGAACTCTCGGGGAAGATCACCGGACGGTTGGTCAGCGTGTGCGGGCAGATGGGATTGATGATAATGAGTTCCTTGCCGGGAAAGACAATCGGACCGCCCGCCGAGAGGGAGTAAGCCGTGGATCCCGTCGGAGTGGAAATGATGAGCCCGTCGGATTTGTAGGTGGTCAGGTACTGGCTGTTGACGGAGGTTTCCAGCTCGACAATGCGCGAGAGATTGCCGCGGTTGATCACCACGTCGTTGAGAACAATGCCCCCGCCGATGGTTTTATTGCCCCGGCGGATTTTGACATCCAGCATCATGCGCTTTTCCGTCGTGCAATCGCCCTTCAGAATCAAATCCAGGGCCGCATAGGTTTCGTTCAGGTTGACTTCCGTGAGGTAGCCGAAGGTTCCCATGTTGATGCCGACGATGGGCACGGGGTGATGCGCCACGTAGCGGGCGGTGCGCAGCATCGTGCCGTCTCCGCCCAGAACGGCGATCAGATCCACCCGGGCGGCCAGATCATCGAGTTTGAAACCGCCGCTGCCGCCGATGGCGGCGGCGATGTTCGCCTCCAGGGAAACCCTGATCTTGCGGTCTTCCAGCCAGCCGGCCAGCGCGCCGGCAAACGCCGAGATGTTTTCCTTTTCGATATTGGCAACAAGGCCGACTTTCTTAATTTTCATCTTGAAATGCTCCCAAGGACGTCGTTTCGTAACATAAAAAAAAGGCTCTGTCCACGGATAAATATTTCGGGCATTTGGGTGAAAACTCCATGATATCTCAGGGCATTTTGCAAGCAGAAATCCTTGACGGACCGCGTTTGATAGGGTACGGTGCGCGCCGATGAGGTGATAAAAATGGCTTTAATCAAAGGAAATTTCTCTTTTATGCGTTTTGAGGTGGAAGGCGCGCTGCCGCAGGCTTTTCACACGTTTGTCAACAACCGGATCCGGGAAAACGCCTTTCGGGAAGCGCGCTCGTCCACGGAAGAAAAACGGATGGGCTGGGTGTCCGCCACGGATGTTCTGGATTCCGATTTCGAACAGGCGAACTACGCCCTGGGAGATTATCTGATTTTTTCGCTGCGCGTGGACCGCAAGCAGATTCCCGCCCGTCTGCTGAAAATCCGCCTGCTGGAGGAACAGAGGCGTTTCATGGCCGAACACAATCAGCCCCGCGTCGGCAAAGCGGTAACCGAAGGCCTCAGAGAAAAGATCAAACTGGAGCTTCTGACCAAAAGCGACCCCGTTCCCTCCTTTTACGATGTTTTATGGGCGGTGGGGCAAAAGAAAGTGTACTTTTCATCCCTGGCGGACAAGATTGCGGACGATTTTGTCGACTTGTTCAAGAAAACTTTTTCCCTCTCGCTCAGGCGCGTTTTGCCCCAGGAGGTTCCCCTCGCGCTGGAGCACAAAAGCCGTTCGGAAGTCCCCGCTGACGATCTTTCGCTCGTCGGCCGGGAATTTCTCACCTGGCTGTGGTTCAAGTCCGAAGAAAGAAACGGCCGCATCGCGCTTTCTCCTGCCGAAGATATCGAACTGCACCTGCTCAAACGGATCGCTCTGGAAACAGGCGAAGGGGAGTATGCGCAGGGCGTCGTCTGTTCCGGACTACACGCCGAGCTGACGGAAGGCAAGGAAGCCGTCCGCCGGGGAAAGAAAGTCAAGGAAGCGGGGATCAAACTCCACAGGGACGCGAACGAATGGGAGTTTGCGTTTAAAGCCGATACGTTTTACTTCCAGTCGCTCAGGATGCCGGTTGGGGACCGGCAGGACGCCCAGGAAGACCCGTCGGCTCTGCTCCTCGAGCGTATCTATCTCATTGAAAAAGCGGCCACCACGCTCGATGCGCTTTACGCCTCCTTCCTCGCGGTTCGCTTTTCCGCGGACTGGACGCAAAAGGAAAAACCGCTTTTGACGAAATGGCTCGAGCCGGATCCGGCGTCGGCGGCCGGTCGGGGATAAAAGGCTTTACAAACAGCGGGAAATGGTTAAACTGAAGACAGATCCATCCGACCACTCATACATAAGACGTGTAACCCGATAAAGCTGCAAACCCTTGAACAACGGAGGTAAGAAATGGACCCGAAACAGATCGCCAAACAAATGATCGTTTTCAACAAAACCGCCTTTGACAACAATTTCCGGGCGATGCAGGCCCTTCACGAGCAGACCGAACGCCTCGTTAATAAATTCTGGGAAAAATCGCCGCTGTTTCCGGAAGAGGGGAAAAAGGCCATCTCCGACTGGATGACCGCCTACAAGAAAGGTTGTGACGACTTCAGGAATATCGTCGACGACAACTTCAAAAAGGTGGAAGATTTCTTTAAAGAAACGCCCGAATGAGCATCCGGACCGCCGCAATTTTTCAAGCGGGGCGGCTAACGCTTTAGATGCGGGGCCAGAATGCCTTCGAGCCTTAGCCGCTGCGCTTCGACCTCCTGGGCATCCATGTCCGGCGGCAGTTTCAAAAGCGGGCAGAAGGTGACCCTCACGCAGGCAAAAGGCTTGGGAACCATGTAGCGATCCCAGCTTTTGGCATGCCAGGCCCGGTCGGCCTCCACGTACACCGGAGCGATCGCGGCGCCCGCGCCGGCGGCGATCGCAACAGCGCCGGGCTTCACGATACCCGCCGGTCCCCGCGGTCCGTCGAGCAAGTGAACCGCCAGCTTTCCCTGGCGCAGTCGGGCGATGATTTCCCGAAGCGCCGGTCCGCCGCCGCGCGACGATGACCCCCGCACGGGACGCGCATGCGCCGCTTCGGCCACGCGCGAGGCAATGTCTCCGTCCGTACTGCGGGAAATCATGACCAGCGCCCGATATTTCCGGTAGCGCCGAAACACGCGGACGCCGACAAAAAACTGCTGGTGCCAGCAGCCGATCAGAACTCTCCCTCCTTGCGCGATGTGGTCGATCCATTCGGCATCGTTGACCACTTTTAAACGAAACGTCAGTGTGTACAGCCAGGCGAGATAGTACAGAAGGCTGCCGCCGATCTTGACGGCGGCGATTTTGCGCAGTTTCTTGAACATGGCCGGAACTCCTTATCGACTGGGCGCCAAATAAACACGGATGACGTTTCTGTGCAAGAATAAATTGAATTTGGCCTTGATTATCGCCCGGCGATTTGTTTAAAGACTGATACAAAAACCGATCGCAAACGCACACGGAGGCCCTCATGAATCCAACCGGCATCGCCCAAAATCTGATCCGCCCCGATTTTTATCCGCACCGGCCGTCCGCCGTCGAAATGGTGCAGACGCACATTTCCTGGGTCTTCATTGCCGGCGACTACGTCTACAAGGTCAAAAAGCCGGTCGACTTCGGTTTTCTCGATTTCACCACGCTCGAAAAAAGAAAGTTTTACTGCGAAGAAGAAGTCCGCCTGAACCGGCGTCTGGCGCCCAGCATCTATCTGGACGTCGTGCCGATCGTGAGGCGCGCCGACGGCCTGCTGTGGCCCGGCGGTCCGGGAGAAGCGGTGGACTTCGCCGTCCGCATGAAGAAGCTGCCGCTGGGCAGGATGTTGAAGATTCTGCTGGCCCAGGGCCGCGCCGACGCAAAGGTCATGGATGCGGTCGCCCGGCGCATCGCCCGCTTCCACCGGGAGGCTGAGACCGGCGGCGCCATCGACGAAATGGGCCGGCCGGCAATCATCCGTCGCAATCATGAGGAAAATTTCACACAAACCGAAAAGTACGTCAACCGGACCATCCCCGCCTATCAATACGACTTCATCAGGGAGTACGTGGAAAAATTTCTGACCGTTCATCAGGAACTGCTGGAAAGACGTGTCGCCGAGCACCGCATCCGCGACGGCCACGGCGATCTGCACCTGGAGCATATCTGCATCGCCGACGAAATTCTCGTCTTTGACTGCATCGAATTCAACGAGCGCTTCCGCTTCAGCGACACGGCGGCTGAAGTGGCTTTTCTGACGATGGATCTTGATTACAACGGCTATCCGGATCACGCGGAAGCTTTCGTGCGCTCCTATCTGGCCTATTCGGGCGACCGGGACCTGCCCGCGCTGCTCAATTTTTACCGCGCCTACTATGCTTACGTCCGCGGCAAAGTCACCAGCTTCCGCCTGGACCAGAAAGAACTGCCCGAGGCCGAACGCAGCGACGTCGTCCGCACGGCAACGCAATACTTCGATCTGGCCTACACCTACGCGGCGCGCCTGGAAAAGCCCGCGCTGATCCTGACTGCGGGGCTGATCGGCTCCGGCAAGAGTTTTCAGGCGAGAGCCCTGGCCGAGCGGCTGGGCGCGGACGTCGTCCGCACAGACGTTCTGCGCAAGGAACTCCTGCAGATCGCGCCCGCGGAAAAGCATCATGACGCTTTCGGGCAGGGCATTTACACCGCAGACATCTCCCGGAAGACTTACGAGAAGGCCATCGAATGGGCCGCCGAACGGATGGCGCAGGGCCGCCCGGCGATCATCGACGCGTCGTTTCGCAGCCGAGCCGACCGGGCGCTGGCCGTCGATCTGGCCCGGCGGCTGAACGTGCCGCTTTATGTCATCGAATGCACCTGTCCGGACGAGCTCGTCAAAATCCGCCTGGAAAAACGCCAGCAGGACCGGGACAATCCCTCCGACGGCCGCTGGGAAATCCTCGCGCAGCAGAAAAAGGAATACGAGGCCATCTGCGAAATTCCAGCGGCAAGCCACTTCCGGGTGGACACGTCGGACCAGCCGGAGCTGGCGCGCCGGCAGATTATTCGAACGATTAAAATGGCTGAGTTTCAGGCGGTCGCCTGACGAACCTTCAGTGGGTTTTGGCGTTTTCTTTTTTTGCCTTCGCCGCGGCTTTGGCCTGCTCTTTTTCTTCCTTGGCCTTTTTCTCTTTTTCCTGTTCGGCCAGGCGGGCCTTCGTTTCCGCGATGTAGTATTCCACCTTCAGATCCATGCCCACGCCGCGATAATCGCGGGCAATGCCTTCGAAGCGCTGCAGCGCGGCGGCGTACTTTTTCTGTTTGAAGTAGAAATTGCCGACGTAAAACTCATGATCGGCCAGCTTGGCCTTGCACTCCCGGACCATCTTTTCCGCAAGCAGTGAAAACTTGCTTTGCGGATACCGGGCGATCAGCCGTTCAAACTCTCTTCTGGCCTTCTGCGTTTCCGTCTGGTCCCGGTCGACCGCGCCGATTTGCACAAAGTGGCACATGCCCATCTGATACAGCGCATAGGGAACATTTTCGTGCGTCGGATGAAGCAGCGTGAAATCCCGGTAGGCGGCTTCCGCCTCCCCGTACTCCTTGTCGCTGTAAAAAGCGTCGGCGATGCCCAGTTCGGCCAGGATCGCCAGTTCGTGCAGCGGGTATTCTTCCTTGAGCCTTGTGAAAACTTCGCGGGCCTTTTTGTAGGAGCCCTTCTGATATTCCGTCGTTCCGCGCGCGTAGAGGCCTTCCGGCGTAGACTTGACCGGCTCCTGCTTGAAGAAAAAATCGAAGATGTTCCCTTTCAGGAGGCTTGACTTATCGAAGGAACAGCCGCTGAAAAGCAACAGTACGACCAAAACAATGCTGATGTTCTTAAAATTCACCGTCCATCCTGTCTGTTCATGAAAGGGGGTAGGCAAGATTGTCCCGACGCTAGGGTGCGCAAAAGAGAATCACAGGCTTTTCTTGATCAACGCCTCGATTTTATCCTTCGGCACAAGGCCGATGACGGTGTCCGCTACTTTTCCATCCTTGAACAACATCAACGTGGGAATGCTGCGCACGCCGTAGGCAACCGCCGATTTCTGGCTGTCGTCCACGTTGAGCTTCATGACCTTGATTTTTCCTTGATATTCGGCGGCGACCTCTTCCACGATCGGTCCGATGGCCTTGCAGGGGCCGCACCAGGGCGCCCAGAAATCGATGAGCACCGGCTTGTCGCTTTTCAGGACTTCCCCTTCAAAATTATCGTCGGTGGCCACTGACAGAAGTTGGCTGCTCATGAAAAAAACGCCCTCCTTTTAGAATTTGGGTCGTTATCTCACAGCGCGGCGAAAAAAGTCAAATGCTATTTCATCCTTTTGACGAAGCCCCGTTTATCTGTTATAAATTCCACCGTATGGAAGGAGGAGACTATGGCGCGAATCGGCATACTGGCGGGCACATTCATGATGGAAAAAAGTTCCCTGCTCCACGGGGGCCAAAGGGAAAAAGTGCATACGCCTTACGGCGCGGCCTGCGCCGTCGTTACGGACCGGCTGGTTTTCGTGCTGAGGCACGGCGCGGACCCAAACCACTACGTCCTTCCGCACCTCATTAACCATCCCGCCAATCTCCGGGCGCTCAAGGACCTGGACGTCACCGAGGTCGTCGGCGTCAACTCGACCGGCTCCCTGAAAAAAAACCTGTCTCCGGGACTGCTCGTGATTCCCGACGACTTCATTTCGTTTGCGCCCACGCCGACGATTGCCGACGGCCGGCCCCTGCACATCACGCCGTCGCTTAGCGAAATGGTCCGCGGCCGGCTCGTTGCCGCCGCCGGCAACGCCGGAATTCCCGCAGTGGATCGAGGCGTTTACTGGCAGGCGCCGGGCCCCCGGCTCGAAACACGGACGGAAATCCGGATGATGGCGGCGGCGGCCGACGTGGTCGGTATGACCATGGCCAGCGAAGCGGTGGTGGCTTGCGAGCTGGACCTGCCTTACGCGTCGGCCTGTTCCGTCGACAATTACGGCAACGGTCTGGTGGAAAAACCGCTCTGCATGGAGCAAATCATCGCCGGCACGCACCGCAACGCGGAAATGATGGAAAAGCTGCTGGAAAGTTATCTGCTTATTTCGACGTAGGAGCGGCGGTTCCGTCAGGCTCCTGGGGCGGCAGGGTGCGAATCATCAGCTTGTCGACGCGGTTGCCGTCCATATCGATGATTTCAAAAAGATGGCCGGCGGCGGCAAACCGGTCGCCGACCGCGGGAATGCGGCTCAGGCGGTACATGGCCAGGCCGCCCAGCGTGTTGACGTCCGGCCTTTCCTCATCCGCATCGAACAGCGACGACACGTTCAGCAAATCCTCGGCATCCTCCACTTTCATCGAGCCGTCGACCAGATAGGACCCGTCTTCGCGCCGGAACACTTCCGTCTCATCTTCCTCGCCCGGCGCGGGCAGGTCGCCCATGATGTTCTCGGTAAGATCGTGAAGCGTGACAATCCCCTCCACGGAACCGTACTCGCTGATGACAACGCCGAAATGCCTCTTGGTTTCCCGGAACATCTCCAGAATTTTCAGCGCGGCCGCCTGCTCCGGAATGTAGAGCGGCTGAAACAGGATGTCGTCGAGATTGAGGAGGCGGTGACGGATGTAATAGGCCAGAATATCCTTGACGTTCACGACGCCCCGAATCCGGTCGATCTGGTCGTCGCACACCAGCATCCGGGGATGGGGCGCCGCCAGCGCATCGGCCAGAATCTTCTCTTCCGACTGCGTGGCATCGATCCACTCCACGTCCACCCGGGGCGTCATCAGCGCGCCGGCCCGCTTGTCGCCGAAGCGGATGATCTCGTTGATCATGTCCGATTCTTCCTTTTCAATGACGCCGTGCTCGGAACCCTTTTTGAGAAACATCCGGAGTTCCTCCTCCGTCACGGGCGCCTCGTGGCGGCCCTGCACGCGGAAAATTTTCAGAATCAGCTTCGTGGAAACGCTCAGCACCCACACGACGGGATAGGTGACCGTTGCGAACAGCTTCATGGCGGGGGACAGGAAAGTGGCGATCGCTTGCGCGTTGTTGAGGGCGATGGTTTTCGGCACCAGTTCGCCGATGATGAGCGACAGGTAGGTGATGATCCCCACCACCAGCACGACGGAAAGCGTCGGGGCGTGAGGCGCGAGCCAGGACACCTGCTGCAGGTAAAGAGCGACGTCTTGCGAGAGCGCAATTCCTCCGTACGCGCCGGAAACGATGCCGATGAGCGTGATGCCGACCTGAATCGCCGAGAGAACCTTTTCCGGCTCCGCCAGGAGCGCCAGGGCCGTTTTCGCGCCCAGACGACCCGCCTGGGCTTCTTCTTCCAGCCGTGAACGGCGCGCGGAAACGAGGGCGATTTCATACATTGCGAAAACGCCGTTGAGCAAAAGCAAGAGGGCTATGATCAGCAGTTCCACCGGAATGGGTTTTTCCTCTCTTTATTTTTTGCGCGGCGGTCGGCCTCCGGAACGGCCGTCACAGCGCGCAGCCGCCGAACTCCGGCGGCTCCTGGATGGTGATTTTACGGCGCCTGAGGTATTCGGGAAAACCGTAAAGGGGTTTGCCGCGGTATGCGATGACGACGGCGCCGGCCGGACAGTTGTTGAGGCAGCCGAAGCAGGCCAGGCACCGGTCCCGGTCCACCTGCTGCTTTTCCGGATGGATGGCGTCGACCGGGCACTTCTTCACGCAGGCGCCGCATAAAATACATTTGGCCTGATCCACCGTATGTTCGCTGATCGCCTTCTTGTTGAGCCAGACCAGGGGCAGCATCCGCGCCAGTTCCCGCAGTTCAATTTCCGAAGCGTACGAGATCGGGGCGCCCTGCGAAATTCTTTCGAGCGTCATGGTGGCGAAGCGGCGCACCGCATTGTACGTCGCCTGATCGGGCAGATGCTCGCCCGACCGCTGGTTTTCGCCGTCCCACGCCGGCGTGGGATAGGCCGGAATACTGCGAAACGCCGCCATGCCCGCGGGCACGCCGCCTTTTTCCGCCAGCAGATGCAGCGCATGGCACAGGGCGTTGTGCTGATTGCCTTCCGGTCCGCCGAACGACACGAAGGCGGCAACGGGAACGCCCGGAATCGCGGGAATGCCGGCCAGCCAGTCGCAGACGTTGTCCGGAATGTCGTAGTAGAAAACCGGCGAACCGACCCAGATCAGGTCATAGTCGGTAAGACGCTTTTTATCGAAATGCCTCATATCGGCCAGATCCACCGCCAGCCCCCGATCCTTGAGGGTGCAGCCGATCAGCCGGCCGTAGCGGTCGGTGAACCCGGACTGGCTGTAGCACACCACCAGCGCGCGCCGCGGGCTCCGGGTTTTGAATTCCCGGCCGGCCGCCCGCGCAGTGGCGGCGGATAGCGGCCAACCGAGCGCGGCGCACAGGATGGCGCTCTTGATGATAAAGTTTCTTCTGGTTTCCATCGCGACCTCCCGCCGGCGTTTCAGGACCGGCCGAACATCAGTTCGTATTTTCCGCCCCGCTGAAATCGATTTTCAGCTCATAGACTCCCATGTCCAGATGCGTCGTCATCGGATAGCCGGACTTGGAGAACACGCGCATCATCGGATGGTTGCGCGACAGGACGTCCGCCGTGAACCCCGTGATGTTCTTTCCTTTCGCAATGCGGATCAGGTACTGCAGGAGAAACGTTCCGATGCCCCGGTTCTGCCAGTCCTGATGCGTGGTGAACGCCACTTCGGCGTAGCGGGTTTTCGGATCGTTGACATAATGACCGATCGCCACGATCTTTTCACGGCTCTCCGGCTCCTCCTTGCCGATCACCGCGGCAATGGCCATCTTGTCGTTGTAGTCGATGGCCGCAAGCGGCATGGCGACTTTATGGGAAAACGATTTCAGGTTGTGGAAGAAGCGCGTGTAGACGTCCTGCTCGGGCAGATCGTAAATCAAATCCTGAATGGCGCGTTCGTCCGTGGCCCGCACCGGACGGAAAAACAGCGTCGTGCTTTTCTTGTCCTCCCAGTTGATTTCGTATTCCTTCGGGTACAGCACCACCGGCAGGGTCTGGTCGGGGTAAATGTAGCCCTGGCGCTTGGCCGCTTCCAGAAGTTCGTCGCGGAACTTGGGATGCGCGATGTTGATGAGCATCATGGCCCGGTCGCGGATGGATTTGCCGTGCACGTAGGCGATCCCGTATTCCGTCACCACGTAATGAATGTCGCCGCGGGTGACGACCACGCCGCTGCCGGGCGACAAATAGGGCACGATACGGGAAATGCTGCCGTCCTCCGTCGTGGAGGGCAGCACCATGATCGACTTGCCGCGCTTCGACATGGCCGAACCGCGCACGAAATCGACCTGCCCGCCGATGCCGCTGTAAAACTCAAACCCCAGCGAATCCGAACAGACCTGCCCCGTCAGATCCACGGTCAGCGCGGAATTGATGGACACCATCCGGTCGTTCTGCGCGATGACGTATGGATCGTTCACGTACTGGCAGGGGCGGAATTCGAAAAGCGGGTTGTTGTTGATGTACTCGTAGAGGCGCCGCGTGCCCATGCAGAAGGAGGCCACCACCTTGCCCGGATGCAGCGATTTTTTCCGGCAGGTCACCACGCCGCTCTCGATGAGATCGATCAGGCCGTCGTTGAAGGTTTCCGTGTGAACGCCGAGGTCCTTCTTGTTTTTCAGATAGGGAAAAACGGAATTGGGAATTTTCCCCACGCCGGTCTGGATCGTCGATTCATTGTCGATCAGATCGGCGATGAGCTGTCCGATGGACTGGGCGATGTTGTCCGGCGATTTCTGCTCGAACTCCAGAAGCGGCGCGTTGTTTTCCACGAACGCGGAAATCTCGCTTACGTGCATGAAACTGTCGCCCAGCGTCCGGGGCATGTTCGTGTTGACTTCGGCCACCACGTAGCTTGCCGTCTGCGCCGCCGTTTTCGTGATGTCCACGGAAATTCCCAGACTGACGTAGCCGTTCATGTCCGGCGGAGAAACGGTGATGAGCGCGACGTCGATGGGCATGGACCCGCGCTGCATGAGCAGGGGCACTTCCGAAAGGAAGATGGGCGTGTAGTCGGCGCGGCCCGCCTTGATCGCCGCGCGGGCGTTTTCTCCGATGAAAAGCGCGTTATGGCGGAAATGTGCGGTGTAAATGTCCGACGTGTAATCGGTCAGCCCGAGATCGAGAAAGTGGATGATTTCCACGTCGGCAAACATGCGCGCCATGTCCAGCAGCGTCTGGACCAGCAACTGCGGCTCGCCGCAGGCCGACGCGATGAAGATCCGCGCGCCGCGCCGGATTTTCGCAAGAGCGGTGTGCGCATCGGTCAGTTTTTCCTTGTACATTTTCGGCCAGTCGAGAATCATATCGGCCATCCTTATCTGGAATAACCTGCGAAGACCGGGCGGCGCCGCGCTGAAGGTCTGCGTCGGCCGCCGCCGGTCCTCCCGGATTTGTTTGCGTTAGAAGGCGCCGAGCTGGCAGGGCTTGACTTTGATTTTCAGCGCCTCACAGGCGGCGCAGACGTCCATCCGCTTAAGATTCGAATGCTCGGCGATTTTCCAGGCCGCCGCGCAGGGCAGACGGTTGCCGACCAGCGCGGCCCGGATGTCCGCTTCCAGCTGCGGAGAAACGGATTCCGCGGGAGTCACCGCCTTCGTTTTTCCGTCGTAGCCGAAAAGCCCGAGCTGGCAGTGCGCGATATTGATGTTCAGCATATCAATGGCCACGCCGATTTCTTTCATCGGCGCGCCGCTGCCAAGCGAAATCTTTTCCGCCGCCTTGCAGGAAATGTTGTTGTCTTTGGTCTGCTTTACGATCTCCTGCCGAAGCGTCTCGTTGACCTGGGTCCCTTCGGGATGCTTGCTGTAAAATTTTCCTTTATCTTCATGCGTCATGATCTTTCCCTCATCAATACTTCATATAGTGGAACGGCTCGATGGCCGACAACGCCTCCGTGTCCAGCGTTTTTAATCCGTTCTTTTCCAATAGCTTTTCCGTTTTTTCGATCTGATCCACGTCCACGACAAAAACGGCCTTCTCCGCGCACTCCAGGACAAACCCGTAGGCGTTGTTGATGTTGATGCCTTCCCGGTAAAGAAGCTGCATCAGCTTGTCGAGCCCGCCCGGCCGGTCGGGAATCAACACCGCCAGAACATTTTTCAGCTGGACGGTCATCCCGGCTTTGGTAAGCGCCTTTTCCGCCCGTTTCGGATCGTCAACGATGAAGTTGATCACGCCGGAAGTACCGAACGTCGATATGGTGGTCGCCCGGATGCTGATATCCGCCTTGGCCAGAACGCTCGTCACGCCGGCCAGCTGACCCGGTTTGTTGTCCGCGTTCACAGAAAGCTGGTATGCAATCATACGTTTCTCCTTAAAAAACTATGATCCTCGCGCTTGCGCCCTATTCCCCGTTGTGCCGCGGCGCATTCTGCGCCGCGGGGTCCTGTCGTCCGTATCGTTTGTACAATTGTGCGGTTATTTTATCAAGTTAAATATCCGGCCGGAGGCCGGACCGTCCGCCGGATCCGGATCAGCTTTCCGTTTCCATCTCCACCAGGCTGCCTTTGCCGATATACTTTTCGCGCAGCTTCGGCTTTTCGATCTTGCCGGTGGGATTGCGGGGCACCGCGTCGAAAAAGATTTTGTGCGGACGCTTGTAGCGCGGCAGCGCGGCGCAAAATCCGGCGATATCGTCCGCCGTCGCGGAAAAGCCGTCCTTGAGCTCGATGATCGCCGCGGTGATTTCCCCCAGACGATGGTCGGGAAGGCCGATCACGGCCGCATCCTTGATCGCGTCATGCGTGCGCAAAAAATCCTCGATCTGGACCGGGTAGATATTTTCGCCGCCGGTGATGATGACGTCCTTTTTACGATCCACAAGATAGATGAAGCCGTCCTCGTCCGTGCGCGCCATATCGCCCGTGTAGAGCCAGCCGTCCTTGAGCACTTCGGCGGTGGCCTGGGGATTGTTGTAGTAGCGTTTCATCACGCCCGCGCCCCGGACGCACAGCTCGCCCACGGCGCCCGGCTTCACGGGAACGCCGGTTTCATCGACAATCTGCACTTCCCATCGGTGTCCGGCCTTGCCGATCGCGCCCACCTTGGAGATGTTTTCAATGCCGAGGTGAACGCAGCCGGGCCCGATCGATTCCGAAAGGCCGTAGTTGGTGTCGTAGTCGTGGTTCGGAAAATGCCGCTTCCAGCGTTTGATCAGGCTGGGGGGAACCGGCTGAGCGCCGATGTGCATCAGCTTCCACTGGTCGAGTGTGTAATTTTCGAGCCGGATATCGCCGCGTTCGATGCTGTCCAGAATGTCCTGCGCCCACGGAACCAGAAGCCAGACGTTGGTGATGCCCTCTTCGGACACCGCCCGGATGATCCATTCGGGCCTCACGCCGCGCAGCAAGACGGCCCGGCTTGCGGAAAGCAGGCTGCCGAACCAGTGCATTTTCGCGCCGGTGTGGTACAGAGGCGGAATGCACAGAAAGTTGTCCGTCCGCGTCTGGCGGTGGTGGTTCATCTCGCATTCGCAGGCCAGCATCAGGGCGCTGTGCCCGTGGAGAATCGCCTTCGGAAAACCGGTGGTGCCGGACGAAAAATAAATCGCGGCGTCGTCATCGTCGCCCAGCGGAATTTTCGGCGCCGTGGAGGAACAGCAGGCGGTGCGCGCATAGTAGCTTTCGGCAAACGCGGGACAGTCCTGACCGACAAAAAGGCGGATTTTCACATTGGGAATCTGTTCGCCGATCGCGGCCACCCGTCCGGTAAACTCCGGCCCGAAGATCAGGACATCGCATTCGGCCAGATCGAGGCAGTATTTGATCTCGTCTTCCGTATAGCGGTAGTTGAGCGGCACCGCGAGCGCGCCGGTCTTCAGAATGCCGAAGTAGATCGGCAGCCATTCGAGGCAGTTCATCAGCAGAATGCCGACCTTGCGTCCTTTCTCCAGTCCCCGGCCCAGAAGAAAGTTGGCCAGGCGGTTGGCCTTGTCGTCAAACTCGCGCCACGTCATTTCCCGCCGGTAGCGTTTTTCGGGATTGGTTTCGACAAGCTCGTAATCCTTCCAGCTGGCCGGGGTTTCCTTGATGTCGGGATTGATTTCGACGAGGCTGATTTCGTCGCCGTAGAGGGCGGCGTTGCGCGCGAGAATTTCTGTGATGGGCATGGTTGCTTCCTTAATGGTTTATCATTTTGCCGTTTTATCCGCGGCACGGCGCGGGAATTCCGTCTCGAGAATTGAAACTCCCGTTTTGCGGGGCAAGCATAGGAAACACGGTCCTGTCTGTCAAGAAAATCTTGGCCGCAAAACCGGCGGGCGCGCAGCGTCCGCCATTTTTTGCACAGGCAAAAGGAAGGCTTTACTTCTTCACGATCAGGGCGTCGGCGACGCGCGCCCCTTTCGGATAGACGACAAGCGGATTGATGTCGAGCTCTTCGATTACGTCCGCATAATCAAGCGCGAGTTGCGAAACCTTCAAAATAACGTCGGAGAGCGCCTTCAAATCCGCAGCAGTCCGCCCCCGCACCCCCGACAAAAGGCGCGCGCCCTTCACTTCGCGGATCATTTCCGCAGCGTCGGCTCGCGAAAGCGGCGCCACGCGGAAAGAGACGTCCTGGATCACTTCGACCAGAATTCCGCCCAGGCCGAACATCACCGCCGGCCCGAAAACGGGATCGCGCGTGACGCCGATAATCGTTTCCACGCCCGGCCCAAGCATCTCCTGAACGAGGACGCCGTCGATGGCGGCCCGGGGAGCATAGGCCCGGGCGCTTTTCAGAATTTCCGCAAACGCCCGGCGCACCGCGGCATCGGAACGAAGGTTCAGGCGAATGCCTCCCGCTTCTGTCTTGTGCGGAATGTCGGGCGACAATACCTTGAGCGCCACCGGATAACCGATCCGGCGGGCCGCCGCCACCGCGCCGGCGGCTGACGCGGCCGGTTCTTCTTTCGTCACGGGGATGCCGTAAGCAGTCAGAACCTTTTTGCTGTCGGCTTCGGTGAGCGCCCCCTGTTTTTGCAAAATCTTTTTTGCCTTTTGGGCGGCGGACACGGGCACGGCCGGCCCGCGGCCGGCCGGCGCTGTGAACGCTTTTCTCTTCTCGGTCCAGCGAACCAGGGCGGCCATGGCGCGGGCGGCATCGGAGGCTTCCGGAATCATCGGAATTCCCTCCTTCCGGACGCGTTCCACCATGGCTTGCGATTCGGGCGAACTGTCCGTCCAGACGGGGCACATAACCAGCGGCTTGTCGAACGCGCGATAAATGGCAAGGGTTTCATCGAGCAGGTGCGGCGAAGCGTAACTCATGAAAATGCCCGGCGCAAAGACGATGTCGACGGCGTCTTCGGCAAAAATCGCCCGCAGGCATTTCGTGTAAAGCGCGTCGTCGGTCATGATGGCGGCGGTCATGTCGATCGGATTGCGCGCGGAGCCGTAGGAGGGAATGGCGGCCGAAATCGCCCTGCGGGTCGCCTCCGAAAGTTCCGGAACGGAAAGGCCGAACTCCTCGCAGCGGTCGGCCATCTCGACCCCCGGGCCTCCGGAATCGGTCAGGATGGCGGCGTTTCTGCCTTTCGGCATCCGGCCGCTCTGGAAAACATGCGCGAAATACATCAGGTCCCGCAATTCGTCGATGCGGAGAATGCCGGTCTGGCGGAAGAAGGCGTCATAAATCCGGTCGTTGCCGGCCAGCGATCCCGTGTGGGACTGGGCCGCCCGCGTGCCGGCCGCCGTCCGGCCGACTTTCTTGATCAGCACCGGTTTCCCTGCGACCAGCGCGGCTTCGGCCGCCCGGCGGAATTTCACGCCGTCCTTTGCGCCTTCGAGATAAACGCCGAACAGGTTGGTTTCATCGTTGGAGATCAGATGGGCGATAAAGTCCGTAAACTGCAAATCCGCTTCGTTGCCCACGCTGATGAACGCGCTCATGCCGACGCCGTCCTGGGAGGCCTGGATGAAGGTCTTTTCTCCGAACGCGCCGCTTTGCGTGATGAAGGCCAGTTTGCCGGTGTTTTTGCGTTCGACGAACATGACGTCTGAAAAAGAGGCCATCACCGTCTTGGGATAGTAAATCAGCCCCAGACAGTTCGGACCCAGCACGCGCAGGCCGCTTTGCCGGGCGATGTCGGCGATCCGGTCCTGCAGGGCCCGGCCCGCCTCGCCCGTTTCGGCAAATCCCGACGTGAAGACGACGGCCGCTTTCACGCCGGCCGCGGCGCACGCGCGAAGCGCGTCGAGCGTCCCCTCGATGGGCACGGAAACAATGGCCAGATCGACGGGCTCGGGAATGTCGCCGATCGACGGATAACAGGCCAGCCCCGCGACTTCCGTATAGCGGGGATTGACGGGATAGATCGCTCCCGCATATTTATTTTTCAGCAGGGCGTCGAGCGGGCGGCCGCTTAACTTGGTCAGGTTCGCAGACGCGCCGATAACGGCGATGGATCGCGGGCTAAAAAAAAATTCAATTCCGGACGGATGCAGGTCGAATTTCATCATGGCGCAGTCGCTCCTCGCTGGCAGAAATGATTTTCATCGTAGACAATTATCGTTTGGATTGTCAAGGTGAATTCATATGCCGGGCAAGGAAACAAGAGTATACAACTTCTTGAAACATTGTGCCCGGGCCGTGTACCTGTAAATCCGATCGGAACTATTACACAAGGCTTTTTATATAACCGTCTGAACGCACATTACGGCAAAAGATTTACACAAGAGGAATCGATGTCCGGAGGACGACAAACCTTATCTGGCCCGTCTCCAGACGATATGGCTGGTTCCGCCGATGCCGGCAGCCGGCGTGACGACCCGCAGGCTGTCGCCGCTCAGCGACATCAGCCGCTTGTGTTTCCGGCCGTTCCAGTTGGGAAAGGTGCATCCCTCCGCCAGAAGTTCCACCACGCCGTCCTCGTCGTTTTCCACCCGGTACCGGCCGAAATACGCGAGCGTCCCGCGGGCGACGGCCAGGTACTCGTCGGTCGTCCCCTCAAGACGGTTGCCGGCCGCAAACTCAGGCAGGTCGGATTTCGCGAAGAAGATGGAAAAGCGGCCGTCGGGCGTCAGGATCATGAATCCCTGCGGCTGCGCTCCGAACTGTTCGAGTTTCCGGCCGTCGGGCCATTCGTTGTGAATGGAAACCAGCGTCCAGTTGCCGGAAATCCGCTTCTGGAGACCGCCCGCCTCCTGCGCGCGCGCCGCCGGCGAAGCATAGAGGGCAAAAAGCAAAACGAAAAACATCAAGAAAAAGGTTTGGGATTTCATGATGCGTCCCTTTGCGTCCGGCGGGCTTTGTTTCACGTTCCGCGCCGGCAGAGGTCGGCGGCGGCTTCAAGAAAGCGGTCCATCTCTTCGTCCGTTCCGATGGTCACCCGCAGGTAGTTGTCGATTTTCGGTTTGTCAAAATAGCGCACCAGAATTCCCCTTTCGCGGAGCTGCTGAAACAGCGCGCGCCCGGCGCACCGGTTGTGGCTTGCAAAGACGAAGTTCGCCTGCGAAGGGATAACGGTAAATTCCAGCTTTTCCAGCTCCCGCGACACGCGGTCGCGCGTTCTCATGATCCTGGCGCGCGTTTCCTGGAAATACGCGTCGTCTGCGATGGCTTCGCGCGCGCCGGCCTGGGCCAGCCGGTCCACCGTGTAGGAATTGATCGAATCCTTGACGCGGATGATGCCTTCGATGAGGTCGGCCGCGCCCAGCGCAAATCCCACCCGCAGTCCCGCCAGCGAATAGGATTTGGAAAGCGTCCGGATCACCAGCAAGTTCGGACAGCGGTTTATCAAGCCGGCGGCGGATTCGCCGCCGAAGTCCACGTAAGCCTCGTCGAGGATGACCACGCTTTCCTCGTTTTGCCGCAGGATCCTTTCAATGTCGGAAAGCGGCAGGCCCCTGCCCGTGGGCGCGTTGGGATTGGCGATGAGAATGCCGCCGTTTTCCCCGCAGTAGCCTTCCACCGGCACGTTGAAGCCGTCGTCCATGGGAATCAGCCGGTAGGGAGTGCGGAAAAAGTCCGCGTACACCGGATAAAAGCTGTAGGTAATTTCGGCAAAGACAATGGGTTTCCCGCCGGGCGCGAAAAAAGCGGGAAAGCAAAACGCCAGAAGCTCGTCGGAGCCGTTGCCGATGAACACCTTGTCCCGTGAAAGACCGAAGCGCGCGGCCAGCGTGTCCCGCAGCACGTCGCCTGCCGGATCGGGATAGAGCCGCAGCGTCTCGTCGGCCGCCTTCCTTATGGCCGCGAGCGCCCGGGGCGACGGCGGATAGGGATTTTCGTTGGTGTTGAGCTTGATGTATTTCCGGTCTTTCGGCTGCTCCCCCGGAACGTAGGGTTTGATGTTTCGAACGGTCTCACTCCAGTATTTGCTCATGCGTTATCATCCATGTCGTGCGGCGCGCTTCATTTGGAACAGCTCCTGAAGCTTCCTGCAGTTCCGGTCGGAGGCGCCGCGTTTTTTTTCAGAAGTTGCAGGATCGCCTGTTTGTTCAGCGCCGATAAATTTTATTATCACAGCCGGGGAGAAATTTCCAAGGAGTATTCCGAATCCGAATCGGCAAATAATCCGTGACATTCGCCGCCGATCGCTCCGCGCCGGCGAGCCGCCGGCGATCGGACGCGGGAAAATCATCTTGACTTTTGCCTGACGAATATGACATTTAAGACATGCAAGACGCCTCTACCATGGATTGAAGACCGTTTTGTTAAAATCCGAAGGTTGTTTATGCGTAAAGGTTTTTTTGTTGTACTTGCATTTTTGGTTGTTTTCTCTGTTTCCTTTCTCTCCCCGATCATCCTGTTTTCGGCTTCTGCGGCGGACGCCTGCCTGAACTGCCACGGCAGCGCGGACAAGCTGAAGACGCTCATCAGCGATGACGATTACAACATGCCGACAGGCGAAGGGGGCCATGGGTGAGCCGGACCTCCTCCGCGGGTCACGGAGGTTTACAAAGGTTTCTGGGTGACGCCCGAAAGCCTCGCCGATGATGTTCATCTGAAGCGCAACTGTTCGGAATGCCACAAGGGCAACGCCCGGGCCGCCGATAAAGCCGACGCCCACAAGGGGCTGGTTTCCAAACCGTCGGAAAACATCGAAATCTGCATGCCCTGCCACAAGGAAATCGGCGACAATTATCGAAAATCCCTGCATTACACGACAGCCGGTCTGCGCAACGGCATTCATAAGCGGTTTTCAAAAGCGCAGGCCGAACAATTCGACGTCAAGGTCTTTGAACAGTCCTGCCGGTCTTGCCATGCGAGCTGCGGAGACTGCCACGTTCGAACGCCTTCGGTCTCCGGCGTCAAACAGGGACTCTTCGCCAACCACCGCTTTCAGAAGAAAAATGAAGCGAAAACCTGCGCCGCCTGCCATGGCGGACGGGTCTTCGCGGAATACACAGGACGGGACAGCGGCGTCCGGGACATTCATTTCGAAAAAGGGATGAAATGCCTCGACTGCCACAAAGCCAAAGAACTGCACGGCGACGGGCCGGAAGCAGCCGGCAAGGCCCAGGTCATGGGGAAGCCGTCCTGCACGGACTGCCATAAAATGGACGCGTCCACTCCCGGCGGCAAAGTCCACGGGCAGCACGCGGGCAAGGCCAGCTGCCAGGCCTGCCATGTCGCCACCGGCTACAACCAGTGCGCATCGTGCCACATCGGCAAGGGCGCGACGCCATCCCAGGCGCTGCTCTTGGGCCGCGACCCGCAAAACAAAAACAGAATCGTCACGCTGCGCTTGACGCCCGCCGTTCGCGATACCTTTGCGTCCATCGGAATCGCCATGGATAACTACGATCAGGCGCCCAATTTCTGGGCGTCGCCCGTGCACAATATCCGCAAGAAGACGGCGCGGACCAGAACCTGTGGTCCCTGTCATACCGAAAGCAAAGAAGGCTTTCTCACCGAAGCGCATTTCCCCAAAAACGGTTCCAAGCAAAACAGGGCCCTGATCTACGATCATAAAGCGTTCAGGGTTTACAAAAAACAATAAGGTTAAAGGAGAATCACTATGTTGAAAATCATGAAGCCCTTTCTCCTGACGGTCCTTGCGGTCTGCCTGCTTTTTGCGGCGCCCGCTTTGGCCCAGGGAGGCAAGGGAAATCTGGTCAGTATTGACTGGCTCGAGAAAAATTTAAAGAAGCCGGATGTTCTCGTGCTGGATGCATCGGCGACACAGCACTACACGGCCAAGCACATTCCGGGCGCAGTCAGTGTTTCGTTCACCAAGGAAGAAAGCGTCTCCCAAGGCGCGAATCTGTCCTACGGCGGAGGCGTGGACTACTTCACCGACACGGAAAATTGTCCTTACGCGTTTCAGGAAATGTCTGTCCCGGAAATGACCAAACTTTACAGGTCCTGGGGCATCAATCCCAAAAAGAAGATCGTTATTTACGACCAGGGCGGACAGTTTCTGGCCACCCGTCTTTTCTACTCCCTCTACTACCACGGCTTCCCGGTCAAGAATCTGTACATTATGGACGGCGGACTTGCCAAATGGCAGGAAGAGGGATTGCCGGTAACCAAGGAGGTTACGCCTCTGCCCCAGAACGGCACCTTCAAAATTACCAAGCTCAATGAAGACATCAAAGTCCGGCTGCCGGAATTCCTGACGGCGACGGGCGACCGGGTCAACAACGCCATCGTGGAAGGCCTTCCCCCCGTCTGGCATTTCGGGCAAGCCCTGAACTACGACCGGCCCGGACACGTCCCGTTCGCGATCATGCTGTCGTTCACCGATTTCTTCAACGCGGACAAGACTTACAAGTCGCGCGAAAACATCCAGCAGATGCTCGACTATCTGGGTATCCGCCGGGAACAGCAGGTGTACACGCATTGAGGGGGCGGAATAGGCGGCAGTGTGCCGTTCTTCGCCCTGAAGTTCATTGTCCAATATCCGAAAGTCAAACATTTTACAGATTCTCAGCTCGGCTGGCTGTTCGATGAAAGGGAACTTCCTTTCTGGACCTACGACGCGCCGTACCTGATGAGAAACACGAACTGGCTGCAGTGGTGGGGCGGCCTGAGAACCCGCAGCCTCGGCAGCATCCATGTCAGCATTGTGGACGTGCGCTCCGCCGACGCCTACACGCAGGGCCATGTGCCGTTTGCCCTGAACATTCCCGCGGACACCTTCAGAAACCATCTGAAAGATCCGGCGGCGCTGGCCCGAATTCTGGGCCCAGCCGGCGTGAATCCGGCGCATGAAGCCGTGGTGATTTCCGGCGCCGGCATTACGAAGGAATCCGCCCTGGCGTACTTGCTGCTCGAACAACTCGGGCAGAAAAAAGTATCCGTTTTCATGGATACGATGGAGTACTGGTCCAAACGCGGCTACGCGCTAAAGAAGGACGCGACGATCGTGGCGGAAAAGAAGGTCCGTCATGATCTGGCCGTGCCGCCGGTGGATTACCGCGCCACGCTCGGCAAGGTCGTCATCACCGATCCGAAGAGCACGAAGGGATTGTATCCCAAGGTGTTCATCGCTTCGGGAAAAACGGTTCCGGCGCAGGCGGTCGAGGGCAAGGTGGTTCACGTTCCCTACACCGAGCTCTTAAACGACGACGGCAGCCCGAAGCCGGCCAAGGACATCTGGAACATCATCGCCAAGGCGGGCGTTCCCCGCTACGCCGAACTGGTCTGTTTCTCCGATGATCCCGGCGAGGCGGCCGTCAACTACTTCATTCTGAAGCTGATGGGATTTCCCGACATTAAAGTGCTGGTTTTCTAACCGTCGGCATTTTTAGCTTCCGGAGGGGCTCGGACATCGAGCCCCTCTTTTTTTGTGCGGCTTTTGCGCCGGCGAGTTGCCACAGGCCGGTTGCAGAACTGTCTGAAGAGGGCCTTTTACTGCAGGATGACGGCGTTCGTGGCCTGCTTGACGACGAAGCACCGCTCGATGTTCGATTGAGGATCGATCGGCTGGAGAAAAAAGCCCAGCCGGTCGGGATTGATGTTGGTGGTGACGCCCTTCATCGTCTCGCCGTCCTTGAAGCGCACGGTCACCCGGCGCCCGATAGCCTTGTTGGCGCCGTCGCCGTCGTGACGGGGGTAAAAATTCGGATGGCCCTCGAAGGATCTGACAAAAAAGACGGCTTTCAGATCGCTGAGATGAATCTCCAGCGGCAGGCTCTCCGGCGGCGCGTCCGGTGGCGTCAGATGGAAAATATCCCGACCGGGATCAAAGTTGTTGGTGGAGCCTTTTTTCGTTCGCCCGTCCGCATAATGGACGACAATCTTATTTGCAAACACGATTCCCCTCCTCCCTCGGAGCGTCGGTTCTTCCTGTTCCGGAACGATTAAAAAGCTTAAGGCATCTCCCCCATGATAAGCCGTCGTGCGGCGCTGAAACCACAAACCATTATGGGGCGCCGTCACCCCGCGGTTGTTTTTACCGGCGAACAGTCAAAGAAAAATGAGAAACGGTATTTTCGGCGCGTAATTTAGCAGGATTTACCGGCAAATTCTATTCCTTTTTTCCCGACGGCAGAAGACAATCAAAAGGTAAAGTCGTAACCGAGGGTAATGGACCAGTCCAGGACCCGGCCGGACAGACCTTTCTCAAACGTGACGCCCGCCGAATGCCGGACGCTGATGGTCCGGGTGTAGGACCCGCCGCCGGAAAGACGCCACTGGCCGTCCCAGCGCCGGTCCGGCGAATATCCGTAAGCAAAAATTCCGAAGGAATTTTTCCGTCGGAAGAGTAATCGATCGAAACGGCGGTTTCGAGATCAAAGTAGCAGGGTTCTCCCCGCACATCGGCCGCATAGGTGGTCCCGACCGATAAACAGAAATCCAACGCGCCGGCCGTGGTCGTGGCCGTAAGCGTCAGCGTCGGCTGAATTCCCGGATTGCGGAAAGCTAGGCTGCCCGTCGGAAAATTCAGATAGGTCGACGCGGCGAGCGTGATCGCCTCCGCGGAGTAAAAGGTCCATTTCACGCCCGTATAAATGTCCGCCATGCCGGAATCCGGCTGATACGGAAAGCTCTGCCCGGAAACGGACGGCAGAGTCGACCTTCGATAAAATCCCGGCCCTTCCCCGCCGGACATCTTTTGTTTTTCCTTGACAGCGCCCGCTGCCTGCTTTTATAAGGTCGCGGGAATTTTGTTCTCCGGCGGGTCATTTCCGGGCGGCGCAAGCCGGCGCGGATCGCCTGAGAGACATGAAATTCCAGACAAAATCATTCGAGGCCGTGCGCGGCCGTGCGCATTCGGCAAACGGTCAGCGGCCGGAATATAAAATGAAAACCATGCCCTCTTTCTGCGGTCTTCCGGACAGAATCCCCTCGCGGGAAGAATGCGAGGCGCTCATGGCCGAGCACGCCATGCTGCCCAACATCGTCGCCCATTCCTGCCAGGTCATGCGCGTATCCCTGGCTCTTACGGATCACCTGAAAAAGGACGTGTCCGTCAACCGGGATCTCGTCCTGGCGGCGGCGCTCCTGCACGACATCACCAAGACCCGGGCGCTTCAGACAAAGGAAAAACACGATCAAACCGGCGGCGATCTGCTCGCGGCGCTGGGATTTGCAAGGGTGGGAGACGTGGTGCGAGAGCACGTCGCGCTGACGGATTTCCATCCGGAAGGAAAGCTGGAGGAGCGCGAGATCGTCAACTACGCCGATAAAAGGGTGATGCACGATTCCGTCGTCAGCCTCGCACAGCGGATGCAGGATCTGATCCTGCGCTACGGCGCCACGGAGGAAATCCGGCAGTCGATTTGCAGCAACGGAAAGCAGGTCCTGGCCGTGGAAAGGAAAATCCGGACATTTCTCACCGTTCCTCTGGAAACCGCCATCGGGGAGCTGAGGCGCTGACCGTCATTGCCCGGCCATTCCCTTGCGCAGCGGCCCGAACGTCCAGGGACGCCGGCCGCCGATCCGGAGGATCACCGGAGCCCCTTCTGCCATCTCGCGAAACTGCGACGCCTCGGTGGTGAAGATCAGCCGGTCTGTGGCGCCGGAGGAAAAACGCGAAAGCGTAAAGGTCTTTTTTCCGATGCGCAGTTCGGGCAAAGCATCGGCGACGGGAAAGGGCCGCGTCGAGACGACTTCGATTTCGACCGCTGCGCCCCTCCGGCCCGAGAGGCCGCCGTTGACGGCCGCGCCGATGATGCGGATGGACGCTATTTCGTTTACCTCCGTCCGGTCGGACGCTCGATCTTCAGACTGGCCCTGAACAGCGGTCCGTGTCCGGATCGCCCCGGCGTCCGCAAGGGCCGCCTGCGGCGCCGGCGCTCTGGTCAGGCGCACGTTGCCGAGATAAATGGAGGAGGATTCCGTGCGATCGAAAATAAAGCGCACGCCCTGAAAATGCGCCAGAGGAACGCCGGCAAAGGCGGACAGGGGAATGCGCACGGTCTGGAACACTTCATTGTACACGTCCCCCCCAGTACGCGTCATGCGCTCCGCAGGGCCGCCAGACCGCCGCCCGTGACGCAAGAGAAATGCGTTTCGACAGACCGGCGTTTCCGCCGACCAGCGCAATGGAAAAATCCAGATCCCCCCTGGGATCGGGCAGCTGTCCGCACAGATCACCGAAGCACCGCAGCATCACCCGGAATTCCAGCGTGCGAAAACGCCGGACATCCATTCCGCCTCCCGCATCGACCGCATTCACCTGGAGGAAGCCTCCGGCCCGGTCCCACCGGATGGCGGCGGCCCGCTGGGAATCATCCTGATTGTTGCCGGCCCGGCCATGCTCGTACTGCGTCAGGCCGGAAGACTGGTTGGCCGCTTCCCGGCTGGATATGCCGGTGGGCTTGTCGAAATCATCGAGAATAAAATTTTCGGGATCCGAGGGCGCGGGGGAATATCCCCGGGCATAGGTTGTAATCGCAGTCAGGGCGGCCGGCAGCCCATGGCCGGGATCAAAGCGCCTCGCCAGCGCGGGATAGCGGATAAGGCCGGTGTGGGAGCGGAAGAACGGGATCAGGGTATGGAGGGATGTTTCACGCTGCTCGGGCGAGCCCAGCGTATCGGGAAAAAGCCTCACCTGTCCGATGCAGGATTCCGCATCGGATTGCTGCCACTCGGTGTTGTAAAAGTTATGATTGGCGCCGAAAACCTGAAACGTCGATTTGGAATACGAGCGGGCTTCTCCCGTGTTTTGCAGCATCCGGTCGAAGGGTTTGATTCCCTGCAAATCGGACACATCGCCGTCGCAGGCCGGCAGGAGCACATTCCAGAAAACATCGGGCGCATCCAGTATGCGGCCGGTCTGGCCGTCGACGGGTCCGATTTCAAACAGCGAACGGAAAACAACCGGTCCGATCCGGGCCGGCCACGGGCTCGCCGGATCATGATACTGCGCCATGGCGGCGCGCATTCCTTCTCCGCCGCGTGAATGTCCCATCAATCCCACCTGGGAAAAATCCATGGCCCCTGTGAGCTCAAAACCCAGGGATGGCAAAGCGCCGCCGTCTTTATTCCATTGCGCCAGCTGTTCGAGGTGACGCAGAACGAGCCGGCCGCGCCGGAGATTCAAGCCGCCGTCGCCCGGCTGGCCGGGCGCGGCATTGACGCCCCGATTGGCGTTGATCGATAGCACCACATAGCCCCAGCCGGCCAGAGGCCTTGCCAGATAGTCGTACCCCCGATGGTTGGGAGTCACTTCGTAACGATCGGGACAGGTCCCGTGCAAGGTGTAGTCTATCCGGTCGTCGATCCGGATGCCGAGACCGGCATCGAATCGTCCGCACGTCCCGTGGTTGCCGTGGAGAAAAACAATCAGCGGATACGGCCCGCCGGCGGCCGGACGCCAGACATGCGCCCACAGCTCGGTCTCCATGACATCCGTCACGGAGGGATCGATGGAGGCGGGCAGTTTGTATTCCCCCTCCACAACGGCGAGCGGCGCGGGGTTCGGAAAGGGGGAAGGCGAACAGGCCAATATCGGAAACAGCAGGCCGAAAAGAATAATGAAGAGCACTCTGCAAAAGGGATTCATCAGGCACATCCTCCGTCAATGGAGCATCATTCCCCCGGCCGGTTGACGCTCTATTTCTTCCGCCGGGTATGGTTTTTAGATAGCATGCAGCGGGCCGGAATCCCGGCTGGCGGGATCGAGCCCTTCGCAGAACTTCAAACATCCTGCGAAATTTCCGTCAAGAGAAAAGATTAAAATCCGCTTGACAAGACATGCTCCCTGGGGTAGAAGTTTTACAAACTGGAATGATTCCGAAATGAAAAAGACGAAAGAAACCCTGATCAGTCAGTTGAGGGAAAAGGGCCTCAAGGTCACGCCGCAGCGCATGGCCATTGTCGACGCGCTGGTGGAAAACCGCTACGAGCATCCCGGCGCGACGCTCGTCTTCAACGAAGCCCGCAAAAAAGCCAAACACGTAAGTCTTTCAACGGTTTACGCGACGCTTAAGGAATTTTCTGAAAACGGTCTCATTCGCCAACTGGAATTCGACCGGATGGAGAACCGCTACGACGTGGATCTCTCCGACCATGTGAATCTCATCTGCAACCGCTGCGGGAAGATTTTCGACTACTCCATTCCCGCATCGCTTGAACCCAGAGATATTGCCCGGAAATCGGGTTTTGTCGTGACCGACACCCGACTGGAATTTCACGGGTATTGCCGGGATTGCCTGAAGCGACCCGACTGAACTTTCTTGTGCCGCACTGCCTCGCGGCCTATTTCACGGATGATAAAAAAGTGCGGTGCGTGGCTTTAATTTTATATCAGAATCATTCCAGATTAGAGAAAAGAGGAAGACATAAAAGGGGCAACCATTTTTTAACGAAACATTCCAGGAAAGGAGGAGATTCCATGACTGACGAAAGCAAATGCCCGGTGACGGGCAGAATGAAAAAACCCATTTCCGGCGGCGGCAAATCGAGCCGGGACTGGTGGCCGAATCAATTGAACATCAGGATCCTTCATCAGCATACACATAAAAGCAATCCCATGGGCGAAGGGTTTGACTACGCCAAAGAATTCAGGAAACTCGATCTCAAGGCCGTGAAGAAAGATCTCTATGCGCTCATGACCGATTCGCAGGACTGGTGGCCGGCCGACTGGGGTCACTACGGCGGGCTCTTTATCCGCATGGCCTGGCACAGCGCCGGCACCTATCGCCTGGGCGACGGCCGCGGCGGCGCGGGCTCCGGTTCCCAGCGGCTGGCGCCGTTGAACTCCTGGCCCGACAACGTGAACCTCGACAAGGCGCGCAGGCTTTTGTGGCCCATCAAACAGAAATACGGCAGGAAAATTTCCTGGGCCGATCTCATGATTCTGGCCGGCAACTGCGCACTGGAATCGATGGGATTTAAAACCTTCGGTTTTGCCGGCGGCCGCGTGGACGTCTGGGAGCCGGAAGAAGACGTCTACTGGGGCAGCGAAGAGGAATGGCTGGCCACGAGTGACAAGCCCAAAAGCCGCTACTCCGGCGACCGCGATCTCGAAAATCCCCTCGCAGCCGTGCAGATGGGATTGATTTACGTAAATCCTGAAGGCCCGGACGGCAATCCCGATCCGGTCGCCTCCGGCCGCGACGTGCGCGAAACCTTCGCGCGCATGGCCATGAACGACGAAGAAACCGTCGCGCTGGTCGCCGGCGGCCATACCTTCGGCAAGTGCCACGGCGCGGGCCCCGCAACCCATGTAGGACCGGAACCGGAAGCAGCCCCCATCGAACAGCAGGGCCTCGGCTGGAAAAGCAGCTATAAAAGCGGCAAGGGCGGCGATACGATCGGGAGCGGCATCGAAGGCGCCTGGAAACCGAATCCGACAACCTGGGACATGGGCTACCTGAAAGTCCTCTTCAAATACGAGTGGGAACTGGTCAAAAGTCCGGCGGGCGCCAATCAGTGGCTGGCCAAGGACGTCGAAGACGAAGACATGGTTGTTGATGCGCACGATCCGTCGAAAAAGCGCCGCCCGATGATGACCACGGCCGACCTTTCGCTGCGCTACGACCCGATTTACGAGCCGATCGCCCGGCGCTATCTGGCCAATCCCAGGGAGTTTGCCGACGCCTTTGCCCGCGCCTGGTTCAAGCTGACACACCGCGACATGGGCCCGCGTTCGCGCTATCTCGGCCCGGAAGTTCCGAAAGAAGTGCTGATCTGGCAGGATCCCATTCCCACCGTCAATCACAAGCTGATCAGCAAATCGGACGCCGCCTCGCTCAAGAGCAAAATCCTGGCTTCGGGCCTGTCCGTTTCGGAACTGGTTTCGACCGCCTGGGCGTCCGCTTCCACGTTCCGCGGTTCCGACAAGCGCGGCGGCGCCAACGGCGCCCGCATTCGCCTCGCGCCGCAGAAGGATTGGGAAGTAAACGAACCGGAGCGTCTGGCCAAAGTGCTCAAAACGCTCGAACGCATCCGGAAAGCCTTCAACAAAGAACAGACAAGCGACAAAAAAGTATCGCTGGCCGACCTGATCGTTCTGGGCGGCTGTGCGGGCATCGAGCAGGCGGCGAAAAATGCCGGTTACAAAATTATGGTTCCCTTTACGCCGGGTCGCATGGACGCCTCGCAGAAGCAGACCGACGCGGCTTCTTTCGGCGTGCTCGAACCGAAGGCCGACGGCTTCCGCAACTATGCGAAGGCCAGATACGCCGCATTGCCGGAGGAGACATTGGTGGACAAGGCGCAGCTTCTCACGCTCACCGCGCCGGAGATGACGGTGCTCGTCGGAGGCTTGCGCGTGCTCGGCGCCAACTTCGGCGGCTCTCCGCACGGCGTTTTCACCTCGCGCCCGGGGGCGCTCACCAACGACTTCTTCGTGAACCTGCTCGACATGGGCACCGAGTGGAAGGCATCGCCGCAAGACCCGGACGTGTATGAAGGACGCGACCGCAGGACCGGCGAGATCAAATGGACCGGAACACGCGTCGATCTGATTTTCGGGTCGAACGCGCAGCTTCGCGCCGTGGCGGAAGTTTACGCCTGCGTGGATTCGCAGGAAAAATTCCTGGGCGACTTTACGGCGGCCTGGAACAAGGTCATGAATCTGGACCGCTTCGACCCGGCGTAACAGGAGCTTGCAATTTCCCGTAGCGCGTCACCACTTAGATTCCTCCCCCTCGATACCCTGAAGGGCACACGTGGGGGAGGTCAGGCGGGAGTGATAAAGCTACGCCAATCAAATAAATATTTTTAAAAAAGGAGGAGATTAAAATGTCGAAAACAGAAGAAGCATTGCAGGAAGCTTTTGCCGGAGAATCACAGGCCAACCGCAAATATCTGGCTTTTGCGGCCAAGGCCGACCAGGAAGGATTTGCTCAGGCGGCAAAACTGTTTCGGGCGGCCGCGGAAGCGGAGACTGTCCATGCCCACGCCCACTTAAAGGCGATGAAAGGCATCCGTTCCACAAAGGAAAACCTTCAGGAAGCGGTCGCCGGAGAAACGCACGAGTTTAAAAGCATGTATCCGGCCATGATTGAAGCAGCCAAAGCCGAAGGCCATAAAGAAGCGGAAAGATCATTTATTTTCGCCAACGAGGTGGAAAAAATTCACGCCGGACTCTATCAGCAGATGCTGGACAATCTCGATGGCGCGAAAGAAACCTACAGCTATTATGTCTGTCCGGTCTGCGGCTATACGGCGGAAAAAGAAGCGCCGGAAACCTGCCCGGTTTGCGGCGCCAAGGGAAAGATGTTTAAAAAAGTGGATTAATCGTTTTACATAAAAAAAGGAGACTCATTATGACAGCCAGAAATGAAGTGTACAAATGCAATGTCTGCGGCAATATCGTGGAAGTGCTTCACGCGGGTGTAGGAAAGCTCGTATGTTGTGAACAGCCCATGAAACTCATGACGGAAAACACAACGGACGCCGCGAAGGAAAAGCATGTTCCGGTCATTGAAAAAACGGCGGGCGGATTCAAAGTAACCGTTGGCAGCGTGGCGCATCCGATGGAAGAAAAGCATTACATCGAATGGATTGAAATTCTCGCGGACGGCAAAATCTATCGCCAGTATTTGGCGCCGGGCCAGGCACCTGAGGCGGTTTTCCCCATTGAGGCAGCCAGTATCACGGCGAGAGAGTACTGCAATCTTCACGGACTGTGGAAAGCGTAAGCCGGAACAGGACCACGATAAAAAGGAGAATCCATGGTTAAATTATACCGATGCATAATTTGCGGCGACGCTTATATCGGCGCCAGCCCTCCGGCGAACTGCCCTTTCTGCGGCGCTCACGGAGAATATATAGTGGAGGCCAGAGAAGCGGTCGTGAACTTTGATGTGCTTCTGAGCGCAAAAGACCAGGCCAAAGCCGAACACGCGCTTGCGGTGGAAATCAGCAATTCCGCCTTCTACATGTGCGCCGCCGGTCAAACCGACAATCCCGAGGGGAAGATACTGTTCAAGGCGCTGGGCAAGATCGAGGCGGAGCATGCCTCCATCTGGAGAAAAATCCTCAAACGGGAAGCCGTTGCGCCGGGAAGCGACGCCTGCCACACGCAGAATGTCGAAAATCTCAAAGAATCTCACGCAAGAGAAACGCGGGCCATCGACTTCTACCGCAAGGCGGCCGCCGAAGCGGATCATCCGCGGATCAAACAACTTTTTGAAGCGCTGGTGGACATCGAAACGGACCACCTGCACCTTTCCGAGGAAAGACTTTCGTAAATCAATCCATGGCCACCGGGGGCGGTCTTCCCCCGGCGGCCATCGGCAAATCTTTCGTTTTCACGGTTCGATATTTTAAAACACGTATTCCATTCCCTCCTGAAGAAGTGCGGATTTAAAACGTGTATAAAGCGCACCTGAAAGTGCGCACGACGTCGCTGTTGATCCCAAAAAGAATGATTGACATCAGAAGCCAACTTGCATATATTCAACGCACATTCAGTTCGGTTCTTATCAATACTCTGTTTCATCATGAAACTGCACGTTGACTGATCAGCGCGAGACAATAAGAACGATGTAGCTTATTCCACTCTGCATAAGAGTGTCTACATAGAGGAGCTACGGGTAGGCAAAGGTAGCCATAACCCTATCTGTGCAAAAGAGCGCATTTCGCTCTTTTCAACACAAGGAGGTCATTATGACAAGAATAAACCTATTAGTAGCAAAAGTTGTGCTTTTAGGCGTGTGTATTCTGTGTATTTCCCCCGGGACTTTACGGGCCGAAGAAACAACGGTATCGGTGACGGCATACACACTGACGGAGTGTTACCACAATAAGGGCAAGACCGCTTCCGGAGAGATGGTAAGACCCGGAATCGTAGCTGTATCAAGAGACCTGGAAAGAAAAGGGTTTAAACTGGGAACCCGAATCGCCATCAGCGGCATGGGAACTTTCATCGTCAAAGATCGAACCAGCCCCAAGAATCGTGGCAACATCGACATCTATATGCTCTCGCACGAGCAGGCAATAAAGTTTGGACGGCAGAAATTTGTTTTAGTCGAAAATCCCGATGGATTAAAGTCATTATCCAGTAAAGCAAAATATGTCTGTGTTCTAGACTAGTCGCGCCAATCCAAAGAAAAATGCCATTCAGTGGGTATAGGCTCCTCGCCGCTGGATGGCATTTTTTTTTCAGGGGCATTCAGGCGCCCCCTCAATTACTCGCCCACCATCCGCCGTTCAACAAGGCGAAGGCCGTGATATTGGGTAGGCAGTCATGCCCGAAAGAAATCGTAACATATTAATGATATTGACAGGCCGGCGCGAATTCCCTATACTGCGTTTCCGTCAAAACCGGCAACCGCGAAACCGATTACGATGCTGAAGGCATGACGGCCGCCGCCCGATGATCCGGCATTTGACGATCATCGCCAACCGGAATAATCCATGCCCGTCCGGAGGAGCTTTTTGAAACGCGACATTGCCATCGACTACCTGCGCAGCGTCGTCACCCTGCTGGTGGTCGCCCATCATGCCTCTCTGGCCTACAACACCGTCAGCTACCTTGACGCCAACGATTACATGAAATCTTCGACCCCCGTCGTCGATATGGCTCGCTGGAGGCCGCTGGACTTGTTCGTGGGCTGGAACGACACGTTCTTCATGTGTCTCATGTTCCTGATATCCGGACTCTTCATTCTCCCGTCGCTGAACCGGAAAGGCGCCGGCCGCTTCATGACCGACCGGGCCAAGCGTCTCGGCATTCCCTTTATCGTTTCCGCCTTTCTGCTGGCCCCGCTGGCCTACTATCCGTCATGGCTCTTAACAAGCGAAAGCGTCCAGGGCGGCTACCTGCCGCGATTCTTCACGAACGACGGCTGGGCAAGCGGGCCGGCCTGGTTTATCTGGGTCTTGCTGGCCTATGGCGCCGTCGTCGCCTTGGCGTACCGGTTCGCTCCGGGTCTCATGAAAAAGTTATCCTGGACGGCCGCCTCGCCCCGGAATCTGGTCGTGGCCTTTCTTCTGGCCAGCCTGGCGACGACGATTCCACTGCGCCTGTTCATCGAACCCGGCTACTGGCTGCATGTCGCGGGGCCCTTCTATTTTCATGCCTGGCGATTCCTTTTGTACTTCGCCTGGTTTTTGCTGGGCGTTGCCCTGGGCAGCGCCGATCCGGACCGTTCCCTTTCGCGGAAGAATCTCAAGCCGTGGCCGCTGTGGCTGGTCCTGGGCGCGGTCACCTTTCTGGTCCATGGATACATCGAAAATCAGGGAGCCGGTCTGGCGATCATTCCGGCATGGCTTCTGACCGTCATCATGACGACTTTCTTTTGTCTGTGCTGCACCTTCACGAGTCTGGCCGCCCTGGGTCTTGCGCGCGCTTTTTTCCATACCGCCCGTCCCGCGGCGGACAGCCTGACTGCCAACGCCTACGGCGTCTACGTCTTTCATTACGTCTTCGTCATCTGGATGCAGTTTCTGCTGCTGGGGCTGCCTTTTCCGCCTTGGATAAAATTTGTGGCGGTTTTCTTAACGGCTCTGGCGGCCAGCTGGCTTTTGACCGCGTTGTTGCGCAAAACCCCCGCCCGTCAAATCCTTTAAAATACAGGGTACCCCCTGAAGAAGTTATCATCATTTTTCTTTGCCCTTTCTCCCGCGTAACAGGCAAAATCGCTGAGAACCCTGAGATGCTTAATCCTTTTAAGGGCCCGCCATACAGAAATGTTCTTTTTGATAACAGACCGAATATGTTCATCTGCAATGATGTCAAGATCGATGATGCGTTTTCCTCTCTGGCATTGTTCTTGTAAGTAAAAACCAGGGAGGTAACGCATTATGAAAGTTATCGTCGCGGTTGTTCCGTCCGATAAACTCAAAAACGTAAAGGACGCCTTGCTGGAGGTCAAAGTGGGCAAGATCACCGTCACGCACGTGATCGGCTGCGGGGCTCAGGCCGGCAAAATCGAAGATGACGGGGGAAACCCGACCGGAGGCGAACTCATGGGAAGGGTTCGATTTGAAATTGCCGTCAATGACGACTATGTGAAGCCCACGGTGGAAGCCATTATCAAAGGCGCGCGCACCGGCCATATCGGCGACGGCAAAATTTTTATTGTTCCCCTGGAGGAGTGCATCCGCATTCGCACCGGCGAATCCGGACGGATGGCCATCGGATAATCCGGCCCGGAAAGGAAGCGACCCGATGAACGCCCATTATTTCCAGCACGTTCCCTTTGAAGATCTGGGCAGCATCCGTTCGTGGCTTCTGGCGGCAGGCTATGCGATCACCCGCACGCCTTTTTTTGAATCGGCAACCCTGCCCCGGCCCGATCAAATCGATCTGCTGGTTATCCTGGGCGGCCCGATGAGCGTCCACGACGAAGACCGGTATCCCTGGCTTGCGGTTGAAAAAAAATTCATCCGGGACGTCATCTCATCCGGGAAACCGGTTCTCGGGATATGTCTGGGCGCGCAGCTCATCGCCTGGGCGCTGGGCGCAAAGGTTTATCCGAACGCCGTCAAGGAGATCGGCTGGTTTCCCGTTTACGGCGTTTACTCCGGCGACGAGTCCATCTTTCGCTTCCCGCCCTCGCTTCAGGTGTTCCACTGGCACGGAGAAACATTTGATCTGCCGCGGGAAGCAATCCGCATCGCGAAAAGCGACCACTGCGAAAACCAGGCGTTTCAGTGGGGCCGGTCGGTCATCGGCTTGCAGTTTCACCTGGAAACGACGCCCGAAGCCGCGCGGGACATTGTCGCGCATTGCCGGGAAGAGCTGGTTTCATCGCCCTCAGTCCAAAACGAAAGAGAAATTCTGTCCGCCGGGCGCAAGCAATATCAGGCCATTAATGATTGTATGGGAAACATCCTTTCTTACCTCGTCTAACATCGGGCCATCACTTCTTCTTGCGCTCGTCGATGTCTCCCGGATAATTCATGGCCTCCGTACCGCGTTCGCGCGTCCGGATGCGGATGACATCCTCCACGGGCGTCACAAAAATGATGCCGTCGCCCGGCTCGCCCGTATAGGCGGATTGAAGAATCGCCTCAATGGCGGCTTCAAGGTTGCGTTCGTTCAAAACAATGTTGATCTGAATTTTGGGCAGGAGATTGACCTGATAGGTTCCGGCCCGTCCGACCAGTTGAACGCCTCCCTGCCGGCCGTGCCCCCGGACTTCAAACAGACTAAGCCCCACAATGCCTATCGCACTGAGGCCGTCCATAACGTCGTTCACTTTATCTTCGCGGATAATCGCTTCTATTTTTTTCAGCATCGTAACCTCTCCGATCTCTGATCCTGATGAATGCTTTTAACATTCGTTTTAAAACTGCGGCTTATAAGTAAGATCGTTCTCCGTGCGAGCTGATGTCCAGCCCCACCTCTTCTTCTATCGGGCTCACGCGCAGCCCAATGCTCACATGAAGCGCTTTGGCCAGCACATAGGTCATACCGAAGGCAAAAACAATCGTGACGATGACGGCAATCAGTTGAACGGCAAACTGGGAGGGATTGCCGAAAAACAAGCCGTTGGCCGCATCGGCGTTGACGGCCACGGTCGCGAACAACCCCGTGGCCAGGGTTCCCCAGGTGCTGGCCATCCCGTGACACGCCCACACATCCAGGGATTCATCGAGCTTTCTTCGTTCCCGGAAGCGTATCGCATAGTAGGCGAGCGGGGCCGCAACAGCGCCGATAACCATGGCCGCCAAGGGCGTCACATAACCGCATGCCGGCGTCACCGCCGCCAGACCGACCACCATGCCGGTTGCAATCCCCAGCGTGCTGGGCCGGCCGTCGAGCCAGGAAAGCAGCATCCAGACAAGGCCTGCGGTGGCCGCCGACGTGTTGGTGGTCACCAGGGCGTTTACCGCCACGCCGTTGGCGCCCAGGGCGCTGCCGGCGTTGAAGCCGAACCAGCCGACCCACAGCAACCCGGTTCCCAAAACAGTCAGCGGAATATTGTTGGGCTCCATCGGAAAACTGCCGTGTCCCTTGCGCGGACCGATGACCAGCGCAAAGGCCAAAGCGGAAAAGCCGGCGGCAATGTGGACAACGGTTCCGCCCGCAAAATCCAGCACGCCCATTTCCCTGAGCCATCCGCCCTGCCCCCAGACCCAGTGGCAAAGCGGATCATAGACCAGCGTCGCCCAGAGCAGACTGAAAAGCAGAAAGCTCTTGAACTTCACCCGTTCCACGAAAGCGCCTGTGATCAGAGCGGGCGTAATGACGGCAAACATCATCTGGAAGGCGGCAAAAAGCTGATGAGGAATATTTTTCGCGTACACCGCGTTGGGCTGGGCGCCGACTCCCGTAAACCCGAGATAATCGAGTCCGCCGATTAATCCGCCGATGTCCGGACCGAAAGCCAGCGAGTAGCCGTAAATCACCCACTGCACACCGATCAGCGACATGAAGATATAGCTCAACGTCAGCGTCGAGAGAACATTTTTTCGCCTCACCATTCCGCCGTAGAAAAAGGCCAGTGCCGGCGTCATCAAAAGCACCAAAGAGCAACAGACTAAGATCCAGGCGGTATCGCCGGTGCTGATTTGCGCGTTCATGGATATATACTCCTTATCGTTGATATATTGAGCAGCGAAAGGAGCAATATTCCTGCCAGCATCGATTTGTCACGAAACACGGGGAGTTATGGAATCAGCCCCCGGGCGTCGGGAAGCATATTTGTTCTATTGCGCGCGATCGATTACAAAATTGTTCTGCCTTGAATCTTAAATTATCAATTGGAATATCTTTCAGAATCCATCGGTAACGTGCGGATCAACCGGAGCAAGGCGAAAGTCTTGCCTTGCGATCGGCTGCATTTGCCGGATAAGAATTCACAGCTTATCATAAATACGATCGGGCATCGCTTTTAGCATCCAGGCGATTAATCTCCACTTGCGAGTAATATACACATTCGACGCTTTTCTTTTTATTGCATCATATATTTGCTTCGCTGCTTTATCCGCTGGGGAAGCCCAAAAGATGCCTTCTCCTTTGGCCATGGCTGTTTTAACGAATCCAGGTTTAACGTCAGTCACAATTATAGGTAATTGCAGGTTCCTGATTTTTTGCCTAAGGCCTTCCATGTGGTTGGATGCAAAAGCCTTGGATGCATTATAGGCAGGAGATTCTCTCCCTCCGCGCAGAGCAGCCATTGACGAAATGCCTACAAGATGCCCAGAACCCTTCTCTATGAAGTGATGAACGGCAACATTGGCAAGAGCGGAAAAACCGATCACATTCGTCCGGATGGTTTCATTTTCTACTTGCCAGTTGAGATCGTTATTGATTTCCCCTGTACCCGCGCTTATCACGACAAGGTCTGTTTCACCCAGTTCGTTTATGAATTCTGAAAATATACCCATGGCAGCTTCTGCATCAGCAATATCAATTTCCCGGATGAATATTTCGCCTCGGATTTCTTTGCGAAGCTCTTCCAACAGATGTTTTCTTCTCGCCATGACACCAACTGCATAGCCGTTTTGAGACAATATCCTGGCCAACTCACGTCCCATCCCGGAGCTGGCTCCTATCACGATAGCTTTCTTCATGGTTTCACATTCTTTCTTACACGATGCAATCAGCTGGAGCAAAGCAACCGGCCGGTTTTTTTGTCAGGCTGTTTTTCTGCTTAATACTGTTCTGCGTTCCATTACTTCAACTATCCATATACCGGCTGTAACGAATACAATATCAACAAGGATTCGCAAGAATAACTCCACAACAGACATTTCCAAGTATACCAGTACAAACAAATTATAAATCAGCCAATAGCTCCCGAAAGTTAAACATCCAAATCGCAAGGCGCGTACTATGGCAGTAACGTCATTTCTCTCTTCCCTTAAAAGCCGGTACATTACACTCAGCCATATTCCGATACCCAGCGTCCAGAAAAAGGTTTCCCATGGCTTTTGCGTATAGGCCGATAAAATAAGAACCAGGGCGTAACTGCAATATCGTCCTGCCAGAAAAAACAGCGGAACGAGGACAAAGGGCTTCCAGCTCAATCTATGCTGCTCTTTGACGTTGAGATTGCCGGTACCCGTCATCAACGACAGCATTAATGCCAACAACACTAAAGATGCCCCATCAGCGGCGCCTCCGCGAAGTTCATTCAGCAGTCGAGAGTCAAAGACAAGATTCATTTCGATGATTGCCAAAAAAGTCAGGATGCCGAATGAAAGACCGAAACGCCATCCCTTTACGACCTTTGTTCCAGGCAAATATTTTTGTATCAGAACAAACACTATGGCGACGGTTGTAAATAAAACGATGAGCATTGCCGTAGCTGCAGGCAAGATCAAACCTTTTTCGGCTAAAATACTGGGCGGGAAATTGTAGTATACACGCGGGACAAAAAGAATATGCAGAATCACATCCGCGAACACCCCAACGATAATACAAATAATCACTTTCCAATAATTGCATTTGAATGTTGTCATTGATTTGCGCTCTTCAGAATTATGACGTTCCATTGCGTCATAATTGAACCAAAACGATAAGCTCAGCCAAAGCCGCGCAGCGGTGATCGGCTGCAGCGCCGAGGTTATGCCGCCGTGTCTATTGCGCGACATACCCACCATCGATAGAATGAACACTGCCGGTAATAAACGAAGCGGCGTCACTGAGCAGATAGGCAACCAGCTGTGCAACTTCTTCCCGCGTCGCAAGCCTTTTCATTGGGTGGACACTCGCCATCCGGTCAGTAACCTCCTTGCCAGACTCCAAGATCCTGGGGGTTGCTACATAGCCAGGCGCAACGGCATTTACCCTTACATTTGACTCCGCCAGCTCCAGGGCTGCCGACTTGGTTAGACCAAGGATGGCATGCTTTGCTGTGGTATATGCGGTCATTCCCGGCAGACCAACCAAACCATTGGCAGAAGACATATTAACAATAGCGCCACCACCGCTTGAAAGCATGACGGGTATTTCATACTTCATGCAGTAAAAAACGCCTGAAATATCGGTATCAATCACTTCACGCCACACATCGATGTCGACATCTTGTACAGGAATGCCCGCGGGACCGGTAATTCCTGCGTTGTTCACTGCCATATCGAGCTGCCCAAATCGATCAACCGCTTTTTTCACAGCCCTTTCTATTTGAATCGGATCACATACATTTGCCTCAATAGGCAGCGTACGCTTCCCTTTAGGATCAATCCGTGAACACACACTCCGGACAGGTTCCAAGTGCCGACCGACCAATACTACAGCTGCGCCGCCATCATAAAGCCTTTCCGCAATTGTCTCGCCAATTCCGGTTCCCGCTCCGGTTATCAATGCAACTTTCTTAGTAAAGTTCATGTTTTGTCCTTCAATTTTTCCTATGCATAACGAAATAATCACCTGAAGCGCAGCGATCGGCTATAGCGGCTTTGCTATGCCATATCCTTCAAAATATCACCTGTTGATATTACCTTGGCATACGGATGCGATAATGCAGCCATAAAGGATGCATGAACCTCCGGTGCCTTTATGATCTTCTTGTTAAAGACTAAATCCATAGTTGCGCATGCATCCTCCGCAACAGTGCAATTGAAGCCCAAATCAAAAGCAGCGCGGGTTGTGGCGTCAATGCACATATGGGTCATGGCGCCACAAATGACGAGATTGTCGATACGCATACTCCTTATGGTTTCCGATAAAGATGTATTACGAAAGCTGTTCGGATAATTCTTGACTATCACCGTTTCACCATCCCTGGGCGAAACCCTTTCATTCAATTGTGCGCCTTCTGTGTCAGGCAAGAAAAAGAATGCATTAGGGGGAAGTGAAATGTGCTGTATATGTATGATAGGTGACTTTGACTTCCTAAATTCAGCCAAGAGAATTCGGGCATTATCGGCGGCAGCTTCTATACCGAAAAGTTCCATTTTCCCGCCGGGAAAATAATCATTCTGCAAATCAACGATAACAAGACCTCTATACATATGTCCTCCTTTTCGATGGATTGCTTAAGGGCAGAACGAAACGCTAAGCCGGCTGACAATGGAGCGCAGCGGAATTGCCAGCCCGATTTAATGCGGTTGTTATGTGCCGGGGTTATACTCATTTCCCTTCACTTTATTTATGTAATTTTCTATTCGTTTGTTTCTTGATTTTATGAAGCCAACCACCTTTCTTTTGTATAATAGATATTGGTTGACATCGGAAAATGACGGACGAGTTTTGAAACCATCAAAAGACAAATAAAATTTAATCTTATTGTTTTCATCTATCAGATCATCCAAGAAGAAAAAATGGATGTATCCCATGAAATCATCAAACAAATCGAAATAATTCCCATATCTCAATAAGGTGTCATAAAGTGGACTTTTTCCCCCAGAATAAAAGAGACGGATACATTCTAAGGTTAAATCAAACCTGTCATCAATTAAACTATTTACTCCGCGAGCTTGATTGATTGTATACTTTCCGTCAATTCTGTTATTTGGAAAAATGATATAGGCTCCAATAGTAGAACCTGTATCAAAAAGCTCCTTGACCTCGTCGGGAATTTGTTCTGTAAGCCAAAACTTTCGCTTATGATTTTTATACGAGTGTGTTATGGCATCGCTACCCAAGAAGAATTCTCCTAATTCTGATCTGTGATATAGGTAGGTACCAGTTTTAGTATCACTTAATTCAAAGAATTCGCGATTTGGTAATAGTTTGCTCCATAATATCTTATGATATCTACGGAGTGTTGGGCTGGCACTGTCAGGGTCGCCACCATTCGAATCCGAGTAAAAATTATAATTTATGTCAATTATCATTTGGCCCACACCTTTTCGTCTGTTTGCACACAACGAAATGCTAAGCCGGAGCCGCGCCGCAGGCGCTGCGATCGGCTTGGGCGACGGGTTATCCATTTTTGTATTTTATATGCAGTTCTTCTGCCACTTGTGCCAGTTTCTTATCAAGTGTCCAAATTGGAACGCCCGTCAATACAGCGGACGCGGCAAGCTGAGCATCAGCATAACCGATACCTTTTCCCATCAATCGGTTATTTTCAATAAAGGATAATACTTCTTCATACTCTGCTTCAATGCTCATGGGCAACAGTTTGAGAAAAGAAAAAATTACCGCTCTGTCTTTGAGATTTCCGCACGCCAGTTCGCCGACGATCAAGGGGTGACATAATACAGTTCCGTTATTGAGCAAATTTGCCAATTCAGTATTTCCATCCCGTAAATGTGAGACCCAAACGGAGGTGTCCACAAGAACCATGATTGATCATGCTCCTTTTCTTCTCGGTATTTCCTGAAGCTGTTTTTGAGTTCCACCTAACTTTGCAAGCCTCCGTGCGCTTTCTCTGGCAATAAGCGCTTCCAAGCCCAGCTTAACCAGTGTTGTTTTCTCTTTAATTCCGGTAATTTTTGATGCTTTATCAATTAAATTATCTTCAATATTCAGTGTTGTTCTCATATTTTTACCTCATACAAATGTGATGCAATAATATGCATATTATATGCAGATATTTCAAGATATTTTTTGATAACGAAAAGCTCAGGCGGAGCGTAGCGATCGGCTGTCTTGCTTTTTATACCCATTAATTTTCTGGTTCACCAGGTAGCTGCGCAGCATGGCAAACCGCCACCACCCATACATCATTGTCCTTAACCTTATAGAAAAAGCGACAGGGCTTTACAATGACTTCACGAAAAGGAAGTTCAGGAAACTCTGGAAGCGGCCTTCCCGACTCGGGAAACTTCTTGAGACGGGATAGAGCTTTCTCTGTTTTTTGACGAAAAGATAATGCAGCAGAAGGCCTGTCTCGGTGTATATACGCAATGGCATCAAGAAATTGGCGGCGGCCTGTGGGCGTGAATAATATTCTCACCGTTTTGCCGCCTCAAGATAACGGTCGGCCTCTCTCAGCACTTCGTCGAGTTCATAACCAGTTCCCGCCGCTATTTCTTTCTCGCCTCTGGCGAGCAAGTGTAAAATATCCATTTCGTGCTGTGCATTTTTATAGACTTCCATGCTTACCATTACCGCAGCCGCTCTTCCGCGCTGTGTAATAAAAACCGGTTCTCTTGAAGATGAAAGACTCTTCACTACATCGCTGGCATTTTGTCTAAGATCGGAAATGGGTATAATTTTTGGTGCATTTGGCATTGGTTGTACCTCCAGTTGTGCTTTTAATTGTACTGCCAATGAATAATGTAGTCAAGCTTTATGCCCTATTTTTACGGGTAACAATTAACATTCATAATGTACACAATCCGGCATTTTATGCCGCTTCAACGTTTAGCTGCTTTGTTCCGAAAAAATAACTATTGAAAATCAAACAACAATTTATTCGTACTTACACAACAGGTCTTTATTATCAGCAAATACATAATAAATATGGTGCAGGAACTTTTTAGGACACAAGAATGTGGAGACGACGATGATCTTGCGCGACATGTCGCACGCCCCGCAAAGCCCGCTGGATATGCTGTTTGCCGGAACGAAGAAACAAAAGGCATCCCGAAACTCTGCCATGCCGCAGATGGCTTCCAATGTGATGAGCAATCCGACTGACGCAACGTGTGCAACGCGCAACTTTATGACGCCGCAAGCTGCAAACGCGTTTCAAAATATCAATCCATTCAAAACCGGCGCTCCCGCGGTCTTACCGCCCGCAAAAAAGTGTAATTTTCAGGCGCCGAATGTTGCCGGTCCCTGTGAGCGTTCCATTTCTTCGGCCGGGTACGGTTTTAAAATATCGAGCAACCGGCCGGGATCCTGAAGCGCGGGATTGAGCCACAACGCGTGTGCGGCAGCGGGAACGATGACGGGCATGCGGTCATGGACGGGCGCGACGGTTTCGTTGGCCTGCGTGGTAATGATCGTGCAGCTTTCCAGCGGTTTTTGGTCGGGGGCCGTCCACTTTTCGTAAAGGCCGGCAAAATAAAAAGGGGCGCCGGATTTCAGACCGAAGCAATACGGAATTTTTTTGCCGCCTTCCTTTTTCCATTCATAAAATCCGTCAGCGGGGATGAGACATCGCCGCTTAGCAAAAGCGTGCTTAAAGCTCGGTTTCTGCGCGACGGTTTCCGCGCGGGCGTTGATGAGCCGGGCGCCGACGGACGGATCCTTGGCCCAAAAAGGAACGAGCCCCCAAAAAAAAGATTTCAGCAGATTGCCCCCGCCGGCGCCGACGACGGCGGGAATCGGCCGTCCCGGCGCGACGTTGCGGCTGCGATCAAAAGAAATGGAAATTTCGGAGATATTGAAATCCCGCGCGATGGCCGACAAAGCCGTGATCAATACAAATCGTCCGCACATGACTTCAACCGTTGTGTTGTTTCGCTTCGGAGCGGCCTCCGACCGATCCGGGACGCAGCCCGAGTTCTTTTCGTCGTCCCGGACAAAGCTTCCGGTACTGCCGTTTCTGCTGTTTAGGACAGTCCCGGCCCGCAGTGCGCGGACCGGGATTGTCGGATGTGCCGTTGTCTGACGGTTTCTATCAGACTTTAATGTTGCCTTCCTTCAAGGTCTTGGTGGCTTTGAAAATCTCGAGGGGGAACTTCTTGTAGATTTCATCGAGTTTTCCCAGGAGCACCGGGTAGCCGATGCCCTGCGCCAGCGCGAACGGACCGAAAGGCGAACCGCCGCCGTTGGCCATGGCCAGATCGATCTGCTTCGGATCATCCGCCACGCCTTCTTCCAGGAGCTTGGTCGCCTCGTTGACCTGCAGGGCGATGAGGTGGCTGATGTCGTATTCCTTGGTCGCCTTGGCCAGATCGATCGTCGGCCTTCCCTTGGACCAGTCATAGAATCCTTTGCCGGTCTTCTTGCCGAGGTTGCCTGATTTCAGATAGGCCAGAATCGCATCGGACGGCTTATAGTCGGGAGAAAGCACCTGGGCAAAATATTCCAGGCCGTGCAGGGCGACGTCGATGCCGACGTAGTCCGTCAGCTCGAAAGGCGCCATGGGCATGAGCGGTTTAAGCGCCGCGTCGAATTCTTCGGGTGTGGGATGACCCGCTTCCACGATCTTGGACAGCAGCACCAGCGAGGGTTCGTTGACCCGGTTGAAGATGAAACCGGGGGAATCCTTCTTCACGATGACCGGAACCTTCTTGATCTTTTTGGCGATCTCGTAGCCCACCTGAATGGCCTCGTCAGAGGTCTTGTTGCCTTTGATCACTTCCACCAGTTTCATCAGGATGGCCGGATTGAAGAAGTGATAACCGATTACCTTGTCGGGACGCTGGGTGGCGGACGCAATCTCGGTGATGCTGATGTTCGAGGTGTTGGACGCCAGAATGGCATGCCGCGGGGCGTATTTGTCCAGATCGGCAAACACACTCTTTTTAAGCTCAACCTTCTCGGGAACGGCTTCGATGATGAAGTCCGCGTCCTTGACGGCTTCTTTGATGTCTACCATGGGAACCAGGCGCTTAAAAGCGTCGTCGTAGGCTTCCGGCGTCATCTTGCCTTTTTCCTTAAACTTGTCGAAGCTGGCCTTGATGCCGGCCATGCCCTTGTCCACAAAACGCTGTTCGATATCTCTCAGGATCACCTTGTAGCCGCCCATCAGACAGCTGGCGGCGATGCCGTGTCCCATGTCTCCCGCGCCGATCATGGCAATGGTCTTGACGTCTTCTGCTTTCATTTTATTCTCCTTTTCTTAAATGGATAATAAAAGCAGGGAAGGGCTTTGTTCCCGCCAGGGCGCTCAGCCCCTTCCCTGTCCCTTGAATTTACTTTTTCAGTTTGGCGACTTCTTCATCCCGCAGAACCTTGCGCAGAATCTTGCCGACGGCCGACTTGGGCACGGCGTCGCGGAATTCAACGACCTTGGGCACCTTGTAGGCGGTCATTTTCTGCTTGCAGTATTCGATGATTTCCTCCTCGGTGGCCTGCGCGCCCGGCTGCAGGACAATGAAGACTTTGACCGTTTCGCCCCGGTAATCGTGCGGAATACCGACGGCCACGGCTTCAGCCACTTTCGGATGCTCGTAAAGCGATTCCTCGATTTCACGGGGATAGATGTTGAAGCCGCTGGCGATGATCATGTCTTTCTTGCGGTCGACGATGAAGATGTAACCGTCCTCGTCCACCTGCGCGATATCGCCGGTATGGAGCCAGCCGTCGCGCAGCTGGTTCTTGGTTTCCTCCGGATTGTTCCAGTAGCCTTTCATCACGGTCGGCCCCTTGACAATCAGCTCTCCCGGCGTTCCCGGCTTGACGTCTTCCACGCCGTTTTCCACGTCCACGAGGCGGAAGTCGTTGTCCGCCATCGGAATGCCGATGGAACCGACCTTGTTGAAGGACAGCGGATTGGCGATCGTAATCGAGCTCGTTTCGCTCAAGCCGTAGCCCTCGCTGAACGTGATGCCCAGATCGATCACGCGCTCGATCAGTTCCACGGGCATCGGCGCGCCGCCGGAGTTGAGGAGGCCCAGATATTTGCCCAGATCGAGGCTCGCCGCTTTGGGATGATTGACGATGGCGGTGATCATGGTCGGTACCGCCGGGAAGTAGGTGATGTGGCCGGATTTGACGATGGTGTCGAGTATTTCGTCAATGTCGAACCGCGGCACGAGAACCTGCGTGGCGCAGCCGAAAAACGCCCAGTTCATCGCCGTGATGTTGCCGTACACATGGAAGTACGGCAGGACGCACAGGGCGCTGCGCTCCTGCTGCGGCTGGGACAGAGGAGAATAGGCGCCCGGCGATGCCCACATGCCGCACTGGAACGTGGCGGCCACCAGGTTGCCGTGGGTCAAAAGCGCGCCCTTGGGAAAGCCGGTTGTTCCGCCGGTGAACTGGATCATCGCCGGATCATCCGGAACGATCAGCACCCGCGGCGGCCGGGTGTCCTTGCAGTTTTCGATCAGCTCCGAAAAGTGCAGCCAGCCTTCTTCCAGTTCAAGACCCTTGGCCGTGCTCACGCCGAAACCGTTGATGTAATCGGTAACCTTGGTGACGACCACACGCTTCAAACCCGTTTCCTTGACCAGGGGCCTTACGTTGGGCAGCACCATGTCGAACGTGATGAGCGTTTCCATCGATGTGTTTTCGAAGATGAACTTGAGCTCCGTCGGCGTGTACAGCGGATTGACATTGACGACAATGCCGCCCAGATGCAGGACGGCCAGATAGGATACGACAAATTGCGGACAGTTGGGCAGCTGGATGCCGACGCGGTCGCCTTTTTTCACGCCCTGGGCGGCCAGGGCGTTGGCAAGCCTTAAGACCTGCTCGCGGATCTGCCAGAAGGTCAGCTCGGATCCGTAGAAGCTGGTACAGACCTTGTTCGGGCACTGCCCCGCGGTCAGCTGAAAAATTCTCTGCGCCGGATACTGGGGATAGCGGATGGTCTGGGGAACGTAGTAGTCGTAGAATTTTTGCCAGGGTCTCATCGTCATAAACAGGAACCTCCTTAAGTAGTGTTGGTTAAGTGTTATTCCCCGTTATTGCCGTGTCGCAGGGCAAGACGCCGGTCCGGCTTATTTCTTCGCCGGAATATTCCGGCTTAGCGCCTCGCGGTCGCCGCCGCTCATGCCGGCGATGTAACGCACCAGCTTTTTGCGCGACTCGATGTCGTACTGCGTGGTGATGGCGATCTGTTCCATGATCGGTGAGCCGCCGCCGTGGTAGCCGCCCACCTTGGCGATGCCGCCCGAAGCGGAGCAGAGACTGTCGCCGATCATGCGCCACAGCTGGGCCTGATCTTCAGCCGACATTTTCGGACTGCGTTTGGTGTACTTGAGAAGCTGTTCGCCCGTATCGGGGTTGAGAAAATCTTTTTCATGCGGAAAAGTGGCCGGAACGCCGCCTGCGATATCGCAGACGATTTCGGCTTCCCGCCAGACCGCCTCGCCGGTGAGGCAGCGGCCGACGTTGCAGTAAATGGAGTGGGGAATGAAAGACCCCGGTCCGAAGGGAACGAATCCGTGCCCGGGAATGTATAGCTCCGGCTTGCCCAGATCGGAAGCTGTATAGCCCGCTGCGTAGCCCAGCTCGGTGGTCATGATGAGTTCGGCCAGCTTCGCCCGGACGTGCTCCGCCTTGTGAATGTTGTTCGCTTCCGCTGCTAAAGCGGCCGTTCCCAGAATCAGATCCCCGATTGCCGGCTTGCAGCCCGAATAGGAATGACGATGAAACAGCGCAAACAAAAGCGCCATCGCGCCGCCCAGCATCGTTTCGCCCGCCAGGAAGACCCTCTCCCAGGGAACAAAACAGTTCTCGAAGATCATGTAGGAATCCGTGGCGCCCTGCGTGACGCCGCGTTTGAAATGCTCCCGCGGACGCAGATTGTGGATCGTGACCACCTGCTTGAGGCCTTCCCAATCGCCGGGAACGGCAAACGATACCGCCCAGTCCTTGTCGTCCTTGAGCAGGGCCCGCGTGGGCGTGACCAGGACTTCGTCGGCCACGGAGGCTTCGGAAATGTGAACCTTGCAGCCTTCGACCACAATGCCGTCTTTGAGTCTTTCCTTGATGCGCAGATAGGAGCCGGGATTGGGCTGCTGGAAAGGACGAAGCATCCGGTCGCCTTTCACGTCCGTCTGGGCGCAGCAGCCGATCAGATCTTCCTTTTGGAAGCGAATCAGCCACTTTTTGAAGTTTTCATGATAGCTGGTTTCGCCCGGCTTGATTTTGTCGGCCTCGTAAGAAACGTTATAGATGGCATTGGAAGCGTCAATGCCCATGCAGCGCTGAATGCAGCCGCCTACCTTCTGGCAGAGCATCCGCGTCATGTCCTGCTTCTTGTGCAGATCGTCCGTGCTCTGGTGAATGTGCGTGAACCGGTTGATGCGCTCCCCGGTCAGATGGGAAACGGCCGTCATCAAATCCGCATTCTCGGGTTTTTCGGCTTCGTCGTAAGTGAGACCGATCGTGTTGAGACAATCCATCTGCAGTTCGTCGGTGCGGTCGATCAGTTGGCCGTCAAAATAAACATTGCGCTTCATTTTGGACAGGCCGTTAATATAATCCTGCTTGGTTCTCATTTTTCCCCCATCTCAAAAAGTGAGTCGGCGATTGCACCGTTCAGCAACCGCCGACTCTTATCAGAAATCTTAAAACTTCATCCTTCCACCTTGTACCTTGTACCTTGACCTTGATTCTTGAACCTTGAACCTTGAACCTTGATCGGTGTACCTTGTACCTATTCTTTCAGCGCTCCGGTGAAATTATCCGCTTCGACCTTCAGCGCCGCGCCTTCATTGTTCACGATGGCTGCGATGCGGCCGAAGAATTTCGGAAATTCCGCGCCGATGTAAAACTGCGACGACAACACGCGGCCGCTGTAATAGGCGGCTTCCGGGTTTTCCGCGATAATCTTCGCGCGTTCCGGTCCCTTGGCGTCGCCCAAAAGCGCTTTGGCTTTGGGTGTGGTGAGGGTGAGGCTCCACAGATGCAGCCAGGCCACAATCAGGGGGAACATGGCCTGCTGGAAGGGGGTGGCATTGTTGAGCAGAAGGAGAATCTTCATTTCGCCCAACTGCTTCTTCATCATCTCGATCATTTCGTCGAGTTTGGCCAGCCCTTCGACAACCGGATTGACATACTTGTCGTCAACGACGCCTTTGGCCTTGGCAATCGTGCCGTTCATCCATTCCCGAAGCTGAGAGTAGTTGTACATCTCGGGATTCATGAGAATCTTGCGCATGACCAGGTCGAGCGACTGGATGGCGTTGGTTCCCTCATAGATCGAGAATACCTTGGTGTCGCGGGCGTACTGTTCAACCGGGTATTCCTGGCAGAAGCCGTAACCGCCATAAACCTGCATCGCTTCGGCGGTAACGAGCCAGGAGGCGTCGGAGATGCCGGCCTTCACGATCGGGGTCAGGATTTCGACGATGCCGGTCGCCTTTTTCACTTCTTCGGGATCCTTCGACGCATGCATGATATCCTCGTGAAGAGCGAGGAACAGGCACAGCATGCTCATCCCTTCAACGTTGCTCTTCATGTAAAGGAGCATCCGCTTCACGTCAGGGTGATTGATAATGGTCACGGGGCCGCCCTTGGGATTCGTGATGAGCGCGCTCTGCACCCGGTTGCGGGCGTACGTCACAGCGTGCAGGTAAGCGGCGCTGGAGCAACCCAGAGCCTGGACGCCCGTGTGGATACGGGCTGCGTTCATGAGATGGAACATGATCTGCATTCCCTGGCGTTCCTTGCCCAAGAGGTAGCCTACGCACTTGCCGTTGTCGCCGAAGGTCAGCATGGAGGTCGCATTTCCCTTGAGCCCCATTTTATGCTCGATGCCGGCGCAGATCATGTCGTTGCGCTCGCCTAAGGAGCCGTCCTTGTTGATGTGGAATTTGGGAACGACGAAGATGGATATTCCCTTGGTCCCTTCCGGATCGCCTTCGATCCGCGCGAGGACCGGGTGAATGATGTTGTCGGTCATGTCGTGCTCGCCGTTGGAGATGAAGATCTTTGTGCCGGTGATCAGATAGGTGCCGTCGGCCTGCTTGACCGCTTTTGTTTTCAGAGCGCCGACATCCGATCCGGCGCCCGGCTCCGTCAGACACATGGTGCCGCCCCACTTTCCTTCCAGCAGCTTGGGAACGACCATGTCGTACAATTCCTTATTGGCGAAGGGGGCGATGATGGCGAGCGCTCCGGTGATCGAGCCGCAATACATCGTGAGCGCCGTGTTCCCGGCATTGAAATACTCTGCGCAGGCCATCGAAATGCTGGAGGGAAGACCCATTCCGCCCATTTGCTGGGGCAGGGCCAGGGAATGGAATCCGGACTCGATATAGGCATTGAATCCCTTTTTGAACGACTCGGGAACCTTGACCTCGCCCGTTTTGGGATCGAACTTCAGGCCCGTCTTGTCCCCTTCGGCGTTGGTCGGATAAAACTGCTGAATGGCAATCTTCTCTGCCAGTTCAAGCGTATCCTCGTATACGCTCCGGTCAAAATCCTGAAATGCCTCGAACCGGTTCAACTTCTCTACTTCCAGCATCTCAAACAGGGTAAAACGGACATCACGCGAATCGATTAACTGATTTAACGACATATTTCCTCCTTCAAAAAAAATGTTTTTTAGTCCCTGGTGAACAAGGGACGAGTACCCGAAGACCTTAAATGGCTTCCCTCCTGCTTCCGTGTCGATGGCCGCAACGCAGGCCGCGGCGGCGGTTTCCGGCCGCGAATTCATCCGCTGACGTCTGATGGAAAAAAGATAAGAGAATGCCGGTTGTCGTCCATAAGATTGCCGATTTTGAATGCCTCATGCCTGCCCTTCCTTGAACACTTCAATGTACAGAGCGCTTTGCTGATGCTGAAAAAAAACCGTTACATCTGTGACCAACATTCATTGGGTGATATCGAACGTTCGTTATTTTTTCTTAGCAGATAAACAACGAAAAGCAAGAAATATTTTTAATTATCCTGAATGTTTATGATTTTATACCTAAAATCGGAAAATACGCCTGTTTTTAAATAATTGCGTTGTATTGCCGGGTGAATTAATGTATAAACCATCGTCAAATTCACTTTTCCTCAAAAGGACCCCGCCCATGGCCGTCGCCAAAAATGTCAGCGGAACCGTCGAGACGCGGATCAAAAATCCCAAGCTGGTGCGCAAGAAACATTTGCTGATCGCGGCCAAGGCAACAAAACTTTTCATCAAAAAAGGGTTCTCCGGCACCAGCATGAGAGACATTTCCCGCGTCACCAAAATCACCCTGGGCAATCTGTATTCCTATATCAAGAAGAAAGAAGACGTTCTGTGCCTGGTATTTGATCTCTACCACAAATCATGGGTCAAGGTCCTGGAAAAAAACGGCATCTACGATATTGACGATCCGCAGGAGCAGATCCGCCGGGCCATCCGGGCCATGCTGCAAAGCTGCGAGCCGTATCAGGACGAAATCAAGCTGATGTACCTGGAATCGCGTTTTCTGCCGGAGAAATCTCTCCAAAGCGCCATGGAGAACGAACGGGAACTGGTCCACGAATTTGAAAAAATGATCCGCCGCGGAGTCGAGCGGGGCGTTTTTCAAGTCGAAGATCCCTTTTACGCGGCCAACATGATCGTACTGCAAATGTCCGTGAATCCCCTGCGCGGCTGGAATCTGCGCGACCGGTACCGTTACGAAGAGCTGATCCGGCTTACGGAAAACTACATTCTGAAAACCCTGGTCAAATAAAGCCTGAAAAAACTTTCATCTTCCGGAATTTTCTTTTACACGGCGCATTGCAGCGCTGACGGGCCCCGTCCGGCGACCCGCGCCGCTTAGCGCCGTGGGAAAAATCCACCCTGCCGCATCAGGGTCCTTTGCGCTGTCTTCCATACGGAATTCCCAGGAGGCGCATCCGGTGCCGGAGCGTGTTGGCGTTGATTTTCAAAAGCCGGGCCGCGCCCTCCTCCCCCTGAATTCTCCCCCCGGTTCTGTCGAGCGCCGCCTCGATATGCTGCCTTGTGGCCTCGTCAAGAGAAAGAAAGGATTTCCCCGTCTCCGGCAGGCGATGCCCTTGCCGCACGTCCGGAAGCGGTGCGATTTCATCGAAATCAATCGGCCGCGACGGATCGGTAATGCGCATCCGGATCAGCGCCCGTTCCACGACGTTTTGCAATTCGCGCACGTTTCCCGGCCAGTCGTAAGCCATCAGGCGCTCCATGGCTCCCGGCGCCAGTTCCGGATTGATGCGCAGATTCAGTTCCTCGGATTTGTTCATGATGAAGTGATGGACGAGCATGGGAATGTCGGTTTTCCTTTCGCGAAGCGGCGGAATATGGATAGGAAAGACGTTGAGGCGAAACCAGAGGTCTTCCCTGAAAACGCCGTCGCGGACCAGTTCCTCCAGATTCCGGTGCGTGGCGGCAATCACTCGCACATCCACCCGGACCGGCTTGTTTCCGCCGACCCGGTCGATTTCCTTTTCCTGCAGCACCCGCAGGAGCCGGGACTGGACGGACGTCGGCAGATCGCCCACTTCATCCAGAAAGATGGTGCCCTGGTGGGCGCGCTCGAAGCGGCCGTACTGGCGGGCAACCGCCCCGGTAAAAGCGCCCTTTTCGTGGCCGAACAGTTCGCTGTCGATGAGCCCATCAGGAATAGCGCCGCAGTTGATTTTAACAAGCGGGCCGTCTTTCCGCGGTGAGGAATAGTGGATCCGATTGGCGATGATCTCCTTGCCGACCCCGGTTTCACCCAGGAGAAGGACCGGCGTGGTCAGCAAAGCGACATGGGACACGGTTTCCATAATCGGCCGCAGGCCGCTCCCCGACCCGATAATTTCCGTATCGGACGTCTGTTTCAGCTCACGGCGCAGCCGCCGGATATCGTGATCAAACAGGTCCTTGATGTTCACGATTTCCTGGTACTGAAGACTGTTGGCCATGGCGATGCAGAAAGGACTGTAGAGAAGATCGATGAGATGGGCATGCTCCTCCGTGTAACGATCGCGCCCGCGCACGAAGAAATCGATCTGTCCCAACCGCTGCTCCTTGAAGCCCGCAAACAGCACCAGGCTTGACTTCTCGACCTGCCCCAGAGTTTTCCAGATGGTGAAGGGGATCAGATACTCCTCGGTTTTGTTGAAAATCCGGACGGTGTTCTTGACTCTTTTCAGCAGTTTCGGCGTTTCCGGAGGCATGGAAATCGTTTTGTTCCGGGTATCCAGAGGAATGGCCGACTTCACGGCCATGATGACGAAAGCGTTGTTTTTTTCATCGTAGTAACTCATCATGACGCCGTCGAGCGGAATATAATGCTTCAGGTAATCCAGGCAGGCCTGGGCCACCTCGCCGATATCCAGGCTGCTGCAAATGCGCAGCGCCGCCTGGTTGAAGAAATCCAGTTCGTGAGTTTCCATCCCGCCTCCAGCAGCCATTAAAGTACGGCATATGATAGACCGGGAGGAAAGTATCATATATCGCATTGAATATCTACCACATATGATATTCGGCAGGACATAACCATCACATCTGTTTGAATTTATTAACTACATCATTATGGCACAGTTGTCGCAAAGTAGATATTGATCATCCACGAAGCAACTCTCCCCATGCATCGTGACGGAAAACAACCAATAAGAAAGGAGTTTTTTATGACTGAAAATGAAAAGACCCGCAATAAAAAGCACAACGCAACACCTCGCAAAGCATTCGACGAGGGACGACGTAATTTTCTGAAAGGCTCTTTGACGGTCGGAGCCGCGGGATTGCTGGCCGGCTTTGCCGGCGGCATTCCGAAAATGGCGCTAGCCACGACCACGGCCGAGAGTGTGGCGTCCCCCAACTGCAAAAAATTCTCTTTCGACACGCCGCCGGCGCCCATTGCCGCAAGCCAGATCAAAACAAAAAAATCCGTTGACGTCGCCGTTCTGGGCGCGGGGCTGGCCGGCCTGTGCGCCGCTTACGCCGCCGCCGAGAAAGGGGCCAAAGTCGTTCTTCTGGAAAAACGAAAGACCTTTACTTTTCACGGAGGTTGGAATGCATCGGTGGACGACCGCCTGCACAAGGCGCAAAAAATTCACATCCCGAAAGACAAGATCATGGCCGAGGTGATGCGTTTCAGCGCCTATCAGTCCAACGCCCGGCTCATCAAACTCTACCTGGACGAGTGCGGACGCGTCATGGATAAAATCCTCGACATGGCCGATGCCGCCGGCGTCAAGTATTTTGTGGATACCGACAACAAGTCCTACTGGCCCTACACGGAATTTCCCACCGCCATTCAGTTCCTGCCCGGCTGGAATTTCACCCTGTGCGGCATGCTGGAAAAATACGTCAAGGCAAAGGGCGTCGAAATCCTCTATGAAACACCGGCCGTCCAGCTGATCCGGAAAAACAACAAAGGCAAGGTAACCGGCCTTGTGGCCAAAGGAAGCGACGGCTACATCCAGGTAAATACCGCCAGGGGCGTTATCCTCTGCACGGGAGGCTACGTCAACAACAGGGAAATGTTTGAAAAATACTCGCCCCGCTGCCTCAAGATCGCCGGCGACGGCTATCCGGAAGGCAGCAACACGGGAGACGGCATTCTCATGGGAATGTGGGTCGGCGGCATAAAACAGGAGACGGACTGCCCCATGCTCTGGGACGGCTTTACCGCAATTCCGGGCGGCTTCAGAAACCGCGTCGTGAATCTCGCGCGCCAGCCTTTCCTGTACGTGAACCTGCTGGGCGAACGCTACGCGAACGAAGACGCGCCTTTCGGGTACACCGCCAATCAGGACATCGCGCAGCCGGGCGCCTGGAAATGGACCGTCTGGGATGCCAACTGGGATAAGGATAAAGACAAAATGCACGGCACCGTCTGCGAAAAAATGGTCAAAACGCCGCTGTGGAACAACAAAGCCTATGATCATTTCAAAGGCAAAGGCGTCATTGTTGAGGCCGACACGCTCGAGGCGCTGGCCGACAAAATGCAGGTTCCCCGGGCCGCTTTCGTCGCTACGGTGAAACGTTACAACGAACTGGTGCAAAAAGGCGCAGACGAGGATTTTGGAAAAGATCCGGCAAAACTCACCGCGATCGTCAAACCGCCTTTCGGCGCCTGCAAAACCGGCGCCGGGCTGCTGGTCACCATGGACGGGCTGCGGATCAACACGGATCTGCAGGTGCTCGACGCCGAAAGCAAACCTATTGACGGGCTCTATGCCGCCGGCAACGCCTCAGGTGATTTTTTCTGCAACGACTACCCCATTACCGCTACGGGGATCAGCCACGGGCGGGCGTATACCTTCGGCTGGCTGGCCGGCGAAAAAGTCGCCGCCCTGAAAGGGTGATCGGTTATGGCGCATCAACCGGCAGACGGCTTCAAAACGGGAACGAATGCGCGCCTTCCGGCGGCAAGGATCCGCAGGATGCCCGACGCCCCGCTTTCACGAACAGGGCGCCTTGCAAAAATCCTCCGGGCGGCGGTAATCCTGTTTTTTCTTCTTGCCGCCTCTCCGGCCGCCTGGTCACAAAAGGCGGCGGATAGTTCGGGACCTTTTCTCGGCGAACGCCATAAGACAGCCGGCATAGCCTGCTCCCGGTGCCACGGAGAAAAACCGGCGGCGCCGGTTGCCGCGGGAATCTGCGCCGGCTGTCATCCGAATGTGGCAAAAACCGAGAAGATCCGGGAGGACTTGCCCAATCCGCACAACGCCCATATGGATTATCCGGATTGCACGGATTGCCATCACGTCCACAAAGCATCGGAAAACCAGTGCGGCCAGTGCCACAACTTTGATTACAAAATGCGGTGAAAAGGTCGGTCTCCTCAAGGCGCCAGCGGACCAGGTTACCCCCGTACGGCGTCTGCGGCCTTGAGGAGATTGACAATAAGGGTTCGGCGGGGCGGGCGGTTTGCCGCCCCCGCCATAAGAGCAAGGAGAATTTATGTTTGGAATAGGCGTACCGGAATTGCTGATCATCCTGGTCATCATCCTGGTTATCTTCGGCGCGGGAAAGCTGCCGCAAATCGGATCGGCTCTGGGCAAAGGCATCCACAATTTCAAGAAAACCGTTTCAGACACCGGCGAGGCTTCCCGCAAGACCGCAGAAATATCCGGCGGAAAAGAGTAGCCGCAAACCGCGCCGTTCGGAAAACCGGACGGCCGGACTACGTCTTCACATGGATGAGCGGCAGCGCCAAATGGCGGCGGGCGGTTTCGCCCCTGAGGCGCGTCTGCTCGCGCACGGTGGGGCTGCCCCTCCGGCCCTTGCCGATTTTCTCGATCAGGTGCGAAGAGCCAAGATGCACCGTGTGTTTGCCGAACTTCCGGGCGAGTTCATCGGCCGCGTCGTAAACGTCCCGGACTCTTTCCGCCTGCACCGGGTCGTCGAAGAGCGAATACTGAACGCTCTCGTCGGCAACGAGATCCGCAAGGATCACGCCCGTCGCCCGGTAGAGTTCCCGCGGCCGGTAGCAGGCAGCGAAAAGCTCGCGGACAATTCCGGACAATTCCAGCGGACAGGCGCAGGGCCTGGACAACGCCACCTCGCTTCCCGCGGAATCGAAATTCTGTTTTTTCAGAAATACCAAAATTTTTTTCGGCGCCAGAGAATAACGCCTGGCCTTGATACAGGCCGATTCCACGTTGCGCGCAAGCTGCGCGAAAAGATAGTCGGCATCGGAGGTCGGCGGCGCAAATGTCTTGGTCTTGCTGATGGAGGCGTAACTGCTTTTTTCTTCGGACGTCACCGGATAAACCGATTCGCCGCGCAGCTCCCGCCAGATTTCCACGCCCGGCTTGGTGAATTTCCGCCGCACGGTGTCTTCGGACATCTGCGCAAACGCAAGCGCGGTGCGGATTCCCATCTTGGCCAGATAGTTCGCGGTGGCCGGCCCGATCCCCCAGACTTTCTCCACCGGCAGATCGTTCAGGTACGGCGCAATCTCCCGCCCCCGGATGACCGTCAACCCCGAAGGCTTCTGATGCTTGGAGGCCGCCTTGGCCAGCACTTTGGTGATGCTCAATCCCACCGACACGGTAATGGCCAACTCCCGCTCGATTTCTTTTTTCATCCGCAGGGCAATGTCTTCATAAGACGCTTTCAGCGCCCGGCGCATGCCGGTGAGATCGGCAAACGCTTCGTCGATGGAATACTCTTCCACGTCGGGCGTAAAGCGGCGCATCACCGCAAACAGCCGCCGGGAAAACAGGCTGTAGGTTTCGTAATCCGAAGGCAGGATGATGAGACCGGGGCACATCTTGCGCGCATCGACAAGCGACACGCCGCGCTTGACGCCCAAGCGTTTGGCGGCGTAGCTTGCGCAGGCCACAATCCCGCGCTCGCCCCCGGTGATGAGCGGCTTTCCCCGAAGCTCCGGATGAATCGCCTCCTCGCAGGACGTAAAAAACGCATCGCCGTCGATGTGAACGATAGCGCGCGGCCAGGAATGAAGGGAGAAGATCAGATCAGTCATAACAAAAGACAAGGTTCAAGGGACAAGGTGCAAGGCGCAGGAATTCATGTGAACTTGCGCCGTGTCTTGATTAAACCGTTGAGCATTGCTGATATTTCATTGACTTCTTGCAGCCATTTTTTCCCTTTGTCTTTATTACTGAGCTCCATTGATCGTTTCCACACATCAAGGTCTTCAAATCGTATCGATGTTTTCTCCTCAGAGCCTGTATTCTTTGTCCTTGTTCCTTCATCCTTGTACCTTGAACCTTTATTTATGGTACTTTCTCACCAGCGCCGTGATGACCCCCGCAATCCTCAGTTCCTCCCGCGGAATAATCGGCGGGTATTTGGGGTTGGCCGCCTCCAGTGTAATCGTTTTTCCTTTTTTGCGGAAATATTTCATCGTCCAGTTGCCGTCCACCTCCGCCAGGATAATGTCGCCGTTTTTCGGCTGGCGCCCCCGCTCCACAATAACCAGGTCCTTCTCCATAATCCCTGCGCCGGCCATGGAATCGCCTGTCACCGACAGCAAAAAAGATGTCTCCGGATGCGCCACCAGATATTCGTCGAAGGAAATGACGTCGCGCAGCTCTTCTTCCGCCGGCGACGGAAACCCGGCGCAAACCTCCCCGTTGATCATCAATCCCACTACCCGGCAGAGGGCTGGAACAGACAACGGGTCTTCCGGTCCTGTGCATTCATTACGCGCGGCCAGGTTATGCGCCGGAATTTCTGTTGTCGAATCAAATCGCTTTCCCCATAACACACCGACAAGTTCAATCATCTGCAAACCGCCGGGAAGCTCCCTTTCCCCAGCACACATAAGCAGCCCGAAAGCCTTCGCAACAACTACGTCTCTTCTTTTTTCCATGGTTTTTCTATATAGAACGCACGTTCTATTGTCAAGGTAAATTCAGCGGGCGGGAAATCAAATTATTCCAAAAACAGCCCTAGAATGGAATGGAATGTAAAATTGACACACGCGATATTTTTAAATTGAAATTGAAGAGAAGTGCGATACAGTTGAAAACTATTAATAATGTTATGATTTGTGAGTCAACGGTTTTTCTTTTTCAGTTAACAACGATCGAATGGCGCCCAATAGCTTCCGGGATAACTGTAACCAGAAAGGGGCCCCTCTTTCTTTAATCTGGGAGAGGAGTTGCCCCCAAATCAGATATGCCGACATGTTAATCAGTGCCACGGATCCGCAATGCCTGGGCCTCTAGCGGTGCAGTTTGCGATACAGTGTTGATCTTGGCATGCTCAAAATTTTCGCCGCTTTGCTCTTATTGCCGTTCGCTTCTTTCAGAGCCGACAGAATACGCGATTGCTCATACGCGTCATACTCATGGAGTGCGGTGGCGGAGGGCTGATTGATCGCGGAAGGAATGCCGATGAGATTGTTGAAATCATCCGGGAATATTTCATCTTTATTCGACAAAATGGCCAGCCGTTCGATAACATTGCGTAGCTCGCGAATGTTGCCGGGCCAGTGATACGTTTTGAGAGCGGCCAGAATTTCAGGAGAAAAGCTTTTATTCATCTTGTACTTTTCATTAATGCCCTTGAGAAAGTGCAAGGCAAGCAGCCAGATGTCCTCCGGTCTTTCCCGCAGGGGGCTGATCTTGATAGGAACGACATTTAGTCTGTAGTACAAATCGTCACGGAATCTACCATTTTTGATGTCCTCTTCGAGATTGCGGTTGGTCGCGGCAATGATTCGAACATTCATTTTCCTGGCACGTGTATCGCCGACCCGGGTAATTTCTCCGCTGTCAATCGCTCGTAAGATTTTAACCTGTATACCTATTGGGATGTCGCCCACTTCATCCACAAACAAGGTCCCACCCTCAGCTACTTCAAAGAGGCCGGCTTTCCCACCTCTGAGTGCTCCAGTGAAGGCACCTTCTTTATACCCGTAAAGCTCCGACTCCAGGAGTGTTTCCGGAATGGCCGAAATATTGACAGGGATAAACGGTCCGTCTTTACGATTGCTGTTTTTATGGATGATCTTGGCGACAACTTCTTTGCCGGTGCCGGATTCACCCGTAATCAGCACGGTGCAGTCCATGTGCGATATCTTATATACGGTCTGCAGGATGGTTTTCATGCTGGAACTTTCGAAAACATCCTCCTGATCCAAGAACAGCAGATTTCTCAAGTATTCGATTTCCCGAATGTAAATTTTCTCACGGGCCTGTTGGTCTTCTATAGTGGCCCGGATATCTTGAAAATCCTTCATCAGAGGGGATGAAACGACGAAAAACTTTATGACACCCTGGTCATTGACGACAGGCTGACATACGGATAACCCTTCCACGCCTGTTCTTGAACGGGTAATGCCGTAAACAGTTTTCCTTTTTTGAATTGCCTGTGTAACAATGACTTTATCAATGTAACCACCTTCAACCAGTTGATCGGCGGATTTTCCAACAAAGTCCTCCAGATTGGCATTTATGTTTTCACAAAGTTTGCGATTGACGAAAAGCACCTTTCCCTGCGCATCATAAATCGTCACCGACCATGGCATGCTGTCGATTACTTCCAATACGCTTAGCTCTTCTTTTAGACCAAACTTAACCATTCGGTTGTCCCATTTTGTTTCTCTTTGCAGGCAACATATAGCACAAAATGAAACAGTTGCCAAAGCTGTTTCACCGCACCAATACGTATCAAACTGATATTGCTTACTATTTTATTTTCAAACAACTGGCACATCCCTTGCCCTTGCACAAGACAGAGACAGATAAATAACGAAAGATACAAATATTTATCAAATTCACGCGAAAGGCGTGGGAAAGGAGATAGGTTTTGGAGAGCAAAAAAATTCTTGAGCGTTTCACCTGAACTTACGGAACAACCGTCGCATTGAATCGCAAAAGCAAACGCCCGCGCATCTCTGGCAGAGCCCCAATGTGCGCTACCCTTGGAGAGGATTGGCGGAGAGGAGCCGGTTTCAAAGTTGTCCGAAGGAACCGTTCTGCATCGACGGAGCGCACAAGAATCGTTCCAAATCGTATTGCACAGAGATCAACGGTAATTGGGAGAAATGGATAAAACAAAACAAAGGAGAATGAGTATGGACGAAAAAGAAAAAAAACAGATTTCCCGTAGAAATCTATTAAAAGGCGCGGGTCTGATTGCGGGAGGTGCGGCTTTAAGCACGACCCTGCCCCCTCTGGCCACTGAAGCATTCGCCAAGCCAACGTCGAAAACATCTGCGTGTGAACCGACCTTCGAAGTTTATGACACGGATGTGCTCGTAATCGGCAGCGGCCTTGCCGGGATCAATGCGGCCCTGACATCATTTGCGGAAGGGGCGAACGTATTAATTGCGGACAAAGGGCCGTTTAAAGCCAGCGGCGGCGGCGGCATGAACTGGGGTATCATCGTCCGATTCATAACTAATCCGCAAATCTACTATGACTTTGCCATCAACGCATCCTATGGAATGATTAATCAAAAACTGTGCAGAAAGATCGTCGACACTTGGAACGACCTTAAAATGGAACAACATTTGGTTAACAATGGCATGACCACCTTTTTCCGGAATCCCGATGGCACCATGTACATGCCGGAAAAACCCAAGGGTGGGGCGAAAGTGCTTTACAATTATTACTGCCGCCACGATCAGGATGAAATCGTCAAAAAGGGAATCAAAGTTGTCGACCGGACCATGATCACCGATCTGTTTATTCAGGATGGCAAGTGCATCGGCGCCATGGGCCTCAATATCACCACAGGCACGTTCCGTGTTTTCCGGGCAAAAGCCGTTATTGGGTGCGGCGGTCCCGCCCCCTGGAATTACGGCTGGATCTCCGTGGCGCCGGTCAGCATCAACAGCCCCGATAATACCGGCGATCTGGATGCTATCGCCCTTAACCACGGCTGCAAGCTGATCGACATGGAATTTGTGGAAAACGACGCCATGAATATCTATCCGGAAGGCCTGGCGGCGACCTGCAACGGCGGTTTTGCTGCCGACGCCCTGGAGTACCGATATTTATGCGATAAGGACGGCGTCTACTGGCTGCGAGACATTCCCATGAGTGAAATGAACCGGGGACGGTTTTCTCAGGAAATTGCCAAGAGAGTCCTGGAGGGCAAAGGCAGTCCCAACGGCGGTGTGTACCTCGATTTGCGGGATCCCAAAGCCTATCAGAGCCTCTTCGAAAGGGAGGTCTATTCCCGAAATATCAAACCTTACAAAGAGAGATTTGACATTGATGTAAAAGGAATGATGATGGAAGTGGCTCTTGAGCAGTATGAATCTGAAGGGCATCCCGTCATCGACGAAAATTGCGCCACGGAAATCCCGGGGCTTTATTTCGGCGTCGGTGGAGGCACCAGAGGCGCTCGCTTTCCGTCAACGAGCGGCGGGACGATAAACGGCGCGATCATAGCCGCAAGAAATGCCGTCAAATATGCCGAAAATGCTCCCAAGGTCAAAAAGATCAACTGGAAACCGGTGCATGATGAATTTAATCGGATTCATGCGCTGCGCACAAAGAAAGTTTCCAAACCGCTGGCACCTCACGAAGTCAGACATGCGATGCAAAGAGCCTGTTTCAAAGCGTTAGGCCCGATGAAATACGGCAAAGCGATTGCGGACGCCATCAAAGAACTTGAGCGGATCAAGAAGTACGACCTGCCCCGGATGGCGTTGCGTAATGACACCAAACAATACAATATCGAATGGCAGCAGGCCATTGAAAATTATTTCATGATGGATATGTCCCTGGCCAATTGCAAATCGTCGCTCTTCAGAGAAGAATCCAGAGGCACACATTTTCGGACGGACTTCCCCAAAATGGATAACGACAAGTGGCTCTGTAACGTTGCGGTCAAAAAGGTCAATGACAAGATGACTGTGGAAAAAAGGCCGATCGTCTGGTCGGAATACCCGCCGGCCAAAGTCAAAGAACTGCTGGAAAAGGGTCTTAAATAGAAGGAGGTGATTAGATCATGCAAGTTACTATCAAAAAATACGATCCGACGAAAGACGCCGAGCCTTATAACAAAACCTATGAGGTTCCCTGGAAAAAGCACATGACGGTGCTCGAAGCGATTACGTATATTCATGAGAATCACGAACCGGTGGGTTTTGATTACAGTTGCCGCGGCAGGGTCTGCGGCCGATGCTCCATGATGGTCAACGGCGAACCGGCAATGGCCTGTTTTACACACATCATGAACCGGGCTAATTTACTGGAACCGCTCAGAGGATTTCCGGTGATCCGCGATTTCATTGTAGACAAGAGCAAGACCCACGATGCGATGGGCCGAATATTGAATCGAATCATCGAAAAACCGATTACCGACCGGGAAAAGATTCTGGCCCCGATCGATCCGGCGCTGGCAAAAAAAATCGGCGCCATCGAATGGTGCTGCCGGTGCCTGTCCTGCGTGGCAGCCTGTCCTGTCATTAATGAAAAGAAAGATCAGGAAAAATTTATCGGTCCCGCCGGCATTGTTTCCACGGCGCTGCGTTATTACGATCCGTACGATGAGGGGGATCGGGTAACCGAGGCAGTTCAAAACGGGCTTTTCGAGTGCATCATGTGCGGCAAGTGCAATAAGGCGTGCCCGGCAGATGAGATCGACCATTTAAAGATCTATGCAGAATTGAGAAAGGCAGCCACAGATAGAGGATTAAAACCCAAAAAAGCTTAAGATTAATCGCCTCCTGTTACCGAAAGCAGGGGAGATCTAAACCGAAAAGACTCCCCTGCTTTCATTCCGGATGGATTGTCTACTCCCAAACGTTTGATACGGAGCCAGAAAATGAGAAAATATTGGTTACTATTTGCCGGCATTGGTCTGCTAACATTATTTTGTTCGCAGGCAATGGCTGTGGATGTAAGGTTCAGCGGTGAGTATTACGCAGCAGGGCTATACTTGGATAAAACAACTTTAAATAAAAATACGTATCAGATCACACCCGGACCACCTCCGGTGTATCAGCCTGCCGGTGGGAGTACTGCCTTTTATTTTCAGAGACTACGACTGACAACCACATTTGTTGTCGCTTCCGGTCTTTCCTTGACTACCCGTGCAGATGTCATGGAAAGGGCCTGGGGCACAGCGAGATCAAATCCAGGCGTTGGCGGTTTTAATGCGCTTGACACCATGTCGGCCGGCACCCGGGCCGAAAACGAAAATATCGCCTTTGACTTGCTATACGCGCGTTATGAGTCGCCGATTGGCATTTTTACGGTCGGCTACATGCTCGACGGCGTTTACGGTACGATATTCGGCGACAGTTCCGTAATCGCGGGTAAAGTGGGTTATGCATTCAAACATGAACAATTCACGTTTGTCTTGCAGACCGGAATTCAGGCCGATGGCGAACGCAGTCGCACCGCAACGAATCCTGTCACGGATGTTGATAAAGACAGCAGCCTGTATACCGCCTTTGTCCGATACAACTGGAAGACCGGTGAAGTTTGCATGCTGGGCAAGTATATTCGCAACGCAACGACAAGGAATCTTTATGGCGCAATCGTACCCGACACAGGCTTTAAGACAGACAATTTCATCGTCGCTCCTTACGCTAAAGTTCGGCTCGGCCCGGTATTTGTGCAAAGTGAAATCGGTTACGTATTTGGCAAGCAGAAATGGGAAGGAAACCCGGCGGCAGCAGGAGGCCAGGATGCCGACATTTCAGCGCTCAATGCCTGGATTGATGCGACGGCCGATTTTGGGATCGCCTACATTGGAGGATCGCTCGCCTACATGTCTGGCGATGACCAAGCGACAAGGGACAAACTGGAAGGGAGCCCGATTACCAGCGGCGGCAGGGACTGGAATCCTTGTCTGATCATGTTCAACAATGATCTGGCCTACTGGGCAGGTGCGCAGCCCGGTTATAATGCCACGGCTAATGGCGCTCCCATGAACAACGCTTATTTTGCTCAGTTTCGAGCCGGTGTACGGCCGATTGACAAACTCGACATTATGGCGTCAATATCCTACGCGACCGCGGATAAAACACCGGCCGCTGTTTGGGTCAGCCGGGAATATGGTTACGAGATGGATTTGACGGCAACCTACAAAATAACGCCCAGCCTGTCTTACATGCTGGGCGGTGGGTACTTCGTCACCGGTGACTATTACAAAGGTGCCGGCGCAGCTAACGAGGTAAATAACAATTATCTGGTAATCAACAAACTGACGCTGACCTTCTAGGACTACACACAACGCTGAAGCAGAGGCTCTTAAAGAAAATACCGTGGCCAGGGACATGCTTGTCCCGCTGTCCCGTGCTTGGTGGTAAACGCAAGAATTATTAAAATAGGCACTGCTAAAAGAGTATGATAAGATATCCAAATGGAAGACCGAAATCATCTCTATCTGCTGAATTGTGTTGATGTGTGTGATCTTCGCAGTTATCGTCTAGGATGGCGGAACGCCGTTGAAGGATACTTGATGTGGCGCATGCCATCAAGTCTACAAGACACTGATGCCTCAAAAGCACTTGGATGTAGGCAAAGGTGTCGCTTGTTTGACTTTTCATGCTTACACCCCGACAAAGAACGAACCGGCACAGTTTTAGGCAAACGGGCACATTGTTCCTCCGGCAGGGAAGACAAAGCTGGAATGCCAGTTCTGTCACGCGCTGTAAGCGGAAAATCAGTTTCTATTATCTATCTGTAAAGATGCTACAAAAACTGCGCTGAGGGAGGCAATCTTATGTTTGGAATAGGCGTACCGGAACTACTCATTATCCTGGTCATCATTCTGATTATCTTCGGTGTGGGAAAGCTGCCGCAAATCGGATCCGCTTTGGGCAAAGGAATTCACAACTTCAAGCAAAACGTTTCAGACGACGGAGACTCTCCCCGCAAGCCCACGGAGATATCCGATAAGGAAAGGTAACAGTATTATCCATGGCCAATGCCGGTTCGGACACCAACGAATCTCAGTTTTTCATTACACATACCAGGACACCCTGGCTGGACGGCAAGCATACGGTCTTCGGTCACGTGATTGAAGGATAGGATGTTGTCAATGCGGTCCGGCAGGGCGATACTATCAGAATCATTCAGATCTTTCGAATCGGCAAAAAAGCCACTGCCTTCAAAGCGGTGCAGGTTTCCTTTGAGATGCTGCGGCTGGCCAACATTGTGCAAAAAAGCGATAAAAGGGAAAGCGAGAAATTTGATGGGGAAGCGACATTGATCAAAAAACAATGTCCCTTTGACATCAAAGGGATAAAATGATTGCATAGGAAAAGCTTGCCGATGTTCCATTTCCCGCCGTTTGCGTTGGAAAAAAATAACTTTGTTGTCGAAAGCCAGGGGAACCGTCAACTATGCCGATAAAAGTACTGCTTGTCACGCCGCCCTTTACCCAGCTCAATACGCCATATCCGGCATCGCCTTATTTAAAGGGCTTTTTGAAATCGCAGGGCTATGATGTGTTTCAGGCCGATCTCGGCATTGAATTGATTAATGCCATTTTTTCCCGGGAAGGTTTCCAAAAACTCTTTGACGCAATTCATCAGACCAGCCAGAAGATTTCCAAAAATTCCCGTCGCATTCTCAAGAATGAAGCAAATTATATTGAGACCATCGATCCGGTCATGAGTTTCCTGCAGTACCGGGACAATACACTGGCCCAACTGATCTGCAATGAAACCTTTTTGCCGCGGGCTTCCCGATTTGATTCCCTGCCTGATCTGGAGTGGTCATTTGGAAACATCGGGATGAATGACAAAGCCCGGTTTCTGGCAACGCTCTATATTGAGGATATTGGCGATCTCATCAAAGACGCGGTAACGCCCTGGTTCGGTTTCAGCCGTTATGCGGAAAAGCTGGGCATGTCGGCGCATTCTTTTGCACCGATTAAGAAAGCATTACAACAGCCGGAAAATATTCTTGATATCCGGTTGCTGGGATTGCTTAAAGATCATATTGAACGGTATCATCCCGATGGTGTGGGAATCACCGTCCCCTTTCCCGGAAATCTCTATGCGGGATTAAAATGCGCTCAATTTATCAAAAAACATTTTTCCCACATTAAAATCGTTGCCGGCGGCGGTTTTGTGAATACGGAACTTCGGGATTTGTCGGAACCGGCAATCTTTGATTATCTGGACTTCATTACCCTGGACGACGGCGAAAGACCTTTTCTAAGCATCCTCCAATTTCTTGAGGAGAAAAAGAATCTGAATGATCTTACCAGAACGTTTATCCGGATGGACAATGAAGTGCGGTATATCAACAATAATCAGGAACCCGATTTTCATCATGCCGAAACCGGCTGCCCCGATTACTCTGACCTTCCTTTAGATAAGTAGTCGTCCCTGAAAAAGTCATTTTTTCTAAAGAGCATGAGCTGGGGTCATTTTGTAGAGATCTTCGCTCATACTCGAACCGATAAATCCGGTTGCATGATCAAAATATCTCCAAAACAGCCT
>Ga0123335_1000092_pt1 | contig 126197 bp, 112 predicted proteins | sample BiotimSIPDNA_2_FD_89707 | JGI IMG/M metagenome (GOLD analysis project Ga0123335, IMG submission 89707) | Anaerobic biogas reactor microbial communites from Washington, USA - Biogas_R2 time_0 SIP DNA | ecosystem: Engineered > Bioreactor > Anaerobic > Unclassified | place: Washington, USA... | reverse complement strand
CCACCGGACGTACGGTTCCGTATCCGGCGGTTCAGTTAATCTTCTGTTGGGCTATACGAACCGTTGCCAGCAGTGATAGCAGCCCCAGTTGATCAAAGAACCTCTTCGGAAAGGCCTCATTCAAGACGCTCCCGGATTCCACCAGCTGCCACGCCCGTTCGTAGCGGATTTCCAAGCCCTAACCTCATCGAGACCTCGGGCCTTCAGTCGCTTGAAGCGGGTCCAAACACGCTTCCACTGCCGCCAAAGCATGCAACGGAGCTTGCGCCATAGCCATTCGTCCAGTTCCTCAAACGTCCCCCGCGTCTCGGACAGATGAAAGTAGTTAGCCCATCCTCGAATGACGGGATTAAGCTACCAAGCTTTCGCACTCCCTTCCCATCCGGCTTTGGTATCTCGAGTCCGCCGGACTGGTTTCGGTTCGTAGCTGCCTGATAGCAGTCTCTCTTTGATTTCAGGCCATTGCTCCTTCAGATACGCTCTAAGATCCACAACGGTCATGCCATCGACTCCCGCCGCGCCCTTATTGCTCTCTACACGGTGCCGTCCGGCTGGCAGTTCCCCTGACCGGGTCTGCAGAGGACTTTCACCTCCAAGGTGTGCGCCCTGCCGGGCGCACCAAAGAAAAGAGCCGTGAACGCCTCGAGTCGTTCACGGCTCTCTCACCCCTTCTTTTGTCACATTTCAGGGGACCGGCGGCCTGGCGACCCGGGCATACACGGGGACGCGCCACCAACACCAAACATCAGCCTGAAATGTTCTGTTTATGTCCATTAAGAAATCCGTCCGGCAGAAACACTGTATTTCTAACACAAACCGGGCCGCGCCGAAACCAAAAAACCGCTGCGGCGCAAAATCTTCTCGAGTTCCACACTGTGTCGGATCTGCAACGAAATCGTTAGTCGAAATGCCGCACAGACTCGACCTGAAGGCGGCATACCTTTGATGGACAATGATTTAAGAGCTTTCTTCCCGAGTAAGGGAAAAATGGAACGAGATTTGCTAAGATGATGTCTTTTTGAGTCTCCAGGCAGATTTAATGCTCTTTTTCGTACAGGATTAGCTCATGTTTAAGTACCAAAGGACCTTGCGCAGGAAGATCAGCTTCGAAGGTATCGGCCTTCACACCGGCTATTCGGTAAGACTTACGCTTCAGCCGGCGCCGCCGGGAACGGGAATCAGGTTTCGCCGGATAGATCTGAAGAACTTTGAAATTGAAGCGATCCGCACTCATGTTGCCAAGGTCAGCTATGCTACAACCCTGATGAAGAAAGGAGTGATGATCTCGACAGTGGAGCATCTCCTTTCGGCCCTTTACGGCCTTGGAATCGACAACCTGTATCTGGACATAGACTCCATGGAAGTCCCGATTCTGGACGGCAGTGGAGTGCAGTATGTCGAGGCAATCGAAAAAACCGGCATAGTGGAGCAGGAGGCGCCGCGCGAATACATTGTCATCGAAGAGCCGATCGAAGTGCGTCATGGAGACAAAGTCGCCGGCGTCTATCCCTATCCTTCTCCCAAGGCAACCTACATCATAGATTTCGAACACCAGGCGATCGGCTATCAGAAGATCGAAATCGATCTCACGCCCGAATCGTATTGCAGCGAGATCGCGATAGCCCGTACTTTTGGTTTCACTTCCGATATCGAGTATCTGAAAAGCCTCGGCCTGATACGCGGGGGGTCACTGGAAAACGCCGTTGTGCTCGACTCCTCGGGCATCGTCAACGATCATCTCCGCTGTCCTGACGAGTTTGTGCGCCACAAGCTTCTCGATCTTCTGGGAGATATTTCGCTGGCGGGGCATCCGATCATCGGGCATCTGTACGCGGAACGCGCGGGACATGCGATTCACACGGCGCTCGCCGACAAGATAGCCAGGCTGAAGAGCCACTACCACATCTGCACGACGGAAGAGATGGAACCATCCTTCGCGGAGGCCGGATGAGCTGTCATCTCCACAGGACGGCGCGGACGGGCGAACCGTCTGATCCCGCGATTTTCAATGGGAGGCATGCCAGCCAGTAGTCCCCGGGAGAGATCAAGTCGAGCGCAAGCCCTTCCACAATCACGACTCCACTGCTCAACAGCGTCTTGTGCGCCAGAAGATCGGTGCTGTCGAAAGGATCGACGGAAGGGGTATCGATACCAACCAGCAGTATACCTTTTCCAACCAGGAACTCAGCAGCCTTCTGATCCAGGCACGTGTAGTTCTGATCGAATAAGCGGTCGGGGGAAGGATGATCGCACGTCTTGAACAAAACCCTGCGTACTCCCTGCCAGTCTATTCCCTCGAAATGCCCGGGCAGAATACACTTCCTCCCGACGAGATCCAGGACGCGAGCCGGCCCGACGAAATGACTGAGCGGAAGCAAGGCGACATCAGTGCCGGTCCTGATCAGATGCAGCGGAGCATCGACGTGGGTTCCCGTGTGACTCCCAAGCGCGATCAATGAGACGTTTGAAGCCGCGCCTTCTTCCATGGACAGGGACTGAGTCCGGGAAAACTCCGGATCGCCTGGCCAGACGGCCATCCCTTCAAAGAGCGTCCTGGATATGTCGAAAAACTCCATGAGCTGGTTTCCGGCACCTTACTTCGCAGGCAGCGGCTTGGAAAAGAAGCTGTCCTGCAGGTTGTTGTTGTATGTGATCTGGTTGGTGAAAATCTGGCGGTAGCGGCGTCCGTTGACAAAAACGTCGACCCTCAGGGGAGTCTTGACGCCCTGGATTACATGCCATTGGCTGAATTCGACGACGAAGCGCCGGCGCACTCCGCGGCTATCCACAGCCCTGTATTCAACCCTGGCGGGCAGCTTTGAGATACGATCAAAGTAGACGATTGTCTCATCATTTTCGGGATCCACGATCTTGACGACTTCGAGTGTGACATCGTGCCCTTCGCCGGGTCCGAGATAGAAAAGCTTGTTCTCAGGATCTTTGTACCGGAACCGGATGATGTTGTCGAGCGCATGCTTGACCGCTTCCTTGAAGCCCTTCATCTCATCCGGCTTGGCTTCCCGGACCGGTTTCTGTCCCTCGAGAATCCAGCCCTCATTCTTCTCGAGATTAAAGACCTCGATATCAAGCTCCTTCTTCCGGTTGCCGGACTCAAAGCGGCTCTTGTCGGGCAGCTTGGTGTAATCGGTAAACCGTATCATGGGAGAGTTCCGGCCCTCCTGGTCGAAGAGAAAATACTGTCCCGTAGATACCATATCGGCAACATTCAGGTAGGCCTCGCCGCCCATGGCTTCAATAGCATCCTGAAAGAGCTTGTTTATTGTTTCTTCATCCTGGCTCAACGAAAGCGGAGCCAGGCCGGCAAAGAGGCAGAGTGTCAGGAGTAGTCTTTTCATGATCCTTTCTGTCGTAAGTGCAACTATCCAGAACGTAAGGATATCACAAGAAGCAACAGGGAAAAGAGCCGTTGACTGCGTGCATGTTCAGGCGGGATAATGCCGCCCGATGTCGCCCGGAGACGATTTTCGCACCATAGTCGAATCCAGATACCCCGGCCTGATCGATCGCGTCCGCGATGTCATACAGGAATCCGAACGCAGCTTTGAAGGACGGGGGAATCACTCGGAGAGCTTCCTGTGGGAGCACACGCTGCATGCCGCTTCAATCGCACTGCAGCTGGCAAAAGCAGAGGGGGTCGATCCGTCTATTCCTGTGATCGCGGCGCTTTTCCATGACGCGGGCAAATTTGCCGGCGGACGTTATCACAGCGACGATACCGCCGAAGAAGAGGAGTCCGCTCGAATCGCCCGGGAGATCCTTGGGAAGTTCGGCATGAAACCTGCCGCAATCAGGCAGGTAATAGCAGGATTGAGAGCACTCTACAATGAAAAGGCCAGGAAGAACTCCGTAGCCGCGATCATCCACGACGCCGATTTTCTATCGAAGTTCGGCGCCCTCGGGGTTGCCTCCTTCTTTATCAAGTCGGCGCTTCGGAGGAGAACACTCCGGTCAGCCCTCCTCGGCTACCTCAGCAAGGAACTTACCTACGCTTCGTGCCTCCCGCTCAACATGCACACGTCGGCTGGACGGAAACTCGCGTCCAGGAAATCGTCGCAGTCGATAAAGTTCTTCCGTTCACTTCTGGCTGAACTGCGCGATTCGCAAATCGCGGATTTGAGCATTCGCCGGCTGCGCGTGCCCAACCCATCGGCCGGGAATGGTTTTCTGACCATACAAGTTGTCGTTTCACCCGCATGTCCGAGGTGCGGGACCCGATGGAAGCACGTCTGGACAACGGAAAAGGGTGTGAAGTGCCACAAGCTGATTGTCGAGTGGACATGCAGCCGATGCGCCGAACGTGTCGATACATCCTTCTGTCTGCCTGAAGTAACGGGTTGAACCCCTTCCCTGGGGTGCCCGGGCCCAAAGCCGCGACCGATATGCAATAATTACTCACAGGATTCTGCGGAGGGCAGACTTATGCAGAAATCGGTGGTGTTGACAATCACTGGGACAGACCGGACCGGCCTGGTCGAGTCCCTGGCCAAGCTCATAGCAGACAGCCGCGGCAGTTGGATGGAGAGTCGCATGTGCAGTCTCGGTGGGAAATTCGCCGGAATTCTGAGGATACTTGTTCCTGAACCCGGTGAAGAGACGCTGATCCGGTCTATCGAAAACCTGAAATCCGAGGGGCTGTCGGTCGTCATCTATCCTGACCGGACTTTGAAGGAAACAGCCTCTCAGCATACAAGAACCGTCTCACTCAGTCTGGTCGGACAGCACAGACCGGGCATCATCTACCAGATCTCTTCTGCGCTCGCACATCAGAAGGTGAATGTCCAGGAACTCGAGACCGAATGCACCAGCGCGCCGATGTCCGGAGAGATGATTTTCAGAGCATCGGTCACGCTGGAGATACCCGACACGTGCCGAATGAGCGAACTCCGCCGGGAACTGGAGGAAATCGGAAGCGAGCTGATGGTGGACATCTCCTTCAGCGAGTCATGACCGCGACCTTTTCTTTCCTGCTCAGGGTCAATTTCAGAAGCGGCGGCGTGATCAAAGTGGTCACAATGATCATGATCACGATGGCTGAGTAGGTGAAGTCATCCACGACCTTCAGACTCTTCCCGATGCTGGCGAAAATCAGGCCGACCTCTCCTCTTGGAATCATCCCTACCCCGATCGTGAGCCGATCGATGCTCTTTTCCCGCACCCCCAACCCGCATATCTGTTTTCCCAGTATGGCGGCAACGGTCAGACCGGCGGCGAGTCCGAGCACCGGCAGGTTCATAAAGGACTCCAGTCGCACCTGAATCCCCATCATCACGAAGAAAACCGGCACAAGGAATGACGAAACGGGCCTTATCAGGTCCTCGAGTTGTATCTCTTCACGAAAACCGCGGAAGTACACCTGCTCGAGCAGCAATCCTGCCGCGAAGGCTCCGACTATGGGCGCCAGCCCGGCGGCATCAGCTGCATAGGCCAGCAGGAATGCAAAAACAAGTGAGGAAACCAGTACCAGTCCGCTCACCTTAAGACGCGATATCTGCTTCAGAATGCGGGGAACGAGGAACACCCCAAGGACCAGCGTTCCACCCAGGAACAGAACCGCCCGCGCTGTCAAGGAGACGATCGAGACGAGCTCAAGGGGGAGCCCGGCTTGCGCCGCGCTGACGACGCCGGCGACGGACGCCAGCACAATCAATCCAAGAACGTCATCGATCACGGCGGCGCCCAGAATTATCTGCGCCTCATTCAGCTGCAGTTTTCCAAGATCCTTGAATACCCTTGCCGTTATCCCGACACTTGTGGCGCACAGGACGGCTCCGATGAACAGGTGGATGTAATTGAGGCTGAAGTCCTGCGGAACCTGTCCGTGCAATCCTGCCGGCAGTTCCCGTATGAAGAGCCAGCTCGCGCCGAACCCGAGGACGAAGGGGGCGATGACTCCGAGCACGGCCACCAGCATCGATGTCGATCCCAGCTTCATCATCCCTTTCACGGTCGACTCCAGCCCGACCTCAAACAGGAGAACGATAACGCCGATGCGGGCGAGGCTGTCGATGGCAACTGCCCAATCGGCCTCCAGCGGAGATATTCGCAGCGGCTCGAAAAAACTCCATGCCGGGTTGATCAGTACCAAATTGCCCAGCACGATGCCGCCGATCAGTTCTCCAAGGACAGAAGGCAGTTTCAGACGCTCGAAGATCTCACCGCCAAGCTTGGCAGCAATGAGAATTGCACTCAGGGCAAGGAGAGTGGGAGCGATAGGATCGCCATGAGATGCGACACCCTCGGCAAATGCGGCACGTTCCCCGCCCAACCAAATAAGAATTATCAGTATCCATTTCCACATAGCGCTTCCAAAATAATACCTTACAGTCTTAATATCCAGTATTTAGAGAGAAAAGTCCGCGTTTCGTTTTCTGTGGGAGACAGCGGCTGCGTGGTTGGTTATTATCTGTGGCAATCTGTCACATTTTAATGGGAGCCCGATACATGAAGGAAATGCTCACCACCAAAGAAGTAGCGGAATATCTCAGCATCAACGAGAAACAGGTTTACAGGCTGATCAAGGACAGGAAAATACCCGCCACCAGGATCACGGGGAAGTGGCTGTTCCCCAAGAATCTGATCGATGAATGGATCATGATGAGCGCCAGGGAGAGTGTTGCGGCAGCGCAGAATCCGCTGGAAAGCCAGATGGTTATAGCAGGGAGCAATGACATAGCCCTGGAGCTGCTCATCAAGAACGCCAATCTGCAGTATCCCAACTACACGATTTCAGTTTCGAACGTCGGGAGTCTTGCCGGCATCGTGGCTCTCACGCACGGCAACTGCCATGTTGCGGCAGCACATCTTCTCGACCAGGAAACGGGGGAATACAACAGCTCTTTCATCAAGAAGCATTTTCCTGAACTGAAGATAGTGCTCCTGAACGTCGCGCACCGCGAGCAGGGGCTTATCGTCAAGAAAGGGAATCCCCTCGGGATAAAAGGTTTGACTGATCTGGCAGGCGGGAAATGTACCTTCGTGAACCGGCAGGACGGATCAGGCACCAGGGTCCTGCTCGATTACCGCCTGAAAGAGAATGGGATTGACCCGGCCGGGATCAAGGGCTACGACAGAATCGCCAACACTCATATGGAAGTTGGACTGGAGGTCTTCAGCGGATCGGCGGACGTGGGACTCGGGATCATGACCGTGGCAAAGATGCTCGACCTCGATTTCATACCGCTGACCACCGAGAGGTTCGATTTGATCATACCCACCGAAACCTACTCATCAGGGGCGGTCAAGGCGCTGCGCGAGGTCCTGAGTTCAAAGGAATTCAAATCCCACATAATCAAAATGGGCGGATATGAAACGCGCGATACGGGCAAGATAGTCTACGAGCGTGCCTAAGAGCGCAAGGCGGGAGCTTGTACCTGGAGCCCCCGCCCTTTCTCTGCTTCGCTTCACTTCAGACCTGGTGGACGCTGTCGATCTCTTCGGCCGGCACATCGAAGACGAACTGACCGGGCCCGAATTTCTCTTCCGTAAAGAATTCAGGCAGGCGGTCATCTTTCTCTGTAAATCCGGCAGCCTTGTTGAATCTCCTCTCGATTTCCAGCACTGATCTGCCGAGTTCCGTAATGTAGTGTTCGCTGTATTGCTCGCCCGTAACCGCCGAGAGGGCTGCAATCATGTTCTGTTCGGTCTCGACGACCTGCCGCTGTTCCATCATGGTCATCCCAACCATCATACAGTACCCGAGTGTATCGACCGCAGCCATCCACTCCTGCATGAACCGCGATTCCGGAGCCTGGCCGGTCGAGTCGACCGGGCTGTACTTCGGATGGTGAGGTCCGGGCAATACGATTCCCGCAGTATGGTCGGCGCCCATGGGGGAAGTTGCAAATGTAACGCCGGTCCCCTTCAGGATGCGCGGATCGTAGGCCGAGAGAGCCTGCCCCTTCACATGAGGAACCCTCTTCACACCCAGTTTGTCGCCTGTGAACTTCGCCCCGGATCCGATCATCCGGCCGTTTTCGGTCCCGGCGTTAATCTCCTCGACCAGCTTGAGCGCGCCCTCAGCATCTCCCCACGGCAGCAATCCGCCTTCCATCGCAACTGCCAGGGCGGAACCGACGTCCATGGTATCGACCCCGGCATCGTTGCAGGCCCGGTTGATGCGCGCAACCATGTCGAGATCACCGATGAGACAGTTCGACCCGATCAGCGCGATCGATTCATACTCAATGCTGGCCGTAACGAACTTGCCGTCATCGTCGGTGTACACATTGGAGCAGCTGATGATGCATCCCTTCATGCATGCATGAACCGTTGCGGAATTCGGACGCTTCCTGAGCAACTCCTCCATGTATTCGCCCGAGATCTTCTCGGCCTGATCGAACTGGCCCATGGAGAAGTTTTTGGTGGGCAATGCACCGGCCGTCTGGGTGATCATGACGATCTGCGGCGTCCCCATGTGCCTCAGCCCCTGGGCGAAGTGATCTCCCAGAATGACTTTGTTGATAACGCCACAGCTCTCTTTCAGTTTGGCGGGGTCCTTAACCTCAACAAGATTCGAGCCCGTATCGTCGACGATGACGGCTTTCATCTTCTTGGAACCCATAACCGCGCCCAGACCGCCGCGTGCGGCAACCCTGAGATGGAAATCCGGCGTGGTAAACATGACGGACGCGGCAAGCAATTCCATGTCGCCGGCGGGACCGATGCAGCTTATGCATGCGTTCTTCCCATATTTGTCCTTCAGCTTTTCGACGATTTCGTAGGAGCCGAGACCGGCGAGACCGGCGGCCGAAGTGAAACTGACTCCGTCTTTGGTGATCTCAACCGTGGTCGGTTCGTTCGCCTTTCCTTCAAAAATGACTGCTTTGAGACCGAGGCGGGCAAGTTTCTGGCCCATTGCGCCGCCGGTATTTGCTTCTTTAATCCCGTTTGTCATCGGGCTTTTAGCGCCCACTGAAAGTCTTCCGCTGCATGGAGCGACGGTTCCGCCCATCAGTCCGGGCGCCCAAACCAGCTTGTTCTCAGCACCCAGAGGATCGCAGGTGGGAGGCACTTCCTTCTCAATGATGCAGGAAGTCAGTCCCCGACCTCCGAACTTGTTGTAATCTTCGGGAACCTCCTCGACACTCGATGTGCGTGTGGACAGATTAATCCTTAAGAGTTTAGCCATTGGAATTCCTCGCACTGAATTATCATGTTCTTGACGTTGTCCACATACCTCTGCGACTGAAGAGCAGACATCGTCGCTCCCACTATAAACGCATCTTTTGTCTTTTGCCACTGAAACCACACAGCCGGAAACCGAACTATGGCTTGACGCTATGTCGACGTACGCGGGATAATGCCGGGTTTGTGGCTATAAGGAGAGCCTAGCTTTGACTGAATTCTTTCACGTTATCCCTCCTGATCAGTTCGTTGAGATGCTCGGCCGGTTTCCAAAGCTTCCGCCGGAGCCTGTCGGGTTGGACAAAGCCCTGAATAGAATTCTGGCTGAAGACATAATCGCTTCTGAAGATCTGCCCGAAGGAGCACGATCCACGGTAGACGGCTTTGCGGTTCGGGCCGAGGATACGTTCGGAGCTTCCGACTCCAACCCCGCCCTCCTGCGTGTCGTTGCTTCCATCCCGATGGGGATGATCCCCGATTTCACACTCGGTGCCGGAGAGGCGGCCCAGATACCGACGGGCGGCTTTCTCCCGTGCGGAGCGGACGCGGTCGTCATGGTGGAATATACAAACTCCACGGGTGCCGACGAGATCGAGGTGACGCGTCCCGTAACGATCAGAACGAACGTGCTTGAGCAGGGGGAAGACACCCGATCGGGAGAAATCCTGGTGGCTGCGGGAAAAAGGTTGAGACCACAGGAAATCGGCTTTCTTGCCGCCCTGGGGGTTACCGAAATCCGCTCCTGCAGGCGGCCGAGGGTCGCGGTCATTTCTTCCGGCGATGAAGTGGTACCCTTTGACCGCACACCCGGCCCAGGCCAGATACGGGACGCCAACGGCCACGCCATCTCAGCCCTCGTTTCCGCCTGGGGCGGAAGTCCGCTGCAATTTCCTATTGTCCCCGACAACGCACAGGAAATGACCGTAACGGTCAAGAGCGCTCTCGCGCAGGCGGACGTCGTCACCTTGTCGGGAGGAAGTTCCGTCGGAACACGCGATCTCATGGTGGATGTTATATCCGGCCTTCCGGGCGTAGAAGTGTTCGCCCACGGTATCGCGATCAGGCCGGGCAAACCAACGCTTCTGGCAGGCCAGGGAGACAAGCCGATTGTCGGCCTTCCGGGACATCCGGTCTCGGCCCTGGTCGTGGCGCAGGTGTTTCTTGCACCTCTCCTGCTGCACCTGCAGGGAGGGCAACTTCGTAAAGGACCGCCCGGCCGGCGCGGCAAGGCGGTGCTCGGAACCTCCGTTCATTCGACGATAGGGCTGGAAGAATATGTGCGGGTACGACTCGAGGAGGGCGCCGGCGAAGATCCGACTGCTTACCCTGTCTTCGGGAAATCAGGAATGCTTTCCACTCTTGTAAAAGCCGATGGAATTGTCACTATCCCGATGAATGTCGAGGGATTCTCAAAGGGAGAGTCGGTCGAGGTCATCTACATCTGATACTGAAATACGCTGTTCGGGCTACGGATTCACATGACTGCAAAACGAAAGACTTATCGTAAACTGAAACCGCTCAAGGAAGCGCAGGAGATCTTCTTCTCACGCTTCCGCGGCCTGACAATGGGTCCGGAAACCATTCCCGTGAGAAACGCGCTGGGTCGTCTGCTTGTGCACCCGGTGAAGGCCGCACGTTCGGTCCCGGCCTACAATGCCGCTGCGGTGGATGGAATGGCCGTGCGCGCTGCAAACACGTTCTCGGCTTTTCCCGAGACGCCCGTCTGGCTGACGTTGGGGACCGATGCGGTACAGGTCAATACCGGTGATCCTCTGCCCGGTTTCACCGACGCTGTCGTCATGATCGAGAAGGTCGAGCTCTCGGAAGAGCGCTGCGAGATCCGAGAGTCCGTTTATCCCTGGCAGAACGTCCGCAAGACAGGAGAGGACATCGTCCGGGGAGAAATCCTCCTCCCGGCATACCATCGCATCCGTGCGTATGACCAGGGGGCGCTGATGGCGGCGGGAGTAATGACTGTAGAGGTGTTCCGGAAGCCGCGCGTCCTGATTATCCCCACAGGCGACGAAATCATCGCTCCCGAGGAAGCCGGCGAGTCGCTGCAGCCGGGCGTCATCCTGGAAGTCAACGGGCAGGTTCTCGCCTCGATGACCGCAGAATGCCATGCCGATGCCACGCTCGCGCCCACGGTGCCGGACGATCCGGAAAGGATCAAAGAAGCGATAACCTCCGGGCTGGAGGCAGGCTACGATGTGATCATGACTATCGCAGGCTCTTCCGCTGGTTCCGAGGACTTTACGCCGACGGTTCTTTCCGGGCTGGGAGAACTGCTCGTGCACGGCGTAACGGTTATGCCCGGAAAGCCGACGCTGCTTGCGGCGGTTCACGACCGTCCCATCATAGGCGTCCCGGGATATCCGGTATCCGCTTTCGTCTCCTTCCGCGAGTTCGTGCGTCCGCTGCTTCACCAGATCCAGGGCCTGCAGCCGCCGGAACCTGCAGAAGTCCGGGTTTATATGGGGAGGAAGCTTCCTTCGAAGCCGGGACTTGAAGAGCATGTCAGGGTCATCCTCGGCAAGGTGCGGGAACGGGTGATCGCGATTCCGCTTGCAGGCGGCGCAGGCATGATGACGTCAATGGTGCGGGCGGACGGCATTCTCCGTGTTCCGCCGCAAATCAGCGGTTACTCTGAAGGAGAGGAGGCCAGCGTCGAACTCCTCACTTCTCATGACGCGCTTGGCGGCAGACTGCTCGCAATCGGTTCGCACGACCTGACAGTCGACCTCCTTGCCAGCCTTATAAAAGAACGTTCGGGAGGGGAAGTGACTATCTCGTCGAGCAACATCGGAAGCATGGGAGGCCTGCTTGCAGTCGACAAGGGAATTGCGCACTTTGCCGGGTCTCATCTGCTGGACGTGAACACGGGTGAATACAACACTTCCTACATACGCCGCTACGTCACAAGCACGCCGGTCGCACTGGTGACTCTCGTCCACCGCTGGCAGGGGCTGATGATCGCAAGGGGGAATCCCAAGAAGATCACCGGTATCCCCGATCTGACACGCTCCGATGTCGCTTTCATCAATCGACAGCCCGGATCCGGCACCCGCATCCTTCTGGACTACGAACTCCAGAAAGCCGGCATTGATCCGAAGACCATAGGGGGCTACAGGAGCGAGGAGTACACCCACATGAGCGTCGCAATGGCCGTCACTTCCGGCCGCGCCGACGTCGGGCTCGGGATTCTCGCCGCCGCCAGGGCACTGGACCTGGACTTCATTCCGGTAGTACGGGAACGCTATGACCTTGTAATCCCCTCCGATCTGCTTGACGATCGACGGATCAGGCTTCTGCTCGATATAATCCGATCGCAGCAGTTCATTGACCAGGTTCTCGCGCTGGGCGGCTACGAGGTAGAGGAAACCGGCAAAATCCAGCCACAGTAATCACAGCATCAACGGTCACGCTCGCGAGTGATCAATGTCGGGTGCAAAACGGAAACGCCGCAATTCCAAACGGCGAAGGAAATCGGACAGAAGGGCTTTTATCATCAAGCTCCTGCTGCTGCTCCTTATTGTCCCCATAATTGCAGTCGCCGCCTTCCTGACGCATTACTACTACGTCTTTGACGGCAATATCGAGATGAAACTGGGGAGGAAGCGACCTCCGGAGACGAAGATCTACAGCGCCCCGACAGTCCTGTACCCCGGCAGGCCCGTAACCCTGCCTCAGCTGGAATCGAGCATACGCAAGCTCGGCTACAGGGAAGCACAAGGGCGGATGAAAGGCGCCCGGTACCGAGTCCTGGCGCCCAACCGCCTTCTTATCTGCAATGACGAGGCCCCGCCCCGCAAGGCCGACATCATCTTTTCCGGAAACACGATCCATTCAATCGAAGACCCGGACAGCGGACGCGAGCTGACGCGGTTTGCGCTGAAGCCGGAAGTGCTCAGCAACGCAATTGACAAGAACCGCGAGAAGCGCCGTCCCGTGTCATTTCACGAAATCCCTGAACACCTCGTCAATGCCGTCCTGGCTGTCGAAGACCGTCGCTTCTTTTCCCACAGTGGAATCGATCCCCTCCGCATCATTAAAGCGCTGATCGTCGATCTGCGCGAGGGCGAAACAGTCCAGGGGGCGAGCACACTGACTCAGCAGTTTGTGAAAAACTACTTCCTCACCCCTGAACGCACGTGGCGGCGGAAATTCGCCGACGCGTATATGTCTATCCTGTTGGAGAACAGGCTCTCGAAGAAGGAGATCTTTGAACTCTACAGCAATGAGGTCTATCTCGGACAGATCGGCACGTTCAGCATCGTGGGCTTCGGCGAAGCCGCAGATGCCTTCTTCGGCAAGAACATCAGGGATCTGAGCCTCGGAGAGGCGGCAACGCTCGCGGGAATCATCACAGCGCCCAACCGCCTCACGCCGCTGCGTTACAGCGACAAGGCGGCCTTGCGGCGCGATCGCGTGCTCGATGCCATGGCCGATTACCGCATGATCACGCCATCAGAGCGCGACAGGGCGAAATCGCAGCCTCTCCTGGTACGCCACACGTCGATTCTGAATTACTCGGATGCGCCCTATTTCGTGGACTATGTCCAGGAGCAGCTTATCCGCCGGCATGGAGACGGCGCCCTGGCGCGCTCGGAATACAGCATCTACACGACCCTCGACCCGGATCTTCAGCAGGCGGCCTATGAATCGATTCAGTCAGGCATGAAAGCAGTGGATGCCGAGGTCGGCAGAACCGGGAAAGCCCAGGTGGCCCTCATAGCGGTCGATCCCAGGAACGGCCACATCCTCGCCATGGTGGGAGGAAGAAACTACGGCAACAGCCAGTTCAACCGGATCACTCAGGCACGAAGGCAGCCGGGAAGCATATTCAAGCCCTTCGTCTATGCCGCCGCACTCGAAACAGCTTACAGCGGCGGAACCCGGCTCACGACCGCTTCGACAGTAATCGACCAGCCGACACGATTCACCGACGGCACCCGCGGCTACACCCCCAGGAATTTCAAGGACGTATACTACGGACAGGTGACGATGCGCCAGGCGATCACAAAATCGCTGAACGTCGCGACAATCAAGTTCGCGGAAAAGGCCGGCTTCGAACGGGTGGTGGCGCTTGCACGCAGGCTGGGACTCAACGAAAACATCAAGCCGTATCCTGCCATGGCTATAGGGAGTTTCGAAACCACGCCTTTTGAAATGGCGCAAGCCTACACTGCCTTTGCCAATGAGGGGCGGCTTTCGGAACTGACTCCGATAGTGAAGATCAGGGACCGGAACGGCCGACAGGTCTTCACCACAAAATCCGCACACCGGCAGGTGCTGACGCCGCAGGTCGCGTTTGTCGTCACCTCCCTGCTGCAGTCGGTCATGGATCACGGTACAGGTTCCAGTGCACGCTCACGCGGTTTCCTCCTGCCTGCGGCAGGCAAGACCGGCACCTCTCGAGACGGATGGTTTGCCGGCTATACGCCGGATCTCCTCTGCATCGTTTGGGTTGGATTCGACGACAACAGGGAACTCGGGTTGTCCGGCTCTGAATCGGCGCTCCCGATATGGACCGAATTCATGAAAAGGGCATCCCGGCTCCAGCCTTTGTCGAAGCGGAACTTCACCGTCCCTAAGGGCGTCCGGGCAGTCGAGATCGATCCCGAGACGGGCCTGCCTGCGACGAAAAACTCTTCGCGAATAGAGACGCACTATTTCATCGAAGGGACAGAGCCGACGGCAACCGCGACGGCACCGGTCCTTCCCTAAAGAGCCTGCCTCCATCAGCCGATAACGCTGATGCGACTCAATGCTGGTGCAATTAGGCCGGCGGTCAGGATTATGTGCTATGAGTGTCATCGACAGGTCGACGTTTCCTTCCGGTGATTTGCCATCGGCCTTTCCGGAGTGCCTCCCGATACCGCCGGAGGCCGAAGAAATTCTCTCGCTCATCCTCGAGCAGCTTGAAGGTTTTCCCAGTCCTCAAAGAGGCGCCCTTCTTCTTTCCCGCGATCCTTCGACGGACAGGTCGGAGCTGCTGCGCTATCTGGCGCGCCTCCTTGAAGATCCGGATTCGCCGCACTGGACACCTCTTCTCCGGCGTCTGAACATCAGCGGAGACATGCGTCCGAAGGGCCCGGTCCGAACCCTCTTCATCCAGGTTCCGTTGGATCCGTCGATAGATCTGAGAAGCTTCTTTCTGGAAAACCTGTGGCAGGAAATCCCGGCGGATCCCACTTCGAACGAAGATGTGCTGTTGAGCAGGATGCGGCACGTCTCATCGGTGCTTGTGCGGCAGTCGCTGGGGCTCGTCGTGCTCGAGAAGATCTCCGACCGGATCCGCGGCATCAATGATGCGGCAAGGGTGCAGCAGGAACTGCTCGTATACAGGCTCTTTTTCGAGGCGTTCTCGCGGAGCGGAATCCTTACGGTCTTCACAGGAGAAAAGGAACATCTGAATCCGGAACAGAGGCAGTATGGCCCGCTTGAAGGCGTCGATACGCTCGAGCGCTGCTATTCCTGGATCGACTGTAGCGCCCACCCGAGTCCGCTCAGAATGAATGCGTCGCGGCAGGAAGAGGAGTTTCAGGGACGGCTTCAGTTGCTCGTCTACGACTGGATTCACTCGCGCGTCCCGTCATGGAAACCTGAGCACAGCCCGATATATCAACACGCATCGCGGGCCCTGACAGCAACGCTTCCGGAAGGAGACCGGTCGGCAGCCGGCCTGGTCTATTTCAAAAGCGTTTCCGATCCGTACTGGTGTGAAGAAGACATCACAGGTTTGAAGCTCACAGCTCCTCCCTGGGTACTGATGATTCTGAGCCCCTGCGAGCGTGTGTACGAATTTCAGAAGAAGCTGAAGGAACTCGTATCACTCCTTCCGGTCCTGCTCGTCTGGAGGCCTGCCACGCCTTCCAAGACGGAACTCGACACGCTCCGCAGCCTGGTGCTGAGCCTGTCACACCACGGGATTGAGCGAGACGCTGCGGCGGAGGAGTGTATTGCCAGGATCCGCCTGATTCTCTTCGATCTCTATATCAAACGGGGTTCCTTGGTCGACTGCACTGGTAAGTATTCCATCGATCCCACCGTTAAAGGAAAAGGGATCGGCAAACAGCTCTCGGCACGCCTGTCAGAGTTGTCGCAGAAAAGGCCTCGCGGGTCACAGCCGGTCAAGTCTGAAAGGGCGGAGGAGAACCGGCTCTGCAGATGGGCGACCCTCTTGACGAACATCCATTGCGCAGACGAAAGCAGCATCGAGCGGACAGGAGAGGACACGCTGAAATGGCTGATCCAGTCGGCACGCGAGGTCGCGGAGAGAATCGCTGATCTGCCGGAGGACTTCAGGACGACACGCTTCTGGGGGCATATGAAGAGCATCATTGCCCCGTTGAGCCTGTTCGACAGCGCTTCACCAGCCATGACTGCGGGAAAGCTGTCTTTCGCAACAGCGGTCGATCACCTGGGACGCACCTTCAGCTGGCAGCCGGAGAGGCTGACGAACTGGAAGAGCGGACTGGCAAACCTGCTCGATCTGCTGCAATGGCTCCCATCCTTCGTCCTTGCGAGGGAGTACGTCACCGGCGCCTTCCCCCTGGGAGAGGATTGCGACCGGGCGCGCGAGGCGCTGCTGAAACGGATAGAGAATCCACAGGAGTTGCTGCAGACCGGGGAGCGAGCCCGTTTCGACGAGGAATTCCGTCAGTTCAGAGAAGCATACGCAACTTCCTATATCAGGCTTCATGAAAACACGCTCCGAATGGTGAGCGTGCTCAAGAAGGATGAGTGCAGAATCGATTTCGCAGCCTTGCGCAATCTGGAGCTTCTTTCAAAGCTTCAGTATATGGACAGAAGTTATCTGAACAAGGTCAAGCTCCTGGCGAAATGGATACAGCGAAACAATTGCGGCATGCCTGTACAGCAGATCCTTAAGCTCCAGCCGCGCTGCTACTGCAGCTTCAATCCCTGCGGCCCTCAGAAGCTCACCGGTTCGGCGGCCGGAATCAACCGGTTGATCAACGAGGGCATCGAGTGCCTGCGGGGAACGCTTCGCAGGAGCGAACACCTGATAATGCCGGAGTTCAGCGACACGGACGTCGAGGATGAGGTTCTGCGGCAGGTCTCGTCGCTGCTTGGCGACGGTCCGCTGGTTCCTTTGGAGGAAAAATCCATCACCGCGATCCAGAGAATCATCATGAAACACCCCGGCCGGTTCAGAAGACAGAGCCTGGCTGCGTCCTCAAATCGTATTTGAGCGGCTCGCATCGATCCACCCGCGATAGTCTCCCCCGTATCCGGCACGTCTCTGAAGATACTCAATTTTGGACAACAGCTCCGATACCCGTTGACGAGACGGCGGGGGCTGCAGTGAAAGCCGCCCGACGACCGCTGCCATCTTCCGCCTGGTTTCATCGGCGGCACCGGCAAAGACCTCTTCGTATCCGCTTGCGGCACCGGCAAGATACTGCTCGATCATGTACTGCGATACTGTCCTCCCGTGCCTGCGGGACACGAGGATGTTCCCTTTCCCGGTAACGGCATTTCCGATGACGAAGACTCGGTCCGATCCCTCCAGTTCCCCCGTTCTTTCGTCCTTCACCACGTACCGTTCTCCACTCATTGCGACACCGGGTATGGGTTCGGGGATACTGCCGATGGAACTGATGACCATCTGTGCCGGGACAGCATCTGCTGTCGATTCCGACACTACCGCACGTCCGTTTTCAATCCTGGTATGCGCCATTTTCAATCCGGTCAAATGACCTTTCTCTGCCATGAACCCGACCGGCGCCCGGAGGCTTTCGAACTTGAAGAGGTATTTGTCGGCGAAATTGTTGAGAAGCTTCCGCCGCGTAGCCTGCGCCTGCGCCTCTTTTTCGGGCGAAGCGTTGTCGGGCATTTCAGCGAGAGGCATGTCCTCGACACGGCGCCTGTAGTAGAGTGTGCAGCCCTTCAAACCCAGATCTTCCAGGGTGAGATTCATCCCCGTAAGAACCTTGCGACAACCATTCCGTTCGAGATCGAGAAGACTCACACGCTCCCCTCTCTTTTCCAGAGCGCGGCAGACGGTTTCGAGCATCAGGATCTTAACGACATCAAGTGAAGCCAGGCCGCCGCCCACGACAATCGCCTCATCTTCCGGAACGTAGCGGGGCCCGTTGTAGTCCAATTCGAGGTAGTGGTTGAACCAGTACACAAACGAGTTCTGGTATACGAACCCTTTCCCGAGATATTGGTCTATCCCGGCGAGAGGAAACGTCCGATCTCTCCAGGCGCCGTTTGCAAGGATTATGGCGCTTGGGTTCCAGCTTCGTATTTCATCGAGAGTCAGATCGCTTCCGAGCCGCGTACGGGGAATGAAGTGCACGCGCGGGTGGGTAAGCTTTTCATCAATCCTTTTTTCTTCCTGCAGCCGCAGGTCAACATGCCAGCGAGGCAGACCGTCTTCGATCTTGCCGTAGGGACGATCATGCTGTTCCATCACTGCACAGGTTACACCGCGGCTTGCAAGCTGGAAGGCGGCTTCAGAGCCCGCTACAGCTCCTCCAACGATGAACACGACATGGTCCGACCGGGCATCAGTCATGTCCACACTCCTTTCTCTTCCTGAGTTTATGATTCGGCTTACGGTGGTGCAAGATCCCTGGGGGCGGGGCAGCCGCAATTGAATTCTGTATAATATTTGCATGGATATCGTTACCCTGAACTCTTAACACGGAAAATCCCTGGGAGACATGGACGATGGCTATTAATGACGGAATCGATGCCGGAAAGATACTTGGTTTGGTGCAGGGCTTCATGGAGAGCAGAATCCTGCTTTCAGCAGCTGAGCTGAACATCTTCACCCTCCTGGAAACCGGGCCCATGACCGCCCCGGAAATTGCGCACAGGATCGGAGGCGACCTCAGGGGGGTGGCCGCCCTGCTCGATGCCGTCGCGGCCATGGGATTATTGGAAAAAGAAGGGGGTCGTTACCGGAATGACAGCTCCATTACCAGGCTGCTTTCCGAGAGTTCTCCGGAGTCCGTTCTCCCGATGGTTCTTCATATGGCCTCTCTCTGGACACGGTGGTCCCATCTTACCGAAATCGCCAGGAGGGGGGACGAGGCCAGACAGGAGTTTCACTTTACCCGCAATCCCGATGAATTGCGTGCCTTCATCGGAGCGATGCACGCAATAGGAGCTCCTTTGGCCAGAAAGATCGTTTCCGCCGTGAGGCCTGGAGAGGCGAAGGCCCTGCTCGACATTGGAGGCGGATCGGGGACATACACGATTGCGTTTCTGAATGCCGCGCCGCAGATGAAAGCGACGCTGTTCGATCTGCCGGAGGTCATCGAGATGGCCCGGGAGCGTCTCGAGAGTGAAGGGCTGCTCGACCGGGTGAGGCTCGTCTCGGGCAACTACAACGAAGACGAACTGCCCGGCGGACATGATCTCGTTCTGCTTTCCGCAATAATTCACTCGAACAGCCTCGATGAAAACCGGGAGCTCTACCGGAAGGCCTTCCGCGCGCTGAACCCGGGAGGCCGGATCCTGATCAGGGATCATGTCATGGATCCCGAAAGGATCCGCCCCGGAAGCGGTGCGATCTTCGCCGTCAACATGCTGGTGGGAACCTCCGGCGGCGGTTCATACACATACGAAGAGATCGCCGACGGCCTCTCCGGCGCAGGTTTTGACAAGACGAGGCTTCTCGTACAGGGGGACAACATGGACGCGGTTGTGGAGGCGTTCAAGCCCTGACTCCCTTGACCCGGTCCCGGTAAAACGCCGCGATGGAATCGACGACGTAGCGCCGCTGAGCGTCGTCAAGCTCAGGATAGATCGGCAGCGCCAGCGTCTCCTTCGATGCGGCATGCGATTCCGGCAGATTTTCCGCGGCATAGCCGAGATAACGGAAACATTCCTGCTCGTGCAGCGAGACGGGATAGTAGATTTCGGTGCCGATGCCCGCGTCTTTCAGCCACTGCTGGAGTTCGTCACGCTTCGCGCAACGAATCACATACTGATGAAAAATGTGGGACCGGTCCGGCAGAATCGAGGGGGGCGTGATGAAGGAAAGGAGGCCGGCCGCTTTGAAATCGTCATTGTATCGCGCGGCGTTCTCACCGCGTGATTTCGACCATTGCGCCAGATGCGGCAGTTTCACCCTGAGAACCGCGGCCTGCAGCTCATCGAGCCTGCTGTTGTATCCCACGATCGAATGGTAATACTTCGGATGCGATCCGTGAGTCCGCAGAAGCCTGACGCGTTCGGCTAGCCGGGAGTCGGAGGTGATGACCATCCCTCCGTCTCCTGCTCCGCCGAGGTTCTTTGAAGGGAAGAAGCTGAAACAGCCGAGATCTCCCAGGGCACCCGCGCATCTGCCTTTGTAAGTTGCACCGATCGCCTGACAGGCGTCTTCTACTACCGGGAGAGAAAAGCGGCGCGCAATCGCCAGTATCTCATCCATGTTCACGCACTGGCCGTAGAGGTGCACCGGCACAATAGCTTTCACAGTGGTGTCTGACGGTTTGTGAATTGTGCGCTGCGTCTTTTTGTCAAAGGCGCACTCGCGCTCAAAGAACGATGCAAGGCTTTCCGGATCCATCTCGAACCCAGCGCGTTCGATGTCGACGAACAGAGGCCTCGCTCCGAGATTCACGATCGTGCCGGCCGTGGCGAAAAACGTGAAAGGGACGGTCACGACCGAATCTCCCGGACCCACACCAAGCGCCTTCAGCGAAAGCAGCAGAGCATCGGTGCCTGAAGCAACCCCCACAGCATAAGGAGCATCACAGAGCTTCGCGATCTCTCCTTCCAATGCGGCAACGTGCGTTCCCAGTACAAACCTCTGGCTTTCGAACACGGAATCGACTGCGGCACGGACTTCATCTTTTATCGTTGCGTACTGAGCCTGCAAATCGAGCAGCGGCACCTTCATACCCATACCTCCAGCTTATGAATCATGACATGCGAATCGCGGCAGCCGCGCGGCTTTCGCTATTTCGTTTTTTCGAGTCTTGACCGGAAATATTCGATCGTACGACTCAGCCCCTCTTCCAGATCAATAGTGGGGGACCAGCCAAGCAGTTGTTTGGCGCGGGTGATGTCGGGACGGCGCATCTTCGGATCATCCGCAGGAAGCGGCTTAAAAACAATTCTGCTGTGGGAACCGGTCAGCTTGACAATCTTCTCTGCGATTTCGATGACCGTGACTTCGAAAGGATTGCCGATATTCACCGGAAGATGTACGTCTTCCGTTTCAGGCACCATCAGAAGCCTGACGATTCCTTCAATCTCGTCTTCAACGTAGCAGAAACTCCGGGTCTGGTTTCCCGTCCCGTACACCGTCAGAGGTTCTCCCCGAAGCGCCTGAACGATGAAATTTGAAACCACCCGGCCGTCATCAGGCCGCATTCTCGGTCCATAGGTATTGAATATGCGGGCGATGCGGGTGTCTACCCCATGATACCTGTGGTAGGCCATGACCAGCGCTTCTGCAAACCTCTTCGCCTCATCGTAGACTCCACGGATCCCGATAGGATTTACGTTTCCCCAGTAAGTCTCCGGCTGGGGATTGACCAGCGGGTCGCCATATGTTTCGGAGGTGCTTGCCATGAGGAATCGAGCCTTCTGATGTTTTGCCAGCCCTATCGTCTTGTGAGTTCCAAGGGCGCCCACCTTCAGGGTCTGGATGGGAAGCTCGAGGTAGTCACGCGGACTGGCGGGAGAAGCAAAATGAAGTACAGCATCGACAGCCTGGCCGATGTATACGTATTCAGTGACGTCATGTTTGTAGAAGCGGAAGCGCTCGTGTCCGAGAAGATGAGATATGTTGTCCACGCTTCCCGTCAGAAGGTTGTCGAGGCAGATCACTTCGTGTTCCGATTTCAGCAGATAATCACAAAGATGACTTCCAAGGAATCCCGCTCCACCCGTCACCACTATTCGCATCAGAACCCTCCGCGCAACGACAGAACCGCCTCTTGACAAAGAACGTCATTATAATCGGGTTCGGCCTCGTCGACGCGGGATATTTCACAGCACGTCTGTCTATTTCCCTTTCGCAATGGCTTTGTAATACTCCTCCACCAGCTTCCGGTATCCGGCGGGAGCTTCATTGTCCTCGGCGAAAAAGTACTTGTCTTTTCGGTTGAGCTGTTCGAGATCGCGCGCAAGATCGAACTCGACTCTACGCATGTGATCGATAGCCTTGCGGAGGCTCTCGATCTGGCCTGGATCTCCCGCATTCTGTGAATTGCCCGCTTTGCGCAGAGACTCGATTACCTTGTCCAGGTTCTGAACCTGGGTGGAATTGCGGTCCAGCAAACGCCGCAGTTCCTGTGCGTCTGCCGCGCGCTGCTGCAGTTCCCGGCTCAGCTGCCGCTCGTCTTCATTCCTGTGAGGACCGAATCCTGACGGGGCTCCGGTCGCATTCCCTGACAGGCTCCGGACATCGGCGTCGCTGCCCGGCCGGCCGCGCTGTTCGGGCTCCCCTGCCGACCCGCGCTCCGTGTTCTGCTCCTGACCCTGACGCGCGTTGCCGCGGTTCATACGCTGCTGCATCGATTCGAGTCCTTCGGCGAGCTGCCTGGCCCTGTTGGCCGCATCTTCCAGCTTCCCTTCTTTTCCCTGGGCAAGACTGCCCTGCGCAGACTGCAGCCTTCTGTTTACCTCCTCCAGTCCTTCCCGGATCGTGTTCTCATCTGCTTTCTGGCGTTCATAGTCGCCGCTTCGGATCTGCGCATTGCCGCCCTGGATGCGCTCGGGAAGCCGTTTGTCGCGAATGGCATCCGCGGCGCCGCCCAGCTCGCCTCCTGTTTCCTTTCGGCTGTTTCCCGCCTGACGGGAAAGATCCCTTGCCTGATTTTCCAGATTCCTCAGCCGGTCGGCCAGAAGAGACTTGCGTTCCATCAATTCCTCGCGCAACTCGCGGCCCGCCGCCTCCGATCCGGACTGTCCGCGTTCCCGTGCCAGCCTCTCAATTCCCTCTTCAATCCGCCCCTGTTCCTCCAGAATGCGTCCCGACTCCTCCGCCACCCGATCGAGTTCCTGGCGGAAATCCGTCTCCCGTCCGCGTTCAAGCCTGCGGGCAGCGTCTTCGATCTGCTGCAGTGCGCGCGTCCCCTGGGCACCGGCTTCGTTGTGATTCCCTTTCTGAGAGCCTTTGAGCGCCCTCTTCATCTCCTCGATTGCTTTCTCCAGCCGATTGCCGGCTTCATTCAGTTGACGCGAGCTGCGCTGCCGGGAGAGCCGCTGCAACTGGCGCTGCAGCTCCTCGGCCTCCTGGAGAAGCTGTTGCTGATTCTGAGTTCCTCCGCCGCCGCCGGAGGAGGAAGGCGTCCCCTGCTGGGCCATCATGCGGTTACGTTCGTTGAGCTGCTGCTGCCGTCGGGCCAGTTCTTTCAAACGTTCCAGGGCCTCATCGACCTTCTGGTCGCGCTCCCGCTGCTCTCCGCGCTGCACGGTCTCATACTGGTTCTTGAGCTTGTTCAGTTCCAGTTCGAACAGGTCGGCAAGATCTTCGGCGTTTGCCTGGGAGCCGCTCCCCCCCTGGTTCTGTGAAGAAAATGAAACCTGGATATCGCGGAAGAGGCTTTCGGCGCGCATCAGCTGCTGAAGAGCCTTCTGTTCAGAAGGCATCGCCTCCTCCGGTTTCCTGGCGCCAAGAGTCGCAGCGGCTGCACCCATTTCGACGACGGCTCCCTCGAGATACTCCGAAAGCTTCCGGAAAGTGTCGTCCACCTGCCCGGCTCCACGCCGTTGCAGTCTGTCGACCAGTCCCTGAGCCTGTCCCTGCAGGCGGCTCTGCACCAGCGCCAGCGCTTTCAACCCGTCCAGGAATTCCTTCTCGGGCATGCGCTTCTGTTCGCGAATCAGCCTGAATGTGGCTGCAATGATTTCCTTCTGCTGACGGCTCAGCGCTTCCTGGTTCTCCTCGTTCTGGCCTCCTCCGGGCATTCCTCCCTGCTCCTGTGTATAGTTCTGTTCGAAGGGACGCACCTGTATGAAGTATATGTCGGAATTCGCGACACCCGGCCCGGTGACGTTGTTGTTGTCCGATGCTTTCGCGTAGTAGGAAATCAGATCTCCCGGCTCGAGACCGAACTCCTCGAGGAAGAACGTGTGGGAACCTGATATTGACGTCTGGCCGGTCTTCCCACGGTGGAGGTTCACCCTTTTTTCTTCTCCCCCGTTCACGGAGTAGAAGAGTTCCAGCGTCCCCATCCCGATATCATCTTCGCCTTTGATTTCGGAGAATACTTCTTCAACGCTCGTCGCCCTCACGTCGCGCATCGGCCGCAGCACCGTCACCTTCGGCGGCTCATCCTCGATCGCTTCGATCCGGTATTCAGGTGAACCGGGACGGTTTCTTCTGCGGTTGTCAGAGACCTGGACTACGTATGAGCCCGAACGCCGGAGCGGGATGGTGCCGGTGAAATCCTGCGCCCCCGCGCGCGTCAGATCGAGAGTGGATTTATCATCGAAAAGAAGACGTGCGGATTCCGCGGGCCGGCTGAGATGGATCCTCAAATCGACCTTTGTTCCTTTCAGCGCGGAAATGTCCCCTTCATCTTCAACCACCTGTGGAGCCATGCCCGTATATGGCGGGAAGTTGTACGTCAGATCTATCTTCTCCACCCGGGGAAGATCGATTACTTTGATCGATCCGGTGCGCGACCGGACGCCGCGCGCTCCCACGTAGTAACGCAGGGACGATTTCAGGTCGACCAGGAGATAGCTGAATCCGCTGCCGCGCGGATCAGCTTCCATTTGAGATGAGTCCCACATTTCGGACGACTCAGGCCGGACATAGAGCCGGACATCGGGCGAATCAAACCCGATGAGTCTCGCTTCAACCTGCTGGTCTGAGCCTCTGGCAATCTCAATATCCGCGGGATAAATCTCAATCAGCATCGGCGCAATGCGCGATGCCTCGGTCCAGGGAACATAAAGCCGGCCGAACCCGTACGAGAAGAAAGACGGTCCCCAATTCAACAGTGCGAGCAGCACCAGCAGCGACGAGCAGCCGATCACCAGAAAAGACGCCAGCCGTCGGCGGTTCAGGAACATCGAGAAATCGACATGGCTCGTCTTGTCGAGCGCATCGCGAATGAGAAGCCCAATGATGCTGGAGGACGAGCCTTCTGTCTTGCCATACTCGACTGCCGCAACAAGACGGTCCTGCAGTTCAGGAGAACTCTCCTCGACGAATCTCGCAATCCGGACATCGGTGAGCCGGGCACGCAGGGGAACATAAAGGAAGTACCACGCGACAAAGACGAGCGCACTCCCGGTAAGGAGCCTCATGGCCCAGACCGCCGGAGGCCTGAACCCGAAGAGATCCGCGCCCCATATGCCGAGCACGAGCAGCGTCACGGCGCATACAAGGAAGAGTGAGATCCCCCTGGCCATGACTTGCAGTCGCCAGCGTCTGCGCACCAGCGAGATTTTCGCCAAAAGGCTCTCATAGGAATTCATTTGTCCCCCCTAAGGTACCGGCGTCGCCGGTCTGTTGTCTGTCGCTGCACGCGACAGGAGCATCTCTGACACCAGGAGCACGGCGCCCGCAATAAGGAATAGAATCCAGATTCTCTGGCGCTTCTCCTGCTCCTCGGGAGCCACCGGCCCCTCCTGCCGGAATTCGGCCGAACCGTGCGATACCCATCCGGCGGCCATTTCCTCTGCATCGCCGTGAGTCAGATCCGACTCCTTCGGCGGCGTGTTGGCAGCGACTGACGCGATCGAATTCATGGTCCGGATTTCGTAAAATCCTGATTTCTCGAGAAGGACGTGTTCCGCATCCCCTCCAGCTGTCAGCCGTTGTCCGGCAGGATCCAGTACGGCGATCGACTCGTCGCTCAGGCTGTTGCCGGCTGCATCCATAAGCAGCTTTCTCGGATCGATGGTTTCGCCGATTTCCCGCCAGTGCCGCCGCTCCCTGTACTTTTCGAGAAAACGGAGCATCTGCTGCCAGAAAGGGGCATAGACCGCCTTGAGCGGCAGGTCGTTCATCGAGTCGTCGGCCGACGAGGCAAACACGAGCACCCGTCCTTTGCCGGCATTGGCGGCGACGAGCGCCGGATCGCCGTTATCGAAACGGGCAGGAACTTCACTCCCTTCACTCACCGAAACCCTTACGTGACGGAAGAAACGCGCGCTGGAGAAGGATCCGGAGTGCGGCTGGCTGAAAGGGCGAAAGATCGGGTGATCTGTGCTTATGTCCGTCATCAGGACATAGTCTTCGACCGGCCGGCTTCCTGTCCGGTTGGCGGCAAAGGGAGGTTCGGCGACTTTCACCGGAAGCCACGAACCGAAACTGCGGTTAAACTCGCCGGCATTTGTCGATTCGCCGAGCACCAGGACGAGCCCGCCTCCGGCTTCAACGAAGTCGCGGATCTTTTGCTGCACCGCGGCCGTCCTTCCAGGAACATCGTTCCATATCAGCAGTCCTCCCGAGCGGATGATTTTCTCAGGAGCAGCCGGTTTCAGCGTGTACGGAGAGAGGACGTCGATATCGAGGGCTTTGGAGAGAAAGAAGCTTGAATGACGGCCTTTGGCGGGATTCTCGACCAGTTGCACCTGGGTCTTGCCACGTGCTTGAAGATTCAGATGGAAGCGGTTATCCCGCTGAAGGTTCGGATCATCCACCGTGAGAACCACGCGGCGGGTTCCGGGAACCAGCCTGAGAAGCCGGAAGTCGATACCCTGGGATGCACTGCCGGAAATATCGATTCTCCTGTCGGCGACCTCGCGCCCATCAACTGAAAGGCTGATTCGTATGTTCTTCCGATCCAGATTTCCGAAGTTGACCACCGAGGCGGTCAACTTCGTCTCGTTTCCGTTCGTTTCATCCGCCTCCGTGATCCGCACATCCCTGATGGTGATGTTGCTGAACTCGTCTGAGCCGACATCGATCGTTCGCAGTTCCACGCCGGCGGCCAGCCGGAAATCCTGATCATCCGAGGTCCACCCGTTCTTCTGAAAATCCGAAATGAGGTGAACTATGCGCTTTCCTGTCCCTGCATCGAGTGCCAGCTTCTCGGCCGCCCGCAGCGCCTGCCCATAGCGCGTCGGTCGGTCCGTCGGTTCGATTGCTTCGATACGGCTCAGCGCCTCCGAAGCGGTTGTGAGGCGGGCGGGGCCCAGGGCAGTGTCCGAAAACTCCACTACCGCGAATCTGTCACCGGGGTTTGAATTCCGCGTTATGGCGGACGCAGCTTTGCGTGCCTGCTCCCAGCGATCGCGGTAATCCATGCTCATCGAGTTATCGAGTGCGATTATGTGTGCGGTCGTGACGATTCCGGCGACCGGAGCCGCTTCTGTTGTCTCCCGGTAAGGACGCATGAATGCGAGTACTATGAAGAGAAGTGCAAACACGCGGAGCAGAAGAAGAAGAAGCCTGCGCAGCTTCCGATACCGGATCGTCTTCCTGCTGATCCGGCGGAGAAACATCAGGGTAGGAAATTCGATCTTCTTCGCATGCTCCCTCCTGACCAGGTGCAGCAGCACCGGAACTGCCGCGGCCAATCCTCCGATCAGAAACAATGGATTCAGGAAGCTCATGACATATCCCTCGGCTGCCGGCTAATAAAGCTGTTCCCGCCGCACGAGATAACTGAACAAAGCGCTGTCGAGCGGCGTCGAAGTGTCAATCAACGAAAAGTCGATCCGGTCTTTCCTGCACTCCCTTTCGTTTTCCTCGATCTGTTTTCCAAGCAGGATGCGATACTGGCTGCGCATGTATTCAGGGAGCACGTGCATCTCGGCCCGCGTTTCCATATCCACGAACTGTGCAGCCGCCGCAAAGTCGAACTGGAGTTCCGCGTGATCCAGGACCTGGAAGACGATGACGTCGTGGCCGCGGAAGGCGAGGTGGCGCAGTCCGTTCATCACGTGAGCCGGTTCGTCATAAAGATCAGAGATCACGACGACGATGCCGCGGCGCCGGAGTCTCTCCGACACCTTCACAAGCGATTTGATAAAATCGGTCTTCCGTCCCGCTTCGGCTCTTTCTATTGCATGAAGCACTGTATTGAGGTGTCCCGTGCTTCCACGGGCAGGGATGTATTCGAGCAGATCCTCGTCATAGCTGACGTACCCGATCGAGTCCCGCTGCTTGAAGGCGAAGTAGCCGAGAGAAGCCGCCAGGAACTGGCCGTATTCCAGCTTCGTTATGCCCTTGCTCCCGTACGACATCGACCGGCTGCAGTCGAGAAGAATATGGAGACTGGTATTGGTCTCCCCCTCATATTCCTTGACATAAAAGCGGCCCGTACGGCCGTAGACGTTCCAATCGATCTTCCTTATATCGTCGCCGGGATGATAGGCGCGGTGCTCCGCGAAATTGACGCTGAAGCCGAGATGAGGAGACCTGTGCAGTCCCGAGATAAAACCTTCCACGACGGTTCTGGCCACAAGCTCCAGTGACGCGATTCGTACGAGGGTTTCGGGATCGATGAAACGCCTCGAGTCTGACACTGCAGGCTGAAAATCGTTCATAGGTGGTTACCTTGCCAGTCCTGATCGGGGAACCGGGACCGCCTCCAGCAGCCTCTTGATAATCTCCTCAGTCGTGATCCGCTGCGACTCCGCGTGGAAGTTGGTGAGAATCCTGTGCCGCAGTACCGGAAACACGAGCGACTGCACGTCTTCGACAGAAACGTTGAACCGGCCGTGCAGCAACGCCCGCGCCTTGCCGGCGAGCATGAGATACTGCGCCGCCCGGGGGCTGGCGCCCCAGTTCACATATTCTTTGATGAAATCAAATCCCCCGTTGTTCGGACGGCTCGCCCTGACCAGCGACACTGCATACCGCGACACGGACTCCGGGACAGGCACTCGCCGCACCAGTTTCTGAAACTCGAGAATGTCGTCTCCCGTCACGGCACGATCAAGTTGTATGTCCTGCTGTGTTGTCGTTGAAGTCACGACCTGGTGCTCGTCGTCTTCTCCGAGATAATCGATGACTATATTGAACATGAACCGGTCCAGCTGTGCCTCAGGGAGCGGATATGTCCCCTCGAGTTCAATCGGGTTCTGGGTGGCGAGCACAAAGAAGGGACGCTCCATCGGATAAGTCACTCCCTGGACAGTCACCTGCAACTCCTCCATCGCTTCGAGGAGGGCGGCCTGGGTCTTCGGAGGGGTCCGGTTGATCTCGTCTGCAAGGAGGATGTTGGCAAAAACCGGACCCTTAACAAATACCAGTTCGCGTCTGCCGGTAGTCACATCTTCCTGTATGATATCGGTCCCTGTGATATCCGAAGGCATCAGATCGGGGGTGAACTGAATCCGTTTGAAGCTGAGGTCGAGTATCCGGGCCATTGTCTTGATCAGCAGGGTTTTGGCCAGCCCCGGAACGCCCGTGATCATGGAGTGCGCCCCGACCATGAGAGATACCATGACTTGGTCCACCACGTCATCCTGCGCGATGATGACCTTCCGGAGTTCCCTGAGGATGTTGTTTTGCCCGGCACGGAGCCGTTCAATCAGCTGATGATCGTCTGTCGTGGCCTGATGCACAGTTTCCATTGTTTTCTTCCCTTCGCGGCGGGTATCGGTCCCGCCGGTTCTAGTGAGTTAAGGCATAAATCACGTAGTTCACACCGTACTTGTATGCTTCATTCGACTGATCGATGGGCATGAGCGGATCGTTCGACCATTCCCAGTACTCGCTGATATCGTTGTTGTAGTCGACGACCATCATCAGGCGTCCCTTGTCGTCATTCATTCCAAGGTAGCGCGGACTCAGGAACGAGGAATAGGGTGGTGCAATCGAGAGGCTCGAAATGTCATAGAAACATGTCCAGATCGGGTGTGTCCGAGGAATTTCAAACAGCTCACGGCCGGGAAACACCTTGTGCATCTCCCGTCTGAAATGCGCTAATTCGCGTTCGCCGCGAAAATCGTCCACGATCAGGAAACCGCCGCGCATAAGGTATTCAGCCATCCTGCGCGCTTCCTCCTCCGACAGCTCCATGTATCCGGGTTCGCAGAGATACGCAATAGGATATTTGAAGCATTCGTCGTTCTGAAAAGATATGATGTGCCCTCCCGGGTTGACATCCACCTTCGTCACTTCGGCCATTATCTTCATGAAGTGCTCTTCGGAGCGCGGCCAGTCATGGCTCCATGGAGGACCGTTCCCATCGCCGACCATGCCGGGAAATCTCACCGACATCGGGGAATCGTAAAAGATCCTCCCAAAAGTGAAACGGCTCTCACGTCTCGGCGTCTCCCCCTCCCCCTGAGCTTTCAGGCTGAAGAAGCACGCCGCCAAAACGATACATAGCAGGGCTATCCTCCTCATCTGATTCTCTCTCCCGCCGCGGCCTCACTCAATTCCAGAAGCAGCTTCTGAGCCTGCGGATAAGAGGGGGCGATTTCGAGCGCACGCAGAACCTGGCGCTTTGCCTCCGGCTTTTTCCCTGTTGCCAGCAAGGCTCGTGCCAGGCTGTAATGCGCCCCCGCAGGGTCGACGGGGCCTGATTCCGCAAGCGAGCGGTAGGCGGTGACCGCTTCTCCCCACTTGCCTGCCTCCATTGCGGCGTCACCCAGTTTCTTGAGTACTTCCGGATCGTAGGGATTGATAAAGATTGAAAGCTTCAGGGCGTTGACGGCCGAATCCCAGTTCTTGCGGGTACGATGGATGTCCGCAGCCTTCAACAGTGGTTCGATCGCGGCCCCGTCGAAGCGGCTCCAGGCGGTGAATTCCGCCAGTGCCTCCTCTTCGCGCTTCAGCTCGAGATACATGTTTCCGAGTTGCTGATAGGGATTGTCCTGCTCCACGTACTCCGGAAAGAGTTTCTGCGCCTTCTTGAGATGCCGCTCAGCTTCCGCCTCTGCTCCTTCCTTCCGGAGCAGAGTTCCCAGCCGGAGGTTTGCAGAAAAGCTCTCAGGATTTCCTTTGAGTTCCTCGAGAAGTGATTCCTTGTCATCGGCAGAAGCCGCCGCATCGAGCCGCACGGCCAGTCCGGCAAACCGCTCACTGAGAAACCTGTCGTATTCGTCATCCAACTGTGACCGGCTCAAGCCCAGCGTTTGCTGAAAAACCTCGTCTGCCTGCCTGTTGGCGGCAAACAGCAGCAGCGCCTGCCGGATCTTCTCAAAACCGTACTTCTCTTCGATCATTTCGCAGAAGAGGCCTGCCTGGTAATAGGCGAACATGATCTGCTCCGGTGAGCGGGGCCGCACAAATCCTGAGTTCAGGTCACTCGCCTTCATGAGCGTTCCGCCTTTGTAGGCTGCGACGAACGCCTTCGTGAGAGTGTCGCCCCATCCCTGCCGGGCCCTATGCTCTTCGTAGACGGAGATCCCTTCCGAGAACCACCGTGGGATGTTGTAGTTGCTCATCTGAAGCGTCATCACGTGAGCGAATTCGTGCCACAGGGTCGCCCCCCAGTTGGACGCTCCGGCTTTCCGCGCACCCGGAGAATCCATGGCAATCACTTTGCCGAAGCAGACTCCGAGCGCTCCAGCAAGCCCGGGAAGGCCGAGTGTCCGGACTGCAAAACCTCCGTGATCGGGAAATACTTCGATGTGGAGCGGACCATCAGGAGTGAATTTGTAGCGCTTCGTAAGCGTATCGTAGGCCTCTTCGGCCAGATCCAGCAGATAAGGACCGAGAACCGGCTCGTCCTCCTTCGACATCCGGACAGCGAAATGAGCGCTCCGGTTCTGTGCGAACCCGTCCATCTGATCGAAAAGTTCGAGCGAGTTGTAGGCCCACACGTTGAAAGGATCGCCGTCGAACGCACGCTGTATCGCCTTGCGTCCCTCCTCCAGCTTTCCGATCCGGGTGAGATTCATGCCAAGGCACGTGTACGCAGGCCAGAGAGTGGAGTCGATCTCGACCGCCTTGCGGCTGAAGTCCACGGCCTCATGATACTTTCTGCGCGCGGCGAGGTTTTCCGCCAGCAGATGGTAGAACCGGCCGTAAGAACGGTTTATCGAGAAAACCCGCTTCTCCAGCTCTGAGAAGGCTGCCATGTCTCCCTGGAAATACCTGATGACGGCCTTCAGACTGAGCGAGTCGAGGCTTGAAGGATTAACCGCCAGCGCGGAATCAACCGCCTTGAGCGCCGACTCGTAATCCTCTGCTTCCATCGAGAGTTCGGCCAGCAGGTTCAGTGCGCCGGTGTGATTCGGATTTACCTTGAGCGCTGCCCTCGAGTAGGTCTCGACTTCTATATTGCTTTCGTATCTTTTGGCGAGAGCAATTCCAAGCAGTGCGTCGGGATGCGCTTTGTTGATCTTGAGGCAATCGCGGAAGACACCCAGCGCGTCGGTCACGCTGTACTTTTCAAGGAAGAGGTGTCCGAATGCAATCAGTGCGTCGAGCGACACCTCAGCCGGAGCGAACTCGGAAGCATCCATGAAGATGTCTCTTGCGTCATGGACGTATCCGCGTCGCCAGGCCGCAACCGCCGCATCGCCCAGCTGTCCGCTTCCCTTCACCTTCCCCTGCCGGTATTCGGCAATCAGGTTTTCCCACACGAGGCGGGCGTCGTCGCTGCGTCCGACCAATTCGAGGAGATCACCAAGCTCACGTGTCGAACGCAACCGGACATCCTGCTGAGAAGCCAGTTCGCGGGACCTGCGGAAGTGCTTCTCCGCCGCAGCATAGTCTCCGGTAGCTTTCGCAATTCTCCCGCGCTCCAGGTGAAGGAGCGCGGAGCCGCTAAGATTGCGCAGAAACTCGTCAGCCCTCGCAGCCGCTTCCCGGTAAGCTCCCGTTTCGCTGAGGGTTCGAACGAGGCCGGCCCGGCTTTCCTCCTGCCTCGATTTGCCGGCGAGGGCGGAGTCGAAATGCTGCCTTGCCTTTGCGTAGTCGCCCGACCTGAGCGCCTCTGCGGCCCGGGAATACTCCTCCCCCTCTGTTCTCGATGCGGAACAGTTTCCGAGAAGCATCAGCAGGCCGGCCGCACAGAGTATCAGACGAAACCCTTTCAGCCGAAAACCAACGGAATCATTTCTGCAGTCTCGCATTTATTTTCGCCAGTCGTATCAAAAGTTCCTCAAGTCTTCTTTCGTATTCGGCTTCCGACATACCCGCTTTTTCGTACTTCAGCGCTTCGATCTCGGCCTCCACTTCGCGTGCCTCGTTTGACAGGCGCTGTTGTTCGGCTGTCAGAGAACCCGCCGCATCCGAAGTACCCGCATCGAGGAATGTGGCCATGGCAAGAAGCCCCTCGCCGTTTTCCGGCGCAGGCCTGCTTTCAGCCTTGCCGTCACCGTTATCTTCCAGAACCGGATGCTCCGTCTGCAGTTTTCCTTCGGTCTTGTAGTGTTCTTCGACTTTCCGGTTCGCATACAGGAAGGCTTCTGCGACGGACAGCCGCCGGTTCCTGTCCGTATCAGCGGCGTCGTCCCCGAGCGCTTCGATAAAGTAGCGGCCGAAACTGGTCTGGTTCTTTTCCATGCCGCTCCTGGTAGCGGTGATGACGATGCTTCCCTTTTGTGACAGGTCGCCGAGACTCCCTCCGCTGCAGCTCGTGGTATTGACGATGACAAATCGTCCGGCAGGGATTGAGTACAGCATCGAAGCCAGTTCGGCGGCGGTCGGATCGGGTCCCACGAGGTTGAGTTTGTATGTCTCGCCGTCGTAGTTGCCGTGCCCGCCGATATAGACGAAAACGAGATCGTTCTGATTGACTGCCGCCGCCAGCCGCCGGCACACATCCTGAAGATCGGAACGGGTCGACTTGTGCTGTATCAGTGCCGAATCTCTGGCGGGATCGTCAAACAGGACAGTAATTCCGTCACGGGGAATGGCCATGCGCTCCTCCAGCACGGATCTCAGCTCGGTCAGTTCCTTCAGGTACATGTCCTGCAGCTGGGGATCGCCGCTCACCCCCGTGATCAGAATGGCCCATCGCGCGCCCGGTTCAGTCGCAGCCGCCAGGTGCGCCATCAGCAGAACGACTGCGGCCATCGTTGCTCCCCGGTTCCGTTTCATGCCAGCCCCCTGCGTTTTCTCAGGATCCATTCCGCCGATATCAGCCCCACCAGCAGCAGAAACAGAAACGGCATATCCCAGAGCTCTTTCTCTTCCAGATGCGAGGACGATCCTTTGTCGATGTAGGAAATGTCTTCGGCAATGGTGCCGGCATTGTCCGGCGTGTAGTAACGTCCTCCGCTTTCCGACGCCAGCCGTTTGAGAAGGGCGGAATTCATCGAGGCGTTGTGAAATTCCTTCGTGGATCCGGCGACAAGGAAATTTGATTTTGCTCTTCCCAGACTCCTGCTGCCCTGGAATGCCTCCGACGTGATTTCGTAAATCCCTTCTTCCTCAGGCTTGAATGCGGCTACATAGGATCCGTCCTTCTCGACATCCCATGAGAAATGGAGCGGCGTCGATCGGCCCGACGGCGATTTGACCTGGGCGGTCACCTGGGCGTTGTTAAGCGGGAGGAACGACTCATCGTTGACTTCCGCCCGTATGACGGCAGTCTCATCGGGAGCATAGTAACTCTCTTCTGTGCCCGTACCGACCGGGTCCGGAACATCGCTCACCAGCCAGCGCAGCATCTGTTTCCAGAATAGCTCCTGGAAGTTGTCGCTATGGACATTCCCCATTTTCCAGCGCCAGCTTGATGCTGTCGTGAATGCCACGGACTTGCCTCTCCCGAAGCGCTGGAAAGCCAGCAAAACGGGATCTGCGCCGCCCGCAGCGCGTGAGTCGGCCATGGCAAGAACGGTCGCACCCGGCTTCGGCCCGGCAACACGGTTGAACCCGACCAGAGCCGGGGCATCCGTCCACCGCTTCCGGTTCTGATCTTTCGCCAGTGAGATGCGGGTGATCGGGTGCTGGTAGCCGTAATCTGTCAGCCGCACTTTGAATTCGGTGTCTTCGAATCCCTGAGTATCTCGAGCGCCTGCACCGAGATTGACCGGAAGCATGTCCTGGATCGGCGTGTTGACATATCCTCCCTGGCCGAACGAGTTTCTGCCGCCGATCATCAGAAATCCTCCTCCACGCCGGCTGACGAAATCGGAAATTATCCGAAGCTGATCGAATGTGAAGAAACTCGCTTCCACGCTTCCAAGCAGTATCGCTTTGTATTTGAACAGCTCCGCCCTGTCAGTCGGGAAACCCTTTTCGAGTGTCGCCGGAGATTCGATCCCCTGGCGCAGGAACTTACCGTCGGCCTGACGCAGCAACGTTACGAGCCGCACGTTCCGGTCCTGCACCGCAGCACGCCTGAGGAACGCGTATTCCCATCGGGGTTCGCCCTCAACATAGAGGATTTCAGGATGCGCATCATCCACCTCCACCAGGACAGTCCGGTCATTGTTCTCCTTGATAATCTCGTCCTGGAACGGATCCACGCGGAACTTGAACTCCCTTGGGCCACCGGTCTGGCTGCTGAAATGTGTCCGGTAGACTTTTACTTCTCCATCGCTCCCCAGTGTGATCTCCTGGTTCTGCAGCAGGCGGTTCCGGTCCAGCACAAGGAGGCGGGCGCGCCTGCCCGCATACCCGTTTGACCGCACCGAGACCTCCGCCTCCATGACCGTATCCCTAAGTACTTTCCTCGCAGTCGTGACTCCCGTGATTTCGGTGTCGTGCAGAAAAGAGGTGGAACCGATGCCGACGGTGTAGATGGGAGTATTGCGCGCCCGCAACCGGGATGCGGTCCGGTCCAGGTCGCTCGAACGATTATCCGCGCCGTCGGTGATGAGGACGATTCCCGCAGCAGGAACGTTTGCCAGTTCGCCGGAAATCTGGTCGAGAGTCCTCTCGAGGTCTGTCACCTGGCCGTGGCGTGCGGTGTCTTCGAATGCCTGGACGCGCTCTGCCGAATGCGAGAACCGGAAGAAGCGTAGCTTGAACTTCTTCCCTAGTTCATCAAGCCATGGGTTGTCCGCGGACCGGAGAAGGTGACGTTCAACGTCGAGCCTGGACTGCCCCTCCGGGCCGTCCCTGATCTCCATGCTCTTGCTGGCGTCATAAGCGACAGCGACAAAGCTCTCCTGCGGCAGCACGGAGTGGATCCGCAAGACAGGCTGGAGAAGAATGAGAATGATGACGAGAAAAGCGGCGGCCCTGAGCGACGACAAGCCATAACGCCAGGACCACGGGAGCGCCGCTGCCGACGCCCGATAGATGAACCATGCGCCGGCCAGGGCGCCGGCCAGAAGAATCCATGTCACATACGGAGGCCAGTAGGGATCGAATGCGATCGTACCCCTCTCGTACAGCAGCGGCCGGTATTTGAAAAGCAGTTCGAAAATCGCGGTCATAGGCCCCCTGACCTGATTCTGAAGATGTGAACTACCCGGGCCCTCAGTGGCTCATAGCATAAACGATTGCATTTATGCCGATCTGGTAAGCGTAGGTTGAAAACCTGGCCGGAAATCCGGGCAAATCGGCCCATTCCCAGGCATCACCCAGATCAGTGTTCCAGTTGATTATTACGATAAGCCTCCCGCGTTCGTCAAAAATGCCGCGACAGTGAGGATGAAAGCCATCCTGCTCGTGGGTCTGATCGGAATACATCGCATTCCCGACGTTGGGGATCTGAACAATGCGGTTGATATTGTAATAAGAGTGGAATATGGGGTGGCTCATGGGAAGCTCGACTATTTTCGAGCCGGGAAGAATCCGGGAGATCTGCCGTTCGAAATTAGTCCACTCCCAGCTCCCCCAGAAATCGTCACAGAACAGGAACCCTCCCCTGTTGAGATATTCCCTCAGCGCAGTCACTTCCTGTTCGGTCAGGTTCCAGTGACCGCACTCAACCGAGTAGATGAAGGGATAATCGAACATCTCCGGATCGGTGGGGGCGATGGTCCGTGGCTCGGACGCCACCCGTATGTTGGTGAGCCTGCGGACGCCAAGGATGAACTGCCGGTCAGACTTCGGCCAATCTGTATACCAGGCTTTGTAGTACCCGGATGGTCCTAATCCCGTATACACCATTCTCACGAATGTAAACTCCGGAGTACCGTGATACTGAGTGAAGGGACCGTCGCTGGGGGGACCCAGGGGTCCCGGCGAATTCAATGGCTGGGCAAATGCCGCCATAAGGCCAAGAAAAGCAAGCAGGGCGGAGAGGATAATTCGATTGTTGGAAATGACATCTCTTTGTCTTTGCAATCCCATCTACCCAAGGCAATATCAGTATAGCAGATGGGAAAAGAGAAGCCAGACGGCAGAATCACTCCTGGCCGGCGACGGCGGCAGAATTTTTCGAGTCCCGATCATTAGCGATGGACTGGAGGGCCGGCTTCAGCAGCGCTGCCGGGCCGCGGACGAGGAGGATGCGCCCGCCGGGGAAAATCCACTGGTTGGCCGCCCGCCGGATGGCGTCTGCGTCGCACCGCATCACCTGCGCGGGAAAGATCGCAGCATAATTACTGCCGAGGTGATACAGCTCCGAGTCCAGTATGATCCTGCAGATGCCTTCGGTGGTTACAAGGTCCCGGTTGAATTCCTCTATGAAAAACGCCTTGGCCGTTTCCAGCTCCTCTGGAGACACCTCGCCTGTCTTGAGTTCCTCGGCGATTCGTTCGACGGTCTGGATCTGTTCGACCGCCTGCTCCACGGCTGCCTGACCCTGAACATAGAAAGGACTCGACATGCGCCGCCCATCAGTGGCGACCGTCACCAGCGATGTGGGCAACGCCTTCGTCAGACGCGCCTCGAAGATATGGGCCGCCAGCCGTGCATTCACGAAAGCCGATTCGTGACGAGCGGGAAAAAGGTTTCCTATGATGAACTGGGCCGCCGTCGAATCGGGATCATCTTCAAAGAAAACCTGCCTTCCCGCAGGATTGCGCGGCGGAAGGAAAGTGAAAGGCACGTCGTCTTTCCGAACCCAGACGCCCCAGATCCGCGATGCTCTCTGAAGCACCTGATCAGGGGAGACATTCCCGACAACCACCAGTGATGCCTGACCCGGGGAGAAGAACCTGCGGTAGAAAAGCCGCACGTCACCGAGTCCTATATTCGATGCTGTCACGTACGTACCCTGGATGGGTCTCCCATACGTGGTGCCGCTGTAAAGCGTTTCGTGGAACCGGGCATGAATGTTCCGGCGCGGATCAGGAGTTTTCCGAATTTCCTCTATGAGCGATTCTTTCACCGAGTTGAAATCGGCTTCGTTGAACTGAGCCTCGGCAACCACCTGATAAAGCAGGAGGAGGGATCGTTCGACTTTTGAGCTTTCTCCCTTCAGGATGAAGCGGAAGCCGTCCCAGTCAGACTTTACCTCGAGCGTAGCGCCGATATAGGAGAGTTCATCCTGGATGCTCTGCATGGTCTTGTCGACTGTGGCCTTCCCAAACATCCTGGAAACCAGGTTGGCCAGTCCCCCCTTGCTTTCCGTATCGAAGGCGGAGCCATAGCGCACGACAAGCCCGATGGTCATGCTCTCGCCAAGGCGCTCTGTCGGCACGACCGTAATCTGCAGATCGTTGAGCAGGCGCTTCGTGTGCAGATCAGGCAGAGGGACGTTATTCCCACCCGATGCCATACATAACGGAACCAGTAAGACAAACATAAGTTGAGTAACTATGCTGTTTCGCATCATCATCCATCCCTGAAATCGAAAAGCTATCATATCAAGCGGCATTTATCACATGCTTTTGTTGCCCCGCTCCTTTCCCTTAGAAGCCCGTGGATCTGATATAATGACGCCTTTCATTTGTGCCAACAGGAGCCAAAGGTCATTACTATGCTGGAGTTTAAGTCTCAACCGCAAAAATCTTTCAGTCCTGTGATGTTATGGATCTCCGCAGGAGTGCTGGTGGTGCTGCTGGCTGCAGTCTACTTTTTCGTACGCTTCCAGGGGAGCTCGCCCCAGGCGGGAAGCTCCGGAATAGTGGTCGAAGGTCTGCTGCGGGCCGGCGATACCAATTTCGAGTACTACAAGACCAGGGTCAAAATAGAAAATGTCAAGGCGGTCCTCGGAATAAGCTTCAATAATGCCAGGATTGCAACGATCTCGGGAACGCTCGTGAATGACGGCGACCGGAAGCTGCACGCGGTGGAAATGCATGTGACTCTCTTTGATATGTGGGGCAAGGTTTCGAAAGAAAGAACGGCATTCGCACTCAGGCCCGGCAAGGGACTCACCAACAGGCCGATGCAGCCGCTGGAGCGAAGGGCGTTCACGATCGGAGTCGAGTCGGTCGAGTACTACTGGGATCCGAAACAGATATCGTACGAGATAACCGGCCTCAAATTCGAATGACCGCATGACAAAGAAGAGAACATCCGCTGTGGCACGAACCCGAAGACTTCTTCCTGTACTCCTGATCGCTATCCTTTTGCCATGTGTAGGGTGCGACCGATACAGAGCCAGACAGGAACTCGAACGGGCAGGCTATTTCGCCGAGATCCTCCGACGCGTCGATGCGTCCCGGATCGGACACGACGGTTTCTTTGAGAGGAACCTCCTCTCTAATCCTTATCCGGAAGTGCGCCGATGGTGCGCGACGGGGTTGGCGCGCATCGGTTCTCCCGAGGCGCTCACTCTCCTCTACCGCTGCTGCAGAGAAGGAGATGCTGCGGTCAGGGCGGCATCGGCATTCGCGATAGGCGAGATCCAGGATCGTGGCGCGCTGCGCTTCAGGCGGCTGGAACCGGATCCCAGGGCAAGGTTTGAACTGGGCCGGCTTCTCGACGACACGTCTCCGGCCGTGAGAATCCGTGCAATTGAAGCTCTCGGGAAAATCGGCTTCGAGAGCGATGCCGCCCGCATTCACCGGCACATACACGAACTCCGGGGCGCGACTCCCGAAGAACGCTCGCTCGTGGGATTTGCCGTCACTGCGCTCGTGCGGCTGGGTTATCATGACGCGGTGCCCTGTTTCGAAAAACTGGCCGGCGGACATGATCCTGAACTGACAGCACGGGCGATAGACGCCGTGTGCCGGCTCAGGGAAAAACCCGTCTGTGATCAGGAGCCACCGCCCACGCAATCTCCCGCCGTCTCGGGAATTCCGATGACTGAAGCGGTCGCGCGCACCCTCGCCTTCAGCCGCAACAACCGAACCATTGCCGTGATCCATACCACCAGGGGAACGCTGGAGGTCGAACTCTTTCGCGAGGATGCGCCTGCCACTGTCGCGTTCTTCGTCTCGAGCGCGATGCGCGGGGGATACGATGGAACAAGATTCGACAGGGTTTTTCCGTCAGAGATGGTTGCAGTCGAGGATTTCCGGGACAAAGCGGGGTTCGGCGGCTCGTTGAGAAATGAGATCAACATGCGGCCGTTCGAAAGAGGGAGCATCGGGATGACGCTGACCGGCCACGATACCCACTCCGGCGGCTTCTTCATAGCGCTTGCACCGCTTCCTTACCGCGACGGACTCAACACCTGCTTTGGAAGAGTGGTCAGTGGCATCCAGGTTATGGAAAGGATAGTTCCGGGAGACCGCATTCTTGCGATAGGAATAAAAGAGACCGTCCGGGTTTCCGACCGCATCAGGTTCGACAGTTAACAGTTAGAAGCTGTAGATGGCTGATGTTGCATCCAGGGCAACGGCATGACGGAAGGTATGGATCTCCTGATAGCAGGATTGGCGGCTGTCTTCGCAGGTGCGGTCAATGCCCTCGCGGGAGGAGGGACGCTGATCACCTTCCCGGTGCTGCTGTTGATCGGAGTTCCCCCACTTTCGGCGAATATCACAAACACTGTGGCGCTGTGTCCGGGGTACCTGGGCGCCACGCTCGCCCAGACAGGGGATCTCGGCGGGCAGAAGAAACGGCTCTTTCTGATGCTGCCTGTGGGATTGACCGGGGGAGCCGTGGGCGCGACACTGCTGCTGATGACAACCGAAGAGCTCTTCCAGGCTCTCGTGCCGTATCTCATCCTGACAGCATCCCTGCTGGTCGCAATCCAGGAACCGGTCCGAAAAAGGCTGGCGCGGCGGCCCGAAGCTGAGACGCGGGCGCCAGGGATCTGGAGCATGGTACCGATCGGGCTGGCGGCCGTGTACGGAGGCTATTTCGGCGCGGGTCTCAGCGTGATTGTCCTTGCCGCCCTGGCGCTGACTCTCGACGATTCTCTGACGCGGCTCAACGCGTCGAAACAGGCGATAGCTTTGAGCGCGAACATTGCGGCTGCGGTTTATTTTCTGTTTTCAGGCAGGGTACTGTGGCTCACGGCGCTGATCATGGCTGCAGGCGCTCTCGCCGGCGGTTTCCTGGGAGGACGGCTCGCCGGCAGCATCAAAGCCTCCACCTTGCGCCGGATCGTGGTAGCGATCGGAATAACAGTCGCGGTAATCTACTTCAGGACGTGAATCCAAGCGAGGAAGACTCAATGCATGCTGAATTCGACGTAACTCTCCGGCCTTACACGCTCAACGACTGCACCGACGTGTATGAGGCGGTGCGTGAGTCCCTTGCGGAACTTATTCCCTGGATGCCGTGGTGCCACCCGGAGTATTCGATCGACGAAACCCGAACCTGGCTCGAGACACAGGTAGATGCTTTTCACCAGGGGAGCGAATTCGAATTTGCCATGGTGTCGAAAACAGGTCGTTATCTGGGAGGCTGTGGATTGAACAGGATCGACCGGATCAACCGCGTGGCCAACCTAGGGTATTGGGTGAGATCCGGCGCCACGTCCCGTGGAGTCGCGACCGCGGCCGTCAGGAAACTATACGGCTGGGGCCTCAGGCACACCGACCTGGTCCGTTTCGAGATCCTCATTGCGGTGGAGAACCGCGCCAGCCGCCGCGTTGCCGAGAAAGCCGGAGCCCACCCGGAAGGAATCCTTCGCAACCGGGTGCTGCTTCAGAGCCTGCCGCATGACGCCGCCGTTTATTCGCTGATCCGCTGATCAGTGAACGCGCTGGACTTTCCTGCGCATGTAGTCCATCAGGATATACTTGCCGAGGGAATGGGGAGTGGTGAAATATGCCTTGCCCCGGCAGACCTCGGTCACCTTACGCACGAAAGCAACCAGGTCGGCATCGTGCGCCAGCATGAACGTATTGATCAGGATATTGGATCGGCGGCACTGGCTGACTTCCTTGAATGTAGCCCCGACCACATAGGGATCGAGGCCGAAGGCATTCCTGTATATGGTGCCGTCAGGTTCGGTGACCGCAGACGGTTTGCCGTCGGTAATCATTATGATCTGCCGCATGTCTTTGCTTTCCCTCGCCAGGATGCGCTGAGCCAGCCTCAGTCCTTCACAGGTGTTGGTGTAGAAGGGCCCCACCCGGACCCGCGCAAGCCGCCCCAGCGGGATTTCCTCTGCGGAATCATGAAACAGAACAACATGGAGCGTGTCGCCAGGGTACTGGGTCCTGATCAGGTGGGAAAGAGCAAGTGCGACCTTCTTCGCCGGGGTGAACCGGTCTTCGCCGTACAGAATCATGCTGTGGCTGCAGTCGAGCATCATCACCGTGGCGCACGACGACTGGTATTCACTCTGGTGAATTTCGAGATCGGGATAATCGATCTCGACCGGGTTCTTCAATCCTGCGCGCCTGATGGAGTTCAGGATGGTACCGCTGGCATCGAGGTTCAAAGTGTCGCCGAATTGGTAGGGTTTGGTTGCACCTGTCAACTCGACTCCTGTGGACAGATCGCGCGTGTCGTGGCGCCCGAAACTCGATTTTCCGAGCGAACCGAGCAGGTTCTTCAGCGTCTTGTATCCGAGGAAGTCGATGGTCTTGTCAGTCAGCTCGAAACGCACCGCTCCTTCCTTAAGTTGCGAGCGGGCCCCCATTCCGGCCGCCGGTTTCTCTCCTCTCCTGGTGCGTATGTAACCTTCCTTTTCGAGCTTCCGGACAAGGTGACGGATGAGCTGGGCGACTTCGGAGTCATCCTGAAATTCGTCCGTCTCCATCTCCCCCTGAGTGAGCGCCTGCAGAATAGCCTGGTGGAGATCCTGAAGATCCCGGTCAGAGTCGCGGAACTCCTCCAGGTAGGGATCATCGAACCCGGATTGCAGGAGAAAATCCGACAGCTTGTGAAGGAGTTCCTCGAGACTGAGCGAATCCCAGTCTTCGCCGACGTATCTGGAGTAGTTGACGGACTTCATGAAAAACCAGGCAGGAGCTTCAGTTCCATTTCTTGCTTTTCCGGGTTTCGATGAAATCCGTGAAATATGGCTCCCGCTCCTGCACTCTTTCCAGGACGCTGAAAACGCGCTCTTCGTTTCGACTGATCTTTTTCTGTGCGTACAGGCCTTCAAGAATGAACTCTGCCGCAGCCACACGCTGCTCCGAAGGATGCTGCCCGGGTCCGAGGATCTCGTCCGACGTCTCGAGCAGCCCCTGAATTCCGCGGAAGTGATTCATGCACTCCATGGTGGACGCATCGGCGCCGATGTGGAGCGTGCCGCCGAGCTCAAACCAGTCTATGATGCGCCTGAAGTCCCGGCCGTCGGAGTGTTTCTGGAAACACTCACCAACGGCAGTCCGGATGAGCTCACGCGCAATCGTGTCTGCTCCGCACAGCTCCCCTTCGTATTCGAGTTCAAATTTTCCTGTGATGGAGGGAATGGCGGCATAAATATCTCCAACCCTGGGAACCACACGCTTCTCGCGGTGTATACAGGTCCGCCGCTCGGCATTGGACACCGTGTTTTCGAGGCATGTGATGGAGAGGCGCTGGCTCACCCCGCTCCGCCGATCGATGCGCGCATCCTTGCGGGCCGCAAACGCTATCCCTTCGACGATTTCCGCGATGAAAGCCGTAATATGCAGAGCCACAGAACTCCGGTTCAACCATGCCTCCTGCCTGGTGATCGACATTCCCTCCTGCAGACTCGCCGGATAGTGGGTGCGGATTTCCGATCCGATCCTGTCTTTCAACGGAGTGATGATCTTGCCACGGGCGGTGTAGTCCTCAGGATTGGCGGAGAAGACCATGCACACATCCAGCTTCATGCGCACGGCATAGCCTTTAATCTGTACGTCGCCTTCCTGGAGAATGTCAAACAACCCGACCTGGATTTTTCCGGCCAGATCCGGCAGTTCGTTGAGTGCGAAGATCCCTCTGTTGGCGCGCGGCAGAAGACCGTAATGGATAGTCATCTCATCGGAAAGGTGCAGGCCTGCTTTGGCCGCCCTTATCGGATCGACGTCGCCTATGACATCTGCAATCGTTACATCGGGGGTAGCAAGTTTTTCGAAGTAACGATTCTCCCGCGGCACGAATTCGATCGGCAGATCGTCGCCCATTTCCTCGAGCATCACGCGGCAGCGGCGGCAGACCGGCGCATAAGGGGAGTCATGGATCTCGCAGCCGGCCACGGCAGGAATCCATCCATCCAGAAAGCGCACCAGTGACCGCAGGATGCGGCTCTTCGCCTGGCCGCGCAACCCCAGCAGGATCATGTCGTGCCTGCTCAGTATCGCGTTGATGATCTGGGGAAGCACCGAGTCATCGTAGCCGATGATTCCTGGGAAAAGCGGTTCGCGCCGCTGCAGCGCCGCCTGCAGATTCATCCGCATCTCATCTTTGACGCTCCGATTGCCGCCGTGGATTTCGTGATACGAACTTTTTTTCAGTTCGCCAAGTCTGGTGGGAAAGTTATGATGCATCGACCTCACCCGGTTACCTAAACGTTAGCCCAACGGGTGAGGCGAGTCAAATAAGGCCATTCGGAAGTTCAGAAGAGATGTATTGGTCCGGCTGTCTTCTTTCTGATAGAGTCACGGCATGCGAGACAATGCGATTCGTCGGATTCATCTGATCGGAATATGCGGAACGGGGATGGCTTCGCTGGCGGCCATGCTCAAAGAGTCCGGATACGTCGTCACCGGCTCGGACGAGGGTGTGTATCCGCCGATGAGTGATTTTCTGGCGGCAAAAGGAATTCAGGTCGCCCAGGAATTCGACGTGAAGAACCTTCATCCCGAACCGGATCTCGTCGTGGTGGGGAATGCCCTGTCGAGGGGAAATCCTGAAGTGGAGTCAGCTCTCGACGCGAGGCTTCACATGACATCGTTTCCGGAAGCGCTTAAGAACTTCTTTCTGCGAAAGAAAACCCCGGTCGTCGTCACCGGAACGCACGGCAAGACCACGACAACCGCAATGATCTCCTGGGGACTGCATGCCGCAGGACGGACGCCGGATTTTCTCATAGGAGGTATCGCGGAGAACTTTCAATCCAGTTTCGGTCTCGGGGGTGGTGAGCACTTTGTGATCGAGGGGGACGAATACGATTCGGCCTTTTTCGACAAAGGCCCGAAATTCCTGCACTATCTCCCCTATCACGCGGTGATCGGCAACGTCGAATTCGATCATGCCGACATTTATCCTGATCTCGATGCCATCAAGCTGCAGTTCCGGCGCTTCGTCAATCTCATTCCAGGGAAAGGTTTCCTCGTGGTGGGAGCCGACAGCCCGGCCGCTCTCGAGGTCAGCGATAGATGCCTGTGTGCAAGAGAGACGTTCGGGTCGAACGCGGAGAGCGACTGGAGTGCGGGTCGCCCGGAATGGGACGGCGAGCGATACTGCTTCGATGTGCTGCACAGGAAGAAGGTCTTCGAGCGTTTCCGTATGACTGTCTACGGTAATTACAATGTCCGCAATGCGCTGGCCGCTACGGCGATTCTCAATCGCCTTGGGATTCCGGCGAACCTTATCAGGGGAGCGATGGAGTCTTTCGCGGGCGTCAGACGCCGGCTGCAGCGCATAGCGAGTGTAGGTGGAATCGATGTCTATGAGGACTTTGCACACCATCCCACAGCGGTGAAGGAGACACTGCACACGGTGAGAGAGATATTCCGTCCTGCACGTATCTGGGCGGTATATGAGCCTCGGTCCGCAACCAGCCGGCGCAGCGTGTTTCAGAACGAAATTGCCGAGGCACTGAGTCTGGCGGACTGCGTTGCTCTCCCCGCGCTGTTCAGGCCGGAAAGAGTGCCTGCCGCAGAAAGACTCGATGAAGAACAGCTGGTGAAGGATCTGCGGCACCGTGGATGCGCCGCGTGGAATCTTGGAACTGTCGACGGTATAATCCGTAAAATTGACGAAGAGGCGCGCGAAGGCGACCTGATCGTGATAATGTCCAATGGAGGATTCGGGGGAATCTATGACAGACTCCCTGCCGTACTGGAGAGGAGAAAATCCCTGAATCGCTCCGGATCTTGAGTTAGCCTGAGATGTCCCAACAAAGAATTTGGACTCGCCTGTTCCTGATTCTGCTCCTCGCATTGACAGCAGCCGTTTTGCCGGGACAGCAGGGACCCGGACCCGCCGAAGACCAGGGATTCAAAATCGGCGTCGAAGTGAACATGGTCACGGTGCCGGTGACGGTGCGGAAGCAGGAAGGCGGCTTTTTCAAAGGACTCGAGAAGGACGCGTTCCGCGTCTACGAGGACGGGGAACCGCAGGAAATCGTCTTTTTCGCACAGGAAGGACTCCCTGCCCGGATTGCGATCGTCCTGGACTCCAGTGGTAGTGTCCGCACCGAGTGGGGCACGATTAAGTACGCCACCAAAAGATTCATCGAGAACCTTAAGCCCGAAGACGAATTCGCGCTTATCAGCTTCGACAGCGAGATCAGGTTGAAAATGGACTGGGGACGCAGGACGGAAAGGGTCGATCCGGTCCTGACTTCGATCTACTGCAAGGGCGCGACAAAACTCTGGGATGCCATCTGGCTCGTTTCAACTGACTTATTCAAGGGAATCAGGGAAAAGAAGGCAATAATCATAATGAGCGACGGCCTCGACACTAACAGCGCGGTGAGCTACAAGGAAGCGCTCGATGCAGCAGTGAGATCCGAGGCCGCCATGTACGTGGTCAGCAAGACGGAAGCAATCAAGCAGTTGGCTATAAAGGAGTATGAGGACGTCCCGCACGAGGTGTTTGTCAATGCCGACCTCGCACTGAGGAAACTGTCATTTGAAACCGGCGGACGCGTTCTGTACCCGAACACTTTCGGCCAGCTGGGCGATATTTATGCGCAGGTGGACGAGGAGTTGCGCAACCAGTACACGATCGGATATGTTTCTTCGAATCCGAATAAGGATGGCACTTACCGCGAGATAAGGGTCAGGGTCAATGCCCCCGGAGCGACGGTATCGGCGAGGCCCGGCTACTACGCCCCGGATGAGCTGTCACGATACATAGTTCCTTAGTTCGGATCACAAACCCCTTGACAGACGCCGGGGCTCGGCTTAGTTTGATAATCGCCTCAGCGATCCCTCAATTCAAATCGCAATTGGAATTTGGATTGGAGGGCTGCTGTGCACAACATCTCCTGTTATCCTCTCGAATATCAATTTTCCTTTCTCATCGGCGAGAGTTCCGCTTTGGAGAAAGAGCCCCGCGAGATCTGCTCAGAGCGGGCCGAGTGGAGCGACGAAGAGATCAGGGCTATAAGAACGGTACTGCAGAGACTCACCACGATCCGGATCCTCAACGCCACTGATGCAGAGGACATTGTCCAGGACACGCTCCTCACCATGATCGCCAAGCGTCCCGGTCTTGAACTGCAGAAGGGCCTCCTGGTTTGGACCGTCGGGATACTGCGAAAGAAGCTGGGAAACTATTACCGCAAGACCCAGCGGTTTGCCCCGCTCAGCGAACAGGACCTGACCGCCAAACCGGAATCGGTTCCGGCATCTTCTCCCGAACTGAGTGCATCGTTTGGCGAACTGCAGAAGATTGTCGAACAATCGTTGGAGCTTCTTTCACCCGGACAGCGTCAGGCGGTCGAACTGCTGTTGGAAGGGCTGGATTCGGGGGAGATAGTGAAGGAACTCCACCCTGAGCGTTATCAGAATGTCATCAATCGGATTCATCGCGGACGAAAGAGGCTGGCCAGGGAACTGGCTAAATACGGCTACGGTCCCGACGCTGTTTCGAAAATCACCAGGATGAAGAGAGCCACGGGGAGAAAGCCCTCATCCGGGCCCACTGCAAGGGAGGGGGGCCCCGGCGGTACTATGTTGAGTCTGTCGAAAGGAGGTTAGTGGGATACCCGCCCGCCGGGGGTGCTGTCTTGATCGTAATGTTTCGGAAAGGACGATTTTATTTCACAAAATCTTCCGCAAACGTTCCTCAGGACTGAAGGACGACACTCGCGGTACAGTGCGACAGGACGCGCTCGGTCGTGCTGCCGAACAATACCTCCCTGATAGGACTGTGGCCGTACGCGCCCATCACCAGGAGGTCAACTCCCTCTGATGCCGCCAGTCCGCAGATCACTTCCGAAGGCTTTGAACTTACGATCACTTGCCTGCGAGGAACGATGTTGTGATGCAACAGAAACGCCTCCGCGGGAACAAGGATCTCCTCCCCGGTTTCCTCTGACTGCGCCACCGTGAGGAGCGTGCAACTGACCCCGGGGCGGCCCGCCAGTTCCGCCGCCACAAGCAGGGCCCGTGCCGCATGATTGCTTCCGTCATAGGCGACAAGCACATTGCGCACATCGTTTCCTTCGCGGAACTCCGATCCTGCGATGAGAACGGGACGTGCGGAGTTGCGGATCGCCGGTGCCGCCACCGGATCGATGGATGAGATCGCGCCGCTCCTGCTGTATCCGGCGCGAGACATCACCACGATGTCATGGGCGACGGCGCTCCTGCCGATGACTTCACCCGGAATCCCGGTCTTGACCTCCATCGAAACGGGAATTCCCCTTGATGAGCATTGCTCCGCGAAATGCGACAGGCGTTCCCTGGCAGATTCAAGCAGGTCGTTCATCAATGACCTGCTCTCTTTCAAGGGAGGCGCGACCACCGGAGGCATGAAGCCGTCCGGGGTGCCGAGTACGGGAACTTCGAAGGCGGAAATATCGACCACGGCAAGCAGGTGAATGGAACTGCCGATTTTGCGGGCGAGCCATAAGCCATAGTTCCTGGCTCCCGCATCATGAGGAGATTCGGCCAGAGCGAGCATAATGGAGCGGATCATAGGTCCCCCCTTCGTTTTCTCTCAGGCTGTGCCAAGATCCGACTTGATCTTGAAGAAATTCATGATGTCGTGCCGCGAAACAATCCCGAGGAGCCGCCCGTCTTCCACAACCGGCATCCGGCCGATATCTCCTGAAACCATACGGGAGAGAGCCTCCGTTGCGTCGTCACTCGGCTTGAGACAGGGCACCAGCTCGACGGGAGTCATTATGTCACGGACCTGCTTGAAGATCCGCAGATCCTTTGCGATCTTCTTCACCTCTTCAAGCGAAACCATCCCGATGAACTCATCGCGGTTGAATACGGGGAAATCCGTGAACTGGTGCTTGTAGACATATTTCTGAATCAAATCCTCGATCGAGATCAGCCAGTCCACTTTCACCACGTCCTCGGTCATGATCTGCCGTATCTGAACCCCCGAAAGCGCTCGGCGCAGCATGACAGCCTGGTAGCTCCCGAGGGCCGATTGCTTCATGAACAGGCCGATGAAGACGAGCCACAACCCGGACAGGAGACTCTGGGCCAGCAGGATCTGCAGTATGCCGAACAGAATCAGAAAGAGAGCGAATCCGTTTCCGACCTGGCTGACTACTCTTGTAGCCTTCCCCATGTCGTTCCAGCGGTCCCAGAGGAACGCACGGAGGATTCTGCCGCCATCGAGCGGAAATCCCGGAATTATGTTGAAGAGTGCAAGAAGGATGTTTGCAAAGGCGAGCCATCCTGCAACGCTGGCCACTGGCGTGACCATTCCAGCTATGTTGAAGTATGAATAGACCACGAGGAAGAACACCCCGAGAGCCATGCTCGTCGCCGGGCCCGCAACGGCGATGAGAAACTCATCCCGCCCGTTCTGAGGTTCCGACGAGGCCTGGGAGAGGCCACCGAAAACAAGCAGCCGGACGCTGGTGATTCTCACGCCCAGCTTTATGGCAACGAACGAATGAGCGAGTTCATGGAGCAGTATGGACATGAAAAGCAGAACGGCGGCCGCGGTCCCCATGATCCAGTACTGCTGCACGGAGTAGTCCTGATGGGCTTGCGGGAAATAGCTTTCGGCCATCGTGTAGATGACGAGAAAGAAGATGATAAACCAGGAGTAGTCGATGACTATATCGATTCCGCCGATGCGAAAAAGTGTGATTCCGCTTAGCTTCATATGTCTAAATTTATATCACGAACGGCCGTTCCGGGAAAACCGGGGCAGAAGATCCGACTCTTCCAGCCTGGGTTCAGAGAAGACTTCAGCTTCAAAGGTATGAATGACGCTCTGAGAGTCCTGCCATGCGGAATCGGGCAGTCCGGCCTTGCGGCACGTATGTCTCAGGAAGGCGATCCGGTCCCACCCATATTGCGTCGCCACCTGCGGCAGCAGAAGACCACGCGACAATCCTCGCGTGATGTACAGCCCGTGCTTACCGACCTCTATCACGTCAATCTTCTTCTCTATACGGCGGAACGGCGTCAGCACCGAAATCTCTATGTTCAGGTCCTGGAGTTCCTCCTTCGCAACCGGGAGGAACCGCGTATCTTCCAGCGCCGCGCTGACGGCGCAGTACTGGACGATCCTGTAGAGTTCACGATCAGGAAAGAGCTGCCCGATGCAACCGCGCAATTCTTCACCCGAATGCAGCGAGACGAATGCGCCCTTCGATTCGAGGAGAGCTTTGTGCGCGATTCTGCACTGAGGAATGCTCCGGCCATCGAGGCAGGATTCCAGTGCGCTGCGGGCGAGCTTCAGCAGCACAGTCTTCTCGTTGTCACTGAGCATGACGAATCTCCGGAAGTTGTCAGGGCGAAGGCGGCCCCACCCTGGCCTCCTGCTTGCGCAGCTTCTCCAGCTTTCGCAAACGTGTGAGCTCACGACGTTGGGCGGCCCACTGCTTGCGCCTCCTGAGGATCTTGAGGCGCCTGCGCTCGCGATGTTTGATGTTGGTGCCAAGCTTTGACCAGAATTCCCGGAAGTACTGGACCATGGACACCAGGGCAAAAAAGACGACAGCCCACAAAAGGACATTTGCGGTCGCCTGCACCCAGCCCGCATATTTGTGCCCCAGAATCAGGCCGACAACCGCTGCCACCTGGGTGACCATCTTCCCTTTTCCAAGGCTGGAAACATCGATGGAAAATCCTTCGTGGGCGGCTATGCCGCGCAGGCCGCTGACAGCGAATTCGCGTCCGATGATAATCGCGACCATCCAGGCAGGAGCGATTTTGAGTTGGACAAGGGCAACCAGCGCCGAAGAAATCAGCAGCTTGTCGGCAATCGGATCGAGAAGCCGTCCCAGTGTCGTGACCTGCTTTCGCCTGCGTGCCAGGTACCCGTCCAGAAGGTCGGTCAGCGCAGCAGCCAGAAAAAGGCTTGCCCCCAGAAACGCCCAGGTCCTGATCTCCACGGTCAACAGCAGCGCCACGACGATCGGGACAAGGAAAATCCGGGCTAAGGTCAAGGCATTCGGCAGATTCATAGGTCAGATAAATCTATCACAAAATTGAGAAAACGGGATACAGTATGGATCATCATGATGCGCAGACCGGGATCGAGGTCCGGCACATGTGTGCTGTGGTATTATAAAACGTCTTGCGGAGGCATAAGAAGTGATCAAGGCACTTATACTCGCGGGAGGGAAAGGCGCGCGACTGCGCCCGCTGGCGCTTCACATTCCGAAACCGATAGTTCCGCTGGCCAATATACCTTTTCTTTTTTTCCAGATAGATCGGATAAAGCGGGCCGGCATAACCGAGATTATCCTCAGTCTCTCCTATCAGCCGCGCAAGATCACCGACATCTTCGGCGATGGGATCAAATACGGCGTCACGATGCGGTATACGCACGAAGACCTGCCGAGGGGGACGGCCGGAGCTTTCAAGGCGGCAGAAAACCTGATAGACGACACGAGCATCGTCATGAACGGCGACGTCCTCAGTGATACGGATCTGCTTGAAGTCCTGGAATATCACAGATCCAGGAAAGCGGACGCCACCATCGTCGTCGCGCGCGTGATGAACCCGGTGGGCTATGGACTTGTCGAATCAGACTCCGATGGAAGGGTCCTGCGCTTCACCGAAAAGCCGCCCGAGGACGAAGTCACCGGTGACACCGTCAATGCGGGCATTTACATACTTGAACGCTCCATTCTCGAACGCATCCCGGCGGAAGGAGCGCAGAGCTTCGAACGCGAACTCTTCCCGGCCATGGTGCAGGATGGCGCGAGGGTGTACTCGTATCTGACTCACGGCTACTGGCAGGATATCGGCAGCCCGCAGAAGTACCTGGAAGCGACCTTCGGCGTCATATCTGGAAGAACCAAACTGCCTGTTTATCCTCAGAAAGCCTGTACACCGAATCATTGGGAAAAGCAGCAGGTGTCGATCGACAGTTTTTCCATTCTTGACGGCAAGTGCGTGATCAAACAGGGGGTCGCGATCGAAAACTCAGTTCTTGGAGAAGGGTGCCGCGTTGAGGCGGGGGCTCTGATCAAGGATTCGGTAATCTGGAGCGGCTCACGAATTCTGCCCAACGCCCGCATCGAGAGGGCTATAGTGGGCAGGCAGTGCCATATCGGCGAAGGGGCCCGCCTGCGTCCCGGAACCGTTCTGGGAGACAAATCGATAGTCTCCGATTTCAGCGTCATCTGACAGGGCAACTGAAAGCCCGGAACCTGGAAAGCGCCGGGCTCTTGACTATTTTCTCACCACCATGTCGCCCGGGGAAATCTCTGAAAGGCTGTTGATCACCTTTGCAGTAGAAGCGCCCGCACCGACTTCCACGACCACGATATCTCCAAGGATTATGGGAGGAAGTGCGCGGCTCCGCAGCGCCGTAGTCATCTTCTCCTGATACCCGTTCCGCTCCCGGGAAGAATAGGTCAGAAAGGCGCCGGCTCCGCCTGACGACATATCGTTCGGGTTGAACTCCGGATGCGGTCTGTAGATCGTGAACCTGTCCCCCAGTTTCACACCATCGCGGCTGCCCAGCCCTATGAAGCAGAACTGGCCCTGCCCAATCATCCGGGAGTCATCCTTGCCCAGCAGAATCGATCCGGTCAGACCGGTACCGATCGGAGTCAGGGAATTCGAAAGATCTCCCTTGAACTCGATGGCGGGTTTTTCGATGTAAGGAATCACCAGATCGCCCTTGATTATCCCCTGGCATGCGGACAGAACACGCGCCACGGCGTTCCCTTTCCCGACCTTTTCGATCCGGATTTTGCCGATATCTTTGAAGTAGGTTCCCAGCACAACGTGCGTCGAAGGATCGTCAATGGTACCTTCGAGCCTGACCACCTTGTGCACAGTCCCAGGTTTCAGATCGGTCAGATGCGGCCCGTTCAGATAGAGAATCTGTCCGGGACTTGCCAGCGTCGTGGTGCCTTCGTTGTCCACCCCGGCCACATAAACGTCGGCTGATATTGCCTCTTCCCGGATCGAACCCACGCAACTGAGTTCACCGGGAATCACTACCTGCATAGCAAGAAGTAAAAATAGTGTGAGCATACGGAGTACATCGGCAGAATGTGAGGAAATATTTAAGGAAAGTTTTGCCTCAACAGCAGGAATTCCGTTCAATGTCGGTCGTCCCTCCGGGACGACCGACCGGGGTACGGGCTTCGTACCGGACTGAAGGTTTTATTCAGGATTCCTGACTCCGGGTAAAATGTTCGATGATCTGTGATGCGGCCTTGGGACCGACGTAGGGGGCAAGTTCGTCAAAGCCCGCCTTCTTGACGCGCTCGAGACTGCCGAAGGCACGCAGCAGAACCTTCTTCCTCACTTCGCCGATGCCCGGGATGTCCATCAGTTCCGAATCAAAGTCACGAAGTTCGCGGCGCTTCCGGTGATAGGAAACTGCAAACCTGTGCGCTTCGTCACGCATCATCTGGATCAGGTGCAACACGGGAGACTCTTTCGGCAGCCCCACCGGACTGTCTTCCCTCCCCTTCACAAAGAGAATCTCCTCTTTCTTGGCAATCGCCGCCACAAGCTGGTTCTCCAGCCCGAGATCATCAAGCGCCGAAACAGCCGCCGACAGCTGACCCTTGCCGCCGTCGATAAGGACGAGGTCGGGAAGATTCCCTTCATCGTCTTCGAGCGTATTCTCGTAATGCCGGTGAATCACCTCCCGCATCGCGGCGAAATCGTCCGGTCCTTTCACACTTTCTATTTTGAATTTCCGGTAGCCGCTTCGTTTCATCTCCCCGTTCACGCACAGCACCATGCTGGCGACAGTCTCGCTCCCCTGCACGTGGGAAATATCGAAGGTCTCGATGCGGCGCGGCAGGCTGTCTGTCTCCAGAATCTCCTGGAGCGGCTTCAGCAGTTCCTCGCCCTTGGCCTTGAGAATGCGAAAACGCGTATCGAACGACATGCGGGCGTTGCGCATGACAAGGTCGAGCATCTCCGATTTAAGACCCTGCCGCGGCGACCTTATATACACCCTGCTCCCCTTCCGCTCGGAAAGCCAGGCTTCCAGCACTTCGCTGTCTTCGATGTCTGCAGGAATATAGATTTCCTTCGGAGTGAATGAGTCCTGCAAATAGTACTGATTCAGCGCCTGGGAGAAGAACTCGCCGGGATCGAACGACAGCAGATCCTCCCAGAAGAATTCGCGCCGTCCGACCACGCGTCCGCCGCGCATCGCAAATACTTCCAGTGCGAGCTGCGAACCCTCCTGATGGTAGCCGAACAGGTCGCAGTCATCCTGCCCTTCCAGAATCATCTTCTGGCGTTCGGAGATGTCTTTGACCATCGCGATCCAGTCGCGGTACATGGCGGCGGCCTCATAGAGCATTTCATCCGAGGCCCTGTTCATGCGCTGCTCAAGCTGCCGTATCAGTTCGTCCGTCCTGCCTGACAGGAGAAGCTTCACGTCTTCGACCGCCCGCCCATACTCTTCCCTGGTGCAGAGTCCCGCGACGCACGGCCCAAGGCAGCGCTTCATCTGGTAATCGAGGCAGGGACGAGACATCTTGCCGTTGATCTCGAGATTGCAGGTGCGAAGTCTGAAATACTTGTTCACCAGCTTGATCGTCCGGCGCGCATACGACGCCGGCAGAAAGGGACCGAAATACAGAGCACCGTCTTTTCTGATCCGGCGGGTGATGAAGATCCTCGGAAACGGTTCGTTGACGGTCAACTTGAGATAAGGGAAACTCTTGTCGTCCTTCAGGTTTACGTTGTAGCGGGGCTGGTGCTTTTTGACCAGGGTCGATTCGAGGATTAAGGCTTCGACTTCGCTGTCTGTAACTATGTACTCGAGATCGGCGATTTCCGAGACCAGGCGCTGAGTCTTGGTATCGAGCGGCCGGCTCTCCTGGAAGTACGAACGCACCCGGTGGCGCAGCGAGCGGGCCTTCCCTACGTAGATAATCTTCCCCTGGGCGTTTTTGTAAACGTAAACGCCGGGTTCAACCGGTAGATGGTCCAGTTTCTGCTGAAGCACTTATTAACAGTAACACAAACAGGAGGTTGACAGATCCAGCCTGCTCTTACCGGGTCAGTCTCGCCTTCACCACTTCGCTGACTTTCGCGCCATCCACCGGACGCCCGGAAAAGCTCTCCCTGCAGGCCTTCATGATCTTTCCCATGTCCTTGATCGAGACGGTTCCCGCCTCCGCAATGACATCCCGGACAACCTGCTCGATCTCTTCGTCGCCCACCGCCTGCGGCAGGTATTCCTCAATCACCTTGATCTCGGCGCTCTCCCGGTCGGCAAGATCGAGCCGCCCCCCGCGGGTAAACTGCTCGACCGAATCCTTGCGCTGCCTGACCAGGCTGAGCAGCACCTGCACCGCCTGGGCGTCATCCAGTTCCTTGCGCAGATCGATCTCTTTGTTCTTCACTGCGGTCTTCATCATGCGCAGCACGGCGAGGCGCTCCGCGTCCCTCGCTTTCATGGCCGCGGTCAGATCATCATTGATTCTGTCACGCAATCGCATACAAACCTCCCATGATCAGCGGCGGCTGACATTTTCCAGAACGGCCAGCATCTCCTCGTGAATCCGGCCATTCGACGCGACCGTCTCGGCTTCATAGATAGATCCACGGCCGCCCGAGAAATTCGTAACAGTGCCGCCGGCTTCCCTCACAATCAGGTATCCCGCTGCACAGTCCCAAGGATTCAGCTTGAGTTCCCAGAATCCGTCCAGACGGCCCGCGGCAACGTCGCACAGATCGAGCGCGGCCGAGCCGCTGCGCCTCAGTCCCTGGGTCCGCAGCGCGAAAGCGCAGAAGTTCTCGAGATTGGTCTGACTGCTGGTCCGGATATCGTAAGGAAATCCGGTAGCAAGCAGGCTCGCTCCGAGAGACGGGACATCCGAAACCTTTATGGAAACGCCATTGCAGGCCGCGCCCGCACCACGCCTGGCGGTATACATGTCGTCATGCGTCGGGTCGAATACGACGCCCCATTCGACTTCCCCTTCGATCTCCAGTCCGATTGAAACGGAAAATGCCCGGTAGCCGTGGGCATAGTTGGTTGTGCCGTCAAGTGGATCGATTATCCACTTTACGTCTCCGTCCGATTTAGTGCTGTGGCGCTCTTCCGCAAGTATCGAGTGGTCCGGAAAGGCTTCCAGAATGCGCGATACTATCATTTCCTCCGCAGCCAGATCGACTTCCGTCACCAGATTGACGGCACCCTTGTGGGAAACCGAGAAATCCGTCCGGAAGCGATCAAGCAGCAACTGGCCTGCTGCACGGGCCGCCTCAACTCCAACCTCTGCGCATCTGTCGATAGAAACCATGAGAACTCCCACCCTTACTCCTCCAGCCGCACGACTTCAACGCCCTGCGGAATGCTGAATTGAAACAGCTTCCTGTCAAGCTTTCTGTTATAGGAAAGATTCGTGAATATGAACTCTGATGTGTTTCCGGTCTGCTCTCTTATCGAGATCCGCCGGATTTCATGCGTCTCCCGGTCCACTTCCAGCGAAATAAAGGAATAGTCTGTTCTCGACGTCTTCGGAATCAGCCTGATCATGACCGTCCCTTCCAAAGACGGCCGCAGTTCTCTTTCCGGGCCGACATTGAATGATCCGGTGATATCACCCGAACCAGTCAAAAATTCAAACGGCGTATTGCGCAAATCCGACGCCGTGAGAGCCTGGACCGTCACCTGCCGGTCCTGGGGCACGTAGAGAAAAGATTCACGTCCATCGGCAACAAACAGCTTCTCTTCGGGAACGCCGTACTGCCATCGCATCAATCCCGGCTTCTGCAGGTAGAAGACTCCCGCCTCGACCTGTTGTATCCCGGGAGCACGGTATGTCTGCTGGAAGGACCCGGCAAGGGTCCGGACGGATGCGTACCGCCTCTGAAGCTCTGTCACCGTCTGCGACGCATCCTGAGCCGCAAGGAAAGAGGCCGTGAGCGCCAGAAACGCGGCAATCCCTCCGATACACGATAAGTCTCGTAGTGCTCTCTGCGTTCTTGACATTAGTTGATGCCTACTGTTGCTCTGCGGTCTCTTCCATCACCGGATTCCTGACCGTGTCGATCAGCAGGAGGGCTATCCCGATGGTGATCGCAGAGTCCGCAATGTTGAAAGTCGGCCAGTAGAAAACGTCGTGAATATGGAAATCGATGAAATCGATGACGTATCCGCGCACGATCCGGTCGGTGAAATTCCCCAGAATGCCGCCCATCGTAATTGCCAGGGCACTCTGGAGAAGCACGCGTCCCGGCGGCATGTGCCGGCTGTAGAGGAATATGATTACGACCGCAGCCAGCGCCATGGCCGCAAGCACCCAAGGTCTCCAGGCCGATTCCCCCGCGGAAAAAAAGCCGAAGGCGACGCCGGGATTGTGGACAAGCGACAAGCTCAGATACCCGGGAATGATTTCGAAAGGGCCGCCCGATTCAAGCCTGGTGGAAGCGAGCCACTTCGACACTAGGTCAAGCACCAGGACCAGCAGCGTGATCGCACTGTATCTGTTTCTCATCTGTTCACGACAGGCCCATCAGGCTGGTTGCCTCCACGCAGCGTTCACACAGAGACGGACGCGCCGAGTCTTTCCCGACTGCGACCGAGTAGTTCCAGCAACGCTCGCATTTCTGACCGTCGGCTCGCAGAACCTGTATCCGGACTCCTTCCTTAGCGCCGGGATCGTCTTCAACCACAACCTGAGACACGATAAAAATATACCTTAGATCCTGTTCATGACGGCGCAGAAGATCCAGAGGTTCGCCGGCCGCTCCGATGATGACTTTTGCTTCGAGCGAGTTGCCGATCGTTCCCTTCTGCCTCACTTCCTCGAGCGATTTCAGAACGGCCTCCCGCACAATCCTCAGCTTCTCCCATTCGGACAGCAGGTAGTCCTCGTCTGAAACCGATTTCGGTTTCGGAAACTGAAGCAGGTGCACCGACGGTTCGGGAGTTCCTGAAGGAAAACCTTCGTACATTGCGCGGTACACCTCTTCGCTCGTGAACGACAGGATCGGCGCAATCAGCCGGATAAACGTATCGAGGATCTCCCACAGGGCGGTCTGGGCAGAGCGCCGCTCGAGGGAGTGGGTGGCGCTGGTATAGAGACGGTCTTTCAGAATGTCAAGGTAGAAGGCCGACATGTCGACCGTGCAGAAGTTGTAAAGAGCACTGTACACCTGATGAAACTGGTAGTCCTCGTATCCCTTCAGACACTTCCGGACAAGCTGCTCTTTGCGCGCCAGCGCCCAGCGGTCTATCTCGAGCATCTGTTCGTACGGGACCCTGTCGGCGGCCGGATCAAAGCGCGGCTTGGCACGATCCTGCTGGTTGCTCAGGTTGCCCAGCATGAATCTGCAGGTGTTCCTGATTTTGCGATAGGCTTCGCCCAGACGGTCCAGCAGTTCGTCGAAGATCCGGATATCTTCAACATAGCTGACGGAACTGACGAGGAGCCGGGCGATCTCAGCGCCCCTTGCCTTGACCAGGTCGTTGGGATCGATTCCGATCCCTTTGGATTTCGACATGGCCCTTCCCTTTTCATCGAGGGTCCATCCATGCGTGATGGCGGTGCGGTAGGGAGCCTCTCCGCGCAACGCGACTGCCAGCAGAAGCGAACTTTGGAACCACCCGCGATACTGGTCTCCTCCCTCGATGTAAAGATCCGAGGGCCACGGCAGGTCTTCCCTTTTGCCCAGCACGGCCAGATGGCTGCTGCCGGAATCAAACCACACATCGAGGATGTCGAATTCCTGCCGGAATTCCTTCGCGCCACACTTGCTGCAAACGGTCCCGTCCGGAAGCAATTCAGCGGGAGAGTGCGCGTACCAGGCGTCCGCTCCTTCCTTCTCGAAAATGGACGCCACGTGGTCGATAACCTCTTTGCTGAGGAGCACCTGGTCACACGACGTGCAGTAGAAGGCGATTATCGGCACACCCCATGCCCGCTGGCGCGATATGCACCAGTCGGGCCTTTCCCGTACCATGTTGCCGATACGCTCTTCTCCCCAAGACGGAATCCACCGCACTTTCCGGATCGACTCGAGAGCCTTTTCACGAAAACCATTCTTATCAAGCGAGATGAACCATTGCGGAGTCGCACGGAAGATTATCGGGTTGTGACAGCGCCAGCAGTGCGGATAGGAGTGCTGAAAATCCTCGGCCTGAAGCAGCACGCCGGTCTTCCGCATGTACTCCACGATTTTGCTGTTGGCATCGAACACTTCCATGCCACCGAAATGCTCGACATTCCTGACGAAACGGCCGCTGTCATCGACGGGGCACAGAATGTCCAGACCGTAGGTGACTCCGGTCAGATAGTCGTCATATCCGTGACCAGGAGCGGTATGAACACACCCGGTGCCGGCCTCGAGCGTCACGTAGCCGCCCAGCACCAGCTTTGACTCACGGTCGATAAACGGATGCCTCGCCTTGCGCCCCTCGAGCGCTCTTCCGGGGAAACGCGCTGTTTCCAGAGGATCCTGCCAGCCCAACTTCTCCGATACGTTCTTAAGGAGTTCGGACGCAACTATGTACCCCTTTTCTCCGACACGCACCGCGGAATACTGATACTCGGGATGGAAGGCAATGGCCAGGTTTGCAGGTAGAGTCCACGGAGTGGTTGTCCAGATCACTATCGACCACTCTTTACCGCCAAGCGCAGGATCGAGATCCGACAGATCCGATTCCACCGGAAACGCAACATAGATGGACGGGCTCGTATGATCTTCGTATTCGACCTCGGCTTCGGCCAGAGCCGTCTCGCAGGAAAAGCACCAGTGCACAGGCTTCAGCCCCTTGTACACGAGGCCTTTCTCGACACAGGCTCCCAGGGCCCGCGCGATATCGGCCTCGTACTGGTAACTCATGGTCAGGTACGGCTTCGACCATTCCCCGAAGACCTCGAGCCGCTTGAATCCCTGCCGCTGGACTTCGATGAACTTCTCCGCATACTTCCTGCATTCCCTGCGGACCGCCACCTTGCTCATTTTTGCCTTTTTCGCACCAAGCTGCTCCTCAACCTTGATCTCGATCGGAAGTCCATGGCAGTCCCAGCCCGGAACGTACGGTGCGTCGAATCCGAGCATAGAGCGCGACTTTACGATTATGTCTTTGATAATCTTGTTGATCGCGGTTCCCATGTGGATTGCGCCGTTCGCATAAGGCGGGCCGTCGTGCAGGACATAGCCCGGGCGCCCGCCGCCGGCTTTCCTGATCATGCCGTAGACGTCGATCTCTTCCCAGTGTTTGAGCATTTCGGGCTCGCGCTGCGGCAGGTTGGCTTTCATGCTAAAAGAAGTCTTCGGTAAGTTCAGGCTGTTTTTGATGTCGAGTGTCACGGCAGAGCGTCTCCTGGAAAAACATTCACTATAACACAGGTGACGATTCCATTTTCGGGTTCTGTGTGCCCCTCAGGTTCAAAATCTCAGGTTTTCTGCACAGGTTGCTCTCGGGAAATCGTAAACACAGTCGCCGCAGATGCTTAGGATCTTGTATCCCAAGATAGGAATCCTGTATCCTGTAGCCACCGGAGGCCGGACATGCCCGAATCAAAGCCCTACGTACCAGCAGATGTGCAGATGAACGAATTCACACTCAGAGCCGTTATCCTCGGACTTCTGATGACGGGAGTGCTTGGCGCAGCCAACGCCTACCTCGGCTTGAAAGCCGGGATGACAATCGCGGCCACCTATCCTGCCGCGGTGATCAGCATGTCGGTCCTCAGGCTGATGAGAGGATCACTGCTCGAAGAGAACATGGCTCGGACCATCGGCTCCATAGGGGAATCGGTGGCGGCGGGAGCTGTCTTCACTATTCCTGCATTTGTGCTCGCGGGATTATGGCCGGGACTCGGAATGGAGAACTACTGGCAGTCGGCGGCCCTGATGTGTATCGGAGGACTGCTCGGGATTCTCTTCGTCGCCCTGCTGCGCCGGGTAATGGTCGAAGATCCGGAACTCCCGTTTCCGGAATCGGTGGCGGCGTCCGAGATCCACAAGGCCGGACAGCAGGGTTCGAAGGCAGCGAAAATCCTGTTCGCCAACATGGGAGTCGGCGCCTTTTTCAATGCGCTCGGGCTGCTGAATGTCTTCGCACCCGTGAAGACGTTTGCCGTCAATGTCGGAGCTTTCGGAAAGACTCTCCTGCTGCGCACCAGCACGAATCCAGACGTCGCGACTGTCACGACCGGCGGAATCAGCACCTTCACCTCGCCGGCGATCAGTCCGGCGTATCTCGGAGTCGGCTTCATCATCGGACCAAACCTCGCCGCACTCAATTTCGCCGGAGGTGTGCTTGCCTGGGGATTGATGGTGCCGCTTCTGACCTACCTCCTGGGCCCACAGCTTCAACAGACCCAGGGAGGCGCGACGGAATGGGGCACTATTGCCGGATCCGTCTATTTCTCGATCGTCCGCCCCATCGCGGTTGGAGGCATGCTCGTCGGCGCCGGATACACACTCTTCCGCATGCGTTCACAACTGGCGCTCGGAATGGCAAGGGCAATCGGAGATCTGAAAAAGTCGGCGGAAGCCCGGCAGCCGGCCAACCGAACCGAGCGGGACCTGAACGCAAAAGCGGTCTTTCTGAGCATTGGGCTGGTGTTTCTCGCCATGGTGGGTATTTACTATTACTTTATCTCCGCAGGCACCCTGGCCGGTTCGACAATCCTTGCGGGCGCCGTTCTTGCCGCTCTTGTGATGCTGATACTAGGGTTTTTCTTCGCGGCCGTATCGGGAAATCTGGTGGGCATGATCGGGTCTTCGAATAACCCGGTCTCGGGCCTTACGCTGTGCACCCTTGTAGTCGCGGCGCTGCTTATGGTTGCGCTCGGTGTCTCCGGGATCAGCGGAGTCGCGGCAGTACTGGGAGTTGCGGCCGTAGTCTGCGTCTCATCGGCAGTCGCGGGAGAGATGCTGCAGGATCTGAAAGTCGGACATATCCTGGGCGGCACCCCGGCAAAAATGCAGATCGGCGATATTCTCGGAATAATCGTCGCATCGCTCGTCCTCTTTTTTCCCTTGATACTCCTGAACAACGCTTACCCGTTTGGCAGCCCGGAACTCCCTGCGCCGCAGGCGGGCTTGATGGCCATGCTCGCCCAGGGGATCGTCGGAGGCGAGATGGCATGGCCCCTTGTGGTGGTCGGAATCCTGCTTGGATTCGCGCTGATCATGGTTAAGGTCCGCAGTCCGATGCTCTTCTCGGTGGGTATGTACCTGCCCCTCGAGACTACTTTTGCCATTTTCGTCGGAGGCTTGATCCGCTGGATCACCGACACGCTTCGCGATCGCCGCGGTTTGAACGAGGCCCAGAAGGCACGCGTAGAGAATGCGGGAATCCTCACGGCTTCGGGCCTGATCGCGGGAGAAGCCCTGTGCGCACTCGTGATAGCCGGCATCTGGCAGGGACAGCACCCACGAGTCTTTGAATCTCCCCACTGGATCGGCATGGTGATTGCGCTGGTGGCGCTTGCGCTGGTAATGATCAGAGTTCCGCTGGCAAACGCCGGCAAACCTGATGAACCGGCACCTCCAACCGCCATCGCATAAGTGGCTACGTCACGTCCGCGCGGACCAAGCCGTCGATACCGTTGCGAAAACCTGTGGCAGAGAACAGTGGCCCCAGTGCGCACGATTCTCCTCATGGCGGAACTTTGACAATGAGACACTCTGGTTTTATTAACTGGTCGTAATAAAGCGTAGTAAGTCTAGGAGGTAACACGATGGCAACCCAGATAACCAGGAGCGACGCCGGAGGCGGAAGGGCGACTTCACCGTTCCGGCTGTTTGAAGAGTTCTTCAATGACTGGGCATTGCGGTCGATGGAGGGCCGCCGGCATGATTCGATGACACCTGCAGTTGATGTGCTCGAGAATGATGGAGGTCTGTTGCTGAAGCTCTCGCTTCCCGGACTCGAGGAGAAAGACATCGACGTGAAGGCTGAAGGTCAGGTCATCACGATCAAAGGAGAACGAAAGTCTCTGGAGGAACAGGGATATACATATCTCCAGCAGGAAAGTCATCACGGGACCTTCTCCCGCTCGTTCACACTGCCGGAATCCGTCGATATGGAGAATATCAAGGCGGAGTACAGAAACGGCGTTCTGTCGATCATGGCCCCCCGAAAAGCCGAAGCAAAGCCCCGTACGATCAAAGTCAACAGTTGACGCATCCCCCCCGGCGGGGAGTGCGATCCCAACCAGGGGCATTCTCCGCCGGTAAGTTGACAATAAGCGACTCAACTCTTATGAAGAGATCGTACTAAAGAAAAAGGAGGTAAGGCAAAATGAGACTGGTTCCCTATATCAGACGATCTGAATTCCCGACTGCAACGCGTCTTTTCGAGGAGTTCTTCAATGACTTCCCGTTCCCCTCCGTATTCGAGGACCGGGACAGGTGGGTACCTTCCGTAGATATCCTCGAAAAGGACGGAAACCTGATTCTCCGGGCCGAACTCCCCGGGATGACGGAAAAGGACATCGATCTGAAGCTTGAAGGCGATACCCTGACGTTGAAGGGAGAGAGGAAGCTCGAAAACGAGGACAAGAAAGCCAATTACCATAGGATTGAAAGCTATCACGGCTCTTTCACCAGATCGTTCCGGCTCCCGGAAACTGTGGATTCCGAGAAGATCAGTGCCGAATATAAGAATGGGGTTCTGACGGTGACGATTCCGCAGAAACCGGAGGTGAGGCCGCGGGAAATACCGGTCACCGTGCAGTAATGCGGAGCCCGGCATGAAGAGGCGGAACCCGCAACCGAGTTCTGCCTCTTCCGGCGGCTCCAGGAGAATTCTGAATGCGTCTGGATAAATTCACGATAAAAGCGCAGGAAGCTTTACAGGCGGCGAACAAGAGGGCGGAAAATCTCGAGAGCGCTCAGCTCGAATCCGAACATCTGCTGGTTGCGCTGCTTTCCCAGGAGGACGGGCTCGTCGCACCTCTGCTCAGGAAACTGGGGGTTGCGATGGAATCGCTCGCTTCCGAACTGGAGCAGCATCTTTCGGCACAGCCGAAGGTCAGGGGAGGACAGCTGACGCTCTCTTCCGCTCTCGATGCCGTCTTCCGCACGGCTGAGAAGGAAGCCGATCAGTTCAAGGATGAATACATCTCGACAGAGCATCTGCTGCTGGGGCTTGCCGCTTCGGACGGATTTGCGGGAAAGCTGTTGCGCCGTCACGGCGCCGGCCGGTCCGACATCCTGAAGGTACTGGCCTCGATCCGTGGCAGTGCGAGAGTCACTGATCCGAATGCCGAAGAAAAGTACCAGGCCCTTAAGAGATATGCCCGCGACCTGACGGATCTTGCCAGGAAGGGGAAGCTCGATCCGGTGATCGGGCGGGACGACGAAATCAGGCGAGTCATCCAGGTGCTTTCGCGGCGCACCAAGAACAACCCCGTACTCATTGGCGAACCGGGAGTGGGTAAAACGGCGATTGTGGAAGGGCTCGCTCAAAGGATCGTAACCGGTGACGTCCCGGAAAGCCTCAAGAAGAAGCAGATGGTGGGGCTCGATCTCGGAGGGATGCTGGCGGGCGCCAAGTACCGTGGTGAATTCGAAGACCGCCTCAAAGCGGTCCTCAGGGAGATCGAGGAATCTGCAGGATCGGTGGTCCTGTTCATTGACGAGCTTCACACGCTGGTGGGAGCAGGCGCTGCGGAAGGCGCCATAGACGCCTCGAACATGCTGAAGCCCGCGCTTGCCCGCGGTGAGCTGCGCTGCATCGGCGCCACCACCCTTAATGAGTACAAGAAGTACATCGAGAAAGATGCCGCGCTCGAGCGGCGTTTCCAGCCCATATACGTCGGCGAACCTTCGACTGAAGACACGATTGCCATTTTGCGCGGGCTCAAGGAGAAATACGAAGTCCATCACGGAGTCAGGATCAAGGACTCGGCTCTGGTGGCCGCTGCGGTCCTCTCTCATCGCTACATAGCCGACCGGTTTCTGCCGGACAAGGCGGTCGATCTTGTCGACGAAGCCGCATCGCGTCTGCGCATCGAAATCGACAGCATGCCGGTAGAGATTGATGAAGTCGAACGAAGGGTGACTCAACTCGAGATTGAACGTCAGGCACTGTCGAAAGAGACCGACAAAATGTCTCTCGAACGGCTCAAGGCTCTGAACGATGAGCTGGCCCAGCTGCGGGAGAAGAGTGCGCAGATGAAGCTCCAGTGGCAGCAGGAGCGTGACATCATCAATTCGATCCGGGCTGCGAAAGAAAGGATCGAGCAGGTGCGCACCGAAGAACAGAATGCCGAACGGGTCGGTGATCTCGGCAGGGCGGCCGAACTGCGCTACGGCACACTGGTGCAGTTGCAGAAGGAGTTGTCGGAACAGAATGCGCGTCTGGAAAAGCTTCAATCAGAGAAGAAGTTCCTTAAAGAAGAAGTGGACGAGGAAGACATAGCGGAAGTGGTGGCGAAATGGACCGGAATTCCGGTGAGCAAGATGCTCGAAGGGGAGATCCAGAAGCTGGTCCATATGGAAGACCGGCTACGGGAGCGTGTGCTCGGACAGGATGCGGCGCTCTCGGCCGTTTCCAATGCGATACGCAGGGCAAGGGCCGGGCTGCAGGACTCGAGGAGGCCGATGGGATCTTTCATTTTCCTGGGTCCGACGGGAGTGGGAAAGACTGAGCTTGCCAAAGCGCTTGCCGAGTTTCTGTTCGACGACGAACGCGCCATGGTTCGAATCGACATGTCCGAATACATGGAGAAGCATTCTGTCGCGCGGCTGATCGGCGCGCCTCCGGGCTACGTCGGTTATGAGGAGGGAGGCTACCTCACAGAGGCGGTGCGCCGCCGTCCGTACGCGGTGATTCTGTTCGACGAAATCGAGAAGGCGCATCCGGATGTCTTCAACATACTGCTGCAGATCCTGGATGACGGCCGCCTCACCGACGGCAAAGGACGCACGGTCGACTTCAAGAACACAGTTATCATCATGACTTCGAATATCGGAAGCCAGGCGATCAGCGAATCCTCGGGCGACCTGGAAAGCGCAATGCCTCTCCTGATGGAATCGCTGCGCAGCACATTCAGGCCTGAGTTCCTCAACCGCATCGATGATGTCATCGTCTTCCGCCGGCTGAGCAGGGAGCTGATACAGGGAATCGTCGAGCTGCAGATCAGGCAGTTGAAGAAACTCCTTGAACAGAAGGAACTCGTGCTGGAAGTCGAACAGGACGCGATCGAGGAACTCGCGCGCGAAGGTTACGACCCGGTCTATGGAGCGCGGCCGCTGAAACGCCTTATCCAGAAACGAATTCAGGACCGGCTGGCATTGATGCTCCTGAACGGAGATATCCGGACTGGAGACTCCATAACCCTGCGGGCCGACAAGCAGGGAGAGCTGATATTCGATACACCGGTTCATATCAGGTGAACCGGAAGCCGGGAATCGAGACTGACAGTTCGTCTTCACGGTTCCCGGCTCTTTTTTTGATATGGTATTATCTGAATTCATACTTTGTGGAGAAAGTGCATGGTGAATAACGTCAAGACCGTTTTGTTACTGGGCCTGCTGACCGGGATCATACTGGCGATCGGCAGCTTCTGGGGTGAGAGCGGCCTGATGATCGCGCTGGTCATGTCGGTGATGATGAACTTTGCCAGCTATTTCTTCTCTGACAAGATCGCGCTCAGCATGTACCGGGCGCAACCGGTCACGCGGGAGCAGGCGCCGCAGATCTACCGCATCGTCGAGTTTCTCTGCGCCCGCGGCGGAATTCCGGTGCCTAAAATTTACGTGATTCCCGACCAATCCCCCAATGCCTTCGCAACGGGACGTAATCCGCAGCACGCATCAGTCGCGGTTACCGAGGGAGCGTTGCGTCTCCTGAATGAGGAAGAGCTTACAGGGGTTCTGGCACATGAGCTCGCGCATGTGAAGAACCGCGATATCCTGATAAGCAGCGTGGCCGCCACACTTGCCGGCATGATCATGTGGATTGCGAACATGGCCCGTTTCGCAGCCATATTCGGCGGCGGGCGCGACAGCGACGACGAGGGAGGAGGGGCGCTGGGCATGCTTGTGACCATAGTTGTGGCTCCCATAGCCGCAATGCTGATTCAGTTCTGGATTTCGCGCACGCGGGAATACCAGGCTGATGCAGGCGGAGCCGCCATAGCAGGCAGTCCTCATGGCTTGGCTTCAGCGCTTCAGAAACTGGACAATTACGCGAAGAAGATCCCGATGGAAGCGTCACCGAGCACGGCCCACATGTTCATAATGCATCCGTTTTCAGGCAAGGCATTGATGAACCTGTTCAGCACTCATCCCTCAACCGAGAAACGTATTGCGAGACTCCTCGGCAGGAGCATTCGATAGAGATGGAACTGGTGGAAGAACGCGAAAAACAGAAAGCCGAAGCCGAAGAACCGGCTTTCCGGGTGGTCGACAAGAGGCACTTTGTAGATCTTGACAATATAGACAAGGAATCGGTCCCGGAGGAGAAGCCGCGCTATCCCAGCTATGTCGAAGAGCTGATGTCCCGAATGGCCGAGACCGAGCGCAGGTTCGAGGAAAAGAAAAAGCAGATAGACGAAGAGATAAGCCGCACGAGAGCGAGGCTCGAGGCGGACTACGGCCGCAAGCTCGAACAGGAGAAGCAAAAGATCGTTCTCCCGTTCCTTGAAGTGCTCGATAATCTTTACCGTGCTATCGACGCCGGCTCTCAGGTCGGAACAGTCGAGCATCTGCTCGAAGGGGTCCGGATGACGGCGAGTCTTTTCCGGTCCAAGCTCGAAGCCATGGGGGTGGAAGCCATCCAGGCGCTGAACCAGCCTTTCAATCCCAACCTCCAGGAAGCTGTCGGTACGGTTGCACTCGACGATCCGAGCCGCGACGGAACAGTGGTCGAAGAGGTTCAAACGGGTTATTGCATGAACGGACAATTGCTGCGCCCCGCCCGCGTGCGCGTCGGGCAGGCGTAGATCCTGCCGGTCGGTCGTCCCTACGGGACTTCATCTCTTTATAGCTATGATTTCCCGGCACTTCCGTGCCGGGTTCCCGGGAACCGCAAAAGAAGCATCAAGTCCCGATCGGGACGACCGAACACATCCATGTCACGCCTGCTTTGCAGATGAAGTCCTGACCGGAGTGTTGTACAGTGGCCAGAGATGACTCGACAAGCCCATACGACATTTTCGGGAGGACTCGGTTATCTGATCGATGACCGCTACCTTCTTCACAACCCCGGCGCGAGGCATCCCGAATCTCCGCAGAGACTCCTGGCAATCAAAGAAGCCATAAAGATCCGGCGGGATGCACAGAGGTGGCGGCGTATATATCCGCGGAAAGCCACTCACGAAGAACTTCAGCTGGTTCACAGCCCCTTCCTTATCGAGCGGGTCGAGAAGGCGTCCCGGCGAGCCCCTTCATACCTGGACTACGATACGGCCGTATCTTCCGAGAGTTTTGAGACCGCACTCCTGGCTGCAGGTGGAGTTCTCGAATGCATCGACGGCATATGCTCGGGAGACCTACGGAGGGTGGTCGCATTTGTGCGTCCGCCGGGGCACCACGCCGATCACCGGAGCGCGCGAGGATTCTGTCTTTTCAACAACGTCGCGCTGGCCGCGGCCTACGCGATCAGAAAGCACGGACTCGAGCGCGTCGCCGTCGTCGATATCGACGTCCATCATGGAAACGGCACCCAGTCCTGCTTCTACAACACCCCGGACGTCCTCTATGTTTCTTCGCACCAGTCACCCTTGTATCCAGGGACCGGCGATTTCAGCGAGACCGGGATGGACGGCGGGAAGGGATTTACGCTGAACTTTCCCCTTCCCGAAGCAACCGGCGATTCCACTTTTGTACCGCTCTATACTAAAATTATTGCAGCTGTGCTCGACCAATACGCCCCACAGATTATTCTTGTATCGGCCGGATTTGACGGCCACGTCAGGGATCCCCTGGGGGGCCTGGACTTGACAGAACGAGCATACCGCTCAGCTGCCGCATCGCTGATGCGCGCGGCAAACCGCTCGTGTGAAGGAAGAATCTGCTTCGTGCTGGAGGGTGGTTACAGCATGCAGGCGTTGAAAGAATGCACGGAAGCGATAATGGAACAGATGGAGCTGGAGTATCCGGAGGAACTCCAGCTGCGCGAAGATTCCGTTTTCAGGGAAATCTCCAGAAGGGCAACGACAGGGTTCTGGAAATGGTGAAGGAAATGAGGACAAGGGAAGCTGCAGTCGCAGGCAGGTTTTACCCGGGAGACGCCGATACCCTCCGCAGGGTAGTCGCTTCGCTCACCGGCGATCTCACTGCTCCGAAGATCAGCGCAACAGGGATCGTGGTTCCGCACGCCGGATACGTCTACTCTGGAAAGACAGTGGGCAGCGTGATTTCCTGCATTCAGCCTGCCCGCCGTTTCGTCCTGCTCGGACCAAACCATACAGGCGAAGGGGCGGCTCTTGCGCTCGCCCCGGAAGGAAAGTGGTGCACTCCGCTGGGGACGGTCGAAGTGGACGGAGAGATGAACAGGACGCTGCTGGCGCTTGACCCGGATTTAGCCGAAGACGCTCGGGCGCACAACCGCGAGCATTCCGTGGAAGTCCAGCTCCCTTTCCTGCAGCTACTGCAGCCCGGATTCACTTTTTCGGCCATCTGCGTCGGGACGTCCGACTACCCGGCCCTCGAAGCTCTCGGACACGTCCTGGCGCGCATGGTCCGGTCTTCGAGCGAACCCGTCCTGCTGGTTACGAGTTCCGACATGACCCATTATGAGAGCGCCGACGTTGCGCGCAGTCTGGACACACTGGCAATCGACAGGATGACAGCAGTCGATCCTCGCGGGTTGCACCGGACCGTGACAGAGCGAGGCATCACGATGTGCGGTTTCGCTCCCGCGGTCTCGATGCTGGTTGCGTGCAGGGATCTTGGAGCCGCCTCCGGCCGGCTGATCCACTACACCAACTCAGGGGAAGCGAGCGGAGACTACGATCAGGTGGTCGGCTACGCAGGGATTGTCATCTAGCGCCCTGCCGCCGCCTGGCGGCTGCTCAGTGTCGATTGCCTGTGCGCGTGGCAGATTGCGACGGCGAGAGCATCAGAGGCGTCATCCGGCGAAGGAATCTCATCGAGGCCAAGAAGCAGCTTAACCATCATCTGGATCTGTGATTTCTCGGCGCGGCCGTAACCGACAACCGCGTTCTTGATTTCGAGTGGGGAATACTCGCTTACCGGGAGGCGCTGCTGCGCCGCAACCAGGAGAGCGACTCCCCGGGCCTGCCCCAGCCTGAGCGCCGACTGGACATTCGTGGCGTAGAACACCTCCTCGATCGCCATCAGGTCTGCCTTCTGATACAGAAGCACCTCAGTGAGGTCTTTGTAAATTTTCAAAAGGCGTTCGTGAAATGGCAGGCGGGTATTTGTGCGAATTGCGCCGTAAAGAACGACCCTCAGGTTGGATCCATCCGTCTCTATAATCCCATAGCCGGTGGACCCGCTCCCTGGATCGACACCCAATATGCGCATATGTGGGGCCTCAGGAGGCTTCTTCTTTCAGCTCGGATTCATCGATGTCGAAGTTGGCCCAGACGTTCTGGATATCCTCGTGGTCTTCGAGGGCTTCCATGAGCTTCAGCATCGTTTGTGCGTTCTTCCCTTCGAGCTTGACGTAGTTCTGGGGAATCATCGAAATTTCAGCTGCTTCTGTCGGAATATTCGCAGATTCCAGGGCGGACCGGACCGAATCGAAGTTCTCGGGCGCCGTCAGGATTTCGAAATTGCTCCCATCTTCTCGCATGTCGTCTGCGCCTGCTCCGAGCACCAGATCCAGGAGCTGTTCTTCGTCGACCTTTGATTTTTCTACGACGAAGTACCCTTTCCGGTCGAACATCCAGCCGACGCATCCGCTCTCACCGAGATTCCCGCCGTTTTTCGACAGTATGTGCCTCAGCTCCGCAACCGTCCTGTTCTTGTTGTCGGTAAGGGCGCGCATGAATATCGCAACACCACCGGGGCCATAGCCCTCGTAATTGACATCTTCGTACGACACGCCGGGCAATTCGCCCGTGCCGCGCATGATGGCCCGCTTGATATTTTCGGCGGGCATGTTGGCCGCCTTCGCAGTCGCGACTGCAAGACGCAGCCTCGGATTGGCATCCTGATCTCCGCCACCCAGCCGAGCCGCTGCCGTCATCTCCTTTATCAGACGCGTGAATATGCGACCGCGTTTTGAATCGGCGGCCGCCTTCTTATGCTTGATTGAATGCCACTTTGAGTGACCTGACATACAATGTCTCCTTTGCCAACGGGACAATTCATTTTATCATACATCGCGTAACCGCTTAGGATCTTACGGATAGAGGATAACCCATACTAGGAAATTCTCGAATTTTTTTCGAATTGTTTCGAACGGGACAGGTATATGACGGAAGATGAAGTATTAGATATGTTCAGAAGTTCCGGAGCACTGCTGGAGGGGCATTTCCGGCTCACATCCGGACTACACAGCGACCGCTACCTGCAGTGTGCGCTGGTGCTCCAGAATCCACGGCAGGCGGAGACCCTAGGATCAGCTCTGGCCGAAAAACTCAAGGCAGCAGTCGGCACGCCCGACCTGGTGATAGCCCCTGCCCTTGGAGGCATTCTGGTGGCCCATGAGGTGGCTCGACAGACGGGAGTCCGGGGGATTTTCGCCGAGCGTCAGGACGGCGGCCTGAAACTGCGGCGGGGATTCGAGATAAGGCCTGGAGAGAAGGCCTTTGTCATCGAGGATGTGGTTACCACAGGCGGATCAACCCGAGAGACGATGGAAGTCGTCAGACAGGCGGGCGGAGTCGTAATCGCCGCGGGCAGTCTGATAGACCGCAGCGGAGGCAAGGTAGACCTGGGCGTCCCCAGAATCGCTCTCGCTGTTCTGAACGTACCAACATTCCCTCCCGAAGAGTGTCCTCTATGCAAGACGGGAAGTCAGGCGATAAAACCCGGAAGCCGATAGAAAGACAGAACATCCGCCTGACCGTGGCGTTCGAAGGAACCGCTTACCACGGGTGGCAGATTCAAAGCGATTCCGCCACCCTTCAGGGCGTACTTTCGGAAGCCATCAGGAAAATCACCGGAGAGCAGGTGAAACTGACAGGCAGCGGCCGAACTGATGCGGGAACGCACGCGCGAGGACTTGTGGCGAATTTCAGCACAGGATCGGCAATGGCGCCGGCGCGCCTCGCGCGGGGGCTGAATGCAGTCCTCCCCCATGACATACGCGTCCTGTCGGCAAAGAGGACGCATCCCGGTTTTCACGCCCGCAAGGATGCCAGCTCCAAAATCTACCGGTACCAGATATATCTTGGGCCGGTTCTTCCGCCGCACCTGCGGCGCGAATACCTGCACTACCCGTACCGGGTCGACGTATCCAGGATGCAGGCGGCAGCGCGCCTCTTTTCGGGAGAACACGATTTCGCGAGTTTCGCCAAGACAAACGCGGACCGGACAAATACGGTTCGCCGGATTTTCCGCTGTGACTTGAAAAAGAAAGGGCACATCCTCCACCTCACCGTTGAAGGAAACGGCTTCCTGCACCACATGGTCAGGAACATGGCGGGAACCCTGCTGGAAGTGGGAAAGGGATCGATGAGCCTCGAAGCGTTCAAAAATCTTTTCAAGCAGAAGGACCGCAGACTGGCCGGCTTCACCGCACCGGCGCACGGACTGGTGCTGCTAAAAGTGCGGTACTGAGCACATCCGATCTGCTATCATAGCCGACTGGAGAACAACCCCTATGGAGCTGGAAGGCTTCGTTGAGGCCGGAAGTCAGGAAGCGGCCATCTTGAAGCAGATAGACAAAGACCGGTTACCGAAGCATGTCGCCGTCATTATGGATGGAAACGGCCGGTGGGCGGGAATGCGCAGACTGCCGCGGGTCGCAGGGCACCGGGCAGGAATAGAATCGGTTCGCGAGATCGTCGAGAGTTCCGCCAGACTCGGGGTGCAGGTACTGACGCTGTACGCGTTTTCGGTTGAGAACTGGAAGAGACCGCGCTCCGAGGTCAGGACCTTGATGGAACTGCTGAAGGAGTATCTGCGCCTTGAACTCGACAGCCTCCACAAGAACAACATACGGTTTCGGGCCATAGGCCGGATACAGGAACTCGAGGAACCGATACGAAAGCAGTTGTACGAGGCGATGCGCATAACCGAGGGAAATTCGGGGCTTCTCCTGAATGTCGCTCTCAATTACAGCGGCCGGGCGGAACTTGTCGACACCTTCAACCGGCTTCTGGCGGAAGTGAAGCAGAATGGCCACACGCCCTCGATCAGCGAGGAATTGATTTCCCGGTTTCTGTATACGTCGGGAATTCCGGATCCGGACCTTCTGATCAGGACAAGCGGGGAGATGCGCATCAGCAATTTCCTGCTGTGGCAGATAGCCTATTCGGAAATCTACATTACCCCGACGTACTGGCCCGATTTCCGGCGGAAGCATCTGCTGGAGGCCGTCCTCGAATACCAGCAGCGGGAACGGCGCTATGGCGGAATATAGGCGCAGGCGGCAGCCGTAATGAAGCCTTTTACCAGTTGAACTGTTTTTCACTGCAGATACGAGACTGCAGAGTGACTTCTCCGGTGGAATATGGCGCGAATAATCTCGGCAGCCGTACTGGTGCCGATTGCAGTACTTGCAGTAATCTTCCTCCCCCCGCTCCTGTACTTGATAGGAATCGGGCTCATCGGGACAGCGTGCCTGTACGAATACTTCAGGCTTGTTCGTGCTATGGGAATCAACGTACGGCCTCTGTTCGGCCACCTGGCATTCTGGGTGCTCTTACTTGCGCTCCGCCAGGGGAAGCTTCCGGCGGAAGCTTTGCTGGCGGTCATCATGATAGCCGCCTTCCTTTCGGCAATGTGGCGGTTCAGGCAGCCCGTGCGCGAGCGGGCGATGGCGCTGCTTGCGGAACTGCTGGGTGTTTTTTACATTTCTCTTTTCCTCTACCCTGCCCTTCCGATACGCTACGATTTTGGAGACCGGACAGGTTTGCAGTGGACGTTGATACTGCTGATCGTAGTGTGGACGGGTGATTCAATAGCGCTCCTGATGGGAAAGAGATTCGGCAGGACGCCGTTCGCGGCCGTCCTCAGCCCAAAGAAGACCAACGAAGGAGCCATGGCGGGACTGCTGGCGGGAATCGGGGTCGCGGCGGCGGTGCAGCACTTTTTCTTCCCGGAGCTGCCGCTGCGCCATGTGCTGATCGTCGCGGTACTTCTCGGCATCTTCGGCCAGCTTGGCGATTTGGCCGAGTCGATGCTGAAAAGAGCCGCCGGAATCAAGGACAGCTCGCACCTGATTCCGGGGCACGGGGGTGTGCTCGACCGGATGGACAGCCTGTTGTTTGCCTTCCCGGTGCTGTATTTCTATCTGCTCCAGGTTTACTCGTGACGCGCAGTGTTACAATGAATGTCTTTTGCAGGTTAATTGCTCATGAAAGTCCTTTCGCTTCTCGGCTCCACCGGATCAATCGGCCAAAGTACCCTTAAAGTGACCTCGAGCTTTCCTGATGGTTTTCGAATCGCGGGGCTCAGCGGAGGGAGAAATGCCCGGCAGCTGGCGAGCCAGATAGAACAGGTACGGCCCGACATAGCCTCCAGCGGAGACGAGTTCATCTCTGCCGAAGTGCAGAGTCTGCTGCGCCAGCGTGGCTATCCCATGGCCCGCACCCGTTTCGTACACGGAGTTGAAGGCCATATCGAAGTGTCCTGTCATCCCGAATCGACAATCGTCCTGTCGGCCATCGCCGGGTCGGCAGGCCTTATTCCCACTTACCGCGCACTCGAGCAGGGGAAGACAATCGCGTTGGCCAACAAGGAGACACTCGTGATGGCCGGCGAGCTGATGATGCGCAAATCCAGGGAAAAAGGGATGGAGCTTCTCCCGGTCGACAGCGAACACAACGCTATTCATCAGTGTCTGAGGGGAGGGCGCAGAGATGAAGTCAAACGGCTGATCCTGACCGCATCCGGCGGGCCCTTTCGAGAAACCCCGAAGGAGAAGCTCTCATCGGTTACCGTCGAACAGGCGCTGAACCATCCGACCTGGCGAATGGGGAGGAAAATCACGATCGATTCCGCGACCCTGATGAATAAGGGGCTCGAAGTGATCGAAGCAGCGTGGCTTTTCGGTGTCGAGCCGGACAATATCGATGTTGTCGTACATCCGCAGAGTATCGTCCACTCGATGGTGGAGTTTGCCGACGGGTCCATTCTCGCCCAGATGGGGTTGACCGACATGTGCATCCCCATTCAGTACGCACTCACCTATCCGGACAGGTGGCACTCACCACTTCCGTCCCTTGACATTTACCGGCTGCCACGACTGGAGTTTCTCGAACCGGAGATGGACAAGTTCCCCTGCCTGGGTCTCGCCTACAGGGCGCTTCGGGCAGGAGGCACCGCTCCCGCGGTTCTGAACGCGGCCAACGAAGTCGCGGTAGAAGCATTTCTGGAAAACGAGATTGCCTACCACGAGATATCGCAGGTCATAGAATCGGTGATGGACGCTCATGTTCCGACCTCTGTCTCGGATTTGGAGGGAATCCTGAAAGCGGATGCCTGGGCCAGGGGAGAAGCCAGGATCTTCTGCCACAGTGCGGCGTCATCCGCAGCCGGGATATAATTCGGTCTTGACCTGAATCTCACTTCCAAGGTTGTCCCTTTGGCATCGATCAGGCATCATATGGTGAACGCGGGGAGGTATATTCAGGTTGATCACCACAATTCTGGCTTTCATCGTCGTGCTGGGCATTACTATCACGATCCACGAGTTCGGCCATTTCGCGATGGCAAAACTCCTGAAGATCCGGGTCCTGGTCTTTTCGCTCGGATTCGGTCCCAAACTGGTGGGCTTCACGCGCGGCGGCACCGAATACCGTATCAGTCCCTTCCCACTCGGCGGCTACGTGAAGATGGCCGGAGAGACATTTGACGAGGATAGGAAAGGGGATCCGGGCGAATTCCTCTCTCACCCGAGATGGCACCGCTTCCTGGTTGCGGTCGCCGGTCCGTTCATGAATATCCTGCTGGCCATCGCCATCCTGACCTTCTCGTACATCGACGGGGTATATGTCCCCAGGTATCCGAAGGAACCGGCGGTCGTCGGACCGGTAGCATCAGGATCGATCGCAAGCCGGGCGGGGCTGCAGACCGGCGACAGGATCGTCTCGGTCCACGGGAATCCGGTCAACACCTGGGAAGATCTTGAGATCGCACTTGGAACGGCGCCCCGGAATGCGCTCCATGCGGAAGTGCTGCGCGACGGCCGCACTATCCAGCTGCATTTCGAGCCTCCGGCCGATCAGCGGGAAATAAGCTCAGACACCCTCGGGTTCAAGTTCCCCAGATCCAGGACGATAGTCTACGAAGTCGATCCCGATTCGCCCGCCCACAAGGCGGGTTTGCAGCAGGGGGACGAGATCCTGTCAGTAAGCGGAAATGGACAGACTGCTGCGAACTTCAACCAGGTTCTTAACCTGATATCGGAAAGCAGAGGAGTCCCTCTGGATTTCACAGTCCGGAGACCGGAAGTCGTTCCGCCCCGCGAGAAGTACTGGGAAGAGTCCGAGTCCCGGAACAGCCGGGTGCTGCACATGACCATCACCCCGATAGAAAAAGAAGGGCATGTCCACGTCGGTTTCTATCCTGATTACCCGACAGACCTGCACAAACTCGGGCTAACGGCCGCCATCTCGCAGTCCATTCGCAGGAACTACGAAATATCGGCGCTGACTTTCCGGATTATCGGCAGGATTTTCAAAGGATCGGCCTCGGTCAAGACGCTTTCGGGACCGATCGAGATCGCGCGCATATCGGGGAGCGCTGCCCGTACCGGCAGCGCTCGCGTCTTCTTCGGATTTCTGGGGCTGGTCAGCCTTCAGCTGGGAGTTTTCAATCTTCTGCCGATCCCGATCCTCGATGGCGGAGTGATCGCGCTCCTCCTGATCGAGGGAGTGATTCGGCGGGACCTCAGCATCAACCTCAAGGAAAAGATCGTTCAGGTCGGATTCGTGTTCCTCATCCTCCTGATGGGATTTGTCGTGTTCAATGATCTTTCGAAGATAATCAACTTCGAGAAGATCTTCTGATAAAACGAACTCTCTTACTTAAAGCTCGCAAGAGCCGTCGACTCGTTGTCGAAGACCTGGAAAACAGTCAGGAGTTTGGTGATCGCCAGGAGTTCCTGGATCTTGTTGGTCAGATTCAGGAGCTTGAGCTGGCCGCCGCTGTTGGTTACTGTCGTGTAAGTGCTGACGAGTTCACCTATTCCCGAGCTGTCGATGTAGTTGACATCGGCGAGATTCAGAACGATCTTCTTCCCGTCGGTCTTCAGGATATCGCGCACCGTATTACGAACGGCCATCGTTCCCTCTCCCAGCGTGATCTTGCCGCTGCAATCCAGTATGGTTACGTCCCCGACAGTGCGTGTTTCAATCTTCATATTTCATTCTCCTTAGTTTGAAGAAACCCTCTTCACCATGTGAACTTCCATCCCCCCCTGGGAGAGAGATCTGAATTCGACCTCATCCATGAAGGTCCGCACGTAAAAAATCCCGCGCCCACTCGGCTTCAACAGATTGTCGGGATCCAGCGGATTCGGCACATCAGAGTCCCGGAAACCGCTCCCCTGATCCCTGATTGAGATAGACAGCTGATCGGGAGCAACTTCGAAACAGATATCGACTTTCTTGTTGATGTCCAACTTGTTCCCATGCTGAATGGCATTGGTCACCATCTCCCGCACCGACATTCCTATCCAGTGAGCAGAGTCTTCATCGAAACTCATGATATCCGTAATGCAATCCGTCAGAGTCTGGATCAGGTCGAGATTATCCAGCGCACTACTTATGATTACATCAATCTCGTTGGCTGTTATGTTCATCAGTCGGCATCAACAAGACTGGCTTCCGTGAATCGGCATCACCAGCATCTTAATGGTCCAACTTTCGGACTGTCAAGGTGTAAGAGGTTTATCCTTTCCCCCCCCTCTTGCTTCAAGTACGTCGCTCAAGACACTATCGCGTCCGCCCCGAACGCACAAGGGAGTTGATGACAAAAAGTGATCCCGGCGGAGCTTCCCTCCCGCGTGCCCGGTTGGAAATGTGGCATACTGGGAACTTCCTGGAAGGGACCGGGCATATGAAAATCTGGATCAAACGCTGGGGGCCGGCAGTTCTCATCATGGCCGTCATATTTTTCGCTTCCGGAACGCCCGGCGACAGTCTCCCGAAGTTCGGCACCCTGGATTTCCTGACCAAGAAAGGCGGGCACATGATCGGCTACGCCCTTTTGGCTGCGGCATGGTTGCGCGGCCTGAGTTACCGGAAGAGTTGGACGAAACTCCCTGCCTTTGCGGCCGTTTCGCTTGCAATAGCCTACGCCATGTCGGATGAACTCCACCAGAAGTTCACCGAGGGCCGGAGCCCTTCCTTAACGGATGTGTGGATAGATGCGGCCGGAGCCGGCCTGGGAATCGGCGCGTGCTATCTTGCGAGGTTTTTCTCCGGCAGGAGAATGGAAGAGAAAGGATAGAGGATCTTATTCCCGTTCCCGGGGAATGAATCTGAGAGGCGTTTTCGGATCGCGCGCAAGGTCTTTTCCGAAAATGGGTTCTTCTTCGAGTGAGGCGCGTTCAGCAGTCATGACGCCCCAGTCCAGCTGACCTGGAACGTCAGGAATGCCAAAGGTAAGGCCCTTCTCAAAGCGCGTCAGAAGTCGTGACATCAGTTGCTCGAGATCCTGGGTCAGGCGGACCCATTCGCGCTCCTTCTCTTTCAGTTCTTCTTCCCGCTCCCTGAGACTCCTGTCGAATGCCTCTTTCCTCTCCGCTGCTTCCCGGCGGTACTCCTCCTCATCACGGGCACGCCTGATTTGCAGCTCCCTCTCGAGTTCTTCTTTCTGCCGTCGCCGCTGTTCAACAACTTCAGCCAGGATTTGAGCCGCGGCTTCGATCTCTTTCAATTCTACCCGTTTCCGTTCGACTGCCAGCCGGAGCTGATCAAGCTGTTCCCCCGCTTCCCTGATTTCCTGCGAAAGGTCCGAGAGAAGCTCCGTCATCTGAATGCTGAGGGTTGAGAAGCGGTCGATCACGGCAGAGATCCTGTCAGCCCGCTCTTCACCAACACCGCTCATCTCAGCCCTCCGTTGCCGTGTAAATTGTTCAATTGTCTTATTCTAGTATTCCCCCTCCCCATTTTCACGTAAAATTACCGTATCCTATCGGATAGAAACGTATAAGGTTAGCTGCATGGATAAGGCGACTGCGGAACGGATAGACGAGCTGCGAAGGCTGATCGAACACCACAACTACAAATACTACATAGAAGACGATCCGGAAATCAGCGATCTGGAATTCGACCGCCTGATGAAAGAACTCCAGGAACTGGAGGCGCAGAACCCTGCACTGCTTACTCCCGACAGTCCTACCCAGAGAGTCGGAGGGCAGCCTATCCAGGGATTCCGGGAAGTTCAGCATGCGGTCCCGATGCTTTCCATCGACAACACCTATGGCGAGCTCGAGGTCAGGGAGTTCGACGCCCGTATCCGCCGCCTGCTGGGCGGCGCCAGTGTCGAGTATGTTGTTGAGCACAAGATAGATGGAGTCTCGGCGTCCATCTTGTTTGAAAACGGAAAATTCACCCTCGGGGTGACCCGCGGCGACGGCAGCCGCGGAGACGATATCACGCACAATCTGCGCACGGTCCGCGATATTCCGCTGCGGCTGCTGGCCCGCGCAAAAGTGCCGGAAGTCCTGGAAGTGCGCGGCGAAGTCTACATGACCAACACCGAGCTTTCACGGCTGAACCGGCTGCAGGCGGAGCGGGGAGAAAGGGTGTTTGCCAACTGCAGGAATGCGGCCGCCGGAACCCTGAAGCTCCTGGATCCACGGCAGAGCGGCCGTCGCAATCTCCGCTTCTTCGCGCACGGAGAAGGGCGCCTCAGCGGATTGGACATCCACACCCATATAGAGTTCCTCGACCTTGTCCGGAAGCTCGGAATTCCGGTAGTGCCCCATAGCGAACCCCTGAAGTCGATCGATGGGGTCATGGAGTATTGCAACGAGACGCTCGAGGCCAGAGATGTCCTGGACTACGAGACGGACGGTATGGTCATAAAGCTCAATAGTTTTGAGCAACGCGAACGGGTCGGATCAACAAGCAAATCCCCGCGCTGGGCAATAGCCTACAAGGTGGAACTCTGGCAGGCGAGCACCCGAATTCTGGACATCCATGTCCAGGTGGGAAAGACCGGAGTCCTAACCCCTGTGGCAGAACTTGAAACGGTGGAGATTGCCGGAACCAAAGTCGCCAGGGTCAGTCTGCATAACGCGGATGAAATCGAGCGCAAGGATATTCGGATCGGTGACAACGTCATTGTTGAGAAGGCAGGCAAAATCATTCCCCATGTCGTAAGAGTCGAACTGGAGAAGCGGACCGGACGTGAGCGCAGATTCTGCTTTCCCGACAGGTGTCCCGTCTGCCGGGGAGAGGTGGAACGGGATGAAGGGGGCGTCTACATCCGCTGCCTGAATCCTTCGTGCGAGGCGCAGCTGAAAGAACGGCTCCGCTTTTTCGCCTCCCGCCGTGCGATGGATATCGAGGGGCTGGGTCCCGCCCTGATAGACCAGCTTGTCGACAGAGGAATCGTGAAGGCACTCCCGGACCTCTACGATGAAACGATTGTGACGGCGGAAAGGCTGAAAGATCTCGAGCGTATGGGAGAGAAGTCCGCGCAGAAGCTGATCGACAACATCAGGGCGAGCAAAGACCGTGGACTGGTGCGAGTCCTCACCGCCCTGGGGATCCGTCATGTCGGCGATCATAACGCAAGGCTGCTCGCTGAAGAGTTCGGCAGTATCAGCGAGTTGATGTCGGCCTCGGAAGAACGCCTCGCACGGATTCCGGGGGTCGGCCCTGTCGTGGCGAAGAGCGTGCATGAGTTCTTTCAAAGCAGCTCCGGCATAAAGACCATCGAAGACCTTAAGAGACACGGGGTCAGGATGAAGGGAGAACTCACAGAAAAACCGAAGTCCGGCAGCAGATTCGCCGGGAAGACGTTTGTTGTGACCGGGACTATGTCGCGCTTCAGCCGGACAGAGATGGAGGAGCTCATCCGGAGCCTCGGCGGCAAGCCGACATCAAGCGTCTCTAAGAATACAGACTATGTCGTTGCCGGGGCCAATCCCGGAAGCAAGCTGGAAAAGGCGAGGGAACTGGGAATCGAAATTCTGACCGAAGAGGATCTCGCCGCCGGCTCGGGGGGCGATTTTCGTTGACAACATGAGTATGGGCTATTCTACTGAACGACTCGGAGCCCGACTCGGAATTCCGGAGTATTATTGCTGTATATGACTGTGAGGGAGTAGATGTTCGATCCTGATGAAATAGGGAAAATCCGAAACGAAGTCGAGAAATGGCAGAAGAAGGTGCAGGAGAACCCGAAGGCGAGTCGGGAGCGCGCCGGCAGTTTCAAGACTTCTTCAGACATAGAGCTCGAAAGAGTCTTTTCCCCGGCCGATATCTCCGGTCTCGACTACCTGCAGGACCTCGGGATGCCGGGCGAATACCCGTACACGAGGGGTATTCAGCCCAACATGTACCGCGGCCGGTTCTGGACCATGCGCCAGTACGCGGGCTATGGAACCGCCGAAGACACCAACCGCAGGTACCGGTACCTGCTGGAACAGGGACAGACGGGCCTTTCGGTGGCGTTCGATCTCCCAACTCAGATCGGATACGACTCCGATGACCCACTGACGGAAGGCGAAGTTGGCAAGGTCGGAGTCGCCATCGATTCAGTAGACGACATGGCGACCCTTTTTGACGGGATACCGCTGGACAAGGTATCGACCTCGATGACGATCAATGCGCCGGCGGCCGTGCTTCTCGCAATGTACGTGGTGGTGGCCCAGGAGAAGGGCGTCGATGCGGAAAAGCTTAACGGGACAATCCAGAACGACATCCTGAAGGAGTATTCGTCGAGAGGCACCTACATCTATCCGCCGAAGCCGTCCATGCGCCTTATCACCGACGTGTTCGATTACTGCGCCAAAAGCATCCCGAACTGGAATCCGATAAGCATCAGCGGCTATCACATGAGAGAAGCCGGCTGCACTGCGGTGCAGGAAGTGGCGTTTACGCTCTCAAATGCGATCGCCTATGTGGAAGCCGCCCTCAAGTCAGGACTTGATGTGGACGCCTTCGCGCCCCGTCTTTCCTTTTTCTTCAATGCGCACATAAACTTCCTTGAAGAGATCGCCAAGTTCAGGGCGGCGCGCAGGCTCTGGGCCAGGATCATGAAGGAGCGTTTCCACGCCAAGAAGGCCCGTTCATGCATGCTCCGCTTTCACGTTCAGACGGCAGGCTCCACCCTCACTGCACAGCAGCCTCTCAACAACGTCATCCGGGTGGCATGGCAGGCTCTTTCGGCGGTTTTGGGCGGCGCGCAGTCGCTGCACACGAATTCGATGGATGAGGCGCTGGCGCTCCCGTCGGAACAGTCGGCGCAGCTTGCCCTGCGAACCCAGCAGCTGATCGCCTACGAGTCTGGGGTCGCCGATACTGTGGATCCTTTGGGAGGAGCATATGCAATTGAGTTCCTTACCAACGAGATCGAGAGCCGTGCCGAGGAACTTATCCGCAGAGTCGACGAGATGGGAGGAGCGGTAACCGCAGTCGAACGGGGCTACATACAGCAGGAAATCCAGGAGAGCGCCTACATCTACCAGAAGCAGGTCGAATCGGGTGAACGAACTGTGGTGGGACTCAATCGCTTCCAGGTACAGGAGACGTCCGATCGGGAGCTGCTCGAAATCGATCCTGAGACCAGGGATATCCAGATCCGGCGCATTGCCGAAATAAGAAATTCGCGTGATCCGGAGCAGGCACGCCGCTCGCTCGATCAGCTGAGACAGACCGCCTCCGGAGACGGCAACCTGATGATCCCCATACTTGACTGCGTGCGCGCTCGTTGCACACTGGGTGAGATATGCGACGTCATGCGTGGAGTTTTCGGCGAATACAAACCTAACATGTAACGACAACCCTTCGGGCTGGAGCATAAGAGGAATGAAAATACTTGGAATAGACCATATCGGAATCGCAGCCAGATCAGCCGACAAGGCGGCTTCATTCTGGAACGGAGCCCTTGGGTTGCATGGCGGAGAGAAGGAACAGGTCGCGGAGCAGAAGGTGACGACGCTGCCGTTCCATGTCGGAGAGAGTGCACTTGAGGTGCTTGAACCGACAGATCCCGCCAGTGCTGTCGCACGGTTCATTGAAAGCCGCGGCGAAGGCATCCAGCACATCGCGCTGCGTGTGGAGAATATAGACGAAGTGCTGGCCGAACTACGCGAAAGGGGAGTTCAGCTCATTGACTCGCAACCACGCACAGGTGCGGGAGGAACCAGGATCGCCTTCGTCCATCCCAAGGCGACCTATGGCGTCCTTCTCGAACTGGTTGAAAGGCCCGGGTAGGACCGAAAACTAGCCACCAACTCTCCGAACTTCTCCGCTGGCCTGTTGTTCGCGGGGTTAGTCGGTTCTCATAAACTCGAGGGCATTGGCAAGGTAACTCTTCAGGTTACGCCGGTCGACGATTGCGTCGAGCATACCGTGCTGCAGGAGAAACTCCGCCCTCTGGAAGCCTTTGGGGAGCTTCTGCCGTATCGTCTGCTCGATCACACGGGGACCGGCAAAGCCGATCAGGGCTCCGGGTTCGGCGATATTCAAATCTCCCAGCATCGCATAGCTCGCCGTAACACCCCCTGTCGTCGGATCAGTCAGGATGGAGATGAACGGTACCCGGGCGTCGTCCAGCTCAGACAGCGCGCCGCTGATCTTCCCCATCTGCATCAGAGAAAGAGTCCCCTCATGCATGCGCGCTCCTCCTGAAGCGGAGACGACAATCAGCGGGGTTCTCTCTTGTATTGCCCGTTCGACGGCACGGGTTAGCATCTCTCCGACGACCGACCCCATCGACCCGCCGATAAAACGGTACTCCATGGCGGAAATCAGGATCCGGCGCCCGTCCAGAGTACCGCTCGCGCTGATCAACGCATCGTTTGTTCCCGTCGCCTTGCGCGCAGCGGCAAGTTTCTCGGCGTAAGATTCCCGGTCAACAAACTCCAGAGGGTCCGGTGAGATCAGATGATCATCGAACACCCGGTAGGTGCGCCCGTCAAACAACATCTCCAGCCGTTCCCGGGCATTAAGCCTGAAATGGTGACCGCATTTCGGACAGACCTTCTCGCTTGCCTCGAGATCCTTTTTCCAGATGAAGGCCTGGCAGCCGTCGCACTTGATGAACAGACCCTCCGTGCGAACGGTCTTCTCTTCTTCCTTCGTATTCGCAATCGGATTCTTCTGCTTCTTAAACCAGCTCATGGCCCCCAATCATAACCTACTTTCTTTGGTGTCGGTGCAGACTTTCTTCTCCGTCCTCGATTCCAGTTCCTGAGAATGACAACGCGCGCGGCATCATCCTAAACATTGCTTTTGGTGCAGAATAACTGCAATATAGGGGGTTCAGGGTTGCCGATGATCATAGCTGTCGATGAGGTTCTGCCATTCCACCACGAAGCTTTTTCGAATTTGGGGGAACTGCGCCCTCTTCCGGGGCGACGTATCGCGGCTGCAGATCTGGTTGATGCAGACGCTTTAGTGGTGAGGACCGTCACCCGTGTAGACAAGGCTCTTCTCCACGGAACTTCCGTCCGTTTTGTCGGAGGTGCGAGCGCCGGGAAAGACCATATCGATGAAGGCTATCTGAGGCAAAACAACATTCATTTCTGCTATGCCGCCGGATCGAATGCCGAATCCGTCTCCGAGTATGTTTTCACGGCTTTGTTCGAAACCGCTGTCCGAAAGGGATTGGACCTGCAGAACAGATCGCTTGCCGTCATCGGGGTGGGGAACGTGGGCTCCCGCGTGGCAACGAAAGCCCGCGCACTGGGAATGGACGTCATGTTGTGCGATCCCCCGCTGCGGGACGCAACCGGCGATCCCCGGTACCGTTCTTTCGAAGAGGTGCTTGACGCCGACATACTGAGTTTTCACGTGCCTCTCACTTTGGATGGACCGTATCCGACTTACCGGATGCTCAACAGAGATGTGCTGGCCCGCCTCTCGACCCGGCAGTTCATCATCAATTCCAGCAGGGGCCCGGTGGTGGACGGAGTTGAACTGAAGAAGGCTTTGCAGCAGGGGCGCATTGCAGGGTCGATTCTGGACGTCTGGGAAGGAGAGCCGGATATCGACTTTTCCCTCCTCGAGTCCGTCGATATCGGCACCCCTCACATCGCAGGCACCTCGCTGGACGGAAAGATCCGGGCAACCGATATGATTCGTGAAGAGCTGAGTGCGTTCTTCGGAATCGAGTCTCAGAGTCTGCAGGCAGCGGCGAATATCGAAAACCGTCGTCTTGTTCCGGACCCGGGGAGCGAGGGAGCGGCAGCTGTTGTCTCGGTTATTCGCAAGGCATTCGACGTCAGAAGCACCGATAAGGCTCTGAGGGACCTTCGCTTCCTCTCGCGGGCGGAGGCAGCAGCGGGCTTCGACAGGTTGCGCAACGGCTTCCCGCTGCGCCCCGAGTTTCGTCATTTCACTGTCGAACTGGCTGAAATGCATGTAGACTTAGCCGGCGTTTTGGAAGCTTTGGGATTCCAGGTGGTGATGGAAGGAAAGTAGGCGGGTTTCGATAAGGAAACGGAGGTCGATTCATCTGATGGTGCATTCACTGGGACACATACTGCAATGGCTCTCGATCATCCCGGCCATCGGCGGTTCCATATATGGCATTCTGTGCGTACTGGCCAGCATCCGTTTCCGAAAGAGACACAGCCGCCGCAAGAAACCTTCTTTCGAGTCCTGGCCTCCGGTGACAATCCTGAAGCCGATTCACGGGCTGGAAAAGAACCAGCGTGAGAATCTGCGCAGCACATGCATTCAGGATTACCCTGAGTTCCAGGTTGTGTTTTCCGTGCAGGATCCCGATGACGCGGCAATTCCGCTGTTGAAGGAGATCCAGCGCGAATTCGGTGAGGCCCGAGTCACTGTGGCGTTTGGAAATCACCGGGAAGGAACGAACGGGAAAATCAACAATATGATCGGCGGACTGCAGCATGCCCGTCACGACGTCCTCGTGATCAGCGACAGCGATGTGCTGCTGCGCCCGGATTATCTGAAAACCATTGTGGCGCCGTTGAGCGATCCGAAAGTCGGCTGCGCGTGCACTCTGTACAAGGCCGCGGGAGCAGCCAGGTGGTTTGAACGGATGGAACTTCTGACGCTCAATGCGGACTTCATGACAAACGTCCTGTTCGCGCATGTAAGCGGTGCGTCGAAATTCTGCCTCGGCGCATCGGCCGCCCTGCACCGTTCCACGCTTGAACGGATAGGCGGACTCGAGGGTCTCTCGGACTATCTCGTTGAAGATTATGAGATGGGGCGGCGGATCTGGAGCATGGGGAAGGAAGTCGCGATTGTTCCCTATTTCGTCGATACGATTGTAGACCTCAAGAGCCCTTCGCAATGGTGGAACCATCAGGTCTACTGGGATCAGAATACGCGTGCGGCGCGTCCCGTGGCATTCTTTGCGACAGCGCTTATCCGTTCGGTGCCGTTTGCATTGCTGTTTGCCGCATTCAGGATGTGCGACGTCATAGGGCTTTCTGTCCTGGCCGCGGCTGCCATCACGCGCCTTGCCAGCGCTGCAGCCGTTCTCGGCTGGGGTCTCCGGGACCGGGAAGGGTTGCGCAGCCTGGGCCTGTTGTTTTTCAGAGACATCGCCTCGCTGGCCACCTGGATTCTTGCTTTCACAAAGCGCACGACCATCTGGCGGGGGAACAGTTTTGTTCTCACCAGGGACGGGCGCCTGGTTTCGCCGGCGTCCGCCGCGAACCACTAACGTGTTGATCCCTCGCGGCTTGAAAAAAATCATTGTGACCGGTGATGATTTCGGCCTTGCGCCGCAGGTCAACGCGGCCATCATCGAAGCGCACCGGAGCGGGATCCTCACAGCCGCCAGCCTTATGGTTGGAGAGAAGTACTGGCAGGAGGCGGCTGAAGCAGCAAAGGAGCACCCGTCACTCAAGGTCGGACTGCACCTGACGCTGGTCGAAGGCACGCCGGTTCTCGACCCCCGGCACATCCCGGATCTGGTTGACGGCAGCGGGAAATTTCCTGCGGATCTTGTGCGCGCGGGATTCAGATTTTTCTTTCGTCCGGGAATACGGTCGCAGCTTGAAGACGAGATCCGCGCGCAGTTTGAAAGGTTCTGCGGTACAGGACTGAAGCTGGACCACGTTGATGCGCACAATCACATGCACCTGCATCCAACGGTGCTGCGGATCATCGTGAAGGCGGGAAAGGAGTACGGCGTCAAGGGAGTCCGGCTCCCTAATGAACCGCCGTTCATTTCCTGGAAGGCGTCCGGGAAATCTCTCGGGCCCAGATTGTGCTCCTGGATGTTTCTGTATCCCTGGATAACAGTCATGAAGCTGATGCTTCGCAGAGCGGGAATCCGCCACAACGATTATCTGTTCGGCATGAATGACAGCGGAGCCATGACGGAAGAGCTTGCGCTCAGGCTTGTGGCCAATCTGCCGGATGGGATCACGGAATTCTGCTTCCATCCGGCGACGGGCCGCTGCGAGGAAATAGATAGCACGATGCCTCGCTATCGGCACCAGGACGAGTACAGTGCCCTGGTAAGCGAATCACTCCGACGGGCACTTCAGGTTCAACGGGCTGAAAGGATCGCATTCAGCGATATCTGACAAGGAAACGGAGAATAGAATGCTGCGGGTTATTATCGCAATGACTATTGCCGCCGGCTCGGCGGCCTATGGCCAGATCCTGGTGAGGCGTGGAATGCTGCAGGTCGGGAGCCTCGAGAACTATGCTCCCATGCAGGTGATCGCATACTTCTGGCATGCGCTCTGCAATCCTTACGTTATCGGAGGCACCGTTCTCAATGCCGTTTTTTATTTTCTGTTTCTGGCGGCATTGTCATGGACCGGTGTTACGGTGGCGCTTCCGATGACAGCCATCGAATACGGGTTTGCGGCTTTCCTCGCGGTCACGATCCTGAAGGAAAGCGTTCCACCGACGCGCTGGTGCGGAATCGCGCTCGTAGTGGTTGGAGTGATCCTTATCGCCCGCGGAGGTGGGGACGCCTGAGCGGCGGTCGGATACGGCGGACCTACGGTTTCATCACACCGGTTTGCAGACGGTAGAAAGGAAGGAATGATGCAGGTTCCTGCGGCAAAAATTCAGTTCCTGCCGGAAGACAGGGCATGGATCGCCGAACGGATTCAGGAAGTTCTGGCGACCGGACAGCTCACGCTAGGGAAATACGGCGCCGAATTCGAGGAGAAATTCGCCCGACTCTGCGGCGTACGACACGCGATAGCGGTAAACAGTGGAACGAGCGCGCTGGAGATAATTCTGCGTTCGCTCGGAGTCGAAGGCAAAGACGTGCTCGTTCCGACAAACACCTTTTTCGCCACCGCGGCTGCCGTCGTCCATGCCGGCGGGACGCCGGTGTTCGTCGACCTGGATCCGGATTCTTTCGGAATCAGCGCTGAAGCCGTCGAGAAGGCGCTGACCTGCAGAACGGCGGGAATCGTCGCCGTGCACATCGGAGGAATCGTTTCGGCGCAGATGCCCGCCCTCGTGGACCTGGCGGCCCGCAGGGGGATCTGGCTGGTTGAAGATGCGGCGCATGCCCACGGATCGTCATACCGCTCCGTCAGCGCCGGCGCTTTCGGGATAGCCTCCTCCTTCAGCTTCTATCCCACCAAGGTGATGACCTCTGCGGAAGGGGGAATGATCGTCACGAACGAAGACCGGCTGGCTGAGGAATGCAAAATCTACCGCGATCAGGGAAAGGCGAGTTTCACCGTGAATGCTCACGTCCGGATGGGCTATAACTGGCGCCTGTCGGAACCGCACGCCATCATAGGGCTCAGGCACCTGGAGCGTCTCCCCGCGATGATTTCGGAGCGCAGGGCGATCGCGGCCATTTATGACGACAAGCTCAGGGAACTCAGCGGTTTGAAGACGCTGTCAATTCCGGCCGACGGGTTCTGCAATTACTACAAGTACATTGCCATCCTGAAGGAAAAGAGGGACCGAAAAGAGTTGAAGTCCATCCTGCGCGAACGCTACGGAGTGTCTCTTGCGGGAGAAGTATACGAGGAACCGCTCCACATCCAGCCCGTCTTTCAGAAATACCGGTCGCGTCCGCTGCCGCTGTCGGAAGACCTGTGTGCCAGGCACATCTGTCTGCCGGTATTCAGCGGCATGGAGGAAGAGCAGGCGCGCCACGTCCTTCGTGCCTTGAAAGAAGTCACAGGATAATCCGCAATTTCAATGGACCGGAAAATCGATATCCTGGTTGCAGAGGAGGACGCGCCCGCCTGAACGCACCAGGACGTAAAGAGGGTCAAGACTTTCGACGATTTCACCCTTTTCCGGAGCAATCAGGAAGACTCTGCGGGGACCCGACCATTTCTCGAGTAGTTCTTTGCGGCTGACGATAAGCCCGGGAGCATCAGGGTAATTCATTCCCCACTGCAGCAGAGCCGCTGACCCTTCACAGATGCGCAGAATCGCCGGAGCATAGAAATTGACGGAATTCGCCGTCTCGAAATCCCCGACGATGATCGCGTCATCTCCAGGCCGGTAAATGCGTTCCAGGGTCTCCCCGAACCGTTTCGAGGAAATCATCTCCTCGCATATCCCGATGCTCTGGAAGGCAAAGAAGCAGAAGCCGGTCATCATCAGTGAGAGCGCCGACACGGCGGCCAGGCGCGCCCCCCTGCGATTCAAAAACCACGCGAGCAACAGCCCCGCAACGAGGGCGCCACAGGTGCCCGCCAAAGGATATGCCAGTTTTGCCAGCACTTCCGGCGGCATGTCGAAAAGCGGAGCGAAGTAGTACTTATATGCATGGAGGCGCCCGGTGCCCGCGCCTTGCAGGGAAGGTCCCGCCAACAGGCCGTAGGCCCACAATGCCGCACCGATCAGAGAGATCCCGACAAGACCGCCCAGGAGCCCGAGAAAGGCGAAACAACGGTCGACCGAACGCTGGCGCCTGAAGTCGCCCGGTCCGAACAGCTGCCCGGGAGCAAGGGTGACGCCGATAAGCATCGCCAAAGGAGCGAAGATCGGGAGCGAGTAGTGCTCGATACGGGACGACAGGGAAAAGAAGACGAGCATCACGATGATCCAGCAGAGGTTGAGCCGTATCAGAGCCCGCGTGCCGGCGTCCTGGCTGGTGAGCTTCGCAACCGTATGGCGTACGGCAGGGAGAAAGGCGCTCCACGGGAAAATCCATACGAGCACGAGGCCCCAGAAGACCGGCAGTGAAATTGATTCGTAATCGAAAGGCTGTCGCTTCCCGAGGAACCGCAGGAACTGTTCATTCACGAAGTAATACCAGAGGAATCCGGGATTTCTCTGAGCCGCCAGTATATGCCATGGGAGGGCAAGCACGGCGAAAAGGAGCGTTCCCGGCAGGATCCTGAAATGCAGGAGGCGGCGGATATTCCCCGACCAGAGAGTAAACAGCCCGATGATTGCCGCCGGGAAGACCAGCCCGATCAACCCCTTGCTCAACACCGCTCCTGCCGCCGCCGCGTAGAACAGCAGCGCCGGTAAGAGCGGGTTCCGTTCATCCATGTACCATTCGAGAAAGCCTTTGAGTGACAGCGTGAGAAAAAAGAGAAACAGGATGTCAGGAAAGACCATGCGGGTGAACAGAAACGTGCCGATGCACAGAGTCGATGCAGTGAATGCGACTATCGCGGCATTGTGGCCCGCCCACTTCCTGGTCGTCATGAAGACGACGACTCCGATTCCAATCACAGCCAGTGCCGAAGGGAGACGGGCGGCGAACTCGGTGAAACCGAAAATCCTGTACCCGAAGCCCATAAGCCAGTACATCATGGGCGGCTTGTCGAGAAACCGTACCCCATTCGCGTATGGGGTAACCCACTCGTCGCTTCTCACCATCTCTTGAGCGATGTGGGCGTACAGGGCATCCCCGTCATCCAGAATGGCTCGCCCACCGGCGGTGCCCAGATAAACCAGAAGAACAACCAGCAGAAGAAGAGGAAAAGCAAAACGTCGAAGCATCATGCTCCCTGGAAATGGCGTTTCAGTTCTATAGTAATCTGTCATCCTAATTCGTCAGGATCGAATCGTAAATGACTTTATTGCCGCTGACACCGGCGGCGGAGATAATGAGGGAATGGATAGAAAGAAAGCCGACATTGAGAAACTGGTCCAGCTGGTGGAGCGGCTGAGAGGCGAAAACGGATGTCCGTGGGACAGAGAACAGACGCGCGAAACACTGAAGCCGATGCTCATTGAGGAAGCGTATGAAGTGCTCGATGCACTCGACTCGGAAGATCCGGCCGAATTGAAGGACGAACTGGGGGACCTGCTCTTCCAGGTAATCTTTCATTCCCAGATCGCTTATGAAAAGAATGAATTCGATCTTGCCGATGTCATAGACAGGTCTCACAGCAAAATGGTGCGGAGACATCCGCACATATTCGGGAACGCCGATCTGAAGACGGCTGATGATGTGCTCAAGAACTGGGAAGACATCAAGGCGGCCGAGAAAGGGATTGAATCCGCTTCCAAACCGCACTCCGAAAGGTCTCTTCTGGACGGAATACCATCGAAACTTCCGGCATTGCACCGTGCCCACCAGATGACGGCCAAAGCCGCCAGAGTCGGTTTCGACTGGCCGCATCTGAGGGAGATCATGTCGAAGATGCAGGAAGAAGCTTCAGAACTCCTTCAGGCACAGTCCGCGAATGATCCCGAGAAAGTGGCGGACGAGGTTGGAGATCTGCTGTTCGTGGCGGCAAACGTGGCTCGCTTCCTTGGAGTCGATCCGGAAACAGCCCTTGCGCGCAGCAATAGGAAATTTGAGAATCGCTTCCGTTATCTGGAGTCGGAAATCAAGAAACAGGGACGCGAACTCAGGGATGCTTCCCTCGAGGAGATGGATGCGCTCTGGGAAGAGGCAAAGCGGAAAGAGCGCGCTTGATTGCCGCGTATCAGACAGATTTCATATGCAAAAGGGGTTCATCCGGTTAAGAGATCACTGGCGTCTGTACGGACAGGACCGGCAAGCATCCTATTGGCGACAGTAGCGGTCCTGTTCTCTCTCCTGTGGCTCGTTGACATCACAGGGGGCCTGAAGCGCGGCGGGATTCCGCAGGACTTGGAAAAGGTAGGGTTGTGGGTCAATCCGATCCATGTGCTGGATCTGTCACTGCTGTTGCCGGGAGCGTTTATTGTCGCGGTCCTGCTCTTGAGGAAAAGGACTCTGGGCCTGGTTCTGGCCGTCCCTTATCTTGTGTTTTTCGCGCTGATGGGTATTGCAATCGTCTCGATGGCGATCAATACCGAGACGGCCGGCCCTCAAATGACTGTCATGAGTGCAATAGTCATCGTGAGTATTGTAATAGCAACAGGATATCTGAAAAGGATCTCTTGACCTCGTCCCCCGGGGCGGCGCTGCTAAGGTCCGCCTCCGGGGTCGTTTCACCGGATCTAGGTAACGATGTTGAAGTGTTCGATGTGCAGGCTCGGGTCTGCCTTGATGATGATATCGCGGTTGAGCACGTGCCGCAGCTCGTCGATTACGTTCGATTCCGACTCACGCAGCGCGCGGGCGACATCGGGGTGAACCCGGACCATAAGGTCGGCATGTTCATCCAGGCACTCCCGCATCTTTTCAATTTCATGATAGATGTTGTAGCAGGTGGTAACCACCGACTTGACCATTCCCGAACCGTTGCAGTACGGACACGGCTGGCATAGGCTGCGTTCCAGTGACTGCTTGACTCTCTTGCGGGTGATGGCCACCAGACCGAACTCGTTGAACTCGAGGATCTTGCTGGGCGCCTTGTCACGGGCGATCTCCTCCGAGAGCGCCTCCATCACGCGCTTGCGGTTCTTGCGTTCATCCATGTCGATGAAGTCGATCACGATGATACCGCCGAGATCTCTCAACCTGATCTGGCGTACTATCTCCTTGACCGCCTCCAAGTTGGTCCGGGTTATAGTCTCCTCGAGGCTGTTGCCGCGCCCGACGAACTTGCCGGTGTTTATATCTATGCTGACGAGCGCTTCAGTCTGATTGATGACGATGTAGCCGCCCGATTTGAGCCAGATCTTCGGCTGGAGCAGCTTGTCGATTTCCGGAGTGATTCCGTATTCGTCGAAGATGTCATTGTCCTTCGTAAACAGCTTCACCCTGTGAACCAGGTTCGGATAGATTTTGTCGACAAACTCGACCACCCGCTGGTATTCCACTTCGTCATCAACCCTGATGGCTGCGAATTCAAAAGAGAACTGATCCCGCAGCAACCGCTGGACTAGATTCATCTCCGCATGAACCAGGGCGGGAGCCGACACCTTTTCGGCTTTTGTGCGGATGTCGTCCCAGAGCCGCACCAGGAACTCGAGATCGTTTACCAGATCCTCCTCGCTGCGGTCCTCGGCGGCAGTCCGCACGATTACGCCGCCCGGGAACCGGTCGCGGTGCTTCAGGATTATCTCTTTCAATCTCAGACGTTCACCATCAGATCCGATTTTCCGGGAAACCCCCACATGCTCGACTGTCGGCATATAGACGAGGTAGCGGCCCGGAAGTGCAATGTGGCTGGTCACCCTGGCCCCCTTCTTGCCGATAGGCTCCTTGGCGACCTGCACCAGTATTTCCTGCCCCTCCCTAAGCATGTCATCGATTGACTGCGGCTCGGCTCGATGCGCATGTCGTGCGGTGGTGTAGCGTTTGCGGCGAGTGGCGGCGCCCCGACGGCGTGCGAACCCCGTCTTGGAGTTCTCCTGCTCAACTGCGAAGGATGATATGTCCCCTTCATCTCTTATTGAAGCCGAATCGGGTCCGTCTTCTGTCGTTTCAGCATCCGGTTCCTGAGGATCGGCCGAGACATCTCCGGGCTCGTAAGTCTCCTCGAAACCTGCTTGAAAACCGGACACGTAGTCCGGAATGTCGGAATTGGGGCAGAGGAACTCCGATTCCAGATGAGACTCCACTTCCCGTTCCGTTTCAGCGCTGATTTTCCAGCGCTCCAGGGAGGGTTCCCATTCGTCGTCGGCAGGAGAGGAGGCTTTCGGTGATTCCGAGCGTTCCTTTTTCTCCCGCCAGCGGCTCTTTTCCGACTTTCGCTCCCGTCGCTGGGGACGTTCCTGCACCTCCGGCTCCGCAGCCGGCACAGGCGGTTCCTCAACTGTGGGGAAGTCACACTCCTCGTTTTCCTCAACAAAGTCAGACACATAGAGGAACGCGTCCTTCTCGAGTCCGATGTTCACAAATGCGGACTGCATCCCGGGAAGGACTTTGGTCACTCTTCCTTTGTAGGTGTTGGCGAGTATGCCGCGGTTTTTGTTCCGTTCAATATAAAGCTCCGCCAGCTGGTCATCTTCCAGGATGGCCACTTTCGTTTCCAGGCTGGTGCTGGAAACGATCATCTCTTTGATCATCTAATACTCCAAGTTTCCTGAACGGCACAAGGAGCGGACATGTTGCAGGCTAAACTATGTCTCGCGGCGTTCTTCGTAAGGTGACTACCAAGACAGTTTTCTAATGATTTGGTCCTGCAACTGATCCGTCTCTTCGATCTCAATCGATAGACTTGCGACCGGTCAATTTCATGTCAGTTTTAGGCTCAGGTTCAGAGCCTGAAATTCAAGAATCCGTCGCGGCACGTTCGCACCAAACTGATAATCGTAAATGGGCGAATAGCCGAATGCAAATAAAAGGTTCCGGGACCGACGTGCGGCCGGGCGGCGAAATGGCCCTCAATTCACGTATCTGCGCATCCGGATCCCCATACAGAGGCTCATTGCAGCATAATAAGAAATCAGGGAGGAACCGCCGGCGCTGACAAACGGCAACGGTATCCCGGCGATGGGGAGGAGCCCCTCTGCCATGCCCACGTTGATCAGCACATGGAAGAGGAGCAGGGCGGCGACCCCGACGACGATCATGGTCCCCAGTTTGTCCTTCGCTTCCCGCGCGGTTCTGAACAGTCTGTAGGCAATAAACAGAAACAGCCCGAGTATGGAGATGCTTCCGACGAACCCCTTTTCCTCCGACAGCACTGAAAAGACAAAGTCTGTGTGTCGTGCCGGCAAGAAACCGAGGTTGCCTTGAGAACCCTGTTTGAAGCCTTTTCCAACGATCCGTCCTGACCCGATGGCTATCTCCGACTGTATTGTCTGGTATCCCAGTCGATGAGGATCTCTCTCAGGATTGAATACCGTTTCGATGCGCCCTCTCTGGTAGCCGCGCAACGTGAACCAGGTGATCGGGGCTGCAGCTGCAACGACTATCAGCAGTACAGCTATGTGTTTCCTTTTGATTCCGGCCAGGCACGAGAGGGTGGCATAGATCGGAAAGAAAGTGACTGCCGTACCCAGATCTCCCTGCAGAACGACCATAAATGCCGGGAAAAACACGATCAAACCGCCGACCATGAGTTCTCTCAAGCCAAGGTAATCCCTGTCGTACTCGGCATAGTACTTTGCAAGAGCGATCACGGCGATGATTTTCACCAGTTCCGAGGGCTGGAAGGAAAACAGCCCTATGTCGATCCAACTCTTATTCGCGTGGATGCTCCGCCCTATCACCAGCACGAGCCCGAGGACGGCTATTCCGGCCAGGTAAATTATCGAGATGAAGTCGGAAAACAGGTGATAGTCAAAATTCAGAAGGATGAGAAACACCAGCAGTCCGCAGCAGAGATAAATAATCTGCCTGCCGAAGTAAGAATTCAAACTGGTAGCGTCCGTAGTGCTCCAGATGACGACGACTCCGGCGGCGGAAAGCGCCAGCAGAGCCAGAAACCAGAGCCAGTCGAAGCCGAATATAAGGCGTTGATCCAGTTTAATCATTGGAGCCTTGCAAGGACGGCACGCCTGCCGTATCGGAGAGGCGGTTTCTTGTCAGAATCGCAGGTTTCTGCTTGTCGTAATAGGTCCGGAAGATTTCCCGTGCGAGAGGAGCAGCTGCAACTCCCCCCGTGCCGCCGTGTTCCACGAATACGGCCACCGCTATCTCCGGGTTGTCCTTCTGAGCGAAACCCACGAACCAGGAGTGGTCTCCGGTCTTCCCGCGTGCCATCGCCTTCTTTTCATTACCGATGACCTGAACGGTCCCGGTCTTTCCGCAGATCTCCACGCCGGGAACGGCTGCGTTGCGGCTGGTGCCGGAGACCGTGCTGAGCCGCATCCCTTCCCTGATCCTGCGTGCGCTGTCTTCCGAAACCGGCACCGTGACAACGGGCCATTCCAGTTCGGTCTTCTTCTCGGCCCACAACAGCACATGCGGCGTGACGAGTCTCCCACCGGTTACGATGGCAGATATCGCTCTGAGCAGCTGAAGGGGAGTTGTGCTGACGGCCCCCTGTCCGATTGAAACCGAAATCGTCTCGCCCGCATACCATTTGCCGCGCCGTGTTTGCATCTTCCATTCCGGACTCGGCATGATTCCGCTTCTTTCTCCCGGAAGATCAATCCCGGTTCGCGTGCCCAGCCCGAGAGCCTGTGCATGCTCGGCTATCGCGGAGATTCCAAGTTTCTTTCCCAGTTCATAGAAGAATATGTTGCAGGATTTGGCTATAGCCTGCTCGAGACGGAGTGAACCGTGTCCTTTCTTGTCGTGGCAGTGAAAAGTCCTGCCATAGTAAACTGAGGCCCCGCTGCAATATACCTGTGGGTCACCGTCGAGAAGGCCTTCGCCCAGTCCGGTTTCGGCCATTATCAGCTTGAATATGGAACCCGGAGGATAGCTGTTCTGGATCGTCCGGTTCTGCATGGGGTGGTCGGGATCACTGATAAGGGCATTCCACGTGTCACTGGAAATCCGGGCCGAAAAAGCGTTCGGGTCAAAGGATGGAGAACTGGCCATAACCAGGATTTCGCCGTTCCGCGGATCCATGGCTACGATCGCCCCGACTCTGTCTTGAAGCGCGGCTTCCGCGACAGACTGCAAATCCAAGTCTATCGTCAGGGAGACCTCGCCGCCTATTATCGAGTCGATTTCTTCTACGATACCTACTTCCCTTCCACGGCTGTCGACAAGGACCTGCCGTTCGCCGTCTGTTCCCATCAGGACTTGGTTGTAGATCCGCTCTACCCCGGTCCGTCCGACCAGCGTCCCCGGGGTGGCGCCCGGGAAATTGTTTGCTGCCAGGTCCTGCTCCGAGACCTCGCCGACATATCCCAGCAGGTGAGCGGCAAGCCGGCCGTAATGATAGAGGCGTCGTGGTTCAGGGCCGATCTGGATTTCAGGATGATCCCTGCGGTGCGCCTCTACGATCGCGATAGCTTCCATGTCGGCGTCTTCCTTGATCAGGATGGGCCTGTAAAGACCGGCGCTCTTGCTCCGGCGCAGCTGCGCCTCTATCGTTTCCGCATCTATTCCGAGTCTCGTAGTGAGAAATTCGACGGTGGCATCCTGATCCTTCATCGCCTCCCGGTAAAGGAGCATGTTGAATGACGGTCTGTTTTCGACAAGCGGGATGCGGTTGCGGTCGGAGATGGTTCCGCGGGGCGCAACGAGCTGCATCGTGCGAATTCTGTTCTCCTCCGCCCTTCTTTCATACTCGGCTCCGTTGATAATCTGAAGCTGCCAGAGCCGTGCGGCCAGGATGAAGAAGATCAGCAGCACCGGGAAACGGAAGAGGTTCAGCCGCTGCTGGATGAGTTGCCTGTTTGAATCCTGCTGAATTACCACGTCGCCGCTCAGTGCACCTTATGCATTTGAGTTCTTCTGTAGCTGTCGAGTCCCGCAAAAACGATGACCGCGACCGCCGCTGTGATGAAAGCCTGAAGGAGGGAGGCTCCCAAAAACATTCCGCTCGTTGACCGCTCCATCAGCCAGAAAAGACCGAGAATGCCGAGCGAACTCAGCCAGGAGGAAGCAGCAATTATGGAAAACCGAACCCACGTCTGGTCCGACGTATTGAACTTCTTCCACGACTGGCCGATCAGGAATGCCGCAAGAGTCTTGCCGAATCCGTTGTAGCCCAGCGGCCATCCCATCGCCGCATCCAGGAGAAGGCCGGCGAGTGATCCCACAAAAAGAGACTGCATGCGATTGCGATAGACCGCCCAGTACGCAACCAGAATCAGAGACAGATCAAGGAAGTTGAAAAGAAAGAAATTCTTTCCCCCGATCATCTGGGCCAGAATAGCCAGGAATGACATCAACCCCAAGAATAGGTACTTCATAGCTGGTGACTAGCCAAACCCGGAACCCGAAACGTGGTTTCTACTCCATGTTCTGAATTCCTGATTCTGATTGAGGAAGTATCACCGATACTTCCTCAATACGAAAAAAATCTATGCCGGGCTGCACTTTGATTTCCCGAAACACCGTATTACCCTTACGTGACTCAATAACCTTCCCGAGAACAAATCCCTTGGGGAACACTCCGTCCAGTCCGGAACTCAGAACGACATCACCTTCGACGACATCCTCCGTATTGCTCACGTAAACCAGATCAAGGAGGGGCTGCCCGGACCCTCTCAGGACTCCCGGAGTTCTGGTCCTCTCCAGCATCACACCAACCGATGCATCGGGATTCGTGATGAGCTGTACCTGCGACTGATTCCTGAAAACCAGAACCGTTCTGCCCACAATTCCGTCGCCGCAAAGGACGGGAGCGTCCGGCTGCACCCCATCTCGGGAGCCTCTGTCGATATATATGACGTTGGCAAGAAACCCGGGAGTGCGGGCGATGACCCGAGCTCCGATGGTATCGTACGCAATGCTCTCGTTTAAAGCCAGAAGACGGCGCAGCCTGGCATTTTCCTGCCGCACCTGTTCGTAGGACCTGTTCAGCATCGAAAGGCGTTGAACCGTCTGCTGCAGTTCCCGGTTTTCACGGCGGGCGCCGACGAGCCATACGTATCCGGTCCAAAGCTGCCGTATCCCGTTCGTGACGCTCGTGGACAGAGCCAGAACGGGCGCCTGGGCCGCAAGGACCCAGGATTTGAAAACGAGAGTGCCGGATGGGTTTTCGATCTGAAGCGACAGGAGAGCCAGGTGCAAAATCAGCAGAGGAATCGTTACGAGCAGGGCTCTTTCCTTATTCGGTTTCGCATTCAGTTCACTGGACACAGATTCTCCGGAACAGCTTCAGATCTGTCAGCATCTTACTGGTTCCGAGCACCACGGATGAGAGCGGATCCTCTGCCACGAACACCGGGAGTCCCGTCTCCGCGGCCAGCCTCTTGTCGAAGCGCTTCAAAAGAGCGCCTCCGCCGGTCAGCACGATGCCTCTATCCATGATATCCGCCGAAAGCTCCGGCGGCGTTCTTTCCAACGCCACCTTGATGGCGTTGATGATGATGGCGACGCTGTCGCTCAATGCTTCCCTGATCTCCTCGTCCGTAATTGTGACAGTCTTCGGAACGCCTTCGATCAGGTTGCGTCCTTTGATCTCCATCGTGAGCGGCCTCTCGAGAGGACCGGCGGAGCCGAGCTGAATCTTGATGGTCTCCGCTGTACGCTCTCCGATCAGGAGATTGTGCTTCCGTTTGATGTACTGGATGATGGCTTCGTCCATCTCGTTGCCGGCCACCCTCACGGAGCGGCTGTAGACGATGCCCGAAAGCGAAATGACGGCGATGTCGGAAGTTCCTCCTCCGATATCTATGATCATGTTGCCGCAGGCTTCTGTGATGGGCATGCCGGCCCCGATCGCCGCCACGATCGCCTGCTCCACCAGGTAGACTTCGCTGGCCTTGGCCCGCAAAGCCGACTCCTGAACCGCTCGTTTTTCCACCTGCGTAATTTCCGACGGGATGCCGATGACGATGCGGGGGCTGAGAAGATGATTCCGGCTGTGAGCTTCCTTGATAAAGTACTTGAGCATGACCTCGGTCACGTCGAAGTCGGCGATGACCCCGTCCTTCATAGGTTTGACCGCGACTATGTCGGCCGGCGTGCGCCCGAGCATCTCCTTGGCTTCATGCCCTACAACCAGGACCTTCTTGTTGTTCCTGTCCAGCGCGACAATCGAAGGTTCATTGACGACGATTCCACGCCCTTTCGCATACACCAGAGTATTGGCAGTCCCGAGATCGATAGCCAAATCACTTGAGAAAAACCCGAACAATGATCTTAGATTCATATGAGTGACCTACACAGCGACTTTGATGCTGTTCCTGGAAAGCTCTTTCGCCCGGTACATGGCTGCATCAGCTTTTTTGATTAAACCTTCGGCCGTCAGGGTGTGTTTCGGACAGTTGGCGACCCCGAGACTGACGGTGAGCCGTATGCTCAAATCCTGAGCAACAAACTCGCACTCCTCAACCTTTTTCCGGATCCGCTCTGCAATTACCATTGCCCCGTTCAGCGGCGTTTCCGGCAGAACAATCACAAACTCGTCCCCTCCGTATCTACCAACGACGTCCGTCTCACGAACGATTCTTTTGAAAACCTGTCCAATCTCCGCCAGAGCCCGGCTGCCGGCCAGATGCCCGAAAGTATCATTGATTCGCTTGAATCCATCAACGTCAATGAACAGCAAAGATACTTTTTTCTTGTAGCGCAAGCAACGTTTTACGTCTGACTCGAGATACTTCATCAGATAGCGGTAATTGTACAGCTTCGTCAGGTCGTCGGTTATCGTCAGCCGTTCCGCATTTTCGAACATATTGGCGTTGCGGATCGCGATCGCAAGCGGGTTCAGCAGCAATTCAATCTTCGTACGGTCTTCGGTGGTAAATACGCCGTCCACCTTATTGAGGAATTCTATGACCCCGAGTTTTTCGCCTTTATGCAGAAGCGGATAGCACAATATGGATTTGACCCTGACGCTCTCCCGGCTGAATGGAATCGTCGACTCGTAGCGGCAGTCATTACTGGCATACGGCTTTCCGCGTTCAAACACCTCAGTGACGAGCTCTGTGTTGCCCTGCTGTTCAAACAGATCTATCTCCCTGAATCTCCCGGTGCTGTATGAGCGCTGCAGCACGCAAGTCTCTTCTCCCGGAAGATACAGCACGCACTCTTCCGCCTGCACTTGAGACAGGATCCTGTTGACCAGCAGGCTCATCCCAAGTTTTCGGTCGACCGGGTCGCTGCAATAGGCTATCGAGCCGGCAAACGCATGAAAAAGATCCTTGATTTCGTCCGCCCTCTGCCGCGCAGACGAAATATCACGCCGGCACAGCCTCGAATTGGACAATTCCTGGATCAGATACTCGAACAAAAAGCCGGGCATCGGCAGATTGACGCTGAGAACGCCCGCATCACGCCTGATCGGAGCCCCGGCCGACGCTTCCGAACTTCCGTAACCCACGATTTCTGCGCCCGGAAAGAGAGATGACAGGCGGAAATGATTTTCGCGTACCCCCTCTTCGGGGAACAGGACGGCCAGATAGTGCGGACGAGGACTCACAGAACCGGCAAGAACCGCCGATTCCTCGAACGTCTCAATGCTGCATGGCGTTTTATGGTGATCCGCTGCCGAAACTTCGGGAGAACGATCCCTGTATATCACCGCGATCTTGGGCGGATCGATCACTGCCGTTTCCCTCCGCTGTGAGGATTGAAATCATGAGTTGTTTCCACAGTGCGAGTCCTGCCCGCCAGATCAGTCACCTTAAGGACGAGTGTCGCGATTCGCTCTGAGTTGGGAAAGGGTTTGGTGAAATGCTTGAAAGATCCGTCCCCGGCAATCCCTACAATCTCATCATTAATAAGAAGGCTGCTTCCGGCCTCAACCTTCCCGATCAGCTCCAGACTTCTTCCGAACGGAATTATACGCTGAAGTTCAATCGAAGGATGTGATCTATGGTCACGCTTTTTGAGTTTTTCGCCGTCTTCTCCCGCCAGCAGGACTGAAGGAAAGCTGTTTTTCTGAGGTGAGACTCTGACCTCGGTCTGACTCTCCTCGCGGACGGTGAATATCGTTCCGGGCTGGATGTATGCAGTGAACCCGTCCCGGTATCGGATGGATGCCGATTTGTCGGTCTGGATCAGGTCGCCATCGTTCAGCTTGGCCCCGACTGCCACCTCCCGCCATTCGCTCCGTCCCGGGTTTTGCAACAGCACTATTCCTTCGGCCGACGCCAGCTCGGCGGCAAAGTCCCTCGCCGGCTCAGCGACAGGGGTCGGCGAATCCCGGCGGCAGAAATGAGTGATCAGGGCAAGCAGCACCACGCTCAGCGTGATTGTTACTGCAGCTGAAGGTTTCCGCACTCCAGTCGAGACAGTCCGGCTGCTTGGCATGTTTACACAAATATAGCGTCACTAAAGGGTTAGCTGGAAGGGCGGTGACGCCCTTTCCCGTCATTACAGTCGAAACAAGAACACGCGAGTCAGACTGCATGTTGACGCGATGCTCTCCCAGTTCTCATCGGAAGAGCAGAGGCGCACTATTATATAATCCACAGGAGAAATCACAAAATCGTCCGCCCGGGGCCGGTCAGGATCGCCCAAATCCGGCCTCGTGCCGCAACGGTGTTGTGCTATACTGCATCCTTTCATTCCTTTGAATGGAGGGAGTCTCTTCCCATGCTCGACATAATGCGCCGCCAGAAACGGCTGAAACTGGTGCTCTGGGTCGTCATATTCGCCCTGGCGATAGGAATGCTGCTCTTTTTCGTGCCCGGGAGCAATATGGGCGACGTAACTTCGGAGTCGTATGCAGCGAAAGTCGACGATGAGACCATCTCGATGCGGGATTTTGCCCAAGCCTATGACCGGGTAGTTGAGAACTACAGCAGAGGAGGAGGCAGAATACCGAACGAGACTCTGGTTGCCCTGGGAGTTCCAGGACAGGTGCTCGATAGCCTGATCAACAATAGAATCGTCGAGATCATCGGTGAGCGGTTCGGAATCGAAGTCACGCCCGCCGAAATCCGCCAGGCGATCGAGTCCATGTCTGTAATGCAGGATCCGGATGGCCAGTTTATCGGGATCGAAGGCTACAAGCAGGTACTGGCGGCGAACAGGTACTCGATAGAAGAATTCGAAAAAGAAGTTCGGTTTGCCCAGCTGCTGAAGAAGGTGCGGGCCATTATCACCGATTCGCTTGAAGTCAGCGAACGTGAGCTGAGAGACGAGTTCTCACGGGCCAATCGGCAGACCGTCGTTGAATATGTCTATTTGGACAAGAACGAATTCAAAAAGCGAATCAAGCCGAGCGAATCCGAACTGCGCGCCTATTTCGACGAGCACCAGGAAACCTACCGGATTCCGGAGAAGCGTCGCGCCGAGTACCTGCTCGTGCGTGACTCTCAGCTCCTCCCGAACGTCACCGTCACCGAGAGCGATCTCAGAGAGGAGTGGAACCGAAGGCCTCATGAAGAAACGGTCGAGGCTTCACACATCCTCTTCACCGTATCCGACCCGTCAAAGGAGGCGGAAATCAGGGCAAAGGCTGAGGCCGTTCTGAAACAGGCGAAGGAAGGCGCGGACTTCGCAGAGCTTGCCAGGAAAAATTCCGACGATTCCGGAAGCGCGGAGCAGGGCGGGGCTCTCGGCCCGTTTCAACGCGGCCAGATGGTCCCGGAGTTTGAAAACGCCGCATTCTCTCTGAAACCCGGTGAGATTTCCGATCTGGTGCGCACAGAATACGGGTATCACATCATCAAGGTGACTCGACACGAGGTTCCGACTTTCGAGGCAAACCGCGAGAGTCTTACTTCGGCAATCCACGCCAGGAAGGCCCATGAGCTGGCAAAACAGAAAGCGGAAGAGGCGGCAGCCGCCGCACAGAAACAGAAAGATTTCGCCGCCGCAGCCAAGGGCCTTGGCTTCCAGGTGGAAACCAACCAGTCGGGCCTGTTCACAAGAACCGACAGTCCTTACAGCATCGGGCTTTCACAACAGCTGATAGATGAGGTCTTCCTGCTCAAAGATGTTGATTCCGTCGGGAAGGCCGTGGAGCATCCGCTGGGTTATGCCGTTCCGAAATTGCTCGAAGTTCAGCCGGCTGAGCCAGGCGATTTCTCACTGGCCCGCAAACAGGTCGAAGCGGATTATCTCGAGGCCGAAGCCAAAGAGATGATCCAGGCCGAAGCGAAGAAGCTTTCAGAGGAGGCAAAGAAGCAGGGAAGCCTGGAAAAAGCTGCGAAAGCGGCTGGGTTCACAATGAAGACTACAGAGCCGTTCAGCTTCAACGCCACGCCCGCCCAGGAAATCGGATCGAACCCGCAGTTCAACCAGACCGCGTTCGACCTTGAGCCCGGCAGCGTCAGCGATCCGGTCTCGTTACTGGATAATGCCGCAGTCTTGAGGGTCAAATCCCGCACGCCGTTCGATGAAGAAGAGTTCAAGAAGCAGCGGCCTGAACTGCGACAGCGGCTCCTGCAGGCTCTTCAGGATCCCTTCTTTCAGGACTATGTCGCCCGAGTCGCGGATGAACTCGCCAAACAGGGAAAGATCAAGAAGAACCAGAGCGTGCTGGAAAGACCGCTCGCGGCTTATTGATGCGCGCGGGATTCACGCCGAATTGAGCGATGATTCCCGTTGAGGCCGGCTGCAGAGAGAGACTGCATAAGAATGCAGTCTCTCTACGGTCTCGATGACCCGCTTCAATTCGGAATAGACCTTTTCCATGTCCTTTCTGAATTTCCCCTGACATTCGGGACTCATGATGGCAAGCTGGGTGAACCCCATGATCACTGCAAGCGGGTTGTTCATATCGTGCGCAAAGGTTCTCAGCCGTCCGGCGACTTCTGTTATGGCGGGATCCCCGAGACTTTCCTCGAAACCCGTATTCTTGAAGCTGGAAATCAGGAGGTAGCCGGCACTGATGTCTCCTGCGCCGGCCAGCGCCGAAAGGACGCCGCGCGCCTCCATCGCCTGCCCTCCACGCGTTCTGTGCACAATCTCGCCTTCCCAGTACCCCAGTTCACCGGCCGACTCGATCATGCGAGGGAGCTCGAAAACCGATTCATCAGCAAGGATTTGGGTGATCGGCCGGCCGACAAGTTCGTGTGCCGGATACCCGGTAAACTGCTCCGCTCCGAGCGAGAGTGAGCTTATGAGCATCTGCTGAGACATGGTCGCAGCCAGCCATTTGTAGGCGAGAGATTGCATAGGAGTGCTCCATGAATAGTATCCACTCTTCTATCGTCATCCCGGCCGGCAATGATTAGATTCTTTCCCTGATGCCTGGTTTTATCGATTAAGATCGTAGATGATTCTGAGGCCGTCCAGCGTAAGCCATGGAGCAATGATAGAGATCACCGGAGTCTCATTCGCCACGATTTCGGCCAGTCCGCCGGTGGCGATCACCCTGGTTCCGGGGCCGAGTTCGGAACAGAAATGCCTGACGACTCCCTCAACGAGTCCGGTATAGCCGAACAGGAGTCCTGACTGAAGGGAATGGACCGTGTTTCTGCCGATTGCGGCTGGTGGGCGGTCGAGGCCGACCCTCGGCAGTTTGGCGGCGCGCTGAAAAAGGGCATCCGATGCAATTCCAATCCCTGGAGCGATTGCGCCCCCCAGATAATCTCCATCGGACGACATGGCATCGAAAGTCGTCGCCGTTCCGAAGTCTACTATGCAGGCGGGCCCTCCGTAGAGTGTGTGGGCGGCTGCCGCGTTGACGATGCGGTCAGCTCCGACCTCAGACGGGTTGTCGCAAAGAACCCTGACGCCGGTTCTGCTGTTGCCGTCGACAACCAGGGGATCGCAGCCCAGATATTCCCGGCAGACCTCCTCGAAGGCGCCTGTCAGCGGCGGTACAACCGATGCCAGTGCCGCTTCAATGCGCTCGCTTCTGTCTATCCCGGCACGGCCGAGGAGGCCGGCGATAAGAGAACCGTACTCGTCAGCGGTCCGGCCGCGTCCGGTAGCAAAGCGCCAGCGGGGCCCGAGAATCCCATCACGGTAGAGCCCCAGCGTGATGTTGGTATTGCCGATGTCTATTCCCAGAAACATGAGTGGCTACTGAGATGCGGATGTGGCGGCGGGAGAAGCCGGATTTCCTTTGGAGTCAAAGCCTCCCGTCCCCCGGCAATTCTGACAATTCCCGCTCCCGTGCGGATAGCACGACGTGCACACCTTCCCCTTCTGCAACGCCAGCCGCCCTGTTCCATGACAGCTGCGGCACCTGCCGGTGCCTCTGCAATGAGAGCATTTTCTGTACGACTCCGCCATTGACTCTTCCCCTTTCTCCAGCCGGTGACCCGTCATCCCTGGCAATTGGAGCAATAAAACGAACTCCTGTTCCCCTGCCTGAATCTCCGCACGGTCTCCCCGCAGCGGACGCAGCCCTCCCCTTCACGCTGGAATATCATCAAGTAATTCTGGTTTTCTCCAGGATTCCCGTCGGAATCCATAAAATCCGCAAACGTCGTCCCTTTATGGTGCACCGCTACTTTGAGCACCTTCTTGATTGCGCCGGCAAGATGACCGGCTTCAGCAGAATTCAACGTAAAGCAGCGACGGCAGGGATGAATCTGGGCAAGAAAAAGCGACTCACACGCATAAATGTTGCCAAGGCCCGCAATTCTGCGCTGATCAAGAAGAAAGGCTTTGATCTCCTGTCTGCTTTTCTGCAGCATCGGCAGGAGCCATTTGCCGTCAAATCCCGGGCTGAGCGGATCCTTGCCCAACGCCCCGATCTCCGGAACCTGGCTGAGACGGGGCACCTCGTATGCGGCCATCAGGCCGAAGCGTCGATGATCGCGGTATTGCAGTTCCGTGGCGTCGGAAAACCTTATTACCGCATGAGTATGGATGCCCGCTTCGCCTGCAGCCTGCCGGTAAAGGAGTCTCCCGCTCATCCCCAGGTGAATGACCCAGTACGCCTTCGGCTCCATCTCGATGATGAGATATTTCCCTCTGCGCAGGATTCTGCGGATCGTTCGTGTGGTTAAGATCGCACCGAAACCTGGAGCGATCGGTTTTCGCAGCGGCAGCCCGGAAAGCCGGACTTCAGACACACGCTTGCCGGTCACCGCTTTGCGGAGCTTGCGCGCCAGAGTTTCAACTTCAGGCATTTCAGGCATTTACTCTTCGCCGGAGGATGGCAGTACATCCATGAATGAAGAGACGGAAAACACTGCCCGTCCCAGTCCCGTCTCACCGTAACCGATCGGGGGAGCCAACTGATATTTTACACGCATGTCACGGTACACTCTCAGCAGCCTGACATGGTACTCCAGTGGAGCCCCTTTTCGATCCGATCCCAGAAGCGTCATCGGCTCCGGACACCACGTTGTGAATCGGGGCGAGATACCCCTGCTCATGAAAAAATCGAGTCCTTCTGCGGTCGATGCAATCGCTTCATCGACCGACTGAAATCCGGCCGGAGGCGCCATTTCCACCCCGGCCACGAAGTTGGGAATAACCCGCGCGGGTCCAAACACTGCCGCCGCGTCAAGGATCCGGCGTATCCACTCGTTGCGCCCGATGTGCGCCGCTTTGCCCGGACAGTACAGGCTGAAGATCCGCTCGTCCCAGATTTCGAAATTGGGATGATATACCTGCACCCCGACATCATGCAGTCTCTTCACGTCTTCTTTCGGAAGCGCCTGCACGACGATCTTGCTTATCCACCGTCCCGGCCAGCGCTTTTCGATTGCCTCCGGATAGCGGATGTAGAAGTCGATCTCCGACTTTCCCTCCAGGGTCGCATTTATGCTGCCGCCGGTCACAGTGTACGCCCGACTGTCGCGGTCCGATGCCGCGATGATTTCGAGCGCTTCCAGGATTTCGCCTACCGGCCTTACGGGCGAGTACGGTTTCCCGGCATCCCTGTGCTGCCGGTAGTTCCTGTTGATGTCGCAGTACAGGCACTCCTGCTGCCGGCTGAAGTACTGGCAGAGGCGAAACACCGTCAGGTAGAGAAGGTATCCCCATTCTATCGCGGGAATAACGTCGGGAAGCCTTTTGCCATCAGCCAGTGTGCGCCGATAGTATGCCGGCACTTCCTGCAGTTCGACCTGGGCGATGGGGTGAGAGCCGCATTTCAGGACAAGCGCTCCCTCCTCCGATTCGATACGGTAAGGAGAGCCGGGATTGAGTCGCACCGACACCACAACCGGATTAAAACCGTACGGGCCGCCCACCAGCCTGATTTCTTCAGGCGCCTTCGAATGCTCGTTCTGCTCCATGTCCGAGATCGGAACCATGTCGAACGAGAAGATGAAATACGCCTTCCGTTTGAAGTTCGCGGCGATCTCGAGAGCCGACGGAGACCACGCCATTCCCTGCCGCAGCAGATCTTCCTTGAATATCACTTCCACAGGGATGTCCGGATAGCGTTCAGCTAGTTCTTCAACGCAAGTCAAGGCGGTTTCCGGATGTGATCCGTCTGTCTTCATCTGGTTCCGGATTCCCTTCCGCAAGTCGTTACAGATCATCGCTGCCGGCAGAATCGGCGGCGCCTTCGGAGAGTCCGCCCGCCGCTTCCTGTGCGGCCTCCTCGGCAAGCTGGTCGATATCTTCTCCGGCGAAATCCTCGCCAAGTTCTTTCCCCATCTTCTTCATCCAGCGGGCGACGCTGCCGGGGTCGTTCTCGTCCAGTCCTGCAAAGCTTGCCGGATCAGCCAGGGCTTCCATCCGGCTTTCCTCGGACCGCGGACTCGCGAAACGCGAGAAGAGCCGCTCCACATCCTCGCTCCTGCAGGTTTTGCATGCAGGCTGGAACGAGGCTGTAGTCATAACCAGGAAACTCATTCTTCGTCCGCATTTTCTGCATTGATACTCGTAAATAGGCATAGCTCTTTTTTCCCGTTCAACTTCAAGGATGTAAAGTTTATCAGAAGCCGCAAGGAGCTTCAGGGATTCCTGCGCCGGTAGGTGCCGCTCTTGCCGCCGCTCTTTTCCAGCAACTGCACTTTCTCGATGGTGGCCCCTTTTTCGACCGCCTTGACCATATCGTAGAGAGTAAGGGCAGCCATCGAAGCCGCCGTAAGCGCCTCCATCTCGACTCCCGTGGTTCCGGTGCAGGAAACAGTGGCAAGAAAGCGTACCCCGGTTTTGTCCAAGGCTGCGTCTACGTTCACGTAGGTCAGCAGGAGCGGATGGCAGAGAGGAATGAGATCGGGAGTCCTCTTGGCGGCGAGGACACCGGCCAGCCGCGCAGTTTCAAGCGCATTCCCCTTGGGCAGCTTTCCTTCCCTGAGAAGGGAGAGTGTTGCGCGCGAAAGCCGGATGTATGATTCGGCCACGGCCTGCCGCGTGGTCGCGGCTTTTTCCGAGACGTCGACCATTCGGGCCCGGCCTTCGGAGTCGATATGTGTCAGCACCTTTTTTTCCATCTGCAGCCCTTGAAGAAGTTCCTTGATTGCACCTAGCGCTGGCGCGAGAAGAAGTCGGGAAGGAGCATGAGGTCGACGATCTCACCGCGCTTGAGCAGGCTCAGGTGGCCTGGGAATACGAAGGCGGCGTTGGCGCCCGTAAATCCGACAATATCGGCAGAGCTTTTCCAACGCAGCGGCTCCACCTTCCAGCCGTCCTCCTGCCACCATGCCCACGCGGGCATAAACGATGTCCTGCCCGGCGATTGCCTCATGTCGCCCAGCAACTCTCCCTTCACGCGCAGCAGATCCGGCTTCTTCAGCCCGCATAATCTGCCCACTGCCGGGCGGACAAAACACTCGAAGGTGACCAGCGAGGAAATCGGGTTACCCGGCAATCCGAAAACAAGCCGATCTCCTTTTCGGGCAAAGACAGTCGGCTTCCCCGGCTTTAGGGCCACCTTGCTGAACAGGATTTCGATTCCAAGCTCAGCGAAGACGTCCTTTACGAGGTCGTAGTTGCCCATGGATACCCCGCCTGAGACAATCAGGACGTCTCGTTGCAGCCCGGCCAGAATCCTGCTGCGCAGATCATCTCGGCTGTCACGGGCTATCCCGAGATACTCCGGCTCAATGTCCATGTATTTCAGCTGCGCGGCGATACAATGCGCATTCGAGTTTCTTATCTGGGAATCCCCCGGATTTTCGTCGAACTCGACCAGTTCATCGCCCGTCACGAGCAGTGCGACTTCAGGTTTTCTGTAGACAGGCACCAGGCTGTACCCGAAGGTGGCCAGCACAGCCAACTCTGCAGGACCGATTCGATGCCCCGGTTGGAGCACTTCTTCACCGGAACCGGCTTCAGATCCTTTCAGTGCGAAATTCTCTCCCGCCCTGACCTGATCCAGGACAGTCACCTTCCTCCCGTCGGCCGAGACGCGGCACTGTTCTATCATCTGCACCGCGTCCGCACCTTCCGGAAGGGGTGCGCCCGTCATTATCGCAACAGCTGATCCGGGCGGCAGTGCACCCGGCATTTCACCGCCCGCACGGCTCTCACCCGCGATGGTGAACTCTGCAGGAACGTTTGCGGTATCGGCGGCACGCAAGGCGAAACCGTCCACGCCGGACCTGTTGAAGGGCGGAATGTCGCGCGTAGCAACGATCTTTTCAGACAGCACGCGCCCCAACGCCGCCCGGAAAGGGACCTCCTCGACTTTGGGCCCGGCAAGATTCGCAATCACGATCCCCTGAGCTTCTTCCACGCTGATCATAGAACTTCGCTCCACCTTGACTCTTATTTCCGCCCGCTCGTAGAGACCTGAAGGGGCCCTTCTTCCGCGGCATATCTCCGAAAGCATTCGGCGAATTCCTTCAGCCGCTGCTCGACAAGTGCGTTGACGGTTCCCTTCTCATAGGAATTACGTTCACCGCGCTCACCCGCCCGCCGGCCGGTCAGGACTTCTATCCCTTCGTCAACGGTACTGACGGCGTAAATGCTGAACTTGCCGGCTGCCACGGCAGCCACCACATCCCTGCTCAGCATCAGGTTCCTTACGTTCTGCACCGGTATCATGACGCCCTGCTCTCCCGTCAACCCCCGGGCCCGGCACAAGTTGAAAAACCCCTCGATCTTCTGGTTCACACCGCCGATAGGTTGTATCTCTCCGTTCTGACTCACCGATCCGGTCACTGCAATCCCCTGCCGTATCGGAACCTTCGACAGACTCGACAGCAGAGCATACAATTCTGTTGAAGATGCACTGTCGCCGTCAATACCCTCGTATGATTGTTCGAAACAGAGACTTGCGGCCAGCGAGAGCGGCTGTTCCTGGGCGAATTTCGCACCCAGATAGCCGCTCAAGATCAGGACGCCCTTTTCGTAGATCTTCCCGCTCATCTTCGACTCGCGCTCGATGTCTATGACGCCGCTCTTGCCGATAAATGTCTTCGCGGTGATGCGAGACGGTTTTCCAAAGCGGATATCTCCCAGATCGACGACCGCCAGCCCGTTGACCTGTCCAACCGCTTCCCCGGTAACGTCAACGAGCAGCGTCCCGTCGGTCATCAGTTCTCGGATTTTTTCTTCGATGAGGTTCGATCGGTAGCATTTTTCGTCTATTGCCTGCCGGACGTGTTCCGCCGAGACAACCTTCCTGCCCGCGCTTTGCGCCCAGAAACTCGCTTCCCGCACGATATCGGCCACATCGCTGAACCTCGCAGACAGCTTCTGTTGATTGTCGACGAGCCAGGCTCCGTACTCGACCACCTCGGCGACAGCTGAAGCGTCGAAGTGCAGCAGGTTTTCATCCCGGCAACGCGAGCTGATGAAGGAAGCATAGTTGCTGAAACCATGCGCATCCCTCGCCATCTCGGAATCGAAGTCCGCCTTGACCTTGAAGATCTTGCGGAAATCCTCATCGACGCTGTAAAGCTCGTGATAGGTCAGATGGTGGCCGATCATGATTACTTTGACGTTGACGGGAATGGGATTGGGCCGCATGCCCGCGACCGGGACCGAGACCATGCCGAACTGCTCCGTCAGGTCTTCAATCCTGACTTCCTGGTTCTTGATGGTGCGCTTGAGGGTCTCCCACACGCCCGGATTCATGAGAACATCCCGGGCGTTGACCACAAGAAATCCGCCATTGGCTTTCGCGAAGGAACCGGCATGGATTGAAGTGAAATCCGCGGACAGCGTTCCCAGCTGCGCCCGACGTTCCACGCGCCCGAACATGTTGTGGTAGGTCGGGTTGGTTTCAATTACGACCGGGGCGCCCTGCAGATCGGTGTTGTCTACAACTATGTTCACTTTGTACTTCATGAAGGGATCGGGCTGCGCCTCCAGCCGGATCTGCGCGGCGGCAGCCTCGTCCTTCACAGGCTCTTCGCCGAAATCCTCGAGATGATCGAGTATATGCTCCTGCACATCATCCAGGTAACTCATGACATGAGGCAGGTCGGCGTATTCTTCGCGCACTTCGTCAATCCGCCCCTGCACGACGTACAGTCCGACCTTCCGCTGCAGCTCGCTGACCTTGTCCCGGCTCTCCTTGTTCACGTCTCGCACCTGGCGCAGGAACGACTGGATCTCGACGTCAAACTCCTGCCGGCGCACATCGATTTGGTTCCGTATTTCGGGCTCGAGGTTCTTGTACTCTTCCGCCGAAACCGTCTTTCCATCCAGGACAGGCAGAAGGCTGACCCCGACTTTCGAAACATCCACTTCGAAGCCCGCCTCCTTGGCTTTGGCCGAAAGCTGGTTGAACAGAAGCTGCTGCACGACCTGGTTCTCCTGCAGCAGCCGATTGACATTCTCTTCATGCTCTTTCGATTCAAAGGCCCTGGGTATCTCGGCCTTCAGCAACCGTATCGCCTCATCCATCCGGGTACACAGCCGTTTGGCCGTTCCCGCGGGCAGGCTGAGGATTGTGGGCGAGTTGGGATCCCGGAAATTGTAGACATAGCACCAGTCGTCGGGACGCGGCCTCTTTGCCGCAATCTCATCGAGGAAGGTCTTGATGACAGTGGTTTTTCCGGTGCCGGTCAGGCCGCTGACGTAGATGTTGTATCCGGGAGAGGTAATGTCGAGGCCAAAACGGATGGCCCGCGTCGGCCGTTCCTGTTCCACGATCCCTTTCAACGGCGGTATATCGGCGGTCGTCGCAAATGAGAAAATCGACGGATCGCAGTTCCAGCGCAACGTTTCGGGAGCCAGCTTGAATCTGTTTTCGTTCATCATTTCTCCCGCTCAGGGGTAACGGAGTGCAGAGCCTGTTCGAACTCAGCGGTCTCCCGATGGGAATTCATTACCTTTTATATCCGATTTTCCTCAGGAATTCTCTTCTGGTTTTTGCATCGCCTTCGCTCTCAACCCCTTTTGGAGAGTAACCGTCTATGACGGCCATGACTCCTCTTCCCTGCCCGGTCTCAGCCAGGACTACCTCCAGCGGATTTGCCGTGGCGCAGAAAATGCGGCAGACCTCCGGGCAGTTCTTGACGGCATTCAGCACGTTTATCGGAAACGCATTCTTGAGCATGATGACAAACGTGTGTCCCGCCCCCATGGTCATGGCGTTTTCAGCCGCTATCCTTTTCAACTCGTCATGATTTCCATCGATGCGGATAAGGCAGGGGCCCGACGCTTCGCAGAACGCGATCCCGAATTTTGCGTGCGGGCATCCGGTGACAACAGCTTCGTACAGATCCTCGACTGTTTTTATGAAATGACTCTGGCCGACTATGATGTTGCTGTCATCGGGAACGGAAAGCCGGACATTTTTCAATTCCATATTCACCTCGCTTAGTGCCGATATTGCTCCATCGGGAGCCATATTCTATAATCTTCGCACGGCTTAGTAGCGCCGCGGGGATTGTAACACAGATGACTGAGCCGGTAGAGAACAGGCGACCGTCGCGCTGTTTTTGCCCCTCTTCGAGCTCCCCATTTCGCGAAACAGGACTGAGGTATGTGTGGAATTGTAGGCTATGTGGGCCCCAGGCCCGTTGTCCCCGTAATAATCGGAGGACTGAAGAAACTGGAGTATCGCGGGTACGATTCCGCCGGGCTCGCAGTCGTCGGGAACCGCAGAGTTCAGATAAGAAGACGGCCCGGAAAACTGGTCAATCTCGCCCGTTCTCTCGAGAATGATCCCATCACCGGCGAGTACGGCATCGGCCACACCCGTTGGGCGACACACGGCCGGCCGACAGAGGAAAATGCGCATCCCCATCGCGACTGCACAGGCAAAGTCGTTGTTGTCCACAACGGTATCATCGAGAACTATGCGGAACTGAAGGCAAGGCTGCAGAAGAGCAGCCACCGCTTCGTGACTGACACCGACACCGAGGTCATCGCACACCTGGTTGAGTCGCTCCTCCCCGGCAGATCGTTTCGGGAAGCGGTAGCAGCCGCGCTGCAGCAGCTCCGCGGGAGCTATGCCGTCTGCCTCCTTTCTGCAGACCATCCAAACATGATTGTTGCGGCCAGGTCGGGCCCGCCGCTCGTCCTTGGAATAGCCGACGGAGAGTTGCTGGTGGCTTCCGATGTCCCCGCGCTGCTCGACCATACCCGGACCGTCTATTTTATGCAGGATGGGGAAATGGCGGTATTGACTCGTGAGGGAGTGAGCCTCCGGGATTTCTCGGGGAAGCCACTCACCTGCACGCCGCACGAAATCGAATGGAGTTCCGAAATGGCTGAAAAAGGCGGTTTCAGCCATTTCATGTTGAAAGAAATACACGAGCAGCCGCGCAGCCTGCAGGACACGCTGGCCGGAAGGATGTCACTCGATACGGAACAAGTCCTCCTGGAAGAAGCCAACCTGACCGAAGAAGCCGTGGGCAGAATCGATAGGATTCACATCGTCGCCTGCGGAACATCGTGGCATGCCGCACTGGTGGGCAAATTTCTGATTGAAGAACTCGCCCGCATCCCGGTAGAGGTCGACTATGGATCTGAGTTCCGCTACCGCGATCCGCTGATCGACCGCAACTCGCTCGTGATTGCGATCAGCCAGTCGGGCGAAACGGCTGACACACTGGCTGCAGTCAGGGAAGCGAAATCCAAGAACGGACGCATTCTTTCGATATGCAACGTCGTGGGAAGCATGCTTTCGAGGGAAAGCGACGGCAACCTTTACACCAGGAGCGGGCCCGAGATCGGGGTCGCCTCAACCAAGGCATTCACGAGTCAGCTCGCGGTGCTTGTTCTGACGGCGATCTATCTTGGACAGAAGCGGAAGAGACTGCAGCCCGGGAAGGCGGCCATGCTGCTCTCGGATTTGACGAGACTCCCCGACTGCATACAGCGGCTTCTCGATCAGTCCCCTGAATATGAGCGGATTGCACGGGAGATCTACCGGCATGACAATGCGCTCTATCTGGGGCGTGGAATTCATTACCCTATAGCGCTGGAAGGAGCGCTGAAGCTCAAGGAAATTTCCTATATCCATGCCGAAGGCTACCCCGCGGGAGAGATGAAGCATGGGCCGAACGCCCTGATCGACCGGAACCTTCCGGTTGTCGCGCTTGCCCCGATGGAACCCGACAACCCGAAATCGGTGCTCCGCCATGAAAAGATGGTGAGCAACATCGAGGAGGTGCGGGCCCGCGAAGGGATAATCATCGCGGTGGCAAGCGAGGAAGATGACCGGATAAGTCAGCTTTCCCCACACGTCATCAGAGTGCCGGTTATTTCAGATTACCTGCTCCCGATTGCGTCCATTGTGCCGCTTCAGCTTCTGGCCTATCACGTTGCGCAGTTGCGCGGCTGCGACGTAGATCAGCCGAGAAATCTCGCGAAAAGCGTCACGGTGGAATAGCGGATGGATCGAAACACGGGTATCCGGCTCAAACGAGTGTACGAGCAGCCTTCCAGGAGCGACGGGAAGAGGTTCCTCGTCGAGCGTCTTTGGCCTCGAGGTATTAGGAAAGACGATCTTCCTGTCGACGGCTGGCTCAGGGACGCGGCCCCAAGCACTGATCTGCGGCGGTGGTTCGGGCACGATCCGGCGAAATGGAACGAGTTTTGTGCCAGGTACTTCGCAGAACTGGATACGCGCCGCGACGCCTGGGAACCGATCCTGACGGCGGCCCGGAAGGGTACCGTCACGTTGCTCTACAGCTCGAAGGACGAAGAACACAACAACGCTGTCGCGTTGAAGACCTATCTGGAGCGCAGACTCCACTAAATTCTGCGTATGACCAGGCAGGGATTACCGGCAGCGAAGACCGATTCAGGAATGTCCCTCGTCACCACGCTTCCTGCGCCGATGACTGCACCGGACCCGATTGCGGTACCGGGCAGGATAATCGCTCCGCCTCCGACCCAGACATCGCTCCCGATGGTGACCGGTTTGCCGAATTCCCGTTCTCTTCTCATTCCGGCGTCCAACGGATGCATGGGTGTATAGATCTGAACAGCAGGACCGAACATTGTGAAATCACCGATCCGCACCCGGCAGACGTCCAGGACAACGCAGTTGAAGTTGAAAAACACCCGGTCGCCCAGTTCGATGTTGGAGCCGTAGTCGCAGTAAAAAGGCGGCTGGAGCCATACAGAGTCTCCGCCGGATCCGAACAGCTCGCACAGAATCCGCCGGCTGAAATCAGTATCGGCATTCAGTCCTGAGTTGAGAGCATGGCATAGATCGCGCGCACGTTTGCGAGCCGCCACCAGCTCCCGATCGAAAGGGTCGTACAGCTCACCTGCCAGCATCTTCTCGCGTTCAGTGGCCATGCTGCAGTCACCTCGGCTTTTCATAGGATTATATCAGCACCGGGATCGCTGTCTCCGCACGCAGGTGGGTCACTTGACCCACCTGCGTGGTTGATTTAACCGGATTCAATCCGGGCCGGACCACGAGATCCCTCATGCACAAATCCCGTTTTCATGCAGGTGATAGTTTTAAGTTATTGCATAAGGAAAACTTATGTTTTTGTTTCCGGCGCGGTCCGCTGTCTGGAAACCCGTGTGCATACAAAATGCAACTGGATACAAAACACACGCTCTTCTTGCTCACATCGCAGGAGGTCGCAGCAGCACCGCACAGCTGCAGACCTCAAAGGGGGATTTTCATCCCTCATAGTCTTCTCATTTTCTAAGTCTTACGAGATTGCATCAAGTCAGGTGAAAGCCTTTCAGAAGGAACCGGACCGGGAAGCTGGAGGTCATTCATGAACGGCGCACAACAGACGGTAATTTATGAACAAGCCATGGATCTCCGTTTTCTGGACGAGATCTATCGCATACCGGGTGGAGAGAAGATCAAGGACTGCATTCAGTGCGGGACCTGCAGCGGGTCCTGTCCGGTGTCCTGGGCTATGGAAGAGACTCCCAGGCAGGTCTTCGCCATGATCAGAGCGGGAATGCGCGACAAGGTGCTGGACAGCCTGACGATCTGGACCTGCGCCTCCTGCTACCAATGCGCGCACAGGTGCCCGCAGGAGATCAAGATCACGGACATCATGTACATGCTCAAGCGGATGGCGATCCGGGAAAACAGGCAGCGCAGCAAGAAGGCGAATGCGCTTTCCCGGATTTTCGTCGAACTGGTAAACAAAAACGGCCGCAATCACGAGACCACCCTGATGGTCAGGTTCATGCTGGCCGCCAATCCATTCGGCGCCGTCTCCGCGGCCCCCATAGGGCTAAGCCTGTATACACACGGAAGGCTTCCGCTGTTCGGCAGGAAGGTGCGCGACGTACAAGGGCTGCGCAAAATCGTTGCCAAGGCACAGGAACTGGGAGGTGAATAATGCGCTACGCCTATTATCCCGGATGCTCGCTGGAAGCCACCGGACGCCCCTATGAAAAATCTGTTTCGGCGGTGGCAGACGCCCTGGGGATGGAACTGCTGGAGCTTGAAGACTGGAATTGCTGCGGCGCCACGGCCTACATGAGCGTCAACGAGATTCTTTCCTTCTGCCTGAGCGCGCGCAATCTGTGCCAGGCTCTGAAGACCGGAGACACGCTGGTCACTCCGTGCAGCGCCTGCTACACCAATCTCCGGAAGACCGAGTCATACATGTCCGAATTCCCCGAGATGAAGAAGAAGGTTGACGAGGCTCTCGCGGAGGCCGGTCTCCGGTACGACGGAGGAGTGGTCACCAAGCACTTCCTGCAGGCGGTCATGGAAGACGCAGGCGTCGACAGGATCGTGTCCCGGATAAAGCGGCCTTTGACGGGTCTGCGCGTGGCTCCCTACTACGGCTGTCAGATTGCAAGGCCGTACGGCATTGAAGACGACAGCGACAATCCGACTATGCTCGACAGGTTGCTGACCCTGATCGGAGCGACCCCTACGTACTACCCGATGAAAACCGTCTGCTGCGGCGGCTCACTCATGGGGACGAGGGAGGACGTGGCGCTCCGGCTCTGCCGAAACCTTCTGATGTGCGCCGAGCAGTACGACGCACAGTGCATTGCGGTGACGTGTCCGCTTTGCCAGCTGAATCTGGACGCATACCAGAATGCCATCAACAAGGCGTATGGAACCAGGTTCAATCTGCCGGTGGTCTACTTTACCCAGCTGATGGGTATTGCTTTCGGCATGGACTGGAAGGGAGTGGGACTCAGGGAGTGCATAGTTCCGGCAAAGGCGATGGCTGAGCAATTCGCATAAGGAGACCGGCATGACTATCAGAATCGGCGTTTACGTCTGTCACTGCGGCACGAACATCTCCGGCAAGGTAAATGTCTCAGAAGTAGTCGATTTCGCCCGGACGCTGCCGGATGTGGCCGTAGCAAGGGAAAACAAGTTCATGTGTTCCGATCCCGGCCAGATCATGATCGAAGAAGACATAAGGAATCTCGATCTCGACCGCGTTGTCGTCGCCTCCTGCTCTCCCCTGATGCATGAACCTACCTTCAGAGGGGCATGCGAAAGGGCCGACGTAAACCGTTACATGTTCCAGATGGCCAACATCCGTGAGCACTGTTCCTGGGTTACCGTCGATCCGCATGCCGCGACCGATAAGGCAAAGGCGCTTGTGTCCGCGGCGGTTGCCAAGTCCCGGAACCTCGTCCCGTTGCCGCGCAAGTCGGTCCAGGTCAACCCTGCCACGCTTGTGGTCGGCGGCGGCATTGCCGGAATCCAGGCTGCGCTGGACATCGCCGATTCCGGAAAAACCGTCTACCTGGTTGAAAAAGAGCCTTCGATCGGCGGCCACATGGCGACTTTCGACAAGACATTCCCGACGCTTGACTGCGCTGCCTGCATTCTGACGCCCAAGATGGTTCAGGTCGGAAAGCATCCGAATATCAGACTGATGCCTTCCAGCGAAGTGGAGGAAGTCAAGGGTTTCGTCGGCAACTTCAAGGTTAAGATACGTCACAAAGCCACCTCCGTCGACCGAAGCAAGTGTTCCGGATGCGGTCTCTGCTGGGAATCATGCCCGGCAAGGAAGATACCTTCAGTACGCGCGATCCGAAAGGGAAAGCTGGTAATAGGCAAAAGCAAAAGCGGAAATGGTTTTCTGAAAAGCTCTGTCAGATGAGCGAGGATTCACTATGGCAACCGTCCCCAAGGCTGCAACGCTGACACTCGAGGAGGTGCGCGACATTCTGGAGGCGGAGGTGCTCAATGGAGAAGACCTGTCCGTCAATGTCGACGCATTCGGAGCCGCAGATCTGCTGAGCGATGTCCTTTCCACAAGCAGGCCTGGGACGCTCCTCCTTACGGGCCTCGTGAACCTTCAGGTGATACGAACCGCAATTGTGGCAGATCTATGCGGCGTCGTCTTCGTGCGCGGCAAGAAGCCGAACGCGGAAATACTGTCACTGGCAAGGGAATCGAAAATACCGGTGCTCGGTACGCACCTCAACATGTTCGAGGCCGCGGGCCGCCTCTACGTGGCCGTCTCGGAGAGCCGATGATACAGGAAGCCTTCGAGAGTACCTATCACGTTCTGGGGAGAGATTTTCCCAATGCGGGAAGGGTCTCCACCTCCATCAAGGACACTCTCAAGCGCATGGGGATCCATCCGCTCGTCGTACGCCGCATCGCGATTGTCTCGTATGAGGCGGAGATGAACCTGGTCATGTACGCCACTCGAGGAAAGATATCACTCAGGGTCAGCCTCGACTCAGTGAGCATCAACGTTGACGATGAAGGGCCCGGAATCCCCGACGTCACACTGGCGATGGAGGAGGGGTATTCGACCGCCACACCTGAGATGCGGGAGATGGGGTTCGGTGCCGGGATGGGGTTGCCGAATATCAGGAGAAATGCTGATGAATTCGACATCAGCTCACACGTTGGACGGGGGACTCGCCTTTATATAAGAGTGATTCAGGCTGCATAGGTGAACACATCATGGCACAGTACCACCATTCACTGCGCTTCGATGTCGACCGGTGCGACGGATGCATGTCATGCATGCGCGCATGTCCAACAGCAGCGGTTCGGGTCCGCAAAGGACGGGCGGTGAAACTGGCCGACCGCTGCATCGATTGCGGCGAATGCATCCGGGTCTGCCCGCATGCGGCGATCGTTCCACTCACAGACCAGATGTCGGATCTGTCGAAGTTCGAATGCAAACTCGCAATTCCCTCCCCCGCTCTGTACGCTCAATTCGATTCGGAAATCTTTCCCAGCATGATTTTCGCCGCTCTGAAACAGTGCGGTTTCGACGACGTGGAAAGCGTCTCCCCCGCATGCGACGCGGTCTCGATCGCGACAGAGATCTTCCTGAACGAATACCGCGGCCAGTACCCGCTGATCTCATCCTTCTGCCCGACGGTGGTGCGTCTTCTGCAGGTGAAGTATCCGGAGCTCGTAGATCAGATCCTTCCCGTTCTCGCCCCCAGAGAGATTTCTGCGCGCGACGCAAAGATCAGGAAATCGAAGGAGACCGGATTGCCGCCGGAACGTATCGGCGCCGTCTATATAACGCCGTGTCCCGCCAAGATCGTGGCGATACTCGAGCACCCGGGCATGCAGTATTCGAACCTCGACACCGCTGTCTCGATTTCCGATCTCTTCCAGACCCTGGCCGCAGCAGTTTCGAAAGTGCAGGAGGCGGAGTACCGGATCGATGCGACAGAGTCCGCTTCGGGGCTGAGCTGGGCATTTCTCGGGAGGTTCCCGAGATCGCTGCCGGCAGAGAATACCCTTTCCGTCGCCGGTCTGCCCAACGTGATCAGGATACTCGATGACATGGAGAAGGGACGCCTGCGCAAGTACCGCTACATCGAATGCCACGCCTGCTCCGAAGGATGCGTCGGCGGGTGCCTCACGGTGGAAAATCCCTACCTGGCGCGCGGCAAGGCGATAAAGCTGCAGCAGAGCCTCCCGGCGGGATGCATCGCCGACAGGCATGAAGTCGAGGCCGCTTACAGAAGAGGGGAATTCCTGATGGACGAAAATCTCGCCAGCCGGCCGCTGCGGCCGCTTGACGAGGATATATCGAAGGCGATCGCCAAAATGAAGGAGCGCGATCAGATCCTTGCCGATCTGCCGAATATCGACTGCGGCGCCTGCGGCGCACCTTCCTGTCACGCCTTCGCAGAAGACGTCGTGCTGGGCGAGGCGGAAAAAGACTCCTGCATTTTCTTCTTCCAGAGGGAATTGACGGAACGAATTGAACAGCTCGCCACGCTGGTCCGGGCGCAGAAACAGACTATCGGAGGGCTCACATGAAGACTTCTGAAGCCTCTCGGCATATCAACGGGACGTTCGTCGCCGGGCGGGAAGGCGATCGCGAAGTACTGGGCGGATATGCGTCAGATCTCCTCTCGGACGTCATGGCAAACAGCCGCGAAGGCGACCTGTGGGTCACACTGCAGAAACACGTCAACATAATCGCGGTCGCCCAGCTCAACGGTCTGTCGGGAATTGTACTGGTCAACGGGCGCACTCCCGAACCCGATGCGGTGGCAAGAGCGGAAGAAGCAGGGCTCCCCCTGATATCGACGAAACTTCAGGCATTCGATGTCATAGGAATTCTGTATAGCCTCGGAATTCGCGGAAGGAGGCAGATCTGAAGGTGTATATGGTTGACACGCACGTACACACATGCCTTTCGCCCTGCGCAGAGCTGGACATGCATCCGGCCGCCCTGGTGGACGCAGCCGTGCGTGTCGGCCTCGATTCCGTGGCCGTGTGCGATCACAACTCGGCCGAAAACGTCGGCGCCGTGCAGCGCGCCGCAAGAGCGGCCGGACTGGCGGTAATTCCGGGGATGGAGATCACCAGCGCAGAAGAAGTTCATATTCTGGGGCTCCTGCCCGATTTGGAAGCGGCGCTGGCGCTGCAGTCCAGGATCTACAGAGCTCTTCCCGGACACAATGACGAAGAGGCCTTTGGGGTGCAGGTCGTGACTAACGAGTTTGCTGAAGTCCTTGGGTTCAACGATCATCTGCTTTCAGGATCGACCACCCTGACTGTGGATGAAGTTGTCGGAGCCATCCACGATCTCGGCGGAATGGCGGTGGCTTCGCACGTGGACAGGGAAGGGTTTGGAATCATAGGCCAGCTCGGCTTCATCCCTCCGGGACTCCCACTCGACGCCATTGAAATCTCACGGCACACGACAATGCCACGGGCCCGTGCGCTGTACGCGCCGCGAGGGGAATATCCGATCCTCTGCGCTTCTGACGCCCACCGGCCGGAAGAACTCGGGGGCGCGGCGACCTTTCTGCTCATGGAGGAGGCCACACTGGAGGAGCTGCGTTGCGCCTTTGCAGGCAAGAACGGCCGAACCATTCTCGGCGGAGGGAGACCCATGGAAGATCTGGCGCTGCATATCCTCGACATAGCTCAGAACAGCATTGAAGCCGGGGCGGACACAATCCGGATCGAGATCAGCGAAGCCCCCGGAGAAGACCGCCTCGAGATCAAAGTCAGCGACAACGGGAAAGGAATGGACCGGGAAACCCTGGCCAGGGCAGCCGACCCTTTCTTCACTACAAGAGGCACGAGGAAGGTCGGACTTGGCCTCTCTCTCATGGCCGCTGCGGCACAGGCGACAGGAGGCCGCTTGAGCATAACGTCGAGCCGGGGCGAGGGAACCACCGTAATCGCCGAGTTCAAGCTCGGCCATATCGACAGGGCCCCGATCGGCGATCTCGAAACCACCCTGATGGTTCTTCTGGCCGGCCATCCCGGGATACACATTCTGTTCCGGCATCGGATCGGTAAGCGTTCGTTTGATCTGGATTCCGCAGATTTGATTTCGTCCGGAATCGACGTGTCGACGCCGTCCGGGCTCGCAGCTCTGCGCAGGATGCTGCGAAAAGGAGAATCCGACCTGATCGAACGGCGGCAGGCGGGAGGCGCATCCGGTTCTCACTAATGCAACTGATTCGGGAGGATGAAGATGGTTGACGTCACCAGGGTACATGAAATCCTCGAAAGGCACGGCGCTCGGCGCGAGCGCATGATCGCCATACTGCTCGACTGTCAGGAGGAGTACTATCACCTCCCGCGCGAAGTGCTGGAGGCGGTATCTGCCGGGGTGCAGGTCCCCCTGACATCCGTAATCTCGATCGCCACTTTCTTCAAAGCCTTCAGCCTCAAACCGATCGGACGTTATCCGATACGCGTCTGCAACGGGACCGCATGCAACATCAGGGGCGGACCTCTTCTTGTCGAGGCCCTGGAGCGTGAACTGAATATCAGGAAAGGCGAGACGACTCAGGACAACCTCTTCGGGCTTGACACTTTGAACTGCGTGGGCTGCTGCGGGCTCGCTCCCGTCATCACAGTCGGCGAGGACGTGCACGGGAAGGTGAAGATCGGCTCTGTACCCAGACTCGTGAAGCAGTACCGGTCGAAAGTCCAGGCGGAGCCAGGGGAGGAGAAAAATGCCCAGAATGTCAATTGACGACCTGAAAAAGATTCGCGAAGACGGGAAGCGCACCCTCACCATGAGATCGGGTCACGCGCGGGCGAAGGTGACGATTCACATGGGGACCTGCGGAATCTCCGCAGGCGCGAGGGAGATCATGAGCGCGCTGCTGAAGGAAATAGAACGTATGAATATGTCCGACGTCATAGTCACGACGTCGGGCTGCGCCGGCCTCTGCAGCCGCGAACCGATGGCGACAGTTGAAGTGGCAGGACATTCACCGGTGAAATACGCCGACCTCAAATCCGACGCGATCGTGAGGATACTCAGAGAGCATGTCGCAGGGGGACGGATTGTGACTGATTACGCTTTGGCAAGTGGATGCGAGACTACCGGCTAATGGCCGGTCGGGAGGTTCTAAATCATGGCGTTCCGCACAAATGTGTTGGTTTGCGCAGGAACCGGATGCGTTTCCGGCAATTCCTTCGAGACGGCGACAGCGCTCGAACGCGAGATCTTCAGGAAAGGCCTCGCACAGGAGGTGCAGATAATCAGGACGGGCTGCCAGGGGTTTTGCGCCGAAGGCCCGATCGTGATAGTGCAGCCGGACGGCATCTTCTACTGCGGAGTGAAAGCCAAGGATGCTCCTTTTCTGGTCGAGGAGCACCTTGTCAAAGGAAGGCCGGTCCGAAAACTGATGTACACTCCTCCGGCGGAGAAGAGCCCGATTCCTGCATTGAAAGAGATTCCGTTCTTTGCCAAGCAGAAGCTGGTGGTGCTTCGTAACCGCGGCGTGATCGATCCCGAAAAGATCGACGACTATATTGCGGTGGACGGCTACACGGGACTCGAAAAAGCCCTCGGGATGACTCCGGAACAAATCATCTCGGAGATAAAGAGATCGGGCCTCCGCGGCCGCGGCGGGGGCGGCTTTCCCGCCGGCGTCAAGTGGGAGACCTGCCGCCACGCCGCACACCACCGTGGCGTCGAACCTGTCGTCGTCTGTAATGCGGACGAAGGCGACCCCGGCGCATTCATGGACCGGAGCATCATTGAAAGCGATCCTCATTCCGTGCTCGAAGGGATGATCATAGGCGCCCGTGCCATAGGGGCAAAAGAGGGATTTGTTTACATCCGGCACGAGTATCCGATTGCCCGCCAGCGTCTGCTCAAGGCGATCGAACAGGCGCGTGATTATGGACTTTTGGGGAAGGACATCCTCGACAGCGGAATGGATTTCGACATCGAAATAGTCCAGGGGGCGGGAGCCTTTGTCTGCGGCGAGTCGACCGCCCTGATGGCTTCCCTGGAAGGAAACGTCGGCGAGCCGCGGGCCAAGTACATCCACACGGTCGAATACGGATACAAGAACCGGCCCACCAACCTCAACAACGTCGAGACCTGGGCGAATGTTCCCCTGATCATCAACCGCGGCTCGCACTGGTTCAGCGAGATGGGGACCGGAAATGTCTCCGACAATCCCTGGAACGGAAGCAGCGGGACCAAGGTATTTTCCATGGTCGGAAAGATCAACAACACCGGCCTGATCGAAGTTCCTATGGGAATCACGCTGCGCGAGATCATCTTCGATATCGGCGGCGGGATTCCCGGCGGCAGGAAATTCAAGGCCGTTCAGACCGGAGGGCCCTCGGGCGGCTGCCTCCCCGAATCCCACCTCGATATGCCTGTCGATTTCGACAGCCTCACCGAGGCCGGATCAATGATGGGCTCGGGTGGAATGATCGTCATGGATGATCAGACCTGCATGGTTGACGTCGCACGCTACTTCATATCGTTTCTCACCGAGGAATCGTGCGGCAAATGCACCCCCTGCCGCGAAGGGCTCCGCACCTCCCTGGAAACACTCGAACGGATCACGCAGGGAAAAGGAGTGCCGGAAGATCTCGATCTGCTGCAGGAGATCGCAGATGTGATGCAGGACTGCTGCCTGTGCGCGTTGGGAACGTCGGCGTCAAATCCGGTGCTGTCGACCCTCCGCTACTTCAGGGATGAATACGATGCGCACATACACCTGCGCCAGTGTCCCGGCGGTGTCTGTAAAGACCTGATCGAATACATGATCGATTCGGAAAAGTGCGACGGCTGCCATGCCTGCACCCGTGTCTGCTCGTCGCAGGCCATTTCGGGTGAAGTCAAAAAGCCTCACGTGCTCGACAAGACCAGGTGCCTCAAGTGCGGAGCATGCATAGAGGCATGTAAACATGAAGCGATCCGGAAAGTCCCCAGGAGCCATGCAGCATGAAAAAAATCAGAGTAAAGATCGAT
>Ga0123335_1000089_pt1 | contig 128248 bp, 116 predicted proteins | sample BiotimSIPDNA_2_FD_89707 | JGI IMG/M metagenome (GOLD analysis project Ga0123335, IMG submission 89707) | Anaerobic biogas reactor microbial communites from Washington, USA - Biogas_R2 time_0 SIP DNA | ecosystem: Engineered > Bioreactor > Anaerobic > Unclassified | place: Washington, USA... | reverse complement strand
GCCCTGTTCGCCGAGTGGAAGGAGGAGTTTGCCCTCACCTACAAGGCCAACGGAGGCGCAGGCGCGGATGTGGTGGAAAACTACCTGGACGGCCAGCAAGCCATCCTCAAGGACGCGTCGGGCGCGGGCTTCAGCCGTGCGGGCTTCGTGTTTGCCGGCTGGAACACAGCGGCGGACGGCAGCGGCACCGGCTACAAGCAGGGGAACAAGCTGATAATCACGGCGGATACCCTCCTGTATGCCCAGTGGCAGCCCGTCGCGGAACCCACCGATCCCCCGACGCCCACCTACCCCACCATCCGGGTGCCCATACATGGGAATAAACAACTGATCAACGGCAGCCTCAAGGCCGATCAGTTCTCCTTTGTCCTGAAGGACGCCGCTAACAAGACGCTGGCCACCGTGACCAACGAAGCAGACGGCAGCATCATCTTCCCCGACCGCACCTTCAGCAAGGTAGTCAAAAACTATATTTTCAAAATTCACGAGGTCAAGGGCTCGCTGCCCGGCATTGCCTATGACGACACCGTCTACACCCTGAAGGTGACCACGATGGATGACGGCGGCAAGCTGAAGGCCACGGTCGAGCTGGAGAAAAACGGCGTGCCCTGCGCGGGCGGCATAGCGTTCCGGAACGTGCGGGAGCTGCCCCCCACCGGGGACAGCACAGCCCGCCTGATCCTCCTGCTCCTAGCCACAACCGTCCTGCTCACGGTTGTTGCCTGTCTGCTACACAGGAAACAAAAGAGCAGAAGCTGATTATCTTGCCAACACCATCAGTGAAAAACGGAGCCTCGGATGAACCGGGGCTCCGTCGCTTGTATGCAATCAAGATTGGATTGGTGATTATCAGTATAAAATCTTCCAGGCCGTTAAACAGCATCGCATCTGCAGATGCTTTGCCGGCGCCCGACCTTGTCGGCTGACACGCTTGCGGCAAGGATGCGTCATTATCATTTTTCTTGTCGCGCTTCAGCATCCTCCTGCGCTTCCAGGTCCTGCGCGGTCAGCGTCATAAGCTGATCGCGCGTGAGGACATCTTCTTTGGCCAAGCGGTTGGCCTGGCGGGCAATAGCCTGCTCAATCAGGTTGCGCACGCCCCTTGCGTTGCCAAAGCTGATGTTGTTCTGGCTTTCCTCTTCCAGGATGCGGCGCAGGGTTTCCTGCGCGCCCGCTTCAAGCTGATAGCCGGCCTTTTGGCAGCGCATCTCAAAGATGGCCAGCATTTCATCCACTGAGTAATCGGGGAAGTACAAAAAGCGGTTGAAGCGGCTTTCCAGCCCCGGGTTGCTGCGGACAAACTGGTTCATCAGGTCCACATAGCTGGCCACGATCACCACCAGGTCATCGCGGTGATCCTCCATGCCCTTCAGCAGCGTCTCCACAGCCTCCTGGCCATAATCCTGCGGGCCGCGCGTGGTCAGCGCGTAGGCCTCGTCAATGAACAGCACGCCACCCAGCGACTTGCCCATCACCTCCTTGGTCTTGATGGCGGTTTGCCCCACATAGCCTGCCACCAGGCCGGAGCGGTCCACCTCCACCAGGTGTCCCTTGGAGAGGATGCCCAGGCTGTGGTAGATGCGGCTCATCAGCCGCGCGATCATGGTTTTGCCGGTGCCCGGGTTGCCGGAAAACACCATGTGCAGGGAGAGTTCCTCGGTGGGCAGATTATGCTCGCGGCGCAGCCTGTTCACCTTGACCAGGTTGATCAGGCTCTCCACCTCGGCCTTCACCACCGTAAGGCCGATGTAGCTGTTCAGCTCCGCCTTGAGGGCCTCAATGTCCTCCCGGGGGGGCGCTTCATCTCCCTGGCTATTGGCCTGTGCGGCAGGCGCAGCTTTGCCGGATGCCTCGCCAAACACATCCGGCACCTCGGGGAAGCCGGGCGGCGGGCTGTTTTCCTTGCTGTTCTGCCGCGGCGGGCCCCAGAGGTCCTCGCCGACTCTTTGAAGGCTGCTGCGGGTCAGTTCCCGGATGATCTGGTTTTGCAGGCGGATGATCTCGTTGGTGCGGTCGCTCATGCTGTCTACCTCGTTTTCCTGGATTGGTCATAGTATACCATGTTCCCCAGTGCCGGGCTATACAGGACAAGCGCAAGGGCATTGGCTGTGCGATGGTTGTTCTGTCCGCGACACTGACAGGGCAGTTCAGATTCATAATACTGTTTCCAATCTTTATTGCGTCTTCGCGCCGGGTCTTTTGCCGCCCTGCTGTGTCAGTCAACCTCGACGTAGCTTAGGCTACGCCTTCCGGTTTCTTTCCTTGCAGGTCAATAAAATCCCTCGCCGCTTTGGAAGCAAACAAGCTTTACATCAGTATAAGCCGCATCATAGACTGTTCCGCGGTCAAGGGTAAGCGTGAGCATCTGATAAAAAGGGGCCACCGTTTGGCAGCCCCTTGGGTCAATTCAGAAAAGGTACGCTCAGGCCTTGGCCATCTTCTCGTTGATGGCTGCGTGGGCAGCCGCCAGGCGCGCGATGGGCACGCGGAAGGGAGAGCAGCTGACGTAGTGCAGCCCCACCTTGTGGAAGAACTCGATGGAGGACGGGTCGCCGCCGTGCTCGCCGCAGATGCCCAGCTTGATGCCGGGACGGCCCTGCTTGCCCAGCTTGACGGCGGTTTCCACCAGCTTGCCGATGCCGTCCTGATCCAGCTTGGCGAAGGGGTCAGCCTCCAGGATGCGCTTCTCGTAGTAGGAATCCAGGAACTTGGTCGCGTCATCGCGGCTGAAGCCAAATCCCATCTGGGTCAGGTCATTGGTGCCAAAGCTGAAGAACTCTGCCTCCTGGGCGATCTCGTCCGCGGTCACACAGGCGCGCGGGATCTCGATCATTGTGCCCACCATGAATTCGATCTTGTCGTTTTGCTCCTCAAAGATCTTTTTCGCGGTGTCCATGACGATCTGCTTGACGTAGGCCAGCTCCTTGCGGGTGCCGGTCAGGGGAATCATGATCTCAGGCACAAAGTGCATGCCGGTGTCCTTCTTGACCTTCAAAGCGGCCTGCAGGACGGCGCGGGTCTGCATCTCGGCGATCTCCGGATAGGTGACGCTCAGACGGCAGCCGCGGTGGCCCATCATGGGGTTGAACTCATGCAGGGCTTCGATCTTCTCAACGATCTTTTCCGGCGTGGTCTTCAGCTGTTTGGCCAGGGCGTTGATCTCCTCGGTCATGCTCTTCTGGGGCAGGAACTCATGCAGCGGTGGATCCAGGTAGCGCACTGTCATCGGACGGCCTTCCAGCGCGATGAACATCTCCTCAAAGTCCTTTTGCTGCATGGGAAGGATCTTGTCCAGGGCCGCGCGGCGCTGTTCCTCGGTATCCGCCAGGATCATCTCGCGCACCAGGGCGATGCGGCTGGCTTCAAAGAACATATGCTCGGTACGGCACAGGCCGATGCCCTCGGCGCCAAACGCTACCGCCTGCTTGGTGTCACGCGGGGTATCGGCGTTGGTGCGCACCCTGAGGGTGCGGGCCTTGTCCGCCCACTCCATGAGAATGGCAAAGTCGCCGGTCACAGAGGCATCCACCGTCGGGATCAGGCCGCGGTAGACCTTGCCGGTGGCGCCGTCCAGTGAGATGTTGTCGCCCTCATGGAAGACCTCGCCGGAGGTGGTGGTCATCTTTTTGGCTACATCATCAATGAAGATGTCATGGCAGCCGACCACTGCCGGACGGCCCATACCGCGGGCGACAACGGCTGCGTGGCTGGTCATGCCGCCGCGCGCAGTCAGGATGGCGCGGGACAGGTCCATGCCCTCGATGTCCTCAGGGGTGGTCTCCTCGCGCACCAGGACAACGTTCTTCCCGGCCTTGGCAGCCTGGGCGGCATCGTGCGCGGTGAAGTAGACCTCGCCAGCGCCGGCGCCGGGGGAGGCCGGCAGGCCAGATACGAAAGGCTTGGCGGCCTTGAGGGCCTTTTCATCAAAGTTCGGGTGCAGCAGGGTGTCCAGCTGGCGCGGGTCAACCTTGAGCACGGCCTCTTCCTTGCTGAGCAGGCCTTCATTGACCAGATCGACCGCAATCTTCAGTGCGGCGGAGGCGGTGCGCTTGCCGTTGCGGGTTTGCAGCATGTACAGCTTGCCGCGCTCGATGGTGAACTCCATGTCCTGCATATCGCGGTAGTGCTTTTCCAGCTTGTCCGCGATGTTCACAAACTGCTGGTAAACCTCGGGCATGCTCTCGTTCATGGTGGAAATGGGGTAGGGGGTGCGGGTGCCGGCGACGACGTCCTCACCCTGCGCGTTCATCAGATACTCGCCGTAGAGATGCTTTTCGCCCGTGGAGGGGTTGCGGGTAAAGGCCACGCCGGTGCCGGAGTCTTCGCCCATGTTGCCAAACACCATAGCCTGGACGTTGACTGCGGTGCCCCAGTCGCCGGGGATATCGTTCATGCGGCGATAGTAGATGGCGCGCGGGTTGTTCCAGGAGCGGAACACGGCCTTGATGGCTTCCATCAGCTGCGTCTTGGGATCCTGGGGGAATTCCTCGCCCTTTTCCCTGAGATACAGGGCCTTGTAGCGGCGGACCACTTCCTTGAGATCCTCAGCGGTCAGCTCGGTATCGCCCTTGACGCCTTTTTCCTTTTTGACCTGGTCAAACTCCACGTCAAACAGCCGGCGCTCAATCTCCATCACGACATCGGCGAACATCTGGATAAAGCGGCGGTAGGAGTCATATGCGAAGCGCTCGTTCTGGGTCAGCCTGGCCAGGCCTTCGACCGCGGAATCGTTCAGCCCCAGGTTGAGGATGGTATCCATCATGCCGGGCATGGACGCGCGGGCGCCTGAGCGCACGGAGACCAGGAAAGGGTTGTTAAGGTCGCCAAATTTCTTGCCGACAATGCCTTCGGCTTTCTTCAGCGCATCCAAAATCTGTTGTTCAACTTCCGGTGCGATGGTCTGACCATCTTCATAATACTTGATGCAGGCTTCTGTGGTAACGATAAAGCCCTGGGGCACCGGCAGCCCGATATTGGTCATTTCCGCCAGGTTGGCGCCCTTGCCGCCCAGCAGGTTGCGCATCTGCGCGTTGCCTTCTGTGAACAGGTATACATACTTCGGCATATAATTCCTCCTTGTGATAAGTCTTCTTGCAGTCAGCGCCTGCCGAGGCGCGCACTATTTTTAATTATACACAAAATCCTCCGTATTATCAATGTTTTCGCAAGGAATTTTGCCTTGCTTGCTTTTACAGTGCTTGCTTTTACAACAGGGGTCTTGAGTTTCCGTAACAACTCGTAACAACTTGTAACAGCGGGGGTTCGAGTGAGGCGGATTATATACTTATAAATTTACAACAAAGATCCCTGCCGGGGAACCGTTCTTCTCTTGAAAGACACCCGCCGGCAGCGACCCGTGCGCACAGGATTTACTAAATAAGAAAACAAACTGTTGCTGTCATTCTGTGATTTCTAAAACAATTTTAACGTCCTCATCTTTACTGAACATATTAAAAATCGTTGAGAAATCTTTAATTTCATTGATTTCTGAAAGTGATATCCGAATCCGGATGACCGGTTCTTCTGACAGCAGATTGCTCCAATCGCAACCGGCCGCTTCGTCAAAGATGACCAGGGTCGCGTCCGGAAGCATCCCGTCAGCGAAAGGAGATGCAATCGTAAGCGTACACGAAACAGTTTGCGCGGATGAAAATGGGATATTCTGATCGTCCGTCTCCCCCTCGGGAATACTGCCCGGATAGTTGCGCGATGAGCTGACAGAATCCTTGTCAACCGTTTCGGACATCAGGGTCAAACAAGCAAAACCGCCAAAGGAATAAATGTACCTGATCTGCGCTGTGTTATTATCATAGCTAATGATTGAATAGTTTTCGGTAATTGCGCCCTTGGTGAAATTGCAGGCTCCGCGCAGCGGCAAAACATTTAATTCCTGAGGGCCCTTGCTCATACCGGATGCCAACAGCACCGCCAGATAAACCAGTTGTTCGCTCGTATATTCTGATGAATTTGAGAACAAATCATCGTTGTTTGAAGCTTCTCCCGAAGCGTTGGCGAGTGAAAACGCAAACAATACAAATACCAGGGAGACAATCATCAGTCTTTTGCACAAACGCATTGATCAAGCGCTCCTTTTTATGTTATCGAAAAAGAAATCCTTGCGTATGACCCCGCACTACACTGATTGCCTGCATGATGCCACTTGATCCCGTGTTCAGGACACCGGTCTGGCGTCTGCGCTCAAGCTGCTTTCTTTGCTGTCCGCCTGGTCCGCCGCCTCATTCCCGCCTTCCTTCCAGGGCGGCAGGTGCAGGGTAAAGCGGGTGCCCAGGCCCTCGCGCGAGAAGATATCGATATGCCCCTGGTGGCGCTTGATGATCCAGTTGGCGATGGACAGGCCCAGCCCGGCTCCCCCGCGGCCGCGCGCGGGGTCGGCGCGGAAGAAGCGCTCAAACACCTTGGGCAGGTCCTCGGCTTTGATGCCCTCGCCGTTGTCCTGCACGCTCAGGCTGGCTGTGCCCCGGGGGTCCTGCTGCGCGCGCAGGCTGATGACCGAGCCTGGCGGGGAAAACTTGATGGCGTTGTCGCACAGGATGCGCAGCGCCTGCTTGAGCATGGCCTCGTCGCCCCGGCAGGGCACCTGCGCGTCCGCCCTGAGCCGCCAGATGTGGTCCGGATCGATCAGGGTGTATTCCTCATGCGTTTCCCGGGCCAGCTCAGCCAGGTCCACCCGCGCGGGTGAAAAGGCCGCGCGGTCGCTGTCCCCGCGCGCCAGGAAGAGCAGCTGCTCCACCAGGCGCTGCATGTTGCTGGCTTCCTCGCGGATGGCGCTGACCGATTCCTCCATGATCTTGGGGTCATCCTTGCCCCAGCGGGCCAGCAGGTCGGCGTAGCCGCGGATGACGGCGATGGGCGTGCGCAGCTCATGGGAGGCGTCGGACACAAAGCGGGCCTGCTGGTTGTAGGATTCGTGCATGCGGCCGATCAGGTTGTTGATGGCGTTTTCCAGGCTGTTCAGCTCGCTGTGGCCGGTCTGCAGCCGCGCGCCGGGCGAATTCACCGAGAGGTTTTCGATGGCATCCTCCAGGTTATGGTATTTTTGCTCGTCAAAGCGGGCCAGGCTCAGTTCCTGGGCGGTCTGGGCCATCTGGCGCAGTGGGGTGAGCAGATAGAGGGTCCGCCGGCGAAAGCTCCTGTACTGAAAGAAGACCAGCACCACCTGCGCAGCCACCAGGACGGAAAAGACACGGGCAATGCTGTTGATCACGGGGGAGAGGGCAAGGGTATGCCCTTCGCCGTCCGGCAGCGAGAAGCTGTATTGCAGGCTGTCGATCCATACCCAGCCCCGCAGGCTGTCATCAGCTTGCAGGCTGCGCTCCAGATTGGCCTGCCAGCTGGCGCCCAGCGCGCTTTTCTCCGCGCTGTAGGCCGCGAAGCCCGCCGTGGTGGCCAGCAGCAACAGGTTGACCACCAGCAGGATGAACAGGGTGCGCAGCAAGAAGCTCAGCCAGATGCGCCGCGCGATGGAGTTCATGCGCCTGTTTTCGCTCATGTCTCCTGGTCCTCCCGCAGCACGTAGCCCACACCGCGGATGGTCTGGATGAATTTGCGGTCGGTCTTTTCCGCGATCTTGGCGCGCAGGTAGCGGATGTAGACGTCCACAAGGTTGGTTTCGCCCATGTACTCATAGCCCCAGGCGCTGTCCATGAGCGTTTCGCGCGACATCACGATGCCCTGGTTTTCCATCAGCGCCTGCAGCAGGGCAAACTCCCGCCCGGTCAAATCCAGCGCGGCGTCGTCCACGCTGGCCAGGTGACGCTGCGCGTCCAGCGCCAAGGGGCCGTAGGACAGCTGCCGGGTCTCCTGCCGCTGCTGCTTGCGCAGCGCGCTGCGGATGCGCGCCAGCAGCTCCTCAATGGAGAAGGGCTTGGTGATGTAATCGTCCGCGCCCATGTCAAGCCCGGTGACCTTGTCCATGACCGCATCGCGCGCGGTGAGCATGATGACGGGCACCTGGCTCTCCCGGCGCAGGCGCCTGAGCACCTCCAGCCCGTTGAGGCCAGGCAGCATGATGTCCAGCAAGACCAGGTCAAACTTGCCCTCCTCCGCCAGTTTCAGCCCCTCCCGCCCGTCCGCGGCCTTGTGCACCTCATAGCCTTCATGCGAAAGCTCCAGCTCCACAAAGCGCGCGATATTGGGTTCATCCTCGATGAGCAGGATTTTTTGCATGTCGTCCTCCAGTGTCTGTTTTGTCCATTATACCGCAACTGCGCCGGGCTGGGCAGCCTGGCGCAAAAGCGGGATGATTTCTCCGGGTTAAGGGCTTTATTTGCCGTTCTCCTGCGGCTTGTCCTCCCGGCTGACGCCGGTCTTGATGCTTTCAGCCGCCTGGGCCGCCTTGTCCATGGCTTTGTTGACCGTTTTGCCGCCCAGCGGACCCGAGATGTTGTAGCGCAGGCCGAAGAAGAAACCCGCAATCATCACCCAGAACAAAAACCAGAATCCCAGGATCATCAGCAGCGCAACCACTGTCAGCGGCAGGCTGAACAGCTCCTTGCCGCGCCTTGAGACGTGCAGCATGCTCTTGTTTCCCTTATCGATCAGATCCGCCAGAAAGCGCATGATGCGGCTGAACACACTCCGAAAGTCCTTCTCCTTTTGAGGTTCGGGCCGGGGCTCGGGCCGGGTGGTGTAGGTGTCCTGGGCCTCGCCCTTGATTTTCCCCTGTCCTTCCAGGTATACCAGGGCATCCAGCAGGTCCCATTCGTTTTTTTCCAGCGCCTGTTTGGCTTCCTCGTAGCTTACATTGGCCTTCTGGCGCAGCTTCTCTACCATGTCAATGTGTTCCATTGCGTGAACCTCCTGTTGTTTTCGTTTCCGGGTACAGCATAGCCGGGCAAGATTAACGGCAGCCTCCCTGTTACATTAAAGAATCATGAGAAAGCCATAAACCGGCGTTCATTCCGGCCGATGCTGCGCAGCAAAGGAGGCTGCGTGAGCAGCCTCCTTTGCACGGGTGGGGTTTGATTCTATGGAAGGTTCTCCGCCAGGATGAAGCCGCGGGCTGGCTGTCCGTCCCGGAAGTCGGGCACCTCAATGTAGACATAGCGCGGGTTGTCGCTGATAAAGGCCAGCACGGTAATGACCGTGCCCTTGCCCAGCTCGGCGAAGGGCTTGGGGTTGATGATGGGGTCATCGTTGATTTTGACAGCCTTGGCAAGGGTCTCCTGCCGGGTGGACAGTGCCAGCTCCTGCGTGGTGATGTTGTCTGGCAAGGCCTGGCTGGTGATAAAGCCGATGCGGTAGCCGCCATCGGTGGTGCCATAGCCGATGAGCAGCCAGTCGCCGGTATAGCCGTACAGGCGGCAGACGCCCCCGCCCAGGGTGGCGTTTTCCACACGGTAGTAATGCTCTCCGGGGCCGGTATAGACAGGATAGACGCCATCCTTGAAGCTGAGGGTCTGGTACTCGGGCAGGTGGGGAACCGGGAGGGGGGCTTCGGTAGGCGCATCTGTGGGCGCATCCGTAGGCGTATCCGTTGGTGTGTCCGTGGGAGCATCCGTTGGAGTATCCGTGGGCGCATCCGTGGGCGCGTCCGTGGGCACGTCAGTAGGCACATCTGTAGGCGCGTCCGTAGGCGCGGCAGGCGCCTGGAAGGTAAAGATCACCTCGGCCGGGCTGGCAAGGCCCCTGTTGTCCACCTGCACCGTATAAACACCCGGGCCCTGCAGCGCATAGCCCTGCGGCGCCAGCGCCTGGTTGACCGTGACGGTGTTGAGGCCCTGCGCCAGGCGCTGCACCTCCTCGTGCAGGCTCTTGCCCTGGGTGTCGCGGTAGTACACCGGCACGTCGGCCTGGGCGGGCGGCGCGTAGACAAAGGTAATGGAGGGGGGCGTCGCGTTGCCCTGCGCATCCACATTGACGGTCTGGGTGTTGGCGCCCTGGAGCGTGTAGCCGTCGGGCACATTGCCATCGTTGGCGATGACCGGGTGAGCGCCTGTGGTCAGGTTGATCTGGTCGGAGTACAGCGTAATCCCGCCGGTGTCCACATAGTTGACCGGCACCATCACCGTGACCGCGGCCTTGCGGTACACAAAGCTGAGCGTGGAGGGCGTCGCGACGCCTGAGGAGGAGACCCTTACCTGGACGGAGCGCACGCTGGTGAGCGTGTAGCCCGCGGGGACCAGGCGGTCATCGGCGGTCACGGTGTTGTGACCCTGGGTCAGGGACAGCATCTGGGTGTTCAGGCGGACATTGCTCTCGTCCAGGTAGTTGACAGTGACCATTGCCGTGGCCGGCGGGGTGGTGGCGGGCAGGTAGTAGGTGAAGATGACCGACGCCGGGCTTGGCGTGCCGTTGGAGGAAACGGTCACCATCACCTGGGAGGCGCCGGTGAGCACATAGCCCTGGGGCACGCGCGCGGCATTGGCGCGCAGGGTGGTCCGGCCTTCTGAAAGCGTGACCACCTCAGTAAACAGCTGCTTGCCGTCATTGGAGCGGTAATAAATGGGCACGTTGGCGGTTGCCGCCGGTTTCCGGGTGGGGGGCGGGGTGATGTCCACGGGCGCATAGACGACATTGCGGTCATAATACAGCTTGTTGAGCGTGTTGCGCCCCGCGATGCCGTCCACCTTGAGGTTGTTGTAGCTTTGAAAGCGCTCCACTGCGCGCAGGGTTTCATTGCCAAAGATGCCGTCCACGTTGCCGGTCAGGTAGCCCAGTTCCTTGAGTCGGACCTGCATGACGCGCACCTGCTCGCCCTGGCTGCCCTTGGACAGGAGGGTCAGTACGGGGGTTGCCGTGGGCGCGGGAGTTGCCGTGGGCGTCTGCAGCGGGGGCACCCATGCCGGCGTTTGGGACACATAGGGTGTTGCTGTCGCCATGCCTGCAGGGGGCGGGGTCAGGGCCGGCGTGAAAGCGGTTGAGGAAGTCAGCAGTACGGCCATATATACCAGCAGGGTTTTGACCAAATCCATCTCATTCACTCCTTTGGTTCAGGTTTCGTCTATCCATCAAACGCCGCAGGGGACGCGATTCATGCATGGCTCACAGGGTGATGAATTTTTCAAACTCGGGCAGGATGCCGATCCCATCCGGGTAGTGGGCGGCAAACTGGGGCACCGCGTGGCTGGGGAAGGAGTTGCCCTCGATCAAACGGGGGCCTTGCGCGGTCAGAGCCACGTCCCAGGCCACAAAGCGCACCTGGGGCACGATCAGCATGGCTTCCAGGCACATCTGCTTGGCTTCCTCAAAGTAAGGCAGCACAAAACCGGTGATGGGTTCATCCGTCAGCGGGTGGCGCGCGAATTCCCTGCCCTGCTTGTCCGCGGCCACGGTCTGGATGACCCCGCTGTTCAGCTCCACGCGCGCGGCCATGCCGCCGGCGTCCACATTGTCCATCACCCGGCCGTTGCCGATGCGCACAAAGGCGTAGACGATGCCCTGGGCTTTGTCGCCCAGCAGGGTGGCGATGCGCACGGTGTTGACGCTGCCCGGGTACAGCCGCGCCATGTCCGGGTGCTGGATGACGGTCTCCTCCACGATGCAGTCGCCCTTGGCGCGCAGGCGCTTGAAAAACGCCGGAATATCAAGGAAATCCTCCGGCTCCACCCGCTCCACGCCCACCCCTGAGGAGCCCTCCAGCGGCTTGACGAACAAGGGGCCCTTGCCCGTGCAAAAGGTTGCCAGCTGCTCCATGCTCAGCGCGGCGTCGCTGCGCAGCCAGGCCCGGTCCACCCAGGGGGCAAAGCGCTCGTTAAACAGGCATTTGTCATCAAACAGGTGCCAGTAGGCCTTGTTGTTCATGCGCTTGACGATGCTGTTGGAGATGCCGCGCGTGATGACCGTCCTGCGCTGGGCGGCGCTCAGACGGTCCATGCGCGCGATCTTGTAATCCATGTAGCCGGCGTTGTATTTCAGTCCGCACACCAGCAAATCCAGGGCCAGGGGCAGCGTGCGCTTGCTGGTCAGGCCGCGCAGCTCGCGGAAGGTCTTTTTGAAGCGCTCGGTGTCCATGCGCCGCAGGCGCTTGAGAAAAAAACTGAGTTTGCTCATGCTTACACGTTGAAGCGGAACAGCGTCACATCGCCGTCCTGCATCACATAATCCTTTCCTTCGCTGCGCACCAGGCCCTTTTCCCGGCATTGCGCCATGGTGCCGTGGCGCTTCAGGGTCTCAAAGGGCACGACCTCGGCGCGGATGAAACCGCGCTCAAAATCGGTATGGATCTTGCCAGCCGCCTGCGGCGCGCGGGTGCCCATCCGGATGGTCCAGGCGCGGCATTCGTCATCGCCTACGGTCAGGAAGGAGATCAGCCCCAGCAGGCGATAGCCGGCTTGGATCAGGTTGTCCAGCCCGCTGCGGCGGATGCCCATCTCATCCAGGAAAAGCTGCTTTTCCTCCTGCGGGAGGCTCGCGATCTCCTGCTCGATCTGCGCGCTGATGACGATGGTTCCCGCCTGCTCAGCCCCGGCCTTGTCCAGGACCGCGCTGACCAGGGGCAGCTGCTCCGGCGGGGTCGTGATATCATTCTCGGCGATGTTGGCGGCGTAAATGACCGGCTTGTCGGTCAGCAAAAACCAGCCGTCCGCGATCTCGCGCTGCTCCGGGCTGAGCGGGCACAGCCGCGCGGGGAGCTCGCTTTCCAGGGTGGACAGCAGCTTGCCGGCCGCCTCGGCTTCCAGCTCGTACTTCTTCTCGCCGGTCTTGAACATCTTGCGGGCCTTCTCGCCGCGCTTCTGGACGGCCTCCATGTCGGCCAGGATCAGTTCCAGCGTGACGGTCTCCATGTCGCGCACAGGGTTCACCGCGCCGTCCACATGCACCACGTTGCCGTCCTCAAAGCAGCGCACCACGTGCACGATGGCGTCCACCTCGCGGATGTGTGAGAGGAAGCGGTTGCCCAGCCCTTCCCCGTGGCTGGCGCCGCGCACCAGGCCCGCGATGTCCACAAACTCGACTGTGGCGTGGACAGCCTTTCTGGGGTGGTACAGCTGCGCCAGCCAGTCCACCCGGCTGTCGGGCACGCTGACCACGCCGACATTAGGTTCGATCGTGCAAAAGGGATAGTTGGCTGCCTGCGCGCCGGCGTTGGTGATGGCGTTGAACAGGGTGCTTTTGCCCACATTGGGCAGACCGACAATGCCAAGTTTCATCGGGATGCTCCTCTCGTTTGACACGACAAATTATACCCTGTCGGCAGCCGCGGCGCAACACGGCGCAGCCGGAAGGCCTATACTGACCTTGCATAACAATGAAATCCCTCGCCGCCTTGGAGGCAAACAGGCTTTACATCAATATTATATTATTGACCGTCCGGTGTTCCTGCATCTTCTTGCACAGCGCCCGGGCAGCCCCGGTGCTTTTCGGGCGCGGACAAAGCCTTGCGTCAATACATTAAAAAAGCCGCCCCTGTCAAGGAAGCGGCTCGATGCGAAACCTGCTCAGGCCTGAACGTCCCGGGGCGCGCTAGGCAGCGCGCGCAACACCTTGCCGCTGCGCAGGCAGCGGGTGCACACGTTCAAGCGCCAGGCGGCGCCGTTTTGCATCACGCGCACCTTCTGGATGTTGGGCGCCCAGATCCGGTTGCTCTTGCGGTTGGAGTGGCTGACTTTGTGGCCGCTCATGGTTCCTTTTTCGCATACTTCACACAGTTTACCCATTTGATTCCCTCCGTTTGGGTCCTCCGCCGGCTTGCGGCGCTGACAGCCTAAATAACATACCATAAGCTTTGCCGCGGCGCAAGCTTTATTTTTTGAACCTGTTTAGACCTATTTTTTGAACCTGTTTAGACCTGTGAACCTGTGCGTTTCAGCGTTTTTCAGCGACTGGTTCATCGCTTTCCACATGCTGGTTCAGCGCTTTCCATGCTGGTTCAGCGCTTTCCAGCGTATACCCTTGACAGTTCCGCACATCCTACTTTATGATACGCGTATATAGGGAAGGAGGAACTGACATGAAATATTTCGTTTGTAAAAAATGTGGAAACATCATCACCTATGCGTATAATTCCAAGGTGCCGGTGGTTTGCTGCGGCGAAAAAATGCAGGAGATGGTCGCGGGCACCGTGGACGCTTCCAGGGAGAAGCACGTCCCTGAAATCAGCATTCAGGACAACCTGGTGACCGTCAGGGTGGGCGCTGTGACACATCCCATGGAAGAGAAGCACTACATCACCTTTATCTCGCTGGAGACCACTGCGGGCTGCCAGCGCAAGTCCCTCAAGCCCGGCGAGGCGCCTGAGGCTGTGTTTGCCCTGGCTCCGGGCGTCAGGGCTGTTGCTGCCTATGAGCATTGCAACCTTCATGGCCTTTGGAAGGCTGAAGCATAAACAAGGAGAAGCTGCCAATGAAAAAGTACGTATGCGATGTCTGCGGCTGGGTGTATGACGAGGCGGAAGGCTATCCGGACGAGGGCTATGCGCCCGGCACCAAGTGGGAAGATCTGCCTGATGATTTTGAGTGTCCGCTCTGCGGGGCCGACAAGGACCTGTTCAGCCCGGCAGAATAAGCGCCACCGGGACATGGCTGTCCACGATGCGCCGTACCCGCGGCAATGAATCATTTTCATCAATCGCACCCGGAAGCTGACATGAACGTCAGCCGCAAGGGTGCTCTTTCATTACATGAGTTAAGTAGCGAGGTGTTATTATGACGTTCACACGCAGGCGCCCAACCTTTCCGCGCTTTCTGCTCAGCCTGCTGCTGGGCGTGCTCATCAGCGGCGGTTTGCTGGTGCTTGTCCAGCGCTTTTATCAGCAATACCTTGAAAAGAGCGCGCTGAGAGAACCTTTCTTTCTTCTGGCGGGCATCAGTGCGCTGGTGACCGCGCTGTTTTTCTTCTTTCCGGCCAATCGCCCCCACAGGCTGCTCAAGTGGTTCTGGCGTCTGGTGGCGCTGGTCCTTGTGCTGGCACTGGGGTGGGGGATCAGCGTGTTTTATCTCGCGCAAAACGATGTGCTCTACATGCCCGGAAGGCGGGAGCTGGCGGCGGAGGAAAGCCTGCGGCAAGCGCCCGGTGTGGAAGAGATTTCACTGCCCGGCGACCAAGGGAAAACGCTGCATGGCTACTTCTTAAAGACTGCCGATGCCCCTGCCGGCCTGGTTTTGTACTTTGGCGGCAACGGGGAATTGGCTGCCGGGCGCATGAACACGCTGATGATGCAAAATACGGACAGCCTGCTGAAGGGCTATCACTTTATGATGGTGGATTATCCGGGATATGGCAACAGCGAGGGTGAACCCACCGAGCAAAGCATCCTGGCCATGGCAGACGCCGCGATGTCCTACGCGCTGTCCCGCGCGGACGTCGTCCCGGAACGCGTGGTCATCGCCGGGTACAGCCTGGGGACCGGGCCTGCCGCCTACCTGGCGGCCAAGAACAAGTCCGCAGGCCTGGTGCTGATGGCTCCCTTCTATAATGGAGAGGAGCTGGTGGCTGACTATGTCGCGTCAACGCTGAATGCCTCCGATATCATCCACAGGATGACAGCCTTGTTCGCGCGCAACAAGTATCCCAACAACCGGCATGCCGAAACCACCCAGGTGCCTGCCCTGGTCATCGCGGGCCTTGGGGATACCCTGGTGCCCTTCCATCATGCTGAGCGCCTGGCGGCGCTGTATCAAAATGGGCGCCTGGTCATGCTGGAGGGCGGGCACACAGCGCCCTGGGTTGACCAATTCTCCCTGCAAAGCATCGAGGCCTTCCTGAGGGAGATTGACGGCGGCCTTGTCCCGGCTCCTGCTCAGCCATAGCTTTACATCAGTATAAAACAGCCCGGACGCCTCACCGCATCCGGGCTGTTTCATGCGCAGGCCCTATTCCCTGCCCGGCTTTTCATCCATGCTGACAAGCGCCAGGTCACTGTTCTCGCGCACATTGAAGTGCTCAAAATAAGCGTCCTCCATGGGGATCCATTTGTCAAGAAAGTCCGCCATCCGGTTTGCAGGCACGCGCCGGCTCAGCCTGGCAAGCCTGGTCTGGGCGTCGGCGTCCAAAAAGACTTTCAGGTCGTAGTAAGGCCGCAGTTCGGGATGCAAGCTGTAGGACCCTTCAACTATGTAAAGCCGGGTCGGCATCAGATTGATCGGGTGAAGCGTGCCTGTCTGGCAGTCGTACCTGTGGTAGCTGAACGGCATGCCCAGGTGCAGCTTGGTGAGCACCTCATCGCGCAGCCGTTCGCGGTCCATGTTGCCCCCGGGCGCCGCCAGCCGCTCGGCGCTGCGCTGGTGCGGCTGCAGGAAGAAATCATCCGCGTGGATCACTGCGCAGTCCGCCCCGAAGACTTCCTTCAAGCGCTGCGCCAGCGTGGATTTGCCGCTGCCGCAGGGGCCGTCAATGGCGACTGTCAGGCTTTGCTGTTTGTCCAGCAGGCCCTTTATCACCCGCACCAGCACCTTGCTGTCCTGAGCCTGACGGTTCATCAGCGCTCCTCCCGGAAATAGTTGATGCCGCAGGAAGCCGGCTGCTGATTGTCCCGGCGCATGCGCACCGAGGAGAGCACCAGCACCAGGCAGGTGACCAGGAAGGGCAGCATCGAAAACAGCGCCGGGGGAATGTCGACCACATCGCGGGAGATATACAGCCGCAATACGGACAGCGCGCCGAACACCAGGCTGCCCAGGATGGCCCGGCCGGGTTTCCAGGAGGCGAAGATCACCAGCGCGATCGCAATCCAGCCCTGGCCCGAGATGATGTTGGGCTGCCAGTTGCCCAGCGCTGTCACCATGCTGATATACACGCCGCCCAGGCCGCTGAGCGCGCCGCCTATCAGAATGTGCGCATACTTATAGGCGTTGACCGGCACGCCCATGGCGTCCGCGGCGGCCGGGTTCTCGCCCACTGCGCGCAGGTTCAGTCCCAGCCGGGTGCGCTTGAGGTAAATGGACATCGCGACGCCCAGCGCGAGCGCCAGGTAGGTCAGGATGCTATGGTGAAACAGCAGGGGCCCGATGACGGGCAGGTCGCTTAGAGCGCCCAGATGCAGGGGGGAGAGCAGCTCCCTGAGCCTGGGGCTCATGAACACCGTGCCCACCGGCGCGCCCAGCTTGGTTTTCTCGCCCAGGAAGTTGGCGATGCCCGTGCCGAAGATCGTCAGCGTCAGGCCGGTCACGTTCTGGTTGGCTTTGAGCGTCACTGTCAAAAAGGCATACAGCAGGGCGCCAAAGGCGCCGGCTGTCATTCCCAACAGCAGGATCAGGACGGCGGAGCCGGTATAATAGCCTGCCAGGAAGCCTGCGATCGCCCCCAGGTACATCATGCCCTCAACGCCCAGGTTGATATTGCCGGCCTTCTGGGTGAGAATCTCACCCAGCGTGCCGTACAGCAGGGGCACACTGGCCAGAATGGCCGCGTACAGGAAAGGCGTGACCTGGTCGATCAATTCCATCATGCCCTGACCTCCCGTTTGATCACCAGGCGGTACTGCAGGAAGAACTCCGCCCCCAGCACACAAAAGAGAATGATCCCCTGCAGGATATCGGACATCGACGCCGGGATGCGGTATTCGGTCTGCATCATGCTGCAGCCTTTTTGCAGCGCGGCAAACAGAAACGATACCACCATGCAGCCCACGGGGGACAGCCGCGCCAGCCATACCACGCTGACCGCGGTGAAGCCGCGCCCGCCGGCGACAGCGTCGGTCAGCTGACGGTCCGGGCCGGCGACCTGCAGCATGCCGGCCAGGCCGCAAATGCCCGCGGACAGGAACATCGTGCGCAGGATGATGCGCTTGACCGGCATGCCGGCATAGCGCGCGGTGCGCTCATTTTCGCCGACCACGGTGATCTCATAGCCCTGTTTTGTGTAGCGCAGGTAGACAAACATCGCTGCCACCATCACCAGCATCACGATCCAGCCGATATGCAGGTTGCCCACAAAGGGAAAGGGCACCTCCGGCAAACGCGCCTGGCGCGGAAAACGCGGCATGGCGGCAAACCCGCCCGAACCGTCACGCCAGGGACCCTCGCGCAGGAAGGTGATCAGGTAAAACACGATGTAGTTGAGCATCAGGGTAAACAGGGTTTCATTGGTGCCAAAGCGGGTCTTGAACCAGGCGGGCACCAGGCCCCACAGCCCGCCGAATAAAAAACCGGCCAGCGCCATGGCGGGCAGCAGCAGCCCCGGCGGCAGGTGAGACTGGAAATACGCGAAATAACTGGCGGCGATGGCGCCCGCTGCGAACTGCCCCTCCGCGCCGATGTTCCAAAAGCGCATCTTGAAGGCCAGCAGCACGCCCAGGGAGGTCAGCGCCAGGGGAATGGTCAGCTTCAGGGTTTCCTTTTGCATGCCCGGGCTGCCCAGCGCCCCGCGCAGCATGGTGCCGTACACCGCCAGGGGCGCATAGCCCAGAGCTGCCAAAAACAGGCCGCCCATCATCAGCGCGAACACAACGGCTGCCGCCCGGTAAGCCCAGGTCAGGACAGGCCTGACCTCGCCCCGGGCGACAACATGCGGCAAGGCGATCCCCTTAGGCATAATCATCCTCCTTGTCGGTGACCAGGCCGGTCATCTTCATGCCCAAAAGCGCCTTGGTGGCAAACTGGCTTTCCACGATTGCGGTCATGCGCCCGGCGCACAGCACCATGATGCGGTCGCACAATCCAAGCAGAACATCCAGATCCTCGCCCACGTAGAGGATGCCGACGCCCTTTTGCTTTTGCTCATTGAGCATGTCATAGATGGTCATTGAGGCGCCGATATCCAGACCCCGTACGGGGTAGGCGGTAATCAGGACGCGCGGGCTGAGGTCGATTTCCCGCCCCAAGAGGATTTTCTGCACATTACCGCCTGACAGCTTGCGGATTTTGACATTCAGCCCCGGGGTGACGATCCGCAGGCGCTCCACCATTCGCTGGGCCTGCCCGCGTACCGGGCCGCGGCGCAGGAAAAACCCTTTCTGGTCGCGGTAGGTCTTCAGCAGCAGGTTGTCCGGGATGTTCATTCCGCCCACCAGGCCCATGCCCAGGCGATCCTCGGGGATAAAGGCCATGCTGACGCCCTTGCGGATGATCTCCCGCGGGCTCAGCCCGGCAATGGGCTGCCCGTCCATCAACACGTCTCCGCTGCTGGGCTTCTCAAGGCCTGTGATGATTTCGCACAGCGCCTTCTGGCCGGAGCCGGCCACGCCGGCTACGCCCAGGATCTCGCCCGCCTTTAGCGTGAAGCTGATATCCTCCAGCACGCGCCGCCCTGAGGCGTCCGTAAAGCAGAGCTTGTCCACCTTCAGCAGCGCCTGCCCGGGGGGCATCTCCACACGGCGTACATTCAGGTCCACCGGCCGGCCCACCATCAATTCCGTCAGGCTGAAACGGTCCGTCTCCGCGGTGGAAACCGTGCCCACATTGACGCCCTTGCGCAGCACGCTCACGCGGTCGGAGATCTCCATGACCTCCTCCAGCTTGTGGGTGATGATGATGATGGCCTTGCCTTCGCGGCGCATCACCCTGAGCGTATCAAACAAATTCTGGATCTCCTGGGGAGTCAGCACAGCGGTCGGCTCATCCAGGATCAGCTTGTCCGCGCCTCGGCAGAGCACCTTGAGGATTTCCACCGCCTGTTTCTCGCTGACGGACATATCATAGACCTTGCGGTCCAAATCTACCTGCAGGCCCATGCCGCGCGCCGCGTCCTCAGGCTTGACCTTGAGCATCCCTGCCTGGCCCAGGAGGATGTTCTCCCGCGCGGTGAGCACCTCCACCAGCTTGAAATGCTGATGGATCATCCCGATGCCCAGGCGGATGGCATCCCGGGGCGAGCGGATGCGCACCGGCTTGCCGTCCAGTAAAATCTGCCCGCTGTCGGGCTGATAGATGCCCGAGAGCATATTGGTCAGCGTGGTCTTGCCCGAGCCGTTCTCTCCCAGCAGCGCCAGGATTTCACCGCGCCGGACTGTCAGGTCAATGCTGTCGCAGGCGGTTACTTTGTCAAAGCACTTTGTCAGGCGGTTCAATTGGATGGCGGGGATGTCTGGCATGCGCGCTCCTTGTGTTTCGTTCTTCCTGTATATACCATAAAAACCTGCTGCCGAAAAGGGAAGCGGGGCTGTCTGGCGGCAGCCCCGCTGAATTGTCCGGCAAATCTATTTGACTTCCACGCCCTTGATGAGCAGGGTGGTCATCAGCCCGCCGGTGATGTCGCTGTCCGTCAGGGTTTCGCCCTCAGCCAGCACCAGCTCGCCCGCGTTGTTGTACAGGGGGCCGGTAAAGACGTCCCACTCGCCGGAGAGGATGCGCGCCCTGGCCTCCTCGATCTTCTCCGCTGTGCCCTCAGCCACATTGCCGCTGAGCGGGGACAGGTCAACCATGCCCTCCCTGAGGCCCAGGAAATAGTTCTGGGGCACCCAGGCGCCGTCCAGCACGTCCTGTACCTGCGCGATGTACACGCTGGACCAGTGCCAGATGGGCGCGGTCAGGTGCGCCTTGGGCGCGGCAGGGGTCATGTCGGTGTTATAGCCTACGCCAAACTTTCCGGCTTCCTCAGCCGCCACCTGGGGCATGTCGGTATCAACGTGCTGGGCAATGACATCGCAGTCCAGGGCAAGCAGCGCAACCGCGGTCTGCTTTTCCAGCGTGGGGTCAAACCAGGAGGAGATGTACTTCACATATACCACTGCATCAGGGTTGACGGACTGCACGCCCAGCGCGAAGGCGTTGATGCCGCCGTTGACCTCGGCGTTGTCTGCCCAGGCAGCCACATAGCCGATTTTGTTGCTCACGGTCTTCAGCCCCGCGGCAATGCCGGCGAGGTAGCGCGCCTGATAGATGCGGCCAAAGTAGTTGTTGAAATTGACGCCGTTGTTCTTGTAGCCGGAGCAGTGGGAGAAGATCACGTTGGGATACTCCTCGGCCATCTCCTCCATGTAGTTCATGAAGCCCCAGGAGTTGCCAAAGATAATCTGGCAGCCTGCATCCACGAGCTCACGCAGCGCAGCATCGCATTCGGCATTCTCGGGGACATTGAACTTATAAAGCACCTGGCTGTCCTCCAGCCCCAGGGCTTCCTTCATACCCTCCAAGCCGTTGTAGTGGGCGCCTGAGAAGCCGTCATCCTGAGAGCCGATGAGCACCATGCCCACCTTCAGATCTTGTTTGGCAACCGGCGCGAAGGCGGATTCAGCCGTGGCGCTCAGGCTGCCCGCGCATACCAGCGCGAGGAGCATCATCATGGACAGGAGCTTGCGAAACTTGGAAACGTGTTGCATGGTCGTGGTGCCCTCCCTAAATTTATTCATTGTTCAATCTTCCGACAGAAGAAGCTTGCCGTCCTTGATCTGTCGAACGATGGACAAACTGAGTACCTCAAGGCCCTGCGCCCTCAGCCTTTGACCACCGGGCTGGAAGCCCTTTTCTATGGCCACTGCGGCGCCGACAGCCGTAGCGCCGGCCTGGCGCACCAGGTCCAGCATGCCCTGGATGGCCTGCCCGTCAGCCAGGAAATCGTCCACAATCAAAACCCGCTTATCTTTTGGCAGCAGGTCCCTGGCGCAGCGCATCTGATAGGATGCGCCGCGGGTGTATGAGACCACCTGCGTGGTATACAGCGCCTCGTCCTGGTTGCGGGCCGTGCTTTTCTTGCAAAACAGCACCGGAAGATTATCAAGCGCGTGCGCCGTGGTGATGGCCAGCGCGATGCCCGAGGCCTCCACCGTCATGATCAAGTCCGGATGAGCGTGCCTGAAATGCCCGGCGATGGCGGCGCCCATCTCGAACAGCAGCCCGGTGTCCAGACCATGGTTCAGGAAACTGCCCACCTGGACAATGTCGTTCCCTATTCCATGGCCTTTTTCCATGATGGCCTGACGCAAACGCTCCATCGCCCCTCCAGACACGAACGAAAAAACTAAATATGGTGAAATCGTACACCTTTTTGCGCGTGAATGCAAGCCCTCAGCCGAATGAAAAATAAAAAGCCCTCCTTAAAAATAACCTTCTAAAATAACAACTCATGGAGGCCTATATTTCAGAACACCTAAGCTACATTAAGTCCTCTATATTATTAAGCTTACCCTACCCTCCCCTTATAACTGTTCCTTGCCTTGTCTGAATGCAACATATTGACCACAAAGGCCGTTTTTTTGATCTTCTCGATAATGAATTTCATACATAACCCTGATATAGTCTAAGCAGACGCGCTCCTTATAACAATTGACCAAACAAGTGTTGATAATCCAAGCAGTATATTGCTAAAAATACGTACTCTTAGTAACAAACATAAGATTAAGTTTTTCCTACACTATTAATGAGTGTAAAGTTGATGAAACTTATCGTCTGTAGACTCATAGTCATAATAAAGTATGCTTTAATAAATAATAGAAGGAGGTTAGAACCTATGGATATTATTAAGGTCTTTGGGACCAATCTTCGTAAATATCGAACTAAAAACGGACTTTCACAAGAGAAATTTGCCGAACTATGTGGTCTTCATCGGACATACATCAGCGATATTGAGTGCTTTCAACGTAATATTTCTTTAGAAACTGTTCAAAAAATAGCTGATGCACTTGAAATTAAGTCATATACATTACTTATGGAAGGAGAATAAGAAAGGTGTCAAAATACACATTAGGTACGCTTGAAGCCTCGGAGGCTTTAATCAGAGACTTGTACATTGATCTTCGTATAAAAGTAAACGCTTGGGCCAAAGTCACTCATCAAACGCCACAAGCAAGAATGGGATATGTTGGACAACATTTAGTTAGTGTCGTCACAGGCTTCCCAGGTGGAAAGTCAGGTGCGCGTGGATATGATTTAATAATGGATAATGGAGATTATGCTGAAATAAAAACTTGTTATCGTGTTGATCAACTTGGTTCATGCTCTGATTGTGGTGCTGTTGTTTCAAGTCTAGAAACAGTTTGTTCTGAGTGTGACTCATATAGAATTGACCGTAAAGACGATTCAAAGTGGCTAATAAGTCTTCGCAATGATAACGAATTTGCGGGAGTTATTGAACCTAAAAAGTATTATTTTGTTCTATTTGAATTTGTGGATTTGACTAATTCGCAAAACAATGATATCGAAGCTACAATTTGGGAGGTTAATTCGCTTAATAAAGGATTTGTTTACTGTATGGTTGATTACTATTTGAATATACGCGCAAAATCAGCTTCTAAAGCTCCCTTCAATATGTGGCCACACGATTTTAAATTTGCACTAACTAAGCCCATTCTCATATATAAGTCAATTATAAAAGGAGACGGTAGTATGCAGACTGTAGTTTTCCCCTCAATGAACAATTCATATCCTGATATTCTTAAACCATTGACAGAGTATTCTAGAACCAAAACAATAACAGTAGGTTCTATACATAGAGTTGTCAACCGCATTGCTCATAGAAGTCTTGGTAATGTGTCAAAGCGTGATTGTCTTAAAGAACTTGAAGGTATAAGAGTTCATGACAACATCCCTAACGAGCTTTTATGTGATGTCTTTGCTGAAGAAATATATTTACCGCTAATTCAGCCATTAAAGGATCAAATTCCTCAAAAAATAAAAGAACACTTCACTGAATTACAATAATTAAATTGGCTTTTCACCTAGAGTAGAAAGCTCATTTGTTTTGAATTAAGACGATCTATAGATTTTTGATAGTATTTCTCGTCAACTTCAAAACCTATGTATTTACGTCCGCATGACACACAAGCAACGGCGGTTGATCCACCGCCCATAAATGGATCAAGTATCAAATCGCCTTCGTTACTACTTACAATTATTAGGCGTTCCAACAGTTTTTGTGGCTTTTGAGTAGGGTGATAACGTTCCTCAGAATAAAAATTTATATCGTCCCAGACATCTGTAATGCCCAGTTGTGCATTATATGTCTGGCATATTTTTTTATATGGCAAGTCAAACTTTAATATATCCTGCAATTTAATCCATGATTTTTCTGTTGGTAACTGTTTACAAACATTCTTCCCGGTATAAATGCTCCACATCCCGCCGCCATTTGATTTTACGCCAAGCTTCTCATTGATTTCTTTTGCGCTTAGCCCAAGCTCCTTTTGCCGTTGCTTAAGAAATTGTTTTGCATACGGTTTTGAATCTTTATACAAAAAGAGTATGCTTTCAGTAACATTAGGAAACATCATGTAATTCTTTGTTGCGCGCCCAGACACGGCTTGCATGCCCTTGTTTAGTATAATTTGCTGGCGCAATTCGAGACCGGATTCTTCAAGGATAGGCAAAAGTCTGCTCAACATCCTAAAATATCCGAACAGATAGAAACTACCACCCTTTCTTAAAACTCGAGCAGCTTCAATAATCCAAGATTTTGACCATTCAAGATAATCTTCCTCTGTTCGCCACATATAGTCCCATTTTTCTCCGATTACTTTAAAGTATGGCGGGTCAGCTATTATTAGATCAATGCTCTCGTCTAGAATTTTAGTAGACATGCCAAATACACAATCTAAATTATAAATCCTATTTTCTTCCACTGGTTAAGCCTCGTTACTTTCACAAAATTCTATTATGTCTCCAGCATTACAACCTAATGCGACACATATTTTTTCTATGGTTTCTAACGAGACGTTTTTATTTTTGCCGAGTTTGGCTACAGCATTTGTACTCAAATTAGCCTTTTCTTTGAGCTGTGTCTTATTTAGGCCTTTGTCTATCAGGAGTTTCCATAATTTATTATAATTTACCGCCATAAGGTTTATCTCCCTTCAAAACGCAGAAATAAAAATACATGAGTATTTTATCGCGTGTATCTTTAAATATCAAGCCAATTTTGATATTTGTCAAGAATTTATTGATAAATAAGAACTCATCGTATTATCAACATATATCTTAAAAACCCTGCATCAAAACCGGATGTTCAAATCAAATTCATGCTGACACTTCGGGCATTTGATATGGTTGATACCAATTTTGCGCGTCAGGCGCAGCATTTGGCGGCAGTGCGGGCAGGCGCGGTAGCGGTGGGTCCTGCGGTCGCGGAAGCGGTTGCGCGCTTGCAGCAGCTTTTTGCCGGCAGCGCTGCGAAGGGCAAGGTATTTCTGGTTTTCCGCCGCGCGCCTGGCATGATTTTTGGAAAAGGCGCGAAAGAAGGCATAGCCTGTGCAAGCAAGGGAAAGCAGGTACAAAACCGGGCCGGGAAAAAAGATATGGAGCACCAGCAGGATGACAGTGCCCGCCATCAGCGCCCGGTACAGCGCGTCCATGCCATAGCGCCCCCGCATGAAGTTGGCCAGACGGTACTTGAAGTTGTTCATGTGTTTGCTCCGTTTCTGTTCTTAAATGCACCGGCAGCACAGCCTGGCCAGGCACAGCCCCATGCACAGGGTGTTGAGGCTTGCGATGTTGGGGATGCCAAACATCTGGCTGCGCTGGGTGTATTGCCGCGCGCCGCCTTGAATCTGCGCGCGCGCCTGCGCGTAGTCAAAATTGTCAGGGTCCAGCCTTACGGCTTCCTCAATGTGGTTGAGCGCGCTCACATGGTTGCCCATGCCGTAATGGGCCAGGGCACTCAGGTAATACCACTGCGCATTGCGCGGGCACATCTGGCTGAGGACATATAGCGCTTCCTGGTAGCGCATGGCATTGATGTAACGGCGCACCGGGTCAAATTGGTCCCCGGCTTCGCGCTGCCGGCTCTGCTGCTGGCTTTGCCGCTGCCAGCGGTAGAACTCCTCAAAGGGGTTGTAGCCGCCATAGCCCTGATAGGCGCCGCCCGGCCGCTGGGAAGACTGGGGCCTGGAATAGTCCTGATATTTGGCGCGGCCGGATTTGATCTCCTCATAGGCCACGTTGATCTCCGCCATCCTTTTTTGCGCGTTTTTGTCACCCGGGTTCAAGTCCGGGTGATACTTCTTGGCCAGCTTGCGGTAGGCGGCGGTCACCTCCTGTTCGGACGCGCTGCGGGAGATGCCCAGCACTTCATAGGGGTCTTTCATTCATTCTCCCTTTCCTTTTTGGCTTGGTGATACCGTGTCCACACGCCTGAGTAGAGGATGTTATCCATCAGCTCCCGGTCCTGATGCAGCGGCAACGCCTCATAGGCCTGTGTGCAGTCGGCCATGAGCAGGCTGAGGATTTGCTCATGGCGCTGGCTGGGGATGGCTACCAGCGGGTTGTAGCGCTCCTTTTGGATGTCCTTTTTCAAGTCGACCGCGGCATCCATCACATAGATGAAACGGCCCAGCAACTCGCCAAAGACGCGCAGCTTGTCAGCCTGTTCGTGGATCCCGGGCACAAAGATGCTGCCCAGGATGGCGCCAAAGGCCGCGGCGGGCAGATCGGGGTTGGTTTCGCCTTCGCGTTCCATCCGGGACAGCGCGCGCAGCCCCTCCTCAATTGCCTGTTTCTGTTTGGGATAACGCGCCGCCGCCTGCTCCATGCTGCGCCCCAGGATCCGGGACTGCAACAGGGCGGAGGCCTTGCGCTCATCCTGCCAGTCATCCAGGCGCTGGTAGTAGGCCAGCATGACGTTCATATCCGCGGCATAAGAGGTATGCCTGTTGGTAAAAGCGGTACGCTGCCGCAAAGGGTGCAGCGCGCAGCGGATGGGTTTTTCCTCAGCCAGCTCGGTGCGGTCCAGCGCGCTGAGCAGCAAAATCAAAAAGACCATGTCGTACGTCAGCGTCAAACGCCCCAGCTGCCCGTGCCGATGGCCCAGGGCGCGGCACAGCCCGCAATATACCGCGCGGTAACGCTCCCGGGCGTTCTGCGACAGGGTATCCATGTTGGCGATTACGTATCCGAACATCCAGCCATCCTTTCCCGCCGGGCGCGTTTTCATTGTAGCGTACAAATGTGAAGATTCGATGAAACCTTCATGAGAATACACAGTGTATCCTAACACAGCCTGCAGGATGGAACAAGGTGCTGCGCTGCAAATAGCGCTGGTGACAAAAGGCGTATGCGTGTGTTATACTGCCCATTGAAAGGGGAGATTATGCCTTATGGATCCTGTGGAACCTGACCCTACAGCCTTATCAGTCATTATCCAACTGGCGTTTTTCCTGTTATATGCGCTGCTTTCGGCTGCTGAATCAGCCGCACAGCAGATCAACCTCAGCCATCGCCGCGCTGCCGATGAAGAAGGAGACAAGGCCGACAAGGCAGAGGTCAGGGCGCGCGCCCTGACAGCCTCTCCCTCGGGCATACGCGTGTGCATGATGCTGCTGGCCATGCTGAATGCCGGTATCCTGATGTGGCACTTGCGCGCCGGGCAGTCAGGCACGGGTTTTAGCGTCTATTTCCTGTGGATGCTGTTGGGGTGCCTGGTGCTTGTTTTTTTGATGCAGTTGATCGCTGTCGTGCTGCCCCGGCGCTTTGCCGCGCACAAGCCGCGTTCCACGGCGCGCTTCCTCTTCCCGCTTGCCTATGTGATTGATCGCCTGTTCAGGCCCTTTGCTTTTATGCTGGACAGGCTGTCCTTTTGCATTTTGCGCGTGTTCGGCATGGATGTCATGCTGCCTACGCAGGAGATTACCGAGGATGAGATCCGCATGCTGGTGGATGTGGGCGAGGAAAAGGGCGCCATAGAGGAAGCCGAGCGCGAGATGATCAAGAACGTTTTTGAGTTCAACAACATGACCGCTGCGGAGTGCATGACCCACCGGACTGATGTCTACGCTGTCTGGGTGGATGACAGCAATGAGGAAATCATCGCCCTGATTGACCAGACCGGTCTGTCTCGTTTTCCGGTATATGAGGAGGATTTGGACCATATCATCGGCACCTTGTTCACGCGCGAGTTTCTCCTGAACCTGCAAAGCGAATCGCCCTTGCCGCTGAGGGAGATCATCCGAGAGGCGCATTTTGTGCCGGAGACCGTACGCACCGATTTGCTCTTCCGGGACATGCAGCGCAACAAGTTCCATATGGCGGTGGTGGTGGACGAGTATGGCGGCACCAGCGGCCTGATCACCATGGAGGACTTGCTGGAGGAGATTGTCGGCAACATCTATGATGAGTATGATCCTCAGGATCAGCAGGAGTTTGAGCAGCTTGGCGAGAACCGCTGGCGTGTGGCCGGCACGCTGGATGTGGAGTCCTTCAACGAGCTTAGCGGGCGGTCGCTGCCCGTCAATGATGAGTATGATACTGTCGGCGGGCTGATCTTAAGCCAGATGAACAGCATCCCTGAGGATGGCAGCCAGCCGGAGATGACGATAGACGGCCTGGATTTCAAGGTGAAGAGCGTTTCAGGCCGCAGAATTGAATGGGTGGAGGTAAGCAAACCTGATGGAGTATGATGTCATTATCGTAGGCGGCGGGGTCGCTGGCTGCTCAGCTGCGATTACGGCGCGGCAGCGCAACCTGAATACCCTGGTCATCTACAATGGTGACGGCGCGTTGGGCAAGACCAGGCAGATCGACAACTACCCCGGCTTTCCGGGCATCAAGGGTCCAGCGCTGCTCAGGCACCTGCGGGAGCATGCCCGGGGGATGCGCGCCGAGTTTGTCCGCGCGCTGGTGCGCCGCGTCATGCCCATGGATGGCAGCTTTTCAGTGCTGGCCGGCAACGACATATATACAGGCAAGTCGGTCATCCTCGCCATGGGAACCGCGCGGGTCGCGCCCCTCCCCGGGGAGGAGGATTTGGTCGGCCGGGGCGTCAGCTATTGCGCTACCTGTGACGGCATGTTTTACAAGGATGGCAAGGTGCTGGTCATCGCCTCGGATGAGGAAGCGGTGGAGGAAGCCGTCTTTCTGTCCACCCTGGCCAAGGTGCTGTATATCAAAGAGCGGCTGCACAACACAGCCGGTCTGCCGCCTCAGGTAAGGCAGCTGCCCGGCAAACCGCTGAAGCTTTTGACCAAGGGCGAGCAGCTTGTCCTTGAGACCGATCAGGGCGAGGTGACGGCTGACGGCGTCTTTATCCTGCGCCCGGCGGTTGCCATGACCCAGCTGATTCCCGAGGTGCAAACCGAAAACGGCAGGCTCGTGCTGGACAATGATTTGATGACATCCGTTCCGGGCGTGTTTGCCGCGGGCGACATCACAGGCGTACCGCTGCAGGCGGCCAAGGCTGCCGGAGAGGGCAACATCGCGGTGCTGGCGGCCGCCAGGCATCTCACCCGGCGCAACAATTCCGCAGGAGAGAATCAATGAAGAGATTAACCCTTGTTCTGGCCCTGGCGCTGCTGATGACCCTGTCAGCGCAGGCGGCCCCCACACGCAGCCTGACCCCGGCTGCGCTGGAGCACGCGGAGCTGATCGCTCAGATCCAGCCGCTGGCGGATGCCGTAGCCGCAGTTGCCGTGCGCCAGGGCATTGTTTCCTTCCAGGATGGCACTCCGCCTGACAGCCCCCTGATGGAGGGGCTGCTCTATCAGGCGCTGTACAGCCACCTGCTGGTGGTTGAGGCCTCCGACACTGCCGTGCGTCTTTCCCGGCAGAAGGCACAGGAGGCCGCCAGGCGTCTGTTCTTTGTACAGGACCTGCCGGAGTTCGCGGTCCCCGTTTATCCCGGTGTCAGCCTGGAAGAGGATGTGCTGCGCTTTGATACAGCTCGCCAGGAGGATTTTATCGGCGCCCATATCCATGACATCGCCCTCACTGAGGAAGAGATGATTCTCAAGGCTGACGTCTTCCGCCTCAATGGCATTGTTGCGGGCGCCGTGGAGGCGCCGGAGGAAAGCCTGACCTGGCTGGGGCATCTTGACCTGCGGCTGCGCCCCCAGGCGGATGCCCTGCTGGGCTTTTCCCTGTCAGGCTTTTCGCTGCCTGAGCGCTATGCGCCTGCGGGCTTTGTGCTGCACATACAAAAAAACCGTTTTGAAGTGCAGTATCCGGATTTTTTGACCCGGGAACTCAAGCAGGAGGGAACCTTCCTCAGCCTGTCAAGCAAGGATGGCGCGGTGACGCTGAATGTCCGGGATGTGCCCGGCACACTGGAAGCGCTGAAGGCTGACTGGCTTCAGCAGAACGGCGACGATGAGCATTGCGGCGCGAATCTGGAAAACAACCGTCTGCTTCTTTTTGCCCCGGGCCTTGTGCGGCTGGCGTATTTTGACCCGCAAAACGGAATGGATACTTGCCTGGTGCTGGAGATGCGCTTCCCGCCTGAGAAAGGGCAGGAGTTCTCTCTCTGGCAGACTTTTCTGGAAAATTCCTTTGTTGTCTACAGCCACTCGGTAGGCTGATGACAGCTTCTTCGCAGCAGCGGGATGAACTTCATGAAGACAGGGAGGGTGTTATCATGCTGATGGATGCTCTGGTGAAACAGGCCGCGCAGCCCGGTCTGACGCTGACCCGGGTGCCCCGTCCGGAACCCGGCCCGGACGAGGTGCTGATCAAGATTCATAAAACAGCCATTTGCGGTACGGACCTGCACATCTACAACTGGGATTCCTGGAGCCAGGCCCACATCAAGCCGCCCATCACCATCGGGCATGAGTATGTGGGCGAGATCGCCCAAATCGGCAGCATGGTCAAGCATTTTGAGGCTGGCCAGACAGTTTCCGGCGAGGGGCATCTGGTTTGCGGCCAGTGCCGCAACTGCCGGGCAGGACGCGGCCAGTGGTGCAAGTTTACCCAGGGCGTGGGCGTGAACCGCGACGGCGCCTTTGCCGAGTACCTGTGCATTCCCGCCAGCAACTGCATCCCCATCAGCGCGGACCTGGATAAGGAGGTCGTCTCATTTTTTGACGCCTTCGGCAACGCCACCCACACCGCCCTGATGTTTGACGTGGTGGGGGAGGATGTGCTGATTACCGGCGCCGGCCCCATCGGCGTGATGGCGGCCGCCATTTGCCGGCACAACGGCGCGCGCAATGTGGTCATCACCGATCTGAAGGACTACCGTTTGGAATTGGCCCGCAAACTGGGCGCCACGCGCACGGTCAACGTGGCGCGGGAAGACCTGGCGCAGGTCATGGGTGAGCTGAACATGGTGGAGGGCTTTGATGTGGGGCTGGAAATGTCAGGTGCGGAATCGGCCTTGAAGCAGATGCTGGACCTGATGAGAAACGGCGGTCAAATCGCGCTGCTGGGCCTGTTTGGCAGGCAGCCGGCCATTGACCTGGACAAGTTCATCTTCAAGGGCTTGACCTTGCAGGGCATCTATGGCCGCAAGATGTATGAAACCTGGTACAAGATGGCGGCCATGGTACAGTCCGGACTGGATTTGCGGCCGCTGATCACCCATCGTTTTCCCTACCAGCGCTTTGATGAGGCCTTTGCCATCATGAACACAGGGGAGAGCGGCAAGATTATCCTGGAATGGCAGTAAGCAAGATACAATATTTACTACGATGAAGGAGGCTCCCGTGGAAAAGAAGAAAGCTCTTGACGTGTACTTACAGCAGCTTGAGGACATCCGCAAGGCCGGCACCTGGCGTGAGGAGCGCGTCATCACCACCCCGCAAATGAGCCGCATTGACACCACCCAAAACCAGGATGTTCTCAACCTGTGCGCCAACAACTACCTGGGCCTGTCCAATGACAGCCGTGTGATCAAGGCGGCGCGCGACGCGTATGATACCTGGGGCTTTGGCCTGTCCAGCGTGCGCTTCATCTGCGGCACCCAGCTCATCCACAAGCGATTGGAGCAGCGCCTGGCTGCCTTCCTGCAAATGGACGATGTGATTTTATATTCCTCCTGCTTTGACGCCAATGGCGGCCTGTTTGAAACCCTGCTGGGCGAGAACGATGCGGTCATTTCCGATGAGCTCAACCATGCCTCCATCATTGACGGCATCCGTCTGTGCAAGGCGCGGCGGCTTCGTTACAAAAACAGCGACATGGCGCAACTGGAGCAGCACCTAAGGGATACCCAGGATTGCCGTATCCGCCTGATTGCCACTGACGGCGTTTTCTCAATGGATGGCTACCTGGCCAGGCTCAAGGACATCTGCGACCTGGCTGAACGCTATGACGCCCTGGTCATGGTGGATGACAGCCATGCCACCGGCTTCATGGGCCAGGCTGGCCGGGGCACGCATGAGGCCTGCGGCGTCATGGGCCGGGTGGACATCATCACCAGCACCTTTGGCAAAGCCCTGGGCGGAGCTTCCGGCGGCTTCACCGCTGCCCGGCAGCCCATTGTGGATCTGCTGCGCCAGCGCTCAAGGCCCTACCTGTTCTCCAACTCCCTTGCGCCCACCATTTGCGCCGCCACGCTCAAGGCGCTGGATTTGCTGGAGTCCTCCACCGAACTGCGTGACCGGGTGCATGAGAACGCCGGCTATTTCCGCAGTAAAATGGGCGAATTGGGCTTTGAACTGCTCCCGGGCGAGCACCCGATCGTGCCGGTCATGCTGTATGACGCGCATATTGCGCAGGAGATGGCCACGCGCATGCTGGCGCATGGCGTGTATGTCATCGCCTTCAGCTATCCTGTGGTTCCCCAGGAAAAGGCCCGCATCCGTACCCAGATTTCCGCCGCCCACAGCCATGAGGACCTTGACCGCGCGGTCGAGGCCTTCAAGGCGGTCAAACAGGAAATGAAACTATAAATCAAGCGAGGACGTTATGAGCGAACCTACCAGACGGCCGGTTCTGTTTTCCGGCATCCAGCCATCCGGCAGCATCCACCTGGGCAACTACATGAGCGCCATGCGCAGTTTCCTGCGCCTGGAGAGCGATTATGACTGCCTGTTTTCCATTGTTGACCTGCACGCGCTCACTGTGCGCCAGGAACCCGCGACCCTGCGCCGCAACAGCCTGGAGCTGGCTGCGCTGTATATCGCCGCCGGGCTCAACCCTGAGCGCAGCATTATCTATTGCCAGAGCCACGTGCCCCAGCACGCCGAGCTGGCCTGGATTCTCAACTGCTTCACCTACATGGGCGAGCTGTCCCGCATGACCCAGTTCAAGGACAAGGCAAGGCAGCACAAGGACAATATCAACGCCGGGCTGTTCACCTACCCGGTGCTGATGGCGGCGGACATCCTGCTGTATCAGACGGATGTCGTGCCTGTGGGCGCCGACCAGAAGCAGCATCTGGAGATTGCCCGCGACATCGCGCTGCGCTTCAATGCCATTCATCCGGGCACCTTCAAGGTGCCGGAGCCGGATATTCAGGAGGAAACCGCCAAGATCCAAAGCCTGAGCGACCCCATGAAAAAGATGTCCAAGTCCGACCAGGAGGACAGCTTTGTCGCGCTGCTGGACAGCCCGGATGTCATCGCGCGCAAGTTCCGCCGCGCAGTGACCGATTCAGAGACAGAGATCCGTTACGATCCGGAAAACAAGCCCGGCGTGTCCAACCTGCTCACCATCCTGTCCGTCCTGGGCGGGGAAGATATGGAATCCCTGGTCAGCCGTATGGCCGGCCGCGGCTACGGCGAACTGAAACAGGAGGCTGCCGAGGTGACCATCGAGACGTTCAAACCCATTCAGCAGCGCTTCCGCGAGCTGATCAGCGATAAGGACTATATGGCAAAAACCCTGCAAAACAACGCCGAGCGCGCCCGGACGCTGGCCAACCGCACGCTGCGCAAGGTGTACAAGAAGCTGGGGCTCTACCAGCCCTGAGGGGTGTCTTATGCAAACCATTCCCTTCCCCGGCCATACTCCTTATCCGCGCAGCGTCAGCCTCTGGCAGCCTGCAGGCGCGCCGCGTGCGCTTGTGCTGCTGTCCCACGGCATGGCTGAGCATATCGCGCGCTATGATCATGTAGGAGCATCGCTTGCCGGGCGCGGCTACCTGGTGGCCGGCTACAACCATTTGGGCCACGGGGCCGAGGCGCCCCGCCTGGGCTGGTTCGCCAAGCGGAATGGCTGGAGCCGCCTGGTCGAGGACCTTAAAACCGTGATGGACAGCCTGGCTGCCCCGGGGCTGCCGCGCGTCCTGCTTGGCCACAGCATGGGCAGCTTTCTGGCGCGGGAATATGCCCTGCGTTATCCGGATGGCCTGGAAGCCCTTGTGCTCTCCGGTACCGGCTGGCATCCAAAACCGCTGTGCATGGCCGGTTTGCTGCCTGCCAAAGCGCTGTGTTTGTTAGGGCGGGGGCACAAGCCCTCGGCCTTGCTGGACCGGCTGGCTTTTTCTGCCAACAACAGGCCTTTTGCTAAGGCCGGCGGCACCGCCTGTGACTGGCTGAGCCGGGACGCGCAACAGGTGCAGGCTTATGTTACCGATCCCTTGTGCGGCTTTGTGTTTACTGCTTCCGGCTTTGCGGATTTGTTTGACGGGCTGTTGAATTTAAGCAGGACAGCGCGCTTGAAAAATCTGCCGGGCGGCTTGCCTGTGTTGCTGCTCTCCGGCAGCCGCGACCCGGTGGGCGGCATGGGAAAAGGGGTGCATGCGGTGGCAGGTCAGTACCGTGATGCAGGATTGGGCAAGGTAATGATCAGGCTGTATGAAGGCGCCCGGCACGAGGTTTTCAACGAAACGAACAGGCAGGAGGTTCTGGAGGATTTGGCGGCCTGGCTGAATCAGCAGGGCTCCATGAAAGGAGTGGAATGATGCAGGCATTTCCCGGAGATATCACCAAGGTACATGGCATTCGGGTAGGACAGGCGCAAAACGAGACAGCGCGCACAGGCGTCACGGTTGTTGTAGGGCCGCGTGAGGGCGCGGTGGCCGGGGTCAGCGTGCGCGGCGCGGCGCCTGGCACACGGGAAACCGATGTGCTCAAGCCCGGAAACCTGGTAGAAGTTGCCCATGCGGTCGTGCTGTCCGGCGGCAGCGCCTTTGGCCTGGCGGCGGCGGATGGCGTCATGCGTTTTTTGGCGCAGTCAGGCGTTGGTGTTGACATGGGCATTGCCCGCATCCCCATCGTGCCCGCCGCTGTATTGTTTGACCTGGGCGTGGGCGAATCGGGCGTTTACCCGGACGCGGCCATGGGCCGCGCGGCGGTCACCGCTGCCGGCAAAGGCGTCCAGCAGGGGCCCTATGGCGCGGGCTGCGGCTGCACGATCGGCAAACTGGTGCAAAACACCGTTCCATACCAGGGCGGTACAGGCTCGGCCTCCCTGACCCTGCCTGAAGGCGTTACGGTGGGCGCGCTGGTCGCGCTCAACGCGGTGGGGGATGTGTATCATCCGTATACAGGCCAGTGCCTGGCCAGTGCGCACCTGAGCGACGGCAGCCCGGTGTATGCCGATGGCCTGCTGTTTGGCAGCGCGCCCATGCGCATGCAAATGCGCATCCCGGCTCCGGGCACCAACACCACCATCGGCGTGGTGGCGGTGGACTGCAAGCTGACCAAGTCCGAGGCTGCCCGCCTGGCCGATGTGGCGCATGATGGCCTGGCGCGCACCATCCGTCCCTGCCATACGCAAATGGATGGCGATACCCTTTTCTCCATGGCGACCGGCCGTGTGCTGCACGATGTCAATTTTGTCAAACTGTGCGCCGCGGTTCAGGAGGTTACCGCGCGCGCGGTGGCCAACGCCGTCATCAACACCCCGCAGTGATCATCGGCATTGGCACCGATTTGTGCCAGGTGCAGCGCATGTCGCAGCTGCTTGATGATGGCAGCTTTCTGCGGCGATATTTTGAGCAGGCAGAGCAGGCATATATCCTGGCCCGCGGCGCCTGCGCCGCGCAGTCGATGGCTGGGCATTTTGCCGCCAAGGAAGCCTTTGTCAAGGCGCTGGGCGCAGGCTTTGATGGCATTCGCCCGGAGGACATTGTCATCGCGCACAAGCCCGGCGGCGCCCCATACTATGACCTGCGCTCAAGCGCGCTTGACGCGGCGCGGAAGGCCGGCGCGCACCGCGCGCATCTGAGCATCACGCATGATGGCGGCCTGGCCAGCGCTTTTTGTGTTTTGGAGGGTGAATGCACATCATTGTAAACCCGCAGCAGATGCGCGCATTGGAAGCGCGCGCTTTTTCACTTGGCGTGCCCAGCCTGCTGCTGATGGAGGATGCTGCCCGTGCCGCGCAGCAGGTCGTCGCGCAGGAACTTCACGGCGTGAAGGGCAAGGATATCCTGTATCTGGCAGGCAAGGGCAACAACGGCGGAGACGGCCTGGCCATGGCACGCCTGTGCCTGAAAAACGGCGGCAGGCCGCGCGTGCTGCTGCTGGGCGCGCCCGGAACAGCGGATGCGCAGACCAACCTGTCCTATATAAAGGCTTTGGACATCCCTGTGATCCTATGGGATGAGCCGGCCGCGCGGGAAAGCCTTCTGCGCGCGCCGGATGCTGTGGTGGACGCCATGTTTGGCATTGGTTTTCACGGCTGCCTGCCCGAGGCGCTTGAACAGCTTTCGGCAGTCATCGCCTCCTGGCGGGTGCCGGTCTTTGCGGTGGACATCCCCAGCGGCATGGATGGCCGGACCGGACGGATTGCCGGCGGGGTCATCGCCGCAAACCACACCCTGGCAATCGGCCACCTCAAGACCGGTCACTGCCTGAGCCCACACCTGGACACAATGGGGAAGGTGCACATGCTGCCCATTGGCATTCCTGAGGCGGCGTATCAGGCGCTGGAAGGGCAATGTATTCTTACTGCGCTGGAAGCCGGGGACTTGCCCGGGCGCTTGCCGGCGCGCTCGCGCAACGCGCATAAGGGAGATGCCGGGCGCGTGCTGCTGTACATGGGCTCCGCCGGTATGGCCGGCGCCGCGGGCATGGCCGCGCTGGCCTGTTTGCGCGCGGGGGCTGGACTTGTCACGCTGGCATGCGATCCGGACATCATGCCCATCCTGCAAACCCTGGTGCCCAATGCCATGTGCCTTCCCATTGACCGGGCGCTTACAAAGACGCCCCGCCATGAGGTGCTGGCCCTCGGCAGCGGCCTGGGGCAGTCTGAGGATCTATGGGAGAATATCCTGGGCTTATGGCATCCGGACAGACGCAGCGTATGGGACGCGGACGCGCTCAACCTGCTGGCCTCAAAGCCCATGAAGCTGGGTGAGAAGGCTGTCATCACGCCCCACCCGGGCGAGGCCGCGCGCTTGCTGGATGTCCCGCTGTCACAGATCCTCAATGACCCGCTGGGCTCAGCGCAGGCGCTCCAGGAGCGCTATGACTGCACAGTGGTGCTCAAAAGCGCCTGCAGCGTGATCTGCGACGGGCAGCGCGCTGCGCTGAACATCCTTGGTTCACCGGCGCTGTCCAAGGGCGGCAGCGGGGATGCGCTGACCGGCATTCTGGCCGGCCTGACGGCCCAGCAGCCGGATGCCCCGGGTTTTGAAACCGCCCGCACCGCCTGCCTGTGGCTGGGATTGGCCGGCAGGCTGGCGGAACAAATCCACGGCGTCCATGGCGCGCTGACCAGCGAGGTCATCGCGTGTATGCACCCGGTCACAAAGCCATAAGGGGCAGGTTGACCGCAAGCATTCCGGCTTGTCCTGCGCTGAGAGCTCCCTGCGTTTCTCCCTTGTGCCAGCAGTACGCGCCGCCTTTGGCGAGTTCAGGCGCCGGATGCAGGTTGTTGACAAACATCACGGGCTTCGTCAGGATTCCGGAGCGTTCCCTGTACTCGTCCCGGATTCCATTTTCCCAGTCGGCCAGCGGATAATCGCAGTGGACCGGCCACAGCATTGCGTCCGCTATGTGCTCAAGCGCATGAATGCTGCCCATCAGGGCTTCTGTCCAGAAATCACCGCATACCATCAGGCCGATTTTGATGCCCCTGATCTCAAAATGAGTCAGGGTTTTTCCCTCCTGATAGCAAGCCGGACTGTCCGGATAACGCCAGCCGGCGGACACCCTGCGGTAATGGCACAGGGTGTTGCCGAATCGGTCAAGCACCAGATAGCTCGCGTAGAATATTTCATGCGCCAGCTCATAAAAACCGAATCCGACAGCCAGCCGGTGGTTTCGCGCCATCTTTCGGATGCCTTCAATCGGCTGGCTGCTGATGCCCAGCGCGATCTCCCTGTCATGCTCAGGCTGAAAGCGCAGGCTGTCAAACCCCTGCAAATAGGCCTCGCCCAGGAAGATCGCGTCCAGGCCCTGCCTGCGCGCTTCGCTTGCCATGTCTTCCATGCGCGCCATATTCGCCGTGATGAGCGATGTCTCGCTCAACTGCGAGCACAAACCCACCCGCAACATGTCTGCCTCCTGTGCCTGTATAAAAAACAAAGGGGCTTGCTCAGCCCCGGAGACCCTTGTTTAGCTGTTCATACTGTAGTAATTGGGCGCTTCCTTCGTAATGAAGATGTCATGCGGGTGGCTTTCGGTCAATCCTGCGTTGGTGATGCGCACAAACTCGGCGTCCCTGTGCAATTCATCGATCGTGGCTGTGCCGCAGTAGCCCATCGCTGAGCGCAGCCCGCCCACCATCTGGTAGACGGTATCCGCCAGCGGGCCCTTGTAGGGGACGCGCCCCTCCACACCTTCGGGCACCAGCTTTTTGGCGTCTTCCTGGAAGTAGCGGTCAGCTGATCCGTAGGCCTGTTCCATCGCGCCCAGAGAGCCCATGCCGCGGTAGACTTTAAAGGAGCGTCCCTGATAGATCTCGGTGGCGCCCGGGCTTTCCTCGGTGCCGGCAAACAGGCTGCCCAGCATGACGGCGCTGGCGCCGGCTGCCAGGGCTTTGGCGATGTCGCCGGAATACTTGATGCCGCCGTCAGCGATGACGCGCACGCCGTGCTTGTCCGCCTCCTGGGCGCAATCCGCAATGGCGGTGATCTGCGGCACGCCGGTACCGGCCACCACGCGCGTGGTACAAATGGAGCCCGGGCCAATGCCCACCTTGATGATGTCCGCGCCCGCCAGAATCAGGTCTCTGGTGGCAGCTGCCGTGGCAACATTGCCTGCAATCAGCGTGATGTCCGGATAGGCTTTGCGCAGGGCTTCCACCATTTTCAGCACGCCCAGGCTGTGGCCGTGCGCAGTATCCAGTGAAAGCACATCCACCTTTTGCTCGACCAATACCCGCGCGCGCTCCAGCGTCTCCTTGTTGACGCCCAGCGCTGCCGCGCACAGCAAACGCCCGTTGGAATCCTTGGCGGAATTGGGGTATTTGATGTTCTTCTCAATGTCTTTGATCGTGATCAGGCCTTTGAGATGATAGCCCTCATCCACGAGAGGAAGTTTTTCTATCCGGTGGGCGGCCAGCAGCTTCTTGGCGTCCTCCAGTGTCGTGCCCACGGGCGCCGTCACCAGGTTCTTGCTGGTCATGGCCTCAGAAATTTGCTTGCTGTCATCCTCCTCGAAGCGCAGGTCGCGGTTGGTCAAAATACCCACCAGCACGCCCTTCTCATCGGTGATGGGAACGCCGGAGATGCGATAGCGCGCCATCAGCGCCTTGGCGTCCGAGATCAGGTGATTGGGGGAGAGAAAAAACGGGTCGGTGATGACACCATGCTCGGAACGCTTGACCTTGTCCACCTGACCGGCCTGCGCTTGCATGCTCATGTTTTTGTGGATCACGCCCAGCCCGCCTTCGCGTGCCATCGCGATGCCCATGCGCGCGTCGGTTACTGTATCCATGGCGGCGGACAGCAGCGGGATATTCAAACGAATCTTGTCCGTCAGGCGCACGGACAGGTCCACATCCCTGGGCAGCACGGCGCTCCTGCGGGGTACCAGCAGTACGTCGTCAAAGGTCAGCCCTTCTCTGAGCGGTTGTTGCAGCATCCTTTCTACCTCCTGCAGTCCTGGTCGTTCTGGCCGCTTTGGGCCTGTAACAGTTTGACGCCGTTTTGTTTGGCGTAGTATACCAATGATATCACCGCCAGCGAGACGCCCGCCCACAGCAGGTACAGGTGGACCGGCGGCACCGGGGACACGAAGTGTTCATGAAAAAAGCATGCGATCAGGGCTACCACCGTCACAAGCTGGGCGATCTTGCCGATGGGCATCGCATAGACTACGATATTCCGTCTGTACAGCAACAGCCCGCCCAGGAGCATCAGCGCCTCCTTGACCAGCAAAATGCAAATGGCAGCCCAGGGCGCGATGCCCTTGATGGCCAGCATCAGCATGACGCTGAGCACCATCAGCTTGTCCGCCAGCGGGTCAAACAGCTTGCCAAAGTCGGTGATCAGGTTGTACCTGCGCGCGATCCATCCATCGGCGATGTCCGTCAGGCTGGCGGCCACAAACACTGCCAGCGCAGGCATCATCCTGTTCTTGTCCATCAGATAAATGAAAACAGGGATCAGCAAAAGGCGCAGCGTGGTCAGGGCGTTGGGCAGGTTGAGGTTGCTTGGCTTTTGTGTCTGCATACGTGTCTCCTTGAACCTCCTTGAATGTCTGGTATTGTACCATGCTGGGCGCCTTGCCACAATGAGCGGGGAGGAAAAGAAATGCTCGTATTGCAGGAGTACCTGTGCTTTTGAACATTGTCTGTACAAGCAACGGTTTGACGTGCCTGACTTGAGATGCTATCCTCAGCCACAAGGCAGCGCCGGACCCCTGCTTGCCTGATTGTTGTATCAGCGGAGGCCCATATGAATTTTGTGTTTGTTTCCCCTCATTTTCCTGAACATTACTGGCGTTTTTGCGCTGCGCTCAGGGAGAACGGTATTCAGGTGCTGGGCATTGCCGATACCCCTTACGAGCATTTGCTGCCCCAGTTGCGCGACAGCCTGAGCGATTATTATCAGGTGCCCAGCCTGGAGGACGGCGAGGCCGTGCTTAGGGCCATTGGCTGGTTTATCAGCCGTCACGGCCGCATAGATTGGATTGAATCCAACAACGAGTATTGGCTGGCTCAGGATGCCTGGCTGCGTACTATGTTCAACGTCCGCACCGGGCCGAACCTGGACAGGATGGACATCTACAAGCATAAATCGAGCATGAAGGCAGTGTATCAGCAGGCCGGTATTCCCACCGCGCCCAGCATGCTGGCGGACACGCTTGAAAATGCCCTGGCTTTCACGCGCAAGCATGGCTATCCGCTGGTAGCCAAGCCCGATGTCGGCGTAGGTGCCAATGACACCTTCCGTTTGAAGGACGAGCGGGATCTGCGGGATTTCTTTTCCAGATTGCCGCTGCAGCCCTACCTTTTGGAGCGCTATGTGGTGGGCGAGGTCTGCTCCTATGACGCCTTGATTGACGCCCAGGGACAGCCCCTGTATGAAACCGGCAACATCACTCCGTCCAACATCATGGATGTTGTCAATGAGAAAAATGAATCGGTATACATGATTGTGCCGGAGATCGCCCCTGACCTGCGCGATGCCGGGCGCAGGGCGGTATCCGCCTTCGGTGCTTTCAGCCGGCTGATCCACTTTGAGTTTTTCCGTCTCACGCAGGATCAGGCCGGACTGGGCCGCGCCGGGGACCTGCTGGGCCTTGAGGTCAATATGCGCCCCTCCGGCGGCTTCACGCCGGACATGATCAATTATGCCGGCAGCGTGGACATCCACCGCCTGTGGGCTGACATGGTGCGCTTTGACCGTATCCATCTGGATCAGAACCGCAGGAAGTACTTTTGCGTCTTTGTCGGCCGGCAGGACACCCATGTATACCGCTACGGGCATGATGAGCTGATGCGGGACTGGCATCACCGTATTGTCCATCATGCGCGCATACCCGAGGCGCTCTCCGGCGCGATGGGCAACGCCATGTATCTGGCGCAATGCATGAACCGGGATGAAGTGGACGCCTTTGTCCGCTATGCGTGTGAGCGCCTGCCATGATGATGCGTCAGAGCGATTTTTACAGCCATATCCTCAACCGGCGCCTTGGCACGCACATGTATGGGCACGATGGGCTGCCCTGCCTGGTGTATCCCTCGCAAAACGGCAAAAGCGGTGATTTTGCGGGGTTTGGCATGGTGGATGTCTGCCGCCCTTGGATCGACCGGGGCAGGCTGAGGCTCTACTGTGTGGACAGCCTGGATGAGCAGACCTGGTCGGCGACAGACCGCGCGCCCCGGGAGCGCATGGAGCTGCATGAGGCATGGTTCAGCCATATCACACAGGAGTTTGTGCCCTTTATCCACCGCGACAGCGCCTGGGAGGGCCGGCTGATGACCCTGGGATGCAGCCTGGGGGCTACCCATGCCGCCAACACGCTGTTTCGCCGGCCGGATTTGTTCTCCTGCGTCATCGCTCTGTCCGGCGCCTATGACATGCGCTGGATGTTGGCGGGCTACTCGGATGAGTTGGTTTATCTTAATTCGCCCTTGGACAGCATACAGGGCATGCCTGCGGATCATCCCTGGGTCAAGCTGCTCAACAGCTGCAACATTGTGCTGTGCTGTGGACAGGGCGCCTGGGAGGAGGAGATGCTGCGCTCCCTGCGGCTGCTGGAAGCGGCCTGTCATGAAAAGGGGATCTATCCCTGGGTGGACATCTGGGGCGGGGACGTCCACCATGACTGGGAATGGTGGCGCAGGCAGCTGCCGTATTTCCTTGGGAAGCTGCTGGACTGATATGCCGGCGCAAAGGAGGGCGGCATACTCAATGCGTTCCTGATGCCGGTGTTAGAGCTTCCGCATAAACAAGGGGAGCTGCCGTTTGGCAGCCCCCGCGTTGAATTTATGTATTGCCTGCTGTGAGTTACACGACGGTGCCGACAAATTCCGCCGGCTTTGTGATTTCCACCTTGAAGTTTCCCTGTTCCGCGGCTTGCACCCGCAGGGTATCGCCGTGGGCGGCCTTGCCCTCAATCAGGGTACGTGCAATCAGCGTTTCAATCTGGCTTTGGATCAGTCGCTTCATCGGCCGCGCGCCGTACACCGGGTCATAGCCCATCTCCATCAGGCGATTGATCGCCTGCGGGTCAAGCTCCAGCTGCAGCTGGCGATCCTTGAGGCGCGCGCGCAGGCGGTTGAGCTGCAAGTCAACAATCTCTCGGATTTGCTCGCGGCTTAAGGGCGTGAAGAGGACGGTTTCATCAATCCGGTTAAGAAACTCCGGACGGAAATGTCCCCGAAGCAGGCCGCGGATGCTCTCGCGCGTGCCCTCGTCCAGTATGCCGTCATCGGAAATGTTCTCCAAAATCATGGAGGAGCCCAGGTTGGAGGTCATGATCAGGATGGTGTTCTTAAAGTCCACGGTGCGTCCCTGGCTGTCGGTCATGCGTCCGTCGTCCAGGATCTGCAGCAGCACGTTGAACACATCCGGGTGCGCTTTTTCTAGCTCGTCAAACAGGATGACCGAATAGGGCTTGCGGCGGACGGCTTCTGTGAGCTGGCCGCCCTCCTCATAGCCTACATAGCCCGGCGGTGCGCCGATCAGCCTGGAGACCGAGAATTTCTCCATGTATTCGGACATATCAATGCGGATCAGCATCTTCTCGTCATCAAACAGGTTCTCTGCCAGCGCCTTGGCCAATTCGGTCTTGCCCACACCGGTGGGCCCCAGAAAGAGGAAGGAGCCGATGGGCCGCGCCTCATCCGAGATGCCCGCGCGCGAGCGCAGGATGGCATCGGATACCAGCTGGATGGCCTCATCCTGGCCGACAACGCGCCGGTGCAGGGTTTCAGGAAGCGCCAACAGCTTTTCACGGTCGCTCTCCAGCAGCTTGCTGACAGGGATGCCGGTCCAGCGGCCTACAATGCGCGCGATCTCATCATCGGTTACGCGGTCGCGAAGGTAGATGGCCTTGCCTTTTTCACCCTCAGCCGCTTCCTGCTGCGCCAGCTCCTGTTGCAAGCGCGGCAAATCTCCGTACTTGAGCTGCGCGGCGGCATTCAGGTCATAGTTGCGTTCCGCCTGGGCGATGCGGGCGTTGACCTGTTCAATCTGCTCACGCAGTTTTTGCGTCTTGCCGATTTCCTGTTTCTCGTTTTCCCACTTGGCGGTCATCTGCGCATACTGGTCTCTCAGCTCGGCCAGCTCCAGGCGCAGGTCCTCCAAACGCCCCTTGGACAGGCGGTCGCTCTCCTTTTCCAGGGCGGCCTCCTCGATTTCAAGCTGCATGATCCTGCGGCGCACCTCGTCCAGCTCAGAAGGCATGGAATCCATCTCTGTACGGATTATTGCGCAGGCCTCATCCACAAGGTCAATGGCTTTATCCGGAAGGAAGCGGTCGGTGATATAGCGGTTGGACAGGGTGGCTGCCGCGATGAGCGCACCATCCTGAATTTTGACGCCATGGAATACCTCATAACGCTCCTGAAGCCCGCGAAGGATGGAGATGGTATCCTCCACTGTAGGTTCCTCAACCAGAACCGGCTGAAAGCGCCGCTCAAGCGCCGCGTCCTTTTCGATATGCTGCCTGTATTCATTCAGCGTTGTCGCACCGATACAGTGCAGCTCACCCCGCGCCAGCATGGGCTTTAACAGGTTGCCGGCGTCCATCGCGCCATCGGCCTTGCCGGCGCCCACGATGGTGTGCAGCTCGTCAATGAACAGAAGAACCTGCCCCCTGGCATTCTTGACCTCGGCCAGCACCGCCTTGAGACGCTCTTCAAACTCCCCGCGGAACTTGGCTCCTGCAATCAAGGCGCCCATGTCCAGGGAAATGATAGCGCGATCCTTTAAGTTTTCCGGCACGTCGCCGCGCACGATGCGTTGAGCCAGGCCTTCCGCGATGGCGGTCTTGCCCACGCCGGGCTCGCCGATCAGCACCGGGTTATTCTTGGTTTTCCGGCTGAGGATGCGGATGACATCGCGTATTTCGCTGTCGCGGCCTATCACCGGATCAAGTTTCTGGTTTTTGGCCAGCGCGGTCAGATCGGTACCGTACTTGGCCAAGGCGTCATAGCTGTCCTCAGGGGTATCGCTGGTCACCCGTGTGGTGCCGCGCACTTCGCTTAAAGCCTTGAGGAAGCTGTCTTCCCGCACCTGAAACTGGGAAAACACGGCCTGAAGCGCCCGGTCGGCCGCACGCATCAGCCCCAAAAACAGGTGCTCTACGGAGATATATTCGTCCTTCATGCGCTCGGCCGCATCTGAGGCCTCTCGCAGGGCGCGGTCCATCTCCTGGGAGACATAGGTCTTGCCTTCTTCGCGCACGCTGCCGCGCACCCGGGGCAGCTTTTCAACTTCCTCCAGCACCCGCGCTGACAGTGCGTCTGTCTGCTTGCCCAGGCGCGTGAGCAGCTGGGGGATCAGGTTGTTGTCGTCCTGCAGCAACGCGTATAACAAATGTGATTGTTCCAGCGTTTGATTCATGTATTCGCCCGCCAGACGCTGAGCGTCCTGAATGGCGTCAATGCTTTTTTGTGTGTATCTGATTTGGCTCATGCCCTTCACCTCACTAATTTTAATGAAACCGGTCAAACCCTGACTATCTTTGACCTTAATGTAATTATATATGCCCATATCTGTATGTCAAGTGTTTTTTGATTGATTTCCCGATTTCATGATATTTTTGCTGTCGCTTCAGAAAATTTTTTCACGTGAGGCCGCTTTTCGCTTGACAAGACGTTTGAGTGGTATAAAATTAAGATAAGACAAATAGGGGAAGTTCCCTGTTAAAACAAATACAGTGCGTTTATTGATTTGCACTGAACAAGGAGGGTTAAATATGAACAAACGGCCAGTCACGCTGTGTACTGCGCAATGGGCAGACATGCACTTTGAGGAGCTGTGCGCGCTCGCCAGCGACATGGGCTATGACGGATTGGAGATTGCCTGCTGGGGCAACAGTCTGGACTTGGACCGCGCGCTTGAGGAACCGGACTATATTCCCTGGGTGAAGGACACGCTCAAAAAGCATCGCTTGGTCTGTAAGGCCATCGCTACCCACATCATCGGACAGTGTGTGGGTGATGCGCCCGATCCGCGGCTGAATAATTTTGCCCCTGCCCGGCTCAAGGACAATCCGCAGGGCATCCGCGAGTGGGGCATACAGCAAATGAAAAAGTCAGCCCAGGTCGCGCGCATGCTGGATGTGGATGTGGTGACCGGCTTTACTGGCAGTCCCATCTGGAAGTATCTGTACTCCTTCCCGCAGACCACCGAGGAGATGATTGAGGCGGGCTTCCAGGAAATCTACGATCTGTGGACACCCATCCTGGCGGAATTCCGCAAGCATGGTGTGCGCTTTGCGCTGGAGGTTCACCCGGGCGAAATCGCTTTCGATTACTACTCCACCAAACGCCTGCTTGAAAAATTCAAGGACTGGCCGGAGTTTGGCCTCAACTTTGACCCCAGCCACCTGCTGTGGCAGGGCGTGACCCCGCATCTGTTCCTCAGCGATTTTATCGATCGTGTCTATCATGTTCACATGAAGGACGCGGCTGTTACCCTGGACGGCCGCAGCGGGCTGCTGGGATCCCATATTGATTTTGGCGACCTGCGCCGCGGGTGGAACTTCCGCTCCCTGGGCCATGGCGGCGTCAACTTTGAGGAGATCATCCGCGTGCTCAACGCCCACGGCTATGACGGTCCCCTGTCAGTGGAGTGGGAGGACAGCGGCATGGATCGGATCGATGGCGCTACCGAGGCCTGCGCCTTTGTCAAGAAGATCAATTTCAAGCCCTCTCTCGTCAAGTTCGACGAGGCGATTGCCAATTAGGGAGGAAGACATGAGACCGCATGTGAATTATGGCATGGTGGGTGGGGACATCCACGCTTTCATCGGTGTGGTGCACCGCAGGGCCATTCGCTTTGATACGCGCGCCCGCCTGGTAGCAGGCTGCTTTTCAGCTTCCTCACAGGAAAAAAACCGCGAAAGCGGCGAGGTACTGGGGCTGGATCCGCAGCGCGTATACGCCAGCTACCGTGAAATGGCGCAAAAGGAAGCGGCCAGGCCTGATGGCATTGATTTTGTTTCCATCGTCACCCCCAATGCCACGCATTATGAGATCGCCAAGGCTTTTCTGGAGAACGGGATCCATGTGATGTGTGAGAAGCCCCTGTGCTTTACCGTGGCCCAGGCTGAGGAACTGCGCGACCTGGCCAAACGCAACCGCCTGCTCTTTGGCGTCAACTATTCCTACACCGGCTACACGCTTGCCAAGGTGATGCGCGAGATGGTGCAGGAGGGCAAAATCGGCAAGGTGATCAATGTCAACGCGGAGTATCCGCAGGAATGGCTGCTTGACGACCTGCACCCGGTTCCCGGGCAGGAGCTCAAGCTGTCCGTTTGGCGCAAGGATCCGGCTGTTGCCGGCATCTCCAACTGCGTAGGCGACATCGGCAGCCACATCGAAAACTTTGTCCACTACGTCACGGGGCTGAGGATCAAGCGCCTGCTGGCGGTGACCAATCACTTCGGCCAGCCGCTGGACCTCAACGCCAATATCCTGGTCGAATATGAAAACGGCGCCAACGGCGCCTACTGGTGCTCCCAGGTGGCCGCAGGCACCCTCAACGCGCTGGCTGTGCGCATCTATGGGGATGAGGGTGCCCTGGAATGGAAGCAGGAGGATCCGGACAATGTGCGCTACACCCCCCAGGGCGAGGCGCCGCGCATCCTGGCCCGCGGCAATGGTTATCTCAAGGAGAAGGCTGCGGCTTACAGCCAGCTGCCCACCGGGCACCCGGAGGGCCTGCATGTCGCTTTTGCCAACCTGTACAAAAACTTCATCACCGCCGTGCTGATGCACCGCGATGGTCTGGATACCGATGACATTGACTTCCCGCGGGTGGAGGACGGCCTTAACGGCGTGAGATTTATCCACGCGGTCGTTGAGAGCGCCAAGAACGATGCCAAGTGGGTGGAATTAATGTAGACTTTATTGGCAATGCCAATAGAATAAGAATATCAAACGGAGGGAAAATCATGAGAAAACTGGTAACCCTGTTGCTGGCAGCCATCATGCTGCTGTCTGTGACCAGCGCCCTGGCCGCCAATGAGGACATTGTGATCCTCGTGCCCAACGCGGACCATGGCTGGACTGGCGCCGTGCTCAGCTATGCTGAGGAAAAAGCCAAGGAAATCAACGATGCGGGCGTGTACACCGCGCGTGTCATCGCCTCTTCCGATCCCGCCAACCAGATCACCCAGGTTGAGGACATCATTGACAACAAGTCCGCCAAGACTGTTGTGATTCTGCCCTATGACAACACCCTGGAAGCCACCATGCGCAAGCTGGTCGACAGCGGCATCCCCTTTGTGATGTTCGACCGCGTCATTGATGCCGTGGCTGAGAATGCGGTTTCTGTTGTCAAGGGCGACAATGAGGGCATCGGCCTTGAGACTGCCAAACGCTTTGTGGCTGTCGGCCTGCTTCCGGGCGAGCCTGTCCTGATCATCCCCGGCGACAACTCTTCCGTGCCCGAGATGCGCAACAACGGCTTCTTCAAGGGCCTGCTTGAGGCCGGCTGGACGCAGGAACAGGTGGACGGCATCAAATCCACCGCCTACACCGGCTGGAGCCGTTCTGAAGGCCGCCGCCTGTTCACCGAGTGGCTGGACAGCAATACCATCGATGAGATCAAGGCCAACCGTTACATCTTTACCCATGACGACGAGATCGCGATGGGCATGCTCGAAGCGCTCAAGAGCTCTGACATTGATCCTGCCAAGAAGGAAGCCTTCCTGGGCGCCAAGGTCATCCTGGGGTCTTCTTCAGGCCTGAATGAGATCTACTCCGTGCTCAAGGGCATCCATCAAAAGGACTACACGGCTGAAGTTGCCCAGCTGGGCGATTTGTTCACCGTCACCTATGACCCGGGCATGATCAAGATTGCTGTTCAGGACATGGTAGACTATCTGGACGGCAAGGAAGTTGCCAAGGACCACGTTGTGCCGGTCAGCGTTGTTGACGCGACCAATGTCAGCGAGTTCCAGGGCTTTGGCGACGCGTTTGCCAAGTAATCATACGACCCTGCCCTCCGCAGGTGAGCCTGCGGAGGGCTTTTGACAAGCAAGGAGACCGGGCGCGACATGCTGGAAATGAAGGGCATCTCCAAATCTTTTTTTGGTGTCAGGGTGCTCGATAAAGTTGATCTGACCGTAGGCCACGGCGAGGTTCACGCACTGCTTGGTGAGAACGGGGCGGGCAAGTCCACCCTGATGAACATTCTGGGCGGCGTGTACACACGCGACGCCGGCCAGGTTATTTTTTTGGGCAAGCCGCTGGAGAACACCACGGTGCGTCTGGCGGAGAATGCCGGCATCGCTTTTGTTCACCAGGAACTCAACCTTTTCAACGATTTGCGTGTGTATGAAAACATTTTTCTGCGCAAGGAGATTGTGCATTCCTTTGGGGTCCTGGCTAAAAAGGAGATGATCGCCCGCACGCAGGAATTAATGGCGCAGCTGGGCGTGGACATCCCCGCCACCGCCATGGTATCGGAGCTGGAGACCAGCAAAAAGCAAATGCTGGAGATTGCCAAGGCCTTGTACGCCAAGGCTGAGCTGTTTATCCTGGATGAACCCACCACCTCCCTGAACACCGCGGAGATCGAGATGCTCTTTGACCTGATCCGCCGCCTGAGGGAACACGGAAAATCCTTTTTCTTTATTTCCCACAAGCTCCAGGAGGTCTTTGAGATTGCTGACCGCTACACCGTGCTGCGCAACGGGCAGATGGTACAAACCGGGGACATCGCCCAGGTCACCGCCACCGATATCGCGCGCATGATGGTAGGTCAGCAGTATACGGATCAAAGCGTCTATCAGCCACGTGAACTGGGCGAGGTGGTGCTGAAGGCGGAGAAGCTGTCCGGCCAGGGCTTCCGACAGGTCTCTTTTTCCGTGCGCCGCGGCGAGATTGTAGGATTCACAGGGCTCAAGGGCGCGGGCATTTCGGAGATGTTCTCCACCATCTTTGGTACGCTGCCCATCTACGGCGGCAAGCTCACCTTATTTGGCGAGGAGATTACCAGCAACACCGTGCGCGGCGCCATGCGCAGGCGGCTGGCCATGATACCTTCCAACCGCAAGGAAAACTCCGTCATCCCGGATTTTTCGCTGCTGGAAAACTTCTATATTTCTGAACACCGCCTCTCTGAGAATGAGCCGATCATCAACAAAAACACGGAACTGAAGCGTTATGGAACGCACCGGGATGCGCTGTCCATCAAGGCCAACACACCCTATGATATGATTACCTCGTTGTCAGGCGGCAACCAGCAAAAGGTGATCCTGGCGCGCTGGCTGAATACCCGGTCAGACATCCTGCTGCTGGACAATCCCACCCAGGGCATCGATGTGGGCTCCAAGGCGGAGATATACAGCCTGATCCAGCAACTGGCCCTTGAAGGCAAGACCATCCTGGTCAACACCCTGGAAATCCCCGAGATCATGAAAGTCGCTGACCGCTGCGTGGTATTTTTTCACGGGCGCGTCCACACCATTCTCGACCGCGAGCAGATTACCGAGGAACGGGTCATGATCGCGGCGACCAACGCAGCACAGACGGAGGTAAACGCGTAAGATGTCGACGATCACTACCCAGGACAAGCCAAAACAATCCATCACCAAAGTGCTGGGCAACTACAGCTTCATCCTGATTTTTTTCGCCATTTTGCTCGTCTACCTGATCATTAATGCGGGCGCTACCACTTGGTCAGGTGTGATGAACATCCTTCGCCATTCGACAGTGGTCGGTATCATCGCCTTTGGCATGGGCTTGACCATCATCACCGGAGGCATCGACCTGTCGGTTGGCAGCATGCTCTCCCTGATTGGCGGCATCTCCGTGGTAGTCTTCAACGCCACCAACAGCCCGATTTTGACTTTGCTGTTCGCGCTGACTGGCGGTTTTGTGCTGGGCAGCATCAATGGGCTGCTGATTGGCAAGGTGAAGATGCCTCCCTTTATTGTCACCTTGGCCACCATGATGATTTACCGTTCGATCGCCCAGTATTACCTGCGCGCGGTGGAGCGCAAGTCCATCTACAATATGGATGGCACGCTCAGCGCCTACCAGGGCTTTTATGATTTTGGCCAAAGCAAGCTCTTTGACCTGATTCCCACCGTGGGCATCATCCTGATCCTGGTAACTGTGGTCATGGTCTTCCTGTCCACTTCCACCAAGTATGGCCGCACTATCTACGCGGTGGGCAGCAATGAGCGCGCGGCGATGCTGGCGGGCATCTCGGTGGAATGGGTGCGTGTGAGCGTGTATGTGCTCACCGGCGTGCTGTGCGGCCTGGCTGCTTTCATCTGGCTGGCCATGAACGGCTCGGTTGACCCGGCTACTTTGGGGCGCAGCAATGAGATGTATGCCATTGCTGCCGTAGTGATTGGCGGGGTCAGCATGTCCGGGGGAAAGGGCAACCTGCTGGGCATCCTTTTCGGCGCGATGAGCTACAATATAATCGATAAAATCATTGCCGCCATGCGCTTCGACGCGCTCATCAACGACACCATCAAGGGCGCCATCCTGCTGGTGGCTGTGCTGATTCAAATCATGATCCCGGTGCTGCGCGGCAAGTTCCGCAAGAAGGAAGCCTGAGCCTTTCATGACAGACCAACCGGCATCCGCCGGTTTTTTGTTGATACCTATAAAACAGAAAAACAAGCGCTTTGCTTGTCAGTTGCCTGGCTGCTTGCTATACTGCCTTTAGTGCGTCATTCTGAACAGACGGGTGAACGCACAGACAGGCAGAAGGTTTTTGATGGTTCCGCTCAACTGGAGGATTGCGCCTGGCGGAGCGATGAGGTGGCGCAAGCAAACCATTTCAACAAAAAGTGTGATTGAGCATGGTTTCAAAAGGAGGAGGTCTTATGTGGCAGGACAGAAAGCGCTGGCTGCCCCTGGCCATCGGACTGATGCTTCTGGCTTTCGCACTGTACCGTTTTGATGCCATCATCACCCTGTTTAAAACGCTGTTGTCCATTTTGACCCCGTTTATCATGGGGCTGTTCATGGCATTGTTGGTCAACTTGCCGCTGCGCCTGCTGGAGCGGGTCATCATCCTGCCGGTTACCCGCCCTGCGCTTCAGAAGATGCGCCGCGCCATTACGCTTTCTTTGTCTGTCCTGATCGTTGGAGTGGTCATCGCGCTGTTGCTGATTGTGATCATTCCAGAGGTCAGCGGCGCGGTTGAGCGCCTGATCCGCGTGATCCCCGGCCTGCTCAAGGACCTTGAGCTGTGGCTGACAGAGCGCAATGCCAATGTGCGCCAAACCCTGGGGCTGGTAGAGACCAACGAGGGAGAGGTGCGCGACATCTTCCAGCGGGCTTATCAGTTTCTTGTGGGCGGGCTTTCCTATTCCTCAGGCGTGGTCATCTCAGCTGCCGGTTTTCTGGTCAACCTTGTTGTCGGGCTGGTGTTTGCCATTTATCTGCTGTTTAGCAAGGAGGTCATTCAGAACCAGTTTTCCCGCTTGCTGCGCAGCCTGCTGCCGCCCCGGGTCAGCCGACGCGCGCTGGAAGTTTCTCGGATGCTGATTCGCGCCTATACCAACTTTCTGGGCGGTCAGCTGCTGCAGGCTTTTATCTCCTCAGTGCTGACCACGCTGGTGCTGATAGTATTCGGGTTCCCCTATGCGGTGCTCATCGGGCTGATTACCTTTGTTTCAGCGCTGATCCCGGTCTTTGGCCCCTTCATTTCGGGCGTCCTGGGCATGTTGCTGGTGCTGACGGTGAGCCCGTCCCAGACCCTGTGGTTTTTATTGGCTTTCTTCATTGTCCAGCAGCTCAGCGGCTCGGTTATCTACCCGCGCATCATGTCCAATGCCATTGATATCCCCTCCATTTGGGTGCTGGTGGCAGTGACCCTGGGCGGCGGTATCATGGGCATTCCAGGCATGCTGCTGTTTATCCCGCTGACCGCTGTTGCCTTCCATTTAGTCAGCGAGTATGTCAGCAAAAAGGAACAGGCAGCCAGGGGCACGGAGCAGCACATTGATACGTTGTGATAATCTGACCCGCGCCTTTGAAGGGGACGGGGTTTTTGACATCAGCCTTCAGGTGCAGGCAGGGCAGACCCTGGGTTTGCTGGGACCCACTGGCGCCGGTAAGTCGGTATTGCTGCGTGTGCTGGCTGGACACCTGCGCGCGCAGGCCGGAACCGCTTCTGTTTTAGGGCTGGATTGCTGGCGCGACCGCCGTCGGATTTTTCGCCGGGCTGTCTATGCGCCCATGGTGCCCGCGCTTGAAATGCGTATGACCGGGGAAGAGTACCTGAACTTTTCTGCGCGATACCATGGCGGCTTCAATCCGCAAAAAGCACGCCGGTTGACCGAGCAGATGGATATCCCCCTGACCGGGCAGTGCCGCCGGATGGGGCAGGAGGAAAGAAAAAAGCTGGGTTTGCTGGTTGCCCTGGCGCTGGACGCGGAAGTCTTCCTGTTGGATGAACCTTTTGGCAGCCTGTCCGCTTTTGCCCGGGGCGCGCTGGCCGATGCGCTGCAGGCGCTGCGCCAATCCGGCGCCGCTGTGCTGATGACCTCCCATGTGCTGGAAGAGGTGCGCCGCGCCTGCAGCCACATCGCCATCATCCGCCAGGGGCGTCTGGTTGTCACGCAGCCGGTGGAAGCTTTGAGCCTGACCCGGCAGAAGGTGTATCACATCACCTTTAACAGCCCTCAGCAAGCCGCTTCTTTTGCCGCTGAATGGGAAGCCGGGGTTGAGCTCATCGGCACCCGGGCCCTGGTGGCCATTCCGGCGAGCCCGCAGGCCCTGCTGCGCACCCTGGCGCGCTATGAGGTGGTGGATTTGATTGGCGGGCGCGAGGATGCCGAGGAAGGATTCCTTCGTTATTACGGGGATGATATCGTATGATCAGCGCTTTGTTTTTTGCCAGATTCCGCCCCAAGAGCCTGCTGATATGGCTGCTTGCCGCCCTTGTGCTGGGCGCGGGCGCGGTTGCGGCTTACCTGCCTTCCCCGCTGGAACAGCTTCGTTTTCTGCGTGGCGAGATGCCCGAATTATTTACCGTTCTGGGCTTTGTGGGCGACAGCAACCTGCCTGCCTTTGTGCTCAGCGCTCTGTATGGCCTGCTGCTGCCGATCCTGGCCAATATGCAGGCGGTGTCCTTGGGAAGGCACCTGCTTGCCCGGCCGCTGGCGGACGGACGCCTTGCGCAGCTGCTGGCTGCGCCCCATGCCAGGGCGTCTGTCCTGCTGCTTCACTTTCTGACCTTGTCAGTTTGGGTCGTGCTCACGCAGGCTGCCTGCCTGGCTGGTCAGATGCTTTCAGCCGTGTTGCTTTTCCCGGGAGCGGATCTGGCCGCGCTGTCACGACTGAGCATTGGCTTTATCCCGACAGCGCTGCTGCTGTCTGCCTTTTGCTGCCTGCTGGCGCTGGTGTCGCCGTCTGAAGCGCGTTATGCCCGCCGCGCACGCTTGCTGCTTGCCCTGATGCTGATCCTGGCCATGGCCGGACGCTTGTCCGGCTGGACGCGTTTGCGTTTATTCAGCGCCTGGAGCCTGTTTGATGGCCGCAGCCTGGCTTTCGGCGCGGGCGGCTGGGGCCTGGCCAGCCTGGCAGGTGGAGTGACCTTGGTATGTTTGGCAGCCGCGCTGCTTTATTTCCAACAGCGCGAGCTGTAAAGGAGGGTGATGTTGATGTCCGGCTTTGTGGTGCATCCCTGGAAGGTCATTCAGTCCAGCTTTGATCCGGAGGCGCAGCGCTTTGCCGAAAGCCTGATGTCTCTGGGCAACGGCGCGATGGGACTGAGGGGCAACTTTGAAGAGGTGTATTCAGGTGACAGCCTGCAGGGCACCTACATCGGCGGCGTCTGGTTTCCGGACAAGACGCGCGTGGGCTGGTGGAAGAACGGCTACCCGCAATACTTTGGCAAGGTCATCAACGCCATGAACCTCATCGGCCTGAAGGTGGAGGTGGACGGGGTATGCCTGGATGCTGCGCGGCTGGATGTGGTGCGCTTTTACCGTGAGCTGGATATGTATACCGGTATCCTTCGCCGTCAGATGGCGATGCGCACGCCGCAGGGCATGGTCAGCATCACGGCGGAGCGTTTTGTGTCAATGGCGGACGCTACCTGCTTGGCATTGCGCTATGAGGTTACGGCAGATTATCACGCCACGGTGGATATCACCGCCTTCCTGGATGGTGAGGTGCGCAACGAGGACAGCAATTATGATGAGGTATTCTGGGAACAGACAGATGCCGGCGTCGTTGAGCACGCCCAGGGCGCCTACCTTGTCAGCCGTACCCGTGGCAACCCCTTTCATACGCCGCGGTTTACGGTAGCGGGCGCCTTCCGGGTACAAACCGATATGGAATACATCACCGATGAGGCCAGGCTGGGCTATGCCGGTCTGACCTTCCATAAAACCATCGCGCCGGGCGAGAAGGCCGCGCTGGACAAGATCATCTGTGTAGCGACCGACCGGGATTACGCGGCTGATGACCTGGCTGACACTGCGAAGCGCTTTGTGCGCGGCTCCGCCAAATTGGGCTATGAGGGGCTCAAGGCGCTGCACACCGCTGCCTGGGCCGCCAAATGGGAGCGCGCGGACGTCACCATAGAGGGGGACGAGGCAGCCCAGCAGGGCATCCGTTTTAACCTTTTCCACCTGCTGTCCACCTACACGGGGGAGGATGCCCGGCTCAACATCGGACCCAAGGGGTTTACCGGGGAAAAGTATGGCGGCGCCACCTACTGGGATACCGAAGCGTACTGCTTTCCGGTTTACATGGCAGTTGCCGGGCAGGAGGTGGCCAGGCAGCTGTTGCGCTATCGCCATGAGCAACTGCCCGGCGCCTACCACAACGCCGCCCGGCAGGGGCTGCCCGGCGCGCTGTATCCTATGGTCACCTTCAATGGCATAGAATGCCATAACGAGTGGGAGATCACCTTCATGGAGATCCACCGCAACGGCGCCATTGCGCACGCGATTTACGAATACACCACCTACACCGGGGACAGATCCTACCTGCTGGATGAGGGCTTGGACGTGCTGCTGGGCATCGCACGTTTCTGGCTGGGCCGCGTGCACTTCAACGAGCGCACCGGGCGTTACATGATTCATGGCGTCACCGGCCCCAATGAGTACGAGAACAACGTCAACAACAACTGGTACACCAACCGCATCGCTGCCTGGTGCCTGGATTTTTTCCGCTATGCCTATCTGGATGCCCCCGCGCAAAAGCAGGCGCAGCTTGGCGTATCCCGGGATGAGCTTGCGCGCATGGAACAGGTGGCGCAGAAGATGTACTACCCTGTGGATGAGCAATTGGGCATCTTTGTCCAGCACGACACCTTCCTTGACAAGCACATCATGCCGGCGGACCGGTTGCCGCCTGAGGACAGGCCGCTGAATCAGCACTGGAGCTGGGACCGCATCCTGCGCTCCTGCTTTATCAAGCAGGCTGATGTGCTTCAGGGACTGTACTTCCTGGGCCACCTCTATGACCGGGACACCAAGAAGCGCAATTTTGATTTCTATGAGCCTCTGACCGTGCACGAGTCCTCGCTCTCGCCTTGCGTGCACGCCATTCTGGCTGCTGAGATCGGCTATGAGCAAAAGGCGGTGGAACTGTATCACCGCACTGCGCGGCTGGATTTGGACAACATCAACAACGACACCGAGGACGGCCTTCATATCACCAGCATGTCCGGCTCCTGGCTGGTGATCGCCCGCGGCTTTGCCGGCATGCGTACCGACAACGGGCTGTCCCTGTGGCCCTTCCTGCCCAGCGGCTGGACAGCCTACTCCTTCCGATTTGATTACCGTGGTCGCGTGATCAACCTGGCGATGGACGGTGCGGGCGTCAAGCTGACGCTGGTGTCCGGGCCTGCTATTTCGCTGCGTGTGTGGGACGAGACCATCCGCTTGGAACATGAATGGACGAAACAGGGGGACGGACAATGAAAAAGCTATTTATTTCTGCGGACATTGAGGGCACCTGCGGCATCGCTGCCTGGGACGAGACACACAAAGGCCATCCGGATTATGAGCGATATGCCCTGCGCATGAGCCGCGAGGTGGCCGCCGCCTGCGAAGGCGCGCTGGAGGGCGGCATGGACCTGGTCATGGTGCGAGATGCCCATGGTTCGGCGCGCAACCTGGACTGGTCCTGCCTGCCCAGGCAGGTGCAGCTGATCCGCGGCTGGGGCCAGGATCCGCTGTGCATGATGTCCGGTCTGGATGAATCCTTCTACGGCGCGGTGTTCACCGGCTACCACGATCTGGCAGGTTCCGGGGAGAACCCGCTGTCACACACCATGTCCACCAGTCTTGTGTGGTTGACGCTCAATGGCGAGCCTTTGGGCGAAGCGCACATCAATGCTTACACCGCGGCCCTTTATCGGGTGCCGCTGCTGGCGCTTAGCGGGGACAGCGGCATCTGCGCCAAGGCCAAGGCCCTGGTGCCCGCATGCAGGACGGTGGCAGTCAACCGCGGCGCCGGCAACCTGGTGCACAGCATTCACCCGGAGGTGGCCCTTGTCAAAATCCGCGAAGCCGTGCGCCAGGCCTGCCAGGAGAGACGAGAGTCTTTCGCCCTGAATTTGCCGGATACCTTCCGTCTGGACGTGCGCTTTTCACAGCATGCCAAGGCGTACTCCGCCGGCTTTTATCCGGGTGTCAAGCGCCTGGACAGCCACACGCTGCGCTATGAGGCGGATGACTGGTACGAGGTGCTGCGCATGATGCATTTTTGCCTATGAAAATCAAGGCCAGGAGCCTTATCGGCCTGCTGATCGGCCTGCTGCTGATGGCGCTGCCGCTTTTCCTGCCGCTTATGGGAGGCCTGAACCGCGAGGCGATGCGGGTGCTGGGCGTTTTCCTGGGGGCTGTGGTCCTCTGGCTGTTTGTGGATATTACCTGGCCCAGCGTGCTGGCGCTTCTGGCGCTGGCCCTGGTGCCGGGGATCACCACCAACGCGGTGATCGCAGCTTCCTTTGGCAATGCCACCATCTGGTTTTTGGTGTTTTCCTTCCTGCTTACCTACGCGATGAGCCGAACCGGCTTCCTGCGCCGCCTGGCTTTGGCTTTTCTCAACAGCCGCCTGGCCCGCCGGGGAACCTGGGCCTTCGTGTGCATGTTTCTGCTGGCGGTGCTGGCGCTGGGCAGCTTTATCGCGCCCACGGTCACCTTCCTGATGTATTTTGCCCTGCACCGGGAGGTAGCCGAGGCCTTGGGCCTCAAGCCTGGCAGCGCACTGGCCCGGGCGTTGATGATCGGCACAGCTTGTGTAACCTCCATCTCCTGCGCGATGACGCCCATAGCGCACACCTTTCCGCTGATGGCGATGGGTTTTTATGAATCAGCGACAGGGCAGGCCATCACGTATCTGTCCTATCTGAAGATTGGCCTGCCTGCGGGCATTGTATTGTTTTTGCTGACCCTGCTGCTGCTGTACTTAGGCTTCCAAAAAGCGTTTCGAGCAGAAAAGGTGGACATCGCAGCGCTGCGTCTTTCCGCAAGCGGTGATTTTACAGCGCGCGAATTGGCTTCTGCTCTTGTTTTTTTCCTGGTCATCCTGGCCTGGCTGCTCTCCGGCATCCTGCCCGGAGCCTTTCGGCCTCTGGTTGACTTGGGCACGGTCTGGCCGGCGATGCTGGGGGTTGCGCTGCTCAGCGCCGTGCCGGTCGGCGGGTCGCCGGTACTGGACATCAAGCAGGGCATGGCGCAGGGCGTGTCCTGGGCCAGCATCCTCTTGTGCGCGGCAGCGCTCGCGCTGGGGAAATTTGTCAGTGATGAGCAGTACGGTATCACCGCATTGGTGGGGGAGAGCCTCCAGCCGCTGATGACTTCTCTGGGCAGTGTCGGGGCGCTGCTGGTTTTGATCGCCGCCACCGTTGTGATGACCAATTTCATGTCAAACATTGTGACGACCACCCTGATGTACAATGTGTCAGCGGCTGTCCTGCCGCTGATGACGCTGGCGGGCAACGCGCTGGACGCGCAGACTGTGGCCATCCTGGTGGGTATGTGTGCTTCACTGGCCTTTGCTGCGCCGCCTGCCATCGCCCATATTGCGCTGGCTGCCGGTTCCGACTGGGCCGGTCCCGGGGATATGCTGCGCTATGGCGGAGCGCTTGCGGTCATTTCCATCCCGGTTATCCTGATATTCACATTGCTATAAAAAAGGAGGTAACATCATGAAAACTTTTCCTATCGGCGTCATGCTTGAATCCTTTCGCCTGCCCATTGCGGAGGCGCTTGAAAAGGCCGCCGCCCTCGGCGTTCAGGGGATCCAGGTCTATGCTACCAGAGGAGAACTGGCGCCGGAGAACCTCAACCCGGGTCAGCGCAGGGATTTTCTCAAGCGTGTGAAGGACGCCGGGCTGGTGATTTCCGCCGTGTGCGGTGATCTGGGGCATGGCTTCGGCGACGCGGACAAAAACCCTGATCTGGTCGAAAAATCCAAGCGTATCCTTGACCTGTCAAAGGAATGGGAGTGCGGTATCGTCACCACCCACATCGGTGTAGTGCCCGCCGATCCCTCCCACACGCGCTATGGTATCATGCAGCAGGCCTGCGGTACCCTGGCGCGCTATGCGGACAGCGTGGATGCGAAATTCGCCGTGGAGACCGGGCCTGAGACAGCCGCTACACTCAAGGCTTTCCTGGATTCTCTGCACTCGCGCGGCGTATCGGTCAACTTTGATCCGGCCAACCTGGTCATGGTCACCGGGGATGATCCGGTGCGGGCGGTGTACACCCTGAAGGAATATATCGTTCATACCCACGCGAAGGACGGCAGGCGGCTGTACTACCGGGATCCGGAGAAGGTCTACGGCATCGTGTTTGACGAGTCTTTGTCCAGCCCTTCTTTTGAGGAATTGCCGCTTGGCGAAGGCGGTGTGGATTTCCCGCGCTATCTGGATGCCTTGCGTGACATTGGCTACAAAGGGTTTTTGACGATCGAGCGCGAGGTGGGTGAGGATCCGGCCGGCGATATCGGCAAGGCGGTTGCCTTCCTGCGTGAGTTATTTGTCTGAAATTATACTGGTTTTGAGAAGTACAAAGCAGATTCAATAGAACCTGCATAATTTCTTGACGCCCGGGTTTTGGACGGTTAAGATAGCCCAAGAGATAGCCGGGAGGTATTCATGAATTCGACACGCCGGATTCTGGGCCTGCTGAAGCCTTATCGCGGCAAAGTCTTGCTGGGTTTTCTGTTCCAGACCGTTGTGATCGTCACCCGATTGATCCAGCCCCTGATCACCAGGCAAGTGGTCAACGATGTGATTATCGCGGGCAGGCATCAGCTTCTGGTGCAATTGTGCCTGACTTTGCTTGGCCTGTCCCTGACCCGGGCGGTCAGTTCCTATGTGCGCGTCCAAATGATGGAACGCGCTTCCCAGAACGTAGCCTATGACTTGCGCACGGGCTTGTTCCGGCATCTGCAAACGATGTCTTTTTCGTTTTATGATCGAAACCGCGTGGGCGAAATCATGTCGCGCATGACCGGCGACCTGGAGGGTGTGCGCGACTATCTGGCCGGCGGCATCATCACCATGTTCGAGCAGGGCATTACCTTCTTTGGCGCGCTGGTGTTTATGTTCACGCTGTCCTGGCAGGCTACGCTGACTATCCTGGCCATGCTGCCGCTGATCGCATGGATTGCTTTCCGGTTTCGCAGCCGCATCCGGCCGGCCTTCCGTGAAGCGCGCGAACAGACGGCCACGCTCAATACCCGCGTACAGGAGAATCTTGCCGGCATCCATGTTGTCAAGGCTTTTGTGCGTGAGCAATACGAGCGCGAGCTGTTTGAACAGGAGAACCGCAAACTCTTGGGCGTCAACCTCAAGATCACAAACATCTGGCGCACCTATGTGCCCATCATGCACGGCCTGTCGGAGATTTGCACGCCCCTGGTGCTGGCGACCGGCTCGGTGCTCATTGCGGCGGGTCATATGGACATCGGCACCCTTGTGGGTGTGACCGGCTATATCTGGATGCTGACCCAGCCCATGCGCATGCTCTCCCAGATCATCAACAGCATGACCCGGGCGGCTACCAGCGCGGAAAAGATTTTCTATTATCTGGATCTGGGTCCCAGCATCCGCGACGACGACAATCCGCAGACTGTAAGTGAGCGCAAGGGGCGCGTGGAGTTTGACAGGGTCACCTTTTCCTACGACCAGCAGCCGGTGCTCCAGGAGATCAGCTTTGTTGCCGAACCCGGCCAGACCATAGCCATCATGGGCGCGACAGGCGCGGGAAAAACCAGCCTGGTACGCCTGCTTTCACGCAGCTACGATGTGATCTCCGGGCGCGTGTTGGTGGATGGCGTGGATGTGCGCAAGCAAAAGTTGAAAGAACTGCGTTGGGGCATCGGCTACGTGCCGCAGGAAACCTTCCTGTTTTCGGAGTCCTTGTTTGAAAACATCCGTTTCGGCCGGCCGGACGCGTCCCTTGATGCGGTGGTAGCGGCTGCCCGCGCTGCGCAGGCGGAGGAATTTATTGAGGAGATGCCGCTAAAGTATGAAACCGTGGTGGGTGAGCGCGGCGTAGGGCTGTCCGGAGGCCAAAAGCAGCGCACAGCCATTGCGCGGGCTTTGCTGATTGATCCCAGCATCCTTGTTCTGGATGACGCCACTTCAGCGGTGGATATGCAAACGGAATACCTTATCCAGCAGCATCTGGAGCGTTCCATTCGGGGGCGCACCACGTTCATCATCGCTCATCGCATGTCCTCGGTCAAAAACGCGGATTTGATCCTGGTGCTCAACCAGGGCCGGATCGCCGAGCGGGGCAGCCACCAGGAGCTGTTGGCGCTCAAAGGTGAATACTGGCAAATGTGGCAGGATCAATTGACCTCCATCTCCGGTGAGGGAGGTGGCGTCTGATGGCCCGTCCGCTGCGCCAGCTGGATGACGAGGTCCTCCAGCGCCCATTCAACAAATCCCAGTTCATCCGTCTGATGGCATATTTAAAGCCTTACCGCCGTGATGTGCTGCTTGCCTTGCTGGTGATGATTGCCGCCACTGGCGCCTCCCTGGGCTCCCCTTACCTGATGAGCCGTGCCGTGGGCATGCTGACAGACGGCCGGTTTGACGGCATCTGGCTAATTTTGCTGGGCATGGCAGCCCTGTCATTGCTGGGCGCGGCATTTACCCGTGTGCGCGTGCGCCTGATGGACTACGCAGGGCGCAAGGCGCTGGCCACCCTGCGCGAGGATCTGTTTGCCCATGTCCAGTCGTTGTCCTTCAGCTTTTTCGATACACATTCCGCCGGCAAGATCCTGGTGCGCGTGATGAATGACGTGGACGCCCTCAACGATCTGTTTACCAACGGCATTGTGGATGTGCTGATCAACTCCTTAACCGTGGTGTTGCTGCTGGTGATCATGCTGGCGGTCAATTGGCGGCTGACGCTGATCGGGCTTTGCATCCTGCCTGTTTTGCTGTTCCTGATGTTCCGTTTCAAGCGCGTGATGTCACGCAACTGGCAGTTTGTGCGGGCCAAGCGCTCCAACATGAACGGCTACCTTCATGAAGCGCTCTCCGGCATGCGCGTTACGCAGTTGTTCGTGCGTGAGGAGGAGAACGCCCTGACCTTCGAGGGCGCCAATGATGAAATCCGCACCGGCTGGATGCGTGCCATCCGCTACAACGCGGGCTTCTGGTCGGCGCTGGATGTGACCGGCATGCTCGGCACGGTGCTGGTTTACTATTTCGGCGTGCGATCCATGGGCCAGGGGCTGCAGCTGGAGGATTTGCTGCTGGTGATCTGGTACCTCAACCGCATTTGGATGCCGCTGAACATGCTGAGCAATTTTTACAACAGCCTGCTGACCGCTTCAGCCTCAATGGAGCGCATCTTTGACATCATGGATGAGCAGCCCAAGGTGCGCGATACGCAGGGCGCCAGGCGGATGCCGCAAATTTCCGGCCAGGTCACCTTTGAGGATGTCACCTTTGCCTATCACAAGGACAAAGTCGTGCTGCGCAACATCAACCTGGACATCAAGCCCGGGCAGACTGTGGCCCTGGTCGGGGAGACCGGCGCCGGGAAGACCACCATCGTCAACCTGATCAGCCGCTTTTATGATGTAACCGGCGGCGCAGTGCGCATTGACGGGCATGATATCCGGGAAGTCACCCTGGACAGTCTCAGAAGCCAGATGAGCGTGATGCAGCAGGACAGCTTCACCTTCTCGGGCACCATTCTGGACAACATCCGCTATGGCCGTCTGGACGCTACGACGGAAGAAGTCATCGCGGCTGCGCGCGCGGTGGGCGCTGACGAGTTTATTTCACAGATGCCCAAGGGCTATGATACTGTGGTTTCGGAGCGCGGAAGCTCGCTGTCCACCGGACAAAAGCAGCTGGTGTCCCTTGCCCGCGCGCTGTTGAATGACCCCCGGATTTTAATCCTGGATGAGGCTACTTCATCCGTTGACACGCACACAGAGATGCTCATCCAGAAGGCGCTGGCCGTGCTGCTGCGCGGGCGCACCAGCTTTGTCATCGCTCACCGCCTGTCCACCATCCGCAATGCCGATGTGATCCTGGTCATGGAGGACGGCCGCATCGTTGAACAGGGCAATCATGAGCAGCTGATCAATCTGCCCGGCGGACGCTACCGCGCCTTGTGTGAAGCCCAGGTACGCTTCATGCAGTCCTGAGGCATCAGCCTGACCGGGCGGTCATTACCGCTTTTACTTGCCAATCACAGCTGTTTTCTGTATACTTATCTTGTGTAGGGAGAAGCTGATTTGGCTTCCCCGCTCGCGCGCTGACGGCTGCCGGACAGGCAGCCGATGCGTCATTATTTGTATTGTAACAGTCAATACAATGTCGGGAGTAGAGTATGAGCAATCTGCATGAGCACAGCAACCGGACGGTTGTCTCTCTGGAAGGCATGAAGAAACTGGAGGAAAAACTTCAGTATCTGTCCACGATCCGCCGGGCAGAAGTCGCCGAGCAAATCGCCGTTGCGCGCGGTTTTGGCGATTTGAATGAAAACGCGGAATATGATGAGGCCAAAAACGAGCAGTCCCGCCTGGAGGCCGAGATCATCGACCTGGAAAACACCATCCGTACAGCGCTGGTGATTGATGATTCCTCGGTATCCACCGACCGCGTCAATATCGGCACCACGGTGCGCGTCTATGATGAGGAGTACGGTGAAGAGATTGAGTACACCATCGTGGGCGCCCGGGAATCCGATCCGCTCAACAACCGCATTTCCAACGAGAGCCCTGTGGGCGCGGCTTTGCTGGGCAAGAAAAGGGGGCAGACCGTCAAGATCGATGCGCCTGGCGGCACCATTATCCTCAAGATCCGCGATATTCAACACAAGAAGTAAGGAGTTCCCATGTCAGAACCGATTGACCGCAACCAGGAGTTTTCCGAGCAGGAAGCCATCCGCCGGGCCAAACTGCAGCAGCTTGTGAACCGTGGAGAGAGCCCATATCTGCAAACCCGTTTTGACCAGACACATTACAGCCAGGACATCAAGGAAGCGATCGCGCGGCTGGAAGGCCAGACTGTTCACATTGCCGGGCGCATGATGACCAGGCGCATCATGGGCAAGGCATCCTTTGCCCATCTGCTGGATGGTCAGGGCAGGATTCAAGTCTATGTCAAACGTGATGACATAGGGGAAGAAGCCTACGCGGCCTTTAAGGATTATGACCTGGGAGACATCCTGGGCGTCAAGGGCTATGCCTTTGTGACCCGCACGGGCGAGGTCAGCGTGCATGCGCGCAGCATTGTGTTGCTCAGCAAGTGCCTCAAGCCCCTGCCGGACAAATGGCATGGTCTTCAGGACGTAGATTTGCGTTACCGTCAGCGCTACTTGGACATGATCGTCAGCCCCGAGGTGCGAGATACCTTTGTCCGGCGCACAGCGATCATCAACGCGATCCGCCGCTTCGCGGACAGCCGCGGCTTTCTGGAGGTGGATACCCCCATCCTCCACACACTTGAGATCGGCGCCGCGGCAAGGCCGTTTAAAACCCACCACAACACCCTGGATATTGACATGTTTTTGAGGGTGGAAACTGAGCTGTATCTCAAGCGCCTGGTGGTGGGCGGCTTCGAGCGCGTGTACGAAATCGGCCGCATTTTCCGCAACGAAGGCATGAGTCCCAAACATAATCCGGAATTTACCTCGATCGAGATGTACCAGGCTTATGCCGATTATGAGGACATCATGAACCTGTGCGAGGATCTGATCCGTGAGACCGCGCGCGAGGCGGCCGGCGGTGAGCGCATCACCTTCCAGGGACAGCAGGTGGATTTCAGCTCGCCCTGGCCGCGCATCCCGATGGCAGAGGCCGTGAAGCGCGAATCCGGCATTGATTATTTCGCGTGGAACAGCGATGAGGAGGCGAGGCAATGCCTCCAGGACCATGGCGTACACGCCGAGCCTTATTTTACCAGGGGTGATTGTCTGGCTGAGCTGTTTGACGCCTATGTGGAAGCCAAGCTGATTCAACCGACCTTTATTACCGATTATCCTGTGGAAATTTCACCCCTTGCCAAACGCAAGCCCTCCGATCCGCGTTTGACCGAGCGCTTTGAATTGTTCATTGTCGGGGCGGAGTTTGCCAACGGCTTCTCCGAGCTCAATGACCCGATCGACCAGCGCGAGCGCTTTGTCCGCCAGGTGGAGGAGCGCAGGAAGCTGGGGGGTGTCAACGCCTCGGTGGATGAGGACTATCTCAACGCCCTGGAGTACGGCCTGCCGCCCACCGGCGGCATTGGCATCGGTGTGGACAGGCTGGTCATGCTGCTGACGGACAACGCTTCCATCCGCGATGTGCTGCTCTTTCCCACCATGAAACCGCAGGGTTGAGTCATGAAGCTGCGCACCAAATTAAGCTGGCATGAGGTCCGAAACCATCTGCGGTATCAGGGATGGCTGTACCTCTTGTTTTGCGTACTGGCGTTCGGGCTGACCAGCCTGGTGTATACACAAACAGCCTATCGTCCGCCCCAGGACAGGCGGATCGACCTGTATATCCGGTCTTCTTCCGCTGAACAGGAACAGGTCAATGCCTTCCTGGAGCCGGTCTGGCGCCAGGCTGTGCCGGAGATGGAGCTGGTGAATGCGGTCTTGCTGATGTCCGCCGGCGGCGCGAATGATTATTATGCGGACATGCAGCTGGTCACCTACATCGCTGCGGCCGAGGGCGATATCTATATGCTCCCCTCCAGTGAATTCAAGCGTTTTGCTTCCCAAGGCGCTTTCGTGGCGCTGGATGATGCCATCCGGGACGGCCGCGTGGACGCCAGCAACCTCAGCCTGGCTGCCGGCCGGGTCAAGCTGGTGGAGACTGATTCGGACGGCACGACCACCGTGGTCGGGGAGGCCCGCCAATACGGCATCCCGACAAAGGAACTGTACAATTTCGCGACCGAGCTGCTCATTGACAACCGCGACATGGTGCTGGCTGTTGCTGTCAACAGCGGCAACGAGCAGGCGGCCCTGACCTTTCTGGATGCGCTGATCCAGCGCGCCCGCGGCGAGAAGCCCGATTTTTTCAAGTAGCCATGATCAAGTACCAGGCAGTCGTTTTTGATTTGGACGGTACGCTGACCGATTCCGCGCCGGGCATCCTTGCCGGCGCGCGCTTTGCCTTGGAAACCATGGGCCGGCCTGTTCCGGAAGAAGCTGTGCTGCGGCGCTTCCTGGGCCCGCCGCTGATGGACAGTTTCACCCGGCTGTGCGGTATGAGCCACGAGGACGCGGCCCGCGCGCAGGACATCTACCGGGAATACTACAATCATACCGGCGCGCTGCAAAACGCGGTGTATCCCGGCGTTCGCGCGCTGCTGGCCGGGCTCAGGCAGGCCGGTGTTCACCTGGGCGTTGCCACGCATAAACCGCTGGCGCCCACCATGAAAATTTTAAAGGCTTTTGACCTGCTGCGCTATTTTGATCTGGTGGCCGGGCCGGAACTTTGGGAAAACCCCGGTCCCACCAAGGGCGAGTTGATTTTGCGCGCCCTGCCCCAAGGCCTGAGCGCCGTGATGATCGGGGACCGCGCCACCGACTTGGAAGGGGCCCGGCAGGCCGGCGTTGACGGCATCGCGGCGCTGTATGGCTATGGCCATCCGGAGGAGTTCGCGCCTTTCCGGTCGGCCGGCCTGGCTCACAGCGTGCGGGATTTATATGGCTTGCTGGGGCTGTCGGAGCAGGCGCCGCGTCCTTGTTTTATCAGCTTTGAGGGCAATGACGGCGCGGGCAAGTCGACCCAGGCGCGGCTGCTGGCGCAGAGATTAAGGCAAAACGGCCACGATGTGCTGCTTACGCGCGAGCCGGGCGGCACTGCGGTGGGGGAGAAGATCCGCGATATTCTGCTTGACCGCGCCAACAACGATATGGACGATCTGACCGAGGCCCTGCTGTACGCAGCGGCGCGCGCGCAGCATGTGCGGCAGGTCATTCTGCCGGCGCTAAAGGCTGGCAGGATGGTCATCTCCGACCGCTATGTGGATTCCAGCCTGGCCTATCAGGGGGGTGGCCGCGGCCTGGGCATCCCACGCGTGCGCCAGATCAACGCCCCGGCGGTAGAGGGCTGTATGCCGGATCTGACTGTGTTCCTGTCCCTGCCGCCCGGCGAGGGCATCCGCCGGGCGGTGCGCTCCCGCGAGGCCGACCGCCTGGAGGCTGCGGGGGACGCCTTCCATGACAGGGTGGCCGGCGCTTTCCGGGATTTGACAGCGGAGGATTCCCGCTTTATCGTGGTCAGCTCTGAGGGAAGCAAACAGGAGACTGCTGAGCTGGTGTACGCGCGCGTACAGGAGCGTTTGACCGCGCTGGGGCTGCCATGAGCCGTGTGGTGGTGGGCATGTCCGGCGGGGTGGATTCCGCCGTGAGCGCCCTGCTGCTTAAACAGCAGGGCTTTGATGTCATCGGCGTATTCATGAACAATTGGGAAGAAAAGGATGAGCACGGGGTCTGCACTTCACAGGCTGACTGGCAGGATGTGCAGGAAAGCTGTGAGATCATCGGCATCCCTTATTATTCGGTCAATTTTGCCCGTGAGTATGAGGACCGTGTCTTCTCCCACTTCCTGGCCGAATACCGCGCCGGGCGCACGCCCAACCCGGATGTGCTGTGCAACCGCGAAATCAAGTTCAGAGCCTTTCTGGATTATGCGCTGAAGATCGGCGCGCAGCACATGGCGACCGGTCATTTTGTCAGGACGGACGCCCGGGGCCGCTTGCTGCGCGGAAGCGACCCGGACAAGGAGCAAAGCTACTTCCTGTACATGCTCAAGCGGCATCAGCTGAAAAGGAGCATATTCCCTGTGGGCGCGCTGCGCAAGGCGGAGGTGCGCGCCATTGCGGCGCAAGCCGGCCTGCCGGTGTCCGGGAAGAAGGATTCCACCGGCATCTGCTTTATCGGCGAGCGGCGCTTCAAAACCTTTTTAAAGAACTATCTGCCCACCCAAACAGGTGATATTGTCTCGGATGCCGGCGAGGTGCTGGGACGGCACGACGGGCTGATGTACTATACCATCGGCCAGCGCAGGGGCCTGGGCATCGGCGGGCATGGCGACGGGCGCAGTTGGTTTGTTTCCGGCAAAGACCTGGACAACAACCGTCTGCTGGTGGTGCAGGGGGAAGATCATCCGGCGCTTTTCCGCCGCAGCGCGGCGCTGGAGCAGATCACTTGGGTAGGGGAGCCGGCAGGACCGGCCGGCGCATCCATCCCGCTGACGGTAAAGCTGCGCTACCGTCAGGCCGATCAGCCCGCTTGTTTACGTTATGATGGCGAGCAGGGCGAACTGCGGTTCGACAGCCCTCAGCGCGCTGTCACCCCGGGGCAAAGCGCTGTCTTTTATCAGGGTGAAGTCTGCCTGGGCGGCGGGATCATGGTGGAATGATAAATGCATCAATGACTTTGATCCAGTCAGGCCAAGAATTATAAGGCCAGCAGGTCAGCCTGCGCCCTGGTGACATAATCGACAAACCGGCCGTTCACGCGCACCGCGTAGTGCAGCGCGTCATAGGGGAAGAGGGCAAGCTCCCAAGCCAGGCGCTCACCGGTATAGAGCAGGTAGCGGCGCACCGGGGTCTTTTCAGCTGCTTGAAAACCCTCGCGCACCCGCCCGGCGCGGCGCAGGTTCATCAGCTGAAGATAGCCGCGCAAAAAGGTATCCCGGTCGTATTCCTGCGCGTTTTTGGTGATATAGGGCTCAAACAGGATGTTGCCCTGTGCGTCCCGGCCAATCTGATTGTTCGGAAGGACCTGCTCCACCATTTCGATCCGGTACTCCCGCGAGTCCCTGCCTTCCTCAACATGCAGGGCGCTCAAACGGTTGACCGGCAGGGTCACGGGGGCGTCCGACAACAGCTCTGACAGCGCGGCATCCCGCAAAAAGCCCATGGAGGCGTTGCTGGCCTGGTAGATCTTGCCTTCATACAGACAATACAGACCGATCTTATCGATGTCATTACCCAGCGCAATGCGCAGCTGCTGCGCGTCCACCTGCCGGGTCCGGGCAGGCAGGCCTTCCTCGTCATAGGCGGTGATCGTGCTGGGCGAAAGCAGCAGGGTCACCGTTCTTGCGGGTGGATCCAGGCCGGTATCCCTCAGCGCCTGCGGGGTGGCTTCGCTGTGGTAGAGGGCAAAACGCATCCTGGAAATATTGCTCAGCAGGCGGCTGACCTGCTCCGGCTGCGCGGGATAGGCAAAAGGCGCCACGATCTCCCACAGCCCCTCCTCCTGGCGCATGCGCAGGGCGTCCCTGCCTTCAAAACGCACTTCGTCTACCAGCGCGCTGGTGATGTTGATCGCGGGCACCGGGTGCAGGGTGGCAAGCGTCCGGTCAAAATGCTCCCGGGTTTCAGGCGATACGGTATAGACCCGGTCGCTGCCCAGGAGCATCAGGTAATCCGAGGGGATTTCTGTCATCGCGCTGTCGCCCAGGATCAGGGTGATCTGGCTGCCGTCAGCGTACTCGGCCGTCACGCGCGCAGCGCGCGCGCCCAGGCCCAGGGCGTCCAGCGCCTCATCCGTCATTTCCACCCGGCCGGCCTCCTCGTTGGCGTCCAGCACCGTCAAGTCGCGGACCATCAGCTGAAGCTGCGCCGGGTCCAGCGGGTAATCCGGCTGTCCCTCCACGGAGTAATGCCCCTCAGGGCCCTGCATCAGGGCAAACCTGTCCCCCTGCGAGGAGACCACCTCAAAGCGCGCCAGCTCGCTTTCTTTCCTGCGAATCAGGATGACGCGCTCCTCAGGCGCGGTTTCCGGGGGCGGTACGGGGCTGTTGAGCCGCGTCGCATACCAGGCCAATATGGACGCCAGGGCCATCAGCAGCACAATCATAGTTATTTTTTTCCGCCCGGGCTGACGGGTCTTGCGCACGGGCTGCATCAGCGCCGCCGCCTTTTGATGAGCACAGGCAGGGCCAGGGCGATGCTTGCCAATGGCAGTGCGATCAGCACGGCGTTCACCACCCAGGGATGGGAGATGCTCAGCTGCTCGCGGACCAGCGCTTTGGGCGCGATATCCAGCCTGACGGGCTGCTGCGTGCTCAGGTGGTTGACCAGATGCAGCAGGAACTGCGCCCCATAGGTAACCTCATGCAGCCAGCTGTCCACCAAAATGGCCGAGTTCCCGATGATCATCGCGCGCGCCCGCGTGCCATCCGGAAAGGCGTAGTCGCTTAACAGGGACAGGTAAAACTGCCCCTCCTCCTCGCCCTGCTCATGCGCCAGGCTGACTTCGGCGCGCGCGACCGGCTTGAGATAGGCCAGGCCGCTGGTCAGCAGCGGGTCCACGATCGTGCTGTCCGTCTGCGCGGCGATGTCAAAGGCCCGCGCGCCGGGCAGGCGCAGGCGCACCTGGCCGGCGCCTATCAGGGCTGCCGTGGGTTCGGTCATGTTCATATAGGGGGTCAGGAACAGCGGGTTGTCAATGTAAGCGTTGACATCTGCGCTTTCGGCGACCACGATGCCGCTTTTGCGCTCAAAGCCCATCTGCCTGTAGAGCGCGTCAAAATTGGGCAGGCTGTCCGGGTCGTTGTAGTCGCTGGTAATCAGCGCATTTCCTCCCGCCGCGGTGAAGGCGTGGATGCTGGCCAGTTCGCTGTCGAGCAGATCCCGCTGCGGGGAAAGGATCATCAGCAGTTCATCAGGCGAGAGCGTCTCGCCTGCCAACAGGTTGACACGGCTGACCTCGAAATGATGGCTTTTTAAGAAGCTCTCCATATATGCGGTATCGTTCGCGGTCAACTCGCCATGGCCGTCCAGGATGCGGATGCGCGGCACGCTGTCCATCGTCAGGTAGAGCAGCGCTTCCACGATGCTCTTTTCGTAGGACAGCCCGGTCAATGCGAAGCTCTGGCTTTGGATATCAAACTCCTGGGAAAGGTAGTCATACGCGCTGAGAACGCGTGTGCGTCCGGTATGTTCGCATCGCAGCACCAGACAATCCGCACTGACCTGCTCATCCTCAAGTGAACTGGACAGGGTGTTTACCAGCAGCGGATCGCGGACCAGGCTGGTTTGCACATAAGAGAACTTGTCCGTCAGAGAAGCCAGTCGGTCCAGCAGGCCCAGCAGGGCCTGGTCCTCCATGCCGGGGGTAGCCAGCGAATAGGCCTTGACCGGGTAGGGCAGGGAACGCATCACCCGCGTGGCATGCTCGGACTGGGTGGTCACAGCGTTGAATGAAAAGTCCAGCCGCAGGGCATACCGGCGCTCCACCCGGTCGGCCAGTGAAACGGTCACAACGCTGATCATCAGGATGCACAGGCAAATGATCACTGGCAGCAGGCGACGTTTTGACGTGTCAAGCAGCCTGTTCATCGTTCCCGCGCCCTTTCAAGCTTTAACATCGTGATGGAAACGGCAAGCATGCTGATACAGAACATCAGGTAAAACAATATATTTGCCGGGCTGAGCTGTGCGGAGAGGAAAGGAATGAAGCGCTCATACAGGCTGAAAAAAGCGATGCCCCGGGTCAGGGCAGCCGGCATCGCGGCGCTGCTGGTCATCAGGCTCATCAGCCAGACAAACAGGTTGACGCCAAAAGCCAGCGCCGCAGCAGAAAAGGTGTTTCTGACCGTGCTGGTCACCATCAAGTCCAGTGCAATAAAGGCGCAGCCCTGCAGAAGAAAGCCAAGGATACCGCTGAGCACCTCCATGGGATACACCCGCGCGCAGGCGGACATCAGCAGGGGATAGGCCAGGCTGAGCGTTACAGCTATCAGCATGACGGTACAGGCAGCCAGGTATTTGCCTGTCACCAGTGATGCAACGCTCAGGGGGGCGGACTGCAGCAGCTTGTCGGTCATGCCGCGGCGTTCCCCGGCCATCAGCCGCATCACCAGGATGGGGGTCAGCAGCATCCATACATAGCTCATCATGCTCAAAAAAGCGGAAAAATCGCTGCTGCGGGGCAGAATGTTGTTCAGATAGAACAGCAGTCCGGCCAGGCTTAAAAAAACCGTGATAAACAGCCAGCCGGTGGGCGTGTAGAAATAAGAGCGCAGCTCCTTGTGGTAGACAGCCCTCACTCTTTGCCCTCCTCTCCGCCGGTGACCTGCAGGAAGAGGGTTTCCAGCGTATCCCTCAGCGGGGTAAGCTCCAAAACAGGCGCGCCCATCGCGCTGAGCAAGTGGAACAGCTGCCTGGCAAAGGTTTCATCCGGCTTGGTTTCCACCACCAGGCGTGTCCGCCCGGCTGTTGTGTTTTCCTGGCGCACACGGCACACGCTGCTCAGCTGGCGGATGGGAGAGAGCAGCCGTTCCGGCTCGCCCTGAATCACCACGCGGTAGCGATTGCTCTGCGCCGCCTGGCGCAGGTCGTGGTCCACCAGCAGGCGCCCCCGATGGATGACCAGTACGCGGTCGCAGACCTCCTGCACCTCATGAAGCAGGTGAGAAGAAAACACAATGGTCTTACCCTTGGCAAGGGTGCGGATCAGCTTGCGGAAAGCCACGGCCTGGGCCGGATCAAAACCGGCGGTCGGCTCATCCAGCAAAAGGACATCCGGATCGCCGCAAAGGGCCTGGGCCAGACCGGTCCGCTGGCGGAAGCCTTTGGACAGCTGTCCGATCAGGCGGTGCTGCATCGGCATCAGGCCGGTCAAACCGATGATCTCATCCAGATGGCGCTTTTCATCTGCCCGTACTACGCCCTTGATGCGGCAGCAAAACTGCAGGTATTCCCGCACCGTCAGTTCAGGATAGACCGGGGGTACCTCGCTGAGGTAGCCCAGGGCACGCCGTGCCGCAAAGGGTGAACGGACAAGATCATGACCTGCGATGAGCACCCGGCCTTCACTGGGCGCCAGGCAGCCGGCCATTACATTCATCAGCGTGGTCTTTCCGGCGCCATTTTGACCCAGCAGGCCAATGACCTCGCCGCTGCCCGCGGTAAAGCTGACGCCGCTCAGGGCTAAAAAGCGCCCATACTTCCTGCTGACTGCCTCCGCGCGAACCAAGAGAAACCTCCTTATAACCAATGAAACCAGTATAACATGAAGCGCGCGGGCGTCCGTGAACAATCTGTGAAAACACCTGTTCTTGTCCGGTCGGGCAAGGCATGGTAAAATAAACCATCCCACAAAGGAGAGGTGACATGAACAGCTACCGTTTCCGTCCCAGACCCAGTTTCCAGGCTTCCTATGGGACCAGGAGCCAGCAGCGACTGCTGCTGGCAGCGCTCGTCATTTTTCTGGTCGCCAGTCTGGTGTTGGGTTTTTTATACACCCGTACGGTCGTTTATCGCAACAAGGCTGAAGCCACCATGAACGCCCGCCTCAACAGCAACCTGGTGGACGCCATCAGCCAGGTCAGCCGCATGGCGGGGGGAGTGCAGTCCAATTCCGCCATTAAATTGGGTCAGATTCGTCAGCACATCTACGCCATGGATCAGGTCAACACCATCAGCATGTCCATCTCCGGTGAAGGCGGGCGCTTGATCCCCCAGGAGGCGATCAACGCGCTGTACAGCGTGCTGGAACGCTATGAGGTGGCGGTGCAGACAGCGACCGGCAACACGCTGGAGTTGCGCACGCTGCTGCTGACGCACCTGATGTCCCTGCAGGAGCTGCTGGTTAATCAGGATTGACAAATGAAACGGTGTCCGCCGAGTTCAGGATACCGCCAAATGAATAGCATCAAGATCATTAAACCGCTGCGGCTTCCTTGCCTGATGACAAGGGTCTGCCTGACTGATGAGCAGATAGCATTATCCAGCCAGAGTCCGGGTCAGCAGGCACACCGGCCAGCCTTGGCGCAGCGTTTCAGCGGCGTGCTGCGCGCTGCTCCAATCAGAAAACACACCGAACACCGCGCTGCCGCTGCCTGTCATCTGTGAGAAGGCCGCGCCGGCCGCGTACAGGGACGAGACTGCTTTTTCAATGTCAGGGCACAGCGCGGCAGCGCTTTTTTGAAGCTGGTTGTGGCACACGGCTTTCAGCCGGGATGGGTCTCCTGTGCGCAAGGCGTGTTCCGCTCCGGGCAGGTCAGCCGTCCTGCTGTCCGGGGCAGCGTCATAGCGTGCAAAAACCTCCCGGGTAGCCAGGCCTGCCGCCGGCTGCAGCAACACCAGCTGATAGGCTTGCGCGCCTGAAAGGGGATGTATTTTTTCCCCGATACCGCCCACGCGCGCAAGGCCCGTGTGCAGGCACAGCGGTACGTCCGCGCCCAGCGCCATGCCGATGCGTGCCAGTTGTCCTGTGTCCAGTCCGGTGCCCCACATTGTATTGAGGCCCCGCAGGACGGCGGCGGCATCCGCGCTGCCGCCGCCCAGCCCTGCCCGGGAGGGGATATGCTTTGTGAGGACGATGTGCGCGCCATTCGGATAATCGGTGGCGGCTTTCAGTGCTGCCGCAGCCCGGAATGCCAGGTTGCTGCGATCCGCCGGCGCATCATGCGCTCCGTCAAGCGTCAGCGCCAGGTCCGCTTGCGGGATCAGTTCAATATCGTCTGCCAGTTCCAGGCGCTGCACGAGCATATCCAGCAGGTGGTATCCGTCCGCGCGTACGCCGGTGATGTGAAGCGCCCAGTTGATTTTAGCGTGGGCTTTCAACCGCATGCTGCCTCCCGCTGCCCTCCCGGGCGCTGTCCAGCGTAAAGCGGAAGGCGGCGCCTTCCCGTGCGGGCAGCAGCTGGATGCTCTGCCCGTGCCGCTCCAGGATGGCCTTGACGATGGCCAGGCCCAGGCCAACGCCCTCCCCGGGCGTATGGGATTGATCGGCCTTGTAAAAGCGGTCAAAAATCTTGCCCGCGTCCTCAGGCAGAATGCCCAGGCCGTTGTCTTTCACAGTGACAGCCAGGGTTTTTTTGTTTTGTTCCTGTACGCTGATAGAGATCCGTCCGCCTGCGGGCGTGAAGCGGATGGCATTGTCCAGCAGGTTGATCAGCACCTGCTCCACCTGATCGCGCGCTCCCAGGGCGTGCATGTCATCCCTGTCAAAAGCGGTCACTACCTGGATGTTTTTTTCCTCCAGCTGCTGGATGCGCGTGATCAGGACCAGGCGGATGAGCTCGCACAGATTAAAGGGCGCCAGAGCCAGCGGCTTTTCCTGCGCCTCCGCGCGCGAGAGCGTCAGCAGACCCGAGACCAGCTGACCCAAACGCTTGGTCTCATTGAGCACGATGCGAAGGATTTGTTTTTGATCCTCCGGTTTGACGGTATCATCCAGCAACCCCTGTACAAAGCCCTGGATGCTGGTCATGGGGGAGCGCAGCTCATGAGAGAGGTTGGCGATGAAGGCTTTGCGCGTTTCCTCAGTATCCTGGATTTGGCGTGACATCCGGTTAAAGGCGCTTGAAAGCTCATCCAATTCCAGGATGCCGCTGTCCTGCGCCGGCGGAGCGGGCAGGCCCCGGGCCATCAGCCCGGCGGAAGCCGCCATGCCCTTGAGCGGACGCACCAGGCGCCTGGTATAAAAGACCGCGATGGTTGCGCCCACCAAAAGGGTAAACAATGCAGCCAGTATGGCCTGCTGCCAGATCTGCGCGTAGGTGGCCTGGATATTTTGCGCGGCGGTCTGGATATAGACCGCGCCCACCACGCCGCCCAGTTGCTTCCAGGGAACCGCTACGGTAAACATCGGCCCGGTCGGCCCCTGGATTTGGGTGATGACCTCCTCGCCCTGCAGCACGCGCGCGAGCGTGCGCACCACCTCCTGGGAATCCCAGTGGCTGGCCAATTCCTGATGCTGGTTGATGACCTGTGAATAGTATCCGGTCACACGGCCGCTGCGGTCCACCACCAGGCAGTAGGCCGCGTAATCCTCATATATTGCGCGCAGCTTGCGCTCCATCATCTGCCGCGTTGTGCTGCGGCCGGGCGTCAGCAGCTCAGCAATAGACCCCTCATTGAGGGAGCTGGCCAGATAGGCGATGTCATAGGCCTGCACCTTCAGCTCGTTGATGCGGCTGTCGATCTGTGCCTGACGCGAGGAGATGGCAAACACCACCAGCATCAGCAATACGCTCAGCAAAATAACCACGGCGAACATCATCATCAGCCGCGGGAAAATGCCTGATCTGCGTTTATTTGATTTCAAATTTATACCCTACCGACCATACTGTGCGCAGCGCCCAGCCAAAGCGCTCGCTGTCAGGCAGCTTCTCGCGCAGGCGCTTGATGTGCACGTCCACCGTGCGGCTGTCGCCGAAATAATCAAAGCCCCATACCTTTTCCAGCAGCTGCTCGCGGGTAAACACCTGGTTTTGATGCAGCGCCAGGAAGTGCAGCAGCTCCAGCTCCTTGGGAGGCATTTGCACCGACCTGCCGTCATAGATCACTTCATAGCTGGTCAGGCTGACGGAAAGCCCGGGAAAACGCAGGGATTCATCCGCGCTGCCGGGCGCTGACGAGCGGCGCAGCACGGCTTTGATACGGGCGATCATCTCCCTGGGATCAAAGGGCTTGGTGATATAATCATCCGCGCCCAATTCCAGGCTTTTGACCTTGTCAAAGGTCTCCTCCTTGGCGCTGAGCATGATGATGGGCAGACGGCTTTCCTTGCGCACTTCCCGGCAGACCTCCCAGCCGTCTATGCCCGGCAGCATGATATCCAGCAGCATCAAGTCAGGCGCCTGCTGGCGAAAGGCGGCCAGCGCCTCGTCCCCGCGCAGGTATTGGCGCACCTCGTAGCCCTCCTGTTCCAGATACATCCGGATAAGCTTGGAGATGTTGGCGTCATCATCCACTACGTAGATGAGCGTGTTCACCACCGGCACCGCCTTTCTGTTCTTGCTGCTGCCATCATAACAGAAAACAACGGGTTGGGACAATGGCCGGCGGGATTGATCCGGAGGTATATCAACCGCCAGATATCCGGATTTCGGCGAGTCCGGCAACAGCTCCGGAGCGTTTATTCAAAGACCGGACCATGCCCGGATCTCAGGATGATCTTGAAGCTGTATGATCATGCTGCAGGGTTGTTTCCTGCTTGCGGATTTCATCACACAAGGCCTGGGCTTATTTCAGGGTTACAACTGTCACCCCGGTTTCACCCTCGCCATACTTCCCTGCTCGCTGTGAGGCAACCAGGTGGTGACGCTTGAGGTGCGTGCGCAGTCCGGCGCGCAGCGTGCCGGCGCCCTTTCCATGGATGATAAAGACCTCGTGCAGCCCGGCCAGGGTGGCTGAATCAAGGTAGTTGTCCACTGCGGCCATGGCTTCATCCAGCGCCATGCCGCGCACGTCGCACTCCATCTTGACGCTGCGCTCACCCGCGCCTGTGTTGGCGCGGACGACAGTTTGCTTTTGCGCGCGCTGCTGGGAGGCGGGGCGCAGCTGGTTTACAGGCACGCGCATTTTGAGGATGCCCGCCTGCACCTGGACCTCGTCCTTGGCGTCCGGGAGGCTGAGCACGGTAGCCGGCGCGTTGTTGACCGCGAGCAGCACCTGCATGTTGACCTGGATGTCCTGCGCGCTGAGCTCATCCCCGGTGGCGTCGCTGTCCAGCCCGCCTGAAAACTCATCGCCCAGCGCGCGCATGCGCCGCCGCAGCTCGTTCATCGCGTTGGGGTCTGCAGCTTTGAGGTTTTTCAGCTCCTCAAGCACCGCTGCACTCTCCCTGCGGGCCTTTTCGACAATGCGCTTTGCCTCGTCACGGGCCTTGGCGCGCGCGCCTTCGCGCAGCGCGGCCATCTCCCGGTGCAGCTCCTGCACCTCACGCTTGAGGCGCAGGGACTCCTGGTGGGCGGCTTCGGCCTGCTCGCGCTCGCGCTGGGCGGCCTGGCGCTGGTCCTGGGCGCTGGCAATCACATCCTCAAACAGCAGGGTTTCTTTGCTGAGCAGCTCCTGGGCGTCTGCGATCAGGCGGTCGGACAAGCCCAGGCGCCGGGAGATTTCGAAGGCATTGGACTTTCCGGGCACACCGATGGACAGGCGGTAGGTGGGGGAGAGGGTGGCCACGTCAAATTCCACGCTGGCGTTCTCGGCCCCCGGTGTGGCCAGGGCAAAGGCTTTCAGCTCGCTGTAGTGGGTGGTGGCCACGCAGCGGATGCCCAGCTTGAGCATCCTTTGCAAAATGGCCTGGGCCAGGGCGGCGCCTTCGGTCGGGTCGGTGCCCGCGCCCAATTCGTCAAACAGCACCAGGTCCTCTTTGCCGGCTTCCTCAAGGATGGACACGATGTTGGTCATGTGCGAGGAGAAGGTGGACAGCGACTGCTCAATGCTCTGCTCATCGCCAATGTCCGCGAAAACCCGCTCAAACATGGCCACCTGCGTGCCCAGCTGTCCGGGAACGTGCAAACCGGCCAGCGCCATGAGCGTGATCAGGCCCACGGTCTTTAGCGTTACGGTCTTGCCGCCGGTGTTGGGGCCTGTGATGACCAGCGTGGTAAATTCCTCCCCCAGCCACAGGTCACAGGGGACGACGACCTCATCGGGAATCAGCGGGTGGCGCACCTTGACAAACTTCAAATAGCCCCTTCGGTTGATCTGCGGGCGGATGGCGCGCTGCCGCCGCGCCAGGGCGGCCTTGGCAAAACGGAAGTCTATTTCCACCAGGATCTCCAGGTTTTCCGCCACCTCATCCGCCTGGTCGCCCACATTCGCTGACAGCTCGGCCAGAATGCGCTCGATCTCCACGCGTTCCTTGGCCTGCCATTCCTTCAGCTCGTTGCCGGCTTCAACCACGGCCATGGGCTCAATAAACAGGGTAGCGCCGGTTGCGGACTGGTCATGCACCAGACCGGGCACCTGGCTGCGGAACTCCTGGCGCACAGGCAGCACATAGCGGCCATTGCGCATGGTAATCAGGCTATCCTGCAGATATTTGGAGGAGCTGCCATGGGCGATGGCCTGAAGGCGCTCGCGGATGCGCTCGTTGCATTGCCGCATATGCCGGCGGATGTCCGCCAGCTGTGCGCTGGCGGTGTCGGCTACCTCTTCTTCTGAGATGAGCGCGTCAGAAATAGCGCGCTCCAGCGGCCTGAGCGGAGCCAGGCGGGAGGCCAGGGCGGTCAGCTGCGGGGTGCGCTCCTCATCGTCCCGGACCAGGGCGTTGCGGGATGCAGCCGCCGCGCGCAGCAGCTCCGCTGTGTCAAGCAGCGTGCGCGGCGGCAGGGTGGAGCCCTTGCGCGCCAGGCTCAGCCAGCCGGAGATGTCCTTGAACGGGATCAGGGGGTTGTCGCCGCGGCGCAGCAGCACCAGCAGCGCTTCCTCGGTCTCGTGCTGGGCGCGTTCCACCTGCTCAATGCGGTCATAGGGCACAAGGCCCGCGCAGCGCTGCTGTCCCGGTTCGGTCAGCGCATAGGTTTTCAGCTGCTCGATGATCTTGTTGAATTCCAGGGTGCGCAGGGCTTTCTGGTTCATACGTGCCTCCGGTTCATGCAGTGTACGCGCTTATTCTACGCCCAGCAGGAAACGAACCGGCTGGGGCTGAATGCTGTTTTCAGCAATGCCGCCACGGATGAGCGCGGCATAGTGACGGGTGACGCGCAGGACCTGTTCCTGCCTGTCCAGGCGCAGGTCCATCAGCCAGCTCATCCTTGGCGCCAGGATGGACAGGTGAAGCGGCGTGTGGTGGTACAGCGCGATCAGGCAGCTGTCATCAAAATGCGTGGGGGCGAGCGGGTAGCGCGCGTCCAGGCGGTCCACAAGACTTTGCCCGCGGATGCCCTGGCCGCGCTCACACAGCGTGCAGCCGGCCTTGTTCCTGTCCAGCCCGCGGATCTGGCGCTCCGGACAGTGGTTGAGCTGCATCAGCGCGGCGCGCCCGTAAACCGGCAGGATCAGCTCCATGATGTCCGTGGGCAGGCTGGAAATCTCCTCGCGCGACAGCTCTCTGGACAGCACGCAGGCGGTGACGCCAAAGGCCCTCAGCAAGCGGAGGCTGTGCTCATTCCAGGCCGGGATGCCTTCACCGCTCATGGTCGCGCCGGCGGTCAGCTGCCCGATGTTGTCCGCCATCAGGCGCAGCCCTGCCTCCCGGGCCAGGCTGACCGCCCTGTCCAGATCGGCCCCGGACAGCTGCCGGGGCAGCAGCAGCGTGTCCCCGGGCACGGCGTTCCCCAGCGCCTGCTCAAATGCGCCCCTGCGATAGGTGTCGATATAGATGATGATATGATCCGCTCCTGCGTCCAGAAAGGCGGCGCGGTTCGCGCCCGCCGGCAGGATGGCCATCAGCCGCGGCGCGGATACGCTGTCGTTGAAGCCGGAAAACGGAGCCAGGGTGGCTTTGCCGGGCTCAGGCAGCTGATGGGCGGCAATCAGCTTTTCCTCCAGCTGGGCCAGCGCGTCCCGGCGTAGCGCATTGAGCGCGCCCGTGCTTGAAAAAGAGGGCGCTGCGCTGTGAAGAGACAGCTTGTCCAATACAAAGGGGGTGCCGCCTGTCTTGCCCAGCTGTTTGCGGGCGGAGGATGGGTCCAGCGACCTGTTCTGCGCCGCCTGTGCGGTCTCCCCCAAAACCTGCGCGCTCACTGCGCCGCGACGGACAGTCAGCTGCGAAGCCTGCCCGGGCGTCAAGGTCAGTTCCGCGTCAAAGGCCAGGGACGGCAGCGCCTCCGCCGCCTGCCGGGCGCGCAGCAGCTGCGCTTCATCCTGCAGCTTCCAGACGGTATCCCGCGCAGAAGGCGCCTGGCGCAGCCGCAGGGTCGCCTCCCCGCCGGCGTTCACAGGCGGTCCGGAATAGATGCACTCCTGCTCCGCCCGGCCGCGCAGCTGCAAACCATCGCCATTGCTCAGGGGCCTGTCCAGCTTGACCCTGGCCAGGACAAAGCCTGCCCGCGGCTGCACTGTTGTCACACGCCCCAGGCAGACCCCCAGGTGGGAGACATGCTGTTCCCCGATCAGGGCCGCGTCCTGCTGCCCCAGGGCGTGGCCCGGGGTAAAGCCGCGGCTGAATATCTGCTCAAGCGCCCTCTGATCCGCCCGCAGGTCGCCCATGGGCAGCTTGTTTGCCGCGCGATCCAGCGCCCGGCGGTAAATATCCGTCACGATGTAGACATACTCAGCGCGTTTCAAGCGGCCCTCAATCTTGAAACTGCCGGCGCCTGCGGACAGCAGCTGCGGCAAGGCCTCCAGGGTGTTCAGGTCGCGTATGGACAGCAGCCCGCCGGCATGGTCCTTGTAGCGGTACTGCAGCCGGCAGGGCTGGGCGCATCTGCCGCGGTTGCCGCTGCGCCCGCCGATCTGCGAGGAGAAAAGGCACTGCCCGCTGACGGAAACGCACATGGCGCCGTGGACAAAGACCTCCGTCTGTATGCCGGTTCCGGCGACCTCACGCATGGCGTCCAGGCTGCATTCCCGGGCCAGCACCACGCGGGAGATGCCCAATTGCTGCAACACGCGCGCGCCGGGGGCATTGTGCACGCTCATCTGGGTGCTGGCATGGACGCACATCTGCGGATAGGCTGATTTGATAAGCCCCGCCATGCCCAGGTCCTGCACGATCAGCGCGTCCGCGCGCAAGGCAGCAAGGCGCTCCAGCAAGGATCGCAGGCTGTCCGTCTCCTGCGGCTTGATCAGGGTGTTGACAGTCACATACACGCGCACGCCGTACAGGTGCGCGAAACGGATGGCGTCCTCCAGCGCCCGGTCGTCAAAACCGGCTGTGGCGCGCGCGCCAAAGGACGCGGCGCCCAGATAGACAGCGTCCGCGCCCGCGACAATGGCGGCGCGCAGGGCTTCCGGGCTGCCGGCAGGGGAGAGCAGCTCAGGCTTCATCCGCCGCGCCTTTGCGGATGTTCTCCAGCTGTTCGCGCAGCCGTGCGGCCATGGTCTGCGCTTTGACCAGCTCATCCGCGAGGGACAGGGCTGCAGCCACTGCGCAGGCCTCCGCGTTCAGGCCGGGGTTTTGCGCTGCGGTTTCCCGTATGCGCCGGCCCGTCATCTCTGCCAGGCGATGGTAGTGGCCGGGCTCCTCCATGCCGGAAAGCTGGAAGGACTTTCCGGCCACCTGGACTGTTTGAGTGGTAAGCTTCATTGCTTCAGGCGCGTGAAGGGATATTCCGCGCCATAGGTTTCCACGCGGATGCTTTGGATGACCTGGTCCTCAAAGGGGCGGTCAGCGTTGTTGCGCTTGGCGGACACAATCTGGTCTGCCGCTTCCATGCCGGTGAGCACTTTGCCAAAGGCGGCGTAGCTGCCATCCAGGTGCGGCGCGTCCGCTACCATGATGAAAAACTGACTGCCTGCGGAATCCATACGCATGCTGCGCGCCATGCTCAACACGCCGCGGGTGTGTTTGAGGTTGTTGGTGACGCCGTTGCCTGAAAATTCCCCCTTGATGGCATAGCCCGGGCCGCCCATGCCGGTGCCGTCGGGGCAGCCGCCCTGAATCATGAACCCGGGGATGACCCGGTGGAAAATCAGCCCGTCATAAAAGGAAGCGTTGGCCAGGGCGATAAAGTTGCCTACGCTTTCCGGCGAGATCTGCGGATAGAGCTCCCCGGTAAGCACCTGGCCGCTTTTCATGGTGATGGTAAAGGTAGGGTTCTGGTTCATACTTTCCTCCGGTTGTTGATTTGGTGGCTGCGCTTCCCTTGTGGCGGACACGCCCGGCAATAGCATCATCAGGCACAGAACAGTTGCAGACAGCCTGGCAAGACTGCGCCAATGGGGGTGTTGTAGCGAAAAATTCATTACAGCCTCCTTTGTGTGTCTCTGACATAATGCAGACATGCTGAGAATACCACAGGAAGCGGCATACAACAAGAATCGGGTTGCTCTCCTGCGTTTTTGTGGCGTCAGGCCGGCATGTGCCTTGCGCGCGGCAAGAGGCGAAGGGTCGGGGCTTTGGGAGAATTCGTATGTCATGGTCTTGTTCCTGTTTTTACGCTTGAGGAGATCAACAGCGTTCCTGCGTTCCTGACGCGTTCCTACGCGTTCCTACGTGAAATTAATAGCGCTCGAATGCTTGACAAACGGCTTGTCCTTTAGTAAGATAAGCCTCGCCGCTCATCGCGGCAACCTTCGGGGTGTAGCGCAGCCTGGTAGCGCACGTGCTTTGGGAGCATGGGGCCGGGGGTTCAAATCCCTTCACCCCGACCATTTCGGGTGAAAAGGGTCTGTGAGGCCCCGTGGTCAAGCGGTTAAGACACCGCCCTTTCACGGCGGTAACAGGGGTTCGAGTCCCCTCGGGGTCACCACTTTTCCCAAGGACACGGGCCTTTAGCTCAGTTGGTTAGAGCGGCCGGCTCATAACCGGTTGGTCCGGGGTTCAAGTCCCTGAAGGCCCACCATTCCACCTGGCCCGGTAGTTCAGTTGGTTAGAATGCCAGCCTGTCACGCTGGAGGTCGAGGGTTCGAGCCCCTTCCGGGTCGCCATTTTCCCTGCTGGTTGGGTCCTTGCTGGTGTAGCTCAATTGGCAGAGCAGCTGATTTGTAATCAGCAGGTTGCGGGTTCAAGTCCCTTCACCAGCTCCACCTGGATGAGTTCCCGAGTGGCCAAAGGGAGCAGACTGTAAATCTGCCGTCACAGACTTCGGTGGTTCGAATCCACCCTCATCCACCACGGCAGCGGCTTTCGCGATGAAGGCTGCTGTTTTTTGCGCCGATTATTTTATCACACAGGCATGAGGATGGTCAGGTGAGTCGTTATATTGCTGGATATGATGTCGTTATATTGCTGGATATGATGCGCTGCGCATCGCCTGATTGTGTGTTATACTGCGAATGACATAACAACAATCATCCGTTTGCTTCTTGGATCGACGGCTGGTCATCCGGAGGAAAGCATGAGTAGGAAACTCCTGATCATATTCCTGGCCTGTATGATGCTTGTGTCCGCGCCGCCTCTTCAGGCTCAGGAAGACCCTGCCTTGCCCTATACGGTGGAGGGCTATACGCTGACCATCCACGAAGGCGTGCAGGCGCTGGGGTATGATGCGGAATCCTGGATTGCCTGCCGCGGAGAGGAGGAACCGCCAAATGTGCCGCTGGTCTTTGACAGGAGCTTTCTTCCGCTCAAGCGCGTTGTCTTTCCCAGCACCCTGCGGCATCTGAGCTCCACCTCCTTTTTCGGATACACCTTTTCAAGCCTGACGCTGCCGGAGGGCTTGGAAACCTTTGATGCGGACTGTTTTTACTATTGCACCATCGGCACCCTCAAGCTGCCGTCCACCCTTTGCCTGCAATGGGGAGCGCTTCTTGAACAAGCCTGGGTCAGCCGCGTGGAGGTGAGCGAAGCCCACCCCGACTTGAAATCGGTGGACGGCATCCTGTATTCCAGGGACGGCAGCATTTTATATTATTATCCCAATCAGCGGCAGGACACTTTTTTTGAGGTGCCCGCAGGTGTCCGGCGTATTTGGGACTATGCCTTTGAGGGCAACCATTATCTGCAGAGCGTCACCCTGCCCCTGGGGCTTGTCCGCATCGACGAAGGCGCGTTTTCCGATTGCGGGCGCCTGTCATCCATCGCGCTCCCGCTGACGCTGGAGTATTTGGGGGATTATGCCTTCAGCGATTGCGTCAGCCTGCAGCGCGTGTCCCCACATCCGGGTATGGCGCTGTTGACCTCGGTGTTTTTAAACTGCCCGCTGCTGTCCGGAAGCTCCGCTTTTGAGGGCGATGAGGGCGGCAATGAACAGGGACCGGTGGCCTATGAAACGCGGCGGTTTTACTTTAACCGTTGGGGCCGCAACCTGGTTGCCTCCGGGGAAGGGCAGGTGCAGGTGAGGCAGCAGCCGCGGCCGGACAGCCCTGTTGTGGCCACCCTGCCTGACTGGACGAATGTTTATAACATCGGGGAATTGAAGGAGGACTGGGTTGAAATCACCTGGGTTGCCTGGCAGCAGGGAACGCAGGCGGAGGAATGGCAGCATACCGGCTTTGTGCCCGTCCAGGCGCTGCAGCCCTGTCCGGGCAGTGAAGGAAATTTGTTCACCTTGTTCAGCGCCTGCCCCAAAAACCCGCAGGTTCAGGTGTATGAAGCGACTTTCGCCAACAGGGAGGAAGCGCTGTCGCGCCCGATCGGCGGCCTTGCCTGGCAGGATTTCCGACTTGAGGATTACACCGGCAGCGTTTGGGGGGATTGGCTGGCCTTTTACTATCCGGATAACACCGAGGATGATGAGGGATGGGTCACCATGGATGAGCGTCCGGCCTTTGCCAGCGCGCATGATTTTACCTACACCCGCCTGCGCACCGGCGACGAGCGTATGCTGTGCCTGCTCTTGCCGCATGAGCGGGAGGAGCCCCTGCTGCTTGAACCCGGCGGTCAAACCATCGCCAGCCTGATCATCGGCACCCAGGCCGAGGTCCTGCAGCAGGAGGCTGACTTCACCCGGATCAGGGTCAGGGGCCAGGAAGGCTATGTGCGCACGGCGTCCGTTGTCCTTGTTCCGCAGGCGGATGAATGAAAGGAAGGAAGACAATGAAACCGCGTGCTATTATTCTTTGCCTTGTCCTGTTGATGATGCTCAGCCTGCCGGCATTAAATGCTGCCGGTTCCTGGGTCCAGATCAACCAATCCATCACCCGGCCGGAGGGCTGGCAGTGCTTTGTGAAAGAGAGCCTCTTTACCCTGGGGGACAAGGCGCCCTACGCGCAGGACAGCCCCCTGACGCTGCAGCAGTGGGGCAATTACCCCAGCATCGATGGCTCCACCGTCTGCGTGCCCCTGGGGATGGAGCTGGCCCGCCAGCACCTGTCCGTTCCGGAAACGGACCTGGCTGGCTTTGTCAACTTCTCCACCACGCATTCAGCCTATGAGCGGCTGATTCTGGGCAGGCCCAACCCCAATGTGAGCCTGGCATCGTGCCAGACCGTGCTGGACCCTGAAAAACCGGTGGACCTGATTCTGGTAACCGCGCCGTCAGATGAGGAGCGGGCCCTGGCCAGGGAGCAGGGCGTGGAACTGGTGCTGGCGCCCTTTTGCTACGACGCCTTTGTCTTTCTTGTCAATGCTGAGAATCCTGTGGACAGCCTGACAGCGCAGCAGATCCGGGACATCTACGCAGGCAGGATCCTGGACTGGGGCCTGGTGGGCGGGACGGCGGGCTTGCCGCTGGAAGCCTTTCAGCGCCCCAAAAACTCCGGCTCCCAGACCGCGATGGAGCAATTGGTCATGCGGGGCCAGACGATGTTTGCCGCCCAGGATAACTATATATCTGACGGCATGGGCGACCTGGTGCAGCAGGTGGGCAATTTCGACAGCGGCCAGCGCGCCCTAGGCTATTCCTATCTGTACTATGTGACCGGGCTTTATAAATCCGGCGGCATCAAGGTGCTGTCGGTGGATGGCATCGCCCCGGCCCGTGAGAGCCTGGTTTCCGGCCTGTATCCCTTCACCGTCAGCTATTACGCGGTCTACCTGAAGGGCAATCAGACCGCCGAGCGCTTTGTCGAATGGCTCCAGGGCAGCGAAGGCCAGAAAGCCGTGCGCCAGGCCGGCTATATCCCCCTGGTTGAGGTGGAGGAAACCCCTTAGCCTTTTTTATGCACAGATACGAAGCAGCCCTTGTGTCCGGCCTCGGGCTGTTCCTTTCTTTGCCGATCATGGTACAATAGTACAAACGCCCACTGGAGGTCAGTATGATTTTTGACAACCTGCCTGAACACTACATCCAGCCGGACCGTTTCCGCGCCATCATCGAAATCCCCAAGGGAAGCAAGACCAAGTATGAGGTGGACAAGCACACGGGGCTGCTGCGGCTGGACCGCATCCTCTACACCTCCACCCACTATCCCGCCAACTACGGGCTGATTCCGCGCACGCTGTCCGAGGACGGCGACCACCTGGACGTGCTGGTGCTGTGTACCGAGCCGCTGGTGCCCCTTTGCGCGGTGGATGTCTATCCCATCGGCGTGCTGATCATGCTTGACCAGGGCAAGCGTGATGAGAAGATCATCGCCATCCCCTTTAATGAGCCGCAGATGAACGCCTGGAAGGACCTGACTGACCTGCCGCCCCACATGTTTGAGGAGATCAAGCACTTCTTTTCTGTGTACAAGCAGCTGGAGGACAAGCCCACCGCCACGGAGGGCTATTATGGCGCTGAGGAGGCTGCCAACACCATCCGCGAATGCATGGCGGCCTGGACGCAGGCGCAACGGGCCAAGCATCCTTTTTAGGCGCAGCTTTGTCCCTGGCGGGCACAGGGGCGGGATGATGCAGGCTGGTTCTTTCAGCATTGCTTCCTGGCGGTCAGTGGGCGAGCGGCGCATGGAATTCATTAATTTCGGTATTTCGGAAATTTCGGAAATCTCCTTCCAAGTCTCCTTCCAAGTGTAAAATGGGCTTGACAAAGTCCCAGCTTACGGATAGCATGGAAAAGCGCCTCGTTGAGCGCGCCGGGGAGCATAGCTCAGCTGGGAGAGCATCTGCCTTACAAGCAGAGGGTCACAGGTTCGAGCCCTGTTGTTCCCACCAATGTGGCCCGGTAGTTCAGTTGGTTAGAATGCCAGCCTGTCACGCTGGAGGTCGAGGGTTCGAGCCCCTTCCGGGTCGCCATCCTGCCTTGGTAGCTCAGTCGGTAGAGCAGTAGACTGAAAATCTACGTGTCGCTGGTTCGATTCCGGCCCAAGGCACCACACGCGGTAGTAGCTCAGTTGGTAGAGCGCAACCTTGCCAAGGTTGAGGTCGCGAGTCCGAGTCTCGTCTACCGCTCCATTCTGGGGATTCACCTCATTGTGTGGCTGCGGGGGAAAGCCCGGCGGTGCTCTGTCTTTCCAGTCCCACAAAGCGACTGGATGGAAAAAACGAAGACAAGGGACCCCAAGCGCCCGGCAAGCGGGCATGGCGCCATAGCCAAGTGGTAAGGCGAAGGTCTGCAAAACCTTTATTCTCCAGTTCGAATCTGGATGGCGCCTCCAGAATAAAGATCCCGGAAAGCAAGGGAAATCAATGCCTCCGGGTTTTTATTTTTACTCGTTGCTCAATTGTCATATGAAACAGGATACCAACAAGTAGCTTATTTGGACAGGAAATTATTTCCTCTCCTGTTTTTTTATTGGTATTGGATTAAATGTGAAAGGATATTTTTACAAGTGTGGATGAATTATGATGTGAATGGTTGGCGTTGTATGGTAAACATCGAAACATGAGAAGTAATTGCTTTTTCTGATTGTGGGCAGAAGCGTTTGACATGCAATGCGTTTGATACCATGTGGGATGGCATAAGCGATGACTTGAACAAGATTATTTATGGCGCGAAGATAGAAATTGTCAAGACTGTATGCTAATCTTTAAGTAAGGGGGTGTTTAGGTGAAACTAACAGTTGTGAGAGTGAAGGGAAATATAGAAAGATATATGTTGGCAATTAATAAGTCAGAGGCCACAGCTGCTGGGCTTGTAGACGATGATGGTGTGCCGATTGAGGTCGATAAGATTGTAGATGCAAAAGGCAATAAGCTGATTGTGCAAAAGTCAGATGGAAGCACAGGGAGAGCAGTTTCAAGCAGGTTTATTTACAAACATCTTGACGAGCTTAGGTCTGGCAAGAGTATGCGAACATCGCGGAATGACCACTATACAATGAGGGGTAATATCCTATATAAGCAAAAACACCAAGAATATTTGCGAGGTGAAGATCCGTTGCCATACGCAGAAATGATTGGCGAGGTGTTCTACGACATCACTAGAAAATAATCTTTAATATTGGTTGTTGACATAGCAAATATTAGGTGTTAAGATTGGAGTGCAAGAAATATTCTTAGCACTTCTTTTTTTACGGGAGGCACGAAGTGAGAAAAAAGGTTGATCATAAAGAACTTATCGGGCATCCGCAGAATGAATTTTACTTTGATAGGATGGAGGAATCTAAATACAATGACTTCGTAGAATCTATCCGAAATAATGGTTTGTTTGAGCCGCTAATCGTTACAATAAACAACTTGAACGTCGTCGTTAATGAAAAAATGCGTCTGTATTTAACTTGGATATAAGAAATTGAATGTAGATATCAGGGTATTTGCAACAGATATTGATGTCCCATTTAATGTGATTGATATCAATATTATCCAGCAATGCGAGTCATTTAGAGAAGCATGCACTAGAAAGGAAGCTGAGAAATGTCAATAGAGATAACCCAATCCATTATTGATGCCCAAGAACACGCCGGAATAGATGTTTCTAGATTTACAAGACAGGATTTTCTCAATAGTTACTACTCCAGGCAGGCAGTTTCACAATCTGTGTTTGAAAACCGAAAGAATGAAATGCAAACTTATCTTATTTCTATTGGCGCAGATAAAGCACTATCTGAACTCTCGACAATATCTCGCAAAGACATCAACTACAGTAAAACATATGACAAAGAGTATTTTGCTGACTTTGACGATTTTTACGATTCTTTGATGCAGAGGGTGAACTCACTATCTATTAATTCACATGACTCTATCTATGACATGCAGGTTGCGTCGCTGATTCTTGCGTGGGTTGGCGTGCTTTCAGAGGATGCGCCAGACATTAAAAAATCTGGATTAAACACACGCCTGAACGTTCTTGCCGTCAATGACAAAACATATGCTGTACCACAAAAAGCGATGGATATACTTATTGCTTACGCAAACAAAACTCGCATAGTTAAGTACAACGGTAGGGGATTGTGCGAGATGCCATTGAAGGAAGGCCCGTACCTGTTACGCACATACAAGTCAGAAAAAGTAAGCGCTTATGCTGTGTATGCTGGAGTTTCAATAAAGCTAAACGTAGCGGACGGAAAGAAGTTCCTCTATAACAATGTCCGGCTGTCCGGAGTTTTTAGCCGCGTATTTGAACATGAGCAGCAATACGGCGAAATAGAGGATATCCCTTGGGGGTACGACAGCGAAGAAAAAACATCTTATATTAGCAAGTTGGAAGAACTGTTTGAAATAGAAGGACTGTCTCAAAAAACCTTGAGAGAGCGCATGACGCAGTACAGGGCATGGAAGGATCACTTCCACGGCAAGTAACACTTAGTAACAAACTTTCAACAAAAATAGCCATTTGAGGTTTTCAATGTACAGAAAAAATGATTAGATTTAAAAAAAGGACAACAACATGATGGCCAACTGTTGAACATTGGTTTTGTCCGCTTTCTATGAACTGTGCTAAAATATAACAGGAGAATCATCAGTAGGGGGGAATGAACTTGGATCATATTAAAGAGCAGGCGGCGCAGGCGGTCAGCGAGCTGCTGTCAGTTGCCAGGCTGTCGCCCGGGCAGGTGCTGGTCATCGGCTGCTCCTCAAGCGAGATGGTGGGCAAGCGCATCGGCAAGGGCAGCAGCCTGGCAGCCGCGCAGGCGGCCTACGCCGGCATCGCCCCGGTCTTGCAGCAGGCGGGCGTGTACCTGGCGGCGCAATGCTGCGAGCACCTCAACCGCTGCCTGGTCGTGGAGCGCGCCCTGGCCCAGCAGCGCGGCCTGACCATCGTCAATGCTGTGCCAAAGGCGAATGCCGGGGGCTCCTTCCCGATGACGGTATACGAGCGCATGCAGGACCCGGTGCTGGTCGAGACCATACAGGCCGAGGCAGGGCTGGACATCGGCGGCACGCTGATCGGCATGCACCTGCGCTACGTGGCGGTGCCCGTGCGGCTGAGCCTGGACCGCATCGGGCAGGCCGGAATCCTGTGCGCGCGCACCCGGCCCAAGTACATTGGCGGCAGCCGCGCTGTCTATCTGGAAGCGTAATGTTGGAGTATCAAGAGCTGGCAGACCGTGTGAAGGCTGTTCGCGAGCGCATGGCCGGCGCCGCGGCCCGCGCCGGGCGAAAACCCGGGGACATTCTGCTCTGCGCCGCCTGCAAGGCGCAGCCGGGCGACAAGGTGCGCGCGGCCGCGCATACCGACATCGACCTGTTTGGCGAGAACCGCGCCCAGGAGATGCGCGACAACCTGCAAGCCGGCGCTTACCTGGATGTGCCTGTCCATTTCATCGGGAATCTGCAGACCAACAAGGTCCGCCAGGTGGTCGGCCGGGCTGCCCTGATCCACAGCGTGGACCGCGGCAGGCTGCTGGACGCCATCGCCCGTGAAGCGGCTGCGCAGGGCCTGGTGCAGGACATCCTGATCCAGGTCAACCTGGCCGGCGAGCAAAGCAAGGCAGGCGTCGCGCCTGAGGATTTGCGGCCGCTGCTGGAACGCGCGGCCGGCCAAGAAGCGCTGCGCGTGCGCGGCCTGATGGCCATCCCGCCCCAGACCGATACGCAGGAAGAAGCGCGCCCCTATTTCGCGATGCTGCGCGACCTGTTTGAGCAGGCCATCTCCTGGCGGCTGACAGGGCAGCGCTGGGATACCCTGTCCATGGGCATGTCCGACAGCTTTGAGGCTGCCATCCTGGAGGGCGCGACCCTGGTGCGCGTGGGCCGACATATTTTCGGGGATCGGCCGGGCTGAGCCGCGGGGAACAGGGGAGGACGGCGCAAACAGCTTTTCTCCCTTATTCCAAGACCTGTAATAATGAAAAACAAGCAGTGCCGCCAAAACAGTGCCGCCGCTTGTTTTTTTGATTGAACTTGGGGATTATTTTACGCCCTCCCGCCCGCGGATGAGCAGCACGCTGATATCATTGACGTTGGTGCCGGTGGGGCCGGTCATCAGCAGCCCGTCCACCGCCTGTAGCGCGGGGTAGGCATCGTTGTTGTCCAGCATGGCGATGGGATCGATCCCCGCCTGGCGAAGCCGCGCCGCGGTCTGCCCGTCCACATAGCCGCCAGCGGCGTCCGTGGGGCCGTCGGTGCCATCGCTGCCCAGGGAAAACAGAGCCACTCCTGTGAGGCCGTCCAGTTCTGAAGCGGCGGCCAGGGCCAGCTCCTGATTGCGGCCTCCCCTGCCGTTTCCTTGCAGGCGCACCACGGTCTCCCCTCCCGCGATAAAAGCCAGGCTGTCCGGGCTTTCCTGGTGGTATTGGGCGATCGCGCCCAGGAAACGCCCGGCCTCCCGCGCCTGACAGGCCAGCGATGCGGTCAGCACGCAGGGGCGGTAGCCCAGGTCTTTCGCGGTCCTGGCGGCTGCCTCGCACAGCTGGCCCACGCTGCCGGTGACCAGGCTGGTCACATGGGGAAGTTCCTTGGGCGTCTCCCGGTCCAGTAAGGCCCGCGCCGCTTCAGACAATCGCAGGCCATAGCGCGCGGCAATGCGCCTGGCGTCCTCAGTGGTGGAGGCGTCCGGACAGGCCGGGCCGGAAGCGATCATGTCCAGCGGATCCCCGATGATGTCCGACAAAATGATGCTGACCACCCGGGCCGGCTGGCAGGCCAGCGCGAAGCGCCCGCCCTTGACCGCGGACAGCCGCTTGCGGATGGTATTCATCTCACGGATGTCCGCGCCCGAGGCCAGCAACTGCCTGGTGATGTCAGCCAGCTCATCCGCGCTGATCAGGGGCATCTCAAACAGCGCCGAGCCACCCCCGGAAATCAGCAGCAGCACAGTGTCCCGGCTTGACAGGCCGCGCGCCAGGTCAAGCGCTTCTTTTGTGGCGGCAAAGGACTGGCTGTCCGGCACCGGGTGGCCGGCTTCCCTCACCGCGAAGCTTTTTATCTCCCCGCCGCTGTGGCCGTACTTGGTGATGACCAGGCCCTGCGTGATGGCAGCCCCAAGGGCGTCATGCGCTGCCCTGGCCATCTGCCAGGCGGCCTTGCCCAGCGCGATGACCAGCAGCCGGCCGCCCGGAACAATCTCAAGCTGTGAAAGCGCTTTTTGCACAGCGGTATCCGGCTGCGCCGCCAGAAGCGCGGAACGGATGATGGCATTGGCGTCCTGACGCAGTTTGTTCACGGGGCACCTCACACAAGCTGATTCTCTTGTTTCAGATTATAACCGCGCTCATCACGCTGTCAAATCATCAACTCTCCCGCATCCGGGAGCCTCACGGCATGCGGGTTTTCATTGGCGCTGTTTCTGCGTCACCGTGTTCAATCCGATGACCTTTTATATTTGATTTTGGGGCTTGCGATGTTCCGGATTTCAAGATTCACTCAGCCGGATTTGCTGTGCATGCCCGCATGGGGCATGGTATAATACACTGTAAGTACAAGCGGGGGAGGAGAAATGTCGCAAACATCCTATGAGTTGCTGGCGCTGGGCCTGCGGTACTGGTTTGTGCTGCTGATCGTGCTGACTCTGCTGCGGGCAGCCTTGCTGATGCGCAGGGACCAGCGCGCCTACAGGCGCGTGCTGCGGCAGCTCCCCGATGCCGGGCTGATTGGCGAGCTGGTTGACCTGAGCGAGCAGGTTGCCCAGCCGCTGCCCCGTGAGGGCCTGATTGGCGCCGGGCGCAATTGTGACATCCGCATCCGCGGCCTGCGCCGGCGGGAGATGGAGTTTGTCTTCCGGCCGGGTCTGGGCGTCAGGCTGTTTCCGCTGCACGCGCGCCATGGCGCGCTGCTTGACGGAGAAACCCTGCAAAAGAGCGGCGCCTATGCCCTGCATGGCACGGTGCTGGAGCTTCGCGGCCGGCCCCTTCGCTTTCGCCTGTTTGCCGGGCTGGACTTGCCCGCGCGCGTCGTGTATACGCCCGGTGAGGATGGGTTTGAGGAGGACGCATCCCTTTTGCGGCAGGGAGATATCGCCTGTCCCGAGCTTCTGCCGCCGCCCGCCCCGCCGGGGGCTGGATTGGAGAACACCTGGGAGTTCGCGCCCCTGCCGGACGGGTTGACTCAGCCGCCCGCTCACGGGCAGCATGATCATCCGTCCCCTGTCTGGCCGCGGGAGGACAGTGATGGCTAAGCAAAACGCGCGTCAAGCTGAATGGCTGGCGATGCCGGGTGTGCTGTTTTTTTTCAGCGCTTTCCTGCTGTTGGGTTTGAAAGCGATGGATTGGACGGCCTTTGCCTTGGCGGCGCTGGTGCCGCTGGGCTTTCTTATTGTGTGTGTGCTGCTGCCCAAGCTGCTCCCGGCTGACCGTCTGCTGCTGTGCCTGGTCAATTTCTTATGCGGCCTGGGCATTTTGACTTTGTATCGCCTCAACCCGGCGCGGGGCCTGGACCAGGTGGTCAATTATTTGGTGGGCCTGTGCGGCATGATCGGCTGTCTCTTGCTGGTGCGCTTCTGGCACCGGCTGATTTGGGTTGTGCCTATGGTGGCCCTGGGCGCGCTGGCGCTGATGGCCCTTCCGCTCGTCTTTGGCACGGTCAAGAACGGCGCCAGGGCTTGGGTCAGTCTGTTTGGCGTCAGCTTTCAGCCCAGCGAGATCGTCAAGGTTGCGATGCTGCTGGTGATGGCTTTCCTCCTGTCCCGGCGAATGGTGTTGCTTGGGCTGGCTTTCGCCGGCGTCTGCCTTGGGCTGCTCTTCCTGCAGCGCGACCTGGGCACCGCCATGCTGTATTATGCCATCACGCTGATCATGGTCTATGTGTCCACCGGCAGCCTGAGCTTCCTGGCGCTGGGCGCCCTGGGTGCCGGTGCGGGCGCCGTCATCGGCTATCGTATGAATACCTATGTGCAAAACCGTGTGCGTATCTGGCAAAACCCCTGGCAGGACCCTTACGGCATCAGTTACCAGGTGGTGCAGTCCATGGTGGCCATGGTCAACGCAGGGCCCTGGGGCACAGGGCTTGGCCTGGGCAATGCCAAGGTCATTCCCGAGGTGGAAACCGACTTCATCTTCGCCGCCGTGTTCAACGAGTTTGGCCTGGTCTTTGGCGTATGCGTCGTCCTGATCTACCTGATGATTTTCCTGCGCGGCGTGGACATTGCCCGGCGCGCCAACAGCAAGTTTCATACGCTGCTGGCCCTGGGCTGCTCCTGCATGATCGTGGTGCAGACCTTTGTGATCATCGGCGGCAACATCAACATGATCCCGCTGACCGGCGTCACGCTGCCATTGATGAGCTACGGGGGCACCTCCATGGTCAGCAGCCTGTGCATCATGGGTCTCCTGCAGGGGGTGGCCAATGCCAATGACCGCGGGCTGAAAGAGGATCAGATGATTGCCATGCTGGGGGAGGAGGGCTGATGAAACTCATCAAGCAGAAGCTGCGTATGGTGGTCATCGCGGTCAGCCTGCTGCTGGCCTCCCTGATTGTGTACGGCACCTGGAGCCTGGGCGTGTCCGGCAACCGCTGGTTTTCCTCCTCCATCAACACCTCCTTGCGCAAGGTGCGCGAGGATGTGACCCCGGGCAATATTTACGACCGCAATAATATCCAACTGGCCGGGTCCAACCTGCAGGGCAAGAGGCTGTATCATCAGGATGCGCTGACGCGCCGCGCCATGGTGCACACGCTGGGCATGTACGACGGCACGGTGAAAAACGGCGTGGAGACCTTCATGTCCTATCTGCTGTACGCCTATGACGCCAGCTACCTCAGCCGCCTGAACGCCGCGCTGACAGGCAACCGGCTCAAGGGCTATGCGCTGCGGCTGAGCCTGTCCTCAGGCCTGATGCGCCATATCGCGGAGCGCTTTCCCCAGGGGAAATCCGGCGCGGTCGTGGTGATGAACTACCGCACCGGCGAGCTGCTCGCGCTCAACAGCTTTCCCAATTTCGATCCGCTTTCGCCTCAGGGCGTAATGAGCGATCCGGACAAGCCTTATATCAACAACGCCACCCAGTGGCGCAGCGCGCCGGGGTCCACCTTTAAGGTCATTACCATGGCGGCTGCCCTGCAGCATCTTCCCGGGGTGAGCGAGCGCGTGTTTTCCTGCACCGGCGCCTATCAGGTAGAGGACATCCAGGTCGTTGACGCCGGCCACATCGCGCATGGGGAGCTGACGCTGGACAAGGCGCTGTCGGTTTCCTGCAACATCACCTTTGCCAAGCTGGCCCTGGAGCTGGGGGATGAGAAGCTGCGCCAGACAGCGCAGGCTTTCGGCTTGGATGACCATTTCTTGTTTTCAGACCTGGTGGTGGAAAACTCCGCCTATCCGGCAAACAACCGCGCCGCCAAGGAGGTGGCCTGGACCGGCCCCGGCCAAAGCGCCCTGGCCATGACCCCGCTGCACATGTGTCTGGTCGCCTCATCCATTGCCAATGACGGTGTGATGATGGAGCCCAAAATCCTTTTGCAGGCGGTGGGCAAGAACCGTGAGGGCAAGGCCCAGATCGTCCCGGCCATCTACCGGACCCCGCTGTCCGGTACAGACGCGGGCATCATCAAGCAGGCCATGCGCCAGGCGGTCCGCTCGGGCACAGCCACGCGTGCGGCGGTCAGCGGGCTGAATGTCTGCGGCAAGACCGGTTCGGCGCAAATTGACGGCCAGGAATTGACCAATGCGTGGTTTATCGGCTTTCTGGATGAACCTGCCCTGCCCTATGCGGTATGCGTGGTGGTCAGCGACGCAGGCGAGGGCAGCCGCCAGGCTGCGCCCCTGGCGGCCAGAATCTTTGAGTATATCCGGAACAACCCCTGACCGTCTTGCTTCGGCGTTCCCTCATAGCCGTCCCTTGGCGGTGCGTATATCGCAAAAAGCTGGCTTTGACCAGCTTTTTGAATAAACTGTTCCTGTTTCTTTCGTATTATCCGATCAGCTTTTCCAATTGGGCCACGGTATCCTCAAACACCTTCATCGCGCCGCGGATGACGCCCGGGCGGGTCATGTCCGCGCCGGCGTTTTTGAGCGCTTCAATGGGCGGTATGCTTCCGCCGGACTTCAGGAAGCTGAAGTACTTCTCTCTGGCTTCATCGCCCTCCCTGAGGATGCGGTCGGCAAGGTAGACGGCGGCGGAGAATCCGGTGGCGTATTGATAGACATAAAAGGCGCGGTAGAAGTGCGGGATGCGCAGCCACTCGTGGCGGATGTCCGGGTCAATGACGCACTCGCGCCCGTAATAGAGCGTGTTGAGTTTTAGATAGAGCTCATCAAGCGCCTTGTCCGTCAGCGCGGAGCCTGCTTCAGCCAGTTTGTAGGCTTCGTGTTCAAATTCAGCGAACATGGTTTGGCGGAAGAAGGTGGTGCGAAAGCCCTCAGCTAGGTCGGTCAGAAAAAAGACCAGCGCCTGCGGATTGTCCCTGTGCTCCTCTTGCAGGGCGCGGGAGACCAGCACCTCATTGCAGGTGGAGGCTACCTCGGCGGCAAACAGCGAGTAGCCCGCTTTCTCATAAGGCTGGGTCTGGTTGCTGTGGAAGGAGTGCATGGCGTGGCCAAGCTCATGCGCCAGGGTCATGGCGCCGTCAATGGTATCCGTGTGGTTGAGCAGCACGTAGGGATGGCTGTCATAGGTGCCCCAGGAATAGGCGCCCGAGCGCTTGCCGCGCGTCTCATACACATCAATCCAGCGCTGCGTATAGGCGTGATCAAGCAGTTTGGCATATTCTGCTCCCAGGGGCTTTAGGCCGCGCTTGACCAGCTTGGCGGCTTCGGGATAGGGCAGGTCCATGGAGAAGCCTTCCGCAATGGGAACATACAGATCATACAGATGCAGCTCCTCCAGCCCCAGGGCTTTTTTGCGCAGGCGCAGGTAACGGTCAAGGACAGGGAAGGCCTTGTGCGCTTCCCGCAGCAGCCCGTCATAGACAGACAGCGGGATTTCATGCGCGTACAGGGAAGCTGCCCGTGCGGAATCATACCGGCGCAGCCGTGATTGAAGGATGTCTTTCTTGATGCTGGAGATATAGAGGGTGGACAAGGTCGCGGAAAACTTGCCAAAGGTCTGATGCATGCCTTCAAAGGCGGCCTTGCGCACAGCGCGGTTCTTGCTGCGCATCTTCAGGTTGAAGCCGGCGTGCGTCAGCCTGCTTTGGGTGCCGTCCTCATTCAGGGTATCCGGCAAAGGCAAATCCACATTATTGAACATGTTGAAGGCGCGCGCGGCTGTGGCAAACACCTCGCCAGCCTGGGCAAGCAGCTCTTCCTGCTCAGGGGGCAAAATGTGCTGGCGCTGGCGGATCAGATCATGAAAGAAGACGCTGTATTGCGGATGCGCCGGGTTGTCCCGCAGGGAGATCAACTGGTCTTGCGTCAAACTCAGCAGCTCAGGACTCAGGAAGGCGCCGGCAGCGCGCGCCTTGACAGCCAGGTCCTCAGCCTTGGCCATTTGTTCCTTGTAGGCATTGTTGGTGCCATCCAAATCCTGCTGCATGCGTGAGAAGGTGATATAATTGCCGGTCAGGCGGCTCAACGAGAAATAGGCAGTCACCGCCTTGGCGGGATCCTCAGCTGCTTTGCCGCGCAGGGCGGAAAGGCTTTGAATGAGGTCAAGGATCTGCTGCTCACAGGCCTTGAGCGCTTGCTTGTCTTTGAACTGATCGCTCAGATCCCAGCGGTAGCGGGCGGGGATGTCCTTTCGGGTTCTGATGTCCATACGGTCTCCTTGCGTAATTTTCTCAGTCTTCATCAGCGCTCAGGGTCCATTCGCCGGGATCGCTCTCCGGTGTGCCAATGAACTCCTCGTCGATCTCATCAACAACGATGTCGGGCACTTCGCGCCCGGAATGCTCTTTGGAGGCGCGCTGCTGGGCGGGGCGCTGTACCTGCTCGGCGGAGAATTGGTGGATATCGGTGTTCTCACCTGAAACGATGCGCACGGACACGGTTTCCAGCAAGGCGTTGACCTGGGTGACGGTGCCGCGTCCCAGCGGGGTAATGACCTCTTTACCCAGCTTGGGCAGCTTTTTACGCGCTTTTTCATAGTGGGTCTGTTCATATTTAAGACAGCACATCAGCCTGCCGCACATGCCCGAAATTTTGGTAGGGTTCAGAGACAGGCTTTGATCCTTGGCCATACGAATGGATACCGGCTGAAACTCATACAGAAAATTGGCACAGCACAGCCCGCGTCCGCACGAGCCAATGCCGCCGATCATGCGCGCCTCATCGCGTACGCCGATCTGGCGCAGTTCAATACGGGTTTTAAAGATACTGGCAAGGTCCTTGACCAGGGCGCGGAAATCCACGCGCCCGGCGGAGGTAAAGCTGGCAAGCAGTTTGGTGTTGTCGAAGGTATAGGCAACGCTGACCAGCTTCATATCCAGCTTGTGCGCGGCAATGCGCTCACGGCAGATGGCAAAGGCCTGTGTTTCCTTGCGCAGGTTGTTCTCCAGCTGCCTGCGGTCGGCATCATTGGCCAGACGCAAGGCCTCATGCAGCGGCTGGGGCATATCGGCCTCGTCCATTTCATGCGGCGCCTGTACCACTGTGGCATACTCCAGGCCCTGGCTGGTGGGGATAATCACATCATCACCCGGCTTCAGATCAAGCTTGCCGGGGGATATGTATTGCTGTGCGCCCATGTTGCGGATACGTACGCTGATTACACTTGGCATATGGTATTCTCCTTGATAATGGTCAGCAGCATCCAGTCGGCGATGGCTTGCCAGGACAGGTTGCTGGCTTGGAATTTTCGGGCAGTCAGGACGGATTCCAGCAGCCGCTGGGCGCGCAGGCCCGCATCGGGATCCAGGGCTGTGTCCCGTACCAGACGCAGCGCCGCGCCCTGAACATAGTCCAGGATGAGGTCGGCCATGTCCCGGGCGTCACGCAGCCGGGCGGAGGCTTCCGGCAGCTGCTCCAGGTCCGTGATGGCCAGCAGGGTCTCATCAGCCAGCTGCTTGGCTGCCCAAAAGGAGGCATCTTCCTTGATCTGCAGCGCCTTGCCCGGGCTGCCCTGTGCGAGGGCGGTCAGCCTTGCAGCTTCATCTCCGGGGATGCCCTGCCGGATGAGTACCTGCGTGATGAGCGCGTCCGGCCAGTCCGGCAGCCGAACCTTGCGGCAGCGGGAACGTATGGTGCTCAGCACAGCCTGTTCATTTTGACAGGTCAACAGAAAACAGGTGGCGCTGTCCGGTTCCTCGACCGCCTTGAGCAACGCGTTTTGTGCCTGGACTGTGAAAGTGTCCACCAGCTCCAGCAAAACCACGCGCGGTCCGGTCTCAAAGGGGTAGCTGGCAAGGCTGGCAATCAAATTACGGGCCTGCTCCACCTTTACGCTGCGCTGTTTTTGCGCTGCGCGCACCTGAAGCAGGTTGGGGTGGCTCAAAGACTGTGTTTTGCGACAACCTGAACAGGCGCCGCAGGGACGCCGACCTGCCGCTTCGCACAGCAGCGCCCGGGCCAGCAGCCCGGCCAGGGTGGCCTTCCCCACACCAAATTGCCCTGAGATCATCAGGGCATGGGGGGCAGACTGGTCAGCGTATTGTTTCAACAGCGCCGGCAAAACGGCGGACAGGGCTGCAAATACCCTTGACTGCCATGCAATCAGAGCATCCGATGTCATAGGGAGCCAGTGCTGTCAGATCTTGAGGAACTGCTCAACGTTTAACACAAACACTGTGGCGCCGCCGACAGTGACTTCAATCGGATAAGGCGCATACATGCCGGTCGCGCCGCCCATGGTGACAGGTGAAGTCGCAATTTGCTTGCGGCTCTTGCAAACTTTTTCAATCAGGCTCATGCAATTGTCATAACGGCCATCCTCAACGCCTACCAGCAAGGTGGTGTTGCCGGCGCGCAGAAAGCCGCCGGTGGTGGCAAGCTTGGTGACACCAAAGCCGTCTTCCATTAACTCACTTACCAGATGCGCCGCGTCTTCGTCCTGCACAATAGCAATAATCAGCTTCATTGGCTGGCCTCCTTTGGCTTGCGCGGAGGGGCGCTCCGCTTTTTGACGCATTCATTATACAAAATCTACCACGTAATTACAAGCGCGGTACCGGGACAGCCGGATGCCTGTCGCTGAAGAACTGAATTGATGTTCAATTTTTGTACCTGTTTGTGTGATTTGCCTGTTTCTGTTGTGTATGTGCTAATATGCAAATAATATCAAAAACACAGGGTGTCCCGAAGAGAAAGGAGAAAAAATGTTTAACAATGCCGGGAGGAAAATCAAAGGATATGCCACTTTTGTAACAATTTTGGGTATTATTTTTTCTGTTATCGGGGCGATTGCCGTATGGAGTGCATCGTCGTATGCCTATGGCAGCGCCAGTGGCAGTATGGTCGCTGCAGGTTTCCTTGTGCTGATTGGAGGGGTTGCTTTTTCATGGGTTGGCGGCCTGATGGTATATGGTTTCGGGCAATTGGTTGACGACACCCAGGCGATTCGCCAGAACATCGGCCGGTAGCCCGGTTTCCTTTTGCGGAAATGGCAGGATACAAGCAGTTTCCTGCCTTTTTGTTTCCCTGAAATCACCGGGCGGTCAGGAAAATCATGGATGTCTTATTTATAGTGACTTTCCTTGCCATCCTTGAAAAGATCCGGCAAGTACGCCCGGAGCTGCTTCATTGTTGTGAGAAGCTTCTCTTTTATGATAAAATATCAGCATCGTTTGAATGGAGGTCGGGATGATCAGGATTGTACTGGATGCGATGGGCGGCGACCATGCGCCGCAAGCGTCCTGTGAAGGCGCGCTGCTTGCCTTGCGGGCAGATCCGGAGCTGTCCATCGTACTGGCAGGCGTGCCGGCACAGATAGAACCCTATATCAAGGGCGCGGAGGATTTGCTTGGGCGCCTGAGCGTGTTGGAAGCGAGCGACATTATCACCAACAATGAATCCGCCGCACTGGCCATCCGCCAAAAGAAAAACAGCGCGGTGGTGCGCGGTATGTTGATGGTGCGCGAGGGGGAAGCCGATGGCTTTGTATCGGCAGGGTCCACAGGAGCTGTGCTGGTTGGCGGCATGCTTCGTCTGGGGCGTATTCCAGGCATTGAGCGGCCTGCGCTGGCGCCCGTGATACCCGGCAGGGCGGGTAATTTTCTGCTGATAGACTGCGGCGCCAACGTGGACAGCAAGCCTGAGTATCTTGCCCAGTTCGGGCTGATGGGTGACGCCTTTATGCGCAAGACGCAGGGTCTGACAAAGCCGCGGGTAGGTCTGGCCAACATTGGCGCGGAGGAGGAAAAAGGCAGCGCGCTGTACATTGCGGCACACCAGCTGCTCAAGAAGGAAGCCATCCACTTTGTCGGCAATGTGGAGGCCCGTGATATCCCGAACAACCAGGCCGATGTTGTTGTGTGTGATGGATTTGACGGCAACATCATTCTCAAGTACACTGAGGGCGTGGCCCAGGCGCTGATGAGCATCATCAAGCGCGAGCTGATGGCTGATACCCGCTCCAAGCTGGGTGCTTTGCTGGCGAAGCCTGCTTTTTCGCGTGTGCGCAAGCAAATGGATTACACTGAGATAGGCGGAGCGCCGCTTCTGGGTGTGCGGGGAACAGTGGTGAAGGCGCATGGGTCAAGCAACGCCAAAGCCATTCATGGCGCCATTCGGCAGGCTGCACTTATGATTCGTTCAGGTGTTGCCCAAGCCATCGAACAAAAACTCGGACAACAATCTGTATGACGGAGGATCACCATGGTATTTGAACAAGTCGTGGCTCTGATTGCCAATCAACTCAAAATGCCCCCGGAGAAGGTAACCCGGGACGCCCGTCTGGTCGAAGACCTGGGCGCCGACAGCGCCAATGTGATGGTGCTGATTATGGATCTGGAAGATCGCTTCAATCTGCAGGTGGAAGACAGCGCGATCACCACGCTAAAAACCGTCGGTGACGTCGCGGATTACATCCAAGCGCGCCAGGCGTGACCAGAGGTCAATTTAGGCTGCCGCAGACGGGAGCGGCAGCCCTTTTTCATGAGGGCAGCGGACACAAGCGACTGATGTCCGTTTTGTCTTATCATTTTAAAGATGAATCATTGCTGCATACCGCGCTGACCCACCCGTCTGCAGGGGTGCACAATTACCAGCGTCTGGAGTTTCTGGGCGATGCAGTGCTGCAGCTGGCGATCAGCCAGGCCTTGTTTGCCAGGCGCGAGGAGGCTGAGGGCAAGCTGACCTTTCGCCGACAAAGGCTGGTGAACGAGCAGGCCCTGGCAAAGGTCGCGCGCGGCATCGACCTGGGGAGCCATCTGGTGCTGAGCAAAGCCTTTTTGGCAGAGGGTGGCGCGGGCCTGGATTCTGTGCTGGCGGACGCCATGGAAGCCTTGATTGCCGCGGTCTATCTGGATGGCGGCTTTGATGCAGCCATGGATCTGGTCCAACGGCTCTGGGCCGGCGGCATCCGTCAGGCGGAAGCCGGTCTGGACGCCAAGGGAGCCTTGCAGGCGCACTTCCAGGCCCTTGGCGAGGGTGAAATTGAATACCGCGAGCAATCGGTAGAAGGACCGCCGCACAGGCGACTATACAACATGGGCGTATACCATGACGGGCAGTTGCTGGCTACCGGCAGCGGCAGCACCAAGCGCGCCGCACAGCGAAAGGCAGCGCAGGCCGCCCTGGATACACTGCCGCGGGAAGAGGACAGGACATGAAGCTGACGCGGCTGGAGCTGTTCGGCTTCAAATCCTTTCCGCAGCGTACCGATATCCGCTTTGGCGAGGGCATCACCGGCATTGTCGGACCCAATGGCTCAGGAAAAAGCAACATTGCCGATGCCGTGCGCTGGGTCTTGGGCGAGCAAAGCGCCAAGGCGCTCCGCGGGGCAAAGATGGAAGATGTCATTTTTTCAGGCACGCAAAAGCGCCGCCTGATGCCCTATTGTGAAGTTTCTTTGGTCTTTGACAATGCTGACCGCAAACTCAAAAGCCCACATACCGAGGTCATGGTTACCCGCCGCGCCTATCGCAGCGGGGAGGGCGAATACTTCCTCAACCGCAGGGCCTGCAGGCTCAAGGACATTGTAGAGCTCTTCCACGATACCGGCATCGGGCGGGAAGGCTATGCGATGATTGGCCAGGGGCATATTGATGTGATCCTGTCCGGACGCGGGGAGGAGCGCCGCGCGGCCTTTGAGGAGGCTGCGGGCATTGCGGGTTATCGTTCGCGCAAGGAGGATGCCCAGCGAAAACTCGATCGTACCCAGGAGCACCTGTTGCGCGTGAGCGACCTGTTGGAGGAGCTGTCCGGGCGGCTTGAGCCCCTGCGTGAGCAAAGCGAGGCAGCCCGGGAGTATCTGGCGCTCAGCGCGCGGCTCAAACACTTGGACGCCAATATATTTCTGGTCCGGCATGAGCGCCTGGACAAACGCATTGCCTCCTTGCAGGAAACGCAAAAGAGCATTGCCGGTTTGATTGCCCGCCATGAGGCTGAACTGAAAGATCTGCAGCACCGGCGGGAAGCGGCTCAGGAAAGCCTGTCAGGCGCGGAGGAGCGCAGCCAGGCGCTCAATGCGCAGCTGCAATCCCAGGAGGACGCCTTGCGCGATCAGGCGGTGCTGGCCGAGCGCAGCGCCCAGGCCCTCCAAAACGCGAAGGATGAAGCACAGACCAACCTTCAGGAGCAGCAGGCGACGCTTGATGCGCTGCAAACCCTGCGAGAAGCACTGCAAGCCGCACAAAGCGACCGCGAACAAAACCATGAATTGCTCAAGCGCGCCGAAGAACGGTTGATTGCGCTGGAAGCCCGGACCCGGGAAGCTGAGGAAGAGCTGGATAAAAGCGAGCGGGCGCTTGAGTCCCATCGCAGCCTGATGCTGCAATCTGCCAACCGCCGTGCGGACGCGCGCGAGCGGCACGCCCGGCAACAGACCATGCTGGCTCAGGCACAGGCACGTCTTCAGGAGCTGTCAGACAACGAGGGTTGCCTGCGCGCTGAGCTGGAATATGCCCAGGATGAGGCGGAAGCTGCCACTGCACGCCTGGACAGCGCGCGCAGGGCCGTAGCCCGGCTATATGAGCAGCTGCGTGCGGATGAGCAGGATTTGCGTGCATCCCGTCAGGCTGCGGATGAGGCGCAGGCTCAATTGGACGCTGCGCGGCAAACCTACCAGCGTGACCGGGCACGCCTTCTTGCGATGGAAGAAATGTCCAAGTCCAACGAGGGTTTCTTTCAGCCGGTCAAGCAGGCGCTGGCATATGCACAGGGAAAGCCCGGTGTGCACGGGGTGGTCGCGCGGCTGATCACAGTGCCCAGGGAGCTGGAGACCGCGGTAGAGATGGTGCTGGGCAACGCGCTGCAGAATATTGTGACCGATACCGAAGAGACCGCGCAGGAGATGATCAACCATCTGCGCGAGAAGCATTTGGGACGGACAACCTTCCTGCCCATCTCTGCAGTACGCGGGCGCACCCTGACCACACAGGAACGTCAGGCGCTGACGCTGTCCGGCTGCCTTGGACTGGCCAGTGAACTGGTCGGATATGCGGATGAATATAAAGGCATTGTCGAATCCCTGCTGGGGCGTACTGTGGTGGCGCGGGACTTGGGCGCCGCCATTGCGATCTCCCGCGCGGGACGGCAGGCATTTCATGTGGTCACCCTGCAGGGCGATGTCATGCGCGCCGGCGGCGCGATGACCGGCGGTTCTATCCAAAGCCGCACTGTCAGCCTGCTGGGGCGTGAACGTGAGATGAAGGAGCTCGCGCAGTCCCTGACCGACCAGGCTGATGCGCTGGCTGGAATGAACACCGCCTGGCAGCAAAAACGGCAGACAGTGGGCGCCCAGGAAGAGCAGGTGACCAAGGCCAGGGCGCATGCTCAGGATGAGGAGATCGGCATCGCGCGCGAGGAAGAGCAAGAAAAGCAGGCGACGCAACGTCTGGAGCGCGCTGCAGAAGCTCTTTCACAGGCGCAGGCTGCCGGCGAGCAGCTTTTTGAAATGGTGGCGGATCTTACCCGCGATCTGGACCAGGCTGATGCTGCGAGCCGCATGATTGATGCGGACAAGCAACAGCTGGAGCAGACGGAGGCGCAGTTAAAGCATACCCTGGCTGTGGCGCGGGAGCAGGCGGACAATGCGCGTGAGGCGCTGGCCGCGCAGCGCCAGTCATGCGGCCAGCTGGCTCACAAGGTCGACATTTTCAGCCGTGACAGTCAGCGAGTGGAAAAGGAATTGAACATTCTGGAAGCCCGCAAGGCTGCGCTGGAGAGCAAACAGGGCGCGCTGGCGCAGCGCATCGTTTTACAACAGGTAAAGCTGGATGAACAGATGCAAGCGCATCAGCAGCAAAACAGCGCGCTGGCCGCTCTCCGCGATCAGGCCAGGCAGGCTGAGAAAACCCGGCGGGAGATCACAGCGCTGACAAGTCAGCTTTCCGGGCAGGCTGAGCGCGTCCATCGCCTTCACAGCGAGGACAGCCAGCGTCTGCACAAGGGCGATATCAGCCTGACACGCCTTGAGGAAGAGCAGCACAGCATGGCCCAGACGCTATGGAACACCTATGAGTTAACCTACGCCCTGGCACAGGAATTGATGACCCCGGATAAATTTGAGCTGCCCGCCGCTGAGCGTGAGGCCATGGACATTCGTAAACGCATCAAAGAAATGGGCGCCATCAATATTCATGCGCTGGACGAATATGCCGCAACGCTTGAACGCTTTGAAGACCTGAGCGCGCAGCGCGATGATGCGAACCAGGCGCGTGAAGACCTGCTGAATTTGATCAAGCGTTTGCAGGGGCAGATGGAAAAGCAGTTTGTGCGGGAGTTTGCCCTGCTCAATGAATACTTCGCCGAGACGTTCAAGCGTCTGTTCAAAGGAGGTCAGGCCAGCCTGAGCCTGGCCGATCCGTCCCAGCCTTTGGAGTGTGAAATCCACATCAAAGCGCAGCCGCCCCAAGAAGCTGCAACTGCTGTCTTTGCTGTCCGGCGGTGAGCGGACCCTGACGGCCATTGCCATCCTGTTTGCCATGCTCAAACTCAAACCGGCGCCTTTTTGCATACTGGATGAGATCGAGGCTGCGCTGGATGACGTGAACATTGAAAGTTTTGCTGAGTATCTGAGCGAGTATGCAAAAAGCACCCAGTTTATTGTGATCACACACCGCAAGGGAACCATGGAAAGCTGTGACACCCTGTATGGCGTCACCATGCGCGAGAAAGGCGTGTCGGATATGATCAGCGTCAATTTGGAAGAGTACACTGCATAAGGAGGTTAGCATGGCAGGATTTTTCGCCCGGCTCAAGCAAGGCTTAAGCAAGACCCGCGGACAGATGAGCCGTCAGATTGACCAGTTGACCAGCGCCGCCCAGAAGATTGATGAAGATTTTTATGAGGAGCTGCTGGACATCCTTGTCTTGTCGGATGCCGGCGTGGCCGCGTCTGAGCATATCATCGACACCCTCAGGGAGCAGGTGCGCGGGCAAAAGGTGCGCGATACCGCCCAGGCCAAGGAACTGCTTAAGAATATCATGGTTGAGGAGATGAATATTCCCCGCCCGCCGCTTCAATGGCCCATGGTCATGTTGGTGGTTGGGGTCAACGGCGTTGGCAAGACGACCACGGTTGGAAAGCTGGCGCTGCGGTTCCGCGAGGTAGGCCGCAGCGTCACCCTGGCGGCTGCGGACACCTTCCGCGCAGCAGCTGATGATCAGCTGCAGGTATGGGCTGATCGCGCGGATGTGCCGCTGATTAAGCAGCAGCATGGCGCCGACCCGGCTGCGGTTGTGTTTGATGCGATTGCCTCTGTCAAAGCCCGGAAGACCGACCTGCTGATAGTGGACACAGCCGGGCGGCTGCACAACAAGAAAAACCTGATGGATGAGCTGGCCAAAATCCGCAGGATCATCGCCCGGGAGTATCCTGAGGCTGCGGTGCGCAGCATGCTGGTGCTGGACGCCACCACCGGGCAAAACGGCCTCAATCAGGCCAAAATGTTTAAGGAAGTGGCCGACATCAACGGCATTATCCTCACCAAATTGGACGGTACCGCCAAGGGGGGCATTGCGCTGGCCATCCGCAGGGAGCTGAACGTACCTGTGTGGTACATCGGAGTGGGAGAGGGCATAGATGATCTGCAGGCCTTTGATGCTCGGGAATTTGTCGAAGCATTGTTCTGATGCAGGGTCATTCATAGGTCTTTGTGTGATTTGTTTTAATGTATATGTATTATGAAGACCCGCCGCGGTTGACGCGGCGGGCTGTTTATGATCTATACCATGTAATTTACATTCATTATGATCCTGGCGGGAAACTGCCCTGATAGAGGTACTGCTGGGTGCCACGCCCGGCCACGCCGTCCTGGGAGAGGCCCCTGGATTTCTGGAAGGCCTTGACTGCCTCAGTGGTAGCAAAACCGAACATACCATCTACAGGACCGTTGTAGAACCCCTGATCCTTGAGCGCCTGCTGCAAGCGGCGCACCAGACTTCCGCTGTTGCCTTCGCGCAGGGTCACAACCTCACCCTCGGGGTTGGGGGTAACGTTGGTATAGAAAGGAATCCGCGTTGGCGCTGCAGTTGTCTGACCGGGGCCAGGCGACGCGGTCGCAGCGCCGGATGAGAACAAGGCCTCATAGGTATTGCTGCCCACCTTGCCGTCCGCCCTCAGGCCGTTGGCGGCCTGGAAGGCCTTGACAGCAGCCTCGGTGGACGCGCCGAAATCGCCGTCCACACTGCCCGTGTAAAAACGCAAATCCTTGAGTTTCTGCTGGATGCGGCGCACGACCGGGGAATCCATCAGGCCCCGCTGGATGGAGGTGCCGACGATACCTACGGCGCTGGTTGTCTTGCGCGCCGAGGAGGAATATAGCTTGCGCAGTGTGTCCGGACCCGCGATGCCGTCTGAATAGGAAGTATGACGGTTCTGAAAGGCGATGACCGCCTCCTGGGTCATCTCGTCAAACTGGCTGTTGGGTTTTCCCATCAGATATCCCAATTCAATCAGTCGCTCCTGCAGCTTGCGCACATCAGAGCCGGTCGAGCCCAGTTTAAGGAAGACATTGTCCCGGATGCGCGGCGTGGCTGTTGCGCGCGGAGTGGGTGTTGCGGTAGGACGCGGCGGCAGGGCGGAGGAGGAGTTGAGCTTGTTGAGGGTGGAGGTGCCGGCAATGCCGTCTACATACAACTTGTTGCGCTCCTGGAAGGCTTTGACCGCGGCCTCAGTCGAAGGGCCGAAATCACCGTCCACAGAGCCGATGTTGTAGCCCAGGGCCTTGAGCTTGCGCTGCAGATTGCTGACCTCAGGCCCCTTGGCGCCCAGCTTGAGGATCATCGGTGTGGGCGACGGGGTTGCTGCGCCCGGAGAGGTCGTGATCACCAAGATGTCGCCCCAAACGGGAGCGGTGGGGGAAACAAAGGGCTGATTGCTGGTCAGGATATTGCCCCAGCCGGGCTGGGTGGTGGGATCCTGACCAATCAGTTCTGTGCCTTCGGGCAGGTTGATCATCAGGCCGCTGGTGGTGGCCGGGGAACCGGTCTCCGGCGCGGGAGGAGCCGTTGTGCTTCCCAGGACGGGAAAGTCCGGGAAGAGGTCATCATCCGGGGTACCTGCGCCGCTGCTGTTATTGCCGGTATTATCGGGTGTGGCGGTGCAGCCTGCCAGGATGGCAGCAAACAGCAACAAGGCTGCCAGCCGGGCGAATTGCTTGAAATGTTTGCGCTTCATTCCTACCATCCTCATTGCGGTACTTGTTTGAGTACGAACGTGTTTCACTTTATTAAACGGATGGAAACCAAACTTTCATCCACATAAGCGTGGTTTTTTAATCTCCACCAGTGCAAGCTTACCACAGCCGGTCGCATTAATCAATGAATTTGATAAGGAATCTTCATCAAATTGACACAATTATGATGCTTTGCTACAATACGCCGGAATTGACAACGGAGGGTGCGTATGAGGTGCGCGGAAATGATCGCCCTTGCGCTGGCGCTGTCCATGGACGCGTTCGCGGCGGCTGTGTGCAAGGGGGCCTGTCTTGCCGGGCAAAAGGACCGGGGAGAAGGCTTGGCCATCGCGGTGTCCTTTGGTTTTTTCCAGGCGCTGATGCCCTTGATCGGCTGGCTGCTGGGCAGCCGTTTCCGGGTATATATCGAATCGGTCGATCACTATATCGCTTTTGGCCTGCTGGCCTTTATTGGCGGCAAGCTGGTTTTTGAGGCTGTCAAAAACAATGGAGAGGAGCTGGTGTGCACACCGCTGCATTTTGTTGAGCTGCTTTTGTTGAGCATCGCCACCAGCGTCGACGCGCTGGCGGCGGGTGTAGCCCTGGCAGTGCTGGACACCAGCATCTGGCTGGCAGTCGCGCACATCGGCGTGATCACGTTGGTCTTGTGTTTTGCCGGTTTTGTCATTGGCAAGCGCTTTGGCGCCAGGCTGTATACCAAGGCGCAATTGACAGGAGGCATCGCGCTGGTCGGGATTGGCATCAAAATCCTGGTAGAGCACCTGATCGCTTGATATGTTCTGTCATCAGCTCTCCAGAGAATCGTGCAGGTAACCGGCCAGGATTTCCACAATCCTGGCATTTTTTCCGCCGCGGGTCACAATGACGTCAGCCTGATGGATGTAGTTGCGGATATATTTATCGTACATGGGCTTGACAGTGGCCAGATATTGCGCGGAGATGCTGTCAATGCTGCGCCCGCGCTCCTTGATGTCACGGTTGATGCGGCGGAGAAGGCAAATGTCCGGCTCCACATTGATATAAAGCTTTAGAAACATTTTTTCATACAGGCGTTTGTCATAAAAGGCGTGGATGCCTTCCAGAATCAGCACTTCTCCAAGGTGGATCATCTCGGTGCTTTGGGCACGCGCGTGGCGGGTGAAGTCGTAGGCGCGCCGCGGGATGCTGCGGCCGGCCATCAGCTCCATGATATCTTCCAGCAGCGTATCGTGGTCAAAGATGCGCGGCTCGTCAAAATTGAGAGCGCAGCGCTCCTCGTAGCTCAGGTGCGGATAATCAAAGTAATAGGCATCCTGGTTGATGACAGTGCAGACTGCGCCTACCGCGCGAACAAGTTCCTCCGACAGCGTGGACTTGCCTGAACCGCTCGCGCCGCATATGCCGATAAAAAGCATGAGCTTCTTCCCGATTGATAATTTTTCTTGTCCGGGGCTTGACGCGCACCACGGCTTATCCTATTGTATAAGCAAGTGAATATACTTATCAAGAGCGGCGGAGGGACTGGCCCGATGAAGCCCGGCAGCCTGCAGACGCAAGGTGCCACATCCAGCGGCGATAGCCGGAAGATAAGTTCGCACGAACGGGCGCTTATCGCAAGCGCCCGATTTTTTCAGGAGGAAGTTCATGAGAAAACTGTTTACTGCCGAATCTGTTACCGCCGGGCATCCGGACAAGATGTGCGACCAGATTTCAGACGCTGTGCTGGACGCCATCCTAAAGGAGGATCCGGTTGCGCGCGTTGCGTGCGAGACCTGCGCTACCACCGGGCTGATTCTGGTCATGGGAGAGATTTCCACCACAACCTATGTGCCCATCCAGGATATTGCCCGCGGCGTTGTGCTTGATATCGGTTACAACCGCGCCAAGTTTGGCTTTGACGGTCATACCTGTGCGGTGCTGACTGCTGTCAATGAACAATCCCCGGACATCGCCCTGGGCGTTGCTCGTGCGCTGGAAAGCCGCGCAGGCGGCGCGCAGCAAACCGGTGCGGGCGATCAGGGCATGATGTTTGGCTATGCGACGGATGAGACCCCGGAATACCTGCCCATGCCCATTGCGCTGGCCCACCGCCTGACCAGGCGCCTGGATGAAGTGCGCAAATCCCGCTGCTTTTCCTGGATGCGTCCGGACGGCAAAAGCCAGGTCAGCATGGTGTATGAGAACGACCGGCCCATATCCGTCAGCAATGTGGTGGTCTCCGCTCATCATGACGACAAAGTCACCCAGGCAGAAATCCGCGAAGCAGTTATTGAGGAAGTTATCCGCAAAACCATTGATGAAGAATTATTCACTGCGGACACAGAGATTCTGGTCAATCCTTCCGGACGTTTCGTCATCGGCGGCCCGGCTGGAGACAGCGGGCTGACCGGGCGCAAAATCATCGTGGATACCTATGGCGGCTTTGTACCGCATGGCGGCGGTTGTTTTTCCGGCAAGGATCCCACCAAGGTAGACCGCTCAGGCGCGTACATAGCGCGCTATGCCGCCAAGAATGTTGTGGCTGCCGGCCTGGCTACACGCTGCCAGGTAGCGCTGGCATATGCCATCGGCCGCGCGCAGCCGGTCAGCTTCACGGTGGACACCTACGCTACCGGCCAGGTGCCTGATGAGCGCATTGAACAGGCCTTGCAAGCGGTAATGGACTTTACTCCCGACGGCATCATCGGCACGCTGGATTTGCGCCGTCCCATTTATCGCCAGACTGCCACCTACGGCCATTTTGGACGCCTGGATTTGGATCTGCCCTGGGAAAAAACCGACCGTACGGAGGCGCTGCTTCGGGCGTTGCGTTAAAACATAAAAAAGAAAACAAGCAAAACAGATACGATTGATAAAACCCTGAATTAATAAGACACGGGGCGCTAAATCCTGAAAGCGTCCCGTGTCTTATTGGTCCTTTTTGATCAGCCGCCCAGGTAGGCTTTGCGCACATCTTCATCAGCGAGCAGTGTGGAGCCCAGGCCTTCCTTGACGATTTTGCCTGTCTCCAGCACATAGGCGCGGTTGGCCAGGGAGAGCGCCATTTGCGCGTTTTGCTCAACCAGAAGAATGGTAGTGCCCTCTTGGTTGATCTGATGAATGATATCAAAGATCTCGCTGACCAACAGGGGCGCAAGCCCCATAGAGGGCTCGTCCATCATCAGCAGTTTGGGACGGCTCATCAGCGCGCGGCCCATGGCCAGCATTTGCTGCTCGCCGCCTGACAGCGTGCCGGCTGCTTGCTTGCGGCGTTCTTTTAGGCGGGGGAAATGATCGAATACCATCTCCAGATCATCCCGGATACCGCTGGCCTCTTGCCTGGTGAAGGCGCCCATCTCCAGGTTCTCCATTACACTCATGCGCGCGAAAACGCGCCTGCCTTCGGGCACCTGGGCCAGTCCCCGGCTCACCAGACGAAAGGCAGGGGTCTTGCGGATGGATTGCCCCTGAAAGAGGATATCGCCGGAGGCGATGGGTACCAGGCCTGAGATGGCGTTGAGGATGGAGCTTTTGCCGGCGCCATTGGCGCCGATGAGCGAGACGATCTCGCCCGCGCACACCTGAAAGCTGATGTCCCGCAGGGTATGAATGGAGCCGTAAAACAGGTTGATCTCATTAACTTTCAGCATGCGCGGCCTCCTGAACGGATTGTGGCTGCCCCAGGTAGGCTGCAATGACCTCGGGATTGCTGCGGATCTCCTCCGGGCTGCCATGAGCGATGATACGGCCATAGTTGAGAACATAAATGCGCTCGCAAATGCCCATGACCAGCTTCATGTCATGCTCTATGAGCAAAATGGCAACGGAGAAGCGATCGCGAATCAGCTTGATCGTCTGCATGAGCTCGGCGGTCTCGCTGGGGTTCATGCCGGCAGCCGGTTCATCCAGCAGCAAGACCTTGGGATTGGAAGCCAGCGCGCGGCAGATTTCAAGCTTGCGCTGACGGCCATAGGGCAGGGAGCCGGCAATGATATCGGCATCGGATTCCATCTGGAAAACGCGCAGCAGCTCGCGTGCGCGGATATCAATGCCGCGCTCTTCAGACAGGCAGCTCGCATTGCGCAGGATGCCGCTGAGCGGGGAGTAGCGCATGCGCGAATGGAAGGCTACCTTGACATTGTCCAGGGCAGACATGGAATTGAACAGGCGGATATTCTGGAAGGTGCGCGCGATGCCGTCATGGGTGATCTGATGAGGAGCACGGCCGTGAATCGACTTGCCCAGCAGCATGATCTCGCCCCGAGTGGGCGCGTATACGCCGGTCAGCAGGTTAAAGACCGTGGTCTTTCCTGCGCCGTTGGGTCCGATCATGCCGACTATTTCGTTGTCCGAGAGATGGACATTGATGTCTTCGGCAGCCTTGAGCCCGCCGAAGTCGATGCCAAGATCCCGGGTCTCCAGCACCGGCTTGTCTTCCCAGATATCATAGCGGGGTTGAAAGGGCATGCGCGTCGGCGTGTCCTTTCGCTTGAAAACTTTGCTACAGAAGCGTTCCATCGCCTCCCAGGCGGCCAGCATGGAAAACTCGCGTGTGCCCAACAGGCCGCTTGGGCGAAAGAGCATCATCAAGATCAGCAAAAAAGAATAAATCAGCAGACGGTATTCCTCCATGCCGCGCAGGACTTCAGGAAGCGCGACCAGCACGATAGAGGCTACCACTGACCCGGTAATTGAACCCATGCCGCCCAGCACCACCATGACCAGGTACTCAATGGACTTGTTGAAGCCAAACATCTTGGCGTCAATGATACTGATTTGATGCGCGAACAGTCCGCCTGCAATGCCTGCATAAAAAGCGGCGAAGACGAAGGCAAGCAGTTTGTAGCGCGTGGTAGGAATGCCCGTGGCCTCAGCGGCGATGGCGTTTTCACGAATTGAGATGATGGCGCGTCCGTGACGGGAGCGGCCCAGGGTAAAGATGCTGCTGATGATGAGCACCGTGATGAAGAACACCAGGGTAAACGCGATGACCATGGACAGCGTGCGGTCCTGTGAAAAGGCGCGGGACAGGCGGGTGATGCGGGTCAGGCCGCGCGCGCCGCCGGTAATCGACAGATTTTCGATAATGACGCGGATGATTTCGCCAAAGCCAAGGGTGATGATGGCCAGGTAATCACCTTCGAGGCGCAGGGCGGGGATGCCGATGAGCAGGCCGCACATGGCGGCGGCCAGGCCGCCCAGCATCAGTGAGAGGGGCAGGGAGAGGCCGAAGCTGATGCTGAGGGACTTGGTCAGAAGCGCTGAAACATAGGCGCCAATGGCCATGAAGCCGGCATGCCCCAGGGCAAGTTGCCCCAGCAGGCCGGTGGTGACATTGAGGCTGGCGGTCATGATAATGGTGATACAGATGGTGATGAGGATATTGGACAGGTAATTGTTGATGGCGCCGCTGCCAATTAAGGTAGACAGCGCGACATACAAGACCAGGATTCCCAGGATGTTGAGTGTGATGGACTTGGTTTTTTTATTCATGCTGCTGCCACCTACACTTTCTCGCCTGAGGGTTTGCCCATTAAGCCGGTCGGCTTGAACAGGAGCACCAGGATGAGGATAAAATAGACCACGGCGTCGGACATCTGTGAGGAGATATATGCCTTGGCCAGGCTTTCGGCGATGCCCAGGACAAAAGCGCCCAGCATAGCGCCCGGAATGATGCCAATCCCGCCCAATACCGCCGCGATAAAGGCTTTCAGCCCGGGCAGGGAACCCATGGTGGGCGATACCGCCGGATAGGCCATGACATACAGGTATGCCCCGATGGCTGCCAGGGCGCTGCCAATGGCAAAGGTGAGGGAGATGGTGTTGTTGACATTGATGCCCATCAGCTGCGCCGTCGCGTAATCCTCGCTGGCCGCGCGCATGGCCTTGCCCGGTTTGCTGTTGTGCACGAAGGCCTGCAAGCCAATCATCAGCAGGGCGGTTATACCCAGGGTCAGCAGGGTGATGAAGCTGATTTGCAGCCCCCCGAAGCGAAGCGGCTCCACCTTGAGGACGATAGGGAAGGGGCGCGGCTGGGCGCCGAAGAGGAGCAGCGCGGCATTTTGCAGCAGCATGCTGACGCCAATGGCTGTGATGAGGGAGGAGATGCGCGGGGAGGACCGCAGCGGCTTGTAGGCCACACGTTCTATGGTCAGCCCCAACAGCACGCAGACCACAATGGCAGCGATCAGGGCGGCTACAGGCGACCAGTTCAGGCTGACCAGCGTAATCACCGCTGTATAGGCGCCTACCATGATGATGTCGCCATGGGCGAAATTAATCAGCTTGATGATACCGTAAACCATGGTATAGCCCAACGCTATCAGTGCGTAGATGCTGCCAACGTGCAGGCCGTTGATCAGCTGGCTTGCCAGTAGATCCATCCTCTTCTCCCTTCTAATAAGATGGTTGAATTAATACAAGGACAGGGGAGGATGACTCCTCCCCTTCCATAGCTGGGATGCTGATGCCTTATGGATCCACCTGAAGGATGAACTGCTTGTTACCTTCAGAATCAAAGGTTTGGAAGAAGATTGATTTGACCGGGTCATTGTGGTCATCGAAGGTGATGTTGCCTGAGACCACAGTGCTGTTGGTGGCCTTGATCGCGGCGACAATGGCATCGGGCTCGGTGGAACCGGCAGCCTCGATGGCGTTCAAAAGCACCTGGGCAGCGTCATAGCCGGTGGCGGAGAAGGAAATGCTGGGCAGCTTGCCGTATTCAGCCTGATAATCCGCTACAAACTTCTGAGCAGCTTCGCTTTGAGCGCCTTCGGAGAAGTGATCGGTATAAATCAAACTGGTCAGCAAATTTTTGTCAGAAATCAACTCGACAATGTCCGCGATGCCATCCGCGCCGAAGAACTTGGCATTCAAGCCCAGTTCATTGGCCTGCGCCAGGATGAGCGCAGCGTCCGCTCCGTAATAAGGCAGGAAGACAGCCTCGGGTTTGGCATTCATGATCGTGGTGAGCTGGGTTTTGTAATCGGTGTCGCCAAAGGCGGCGGATTCCGCGGCTACTACGCTTAAGCCATTCTTCTCAGACTGGGCTTTAAACGCCTCAAACAGCCCCAGTGAATAGTCATTTGAATTGTCATACAGCACAGCGACGGATTTTAAACCCTCGTTGGCAATGAAATCCGCCATGGCCTTGGCCTGGAAGGGATCAAGGAAACAGGTGCGGAACACGTTGGGGCGGCCTGTGGTGACATCATAGTCGGTTGCTGAAGGAGAAATCTGGGGAGCTCCATCTTCTGCCGTGACCTCGGCAAGGGCTTTGGACTCGCCCGAGAGCACAGCGCCGATGTATGCGACCATACCCTGTTCGCTGAGCTTGAAATAGGCGTTGATGGCTTCAGACGCGTTGCCCTGGGTGTCCTCCCAATAAACCTCCACCTGTTTGCCCATCACGCCGCCCGCGGCGTTGACCTGTTTGACATACAGGTCGACGCCTTCCTTGACCGCCAGTCCATACATGCCATATTTCCCGGACAGGACGCCAATCCCGCCGATCTTGATAACATCTTCCGCTAAGCCTGGGACAAAGGTGCTTAGCAGCAGGGCAGCCGCAACCAACATTGTGAACAGTGAGCGTTTTTTCATGACATCCTGACCTCCTTTTTTTTACATCGCGCGAACGCGAATATGAAACAAATAGTAGGGGTGACTGATATTTTATACAAGCGCATTACTGTATTTTCATTGTTTTTGTATGGAATGATGAAACAAATGTGATAATAATATACATTCTTGACATCCGCACAACAGCCTCGTACACTCATGCAAGCTGTATGATGTCAAGGAGGGGCGCATGCGCAGGATTTGTGTGGTTGCCAGGCAGGCTGGCAGCGTGCTGGGTGTCCTGGGCAGGGAGTTGCCGCTGCTTCCGGGAGCAGCGCTTCACCGGGCGCTCAAACAGCGGGACATCCGTTTGAATGGCCTGCGTGTCAGCAGCAATGTGCAGGTCCGGCTGGGGGATGAGCTGGTGGTGTTCACCAGCGTTCCAATGCAGGAAGTACCGGTTGTGTATGAGGATGCAGACTGCCTGGTGGTCAACAAACCCGCCGGATTGAATACCGATGATAACGCGAGCTCCCATGCATCCCTGATCTCATGGGCGCATGCGCGCGCGCAGGGGGGGACAGCGCCTTGTCTGGTGCACCGTCTGGACAACCGGACATGCGGCCTGGTCATACTGGCCCAGAATCCTCAGGCGCAGGATGCCCTTGCGGAGGTGTTTCGCCATGGCGGGGTGGACAGGGAGTATACCGCCCTGGTTTTGGGCAGGCCTCAGCCGTCCGCTTCCATTTTGACCGCCTGGCTGGTCAAGGACGCAGCCGCGGCGCGGGTGAAAATCTATGACAGGGAACGGCCCGGCAGCCGGCGGATTGTAACAGAGTATGATACATTGGCGCCCGGAAAGGTCAGCCGCCTGCGCATCACACTCCATACCGGCCGTACCCACCAGATCCGCGCACACATGGCCTTTGCGGGCACCCCGGTGCTGGGGGATGACGCCTATGGCGACCGCACAGCCAACCGTGCGCAGTGTGCCAGGGGTTTGAAGCTGTGTGCCAGCGCGCTGGGGTTTCGTGATGACTGTCCCCTCATTGGCCTGCGAGGCAGGCGTTTTGAAATAGATGCGCCGTTTTGAAAGGAGTTTGCAATGAAACCAAACATTCGTCTGATTGCCGCGGATTTTGACGGCACCCTGTTCAGCCCCGACGGATCCATTTCGCCCTACAACCTTCAGATGATCCATAAGACGCAGGCTTCCGGGCTCGTGTTTGCTGCCGCGACGGGACGCTTTCCCGAGAACGCTTCGCAGATGATGCTGGACAACGGCATTGTCTGTCCGATTATCAGCGCCAATGGCGCGGTGGTGGAGCTTTCGCCCTACGGCGAGCGCGTTCATGAAGTCATAATGGAAGAGGATACGGCACGCACGGTGTTTGAACGGCTGGAGGCGCTGGACGTTGGTTATTATATCTTTGGACCGGGCACGGTAGACACACGGCGGGAGAATGATCGCCACCACATCTCCGAAGCTGATGAAGAGCATTTGAACAAGCTGAAGAAGAGGAGGGTCATATATTCTTATGGGGAAGATGCCTGCCGCGCGGCGCTGACGCGGTCTATTTACAAGTTTTTCGCGTTTTTTCCTGAGAATATGGATAATGTTCTGCAGATCGGCCATGAATGTTTTGATCGCATCCCGGGCATTGAAGTGTCCCAGTCCGGACGTCACAACCTGGAAATTGTGTCAAACCAGGCCAATAAAGGTCTCGGTCTGGCTGTGCTGGCGCGCAAGCTGGGTATCCCGCAGGAACAGACAATGGCGCTTGGCGATCACAGCAACGATTTGCCCATGCTGCGCTGGGCTGGTCTGGGAATTGCCATGAGCAATGCCGGGGAGGACATCAAACGCCAGGCCGATGCGGTCACCACATCCAATAGCGAGGATGGCGTGGGCCGCGCGATTGCCAAATACTGCTTTGATGAAACATGAAGGCGCATTGTCAGACGCAAAAGCCGGCTAAAGAGCCGGCTTGCTGTTTTATGAAGGCAGAAACGCCTTAAACCTCAGCCCGGTTATCCGGAAGTTCCCATAAGTGGTGGAATGGATCGGACAGGGTAAAGCGCGCGCTGCCCTCGCTCAGGGCAGTCAGTTCTTTGATTACCCCCTGCGCGTCCCGTTCGCGCACAATCAGCTGCAAATCGACCTGATCGCTAAACGAAGGCGTTACCGCGCACACCGGAAGCCTGCCGAGGGTGTAGTTGATCACATCCCAATAAGGGTAAGCAATCCGTGTATTCAGGCGCTGTGATACCTGGGCTGTGACAACGCCGGCTGCTTTGACAGCGCCTGCCGCGCCCGCGCTGTAGGCGCGCGTCAGTCCGCCTGCGCCCAGCAACACGCCGCCAAAATAGCGCGTGACCATACATGCGCAGTTAACGAGGCTGTTTTTCTTGAGAACTTCTAAAATAGGGATACCGGCTGTTCCCTGTGGCTCTCCATCATCCTGATAGCGCATCAGCCCGGCATTGGCGCCAATGATATAGGCAAAGCAGTGGTGGGTGGCTGTTTTGTGCCCTTCCCTGATGTCGCGCAGGAAAGAAAGCGCGGCTTCCTCACTTTCGACCGGTGCAGCCTGGCCGATGAAGCGGCTTTTGCGCACGATAAATTCATGGATTCCCGGGGCGGCCAGGGTGAAATAATCGCCAGTGATGCTCATTGCTTGAGGATGACGCGGCAGTAATTTTTCTTGCCGCGGCGCAGCAGCAGACCATCTGCCGGGAAGTCCTCTGCCAGCAGGCTCTGATCCACGCTGTGGGCTTTTTGATCACCCACGGTGACGGCGCCCTGGGACACCATTTGCCTCGCCTGGGAACGGCTTTGGCATAATCCGCACAGGAACAACAAGGTAGTCAGCCGGTTGTCCTCTTCCAGCTGGGAAATACTCAGCTCATAGGTTGGCACATCGTCCATGACCTGCCCGCCGGCAAACAGCGCGGCGGAAGCCAGTTGCGCTTTTTGCGCTTCCTCCTCGCCGTGCACAAGCTTTGTGGTTTCATATGCCAGGATCGTCTTGGCCTCGTTGATGGCGGCGCCTTCCAGCGCGCCCAGGCGGCGCACCTCGTTCATGGGCAGAAAGGTAAGCATGGCCAGGGATTTTTCCACATTGCTGTCAGCAATGTTCCGCCAGTACTGGTAAAATTCATATGGAGAACACATGTCGGCATCCAGCCACAGGGCGCCGCGTTCAGTTTTCCCCATTTTCTGGCCTTCGGAGTTGAGCAGCAGGGTAAGGGTACAGGCAAAGGCGGCTTCCTGCTCCTTGCGGCGAATCAGGTCCGCGCCGGCCAGAATGTTGCTCCACTGGTCATCCCCGCCCATTTGCAGACGGCAGCCGTAGCGGCGAAACAGCTCAAGGAAGTCATAAGCCTGCATAATCATATAGTTGAATTCCAGAAAGGTCAGGCCTTTTTCCATGCGCAGGCGGTAAGCCTCGGCTGTCAGCATGCGGTTGACGGAAAACAGAGGACCGATCTCGCGCAGGAAAGGCAGGTATTGCAAAGGAACCAGCCAGTCGGCGTTGTTGACCATCAACGCCTTTTCATCATCAAAACAGATAAAACGCGACAACTGCTGACGGATTTTTTCAGCATTGTAGGCAATGGTTTCAAGTGAGAGCATTTGGCGAAGCTCTGTCTTGCCGGTGGGGTCAGCTACCTGCACTGTGCCCCCGCCCATCAGGGCAATGGGAATATGACCGGCTTGCTGCATGTGGCGCATGGCAATGACCGGAATAAAGTGGCCAAAATGCAGGCTTGGCGCTGTTGGGTCAAAACCGACATAAAATGTGGTGGGCTCGCGCTCCAGTTGCTCGTAAAGCTCCTCTTCAAAAGTGGTCTGAGCAATCAGGCCGCGCTCTTTCAGGGAATCCAGAATATGCATGGGGCGCCTCCGATCTGTTGATAAGTGTTTATTCTGCATGATTATAGAATCCATGACATGAAACTGTCAAGGAAAGAGCGGGATTTTCGGTGGTCATACAGCTCAATAAAATCAGAATGATCAGGTAGGAAGATGCGTCCGAAGCATTGTCCAAATTGTTTTGATTTGTAGTATTTTACTTGTCTTTGCGTGCATCCCATGGTATAGTAAAACTGTAACTGATCCTGCGACCGCGAAAGAGGGGTACGTAACGAAGAAAAGTGGGTGACGCGTTGTGCAAATCGCGAGGCTGTGCTTGCTTTCGCCCTTGCAAAAACGCGGCATAACCCAGTTTTTTATTTTACGGGGAGCAATGATGGCGAAGAAGACCCGTCCGGTAGAACAGGCAAAACGCATCAGCCGGATGCTGGCGGAATCCATGGGCTATGAACATCTGGAAACCGCATTTGAAAAGGAAGCGACAGGCATGTACCTGCGTGTTTACCTGGACAAGCCCGGCGGTATCACGCTGGATGACTGTGAGGCCTTTCACCGCGCTGTGATGCCGCTGTTTGAGAAGATCGACTATGATTTTTTGGAGGTTTGCTCCGCCGGGCTTGACCGTCCGATCAGGAACGAGCGCGATGCGGAAAAGGCAGCCGGTCAAATGGTGGAGGTCAAGCTGTTTCGTGCCCAGGATGGGCGAAAGGAGTTTACTGGCATTTTATTACGGCTGGACGCGGATGCTTGGGTCGTGCAGACAGCACAGGGAGAAAAACGGTTCTTGCGCAAGGAAGTGGCGCTGATGCGCCGCAGTGTGGATTTGAGCATGCTGGAGGAAACCGGCACATATCAGGAGGAGGAAAGACATGAGTGAGCCCAAGATAGACCTTATGGAGGCCATTTCACTGCTGGCACGTGAAAAGGACATGAATGAAGAAGTGCTGATCGACACCATCGAGGAGGCGCTGAAGGCTGCCTATAGACGCAACAACCGCCAAAGCGGCGCGGTGATCCAGAACCTGGTGGTGCGGTTGTCCCGCAAGGAGGGTGCTCAGGTTTTCCTGCGCAAGGTGGTCGCTGATGAAGTTGAGGAGCCGGATATGCAGATTTCGCTGGAGAAGGCGCTGGCCATCAACCCTAATTATCATGTGGGCGACATCGTGGAAATTGATGTCACGCCGGACAACTTTGGCCGTGTAGCCGCACAGACTGCCAAGCAGATGCTGGTGCAAAAAATTCGCGAAGCCGAACGCGGCAAGATTTATGATGAGTACATCGAAAAGGAAAATGAAATTCTCACCGGCATCGTTCAGCGTGTAGAGCCCAAGGCCACCTATCTGGAACTGGGCCGCACAGAAGGCATTATGGAAAGCAGTGAATACATCCCCGGGGAAAGCTATCGTGATGGCGATCATTTGAAGGTTTATGTGCTCAAGGTACGCCGTTCCGGCAGCGATTACCAGCGCGCGCCGCAGGTGTATGTCAGCCGTATCCATCCGGGTTTGGTGCGTCGTTTGTTTGAAATGGAAGTGCCTGAAATCGCCACTGGTGTAGTACAGATTCGTTCCACCGCGCGCGAGGCTGGCAGCCGTACCAAGATTGCCGTGTATTCGATGGATCCGATGATCGACCCTGTGGGCGCCTGCGTAGGCCCCCGCGGCTCAAGGGTGGAGAAGGTGGTCAGCGAGCTGCGAAACGAGAAGATCGACATCATCAAGTGGTCGCCTGATCCGGCTGAATTTGTCGCCAATGCGCTCAATCCCGCCCATGTGGTCAGCGTGTTTATTTCCGATGAAGAGAAGATATGCCGGGTGGTGGTGCCTGATATGCAGTTGTCCCTGGCCATCGGCAAGGAGGGACAAAATGCCCGCCTGGCCGCAAAGCTGACCGGATGGAAGATTGACATCAAGTCCCAGAGCCAGTTTGATGAGCTCATTCAGCAGCAGGCTTATCAGGATCAAGCCATGATGGATCAAGCTTTCCTTGATGAGGGCTATCCCATGGATGACGGCAGACTGAACAACTAAACAGGAAGGACGCCGAATGCCAAAAAAAATCCCCATGCGCATGTGCGTTGGCTGCAGGGAAATGAAGCCCAAGAGAGAGTTGCTGCGTGTGGTGCGCACGCCGGAGGACACGATCCTCATCGATTTTACCGGGAAAAAGTCCGGGCGCGGCGCTTATGTGTGTCCTGAGGAGGGCTGCTTAAACCGGGCAGTCAAACTGCGCCAGCTGGACCGTGCGCTGGACCGCACCATCTCTCCTGAGATCACACAACAGCTTGCGGGACAGATTGCTGCCAGCAAGCTCAAGGGGGAAGCGCGTGGCTGTTAGCGGCTTGCTTGGGCTGGCCTTTCGTGCAGGAAAGCTGGTACCCGGCGCTCAAATGGCGCTGACACTGATTCGCGATGGCAAGGCCGCGCTGGCACTGCTGGATGAAACGGCCAGCGCCAACACAGCAAAGAAAGTACAGAATGCTTGCAATCATCATCAGGTACAGGTTATGCTGTTGGATGAGGGTGTGCTGGGAAGGGCCTGTGGGCGACCCGGCATGGCGGCAGGTGCTGTCAAACCCTGCGGGCTGGCGGACAGGCTGCTGGCCATCCACCATGAGAAAACCGGGCGCCCGGAAGCCGTTGAAATTGAAACTATTATGGAGGACAAGGGCTGAATGTCAAAAGTCGGTCTCAGAGACACCATCAAGAACCTGAATCAAAAAGCAGGCGTGATCCTGTCTGAAACTGAGCGGGTTAAGCGCAATGCGGACATTATGCTGCAGATGCTCAAGCAACAGGAAGCAGTGTTTTTGCGCCAGGAGGAAGAGGAACGTCAGCGCATAAAGCACGAGCAGCAACAGCAAATGCTCCAAACGCAGACCAAGGCCTGGACCATGCCGGATGAGGACGAACAGGCGATTCTTGATGCCGCCGAAGCCGCGCAGCAACAGGCGCAGGCTGCGGATCAACCTGAACCTGCAACGCCTGCTGTACCGGTGGTTCAGGAGGAACCTGAGATACTGGAGGTTGTATCCGACGAACCTCAAGCTCAGGCTGCATCCGCTTCCGAGCCTGCATCCGCGCCCGTCAAGCCGGAGCAGCCGGCTCCCGAGCAAGCCCCAGCCACGGCCCCAGCTCCGGCTGCTGAGAAGTCAGCGGCTGCAGCAGAACCTGCGACGATTCAGGGCAGGTTTGCGACTGGTCAGCCGGTGACGCGCACTGCTCAGCGTTATGGCCGTCCGACGTCTGGCGCTCAGCGTTATGGCCGTCCGGCGCCCGGTGCTCAGCAGGATGGCCGTCCTGCGCCCGGCGCTCAGCAATATGGCCGCCCTGCGCCCGGCGCTCAGCAATATGGCCGCCCTGCGCCCGGCGCTCAGCAGTATGGCCGCCCTGCGCCCGGTGCCCAGCAGTATGGCCGCCCTGTGCCCGGCGCAGCCCGTGGTACAGGCAAGGCTGCCGCGATGCGTGCCCCGGTAGATGAGTTGTTAGTGCCCTTGGAGAAGGAGCGCGTCAGCAACTATGATCCCAATAAAAAGAGTTATAGCCGCAAGCCGGACCCGGAGCATGTCAGCAAGCAGCGCAAGCAAAACGCGCGCAAGTCGCAGCCCCGTTATGGTCTGGATGATGAAGTTGTGCGCGGCGGCCGTCGTGCACGCGCCAAGAAACCTTCAGCACAGCAACTGATGGCGCCCATCAAGATCGAGACCGCCTACATGACCCAGGAGACCATCACCGTCAAGGATCTGACCGAGCGCATCGGCAAACCGGCAGGAGAAATCCTCAAGAAGCTGCTGTTGTTGGGCAATATCGCCACCATCAACAGCGAGCTGGATTATGATACGGCTTCCCTGGTGTGCTCTGAATTTGATGTGGAATTGATCCTGCGTCTGGAGCGCACGGCGGAGGATCAGTTGGTTGAAACCGCGGATGTGGAGGACAATGAGGAAGATCTCAAGCCGCGTCCGCCGGTCATCACGATCATGGGCCATGTTGACCATGGCAAGACCTCCTTGCTGGACTACATCCGCGACACACATGTGACCCGCGGCGAAGCCGGCGGCATCACACAGCATATCGGCGCTTATTCTGTGGATTTGAATGGTCAGACCATCACTTTCCTAGATACCCCTGGCCATGAGGCCTTTACCGCCATGCGTGCGCGTGGCGCGCAGTCCACGGACATTGCGGTGCTGGTGGTTGCAGCCGATGACGGCGTGATGCCCCAGACAGTGGAGGCCATCAATCACGCAAAGGCTGCTGAGGTGCCTATTATTGTGGCCATCAATAAAATGGATAAACCTGAGGCCAATCCCGAGCGTATTAAGCAGGATTTGACAGCCCACAATCTGGTGTCCGAGGAATGGGGCGGGGATACCATAATGGTGCCCGTATCCGCCAAGACCGGGGAGGGTGTGGACAGTCTGCTGGAAATGATCCTTTTGCAGGCTGAGGTGCTGCAGCTGCGCGCCAATCCTGACCGCCTTGCCCGCGGTATCATCATTGAGGCCAAGCTGGACAAGAGCCGCGGTCCCGTGGCTACGGTATTGCTGAAAAACGGGACCCTGCGTGTGGGCGACAATGTAATTGCCGGTATGGCCGCCGGCCGCGTGCGCGCGCTGCTCAATGACAAGGGAGAAAACGTGCGTGAAGCCGGACCCTCCATGCCGGTTGAGATCTCCGGCTTTGACTCTGTGCCGCAAGCCGGGGATGAAATGATTGCTGTTGATGATGACAAGCTGGTACGCCAGGTAGCCAAAGAGCGCGAGGACCGCATGAAGGAGCAGCGCGTGGCCGCCTCTACAGTGACGCTGGACAACCTGTTCCAGAACATCAAGGAAGGAGAGCAGCTCACGCTGAACATCCTCATCAAAGCGGATGTCCAGGGCTCCACCGAGGCGGTGCGCCAGTCCCTGGAGAAGCTGAACAATGACCAGGTCAAAATCAACGTACTGCATGCAGGCGTAGGAGCCATTACCAAGGATGACGTCAACCTGGCTGCGACCGCCAATGCCACTATCATTGGTTTCAACATTCGCCCGGATAACAATGCGCGCGAGGTAGCCACCAAGGAAAACATCGATATCCGTCTGTACCGCGTGATTTATCAGGCCATTGAGGACATTGAAAAGGCGATGAAAGGCTTGCTGGCACCCGAGTTCAAGGAGGTCCTCCTGGGACACGCGGAGGTGCGCAATGTGTTCAAGATTACGGGTTCCGGCACCATTGCAGGCTGCTATGTGACCGATGGCAAAATGCAGCGCAATCAGCCGGTACGCCTGTTGCGGGATAATGTGGTGGTCTTTGAAGGCAAGTTGTCTTCTCTGCGCCGTTTCAAGGATGATGTGCGTGAGGTAGCCAGTGGTTACGAATGCGGAATCGGCCTGGAGAACTACAATGACATCAAGGAAAAGGATGTCATCGAATGCTTCATGATGGAAGAAGTCGAGCGTTAAGGAGAAATCGTGGCACAATATCGGCAAAACCGTATCGCTGAAGAAATAAGAAAGAATCTGGACAGGATTATCCGGGAGGAGCTGCGCGACCCGCGCGTGTGCGGCACGTTCAGCATCACCAGGGTAGAGCCCACACGGGATCTTCGCATCGCAAAGGTATATATCAGCGTGCTGGAGGAAGAAGGGCTGGAAGATATGATCAAGGCGCTCAAGGGCGCGTCCGGTCTGTTGCGCCACGCGCTGGGGGCCAGGCTGAGTGTACGCCACACGCCGGAACTCATCTTCCTGCCGGACCGTAATATCGCCTATGGCATGCACATTGCGGATGTGCTCAAGCAAGTGCTTGGCGATGGGGGACAAGACAGCAATCATGAAGATCATTGACCTGGCACAGACCGCTGAAGTTCTCAGGCGATCGCGGAGTGTTGTGCTGCTGACGCACTTGCAGCCCGATGGGGATGCCGTTGGCTCCTTGCTGGCGGCAAGCGCCCTGCTAGAAGCCCTTGGCAAGGAGGTCACTGCAGTCTGCCACGATGCGGTGCCTAAAAATTTGCGCGTTTTGCCCGGATGGGAGCAAATTAAAAAGCCCGCAGAAGTCACAACGCGGGATTTTGATTTGGCCTGCTCTCTGGACGCCTCTGATCTGGCGCGCCTGGGGGATGGCGGCCAGTTGTTTTCTGCCTGCCCGCACACGCTGGTGATCGATCATCATGCCTCGAACATCTGCTTTGGCATGGACAATTACATCGACAGTCAGGTGGCTGCGACAGGCAACCTGGTGTTCCGTTTGTACGAGCAATTGGAAGCGCCCATGAATGCGGATATCGCCGCGCTGCTGTATGCCGCGATCTCCACTGATACCGGCAATTTCAGCTTCGGACAGATGGATGAGGAGTTTTTTCTGCAAATGAGCAAGCTGATGCGCGCCGGTCTGAACATCTCACATTACTCCAGGGCGCTGCATCTGGTCAAGGATCTGAGTTTCTATCGTTTGCTGGGCCGCTGTCTTGATTCGTTGAGTTTTGAGTGTGGCGGGCGTTTGAGCATGATGCGGCTGAGTGATGCTGATTTTCAACAGACAGATACCACGCAGGATTTGGTCGAAGGTTTGGTGAATTATGCGCTCAACATCCCGGGAGTTCAGATGTGTTTCCTGGCTACCCAGGTAGAAGCTTCGCAAACCAAATTCAGTTTGCGCGCCCTGGCGCCGCACAATGTGGCGGTAATTGCAAAGGAGATGGGTGGGGGCGGCCATGTGCTGGCTGCCGGCTTCACCCTGGATCTGCCGCTTGATGAAGCGATTGACAGGGTTAAGGCGCGGATGATAGAAAGCCTATGTCCCTGAATGGTGTTCTCAATTTTTATAAGCCGCCTGGCATGACCTCTGCCCAGGCGGTTGCTTTCGTCAAGCGCCTGACCGGGGAAAAGACCGGGCACGCCGGCACCTTGGATCCTGAGGCGGCCGGAGTGCTGCCGCTGCTGCTTGGCAAGGCGACGCGCGTTTGCGATGAGCTGATGGGCCGTCCCAAGCAGTATCTGGCAGAGGTGGCTTTTGGAAGCGCCACAGATACCCAGGATGCCCAGGGCAAGGTGCTGGAGCGCTGTGAGCTTCGTCCAAGCCTGGAACAGGTTCGGCAGGCAGCCGCGCAGTTTGTTGGCAGGGGGATGCAGGTGCCGCCGCAGTACTCAGCGCTCAAGATCGCAGGGAAAGCAGCCTATCAGCTGGCGCGGGAGGGCAAGGCAGTGCGGCTTTCGCCACGCCCGGTTGATTTTTATGAGATTGATATTATACGCCTGACAGCGCGAAATGGCGCCTTGTTGAGGGTGCGCTGCGGAAAAGGCGCCTATATCCGCACGCTCTGCCATGACCTGGGCCGTGCGTTGGGAGGCTGCGCGCACATGCGCTTCCTTTTGCGTGAGGAATGCGGAGGGCTGTCGCTGCGCTCCTCAGCCACTCCGGAGGATTTACTGGATTGGCAGAGAACTGGTTTCAAGACAGAACAAAGATGGTTTGCTGGCCTTGCTTCCATCCTTGACAACTACAAGCGAATGAGCGTATTGCCTGAGTATTGCCACCTGGCTGTCAATGGGGCCAGCTTGTCGCGACACATGGTACAAGCGGGCGGGACAGTGTATGAGGGCACCAGGGTGTGTTTGTTTGCCGGAAAGGACCTGTTGGGGATTTACCAAATCGAAGGCAGCTTGTTTCGCTTGGTAACGATGCTTTATGTGCCGTCAGCACCGCTTGGTTAAGCATGTTGTCATGCGGAAAATAAACACACAAGCGCAAAACCTTGCTGTTTTAAGGGTTGTTCCGTAGTGCCTCAAGTCAATATGAGCGCGAAAGTTGTAACGATGCCTCACATAGATTAAGCGCGAAAGCGAAGTGGGGAGCGCAGGAAATTTCTTTGGGGATGGATAGGGAGAGGCCGCCATG